>Ga0315289_10000007_pt1 | contig 378144 bp, 310 predicted proteins | sample YL17G11_40_MG_FD_203452 | JGI IMG/M metagenome (GOLD analysis project Ga0315289, IMG submission 203452) | Sediment microbial communities from Yellowstone Lake, YNP, Wyoming, USA - YL17G11_40 | ecosystem: Environmental > Aquatic > Freshwater > Lake > Sediment | place: USA: Wyoming | collected... | reverse complement strand
CCAGGTACTTATAGACGGCAAGGTGGGTGGACTCGCCGAGGCCATACGCCACGGCGAAGACATTGTCCTGCTCCACCAGCTTGCGCACCACTTCCACCGTGTCCGCCGGGTTGTAGTGGTCATCGCCTATTATGAGCTTGATCTTGCGCCCGTAGACGCCGCCCTGGGAGTTGATGTAGTCGAAGTAGGCACTAATGCCTTCGACGATGGCCGCGTAGGGGGCAGCTGGGCCGCTGAGGGGGAAATGGGTCCCCAGCAGGATCTCGGTGTCGGTGACACCCGGGACCTTCTCGCCTGTCGGTTGCGTTGCCGCCGGCGAGGCGCCAGGGGTCTCTGCTGTCTCCTTTTCCTTCTCCTCCCCGCAAGCCACAGCCATCAGCGCCGCTGCGGCAACCAGGGCCCCAATTAGCAGGAGCCATCGACGCTCAAAGATACGCACTACCATCACCTTCCTTCCATGGCCGGCCTACCGCCGCCTTGTATCACGCAAACGCCGCCAGTGGACGCACCCTCCATGCGCCACAGTGGGTGCCTCTCTGGCTTACACTCACCTCGGACCCGCTAACGGCCATTTCAGAGGGACAAGACGCGGTCACGCCTCGGCCCTTTGACTGAAGCGCCTCCCGAAAAGGATGCCTGCCATGGTGATTCTTAGCATTTGAACCGTGCCGCCGGCAACCCTCCAAGCGAGTGCGTCCCTGTGCATTCTTTCCACCGGGAACTCTTTGCTGTATCCATAGCCGCCGAGAACCTGCATCGCCGCGTTGGTCACTTCAACAGCCATTTCGTTGGCAAAGCACTTTCCCATGGCAGACTCGTACATTGAGGGAAAGCCCCTGCCAGCGCCAGCGGCAGCTCGATACACGAGCAGCCGAGCAGCATCCAGTTTCATGGCCATATTGACGATCATGAACTGTACGGCCTGGAACTCGCATATCGGCCTGCCAAATGCCTGTCGTCCCATCGCGTAGGCCCTTGCCTCTTCAAGGGCTCCGCCGGCAATGCCAAGACACATCGCTGCATTGCCACAGCGCTCAAGGTCAAATGTCGTCATCAGGTTCCTGAATTCCCCTGCTGCAATCACCACATTTTCCTTGGGAACCCTTACGTCCTCGAAGAAGAGGTCGCACGACGGCATGCCTCGAAGTCCCATGAACTCCTCCTGCTTCCCAAACGTGAAGCCGCGAGTTCCCTTCTCGACTATGACAGCTCCGATCCCCCTGTATCCCGGAAGGTCTCCGAAACGGCAATAGACAAGATAGTGGCTCGCCTCCCCTCCACCTGAGATGAACGTCTTGTGCCCGTTGAGCAGGTATCCATCCCCATCTTCCATCAGCTTCGTGGAGAGGGAAGTGAGATCCGATCCCGCCTCCGGCTCGGTCATGCAGACCGAGACGCTCAGCTCGCCCCTGCATACGCCGGGTATGACGGCCCTCTTCTGCTCGTCGGTGCCGAGAGTGTCGACAGCCTTTGCCGGGCCAATATTCGACTCGAACACCGGAGTGGCAATGACAGGACTGAACTTCGCCAGTTCTTCGATAGCCAGTATGGCATTTGTGGCGGGCTGGCCGCCGCCGCCATACTCAGGCGACAGGGTCATTCCCAGCAGCCCCAGGTCGGCGTACTCCTTCGCCAGATGAGCAGGAAACTCCCCCGTCTTGTCGATCTCCACCGCGAGTTTCTTGAAGTTCTCCTGCTTTCCCATGGTGCGCAGCACATCAACAAGCATGCGTTGTTCTTCGTTCAGATCAAACTCCACGTCTTTCTCCTCTGTGTCGCCGCTAGGCCCGGTCTTACCCGTTGCGCTGAGGAAACGCGATCCCATCAAATGATTGATGTTAGTTGCCTGATGTCCCCCACATTCTCGAGCTTGAGCGATAGGCTGATTACCTGGTCCAGCGTTCTCTCATTCCTGTGCGAGGCGAAGCGCCTTACCTTGTCAGCCAGGTCCTCGGCGGTCATGGGGTCCCTCGGGTCTCCCTTTGGGATGTCGACCTGCTTCACTAGTGTCTGCCCACTCTTAAGCCTGATTTCCACCCGGCTCGCGGTCATGCCAGGATAGGCCGCGGTCAGCTCCGGGTCCACATTGACCTTGACTCTTCGGGAGAGCTCGAGGATGGCGGGATCAGAGATTCGATCTTCTCTTAGCTGCGCCGGCCCCATCTCTCCATCGATCAAACAAGCTGATACGACATAGGGCAGGGAGAACTGCGCCGAGACGAAGGTGCCGTCCGCGGCCACACCTTTGCCGACGGCCAGGGAGGCGATGGAGTATGTGCAGACTTCCACTACTTGAATGTCCTGCGGGTCGAGATGTTCCTTGCCCACGACCTCCAATGCCGCCTGTGCAGCGCCATGGGTATGCCTGCACGCGGCGTAGGGCTTGAAGTAGACGTCCATGATGAAGAAATGCTCGCCGAGCCCCTCAACAATTCTCTTCAAGTCAGGCTCGCCACGGGTGGTGATCTGTGTGAAGCCTCCCTGTAGATGCGAGCCTTCGAGGACATAAGGCGGCCCCGTAATGCCCGCGCCCGCTAGTCCGGCAGCCGTAATACCAGCGCTTGCAGCCTGTCCCCCCTGTACGATCTTTGAGGTATACCCGCCCATCAGGTGTTCCGCCATCGAGAGGGGCAGGAGATATCCCGCGTTCCCCAACGAGTTGAGCATGCCTTCAACATCATGGCCCATGAGCTTCGAAGCCGCCGCCGCGGCTCCGAAGGCGCCACAAGTGCCCGTGGGCAAGAACCCCGCGAGCGTATGGCGGGGGTGCGTCGCCGCGGCGGGCCGGCCGGCAGCCTCGTAGCCCGCCACCACTGCTTCGATAACCTCTTTGCCGCCCAGGCCCAGATTCTCCGCCACCGCAAGGGCAGCGGGGATAACGGCTGTACCTGGATGGTTCCCTCCGAACCGGAGCCCGTCCTGGGCTTCTATAGCCTCGGCAGCGGTGCCGTTGAGAAACGCCGCATTGTGGATTCCTGTCTTGAATCCACAACCGAGAGCCGTGGCGGTTTCGGGTCCGCCCAGTGAACGTATGTAGGAAACTATCCTTGAAACCGCTCCCAGCTCCAGCGAGCCATAGACGTTGGCGAAGAAGTCCAGGATGCAGAGCTTCGCCTTGTCAATCACCTCGGCGGGAAGGCGCTGCAAAGAAATCGCTGCGCAAGATTCCGCCAGCTTCCGTGTGTATTCCATGTCTCTTCTCTCCCCATTGTCGCCCATCATTCTCTGCCAGATGGTCGATACGAGGACATCACACGTAACCACGCCTCTCATAAGTTGAGATCAACCGGCCGGGGTCAAGTACCTCCCTCAGGACCCTGAGTTCCTCTTCAGTCGGCGGCTCCGTCTCATGCACATCATCCGTGACCTTGAGATCCCAGGGGGTATTCTTGATGACCTCGTCTACCGAAGTGTTCGGGTGGTAGCTTGCCAGATAGGCTTCTCCCGTGGCCTTGTCGAAGCGCAGCACGGCCTTGTTCGTTATGATGACCTGTGGGCCGGTATCTGGCGGGAGCCCCCACTTCTCCCTCGCCCCCGCGCCATCGATGTATCCTGGGGTGGTAATGAAGTCCACCTTCTCGGCCAGCCGACGGGTGTCGTGCAGGGCAATGATGATCACCCTTCTTGCCAGCGACCCAATGGGATTGGCCCCACCGCTGCCGGGAAGACGGCTTGTCGGATTGTTGTAGTCTCCGATAACGGTGGTGTTAATGTTTCCGTACTTATCAACCTGGCTGCCCGACAGGAAGCCGACATCCACCCAGCCTCCCTGCAGGAACATCCCCATTACGTCCAGCAGGGTGCCTGTCATGGCCGCTCCCGGATTCAGGCATGGGTCGCCCACGGACAATGCCGGCCTCTTCGGTTGCGCATCGAAGACACCAGATTCCTGCATCAACCTGGCGTTCGGCGCGTGGGTATGCTTGGCTATGGCGGCGGACATCGTAGGAAAGCCGGTCCCGACCAGAACCACGTCGTAGTCCTTGATCTCCCTGGCACCACAACAGGCTATGAGTTCAGGTATTGTGTGGCCGTCGGGTTGTTTGCTCATCTCCGGCCCTCCTATTCCAGGCCCTTCGGCTATCTCGGGTGCCCTCAATACGCGTAGCTGACGGGGTACCCGTAGTCGAATCCCGCCTGCAGGTCCTTGAATGCCGAGTACCCGAATCTCGATATGTAGTGCTGTATGTACTCGGTCCTGTCTGTAATGCCAAGTACCCATTCGTCGAGGAACCTTTGAAACCCCTCGACCGTATTGGACGCCTGCTGGTATTCGTAGCCAAAGCGAAAGTCCACGTCATAGAAACCCGGCGTATAGCCAGGGTGGGCAGCGAAGGGTTCCTCCACGACCGCGACGACCTTGAAGTCTGGAACGATGGTGCGGGAAGGGTCCTTCCCGATGATTTGTCTACTGACGATCCTTTCACAGCTCACTATGACTTTCTTCGCTGCGTTAGCCCCCACCTGGCAGTCGCCGCCAATACCCCATATTTGAGCGTTTCCGAATTCATCCGCTTGCTGGACGTGGATTATCGCTACATCGGGGTGAAGCGCTGGCACTAGCAGGATTGGCCTCCCGTCAAAGGGGGAGTCGATCAGCTTGTACTTGCCGTCGCCCATGAAGGACTTAACGTTCATAAGGTCCGAGCCGGCCATGTCCCTAACGGGCACAAACGGCATCCCCATGGCGCCGGCCATCAGCATCATGGGCAAGGATAGGTTCGTGTACTCTTCCACTTCTATCTTGTGCGGGAGCCCCTGCTCGATCGAGCGCCGGTAGCACCGCCCCAGGCCGAAGAAGCCAAGGGAAAGGAAGGTGGCAATAAACCGCTTTACCACGCCGGCGCCGATCATCATGTCGAAGTCATCGGACGCGTTGCTCCTGGTTATCGTAAGTTCCTTCTTCCCCTGGCGAATGATCTCGTGAATGGCAGCAAACGGGGTCCTACAAACGTAGCCGCCAATGAAAAGAAACTCGCCGTCGTTGACATGCCTGGCTACGGCTTCTTTCATTGTTACGACTTTCGTCATTCCATACCTCCGCTCGCGGCGCATGAACTGCCCGGCAACGCTGCATGCGGCCTACAATCTGTATTCCATGCGGCTTATGATCTCGTCTTGGGCTGTCTCGCTCAGCCCCGTAAACAGGGCCGAGTATCCGCTCACTCTCACCACCAGATCGCGATACTCCTCCGGGTGCACCTGGGCGTCTCTCAAGGTGGCGGAGTCGATCATGTTGAACTGAATCTGGTATCCACCTCGCCCAAAATGCGCTTGTACCAGCGCCAGGAGAATCTGAGGCCTGAGGCTGCTTGCGTTGAACCTCATGATGAGGTTGGCGCCGTTGTGGATGCGTGTGAGAGGCAGCTTGTTAACCGAGTTGAGCACCGCCGTCGGGCCGCTGATGGCACACCCGTTTGTCGGCGTGATTCCGTTCCCGAGAACATCACCGGCATGGCGCCCGTCCGCACTCGCGCCGGCAAATGCGCCCATGGCAACATGAAAACCGACGGTGAACACCCCCGGCCAATATGCACCACCTCGGTAGTTCTTATGCTTCAGCAGCTCGTCACAGAAGTGGTCCAGCACTTTCGCCGCCATGGCATCCACTTCGTCATCATCGTTTCCGTATTTGGGGATCTTGTGCAGAAGGTACGATCGCCGGTCCTCGGCGCCGTCCCAGTCGTCCGCCAGGCAGCCAGCCAGTTCCCCGAGCGACATCACCCCGTCTTCGAAGACCGCCTTCCTTACTGCGTACAGACTGTCCACCACGTTTGAGAAGCCGATCATCTGGACACCGGTCGAGTTGTATGTGGCCCCTCCACGGGTGAGGTCCAGGGCCTTCTCCATCGGGCCGTCCACCATCGCCGACGCAAACGGGGACGGCACAAGTTCCGCGATAGCCTGGTCAAGTGCCGTCATGCCTCTGGCCATCTGCCCCACGAAATGGGACACCTGAGCTCGATAGCCATTCCACACATCAGCGAAGGAGGTGAACCTGGCGGGGTCTCCGCTCCCTATGCCAGACTGATAGCCGAAGATGTTGTCTATGCCATTGCTCAGAGCGAACTCGAGGCACTTGACGCCGCTGAACTGGACAGCGAAAGTCGAGCCGAAGCTCTTGCCCTGCGCGTTCGGCTCAAGACATCCCACAACACCGTAGTTGCGCGCATCTTCGAGGGTGTGTCCCGCCCGCTGCAGCGATTTGACGACCACCTCATCGTTGAACAGATGCAGTGGAACCTCGTCTATGGCGTACTCAATCGCCCTTCTGAAGAAGTCTTGGGGTGCATTCGGGCCCAGTCGGACCCCGAAGTTGGGCTGAACCGTCCGCACGTCGGCAAAGGCGTCCAGGCCAACGTAGCTCAGCTCGTTGGTGGCATCTTCGCCATCGACCCCAATACCGCCGACCGTCACGTTCTGCGTTGTCTTTCCCTCCACACCCTCGCCACCAGGAATATACGCCTCCTCCAGGATGTTCCATATCTCGTTGGTCTTGATGAAGAGGAGCGAGAGAAGCTCCCTCGCTTCCTCCGGGGTGATGGTGCCCGCTTGCCTGTCGGCCACATAGTACGGATAGAGGATCTGGTCTATCCGGCCCAGCGAAATGGAGTTCCCCCCGGACTCTATCTGGGCGACGAGGTGAATAAAGTAGACACACTGGACCGCCTCGTGGAAGGTCTCTGCTGGGTGCTCCGGAACCCGCCGGCAGACCCGGGCGATGGTCCTCAGCTCCTCAGCCCGGTCCGGATCGGTCTCATCTTCGGCCAGCGACGCCGCTAAGTCGGCGTAACGATTGGCGAATCGTATGGTAGCTCTCAACGAACGGATCACCGCGTCATAGAACAGACCCCTGTCTTTCAGCCGCTCTTCTGGGGTCAGTGCGTTGTATCGTTCTTGAGCCTCTGCAATGATCCCCGAAAGGCCCAGTTTCAGCACCCTGGGATGGTTCATCGTGAAGTGGCCGATGCCGTAGGTGATCTCCAAGACCATGGTGAAGACGTACTTGTCCATGTCGCTGGCCACATCTACCGGCAACAGCTCTTCCAGCCGATCCTCTACTGTCTTGCCGCGCCAGAAGGGGAGGATGTCTTGCTGAAGCTCCCGTTGCTCTTCCCCCGTGATGAGCACTTGCTGGAGCACCCTCTGGCCAAAGGTCTCCAGGTCTCCCTCTATCCACCTCGCTTTGTTCTCAGGGAAGAGGGGCGCCCCCTTCAGTTTGCTGGTCCGGCATCCGACGATGAGCTCATCGTCCCTGATGACGATGCCCATATTCTCAAGAACGTGCTCCAGGGCCATGCTCATCCGGGTGAGCGGGTGTAGATCCCAATTCGCGGCCATGGATTGGGTCAAGTACCGCGCCCGCTCGATACACATCTCGCGCGGCGCGTCTATTATCCGCTCCCTAAGACGTTCAACCCGGGCACTACACCGCCTGTCCGCCACTTTCTGCCTAGACAACATGTGAATTCGCTCCCTGGCTCGTCAGGCTGCGGGTACGGAGCAAGGTCATCTCTGCATTCCCATCACCGTGGTCCGCGAACCGGCACTGCCCTCTGGTTGAGCCTCAGACTCTTATGTCCATCTGGCGCAACAGTATCGTGTCCTTCACGGGTTGCGGCAAGAGCTTGTTGAGCGACAGGAACACTCTGCTCTTCAGGTCAATCTGGTTGTAGAGCTTGGGATCCTTGGCCTTGATGACTCTCACGACCTGCGCCGCGGCTTGAATGGGGGTCGGGGCCGTCTTGATCAGTTCCTCGTCCCTGGCAATGAATCTCCGAGCCCGCTCTCTGTAGGGCGATCCCTCCGGTGGAAGCTTGTGGATCTTGGCGGCAAATGAGGTTGACACCTGGGCCGGTTGGATCAGCGCAACCTTTATGCCAAAAGGCTCCACCTCGTAGCGCAGCGACAGAACCAGCCCCTCGAGCGCAAACTTGCTCGCCGAGTAGATCGACTCGAACGGGAACGGAATCTGCCCGACCAACGATGACATGGCAACCAGCTTTCCGGCGCGATTCTCACGCATCGCAGGTAGAAAAGCCTGGAAAATCGCAGCAGTCCCAATGACGTTGAGCTCCAGGCATTTCAGGGCCCTCTCCAGGTCCACTTCCTCGAAGGGCCCGAAGAAGCCGATGCCCACATTGGAGAGCACAACATCAACCCGACCGAACTTTTCTAGCACCGTGTCCCTGAACTTTAGGATGCCGGGGCGATCGGCTATGTCCAGCGTCATCAATAGGTGATCGCAGCCGGCCTTTGCCAGCTCCTTGTCAAGGGACTCGAGCCCATCTTCATCGACATCAAAGCCGGCCACCGGCACCTTTGAGACGGCCAACAGCTTCGCAACCTCGCGCCCGATCCCCTGGGCAAGCCCCGTGATTACCACTGCTTTCATGGCGTGCACTCCCCGGTCTGACTTTCAGTGTGAGGCTCGTGGGGTATTCCTGTACCACTCCCCCAACTGCCTCATCGACTCGTCGAAGTTCGGATAGATGAACTTGTAGCCGGTGTTCTTCAGCCTGGTTATGTCCACCACGTAATCGCTGCTGAGGTAGCGCACCGCGTCGTATTCCAGGTCCGGAATCCGTCCCCTCATTCTGGAAATGAACCCATTCATACGGGCGAAAGCCTTGACGACCGCAAGAGGCAGATGCAACTTAGGCGGGTTCGTCCCAAAAGTCCTTGCTGCGATGGTCAATGCTTCCTCCAGCGTTGGGCGGCTTTCGTCCGCGATGTTGAAGGCATTGCCAACGGCTTCATCAAGGTGCGAGAGGTGCACCACGGCAGCCGCCACATCCTCGGCCCGCACGTTGGCCAGAAGCTGCCTGCCGCTTCCCGGAATAGCAGCTATCGAGGTCGGGCGCGACAAGACCTTGCCGGCGCCATCGCTGCACCCCGGGCCGTAGACGGTGCAGGGACGGGTCACTATTGCGGCAAGCCCTTCCTCGATCCTTTGCCACACTACGTCTTCACCGTCCCTTTTGCTTCTCCCGTAATCGTCCTGGGGATTGCGAGGCGCATCTTCCGTGAACGGAGTCCCGCGGTAGGAACCATAGACACTGGTCGAACCGACGTGGATGTATCTTCTGACGCCCGCATCGAGAGCCAGCCTGGTGATGCGGTCCACTCCAAGCACGTTGGTGGGATAGAGTTCTTTGTAGGGGGTGGAGAGGTTGCAGATCGCGCCGAGATGAAAAACCCTGTCCACTCCTCCATCGAACAAGGCGGGCAGTGTGTCCGGCTTCGTCAGGTCAGCGCCCACGAACTCCACGCCCATGTTTTCGAAGTATGACGTGTCTTTCCGGGGCCGGGCCGTCGCACGTACCCTGACCCCGAGGGCTACCAGGTGCTCCACCAGGTGTCTGCCCATGAAACCGGCGGCGCCGGTCACCAGCGTTGTTCCTTCGAAGTCCATCCTTATCTCCAGCCTCTGTCCGCCGCCGGGCTGTTCTCCTCTCTGATTGTGGAATCGATGAGATCCAGCGTCTCATTTCTTCCTGACGACAAGATCTCCATAGCCCATTTCTTCGAGGACTATCGGGAACATCTTGAAAGCAGGCTTGACCACCGGCAAGAGTCTAAGCATGGCCATGACGTTGCCACCCTGTCTTATCTTACCTTTGGCCACAGATGCTATTGGGTTTTCGTAACCATGCCAGAAACGGTGAGAGTGGTCCGCCGACTGCTTGGACCAGACATCCTCTTTGACTTCGCACGGACCTAGGTAGAAGGTCCCGTAATACCCCGGCTTTGACGGCGGGTTCTTCAGGTCTATGGTGAGCTCACAGTCGGGATCGGTACATATGAATCTGACGATGATCCGTGCCCTGGACATCTTGGCGCCTATCTTGTCGTCCTTCAGCACCCGATCCAGGAAGCAGCCATATATCTCGAAGAGATGCTCGGCATTCCTATAGTACTGGCCCACAACGTGCCCCCATTCTCCACGCCAAGTGGCTAACGGCCTTGATGGCGGCCGGCAGCACCAGACTCCAGGGCAAGCCCTGACTTCCCCCTTCTCGGGATTTGCGGGCCGTACGAGGACGCTGCACGGCGCAGCGCTCCAGAATCCAAGGGCCCACTGCCATCGCCGCTCGCACGGACTACAGGGGTGTGGGGTGCCAGAATCCCATCTGCTTTCCTGGCGCTGCGCCGCAAGCCACTCATACTCGTGGTGAGGTCCTCCCAGCACTGGCCCCGCCACAACCTTACCACCCTGCGGCGGACTGGCGCGAGGTGACAGCCCGGATGGAGTATCTAGGTTCAGTGAGCGGTGTGGCCGACCACCGTTGTAGTGGGCCACGTACTTCCGCAGCATTCTCCGAGCATGCCCCTCATTGAGGCGCGAGAGCCCCTACCAGAACAGGCGGTCAGCGGGCCGCCGGCCGAGGCGGCGGCCTTGGCGGGAGAGGACTCCAAGCGGCTGGCAGAGGGCGAGATTCTCCAGTCGTGGCCCTCGACCAGTATCTCCGCCAGCTCGGAGGCGGGGACCATCTCCTCCCGGGCCGCCTTGACGTGGCGCTCGTACTCGCTGCGCGTCACGGGCTCCTTGGTGTACAGGGCAACGTAACCAGCGACCTCCGAGATGTTGAGCGCTCAGAGGTGGAGTATGAGCAGCCTGGCGCGGCGGGCATCCAGATGGGCCTGCGAGCGGTCCAGGAGCACGACGTAGACGACGAGGAACTCATTGACCCCGTTCGTGAGGGAGATGTAGCGGTTGAACTCCGGTCCCTGCTCCGAAGGCATCTTGTGCCTTATCTGCGGGTCCTCGGGCATGCCCTCCTTCCAGGCTCGGAGGACGAGAATGGCGCGTTCCTTGGCGGTTAGGGCGGGGGTGAGCTTGCGGTGGTCGCCCAGGCGCCACAAATCACCACGTTCGGCAACAGGGGCCGCGTGTGCGGCTTCCAGGGCGGCCTCCAACACGGGGTTCATGCCACACCACCCGCGCGGAGCCGTTCCACAAACGTCTGGATGCCGAGGACTTCAACTCGGTCGGGGGACCATTTAGAATCGGGATTGTTGAGGGGGATACTGCTGGGTTGATTCCAGTCGCCCCGACCAGTTCTCCGCCAAACTGGCCGTCGCCGGCCCGTTCAACCCAAGGTGCAGCGACTACCCGCGTAAGCGTGTGGATTTGACACCGGCCATCAAGGCCACTTCCATCACGCCCCTCGCGATGGTATCCTTCACCGGGTTACCGGAACGGGCAACCCGTGCCGCCCCAGCCAGTGAGCAGAGGAGTCAGCAGTTCCATCATCAGCTCTGCGTCTCCCCTTTCTCCGAGTATGTTGTCGTTCCTGAGTCGGGGGCAGTCAAGATCAGGCCCGACATGGCGAAGGAGGATCTTCAATGGAACAGTACAGACTGTTTATAGATGGTGAATTCGTCGACGCCAAAGACGGAAAGACCTTCGAATCTATTGACCCGGGGACCGGGCTTCCCTTTGCCACGGTTGCGCAAGCCGGAAAGGCTGATGCAGAGGCGGCTATAGCAGCCGCACGCAGGGCTTTTGACAGGGGAGACTGGAGCGGTCTTGATCTGTCAGCACGTATAGCGATAATCCAGGATTTCGCAGATCAGATTTCGCAGCAGGGCGTGCGCATGGTCGCAACCGAATGCATGGACGCAGGCCAAATTGTTGGATACGCCAAGATTATTGTCATATGGGCCAGCTTGTTGTTGCGCAATCTGGCCACCTACGCGGCCACAAAATTCCCATTGGAGGAAGAAGTCCTGGCCTCAGGGAATGCATTTGCGCCCGGACGTGAATTTGTCCGTAGGGAACCGGTCGGGGTATGCCTGGGAATTGTCCCATGGAACTTCCCTACAGCTCTGGCCATGTGGAAGATCGCACCGGCCCTTATCATGGGGAACACCATCGTGGTGAAACCGGCTTCGAATACCCCGCTCACCGCCCTTATCCTGGCTGAAGCTGCTAAGGCGGCAGGCATTCCCAAGGGAGTACTTAACGTAATTCCCGGACCAGGAGGGGAGCTGGGCAAGACTCTCTGCACCCACCCGGATGTGGACAAGATAGCCTTTACCGGCAGCACCGAAGTGGGGCGGGAAGTCATGAGAATGGCGTCCGACACGGTGAAGAAAGTGACGCTGGAGCTCGGCGGCAAGTCGGCGAACATCATCCTGGACGATGCGGATATGGATCTGGCCGTGGACGGCGCCTGCTTCGGCACCTTCCTCCACCAGGGACAGATATGCGAATCAGGCACGCGCGTCCTAGTTCCCTCTAAGATCTATGATGAGTTTGTCGACAGGATGAAGAAGCGCGCGGAAGCCCTCCGGATCGGATACCAACTGGATCCGACCTCCCACATGGGTCCCGTTGTCAGCAAGGAGCAACTGGCCACGGTTGAACACTACGTCAAGCTGGGCAAGGAAGAGGGCGCGGACCTGATCACCGGTGGAGAGCGCGTCGAGGTGAAAGGATTCGAGGGCGGATACTACTACGCCCCGACCATTTTCGCAAATGTGAACAACAAGATGCGCATCGCGCAGGAAGAGATCTTCGGCCCTGTTGTCTGCGTCATCAAGTACGACAGCGATGAAGAAGCGATTGCGATTGCCAACGATTCCATCTACGGCCTGGCAGGCGGGGTATTCTCCAGCAACATTACCCGGGCCGAGCGCGTGGCCCGCGGGGTCCGCACGGGAACCATGTGGATCAACAATTTCCATGTCTTTGCAGAATACTGCCCCTTCGGCGGGTACAAACAGTCCGGCGTGGGACGCGAATTGGGGCACTGGGGGTTAGAAGAGTATACGCAGGTCAAGAGAATTCATGTGCCCTACTTTTCTGACCGCAACACTAACTTCATGCTCACACTCCTGTCGGACAATAAGAAGATGGAGGGCTTTGCCTACAATTGCCCGACCAATGTGATTGCAGGCCATGGCTCCCTGTCTTCAATCGGCAAGGTGATCGTGGATCTGGGCTGCCGCCGGGCGCTGATACTTACCGATCCTGGGGTCAGGAAGGCAGGACTTGCAGATCTTGTCAAGAATGCCCTCGTAGATTTCTGTGTGGGCATCCATGACAGTATCCCGCAGGACCCGGACCTGGAATCCGTGGATGCTGCCATCGATAAGGCCCGCGAACTGAAGGCGGATTGCATCGTCAGTGTCGGAGGCGGGAGCGTCATCGATGCCGGCAAAGCGGTCTGCGTCGCCTTGAAGAGCGGCGGTAAGGCCAATGACTACATCAATCGGTGGTATGCGCTTGCTGAGCCGCAGACCCCACACATTGTTGTTCCTACAACAGCGGGAACCGGCAGCGAAGTGACGAACGTGGCTGTCATAACAAACAAGACCGCAGGACGCAAACTCTTCATAGCAGATCCGAGGATCACGCCGAACGCGGCCATTCTGGACCCCCGTTTCACCATGACCCTGCCCAAGGATATGACGGTCGGCAGTGCCATGGACGCCATGACCCATGCCATTGAGGCTCTTACGAGCATCATGGCGAACCAGATCTGCGACGGTCAGGCATTGCACGCCATTCGACAGATCAGTGAGAACCTGCCGCTCGTTGTGGCCGACGGAAAGAATGAAAAGGCCCGGCTCAGCATGCAGATAGCAGCCACCACGGCAGGATGGTCCTTCACCGTTGCCCAGGTCGGTCTGGCCCATGCCATGGCGCACACGGTGGGGACGCTGCATCATGTTCCCCACGGAGCGGCCTGCGGCATCGTATTGCCCAAGGTGATGCGTTTTAACGTTGATCATGCCGCTGGCAAGCTGGCACTGGTTGCACAGGCTCTGGGAGTCGACACCAAAGGTATGAAAGAGCGCGATGCGGCCCTGGCTGCGGCGGACGCAGTAGAAGCCCTGATGAAGAAGGTGGGCCATCCCATGAGACTGCGCGATGTTGGCGTACCGGAAGAGGGCCTTGGGCTATGCGCATTTCACGCAATAGCTGATTCGAGTATTATGTTCAATGCGCGTCCTACGAGTGACCCGGGCGAGGTCCTCGAAGTCTTCAAACAGGCTTATTAGAGAGATTGAGTCGGATGGTAAGGGCCAGCACATATCATGTTCTGTCCCTTGCAAAGAACTCCTTGCTTCTCTGATGGGAAGGGCGGAACAGAGGGATGTCTATGGTCACGTTGGATCCAGGCGCTTCTCACGCCGTCAAATCAGCCCTCGCCGAGAAGGGTGCCCAGGGGCCCATTCGCATTGAGCTCAGATCCGCTGGCTGCTGCGACGCGTCGCTCGGCCTGAGCATGGATACGGTCCATGAATCCGATCTGGTCGAGGAATTGGACGGCTTGACGTTCGTCATCAGTCCCGAGACGCACCGGCTTGTGGGCGAAGTGAGGATCTCCTATACGGATGATGCAGGGAGAAAAGGATTCGTCCTGACCTCGAGCAAGCCCCTGAGCGAGTGGGACGGGTTCGCTCCCTGCAGCATAAGGATGTGAACCGCTCGAGCGAAGCGAGACATCTTGGAATGCGCTGGCTCAATAGAGGGGTTCAGGAGGTCGCTGGCCCGCCTGCCGGCAGGCAGGTTCAAGTCCAGTCGCCCCGACCGTTTCCCTGAGAAGTGAGCCTGAAGACCCCCCTAGGCTCGAACCCGCCCATGAGGGCGGGCCCTTGCTTGTGGGCGGCGATAGTCGGGCCAGGGCGACGCCGAGAAAGCAGGAAGTACTCCTCCGGCGACGCTGGCAATTCTTGGAGACAAGTCTAGATCGCGTGCAGATAAGGCCTTGCCCGCATATCGCCTATCTCACTCTCTTGGCCTTGGCCAAGAACTCGCTCAGGTTCTCGTTGATCGCAAGCTTGTTGAATTTCCCGACACTGGTCTTTGGGATCTCATCAGTGATAAGAACGAATTCGGGCAGCATCCATCTGGTGATTCTGCCTTTCTCCACTCCCTCCGCCTGGAGATACTTGAGGACGTCCTCCTCGGTTTGCGTGGCCCCCGGCACGAGCGTGACCATAGCCATCGGCCTCTGACCCCACTTTTCGTCCGGGACCCCGACAAAGGTGGCCTCTAGGATGAAATCCGCGGACGCAGCTATGTTTTCAAGCAATACCGTGGGCACCATTTCCGCGCCGCTTCTGATCATGTCGGATATCCGATCCACGATGGTCATGATTCCTTCACTATCAACCCTGGCCACATCCCCAGTGTGAAACCACCCACCCCGCCAAACATCAGCGGTCCTCTCAGGGTCCTTGTAGTACTCTTCCGTAATCCATGGACCTCGGAGGACGATCTCGCCGATGGTCTCATCATCCTGAGGGACCGGATTCATCTGTTCGTCCACAACCTCCACCTCAATGCCGGGTACCGGCAGCCCGGTCTTGACCTGGAGCTTCTCCAGCTCCTCTTTGGGCAGGTGCCTCATAGTCTTCTTAATGAACGCCCTGATAACGGTTGGAGCGGTCTCGGTCATACCATATCCAGAGGAGGCCGTGAATCCTGGGATCAGCTTCTCGGCCTTGGTCTTGAGTCCCAGAGGCAAAGCCGCGCCGCCCACCGCCACACTCTTCAGGCTGCTCAAGTCATACTTGTCCAGGTCCGGATACTCTATGATCATCGCAAGCATGGTTGGAACCAGTGTCGTGCTCGTGATCTTCTCCGTCTGGACAAGATCGCAGAACCCTTCGACCGTGAACGTGCCGGGCAGAACCAGTTTGGCGCCCCCGGAGGCGGCAATATATGGCACTCCCCACGCGTGGATGTGGAACATGGGGATGTTGAGCAAATGTACATCGGCCTCGCCAAGGTGTACCTGAGAGGGGTCGGTGTTCAAGCTTGTGCTCACAGAGACGTGCAGAACCATCAGGTAGAGCGCTCTGTGAGTAAACATGACACCCTTTGGCAGCCCCGTGGTGCCGGTGGTGTAACAGAGGGTGGCGTAGGTGTCTTCGTGCAGCATGGGCCACTCAAACTGAGGGGACTGCTGCATAACCAGGTCATTGTACGTGTAGAGGTTCTCGATCCTTGTTTCAGGTTTTCCGGGTTTGTCCGAGATGTACACGAACTTGTCTACTGTCTCTTTTATGCGGTCGTAGATACGTTCCACCAAAGGCAGGAATGCGTCGTCGAAGAATATGATCTTGTCTTCGGAATGGGTGATCGTGTGGACGATGTGATCCAGCGAGAGCCTCATATTGATCGGGTGCAGCACCGCTCCCAGGCAGGATACGGCATAGTAGAGCTCCAGATGATAGTGGTGGTTGAGGGCAATGGTTGCGACCCGATCCCCCGGCTCGCCCGGTTTCCCCGGCTTGACTCCCAGCGCCTTCAAGGCGTTAGCCAGGCGACAGGTGCGCTCGTACCACTCGCGCCAGGTGAACCGGAAGTATTCGCCTGTAGCGGGATTCCTGTACACCACCCCTATTTCATTTGGGTACGTGCGCACCGGTCTTTTCATGAAGGTTGTCAGAAGGAGCGGATAGTTCTTGCTGTATTCAGGATAGGTCCTGACTTCCATTTCTTCTCTTCACCCCTTTCTACCTGGGAACCATCAAGCATTCAAACGCAACAGTGCAGGGTTGCGCAAGCCTTTCTGCCGAAACTCCCACCGGCTGAGGGGCAGGCCTCCTCGCCTCGTTGAGCTGCTGGCCGATGCCCATCATGACCCGCTCCCGCCTGCCAGGTGGAGCGGCCGCAGCCAGGAGAGGACATCTCCTCCTCCTCGCACCGCGCCACCACCTCGCTGTGATCCCCCCATTTCTGCGCTCCGATCACCACCAGCCCTGGGAGCCGTTGCCGAACCATGATAGCATCAGTCAGCGCCTGACCTCCTTTTCCAACCTTGCCTGCGCTAACTCAAGGCTACAGGAACTGTCAGGTGCTAGTTGCCAACTCCTCTCACCTGTATCCACACTGAGGAGTGTAGAGCCGGAACACCACACTGGTTGAATCCACATACGCCTGCTGCTAAGATCACGCTGGAGGGATCGCATAGTGGTCTAGTGCGGCCGCCTGCTAAGCGGTTACCCTGGGAAACTGGGGTCATGGGTTCGAATCCCATTCCCTCCGCCATTCGTGGAAGGTGCGTCGTGGAGGCTGGAGGCATGACGGGCGTCTGGCCTCCAGCCTCTGCCTTCAGGGCTCAGCCCGCTCCTCCACACGACGAGGCGTTTCTTTCGGCGGCGCGAAGACGAGCCCGGTGAGAGGTCAGGGTGCGCTACTACATCTGGACCGTCGGCTGCCAGATGAACAAGGCCGACTCCGAAAAGCTGGCCGCCGGCCTGGAGCGCCTGGGCATGGAGGCAGTGGCCTGCCCCGAGGAGGCCGACCTGGTGGTGCTCAACACGTGCAGTGTCCGCCAGCACGCCGAGGAGCGCGCCATCAGCAAGCTCGGCGTCCTCAAGAAGCTCAAGAGCCGCCGCGACATCAAGATCGCCGTCATGGGCTGCATGGTGGGCCCGCGCACCGACGACCTGCGGCGCCGCTTCCCCTACGTCGACGTCTTCACCCGTCCCCAGGAGTTCGACCCCATCCTGGCGGCCATCGGCATCGACGAGGAGGACGTGGGGGCCGAGTTCTGGCCCCGCACCTTCGCCGTTCCCGGCGGCCCCACCGCCTACGTGCCCGTCATCCATGGCTGCAACAAGTTCTGCAGCTTCTGCATCGTCCCCTATCGGCGTGGCCGCGAGCGCAGCCGGCCCATCGCAGAGGTGCACGAGGAGGTGGAGCGCCTGGTCGCCCGGGGCGTCCGCGAGGTAACGCTGCTCGGCCAGACGGTGGAGTCCTACGGCCACGACCTCGTTGACAGGCCGGACCTGGCCGACCTCCTGCGCGCCCTTCACGACATCGACGGCCTGTACCGACTGCGTTTTCTCACGTCCCACCCTCGCGACGTGACCGAGCGCATCCTGCGGGCAGTGGCCGAGCTGCCCAAGGTCTGTCAGCATTTCAGCCTCCCGGTGCAGTCGGGCGACGACGGCGTGCTGGAGCGCATGCGCCGTGGCTATACGCTCGCCGACTACAGGCATACGCTGGACCTCCTGCGCCGTCTCATGCCCGAAGCCGCTGTCAGCACCGATGTCATCGTCGGCTTCTGCGGCGAGACAGAGGCCGAGTTCCACCGCACGTATGACCTGCTGGCCGAGCTGAGGTTCGACAAGGTGCACGTGGCCGCCTACTCGCCGCGGCCGGGCACCATCGCCTGGCGCCGGATGCCCGACGACGTACCCCAGGAGGCGAAGATGGAGCGGCTGCGAGCAGTGGAGGATCTCCAGGCACGCATCGCCGGCGAGATCAACAGCGCCCTCTTGGGCCGCACCGTCGAGGTGCTGGTCGAGGAGGAGAAGGGAGGCAGGCTCGGCGGTCGGACCCGCGCCGGCAAGCTGGTCCACTTAGACGCGACGCACCCTGAGCCAGCCGAAGGGGCACGGCCCGGTGACCTGGTGCACGTCGTGATTGAGAAGACCAGCCCCTGGTCACTCCAGGGCCGGGCCGCCCAGCCCGCGTCCCTGTCAGGTCTCCCGGCCGGCCTGTCCACCGCCTAGCCCTCACGCCGAGAGTACGTCATGGTACCCTGCCCGACAGACGGCAAGCCCCTGGTTGCCCTGGTGGTCGTCATCTTCACAGTGGAGAACCGCAGCCTCCAGGTCCTCCTCATCCGACGCAGCGCGCCCCCTTTTCAGGGCTTCTGGGCGCTGCCCGGAGGCGTTTTCGGCGGCCACGAGGCCCTGGGGGAGGCAGCAACCCGTCGTCTGGTGGAGGAGACGGGCCTCCAGGACGTCTACCTGGAGCAGCTCTACACCTTCAGCGAGCTAGACCCCCACCTGCCGGCGGTCGCTGTCACCTACTTCGCTCTGGTCAACCATACCCAGGCGCGGCTCCAGCAGCGGCGCCGCTGGCGACCGGCCTGGCATGCCGTGTCCAGCCTGCCCGATCTGGCCTTCAATAACCGTGCCATCATCGACTACGCCCTCACGCGGCTGCGCTACAAGCTGGAGTACACCAACGTCGCCTACAGCCTGCTGCCGGACACGTTCACGCTCAGCGAGCTCCAGCGCGTGTACGAGTCCATCCTTGGGCGCTCCCTGGACAAGCGGAACTTCCGCAAGTGGATCCTGGCCCGCCGCATCGTTCAGCTCACGGGCGCCACCCGCAGCGAGGGGGCTCACCGGCCCGCCCGCCTCTACGCCTTCACATCGCGGGAGCCGGTCATTCTCTAGTTCCCGCTTGGGACAAGACCCCAGCCTGATGGTGTCAAACGAAATAGGTGCTCATCTTTCTCGGTGGCGCCGGAGAGGGGGCAGACCTCGTAGGGGCCGACCTTTCCCGCCCCAGGCGGCCAGACAGCCGCCCGTCCGGGCGGGCCCGCCTTCGGCGGAAGGTCGGCCCTGGGCGGGGCGGGCGCAGCTAAAGCTACGCCCCTACGGTTCCGCCCCCGCAGGTGGAAGGTGAAGTCATTTGGCTCATCACCATAAGGCTGGGCCATCAGAAGACACATCTATGCCCCCGCCTTTCAGGCGGGGGTCGAGAATCCCCCCGTAGCGACGACCCAGCTACCTAGTTAGTGTACGCTTGACAATAGCTCTTTCCCCTGGTACCATGATCCCAGGGTTAGTGTGCATCATACACTAACTCGACCATGGTCGCGTTAGCTGAACAGGAAGGTGCAGCGTGCCCCGGCAACCCTCTCCCCTACCCGTCGTCGCTTCTCCCCGGCCCGGCACCGTCGAAGAGGACTTGGTGCAGCGGGAGCTCATGCGCTGTGACACCGAGACCCTGGACACACGCCCCCTCACCGAGGAGAGGGCCTTCGCCTACTGGCAGCAGGACATCCCGCAGGACTATTGGGACCTTTCGGGGGCGGAGCTGGTGGAGCGGGTGAGAGTGGCACGCCGGAAGCTGGGCAGCCGGCTCATCGTTCTCGGTCACCACTACCAGCGCGAGGACATCATCCAGTTCGCCGATTTCCGCGGCGACTCCTTCAAGCTGGCCCGCTGGGCCGCCCAACACCCGGAGTCCGACTACATCGTCTTCTGCGGCGTCCACTTCATGGCCGAGAGCGCCGACATCCTCAGCGCCTCCCACCAGAAGGTGATGCTCCCCAACATGGCCGCCGGCTGCTCCATGGCCGACATGGCCAGCCCCGACGACGTCTTCGCCTGCTGGCACGAGCTGGAGGAGGCTGGCCTGGCCTCCGGCACCATGCCAGTTACTTATGTCAACTCCGCCGCCTCCCTCAAGGCCTTCTGCGGCCAGCATGGGGGCATCGTCTGTACGTCCAGCAATGCCGTCGCCGTGCTTCAGTGGGCCTTCGGGCAGAGGCGGCGCGTCCTCTTCTTCCCCGACCAGCACCTGGGCCGGAACACGGGCCTCAAGCTGGGCATCGGCCTGGAGGAGATGTCCCTCTGGGACCACCACCGCCCATACGGCAACCTTGGCGGCAACACGCCGGAGCAGCTCGAACGCTCGCGCGTCATCCTCTGGAAAGGCCACTGCTCGGTGCACCAGCGCTTCACCGTGCAGCAGATCGAGCGGGCCCGGCGCGAGTACCCCGGCATCCGCGTGGTGGTCCACCCCGAGTGCCGGATGGAGGTGGTGCAGGCGGCCGACTGCGACGGCTCCACGGAGTTCATCGTGCGCCAGGTGGCGGAGTCGCCGGCGGGCAGCCAGTGGGCGGTGGGCACCGAGATCAACCTCGTGCACCGCCTGGCCGTCGAGAATCCGGGCAAGCTCGCCTTCTGCCTGGACCCCGTGGTCTGCCCGTGTGCCACGATGTACCGCGTGCACCCGGCCTACCTGTGCTGGGTGGTCGAGCAGCTCGCCGAGGGCCAGGTGGTGAACCAGGTGAAGGTGGACGAGGAGACGGCCAGCTACGCGAAGGTCGCGCTCGACCGCATGCTGGCGGTGGGGTAGGACTTCAGCTCAACGGGCTACCGTCCGCTGACGCGTTTCTGGCACGAAGGACGAGAGCCTCTACCTCGTGCGGGTCGGCGGGTCGGGACTTGTCGAGATGGCGCAGGTAAGGCACGTTTCGCACGTAGTAGACGGGGTGGACCCCTTTGGGCACAAAGATTCTCACAACTGTCTTGTTTCGGTATGGGACGAATGAGAGACTCACATCCACCGAAGGGCGCACAATGCCAGTTGTCACGCCCGATACTCTCTGCTGGAGGGCGTCGCGCTGGGTGGCTTCGTCCAGGCTCGCCATCCCCACCACCTCTCCGTCGTCCGTCACCCCAAGGAAGATTGTGCCGTCATTTGAGGTGCTGAACGCTGCGATCTCCTTCGCCAACTCATGGGCGTTGTCTGGATAGCTGCTGATGAACTCGATCGACTGGCCTTCGCCCTCAACGAGGGCAACGCCGAGGGGGCATCCGGGCTGGGCTGCCTGCTGCCGCTCCTGGACGGCTCTCCGTAGCGACGAATGGTCGTCGTTGAGCGCTTCAAACCGCTTTTTCCACGTCGCCGTTTCTTTGGCGAGTTTTCCGATGTCACCAGAGAGGCGCTCCACCAAATGCTGACAGTATTCCCGAAGATCATCGTCATCAGGATAATAGACGCGCGTCTCGATCACCAGGTTGATGGCGTCCTTCAAGTCGCCCACTTCATCAGCCAGTTGGCGCGCGGCGGACAGCATGGCCGATTTCCCATGGTCTGGGGAGATCTGCCGTAGTCGAGAGTAGACTTGCAGCGCGGAATCGTACTCCCGCTTGTGGCAACACAGCACTCCGCCCAGCATGCAGAGCGCCTCTTCTTCCTGGGCATCAAGATCGAGCGCCTTGAGGCACCATTCTGCCGTGGATTCCGTGTCACCCAACTTATAGAAGCCGCTCGCCACCGTGACCACAAACGACGAGTCCCGCCATTCAACTTCGGACACTCTAGAGAGAACCTTAGGCAGGTCGCGCTTCTTGTCCAACTGAACCAGCACGTCGATGAGTACGGCAGTGGCAAGCTCTTCGCTGGGGGCCGTAGCCCATGCCCGCTTGGCGTAGGGAAGGGCCTGCCTGTATTGTCCGAGCAAGAAGTGGGCCGACGCCAAGTGGCAATTCACTCCGTGCGGCTCGGGGTCGACTTCCCATGAGCTTTTCAGCCAAGGTATTGCTCCCTCGAAGTCTCCGGCTAGCGCCAGAAGACTGCCCTTCTCCTCGGTTACGTCGGGATGGCCGTCGAGCCCCGCTGCAAGGAGTTCGTCTACAATCTTCATCGCGGCTTCGTGCTGTCCCAACCTGCCAAGGGCGTCAGCCCTATCTGTCGCCGCGTGGGCGCATTGTGGGCAGATCTCCTGGATATGCTCTGCTAGGTGCAACACGTCCTCGTACCGTTCATCATGCTGCGCTTGATGTAGCTCCTCGAAGATGGACATGGCCTTCTGGCACTGTGCCAGTTCTTCCTGGGGGCAATCCGCGAAGTACCTCATCGGAAGGTATAGTACACTTGTGCGGGGCCAAAGTAAACTGTCTGTCTGGTGCGTCTACACGTGGAACGTAACAGAAGCCCAAACTCGCGCCTGAGTCGCCTGCGATGAAGCACTACGACTACGTTATCGTCGGCTCCAGCATTGCCGGTCTCTGCGCCGCCCTCCTCGCCCAGGAGCACGGCAGCGGGCCCCGTCCACACCGAGAGGCCCTTTGACCAGCGTGCAGCCTGGTTTCAGAGGACATGCGGTATACTGGTCTGGCACCAGAGCTGACTTCGAGGCGAGACGTTTGAAACCGATACCGCACCGCTGGCTCCGACAGGCCGAAGGCGATCTCCAGGCGGCCCGGACTTCCCTCCAGGGCGGACACTACGAATGGGCCTGCTTTCAGGCCCAGCAGAGCGGCGAGAAGGCGTTGAAAGCCCTCCTGTATCAGGAGGGCCACACATCTGTCCTTACACACTCCGTCGTCGATCTGGTGGATGAGGCTAGCAAGGCGGTCCCTGAGCTGGCCCGACTGGGTTCTTACGCCAGGTTTCTAGACACCTTCTACCTCTCGACGCGTTATCCGAACGCTCTGGCCAGCGAACGGGCACCGGCCGACTACTACTCTCAGGAGGAGGCCGAGCGTTGTCTATCCTCCGCCGAGTCCATCTTGAGCGCCGTGAAGAGTACCATGCGGGACTAGACCGTCTCGTCCACCGGATCAGGGACGCGTTGCCTGTCCAGGCGGTGTACCTCTTCGGCTCCTTCGCCCGTGGCGACATCCACGAGGGCAGTGACATCGATCTCCTCATCGTGGGAGACTTCGGCGAGCGCTTCCACGAGCGCATCTTCCGCGTCCTCGAGCTGAACAACGAGAACCTCCCCATAGAGCCCCTCTGCTACACGCCTGAGGAGCTGAAGCGGATGCAAGAGGAAGAGAATCCCTTTGTGGCGGAAGCCCTAAGAACCGCAAAGCGCCTGGCCTAGACATGAAGCACTACGACTACGTCATCGTGGGCTCCGGCATCGCCGGACTCTACGCCGCCCTCCTGGCCCAGGAGCACGGAAGCGTCCTCGTCCTCACCAAGGGCCCCATCGAGGAGTGCAACACCCGCTATGCCCAGGGAGGCATCGCCGCCCCCGTCGGGCCCGACGACTCGCCCGAGCTGCACTTGGAGGACACCGTTGCGGCGGGCGCCGGCCTGGTGAACGAGGAGGCGGCCCGCATCCTCACCTCCGAGGCCGCCGACCGCATCGCCGACCTGGTGCGCTTCGGGGTCCCCTTCGACACCGTTGACGGCGAGGTGGCCCTCGGCCGCGAGGGTGCTCACAGCCGCGCCCGCGTCCTCCACGCCGGCGGCGACTCCACCGGCCAGCACATCGAGCTGACGTTGAGCGGCCTGGCCCGCCTCTCCCGCGTCACCATCATGGAGCACTGCCTGGCGCAAGAGATCCGCGTCGAAGGCGACGGCGTGCGGGGGCTGGAGGCCCTGGACGCCCGCACTGGCACCTCGGAGGAGTTCGAGTGCCGCTTCCTCATCCTGGCCACCGGCGGCTGCGGGCAGCTCTACAGGGTGAGCACCAACCCGCCCGTCACCACCGGCGATGGCGTCGCCCTCGCCTACCGCGCCGGGGCCGAGGTCATGGACATGGAGTTCATCCAGTTCCACCCCACGGCTCTGCGCCTGCCGGGAGTGCCCGCCTTCCTCATCTCCGAGGCGGTCCGCGGCGAGGGTGCCCTCCTCCGCGACGAGAGCGGTCGCCGCTTCATGCCCGACTACCACCCCCAGGCAGAGCTGGCCCCCCGCGACGTAGTAGCGCGGGCCATCGTCACCGAGATGAGCCGCTCGGGCAGCGACCGCGTCTACCTGGACATCACCCACCTCCCGCCGGAGAAGGTGAGCTCACGGTTCCCTCAGATCTACCGCTTCTGCCGGGAGCATGGGCTGGACATCACCCGCGAGCCTATCCCCGTCTCACCTGCGGCCCACTACACGATGGGCGGCGTGCGCACGAACACGTGGGGAGAGACGAACCTGGCCGGCCTCTACGCCTGCGGTGAGACGGCCTGCATGGGCCTGCACGGCGCCAACCGCCTGGCCAGCAACTCCCTGCTGGAGACCGTCGTCTTCGCCAAGCGTGTGATGCAGCGCACCCTGGACTCGCCGGGTACGCTGGCGCCGACAACGCCGGACGCCCGTCCCCTGACAGACGCCGCCGCCGCTGAGGCCCCTCGCGCCGACCGCACGGCGCTCCAGGCCCTCATGTGGCAGAAGGCTGGCATCGTCCGCGACGGGCCCACCCTGGCCGAGGCGGCCCGGCTGCTCTCGGCCTGGGAGGCCGCCCTACCAGCTCCCACAGACCGGCCCTCCCACGAGCTGGCGAACCTGGTCCTTGTGGGACGCCTGGTGACGGAGGCCGCCCTCCAGCGGGAGGAGAGCCGCGGCGCCCACTACCGTCGCGATTTCCCGGAGCCGCGCCCCGAGTGGCTGCGCCACCTCGTCTTCTGCCGCCATGCCTGAGGACAGCCCAGACGGGCCCGTACCGGACGCCCCGCCTACCGGACAGGCAGGCCCGTCGCTTGACCCCGAGGCCGTTCGCCGCGCCGTCGCCGACGCCCTGGCCGAGGACGCCGCCTGGCGCGACGTGACCACCAGCGCCCTGGTGCCGCCTGACCAGCATGGCGAGGCCCTCATCGTAGCCAAGGCTGCGGGCGTGCTCGCGGGACTACCGGTGGCGGAAGCCGTCTTCCACATGATGGACGCGTCGCTGGCCTTCGAGGCAGCGCTGGCCGAGGGGGCACGCCTCTCCCCTGGTCAGGCCGTAGCCAACATCGCCGGCGCCCTGAACCCCATCCTCCGCGGCGAGCGGGTGGCCCTCAACTTCCTCCAGAGGATGTCGGGTGTGGCGACGGCCACAGCCCGAATGGTAGAGGCCCTGAAGGGCCTGCCCACCCGCCTGCTGGATACCCGCAAGACGACGCCCGGCCTGCGCGCCCTCGAGAAGTACGCCGTGCGGGTGGGCGGCGGCCACAGCCACCGCTTCAACCTGGCCGACGGCATCCTCATCAAGGACAACCACCTGGCGGCCTTGAAAGCCCGCGGGAAGGACATCGCGGAGGCGGTGCGACTGGCCCGTCTCGCCGCTCCTCACACGCTGCGCGTTGAGGTAGAGGTGACCAGCGTCGATCAGGCGCTGGAGGCGCTGGCCGCCGGCGCCGAGGTGCTGCTTCTCGACAACATGGAGCTGGACGACATGCGACGGGCAGCCGGCGTCGCCCGAGGCCGCGCCCTCACCGAGGCCTCAGGCGGCATCACCCTGGACAACGTCCGCGCCGTGGCTGAGACGGGGGTGGACTTCATCTCCGTCGGTGCCATCACCCACTCGGCGCCAGCGCTGGACATGAGCCTGGAGATTGTGGGGGACTAGGCAAGCATCGTAGGGGCCGACCTGGAGGTCGGCCCAGCCGCAGATATTCCCCGCCTCACTTGTGCACCACCACCCGCGTGCCGGTGGTGGCGAAGTCCCAGAAGAACTTGGCGTCGTCGTAGCGCATGCCCACGCAGCCGTGGCTGGAGGCCACGTTGCCGAAGTAGCTGTCGTCTCGCCAGTAGTTGTAGTGGAGCGCCACCCCTCCGACGAAGTACTGGGTGTAGTAGACGTCCTCGAGGTAGTAGCCCCAGGCGTCCTCGCGCGGGATGCCGATGGTGAGCGAGTCCATCGTCTCGTTCTCGAGGCGGAGGAAGATGCGGAAGTCGCCGGTGGGCGTCTCCCAGCCGGGGACGCCCGTCGTCACATAGGCCAGGTGCACGGGCTGCGCGTCAACGAAGGCTATGGCCCGCTGGGTCGTCACGTTGACGGCGATCCAGCGCTCGTCAGGCGCAAAGACCACCCCCTCCGGCGGCCGGGCGGCGGCCAGCTCCCGGGCGTACTCTTCCTCAGCACGACGGCGGGCCTCCTCGGCGGCGCGCTGGCGGGCTTCCTGCTCCGCCCTAGCCCAGTCCGTCACCCGGCGCGACATCACTGCCAGGTAGAAAGCGGCCCGCTGCTCAAAGCGGGCCTGCATGTAGTCTCGGGCCGCGGTGTACAGTGTCATGTCCAGGGCCGCAGCGTGCCCGTAGCCCAAAGAGGAGACGTCAGAGGGAGTGCCGGTCAGGACGGCCCCCCGCGTCCAAGGGACCAGGACGACGAAACCCAGCACGGCTCCAGCCAGGAACGAGGCTGCCACCAGACGCGACACGCTCGGGCTAGCCATGCGCCTTCCTACGCGGGGGATGCAACCGTTGGACGTAGTCTACGGCCCGCGCAGCCCGGCTGTCGAGGGCGAACCACAGCGGTCGCCCCCTGCGAACGGCGCGGCGCCAGTCGCCGGCCTAGGCGCGGCGGGGCCGGTCCAGATCGACAGTGTCAAGGAGTATCGTAACGGGGCCGTCGTTGTGGATCTCCACCAGCATGTGGGCCCCGAAGCGACCGGTCGCCACCCGCACGCCCGTCTGCTCCAAAGCGGATACATAGCGGTCCGCCAGCGGCTCTGCTTCCTCCGGCGGAGCTGCCGCCATGAAATCGGGCCGGCGGCCGCGGCGTGTGTCGGCGAGAAGAGTGAACTGGCTCACGACCAGGGCCTCGCCGCCGATGTCCAGCAGGGACAAGTCGAAACGACTGGTGGCGTCGGGGAAGATGCGCAGCTCGGCCGTCTTGCGCGCCAGCCTCTCGGCGCCCTCTGCGGTGTCACCCCGGGCCACGCCCAACAGAACCACCAGACCACACCCGATGGTGCTCACCGTCTCCCCATCCACGGAGACGGATGCTCGGGTCACACGCTGAATGAGGGCCTTCAAGCGCTGATGCTAGCTCGCGGCCAGGGACTCTGAGTCCTTGCTCTCCGAAGATGCTGGCTCAGCGTCCTTTTCACCGCCGCCGTCAGACCCGAAGCGGCTAGGCCGGTGGTCCGTGCTGTAGAATCCGCTGCCCTTGAATAGTATCGTGGGCGGGTGCAGGACCCGGCGCGCGCTGCCGCCGCAGTGGGGGCAGACCTGAAGCGAGGGTGCCTCAAAGCCCTCCCTCCTCTCGTAGCGATGCCCGCACTCTGCGCAGCGGTACTCATAGACGGGCAAGGGGATACCTCCGGGACATGTAAGCGCCTCTGGTGTGATTAGCACTCCACCCATGGGAGTGCTAACTCTCCCCAGAGTCTAGCACCGCCCCGAATCACTGTCAACCGGTCGGCGTAGAGCCCGCTCGAGGCGCTTCCCCACGGACACCGACGCTGTCACTGTCGTCCAGGGAAGCGGCTGATGTTCTGGTGCAGTCCGCTAGGTCACCCGGCCTCTGGCCTTCCGGCCACCCCATGGTGCTCGATTAGCTTCCGGGGCCGGATGCGGATGGTGACGGAGTCGCCACCGCCAAGCCTCGCCATGTAGCCACGCGCCATCTCTGTGCCGAGGTAGCGCACCGCCATCTCGAGCCTCAGCTCCTCTGACAGCGGACCTTCGACCTCGGCAGTGCCCTGAACCATCACCGCGTAGTAGGGCAGCGTTCGCCTGTCGACCACGAGCGTCACCTCAGGGTGCGCCTCGACATTGCGGTGCTTCCGGGAGCCACGCCCGGTGCTCATAATGACGACGCCATCCTTATACAGATACCAGATCGGGGTGGCGTGAGCCCGGCCGCCAGGTCCAACCGTTGCCAGCACAGCGACGTTCGGCTGCTTCAAGAACTCTTCTCGGTTCTCCCGTTCGCTCACCTCAGACCTCCTATCAACGGAGTGTGAACTCGGTCTGCATTATAGGCCGGTTGGCCGACCTCGTGATGGCCCAAGTCCTCGACGCGCGGCGCGCGGGAGCGGGCCCGGCCTTCTCCTCTCACGACACGCCACCCCTTTCTATCCAGGCGTTGGCGGCGGTATTATCCCCAGTGTCTTCGTGATGAACCAACACTCAGACCCGAAAGCGATCGCCCAGCGACGCTTCGCGACGCCCGACCACTGCGTCGGCCTTGTGGAGCTTGCTGAGCGCTACAGTTCGGAAGTGCCGGAGGCGGTGCGCACACTCCTGGACGCAGTCAAGCCCCGAGGGGCGAAGGCCGACCGTATCTGCGAGCTGGGCTTTGGCTCGGGGTGGCTGCTGGAGGAGATGGCGCGGGGGTTCCCCGAGTCCAGGCTCTACGGCCTGGACATGTCCATAGGCATGGCCGCGCGGGCGCAGGGCCTCTGGGGTGATCGGGTAGCGGTGCTCGTCGCCGACATGGAGCGGCTGCCCTTCTGCCAAGCGTCGCTGGACGTCGTCGTCACCTGCTGGACCCTACACTTCATGCGCGACATTGACGGAGCTCTGGAGGAGATCAAGCGCTGCCTCCGGCCCCGCGGCCGACTGGTCGCCGCCGCCAGCGCCCCCGATCACATGGTGGAGTACGACCAACTGGCGACAGCCGCGATCCGTTCGGCCCTGGGGCGGCTTCCCGAGCCTGATCTGTCGGCGCGCTTCAACCCCGATAACGGGCAATCGTACATGCGGCGCCATTACCGAGATGTCGAGCTGCACCGTTGGCATGGGTGGATGACCCTCCCGGACGTGGCGTCCCTCCTGCGACTCTGGGACGCCTGGCGCCCCGATTCGCTGGCCGGACCGGACGGCGACCTGGTGCGCGCTGAGTTCAAGCGGTTAGCCCAAGAGTGGTTACAGAGAGATGGCCAGATCCGCATCTCAAAGCATGCAGGGCTCTTAATTGGAGCGAAGGCTGCGACTGCCTAGCGTTCCACGGGACCCAAGGAGGAAACACCATGTCCAACACAGACTTCCCAAGAGGCTTCGTCTGGGGCTGCGCCACCGCCTCATACCAGATCGAAGGGGCCTGGAACGAAGACGGCAAGGGCGAGTCCATCTGGGACCGCTTCTGTCACACGCCGGACCACATCAGGAACGGCGACACCGGCGATGTGGCCTGCGACCACTACCATCGCTACCGGGAGGACGTGGCCCTCATGAAGGAGCTAGGCCTGAAGGGCTACCGCTTCAGTGTCTCCTGGCCCCGCGTCTTCCCACACGGCAAGGGAGAAGTCAACCAGAAGGGTCTTGACTTCTACAGCCGGCTGGTCGATGAGCTGCTGGCGGCCGGCGTCACCCCCTTTCCCACGCTGTACCACTGGGACCTGCCTCAGGCCTTGCAGGACGAGGGAGGGTGGGCTAACCGCGACACAGCCCAGCACTTCGCTGACTACTGTGCCACCGTGGTCGAGCACCTGGGCGACCGCATCAAGAGCTGGATGATCTTCAACGAGCCCTGGGTCTTCACGGTAGCGGGCTACATGACCAACCGCCACGCCCCCGGCATCCGAGACCCGCAGACTGCACTGCGGGCCACCCACATCGCCAACCTGGCCCAGGGGCTGGCCGCCCGCGCCATTCGGGCCACGGGCAAGGCGGAGGCTGTGGGCACGGCCTTCAGCATGACCGGCGTCTATCCCGCCAGTGACAGCGATCAGGACCGCGCCGCCGCCGAGCGCCAGCACGCGTTCAGCAACGTCTGGTTCCTGGAGACCGTCCAGAACGGCCGGTATCCGGACGCCTACGTAGGTGGGATGGACCCAGAGCGGTTGAGCGTGCAGCCCGGCGACATGGAGACCATGAGGGCGCCCCTGGACTTCATAGGCATCAACCTGTACAGCCGCACGGTGGTGGCCCATGACCCCCAGAACGCGAACCTGGGCACCCGCATCGTTCAGGTACCGGACGCCGAACGGACCGACAACGGCTGGGAAGTGTACCCGGAGGCGATCCACCAGGCCATCATGCGCATCTGGAACGACTACCGCCGGCCGATATTCATCACGGAGAACGGATGCTCCTACGGCGACGCCCCTGACGAGAGCGGCGTCGTCAGCGACGACCGGCGTGTCGCCTTCTACCAGCACTACATCGCCCAGGTGGGGCGGGCTATAGAGGACGGCGCCGACGTGCGGGGCTACTACGCCTGGAGCCTTATGGACAACTTCGAGTGGGCCGAGGGATACAGCCAGCGTTTCGGGCTGGTCTACGTAGACTATCCCACCCAGCGCCGCATGATTAAGAAGAGCGGCTACTGGTACCGGGACCTCATCGCCGCCAACCGCCTGGAGCTCTAGCTTCCGCCCCGGGGCGCGCAAGCTCCAGGCTCGCCCGTGATGGCTATCAACAGAATACCTTGCCCGCCACAGATTGATGCAGACCGGCACTGATAGCGAATTAGATCCGGACGTTCTGAAACCTGTGTGAAAGCACGCCGTAAGGACGGAGCTTATGGTTCTCAAGTATTTAGATTCACCTCTGAGGGTTGAAACCCTCAGCTTCGAGGAAGCTGCGGATTTCAATCCGCGGGATTAACTTACTTCGTTTAACGCCATTAGCTCCGTCCGAACCCACGGACCTTCCGGACGGAGCTGAAGCTCCGTCCCTACGTCTGGCGGAACCCGTTGCGGGCAATCTGTGTCTGTCTGTGCCCATCTGTGGCTGATAATTCACTCTGTTGAAGGCCGTGGACGGGCGACGAGCTGATAGTCCTGCTCGTGGTGTGGGATGACGTCAGGTTGCGGCGAGTGGACGCCACCCGAAGCGTTTCTGAGTTGACAAGTCGCCGTTCAACTTGTACAGTCCGGCTTAGGTTCGCCGAGGAGCAGTAAGTACGGAGTTTCTCCTTCGTATACGCGGTTCGCGGACCACCCGGCGGACCCGGCCGAGCTCTCCACAGCTCGAAGGGAGGCCCACGTGAACAAGGAAGAAAGATTCGACATCGTCATCGTAGGAGGAGGCCACAACGGCATCACAGCAGCCGCCTACCTCTCCAAGTGTGGCCTCAGCGTCTGCGTCCTGGAGGAAAGACCCGAGGTCGGTGGAGGCCAGGAGAACACAGAGCCCAGGGCCGGCGTGCGCATCGACCCTCACGCCACCTACCTCTACGGCGCTGCCGCCCCCGGCTTTGAGCAGCTTGAGCTGTGGAAGTACGGCTTCCGCATGTCCTGGACCCCCACCCTCTTGCAGGAAAGAGCCGGGGGAGGCATGCTCACCACCGAGGGTGTGGTGCCCATCACGCCCAAGGACATCGCGGGCGTCGGCAAGCTGACGGGCTTCGGCACCGAGCGCCCCTTCCTCAAGGAGCTCCTCCGCGCCATCTACTGGTGCCCGCCGCATCCCCGGCAGACGGAGATGACACCGGACGACATCCCCTGGGTGCAGGTGATCAAGCAGAGGGCACCGGAAATATGGACGGAGGAGCTCCTTGAGTGGAGCCTATTCGACCTCATGGACGAGTGGATGGAGACCGAGCCCTACAAGGTGATGCAGGCCGCCGTGGCCTGGTACTCGGGGGCCGCTCCCCACTGGAAAGGGGTGGCTATCCAATCCTTCGCCGGCGCCGCCTCCCTCATGCTGGGTGGCGTCAGTCCACCTCGCGGCGGCATGCACCACTACGCCCACTCTATCGTGCGATGCGCTATCGCTCACGGCACGCGGGTCCTTAGCTGCTGCCCGGTGGACGAGATCATCGTCGAAAACGGCCGGGCGAAAGGCGTCCGGCTGCGCGACGACGCCGCCTGGGGCGAGAAGATCATCTGGGCAGACAAGGCCGTTCTCAGCGCCGTCGACGTCAAGCAGACCTTCCTCAAGCTCATCGGGCCACGCCACCTCGATGTCTCCTTCATGCAGCGGGTCAAGGACATCAGCCTGAAGGGTGGGAGCCTCTACGTGGCCCACATCCTCCTGCGCGAGCCACCGCGCTTCCGTCCCAAGTTCGCGACCGCCGGGCTGAATCGGGACATCGTTAGCGGCATCGTCTACCCATGCGACTCGCGGGAGATACTCCTCGAGCAGATAGCAGACGTGGACTCCCGCAAAGTCACCCCCAACCTGCACCCAGACAAGCTACTGTTCATCGATGTAGGGGCCAAGATGCATGACCCCTCCTCCTGCACCATCCCCGGCCACTTCCTGGTTTCGCCGCTCTACCTCCAGGTTCCGCCGCCGGAGTACCACGTGGACGGCCCTGACGCCGTCAACAAGCAGAAGCCAGAGATCGACGCCGCCATGATCAGGGCCTACAGCCAGCTGGCGGAGAACGTGAACTCGGACACCATCGCCGGCTACTGGGCCAACAGCCCCCACGACTCGGAGCTACGCAACGTTGGGCTCCTGGGTGGCAACTGGTACGCCACACGTCATTGCAGCGACCAGTGGGAGGGCCAGCGGCCGCTCCCAGAGCTGGCCCGCTACCGCACCCCCATCGACGGGCTGTACTTGTGCCACCAGACGTCCCACCCGGGAGGGCTCTGCCTCATGGCCGTGCCCTACAACCTCATGCACATCCTCATGGAGGACGGCATCGCCGAGCCCGGCGACTGGTGGTACCCCTCGCCGTGGTACGTACCCGAGAAGAAGAAGGAAGCGGCGTATCGGTAAGAGGGGCGACGTCGCACTCGCGGCAAGGAAAGGAGCACCCCAATGACGACGCGGACCGCCGAGCCACTTCTCCAGGAGTTCCCAGAGCAGAGCGAGTGGGACGCCGTAATCATCGGAGCAGGGCACAACGGGTTGATAGCCGCAGCCTACCTGGCGAAGGCCGGCCTGAAGGTGGCGCTGCTGGAGCGACGGTATGAGATCGGCGGCGGCATGGCCACGGAGGAGATACTCTTCCCCGGCTACTACAGCAACCTTCACGCCGTCTACCACATGATGGTGGACTACATACCGGTCTTCTCCGACTTCGATCTCGACCGGCATGCCCTCATCTTTACCAAGCCCAACGCTCAGACGGCCATGGTCTTCGAGGATGGCTCGTCGCTTCTCCTGACTCACATGCTGGAAGACACCAGGGACTCCATCGCCAAGTTCTCGCGCAAGGACGCCGACAAGTTCGGCAAGCTGATGGGAACCTGGCGCAAGATGGTGAGCGAGATCCTCGCGCCGGCCACGTATTGCCCCCCTGAGGCGCCCGTGGACCTGGCCGTGGCGATGAACCGCACCGAGCTCGGTCGCGCCGTTGTGGAGCTCGGCGAGCGCAGCCCCCTAGACATCATCAGCGAGCTCTTCGAGAATGACCGCGTTCGCACCCTGATGCTCTACGTGGCCTGCATGTGGGGCCTGGACCCCCGTGAGAGCGGCGTCGGCTACTTCGTTCCACTGCTCTGCGACCGGGGCATGAACAAGTGCTACTGCTACGGCGGGTCGCACAAGTTCGCCGGTGCGCTGGTGCGAGAGGTTCTCCAGGCCGGGGGCGTCGTCCTGGAGAACAGTGCGGCAACGAAGATCATAATGGACAACGGCCGGGCCACCGGCGTGCAGACCGAGGACGGCCTCACGCTCAAGAGCAAGGTCGTCCTGTCCAGCCTCGATCCCCACTCAACCTTTCTTGACCTGGTCGGCCGCGACCGTCTGCCGGCAGACCTTGTACCGAGCGTCGAGGGGTGGAAGTGGGATAAGTGGAGCTTCTACACGCTCCACGTCGTGTCAGAGGAGCCACCGCACTACAAGTGCGACGACCCGTGGGTCAACGAAGCGTTCATGACGGTCTTCGGGTTTGAGGGCACCGACCAGCTCCTGGCGCACTGGGATAGCGTGATGGCCGGTCAGGTGGGTGATGGCTTCGGCGGGCACGCGACCTGCGAGAGCTTGTTCGACCCGCACCTCAACCGCGTCCCGGACAAGCACATCTCCTTCTTCCAGATGCACGCCCCCTATGACATCACGGGCGGCTGGGAGACGCGCGGGAAGGAGTTGGAGGAGGAGGCGCTGGCCAAGTGGCAGCGCGCAGCCCCGAACCTCACCCGCGACAAGATCGTCATGACCCACTTCGAGACGCCGGTGGACATCGAGACCCGCCTGCCGAACATGCGCCGGGGCAGCATCAAGCACGGCGACTACAACCCCCTTCAGATGGGGCTGTATCGCCCGAATATCGAGTGCTCCAGCTCCGCGACGCCCATCGAGGGGCTATACGTCTGCGGCGCCTCCACCTACCCAGGAGCGCTCATCACCGGAGGACCGGGCTACCTCGCGGCCAACAGGGTGGCCGAGGACCTGGGCCTGAGGAAGTGGTGGACGCCACCGCCGCACGTCCAGCGTTACATAGACACGTACCTGCAATAGCGGGCCAGTCAGAAACTTGGCGACACGAGGCGCGCAATGAAACTGTGGTCACGCGGCTTGGGCAAGCAACAGCTCAAGATGGATCTCATGCGCTATGACATCAGCAAGGACGGGCAGGAGGTGGTCATCTCTGGGCGGATAACCGAGCCCGTTAACTGGGACTTCTGGATCCGCTTCGACGAGGACGACGTACCCGGGCTGGTCCGCGTGGCCAAGAACCGCAGCGTCATGGGGTTGGTGTTCCGTCGCTGGTCCAGGAAACTCGTCCCCTTCCGGCGCCGGCAGCCCGCGGAGGAGCCCGCAGCGCCTCAAGGGATTACGAAGCCTGAGGAGGCGGAGAAGAAGGTCACAGAACCGGCGGCACCGGCCTCTGCATCTCGAGGTAGCGCTCCCGAATCCAAGTAGACTCAGAAGAGCGCGTGGGCCACTAAGCGTGGCCTGGACGAAAACGTAGCGCCCTCCTCGACTATCGGCCGGGGAGGGCACCCAGAACATTCGCCATCACCTCCCCGCTATCCCGCGGGCCTCCCCAGCCTAGGACATGGACGCCTTGATGCGGTGATCCCGCTCCACCATGGCCGCCACGTTGACCCCCGAGTCCACTGCCTGGTGGGTGCCACAGCCGTAGCCTCCGGCGTCGCAGCCCACGTAGTAGAGGCCGCGAATGGGCGCTCTCGCCGAGGGCTTGTGCCGGCCACACTGGCCCACGATCTGGCCGAGACCGATGCACTCCCCGCCCTGGCCCGAAAGCACGTGGTCCCTCGTCAGGGCAGAGACGTGATAGGTGCTGTAGCGCTCTTTCGACTCAATTGCTCGCTCTGCGCCAGGCCAGATCTTGAAGAGCGTCTCCTCCATCTTGTTCCACCAGAGCTCGGCGTCCGGGGCTTCGGGATCGGGCGAACAGACGGTTGCCACCAGGGCGCACTGCTTGCCTTCGGGAGCGAGGGTGGAATCGTAGAGAGAGGGGACCACGATGAAGAGCAGCGCGTCCTCGGGCAGGTCGCCCTCCTTCGCCTTGCGGAAGCGCTCGGTATCCATATAGCTGTCGTCGGAGAAGGCGACATACATACCCCGCTCAAAGACCGGCCGGTTGAGGAAGTAGCGGATGCCCATGAGGCCCCAGGAGGGCTGTAGGCCCTTGACATACGCCACATAGCCCTCGTCGAAATGCTCCTCTCCGACCAAGCTGAGGACGGTGGGCTGAATGCCGGCGTTGCTGATCACGATGGGGGCGCGGAACGTACCTTGGTCGGTGACCACGCCGCTGACCACTCCCTCCTCCACCATGATGCGCTCCACCCGCGTCTTCATGAGCACACGGCCGCCGTGCTTCTCCACCGCCTGGGCGAAGACCTCCGCCACCCGGCCATAGCCGCCGCTGCTATAGCGCCCGGCGCCCCCCCTGGCGAAGTCTTGATGCGTCCTGATTGCCTCCGAAGCGGCCACCAGGTCGATAGGAGCGACAAAGACGATGTTGCACCACATGCCAAGGTAGGTGTACACGGGCCGCGGCACGTCGTAGCGTGAGAGGAACTCGCTCAGGGTCACGTCGTCCAGCTTGTCGATCTCTTCCGGCGGCATGCTCGTCATGTCGGCGAAGATGCGGGCGGCGTTGGGTAGCTCCTGCTCCGTAAGGTTCAGCAACCGCACCAGGGCCAGCGGTCCCTCATCCGCCTGCTGCTCGCTGGGCGGTGGGGGCGCTTCGTAGCGGCCGCTCCGCCCTTTGTAGATCAGAGCACCGATGCCGGGCGGCGTAATCAGCTCCACCTCGCCCTCCATTTGCAGCTCCTTGAGCACCGCGTGGAACTGAGAGTTCTGGTTGGGGCCGCCGACCACCGGCCAGAACTCGTAGCGGAAGCCCTCCTTGGACATGGTCAGCGCCTTGCCGCCAGCGACAGCGTTCTTGTCCACAAGGAGCGTTCTGAGCCCCCGCTTGGCCAGCAGGGCAGCACAGGCCGAGCCGCCGAAGCCAGCGCCCACCACTATGGCGTCATACTTCTCTTCCATGCATAGCAGGCCGGCCAGGGCCGCGTGTCTTCGAGCTACCTAATCTTCGCCCTGCCGCTGGACAAAGTAGTCAACGTAGCGGCCCATGGCCCTAATGGCCCTCTCGATGTCGGGATAGAGGGCAACGCCTGCATCCGCCAGCTCCCAGCCCGCCTCCATCACCGCCTTCAAGCGCTGCTCGTCGCGGGACTCGGGGTCACCTATCACCAGCATGGTGGCCTTGCCGCTCTCCGTCCCCAGCCTCCTGAGCCGGTCGATCGTCTGGCGGTAGAGCTTGTCGCCGCCGTCCCGAGCGAGAGCGTGATGCAGATGTACACTTGTGATGATGGCATCGTAGGCAGGGCTGGCCGCCATCATCTCTATGACATCCTGCGCGTTGAACGCTCCCCACCCGAGTATGGAGCCATCAACAGGGTTGCCAACCCAATCCCAGGCGTGGGGCACCTTCTCCCGGAGCTCGTCTCGCATGTCCTGAGGGAGAGGGGCCACATCGAGGCCCGCTTCCTGGCAGAGGTCCGCCGCCTCCACCGTTCCGCCGCCTGCTCCACCCAGGACGCCTACCTTACGCCCCTTCACCGGGCCAGCGTTTCGGAACGCCACCAGCATGTCAATGAGCTCGTTGACGCTGTCGACCTCGAGCGCCCCGGCCTGGCGGACGGCGGCCCGCCAGACGGCCTGCTGGCTGGCCAGGGCAGCAGTATGCGAGGCGGCGGAGGCGTACCCGGCGGCAGTGCGGCCGCCCTTGAGGACCACCACTGGCTTCCTGGCCGCAGCGCGCCGCAGAGACTTGAAGAAGCGCCTGCCGTCGCGCGGCCCTTCGATGTAGGCCGCGATGACGTCCGTGTCCGGGTCCTCCGCGAAGTGGTCCAAGAAGTCGCCTTCGTTGAGGTCAAGCGCGTTCCCGTAGCTAATCACCTTGCTGAACCGCAGGCCCCGGTCCACCCCCCGCCCTATGACCCGGAAGGCGTGGCTGCCGCTCTGAGACAGGAAGCCGACGTTGCCCGGCTCGCACGGAATGCCCGGATCGAACGTGATCTTCCTCTTCGGGTAGTAGAGCCCCATGCAGTTGGGTCCGATCACGCGGATGCCCGCTTCCTTGGTGCGCCTCCTCAACTCGCGCTCAAGCTTCGCCGCTTCCTGACGGCCGGTCTCACTGAAGCGCGCGGTGTAGAAGTGGATGAGCTTCGTTCCCTTGGCCTTGGCCCCTTCTACCACCTCCAGAACGGCGCCAGCGGGAACGGTGGAGATGACGAAATCAACTGGCCCCGGTATGGCCTCGAGGCGTGGGTAGGCCTTCCGTCCAAGGAGCTCGTCCAGCTTCGGGTTCACCGGATAGACAGGGCCGGGGAATCCTATCTCGACGAGGCCCTGCACGTACTCGTAGCCCTCTTTGCGCTGGTTCGCTGAGGCACCAACGACGGCGATACTTCGCGGCTGGAACAGGGGCTCGAGGTCTTGGCCGAGCGTGGGTTCTGGCGTAGTTCGTTTACTGCGCATCCATTCTCACCTAGTCAAGACATACGGTCTCCGCGAGACCACAAGAGCACAAGAGCGTGGATCAATCTAACCCTCACCGCAGAGAAACCGGCGAGGCACCTCCACTGTCATCGTGCGGATGACATCCTCGGTCACCCCCAGCTCCCTGAGAGCCGGAATGGCCGTCCTCGTGAGAAAGAGGTAACGCGTCGGCTCGTCAGGCGTCGGGGGCTCCTGGCCCGCCAGGATGGGCGCGGGCGCGTAGTCGTGGCCAAGCATCAGCCTGTCCGCGTACCCGCGGTCGATGAGGGCCTTGACCGTCTCGTTGCGCTGTCGCCAGTCCGGCCGGCCCTCGCCTCCTGGGTAGCGGTCCATTGACAGGAACACACCCTTCTCAAGCAAGCGAACGAGGTACTCAACATCCGTCGTATCAGCGCTATGGCCGACGCAGACACGGCTCATGTCGACGCCCTCGTCCTGGAAGATCTCCACCTGGCGCAGGCCGACCTCTTCCGTCGCCCACTGGTGGGTGCTGATGGGGACTCCCGTCGCGTTGCAGGCGCGCGAGGCGCCCCGCAGCACGAGCTCACCCTGCTCGGTCACCCCACCAATGTCATTCGCGACCTTGATGACGGCGGCCTTGATCCCCGTCCCGCCGATGCCCTCCTCGATCTCGTGGATGAACATACGGGCGAGGAAATCCGGGTCACGGCCCCAGAAGGCGCGCGGCACGTCCAGCCAGAGGCCAGTGCACACCACCACGTGGACGCCGCTTTCGCGAGAGGCCTCCGCCGCCAGTTCCACGTCCCGGCCCAGGTCCAGGGTCGTGAGGTCGATGATTGTCTCGACACCGCCCGTCCGCGCCTCCCTCAGCTCCTTTATGAGCTGGGCACGCGTGGCCTTCATGTCAAAGAGGAAAGGATAGCCCTGGAAGACGCCCGCTGACCCTACCAAGAGGTGCTCGTGGGCAAGGGTGAACCCAAGCTGGCCAGCGTCGACGGGTCCCGTTGCTGTCTGGACCTGAGCCATAGGTGTCCCCCCTTTCTCTACCAACGACTCCTCAGGACGACAGCTCGAGACGGACGCTGGACCCGTCGGGCAGCGACGGACGCGCTCAGGGAGGAAGTCGATGCGCAAGCGCCGTGGAGGCGCTGTTCCCGCCGGACAGCGGACACCGCTGGCAGATGGGCTCCGAGTCCCCAACTGTCACCCGCTCCGCGTTGCGGCGGAGCGGGTGGTACTGTTCCGAGACTTCCGGCCTCGGTACGAAGCGCGACGAGCCCCTGCCGCCGCCATCGATCAGGGGAGCGTCGCTCTCCCTTACTTCCAGACGATGTCCACCGGGTCCCTGGCGAAGGGACCGAGGGCCTCCTTCCACTCGTACATGATGAGGATGTCCATCAGGTCCGAGGGCTCCCCTCGCCGGCGCCGCTCCATCTCCGCCTTCAGCGTCTCCAGCGCCCCGTGAACCTCGGACCCAAACAGGGACTCCAGGTACTCGGGTGGAATACGAGAGCCGCTCTCGTTGGCGCTGCCGTCCTCGTTCAGAGGCGCCGGGGCCAGAGGCGGCACATAGTAGACGTTGGGCCTGGTGCCGAACTCCGGGTGCAGCGGCAACGCCACCTTGAACTTGGACACCAACCGCGCCACCGGGCCGTACTGGTCGTCCAAGAAGCCGATCCAGGCGCCACGCCCCGGACACTGCCGGACGCAGGCAGGGGCGACGCCATGCTCAAGGCGCGGGAAGCACCCGATGCAGTGCTGGCTTACGTTGCGGGCGGCGTTGAAGTAGATCTTCTTGTAGGGGCAGGCGCGGGCGCACTCCTGAGCGCCCTGGCACCGATCCTCGTCGCGCAGGACCAGCCCGTCCTCCTCCCGCTTGAACAGGGCGTTGTTGGGGCATGCCTCCACGCACACGGGGTCGCTACAGTGGTTACACAGCCGCGGCAGGTAGAAGAAGTAGGCGTTGGGGAACGTGCCGCCGCCCTCGTCCTCGTCCCAGTTGGGGCCCCAGGTCTTACTGCCGGCGATCTTATGCAGGAAGACGCTGCGGCCCTTGCCGCCGCGGAGGACCTCGTCATAGTTGTAGTCCCAGCCGCCACCGAACTCCTCGGGCGTCGGCAGGGTGCCGAGCTGGGCCTTGCCCCTCTTGTAGCCCCCGCCCATCTTCTCCCAGTCGCGGGGGGTCCCCCGTCCCGGCTGGGTGTTGACGGTCATCCACCACATGTAATCGGTGCCGTCGTCCTGCGTCCAGAGCACCTTGCAGGCGACGGAGCAGGTCTGGCAGCCGATGCATTTGTTGAGGTCAAAGACCCAGGCGAGCTGGCGCCGGGAAGTCATGGCCTTGTTCCCGTTTGTCATGGTTCTATCCCCTCCATCGTCCCGCTGCGCGGGCCCTCACTTGGCTTCGAGCCTTCTGCTACACCCGCTGGACATCCACCATCACGGCGCGGTCGCACGGGATCGGCTGCCACGAGAACATCCGGTAGTTCAGGTGACCGTAGCCAGCGGCCATACCCAGCCACTTCACCATCCCAGGCTCCACGTCCGCCTGGCCGTACCACTCGCGGTGCATGTACGGCTCGAACCCGTTATAGACGATCACCTGCCCCGGCCGCACCGACGGCGAGGTCTTCACCGGGATGAGCATCGAGCCTGCGTCGTTGACGACGCGCACCTCCTCGTCGTTCTTGATCCGCTTCCTCGCCGCGTCCTTGTCGTTCATGAACATGAACGGCGTGCCGCGGTGCGTGTTCATGATGATGTTGTTCGTCAGGTTCATGGAGTGGATGCTCCAGCGCATGTGGCCGCTGGTGAGGTAGAACTCCCCCTTGCCGCCTTGCTTGGGCATCTCCTTGTGGACCGGCAGCTCCTCGCCCGCCTCCATGAACCACTCGTGGTCGATGTAGAACTGGGCCCGGCGGGTCAGCGTGGGGTAGGGCATCTTGTCCTCGGTGTGCCAGCGGAAGGGGTTGTGGGTCTCGTCCGGGCGGATGGTGGACGACTGCGACAGGCCGTGACCTGCCGTTCCCCACCCTCTTGCCCGCACGTAGCCCTTCTGGCGAAGCGTCTCCAGGCTTGTCCCTTCCGGGAGGACGCCGTACACAGCGTTGTCGCGGATGCCCTCATCGAAAGCCCGCTCGTCGTCCTTAAGCGCGCCATTCAACGTGACGGCGTCCACCAAACCCTCCAGGCTGACCACCTCGCCGTCCCGGTTCGTGAACTGCTTCAGCCCCCGCGCCTTGGCTCGCTCCTCAAGCTTCTGCAGAATCATGAGACCGATCTGGCGGTCGGTCTTGGCGTCATCCGGCGGAGCAACGGCCGGCTCGATCAGCACCGTGTTGAGGTGATGGACGGACGGCATGCTGGTGCCAAACTTCTCGTAGTGTTGCGCGGCGGGCAGGATGTAGTCCGAGTACAGGCCTGTGGTGTTGATGCGGTAGTCAACGGAGACGATCATCTTCAGCTTGGGCCAGAGATGCTCCAGGAGCATCACCTGGCCGCCCCGCTGCCGCCGCAACAAGTTGCCCCCGGACTCAAAGAGAACACGCGGTTCGACGTCCCGCCAGATCTTGGCCCGGGTCACATCCCACCAGCCCTTGTCCAGCGCTTCGTTGACGTACTCGTCGAAGGAGCGCTTCATCGAGGGGTCCTGCCAGTCCTCGCGATTCATGCGCTCCTTGTAACCATACTGGTAGTACCAGAGGAAGGCGGTGGGGAACGAGCCGCCCAGGCCGCCGAGACGTGCTCCAGCCGTCGGCGATCGCGCGGCAAACACTTGGCCCCTGTTGATAGTCAGCTCGTCCGTCAGGGTGGGGTCGTCCTGCCCCAGGAGGCGGCGCATCATCTGCAGTTGGCGCTGCACCTCGTGGGCGGCCTCCTGGCCAGGCTGGCCTTTGGCCGACATGAAGGCCATGCCATCGAACCCGAAGATGGCCCAGGAGCGGGTGCCTGTACCCTTCTTCCCCCAGTTGCCGGTCAGAGCGAGCAGCAGCGCGATCGACCGCTCCATCAGGTCGCCATGGTAGTACTTCCCCGAGTTCCAGCCGACGAAGATCTTGGTCCGCCTGGTGGCCACCTTGCGGGCCACGGCGCGGATGAGGTCCGGGTGCACCTCACAGATGCGCGCCGCCTTCTCCGGCTCGTAGTCCTTCAGACGCTCCTTCAGCAGCTCGAAAGCGGGCCGGGCCTCCACCGTGCTCCCATCAGCCAGCACGGCGGTGACTTTCCCCTCCAACGCCGGCTCAACGTCGCCCATGGCGAGAGTGCCGCGCGGCGCCGGGACCACCTGCTTGGACTTGCTGTCCAACCAGAAGAACTGGTCGTCCCGATCCCCCTCCGCCATCTCGTTGCCCCGAAGGAAACGACCCGTGTCGGTGCGCACCAACAGAGGCAGGTCGGTCTGCTCCTGCACGAAGCGACGGTTGTACAGCCCCGCATCGATGATCACCTTGCACATCGAAAGCCCCAGCGCCACGTCCGTCCCGATGCGCACCGGCAGGTGCTGGTCGGCGTGGATGACGGATGGACTGTAGTCAGGCGCGACGGTGATCACCTCACCGCCGTTGTAGCGGGACTCAGCCAGGTAGTGGTACCACTGGATGTTGGTGTAGACGGGGTTGGCGTGCCAGATAAGCGTCAGCTCCGCCAGGAACCAGTCGTCCATGCTGGAGACCGGGTTGTACTTGCCCCAGGTGATGTAGAAGCCAGGGCTGAAGTCCTGAAACTCCGAGTTGCCGTCGGTGGTCGCAGCGCCGAGAAACCCCGCCCACATTCGGGCAGGCGTGGCGCCCACCTCCGGCGTGAAGAGATTGAGGATCGAATCGGGCCCCTGATCCTGGACGGCGTCGAGCATGGCGTCGGCGATGTCCGTGAGGGCCTCGTCCCAGGAGACGCGCTTCCACTTCCCCTCACCGCGCTCTCCAGCGCGCTTCAGGGGGTGGGTGACGCGGTCCTGGCTGTAGTGGACACAGCTCCAGCAGGCGCCCTTCTGGCAGCCCATCGGGTTCATGTCCGGGATGCCCTTCTCGATGGTCGGGAAGACGCCGGCCTGCTCCTCGCGGACGATCTTCCCGTCGCGGACGTATACCCGCCATGGGCAGCCGCCGGGGTAGCAGTCCACCGAGTGGCTGCCCCACGTCACCTTGTCCCACTTCCACTTGTCGCGATAGGAGTCAGCCCACCGGCGCCCCTTTGCGTTGCTCGGCTGGGCTCCCGAACCAGTGCTCCTTGCCGGCATGTAGTACCTCCGTCAAGCTTGGCCGCCACTGACTGCGCTCCCGGTGCAAGGGCGCATCGGGTGGGAACAACGGGTATGTTCACCCGTGCCTAAGGACCCTGACAACGGCCAGATGGCCCGGAATGGGCGGCCGAAGGGACCGTTACGCGGGCAGGCCCGATAGTCCCTAGCTAACGCTCGTGCCGTGGCAAGCGCCGTTGAGGCGAACCAGCGAAGCCGCAGCGTGTCTCAGACCGTGTAGCCGTCCACGATGCGCCGTGCAGCCGCCAGACCGAGCACCTCGTTGCAGCCGTCCTCAATCATAGAGGCTCTGGCGTCTCGGAAGAGCTTCTCGACGTGGAACTCGGCGCTCAGCCCGTAACCGCCCATCAACTGGATGGCATCGCTGGCCACTTCGAAGGCGATCTGAGTGCAGTGTACCTTCGCGGCGATGGAGTACTCCGTGGCCGGCAGGCCGACACCCGCCCGGTTATACAGGGAGGCCGCCCGGGAGAGGGCGCGGGCCGACTCCACCTTCCTGAACATCTGGAAGAGCCTGTCCTGGACCAACTGGTGCTCGCAGATCGGCTTGCCGCCCTGTACGCGCTGTCGCGTGTATGCCAGGGCCTCCTCGAAGGCCGCCCTCGCCAGGCCGGTGAAGGTGTTGCTCATCGCGGCGTTGGCCCCGGCGAGGATGCCATCGATGACGGCGGGATACAGCTCCGGCCCCACCAGCATGTAGTGCTTGGGAATACGGACGTCATCGAAGAAGATCTCGCCCTGGTTCAGGTCGCGCTGACCGATCTTGTTTAGAGGTGGGCTCTTCGACACACCCGGCAGGTCCAGCGGGATGACCGCCACACCGCCGCCGTTCATGCCCCGCGACCGGTCGACGGTGAGGAACGTGCAGGCATGGGTGGCGATGGTTCCATTGGAGACCCAGGCGGCCTTCTGCCCGTTAATGACCCACTCGTCGCCATCCGGTCGCGCCTGCACGTCAAAGGTGATGTCGGCGTCGCCGAACTGCTCCGTCCCACAGATCAGGCTGTCCGATCCGTGCTCCGGTTCAGTGATCGCCCAGCACCCGATGTACTTGCCCTCACGGTCCTCCACATAGGGCGTCACGATCTCCTTCATGAGATCCTGATTGCCGGTGAGGGCGGCAAAGCGCGCCGCGAACAGGAACGGGAAAGCGGTGACGCTCAGGCTGATCGCCAGGCCGCCGGAGGCCCAGCCCATCTCCTCCCCAACGATGTGCGCCTCCAGCGACCCCAGACCGGGACCGCCCATCTCCGGCGGGAGCCCGCGCAGGTGGTAGCCGTTCTCATACGCCTTGCGGAACACGTCCCACAGTGCCGACCCCGGCGCAATCACCTCTTCCGGAGAGAGCTTGTCGAGTGCGATAGCCGCCGGACGTATGACCTCCGCCGCGAAGCGGTGCGTCTCCTCCCTGAGCGTTGCCGCCTCAGGCGTAGCATCCGTGTTCAGTTCCAGGTACACCGTAATCCTCCTTCAGTAGGCTCGCGCCGCTATCTTCTCCCTAGGGCCGATGCTCCCAGCACTCCGTCGCCGTGCATTGTGTCCGTGTTGCGTTAGCCGGTTGCGTTGCCTGACGCAGCGCGCCCGGCGCTCAGGCACCGGTCGCGGCGCGGGTCTCCAGCCTGTTCCTGTACGCCCGCCCACCCTGCATGATCAAGGCCAGGCGGTCCTTGTCCTGGAGGACACGGATGTCCGCGAGCGGGTCGCCGTCCACCACCAGCAGGTCGGCCAGCTTGCCCGGCTCAAGCGTGCCGATCTCCTTCTCCATGTGGACGCACTCGCTGGCGGTCTTCGTGGTGGCGACGATGGCCTGCATGGGCGTCAGGCCGCCTTCCACCATGCGCTCCAGCTCCTCCGCATTTGTGCCGTGATGGCCGACGCCGCTGTCGGTGCCCATAGCGATGCGGACGCCAGCGGCTACGGCGCGGCGGAAGCTGGCCTTGTGGTCCTCCACAACCTCCTTGGCCTTGCGCAGCGCCTGCGGCAGGACGCTGTTGGGATCCTTCTCGGCGCGGCGCAGCACCCAGAGCGGCGCCACAAGGGTGGGCACCAGAAAGGCATTCTGACGCTTCATCTCTTCGATCACCTCGTCGGTGAGCCAGATGCCATGCTCAATCGACTCCACGCCGGCCACCAGGGCATTCATGATGCCGCGGGCACCCTGGGCGTGGGCCATGCACGTCTTGCCAGCGGCCCGCGCCTCGTGCACCATGACCGAGATCTCCTCCTGAGTGAACTGCGTGGCATCAGGTTCGTCGCTGGGAGACATGACGCCGCCGGTGGAGCAGAGCTTTATGAAGTCGGCCCCGGCGCGAAGGAGAGCCCGCGTGGCCTTGCGCACCTCGTCGACGCCATCGACGAGAGTATCTGGCCACTCGGGGCCCACGCTGCGTCGCATGCGCACGCCGGAGGGCATAGTGCTGTCGCCGTGGCCGCCGGTCTGGGAAAGAGCGCCGACGGAGATGCGCAGGCGCGGGCCAGGGATGAGGCCGCGCTCGAGGGCCAGCTTGAACCCCAGGGGTATGCCGCCAGCATCGCGCACCGTGGTGATGCCAGCCTCAAGCGTGTCCAGCGCGTGACGCGCCGCCTCGAAAAGCCGTAGGCTAGGCGGAGTGAGAACGTTCTCTTGAAGCGTCGCCGGCCGAGCAGCGAGGTGCACGTGAGAATCGATCAGGCCGGGCATCACCGTGCGTCCCTCGGCGTCGATGACCTCGGCGTCACGGGGGATGTCGAGGCCAGCACCCAGACGCGCGATGCGCCCCTCCTCGATGATGATGGTGGCGTTCGGGATTGGATCGGCGCCCGTGCCGTCAATGAGCGTGGCGCCATGGATCGCGGTGGTCATCTGCTTGCCTCCTGGAGATGCGCCCGGTGGCACACGTGAGGTTGTGGCTGCTGGCGACGATTGTGGCGCCTCCCTGATGGTAAGTCAATGAGGCGGCCGTGCCCCCTACAGGCTTCGTATTTCCTTGGACGCCGCGCCGGACACGGCGGCCAGAACCAGCGCCAGCAGACAGAATGCTGCGATGGCGTGGGGCGTCCCCAGAAACTGGCTGGCCACGAAGCCCATCACCAGGCTTCCGAAGGGGTTCAGCCCCTGCGACATCGTGTACAGCGATAGTACCCGGCCGCGGTAGTCGTCCTCTACGTGCAACTGGAGCAGCGTCTGGTTGAAGGTGGAGAATACCACCAGCCCCGTGCCGCCCATGATCAGAAGCAAGAGGGAGAGGAGGTAGTCGCGGGAGAAGGAGAACGACAGGATCATCGTCATGTAGAGCAGCAGGGCGACGCTGGCGATCGTCCCCCTGTGGCGGATGTCGGCGAAGGCCGCCACCACCAGCGCGCTCACGAGCGAGCCGATCCCGACCCCCGTCTGGAGCCACCCGTAACCCGTGGACCCGACGTGCAGGTAGTTCTTTGCCATGAGCGGCACCAACTGTAGGTAGGGGAAGATGAGCATGCTGGGGATCGCCTGCAACAGGGTCAGGCGCAGCAGCAGCCGGTGTTGGAGCATGTATCTGGCGCCCAGGCGCACGCTGGTGAGCACCGGCTCCTGCTCGCGAAGGGCCACCTGATCCAGCCGCATCGGGACGAGGCTCAGCGTCGCCGCCATGAAGAACAGGAACTTCCCAAAGAACGCTGTCGAGATGCTATAGGAGATGAGAAAGCCGGCCACCCCCGGGCCCACGACCCGTGCCATGTTGTTCACCATCGCGTTGAGGGCGATGGCGTTCGGCAGGTGCTTCGGCCCCACGGCGTCAAACACGAGGAACTGGCGCACCGGGTTGTAGATGCTGCCGCAGAAGCCGCCGATGAGCGCCGTCACGTAGAGCTGCCACATGGCGATGTGGCCGGTGACTATAAGGATGCCGATGGCCAGCGCGCCCAGGCCGTTGACCGTTGACGCCACGCCGGCCAGCACCCGCCGCTCCACCCGCTCCGACAGGGCGCCGGCGAGTGGGGATACGAGCAGGACGCTGACGCCTCGGAGGAACTGCACGAGGCCCAACTGGAACGGGGAGTTGGTGAGCTGGGCGACCAGCCACCCCTGGCCGATCTGCTCCATCCACATGGCGAAGCTGGCGGCCACGGTGCCACCCAGCAGGTAGCGGAAGTTGACAACGGTAAGCGAACTGAACGCCCGCCTCAACCCCTGTCCGGCGGCTTCAGGGGGTCGCCCAGTCTCGGCTTCCGTCTCACCCAGCTCGGCGGGCTTCACACCTGTGCCCCCACCTCGAACCGGCCCTGCGCCCCATTCTACTTCCGTTGACGTGAAGGGGAAGGTCTAAGATCTCCGCAGCATGCAGCAGCGCACCAGCCCGGGGCGATGCACCACACCCGGGCCGGGCCCACCTGGACGGACGGCGGGGAATGGGAAACGCTAGTGTGGTGAATCAGGAACCCGCAGCCAAATGTCATTCTGAGCGTCAGCGAAGAATCCGTGATGGCAGGCGCGGTCCGACGGATGCTTCACTTCGTTCAGCATGACAAAGACAAAGCATTGGATCTGTCAGCGAATCTCTGACTCAGGACGCTAGCAAGGGCTGTCTGAGAAGTCTATGAAGGCCACGGGCACGCCGCAGGTGCCGCTGACGTGTACGCTGACGATGCGCCCGCCCTGGATGGCCGGGTGCGGCTCCCCCACCGGCAGCCCCCGTCGCTTCAGCGAGGCTACCAGGCCATCGATCCCCTGCACCTCGAAGGCCAGGCCGGCGACGCGGCCGCTACCAGGCTCGCCGTCCTCCGGCGGGCCGATGAGCTCTAGGATGACGTCGCCGGGGCGCAGGAAGGCGAAGCGCCGTGCCCCCCGTTCCATGGTGCGCTTGGTCGCTACGCCGAAGTAGTCCTGGAATCTGCGGCAGGCGCCCTCCACATCCGGCAGGTGCAAGACGACGTGGTCGATACGCTTCAAGGGCCCATCCGATGCCGGTCCACCCTCCAGCCCCGGCGACGGCTGCACGATTTGGAGCAGCACCCCGTCGAAGGCCTCCGGGGCAAGGCTGGCGAGGCGGCCAGCGAATCCCTCCAGCGGCTCCGGCTCGAGCACGGGCGCGCCCATCCCACGCAGCGCCTCCACCTCGGAGTCCACGTCGTCGCTCCAGAGCGCGAGATGGTGCAGGCCCTCGCCGCGCTCGGCGATGAAGCGGGCGAGGGGCGACGCCTCTTCACGTGGCTCCATGAGCTCCAGGTAGCTCCCACCCACGGCCACCAGGGCGGCGCACGACCCCTGCGTCGCGCCGACGTCCTCCTTCACGACGGGAAGCCCCAGGGCGTCGCGGTAGAAGGCGCATGCAGCCTCCAGGCTGCGCACGGCGATGCCAACGTGGTGGACGTCCAGGATCATGTCGCGGCCCAGCAGGGATTGTACCACGGCGCTGCCGCGACGGCGGCTGCAGGCCAGGGAGCGTGGGTGGGAAAGGCCGGGGGCCCGCCAGCGCGGGCCCCCACGGTTGCGGCGGCTAGTACATGGGCGGTGCAGGTGGACCGCCACCATCCTTCTTCTCTGGGATGTCGGTGACCAGGCAGTTGGTGGTGAGCACCATGCCGGCGATGCTGATCGCGTTCTCAAGCGCGGCCCTGGTTACCTTCAGCGGGTCGATGATCCCCTTCTTCTCCATGTTGCCGAAGTCGTCCAGGGCAGCATCGTAGCCCTGGCCCTTCTTGAGGCTCTTGACCTCTTGCACGATGACGGAGCCGTCCTTGCCAGCGTTGATGGCGATGCGCCGCGTGGGCTCCTCCAAAGCGCGCCGGAGGATGTTGACGCCCGTGTTCTCGTCGCCCTCCAGCTTCAGCTTGTCCAGGGCCGGCAGGGCGTTGAGAAGGGCGACACCGCCCCCGGCAACGATGCCCTCCTCCACAGCAGCCCGGGTGGCCGAGAGGGCGTCCTCCACGCGGTGCTTCTTCTCCTTTAGCTCCACCTCAGTGGCGGCGCCCACCTTGATGACGGCGACGCTGCCCGCCAGCTTGCCGAGCCGCTCCTGTAGCTTCTCGCGGTCCCAGTCGGAGGTGGTGGTCTCGATGGCGTTCTTGACCTGGGTGACGCGGCCCTCGATCGCCTTGGGGTCGCCCTTGCCCTCGACAATGGTGGTCTCCTCCTTGGCCACCACCACCCGACGGGCGCGGCCCAGGTCGTCCACGGTCACCGAGTCCAGCTTGCGACCCAGCTCCTCGCTGATGACCTGGGCGCCGGTCAGAGCGGCGAGGTCCCCCAGGTTTTCCTTGCGGCGGTCGCCGAAGCCGGGGGCCTTGACCGCCACCACGTTGATGGTGCCGCGCAGCTTGTTGACGGCCAGCGTGGCCAAAGCCTCGCCGTCACAGTCGTCGCAGATGATCAGGAAGTTCTTGCTGACCTGGAGGAGCCGCTCCAGAACGGGGAGGATGTCGGCGACGGCGGAGACCTTCTTGTCCGTGAGCAGGATGTAGGGGTCCTCCAGCTCGGCCTCCATCTTCTCGGGGTTGGTGACGAAGTAGGGGCTGATGTAGCCGCGGTCGAAGGCCATGCCCTCGACGTACTCGGTCTCGGTCTGAATGCCCTTGGACTCTTCGACGGTGATGACGCCGTCCTTGCCCACCTTCTCCATGACCTCGCCGATGAGCTCGCCGATCTCGTTGTCGTTGTTGGCGGAGATGGCGGCGACCTGGGACATCTGCTCGCGGGTGGTGACGGGCGTGGAGCCGTCCTTGAGGGCCTTCACCGCCGCCTCGCACGCCTTCTCCACGCCCCGCTTCAGGGCCATGGGGTTGGCGCCGGCAGCCACGTTCTTCAGCCCCTCCTGGACGATGGCCTGAGCCAGGACCGTAGCGGTCGTGGTGCCGTCGCCGGCGATATCGTTGGTCTTCGAGGCCACTTCTTTGGCCAACTGGGCGCCGATGTTCTCGAAGGGGTCCGCCAGCTCGATGTCCTTGGCGATGGTGACGCCGTCGTTGGTGATGCCGGGGGCTCCGAACTTCTTGTCGAGGACGACGTTGCGGCCCTTGGGGCCCAGGGTGATCTTCACCGCGTCGGCCAGGGCGTCGATTCCGTCCTTCAGGGCGTGACGGGCATCCTCGTCGAAGATGAGCTGCTTAGCCATTCCTGCACCCTCTCCCTGGGAAGATTAGCACTCTTTCCGCCAGAGTGCTAACCTATAATCTAGCGGCGAAGCCAGAGCCACGCAAGGGCCTTCAGGGACGCTGGTAGGCCACCTCAGACACCTACGGCCGCTACGCTTCCTCTGCCGCGTTGGTTCGTAGCAACCGGCGCGGGCGGCTGCAATGGCCGATCGCATCGTTCCGGCTCTCCCTCGCCCTGAAGGCCGAGATTCACCCTCTGCCGCCCTGTCCGTGTCCTGTCGCAGGGCTTGGCGAGTGTCCGTTCTAAGGCCCGGAAGGCCCCTTGATGAGGGTGGGCCGCGCGCCGTCAGCGCTGATGGCTCAGGGCATCGGTGGCAGGCTTCCGGAAGCATCCTCCATGCGGCGCAGGATGGACTCTGCCTCCTCTGGCTCCGCCCAGCGGGGCTGGTGCATGTCATCGATGTGAATCGGCAGGAAGCGGAGGCTGACCAGGCGCGTCCCGTGGAACACGGCCTCCAGCACGACGCCCTGCTGGGTCTCCAGGGACCAGTCCTGGTCGAAGACGAAGTTGCCCAGGGCGTAGGCGACGAAGCCTCCCTCCAGGAACTCCACCGCCTCGACCACATGCGGGTGGTTGCCGATGGCCAGCGTCGCGCCGGCGCCGATGGCCTCGCGCGCCAGCCCTCGCTGCCGCTCGGTCGGGATGGGCGTGTACTCCACGCCCCAATGGTTGAGGACGATGACAACATCGGCCGCCCGGCGGACGCGGTCCACGTCCTCGGCCAGCAGCCCGAAGGCGAGGGGCGCCGTGCCCGGGCTCCCCCCGCTCGCCCCGTAGTATGAAGCGGCGACCTCGTCGTACCCGAGGAAGGCGAAGCGAACGCCGTTCACCGTCAGCACGCGGCCCGAGCGCGCCTCCGCCAGGTCTCGACCTCCGCCGACGGCGGCGATGCCAGCGGCCTCCAGGTTGGCGAGCGTATCCAGCAAAGCCTGGTCGCCGCACACGCTGGCCCCGCAGTCCTTGGCGTGGTTGGAGGCCACTGTCAGGACGTCGAAGCCGGCGAACGTGAGGCCCTCGATGCTGCGGGCTGGCGCCAGGAGACTGAACGTAGGCGTGCACCCGATAGGCTCGCCAGCGTCGGACAGTGAGGCGTCCAGACTCCCGACCGTGATGTCGGCGGCTGCCAGGAGGTCGGCGGTGGCCAGGAAGGCATGACGGAAGTCCTGGTAGGCTAGGTGCTGCGCGTAGACGCAGCGGGCGGGGATGATGTCGCCGGTGAACAGCAGGCGGACGGGCCGCGGCGCAGCCTGCTCCTGGAAGTGGCGGCGCAGGAGGTCGACCAGACCCTCGGTGGCAGCCCGCAGGGAAGGCGGCGCCTCCTGGAGCGCCTCCTGGTCGATGGTCAGCCAGAGGCAGTTGGCCAGCGGATACGCCTCGACCGGGCCGCTGCCCCGCACCAGGTCGATGCCGTCCAGGGCCAGGCTGCGCACGCGGTAGTCGACAGCCTCCACGGGCAGCAGACCGAGAGCGCCCCGATCGCTGGCGAGGGCGGCCGCCACCTCCGTCTGGGGCAGCCAGCGGACACCGCCCGTGTCCGCGGCGGGTATCGCCTCGCCGAGGGCCTGCTCCAGCTCTCCCCGCAGGTCGGAGGGCACATACAGGGCGGATGCGCCAGCCGGGGCGGAGCCACTCGTAAGTGCGGCCCGCAGGTCGCTCCACGCCAGGCCCTCCAGGTGGCTCCAGAAAGGCGCCACAGGCACCCAGTACCGATATGCCACCGCCGTCGACACCTGCACGCCGTAGGCGGCCTCGCCCTCGGCAGAGGTGGCCGGCGCCTGCAACGAGATGGTGAGGTACGGGCGGGCGGAGGGGTCGAGAGCCACCACGTCCGCACCCAGCAAGCGGCCGAAAGCCAGAGCGAGCGCCTCGGTCTCAGGGGGCACGCCCGGCTCGACCGCCAGGCGCAGGGGCCCTGCGACCGGCGTCTCTGGGGGGCGCGGTGCTTGCTGCGCACAGGCGACCACCGCCGGAACCGTGAGCAGGGTGAAGGCCGTCAGGATGCCGTAGGGTGCTTTCGTCGCTTTTGCTCCAGAGAGAGCTGGCCGCCTGGTCGGCTGGCTCCGTGCAGCCTATGCTGAGGGAGGGCTCCACCGGCGAACACCATCATGAACCCCGGCCTTTAGCGCTCCCGACTACGCATTCATGCCCGCATCATAGCCCAACGGTGAGCAGAACGCTCGACTTGAGGCCGGTGTGACCAGCCGCCGGAGGCCAGGCGGCGTATAATGCTCAGAGGTCGCGACCGCATCGTCCGTGCCGACGAGCACGCTTGAGGAGGACACATGGACCCGAGGGACAAGGTTGCCATCATCACGGGAGGCGCTTCCGGAATAGGCCTGACAACGGCAAAGCTTCTGGCGACAAGAGGCGCTAGGGTGGTCATAGCCGACATCCAGGCGGATGCCGGTGCCGCGGCTGTACACGATATCAAGGCCGACGGCGGAGAGGCGCGTTTCGTCCGCACCGACGTGACGAGACCCGAGGACCTCCAGGCCATGCTGGACTACGCCGTGGAGCAGTTCGGGCGCGTCGACATCGTCGATAACAACGCTGGTATCTCTGAGACCGGGCAGGACTTCTTCGCGCCTGGCTCCGACGCGTGGGAGAAAACGCTGGCGATCGATCTGGTGGCCGTTATTCGCGGCACCCAGCTCGCGGTCCAGCAGCTACGTCGACAGGGCGGGGGCGTGGTCATCAACACCGCCTCGATGGGTGGCCTGATACCGATGGCAATGAGTCCCGTGTACGCCGCAAGCAAGGCCGGCGTCATTCATTTCAGCCGCTCACTCGCCTACCTTGCAGGCGAGGGCATCCGCGTCAACGTTGTCTGCCCAACGTATACCGATACACCGCTCGTGCACGGGCAGGGAGACGAAGTCATCGAGTACATGAAGCAGGAGGTCGGCGGCCTGCTCCGGCCGGAGCAGGTGGCCGAGGGCGTGCTGGAGCTCATCCGGGACGACTCGCGCGCCGGCGCCGTGATGCGTGTTACGGTCAGGAAGGGCATCGACTACACGTTCGAGCCCCGCAGACCGGCATAGTCTGCCGGCAGCAGTGGGGGCTGCCCGGAAAACCCATCATTTCGACAGAGGGAGGCGCCCAGGCGGGGTGCCTCCCTCTGTCCCGCCCAGTCCCCACTTCACCGCGCCGCTTTCCGCGGCCCTCACACAGCGCCCGCGATGCCCCGTCCCCTGCCCACCTTGACGCCCTTCTGACCGCCAGTCCTCTCCATGGAGCCCAGAGTTGTCCTCTGGCCCACAGGTCGCGGCAGATCAGGCCGAGATCTCTTGTAGAAAAGGCCTTGACAATCGAACGGCTTTATGGCATATTTTGCATACAAACACCTCACCGGCTAGGAAGGACGGTCCTCAAATGTCCTTGATGACCTACTACAAGAGCATCCTTGCCCGGCGCAAGCCCGGCGCGCCCACAGTGGAGGAGGCGCGGCGCGACTTTCAGGCCCTGCTGGATGCCCGCTTGACCTCTCTGCCGTACGTCTAGCCAGAAGACCCCGAGGCCGCAGCCCGAAGGGAGGAGAACAGTGGCCATTCTTTGCCTGGAGGACCCCCGCTTGCAGTACATCGCGTTCCTAGAGGAGGACAGCGGCCACTGGCAGCATCACCTGGCGGCAGACCCGCTATTCTCGTTCTTGTTCACGGCGACGAGCCGACAGAGGCCGCCGAGGCGGCAGCCGGAGAGGGCCGTTCACCCCGCCGAACGGCCCTCTCCTTACTGCTAGGACTGGCAGAGGCGACCCTCCAGGGTGGGGCCCTATCTGGGGTCCAGGCCCAGGCAGCGGTTCACGGCCATCCACAAGGCGACGGGGGCGTAAACCCTCCCTGCGGTTGCCGGACTCCGCCCCGTCATTGACAGCCGCGAGTCAGAAGCGTACTCTTCGACCATCGCAAGCAGCCATTCGCCGGTCAGACATGGAAAGACCCCGGGGAGGTGCACTGATGTGCGAGTTCTGCACTCAACACGGTGAGGGGAAGAAATGGTATCTCCAGGCGAAGAACTATAGCGAGGAGCTGCTCAACGAGGAGCGAAAGCGCTTCATGCGCGAGTTCTTCGAGGAGTCTGGCGAGGACCGCCTCGGCCGCCTCGTCGCGCTGGACAAGCTCAGGGCGTCCGACCCGACTGCCCACAAGGCGCTGCTGCCTTCCATCGTAGAGGAGCAGAAGAAGAACCACTGGGGGCAGGTTGTTCCTCTGGAGGAGATAGAGCAGATCCTCGACATGAGCCTCTCTGTCGTGAGAGTGCCCTGCGTCTGCCGCAGCACTCTTCGCGGCTACCGTAATGCCAGATTCTGCTTCGGCGTGACCGGCCTTGGGTCGAGCTCAGCGCCCGCACCTCTCATAGGGCATCCAGACTACACCTCAGACATGGAGCAACTCACCAAGGAAGACGCAAAGAAGGCCATCCAGAAGCTTGACCGCAACGGGCTTGTGCACACGGTGTGGACCTTCGTTACTCCCTTCATCGGGGGCATCTGCAATTGCACCGTCAATGAGTGCCTGGCCTTGAAGCACCGTACACGGCTTGACCTGCCTATGTTCTTCAAGGCGGAATATGTAGCCACCATTGACTGGGAGGAATGCAACGGCTGCCGAGACTGCATGAAGATGTGCAACTTTGGGGCCATCACGTACTCGGCCTATGCCGACAAGTGCTCCATCAATCAGCTCCAGTGCTATGGCTGCGGCGTCTGCCGGGTGGAATGCCCACGAGACGCCATTACCTTGCGGGACAGGAACGCAGTCCCCGCACTGGCCAACGAGTGGTGATGCCATGATTCAAGTGACGTGGGACAGCAGCAAGTGCCCCTCCCCGCAGGAGTGTCGCGAGTGCCTTGATACCTGCCCCCAGGGGGTCTTCGCGTTCCACCCTCGGCATGGGCGAAAGCCGGGCGTCGCGACCACCGACTGGGCCATCACGCCAGTCTTCCTGAGCCTGTGCACGGGATGTGAGGTTTGCGAGGAAGTCTGCCCTCGGAACGCCATCGCAGTCAGCGTTGCGCAGTAAGACGCCACGCATCAACCGTCGCAAAGGCTAGCCCTTTCTGGGCCGGGCTGTATATCGGTACAGGTCAGCGTACGGGCAACGGGACGCCGCCATAGAGAGCGCTAGGCGGCGTCAGTCTTGCGACCGCCCCACCAGGGGCCCGGATGGGATACAATGCACCGATCGGGAGGGTCAGCATCCATGGCGGAAAAACGACCACCTCCCGCGCCGACTGGTGGTGCCGTCACGCGGGCCCTCGCGGGCTGGCAGCCGGCCCGGGTGCTGATGAGCACCAACCGGCTCGATGTCTTCACCGCCTTGGGGGACCGCTACCTAACCGCCCGCGAGGTAGCCCAGGCCTGCGGCACCCACCCCCGCTCCACCAGGCTCCTCCTCAACGCCTGCGTCGCCCTAGGGTTCCTGCACAAGCGAGGCGGCCACTACGCCAACTCGCCGGAGGCGCGGGATCTGCTGGTGAAAGGGGACCCGGGCTACGTCGGCGATGGCATCAACCACCTCGACCGGCTGTGGGCGGCTTGGGGCGGCCTGACGGAGGCTGTGCGCACCAACCGGCGGGTGAGCGTTCGGGCCGCCGTCTCGGACGACCCCGGCGTGCACCGCGATTTCATTCTCGCCATGCACACTCGCGCCCTCCGCAGCGGCGAGGCGCTGGCCGAAAACCTGGACCTGGCAGGCCGAAAGCAGCTCTTCGACGCCGGCGGCGGTGCCGGCACCTACTCCATCTTCCTCGTCCGGCGATACCCCGGCCTGCGGGCCATCGTCTTCGACCTGCCACCCACCACCGAGATCGCCAGGGAGATCATCGCCGACTCCGGCCTCCAAGACCGCATCTCGCTGAGGGCAGGCGACTACTTCCGCGACGACTTCGGCCAGGGCAACGACGTGGTCCTGCTCTCGGCCGTCCTCCACTCGATGGCACCGCGGCGCTGCAAGCTCCTCCTGAAGAAGTCATACGATTCCCTGGTGAGCGGGGGACTGGTGGTGGTGCAGGAAGGGCTCATCGACCCGGACGGCACCTCGCCCGTGTGGGCCGCTCTTTTCTCCCTGAACATGCTGGTCAACACCGGGGAGGGCCGCTCCTACAGCGGCCGCGAGATCGCCGCCTGGATGCGGGAGACGGGCTTCGAGCAGCCGCTGGTGAAGCCCCTTCCGGCGCCGGGCAACGTCTCCCTGGTTATCGGCACCAAGCCGTAGCGGTCCGCTGCCCCACCGATACCCCCTCGGACTCTCATCTCATGTTCAGAGCACTGGCGTGGTCATGGCCAGGTCTTCGTAGGCCTGGACTCCCTTGGCCTTCATCGCCAGCAGGAAAGCCTCCGCCTTGAGGCAGCCCTCGGGCGCATACGCACCCCCCTGCTCCGTTACGATCTCCCGGCGGGCGAGCATCTGGGCACCCACGGAGAGGGAGAGGCCGGTTGCCTCGCGCATTACCCCGGTGCCGCTCAGGACGCGGTGAACCCGCTCTCCGCCTTTCTCACCCCACACGTCGACGCGAATGGCCCCCGGCGCCGGCTCCCGCCCGCCCATCAGGCGCTCGATGGGCGCCAGGAGACGGGCCACGCCGTCGACGCGACGGTCGCTGGTGAACAGGCCGCGCCGGGCCGGCCACACGAACAGGCGAGCGCCACGCCCGAAGCCCATGAAGAAGTTGCACTCCTCCAATCCGGAAATGAAGCGAGGGATGGTGACCGGCTCGGTGTGGCCCATGTTCCACACCTTGATGCGGCCGTAGACCGGGAACTCCACGATGTGGTCCTCGCTACAAGCCGGCAGCATGACCCGGCTGCCCCGACGCCAGGCCGCCACCTCGCCACTGATGATGAAGAGCATGTGCTTGAGCACCGCCTCGCCGCCGCCGGCATTGAGCGGCTGATAGACGTTGACGTCCACCCGCCGCATGCGGTCGAACTGGTCCGCCAGGTAGCGGACGCCGACGTTGGTGATGCCGGGGCTCGCCCCGAGGCCGGTCACGACGGTGCGTCCGGCGATGCGGGCCGGCTCGTCCAGTCCGTCCAGCACGGTCACGGCAGCGCTCCAGTCGTCACAGACGCTCGCGTAGTCGACCCCTGCCTCCAGGGCGGCCCGGACCAGCTTTGCCTCGAACCGGTAGAATGGTCCCAGCGCCGAGGCGGCGACGTCATGCCCGCGCATGGCCTCGACGAGCGCCTGGTGGTCATCGGCATCGACCAGCCGGACGTCGATCTGAGCGCCACGGCCCCGCAGAGTCGTCGCCAGCTTCTCGGCAGCGGCCACGTTCCGGTCGGCGATGGTCACCGCCTCGACGTCCGGCGAGAGCGCCAGGTCCTCGACGGCCCGGCTACCTACGTCGCCGGCGCCGCCCATCACGATGATCTTCATGGCCTTCCTCCCTTGCTATGCGACGGGTGGGTCGACACCACGTCTGGGAATGCTGGTGCCCGGGTTACCCGCCGCGCTCTCCTATCGACTGGCCTGTTCTCCCTCCTGACGTTCCAGTTGCGTGAGGTGCCCGTCGCGCATCTGGAGGATCACGTCGGCCAGGGCCGCCATCTGCATGTCATGGGTCACCATTAGGCCCAGTTTCTCGCGGCCTTTCACCTCCTCAATGAGGGACCGCACGACGCGCTCACCGTGGTCCGAGTCCAGGTTGGCCGTCGGCTCGTCCACCAGCACCAAGAGGGGGTCTCGCATGAGGGCGCGGCCGATGGCAACGCGCTGACGCTCGCCGGCCGACAGCTCCGTCGCCAGCGCGCCAGCGCGGGCGGTCAAGTCCAGCTCGTCTAGCAGCCGCTCCGCCCGGTTCGCGGCCTCGCGGCGGCTCCCCGGCCCAATCTCGTTCATGATAAGCAGGTTCTCACCCGCCGTCAGGAACGGGATGAGGTTGTTCGCCTGAAAGACGAAGCCCACGGCATCACGGCGATACGCCGCCCGCTCGGCGGCCGATAGACGTGTGATCTCCCTGTCATTCACTCTTATGCTGCCGCTCGACGGGGTGAGGAGCCCGCCGATCATCGCGAGCAGCGTTGTCTTGCCGGAGCCAGAAGGGCCAACGATGGCGATGAAATCGCCCGGCTGCGTTGAGAACCCCACATCCCGCACGGCGTGGACGGCTAGCGCGCCGCTGCCATACGTCTTGTCTAGGGCGGTGACCGTTAAGGTCGCGCTCATCCTACTGCTGCTGCCCCAGGGCGATGATCGGGTCGACGCGGACCATCTGCCGTACGGAGAACAACGCTCCGATGACGCCGGTCACCACAATCAAGACGGACGTCAGGATGAAGGTATTCCCCGTAAACGCTATCGGCACCGACTCCGGAAGCCGGTTCAGCGCCGTGTCAGTTGCGTAGGCCAGCGGAACGGACACGGCGACGCCGAGAATCGTGACCGTCAGCACCTGGGCGAGCAACTGGCGAAAGATGTAGCCGCTGCTGGCGCCGAGAGCCTTGAGAAGCCCGGTTTGGGCTACCTTCTGCATGGTGAGCACGTAGAAGAAGATGCCAATCACCAGCGCACCAATGAGGAAGCCGAAGAACCGCAGGGCGTTCACGGTCGCCTGCTGCCCCTGCACGCCCTCGATGTTTGCGAAGGCCGTCCCCTTGGAGACGATCTCGTAGCCGGCCGTCGCTCTGCCCACCAGGTCTCGACCCTTCAACAGGACAACGCTGGCGAGCGGCAGTTGGGGGTCCCCCGAGCCGTACTTCACCTCTCGCCAGCTATCGAGGAGAAGGTAGACCACCGGCCGGAAGAAGAAGTAGCCCTCGTTGATCTCTCCAACGATGGCAAAGTCGAACTCGTCAAGGCGCGACGAGACCGTGACCCGGTCGCCGACGGAGAGGCCGGCGGCCTTCAAGAAGGTAGTGTCCGCCAGCAGCCCGCGCCGGTCCCCAACGGCGAGAGCTCTGCCACCCGTCACGCGCGGCTCAGCGAGAGAACCGGGCTCATAGCCGAGGAGGGCGGCCGGCGCGACGTCGCCATCGCCGCCCCGCACGTTCACCCCAACGTATCCCAGGGGCGCCCAGTCCGACACGCCATCGACTCGGCTGATCTCGTCGACTGCCTCAGCAGACAGCTCAGAACGTATGACGCTCACGTCACTGTCCTGCGCGTAGGCGAGGGCGTCCGCGTTCAGCCGCCGCAGCGCGCTTCCCGCCTGCTCGTTCAGGCCGATCCCGAGGCCGTTGATCATGAGAACCAGGTAAGAGATCAGGGTCACCACGAGGGCGATCAGCCCAAACTGGAACTTGCGCCGCTGGATCTCCTTCAGCCCTATCATGAAAGGCACTACCCCCGGAAGGGCTCAAGATGTGCGTCTGCGAGCGCCCGTTGGCGGAGGACGCTGGACCGGGCTGACAACCTGGTGGTCCTCCATTACCGGCTCCCCCGCCGACGGCGGGCCACCACCAGCAGGCCCCCTGCCAGGACAGCGCCGCCCGCACCGGCCAGCGCGAGCGTGAGGAGGGCCCAGCTAAGGCCACCACCTGAGCCTCCGACCTCACTCTTCGGCGGCGTCTCAGCCGTGGCCGGAGGAGGGGTCGCCGCGAGAACAGTCGACGGGCTGGCGTAGAAAACGTGGTCGGAGCCCGGTGTGTTGTCATGCCAGACCACATGGGGAGAGCCGTCGTCTCCTACCGCCAGGGCCGGCTCGCCGGAGGCGCCATCGCTGCTGGAGATGTTGACAGCGGGAGTCCAGGAACCACCGGCTGGCTTGGCAGCGAAGAGGATGTCTCCCCCACCAGAGCCGTTTCCCACCCACGTTGCGTAGAGGCTGCCGTCTGTGGCCGCCACGACAGCAGACCGCGTTGAGGCGAGCACATCATCAGAAACAACGACGGGGGAAGACCAGGAACCGTCCTGGCCCCGGGCGGCGTAGCGGAGGCGGAGGTTGCCCCCAGCCTCGTCCTGCCAAACTACATGCGGGAAACCGTCTCCGGCCACCGCCAGGGCCGGTCGCCTGGACATGCCGGCAGTCCCAGAGACGTTCTCGGGCGAGGCCCAGGAGCCGCCAGGGGGCCTGCTCGTGTACAGGACCTCCCAGTTGTCCGGCGTTCGCTCCTCCCATACCAGGTGGAGGTAGCCCTCCCCTCCGACGGCCAGGGCTGCAAACCATGACCTCCCACCGCTGCTCCAGACTGGGGTAGGGAGCGACCAGGGGCCGTCGACGGGCTTGCTGACGTAGAGAATCTGCCAGTTCTTGCTCGTGTTATCGTGCCACACCACATGGAGAGTGCCGTCTCCCCCCACGACGATCTCGGGGTGAAAGGACCATCCGGCGTTGTTGGAGATGTTGGTGGCGGGTGACCAGGACCCGCCAGGAGCCCTGCTGGAATACAGGATGTCCCAGTCCCCACCCGCCTCGTCGTGCCAGACCACATGAAGGGTTCCGTCCTCTCCCACAGCGATGGCGGGACGGTTCGAGGCGCCGCTGGTGTTGGAGACGTTGACAGGAGAACTCCAAACGCCGCCCGGGCGCTTGCCGGAGTAGAGGATCTCCCAGCTTACGGATGTCCAACCCTCCCACACCACGTGGATGTCGCCATCCGGCCCCATTGCGATGGCCGGGTGCTTGGACTCGCTGACGCTGCTCGAGATGTCCACCGGGGAGGATGGCACCTGGCCCCTGGCAATGCCGACAGTGAGCGCCGCGAGGAAGGCCAGCGTTGCCAGCACGAGACACTTCCGCATCATCCGTTCCCCCAGAAGGCCGCGTCCAGGCCGACATGCCCAGCCCCACCACCTGACTCCGGCAGGAGTGCCTGCGCCGCTTCTAGCGGCCTGGGGCCGGTGCCTGGATGCAGAAACCAGTCTACCCCAACGGCGTGCCTCCGGCCACGCCCACGGCTTCCCCACCAGGCTGGACCAAGCCCTGGCCGCCTCACGTCTCCGCCGGGGCCGCCCATCGGTTCGCGCATCTGCCCCGACGGGCCCCGTAGGGGGCCCCAAGCCCGCAGATCGGGGGAACCGCCTATGCCGTGCGGCCTACTCCCACCGAACATCAACCTGAGCAGGAGAGACGCATGGCCAGGGCAACGGAAGCCATCGCCAGGCTCCCCATCGCGGGGCCCGAATCGCCCATCCCCCAGGAGAATGAGCGAGATCCGGGCCTCTTTGACGTCTCCATCGTGATGCCCTGCCTCAACGAGGAGAGCTCAATAGCCACCTGCGTGAGCAAGGCCCGGCGCTGGCTCCAGCGCTCGGGGCTCAGCGGCGAGGTCATCGTCGTCGACAACGGCTCCAACGACGGCTCCGTCCGGCAGGCCGTGCGAGCGGGGGCGAGAGTGGTGCGCGAGGCCCGCCGGGGCTACGGCAGCGCCCTGCTGCGCGGCATCGCCGAGTCGCGGAGCCGCTATGTGATCATGGGCGATGGCGACGACACCTATGACTACAGCAACCTGGACCCCTTCATCGAAGCCCTCGAGAACGGAGCCGATATCGCGGTCGGCAACCGGTACAAGGGGGGCATCGCACGCGGCGCCATGACCTGGAGCCACCGCTGGATCGGTACGCCCATCATCACCTTTCTGCTGCGTCTCTGCAGCGGCGCCCGGCTGGGCGACAGCCAGTGCGGCCTCCGCGCCTTCACGCGAGTCGCGTTCGAGCGCCTGGAGATGCGCACACCGGGCATGGAGTTCGCCTCGGAGATGATCCTCAAGGCGGCCCGAAAGGGCCTGCGCCTGGTGGAAGTCCCCATACAGTACTACCCGCGCGCCGGCGACGCGAAGCTACGGACGTTCCGCGACGGATGGCGGCACCTGCGCTTCTTGCTGCTGGCCACCCCCCACTTCCTGTACACGGTCCCCGGCGTTCTGCTCACCCTGTTGGGTGCGCTCGTCCTGGGTCTGGGTCTGGCCTCCTCTCGGGGCATCGTCATCGGCCCCGTAGAGTGGCAGCCGGTGTTTGCAGGCTCGATCCTGCTGGTGCTGGGGATCAATGCCCTCCTGTTCAGCGGCGTCGCCCATCTCTACACGACTTCGATCGGCATCACCCAGCCTCGCCTAGTCCACGCGCTGGCCAGCCGGGCGCTGCGCTTCGAGGTGGTCATGGTGGGTGCAGCCGTCCTCGTCGCCGCCGGTATCGGCCTCGACATCTTCCTGCTGGCAGAGGACGTGTCAAGTACTGCCGTCCCCAACAGACTGGGGCTCGCTGCCGTCGCCCAGGCAACGATCCTGAGCGCCGGCAATTTCGGACTGGCCGGCTTCCTGGCCAGCTTGTTGAACGGCTCGAAGTAAGGGCCGCCCGGCGAGCCGGGCCGGACGAACCGGAAGGACCCACCTGGAGGGCATGGACGCCAAGACGCCAACGCCTCTGAAGGTCGATGTCTTCACCGACTACTTCCCGCCCCACCTCGGAGGGGGCGTGGAGCGGGCTGTCGATGAGGTCTGCCGTCGCCTCGCCCGCCAGGGACACACCCTGCGAGTATTCACCTTCAACACCGACCGGGCGCCGGCCTACGAAGTGGTGGACGGCGTTCACATCTACCGAGCCCCTGCCATCGACTTGACCCGCCTCGCCCGCATGCAGGCTTCCCTCTCGCCTGGTCTGCTGCCCATAGCCTGGCGGCTGGCCCGCTCCCGCCCGCCCGACGTCATCCACGCCCACAACCTGTTTTTCACCTCCACCCTGGTGGCGGCCTTCCTCCGGCGCCTCGTCAAGAGACCCCTGGTGACCACCCTTCACCTGGGCTCCCTGCGACAGCTCGGCGGGCCCGCCCGCCTCCTGGCCTCGACCTATGAGCGGACCCTCGGGCGGGCCGTGGTCCGCAGCAGCGACCGCATCATCGCCGTGAGCGACGCCGTCGCCAGGCACGCGGTCACCCTGGGCGCCCGACCGGAGACGGTGCGGGCCATCGCCAACGGCGTTGACGTCCACCAGTTCCGCCCCGCCGCAGGGCGCGAGAACGGTGCGGCTAGGATCGCCTGTGTGGGCCGCCTCATCTTCAACAAGGGTCCGCAATACCTGGTGGAGGCCGCGCCCGCGGTCCTCCGGACTCGCCCAGATGCAGAGTTCGTCTTCGTGGGCGACGGGCCCCTGCGCCCTGATCTGGAGGAGCGGGCGCGGCAGCTCGGGCTCAGTCACCGGGTCACGTTCCTGGGAACCCGGCCCGATGTGGCCGCCATCCTGCGAACGTGTGACATGCTCGTGCGGCCCTCCTTGCTGGAGGGGATGCCCCTCACAGTCCTGGAGGCGATGGCCTGCGGACTGCCCGTGGTGGCCACCCCGGTCTCCGGCACGGCGGAGCTGGTACGCGACGGTGAGAACGGCCTCCTGGTCCGTCCAGCCGACCCCACCTCCCTGGCACGAGCCATCCTCCGCCTCCTGGACGACGAACCCCTGCGGAAGGCGCAGGGCGTGAGGGCCCGTCGCCTTGTAGAACGCGGATACAGTTGGGACGCCGTCGCCGCGCAGACCCTGGCCGTGTACAGAGAGCTCCTGCCGACGACGGAGAGACCGGCAGCGGCAGAGCCGCTGGCCAGAGCAGCCTAGGAGAAAGCCGGCATGTCTCAGTCAGCGAAACTCCTTACGGTCGGCGTCATTGGTGCGGGCTGGGTGGCGACCGCCCGCCACATCCCGTCCTTTCAGCGCGACCACCGCACCCGCGTGGAGGCTCTGCTAGACTCCGACCCGGAGAGGGCCCAGGAGGTCGCGCGCCGGTACCACATACCACATGCGTACGGCGAGCTATCGGACTTCCTGGCCCACGGCCCGGACGTGGTGGCGATCTGCACGCCGCCCTGGACTCATGCTCCTCTGGCCATCGAGGCGCTGCGACGGGGCTGCCACGTCCTAGTCGAGAAGCCCATGGCCATGTCCACCGAGGAAGCCTCACGCATGTTGGAGGCGGCGAGGGAGACCGGCGCTAGCCTCTGCGTGGCCCACAACTTCCTCTTCTCACGCTCCATGCGCAGGGCCCAGCTCCTCCTGGAGCGGGGCGAGCTGGGAGAGGTACAGCACGCCATCGCGTTGCAGCTCAGCAGCCCCCAGAGGCGGCTGCCGAGCTGGTACCTGGACCTGCCCGGCGGCCTCTTCTTCGACGAGTCGCCGCACATGATCTACCTTCTGCGCCGCTTCCTGGGCGATCTGTCCGTGCAGCAGGCCTGGGCCCAGGCAGCGCCGACCGGGATCGCCCAGACGCTGGACCGGGTGGAGGCCCGCCTCCAAGGGGCTAAGGGCAGCGCCAGTCTCAGCATGTCCTTCCGCTCGCCGGTCTCCGAGTGGCTTCTGGCGGTGGTCGGAACGCGGCAGGTCCTGGTGCTGGACATCTTCCGGGACATTCTGGTGGTCCACAAGCCCGACGGGGCCCACGGCACGAGGGACGTGCTTAAGAGCTCCCTCGGCGCCTTCTGGCAAGGGCTGGCGGGCTTCGCGAGCTCCGGTGCTCTCTTCTCAGCCCGGCGGCTGCTCTACGGGCACGAGACGCTGGTCCGCCGCTTCGTCGACAGCATCGTTGAGGGCACCACGCTTCCCGTCACACCAGAGGAGGGCGTGGCTGTGGTGCGCACCATGGAGTCGATCCTTGAGCAGGCCAGCCCCCAGGACACGCGAGTCCCGGCCCCCGTCGCCGTGCGAGAGACTAGACTGAAGGTTGTTGGCAGGGCATGAGCCGGACCTCACGCAGGAAGCGTAGTGTCACCCGCCCGAGACGCCTCCCGTCGGCAGAACCGCAGCCGCGGCGGTGGACGTGGACGGAGTACCTGAGCCCGAACCGCTACGCGCTGCTCGCCGTCTTGGTGGGAGTGGCCGCGTACCGCCTTGCGGTACTGGCCGATGAGCCGGCGCCTCCCGGCGCCGACCCCGGCAACTGGCTGGCCTTCACCCACGAGCTCTTCGGCACCCCCGTCAAGGCGGCCAAAGCTACCTACTTCCCGGTGCTGCTGGTCTGCCTGAAGAGTCTGCTCGCCTTCCTGCCGGCGCTCATGGCGCTGAAGGTCGTGGGGGTGGGGACGTCGGTGCTGGTGGGCGTACCGTTCTACCTCATCCTGCGTCGCGCCTTGTCTCCCATCCTATGCGCCAGCCTCACGCTCGCCTTCCTTCTGGCCGGCTACCAGGCGGAGCTGCTGACCGTGGGGACCTATGCCCAACTCCTGGCTTCGACGTTCTTCCTGTTCACGGTCTATTGGCTGATGGACGGGCTTGTCTCCGGCCGGCGGCGGCCGCTGCTTCTGGCCGCGGCCAGCACCGCCCTGGTGGCCGGTACCCACCACTTCACTCTGGTGATCATGGCGCCGACGCTGCTGGTCCTGGCAGCGGTCCTGTTCGTGCAGGACCGGCCAGAGCCACGAGCGTTCCTTCGCAACGCGGGAGTCTGGGCCCTGGGCACGGCCGTCTTCACGCTTCCCTTCCTGCCCTGGTACATCCGCTTCCTGACCCTCATGGAAGGGAATCCGGCCAACGCGAACGAGTTCAGCGTTTGGGACATGGGTGCCGTCACCAACTACGTGTTCCACGAAAACCGATCATTCTGGCTGGCAATGCTGGTCATCGCCGCGGCCCTGCCGCTCTTGCCGGTGATTGGCCGGGCGGGAGCTAGAATCAGGCCGGCGGCGGTGGCCCTGCTGGCTGGTCCCTGGCTGGTCTTCGTCGCCACCGGCGAAGTGCGCACGTTTCAGGCGATTGAGGCCGGTATCATCTTGTCGCTGGGCATCCCGGCGGCCGCAATCGAGCGGCACATCAGTCAGGCCGGTCTGACGGTGAGCGTGCGCCAACTGGAGCGTCTGACCCTTGGGCTGGCCCTCTCGGCCCTTCTCCTTGTTCTGGCCACGTCCGGGCACCAGCGGTTCGTGGACCAGCGCAAGCACCTGTATCAGATTGTGGACCACTCCGCTCTGGAGGCGCTGGACTGGCTCCGGGAGCGCACCCCGCCTGACGCAACCGTCCTGGCGAATGACTCCCTGAGCAACGTATCGTACGCCTGGTGGGTAGAGGGATATGCCCAGAGGCCCACCTACAGCCTCATCGCCCCACCCTTCCTCGCCTTCGCCGAGGAGAAGGAGCAGTCAGTTCTGGCCACCCGGCTTCTCGAGGAGGACACGCCGGCGTCGGAGGTGGAGGCCATCCTCGAAGAGACAGGCATCGAGTACGTCTTCCTAGACAAGCGGACGGGCGGCAGGTTCAAGCCACTATTGTCGAAGACGGCATACACTCTCTCCCTGGAGAACGAGCACTTCGCCGTGCTCCACCTTCCCCGGGCAGAAGTGCAGAGGACGCCGTGACCCGCTCCCCACACAGTGCAAGCGGCCTTCGAGTTGACGTGGCCCACCCGCCAGGCGAGCCGCTCGACGCCGGGGTGCCGTCTCGCCAGAGGTCCCCCGCTGCGGGGCCCAGAGGCGCCTGGGGTCGAGGGCTCCTCGTCTCGCTGCTCGCTGCCGCCGCCGTCCTCACCGGCCTCGGCCTCTACGCAGACTTCGGGGATGTCTCCGCGACCGTGGCCGGCTTCCAGTGGAAACTGCTGCCGGCGCTGCTCGGCCTGACGGCGCTGAACTACCTGGTGCGCTACCTACGCTGGCGGAGGCTGGTGCAACTCGTCAGCGGTCATGCTCCAGGCCTGTGGCAGGACCTGCTTGTCTTCTTCGCGGGTACGGCCATGATCATGACGCCCGCCCGCCTGGGCGAGTGGGTGAAGAGCTACTACGCGCGGCGACTATATGGCGCTCCGGTGGCGCGCACCGCCCCCATACTCCTGGCCGAGCGGGTCAGCGATTCCCTCGCCATGCTCTTGCTGGCCACCACCGGCCTCGTCCTGTTCCACTGGGGTTGGGCCGTCTTCATCACCGTCGCCGTCATCGCCGTGGCGGCCATCGTGGCCCTTCGACACCGGGGGCCGGCTGCCCTCCTCCTCCGGGGCGCGGCACGGTTCCCGCCAACTCGCCGTCTTCTGCCCCCCATGGAGGACTTTCACGAGAGCTCGCGCCTTCTCTTCTCGCTGCGGGGCCTCTCCTGGGCTCTCGGCCTTGGGCTGGTGGCCTGGTCGCTGGAGTGTCTGACGTTCTTCCTCGTGCTCGGGGGCCTGGGCAGGCCCATGACCTGGGAGCTGGCCATCCAGGCCGCCTTCATCTTCCCCATGGCGACTCTCGCCGGGAGCCTCTCCCTGCTGCCTGGGGGAGTCGGCGTGACAGAGGGTAGCATCACAGGCCTGACCCAGGCGATTATCGGCGCGCCGCGAAGCCTGGCCGCCGCTTCCGCGCTCCTGGCCAGGGCCGTGATCCTGGGCTTCGGCCTCACACTGGGGCTTGCTGCGCTGGCCGTGCTCGCCCGGACTGCGGCCGGGCAGGAACGGGGTCAAGACTGGGGAGAGAAGCGACGTCTGCTGGTTACCGACCGCGGAAGATACCCTTGACCTGATCCCAGACCGACTTCCGCCCCATGCCGTCCAGAAACCTATCCCAGGCCCTCTCGGCGGAGGCGGCGCGGGCCAGGCCGCGGACGCGCTCCTCGACGATGTCGCGGACGCGCCCCTCCTCGCCAGCGTCGAGCCAGAAACCGTGCTCGTCCTCGCAGGCATCCAGCTCCAGGTTGTAGGCGCGGTAGTTGAAGGCGGTCATCTGCTTGCCGCACTTGGGGCAGGCCAGCTCGCTGGGCCGGGGGGAGTAGACAATGGTGGCCCTTCGCTCGTCTTCAGAGGCGACAGTGGCCTCCACTTGATCCAGCTCGTGGTGGTCCAACCAGCGACCGTTGCAGGACGGACAGCGGTCCACCTCGATACCGTGGTGCTGTTCGATCTGTAGCTCGACGTTGCATCGCGGACACAGCATGCTCCTCACCCTCCTTGCCTTTCATGCTAGCACAGGGCAGAGGAATGGGACCAAGACGGTTGGGGGTCTGAGCCTCTTCCAGAACCGTTCTGTTCTGTCACCCTGAGCCTGCCTGCCTGCCCATCCGGCAGGCGAGCCGGCAGGCAGGCAGAGCGAAGGGTCTCTGTGAATCAGATTCTTCGCTGCGCTCAGAATGACAGGCAGGTTGCGACGGCGTTTCGCGAGACGATCAGGGGTCTGGGGTGACGCTGTCAGGACTCTGCGGCGGAATAGCAGCGCAGCCAGCGATGGCTCACAACTCAGGCCTTCTCGGTGACCTTGTACTCCAGCCGCTTGCCCAGGGCGAGGCGGATCTGCGCGTCCAGGGCCGGAAGAGCCCCGTAGAGGAACGTGATGGCCGCCATGAAGAACCACTGGGCGTACTGGACGGGGAGCAGCCACGCCGGAAAGGTGGCCGGACGGCGGGGGCGCATGATCACGGCATCCATGACCACCATCACGATCAGGGGCACGGAGCAGGTGAAGAGGAGCTTGGTGGAGTCGTACACGAACCAGGTCGGCATGGTTTTCAGCCCGAAGAAGTGCTCGATCGCCCAGGGCGCTAGTCGAAAGGCGGTGATCAGGAACCACTGACTGGACCAGAGGAGGTGGTTCTCGAAGAGGCTCCAGGTGCGGCGGAGGCGCCGCAGGAACGGGATCTCGGGATGGGCGAAGAAGCGCCGTAAGGCGTACGGGATATCCGAGGCGCCCCAGGCGTGGCGGCGCGCCTGCTGGTAGTGCGCGAAGAAGGTCTTCAGGTAGCTCTCGCTGCGCACGCCGTCGTTTCCAACGGGCAGGAGGATAGGCTCCACGTCCACTTCGCCGCCGAGCTTGAAGAAGCACTTCAGGAACATGTGCCAGTCCTCGGGCACCACGTCCACGTCCCAGTACCCGACCTCGCGGGCCATTCGGAAGCTGAGACTGTAGGTGGACTGGGGGAAGAGCACCCGGTGCTTCCGTACCAGCCGGGCGAGGTGGTTCAAGCCGCCCAGGCCGTTGGGGATACGCAGTGGAGCAGGAACGTCCCACACGTTGTTGTAGTACAGGATCGGCCCCTGCCAGAAACGGCGGTAGCGCCGCGCGTGGGTGGCGAACTTGTAGGCCAGGCAACTGAAGTAGTGCGGATGGAAGAGGGTATCGGCGTCGCAGCTCGTGATGGTCAGGTGGTCAATGTCATAGCCCATCTCCTCAACGAGACGGCGCTCGATGTGGCGGGCAGCCCAGGACTCATTGGAGGACTTGCCGCGCACCTCGTTCGGAATGTTGTCAGGATGGAAGGTGGCGAACATGCCGGCGAAGCTGTCGCCGAACTCGCGGTGGAGCTGGAGCGCCTTCTTCCGGCAGCCCGACTCCGCTTCCTCCATCGCCAGGACAACAAAGACCTGTTCCCGCGCCACGTCCGATTCCGCCAGCTTGGAAAGGGTGGCGGCGAGCTTGGCGACGCTCTCTTTGCAGGTAGGGATGACTACTACGTGACGGATATCCTCCCAGCGAAGGTAGGTCTTGCCCCGAGCCCTCGCCTCCTCGTACTGGGCTCGCCAGTCTACTTTCGCTTCCTGTCGGAGGAGCCGGTAGCCCTTGATGCAGTGAAAGGCTGTGTTATAGGAGCGCCACACCCAGTAGCAGTCGAATCCCAATAGCAGAAAGGCGAGCGGCAAGGGCAGCCACAGCGCCCCCCACCCCAGTGAGGTGATCAGGAGAAGGGCGGCAGCCAGGGGCAAGATCTGGAGGGCCCGCTGCAGCCAGCGGTCCAGTTGCGAAGTCGACACGTAGGTCGAAAGCGACTCTGGGAGGGGATGGAGGAGGCTGGGCGTCGGCGCGCCTGGGCTGTACGGCGCGGGCGCATGATGGATCGCCTCATCCGTGACGGGTACCGCCACCCTGGCAGAAACGATGAACTCAGGGGCACGCGGCCTTGTCTGTCGGGTTAGAGGTTGGGGTGGCTCTAGAACCTCGACGCCCGCTCGGGAGCCATTGCCCCGGTAGGGAGCCTGCCCCGAGGGACGGGGCTCCCACGGCGCCAGGTAAGTGGCGGTGGAGCGAGGTCGGATCACCGGGGCCTCAGGCTGGCGGTTCAACACCGCGCCCGCGCCTCGGACCCCTGGCCGGCCCACTCGCAAAGAAGGTCGCTCCTTGCTTGGATTCGACCTTTCCTTGGCCTACGGGGTTAGCTGACGGGTGAGGGCGAAAGGCTACCCCTCCCGGTTGCCCGGGATTAACCCCTTCCGTGCTTGGATCCCCCGCCTCCCGCTACCCTGCGGGAGTTCGGCAATGGGACTCAGCGACATGCTGTGGGTATGCTACCGCACCACGACGTTCCGGGCAAGCCGCTGACGGGCAACTCCGCTCTTTGGTTAGAACTTCATGAGAAGCCTGGCGTCTGAGCAGCCGGCGAAAGGAAGTGAGGACCCTGGCGGCCCTGAGAAGGACCCGCCGAGCGAACAGCCCATCGCCACGCGCTCTTCATCTCCCCGCTCAAACTTCCTCAATGCTAGGCGGAGTGGCTCCTTCCGTCTTGGTCGCCTCCCGCAGCGCCTGCAGTTCCTGCCAGGCGCCCCTGCCCAGGCACGCCGCGTCTGAGGTCAGGGTCACCATCTGGAAGCCCTGTTTGACGCACCGAGCCGCGAAGGCGGCACTCGCGGTGTGGATGCCGGGCACCACTCCGTGACGCCGAGCCGCCTCCAGTATGCGAGCCACGGCTGCCACGTGGGCCGGCTCATCGCTGTCGGCCCGCGGCGGAAGGTCGAGGGCCAGGCTCAGGTCTGCGGGGCCGATGTAGCAGGCATCGACGCCGGGCACACTCATTATGTCATCCAAGTTCTCCAGCGCCTGCCTCGTCTCGATCATGACGATGCACAGCACCTCGGCGTTGGCCCGGCTGGCGTAGTTGGCTCCGGCGTACAGCGTCGCGCGGGTGGGCCCGAAGCTGCGGATGCCCAGGGGCGGATAGCGACAGGCGGCGACGGCGGCCTCGGCGTCGGCGCGGCTATTGACAAGGGGCACCACCACTCCCCAGGCTCCGGCGTCCAGCACCTTCATGATGACGGACGGCTCATTCCAGGGCACCCGCACCAGGGGGACCACGTCCGTCGTCGAGATAGCCTGCATCATAGATACGGCCTGGCTGTAGCCGATGACGCCGTGCTGCATGTCGATGCACAGCCAGTCAAAGCCGACCTGAGCCATGACCTCGGCCGAGAAGGCGTCCGGTATGCTCAGCCACGCGCCCACCGTGTGCCTGCCCTCGGACCACAATCGCCTGACAATGTTCTCGCGCATCGCTGGCCCCCTTCGCCCGAATCCTAGACCGATCGCGGCGTGGCGTCCAGCGGCGGCCCGCGCCCTTCAGGCCACGGATCGAATCCTTCCCTGCGCCCCAGTTGGAGTCCCCGCTCACTTGTCGTACAATCCTTCCGCACCGGCCGCCGCCTGAGGGCCCAGGATGACCCCATGTCGTTACCACCACCCGTCCGGGCGCCCGTACCCGCGGAAGTTGACCTGGACTACCGCATGGAGGACTTCGAGCCGGAAGCCGATAGCGGCCGAGACAGCGTCTTCTACCACCAGCGGACAGACCAGGCGGTCGTGGATGAGGTCATCTCCAGCCCGCCGGGTCGGGTGCTGGACGTGGCGTGCGGCAGCGGCGACCTAGCCGCCCGCCTCGGCGGGGCCGGGTGGGAGGCCTGGGGCCTTGAAGCCTCCAATCACATGCTGGGTCTGGGGCGCTGGCAGGGTTTCGACCGGCAGGCGGTCCTAGCACGCGGCATCGCCGAGGCCCTGCCCTTCCGAGAAGGGTCTTTTGACAAGGTGGTGTGCAAAGGCTCCCTCGATCACTTCGCCGACCGGGCCGCCTTCATGAAGGAGGCAGCCCGTGTCCTCCGGCCCGACGGCCGACTGGTCATCGCCCTGGCCAACTTCGACGCCCTCTCCCGACGGCTGGGACGCACTATGCACGCCCTTGCGCGCCTTCTGGGCACACCGGGGCCCGGCGGTCGCCCCTACTGGCAGCCGCCCGTCACCCACACCGTATGGGGAGACCTGACCTACGTGCGGTCGCTGGGCGGCCAGCGCTTTGCCCTCCAGCGCTGCTACGGCGTGTCCTTGCTCCACCACTTTCGCCCCTGGCGGCTCATCGTCAACCGGCTGCCCCCACGCCTAGGTTGGGCCCTCATGGCCGTGCTTGACGGCATCGCGCGTCGATGGCCGGCCACGGGCGACATGATCGTCTCCGTCTGGAGGCCCCGCCGGCCAGGGCCTGGCGCATCAGGCGGGCCCGCGCCGGACAATGCCATTGACAGGAAAGCAACGCCAGAATAGGGTTATCACAGGCCAGCGGCAGAATCGGAGGAACAAGAATCATGGTTGGCATCCGTTCCTACGGAGCGTACATCCCCAAGTACCGTCTGGGTAAGGAGACCGCTGGCTGGACCTACCCCGGCGAGAAGGCAGTAGCCAACTTCGACGAGGACAGCATCACCATGGCCGTGGCCGCCGGTGCCGACTGCCTGCGTGGCCACGACCGCTCCCGAGTCGACGGCGTGCTCTTCGCCACCACCACGCCGCCCTACCTGGAGAAGCAGGGCGCGGCCGTCGTCGCCGCCGCCCTGGACCTGCGCAACGACATCTACAGCGCCGACATCACCGGCGTCCTGCGCGCCGGCACCACCGCCGTCCACATGGCCATCGATGCCATCGAGGCGGGGAGGGCTCGCCAGGTGCTGGTGGCGGCCGCCGACTGCCGGATGGCAGCGCCCAGGGACCCCCTGGAGCCCTCTATCGGCGACGGTGCCGCTGCCCTCCTTCTCTCAGCAGAGAGCACCATTGCCAACATAGAAGGCAGCTACTCCATCACCGACACCATGCTCGACGTCTGGCGCTCCCAGGACGATGAGTTTGTGCGCTCCTGGGAAGACCGGTTCGTCATCGAGGAAGGCTACCAGCGCGTCGTTCCGGAGGCGGTGGCCGCCTTCCTCGCTCAGCAGCAGCTCACGCCCAAGGACGTGAGCAAGGCCATCTACCATTCCGGCGACGCCCGGCGCCACGCCCAGCTCGCCGCGCGGATTGGGCTCGAGGAGGGGCAGGTGCAGGACCCCCTGTACGGCCGGGTGGGCAATACCGGTGCAGCCTTCCCCCTCATGCTGCTGGCATCGGCCCTCGAGGAGGCTAGCCCTGGAGACCGCATTCTGGTGGCCGGCTATGGCGATGGCTGCGATGTCTTCTCCCTTCGAGCCTCCGACAGCATCGCCGCTGCGCGGGATGGCCACCGCGGAGTCCGCGGCCACCTAGAATCCAAGCTCCTCCTCACCAGCTACGATGAGTACGCCCGCTGGCGGACGCTGCTACCTACGGCGGCCGCTCGCCGGCCGGCGCCTCCCACGCCCTCCGTCTCCGCTCTCTGGCGGGAGTCGGACAAGAACCTGCGCCTGCTGGGCAGCCGTTGCCTGAGCTGCGGCTACCTCCAGTACCCGCACCAGCGAGTCTGCGTCAACTGCCAGGGCACGGACTCATTTGAGCCCGTGCGGCTCTCGGACCGGGCGGCGGAGGTCTTCACCTACTCCATGGACTACGTGGCCGGCACCGTAGACATCCCCCTCGTCGTCACGGTCATCAACTTCGACGGCGGTGGGCGCATGATATGCATGATGACAGACCGCAACATCGACGAGGTCAAGGTCGGAATGCCTGTGGAGATGACCTTCCGCAAGCTGCGTACAGTGGGAGGCATCCACAACTACTACTGGAAGTCGATGCCGGTCAGGGTCTAGAGGCGAGGAGGAAGACTTATGGAAGGGATCAGAGACAGAGTCGCCATCGTCGGCATGGGGTGCACCAAGTTCGGCGAACGGTGGGACGTGGACGGCCTGGACCTCCTGGTGGAGGCCTGCTACGAAGCCTACGAGGACGTCGGCGTCAGTCCCAGCGATATCCAGGCCGCCTGGCTGGGCACCAGCAGCACCTTCAGCACCGGCCAGCCCCTGGCCCAGGCCCTCAAGTTCAACTACATACCCATCACCCGGGTCGAGAACGCCTGCGCCACCGGCACCGATGCCTTCCGCAATGCTTGCTACGCCGTGGCCGCTGGCATCTATGACGTGGTACTAGCCGCCGGGGTGGAGAAGCTCAAGGACTCCGGCTTCACGGGCCTGGGGGGCGGTGCCCGGGCGCCCTCGACGGAGGTGGACCCGCCGACGCCACCGCCGGCCCAGTTCGCCCTCTCCGCCACCCGGTACTTCCACCACTATGGCATCCCCTACGAGGAGGGGAAGACGACCCTCGCGCGGATCGCCGTCAAGAACCATCACAACGGCAGTCTCCACCCCAAGGCCCACCTCCGGCGGGAGATCTCGGTGGAACAGGCCCTCAAGGCACCCATGATCGCCTGGCCGCTGGGTCTCTTCGACTGCTGCGGTGTCAGCGACGGCAGCGCCGCTGCCATCATTACCCGGCCGGACATCGCCCGCAGCATGGGTCGGGACCACGTCCTGGTCAAGGGCCTGGGCCTCGCTGTGGGCGGAATGCAGGGCCTCCTGAGGGACGATTACGACTTCGTCCACTTCCCGGAGAACCTAGCCGCCGCCCAGCGCGCGTACGAGGAAGCCAACATCCGCAACCCCCGGCAGGAGATCGACATGGCCGAGGTCCACGACTGCTTCACGATTACCGAGCTCATCATCTATGAGGACCTGGGCTTCAGCCCTCGCGGCAAGGCTTCGGAGGACGTGGAGGCCGGGGCGTTCACCCTGGGCGAGGGCGACCTGCCGGTCAACACCGATGGCGGCCTCAAGTGCTTCGGCCACCCCATCGGGGCCAGCGGCCTGCGCATGATCTACGAGGTCTACAACCAACTCCTGGGCCGGGCAGGGCCGCGCCAGCTCAAGAAGGCGGACATCGGCATCACGCACAACCTGGGTGGCCGCCCGGGCTCCTTCACGGCCTCGGTGGCCGTCTTCGGGCGCCCCGGCTAGCCCAGTCGACAGGGCGCAGCCGGAACAGGTGACAGGCATCACGGTCTTCGCGGCGAACGGGGGGTCAGAGAGATAACCGGGGAATGCCCCGGCTAATGCCGCTATGATGCGACGGCGCGACTGAACAGTCGCTTCGCGTCCGGCCAAGCCGGAGCATGCGGTCGGAACCGGGTGAGAGACCCCCGCGTGCACACTCAGGGAGGTGCTACATGCCAGCTGAGAAGTCCTACACCTTCGAGCGCAGCGCTGCGCTAATGGAGCGCGCGACCCGCGTCATCCCCAATGGCATCTACGGCCACCAGAGCCCGCTGCTGCTTACCCACGGGTCCTACCCCAGCTTCCTCGCCAGAGGCGAGGGCTGCCGGATCTGGGACGTGGATGGCAATGAGTACATCGACTTCATGTGCTCCTACGGGCCCATTGTCCTCGGGCACCGCCACCCACGCGTCGAGGAGGCGGTGCGCGCCCAGCTCGAGAAGGCCGACTGCCAGAACCTGCCCGGCGAGCCCTGGGTGGAGTTGGCCGAGCTCCTGGTCTCCATAACGCCCTGTGCCGACTGGGCCGTCTTCGCCAAGAACGGCTCTGACGCCACCACTTGGGCCATCGCGGTCGCCCGCGCCCACACCGGGCGCGACAAGGTGATCATGGCCGCCGGGGTCTACCACGGCAGCCACCCCTGGTGCACGCCCAATATCGCGGGTACCACCGAGGGCGAGCGCATGGACGTGCTCACCTTCCAGTACAACGACCTCGAGGACCTACGGCGAGTAGTGGCCGAGAACAAGGGCCAGGTCGCCGGCATCATCCTCGGCCCCTTCCGGCACGAGATCTTCATTCACAGCCAGGAGATGCCAGCGCCCGGCTTCCACGATGGAGTGCGCGCCATCTGTGACCAGGAGGGCATCGTCCTGATCCTGGACGACGTCAGGGCCGGTTTCCGCCTCCACCTGGGGGGCTCCGGCGAGGCCTTGGGCCTGCGGCCGGACCTGACCTGCTACTCCAAGGCCGTCGCCAACGGCTATGCCCTCTCCGTGGGGCTGGGGCGCGAGGAACTGCGCTCGGCAGCCCAGCAGATCTACCTTACCGGCTCCTTCTTCTTTGCCGCTGCCTCCATGGCCGCCGCCATCGCCACCATCAACGCCTTGCGCGACGAGGGCGGCATCGAGAAGATGCTGGCGGCGGGCACCCGCTTCCGGGAGGGCATGGACCAGCAGGCGCGGTCGTTGGGGCTGGCCATCACCCAGTCGGGGCCGCCGGCTATCCCCTTCCTGACCTTCGACGCCGATGAGCACTTCGAGCGCAGCCGCCTGTGGGCCGGCGAGTGCGCCCGCCGGGGCGTCTTCGTCCACCCTCACCACAACTGGTTCCTCTGCGCCGCCCACGGCGATGCCGACATCGATGAGGCACTGGTAGCCACCGAGGCCGCCTTCAAGCTCGTGAAGGACAAGTTCGGCGGCTAGCGGCCGAGCAAGGCGTGATCGGTCAAGGGATGGACCAAACGGATTGGCGGATGAAGGTCATCCGTCGATCCGTTCTCTATCCGTTGTCAGATCAGTTTCGATGCGCGGCCCGGGAACCCCGGAAAGGAGCCGACCATGAAGATCGACGGCGGAGAGATGGTCGCCAGGATGCTGGATCGCGAGGGCGTGAAGAACATCTTTGCTCTCCATGGGGGGCACATCGACCCCATCTTCCAGGCCTGCCACGACCATGGCATCCGCATCATTGACACGCGGCACGAGCAGGCCGCAGGGCACATGGCCGACGCGTGGGCTCGGCTCACCGGCCGGCCCGGCGTGGCCGTGGTGACGGCCGGGCCCGGCGTCACCGATGTGGTCACTGCCGTCGCCAACGCCTACATGGACTCAGTGCCGATCCTGGTCGTGGGAGGGCGACACGCGCTTGCCGAGGAGGAGCTGATGCCCCTCCAGGAGCTACACGGCGTGCCCCTCATGCAGTCCATCACCAAGTGGTCGCGCCTAGTCCGGGAACCCCGGCGCATCCCGGAGTACGTGAGCATGGCCTTTCGCCACGCCACCACCGGCCGACCCGGCCCCGTCTTCCTGGAGATCCCCACCGACGTGCTGCGCGCCCAGGTGGAGGAAGAGAGCGTCCACTTTCCGGAGATCTCCCGCCCGGAAGCGGCACCGGCCCCGTCACCGGAAGCCACCGATAAGGCCCTTACCATGCTGCTAGAGGCGGAGCGGCCCGTGATCATGGCTGGCCGCGGCGTCTGGTCCGCCCGCGCGACGGACGAGCTCCGGGAGTTCGTCGAGCTCACCAGCATCCCGGTCTGCGCCAACGGCATCACACGGGGCGCGGTCCCGGAGGACACTCCCCTGGGCCTAGGTGGCTTCCACGTTGTAGGCGCCGCGCAGGCGATGGCCGGCGCGCCGGACGTGGTGCTTCTCCTGGGCGGGAGACTGGGGCTCTATACGGGCCCTCGCGGCGCCAGTATCCCCGCCGAGGCGAAGATCATCCAGGTGGACATCGAGGGGGAGGAGATCGGGCGGGGGCGGGACATCCACGTCGGGATCGTGGCGGACTGCCGGGAGACGCTGCGTGCCCTTATCCGGGCGGCCCAGGGCCGCACCTTCCCCCGGCGCGACGACTGGGTAGAGAAGCTCGGGCAGGTTCGGTCCGCCATGCGGGGCATGTTCGCCGACGCCCTCGACCCGGGCCGCCGACCCATTCACCCTTACCGGCTGGCCCACGACGTGAGCGCCCTCATGGCGGACAGCGGCGTGCTGGCCGTGGACGGCGGAGAGACGTTTGTATGGGGGGAACTCGCCCGCTCGGCGCGAAGGCCGGGACGCCACCTCGGCCACGGCTACCTGGGCTGCCTAGGGACGGGCATCCCCTTTGGCCTGGCGGCCAAGCTGGCCCATCCCGAGGAGCGAGTGCTGGTCCTCACAGGCGACGGCTCCGTCGGCCTCAACTTCAGCGAGTTCGACACAGCAGTGCGCCACAACCTGCCCATCGTTGTCGTCATCAACAACGACCAGGCGTGGGGCATGTGCAAGCACGAGCAGGTGCTGAGCTTTGGCAAGGAGCGCGTCGTGAGCACCGAGCTGGGCCCCACCCGGTATGAGAAGGCGGCCGAGGCCTTTGGGGTCTACGCCGAGTTCGTGGAAGAGGGGTCTGAGGTGATCCCCGCCATCGAGCGCGCTTTCGCCAGCGGGCGGCCAGCATGCGTCAACGTCATGACCGACCCAGATGCCGTCTCGCCGTTGGTGCAAATGGGTAGCCACCCCATCGAGCGGCCCTGGGCGGAGGCTGCCGCCCGCAGACGGGCGAATCCCCGCTAGGAACAGAGGCACCACTGATGCTTGGGAAGAACCGGGGGACGGAAGACCGCTCGCTGCGTCAGTCCTCGGCCGTGGCCTCCCGCAGTCCGTAGTACAAGACCCAACTGCCCGAGCCCACCAGAAGAATGATTACCGCGGCCGTCACCGGTTTCCACGGTATGGGCGCCCCCGCACCGCCATCGCCTGCCGAGGGCAGGCTGGTCACGGCACCGCCCGGGGTTGACTGGCCTTCGACGGCGCCGCCCGGGTCGCTCCGCGGCGGCTGAGGAACGGGAGTGGCCCGGACCAGGGCCGCAGTAGCCGTTGGTGACACGCTGGAGCTCGCCGGAACCACATCTCCCAGAATAGGGATGGCCGTGGCAGTCCCCATGGCAACGGCGGTGGCCGTCGTCGTAGGGGCGACGGTCGCCGTCGCCGTCGCCGTAGGGGTGACGGTGGGCGTCTGGGTGGGCGTGTTGGTAGGTGTCCTGGTAGGTGTGTTAGTGGGCGTGTTAGTAGGCGTGTTGGTAGGTGTATCGGTAGGCGTGCTGGTGGCCGTGTTGGTGGGTGTCTCGGTAGGTGTGTTGGTGGGCGTGTCAGTAGGCGTGTTGGTGGGCGTGTTAGTAGGCGTGTTAGCAGGCGTCTCGGTGGGGGTCGGTGTTGCCGGTTGGGCATACGCCTTCCTGACCGAGGCCGGGAAGAGCGCCGCCGCCACCACCAGGGCCAGTGCCGCGGCCACAGCCAGTGTCCACGTTCCTTGCGGTTGACCAGGCACCCTTCTTTCCTCCTACTGAAGGCGCGCCTGAGTATCGGCCGGGAGGACTACTTTCAATAGCCCCGTCTTCCCCTAGATCTAGGCCAGCGGGCCGATCAGTTTATGCCCTCCAAGTAACACCTTGGGAGAGCCAGCGTTTGTAGTGGTGAGGAAAGGTCCCTGTGCGCTCGCCAGAGATGTTGACCGCTTTCCGTTTTCGCTCCCTGCTGGAACCTCTCAGGGGGCGCCGGCGCCTGCTCCTGACGCTTGTGGCCGTGGAACTGGTTGTCCTAGCGGGCCTGGTGGCAGCGGTCCTCGTGCGCGTGGGAATTGAAGGCGACAACGACTTCGTGGCCCGCGAGACGCTTCTGGCCGAGCAGGACCTGCCCCCGGGGTGGCTGCCGGTGGCGGCCGCCGCCTACCCCTACGTGACCAACAGCCCGCTCTTGCGCCTCATGATGGAGGAAGAGACAGTGGCGGGCGCCTTCTCCGCCTATCGTGACCCCCAAGACTCCTCCGCCATCGCTACCTACGTAGTGTTTCGGCCCGATGAGCCTTTGATGCTTCTGGCCAGCAGGGACAGCAGCACCCTTGGTAGGGTGGCGCCGCTGGTGACGGAGCTGGAGCGCCTGGCCCGCCAGCGCCTAGACGGCGACCTCCCTGAGCTCTTCTTCGCCGCCACCGACATCCCCGCCCCCGGAGCCCTGCGGGGCCGGAGCTTGGCGCCACCGTCGGGCGAAGGGGTCCAATCGGACTTCGTCCTCTTCACCACGGGCCCTGTCCTGGCCCTGGTAGTGGTGGAGCACCCTAGCGGCGAGGAGCCCTTCCGGCCGGTGGAAGCTCTGGCCCAGTTGGTCTACCGCCGGATCCAGGAGCAGTTGGACTAACGCCCTCCATCGGCCCGTAGCTCCCCCAAGCCCACCAGGCTGATTCCCCTATGACCGTTCAGGGAAAACCCTGAGATAGGCCGGCCTATCCCCTAATGTTCTCCCTCTTCCGGCCGACAATTGATCCAGGATAAGCCATAAGCCGTACGGCTCACGACCTATCGAGGGGCGGGGCCTACGGCAATCGATTGAGTCCCCGCCGAACGGCGGCTCTAAGAGTCGCATTGAGAAGGGAATAGGCTGCGGGGACCAGGATCCGTGCCGTCAGGTTCGCGACGAATCGGCCTAGGGCACGGCCCGGACTTTGCGAACGAAGGAGGGCTCACAGATGAAACGGCTTTGGGGCGCGCTGCACCGGGGCCACCGAGACGAGAGAGGGATCACCGGTCTTGAGACCGCCATCATCCTCATCGCCTTCGTGGTGGTCGCCACCGTCTTCGCCTTCGTCGTGCTGACGGCCGGTATCTTCAGCTCCGAGCGCGGCAAAGAGACAGTCTACGCCGGCCTGCACAAGGCCCGTGGTACCATGGAGGTCCGCGGCGGCGTCGTTGCCACGGCAACGGGAGCGCCCCTGGCCGTGGACGACATTCTCTTCGCGGTGGCCACCACCGCCAGCGGTGAGTCCATCCCGCTGGACTTCGCGGCCACCAACAACCGGACGGTCATCGCCTACCGTGACGATGCCACAGTGGACAACGACGTCGGCTATGCCATCACCTCCATTGCGGGGGACGGCGACACGCTCCTGGAGCCAGGCGAGCTGATGGTCATCACCGTCGCCCGGGCCGACATCGACGGCCCGCCCGCCATGGATCCCAATACGCGCTTCACCCTGGAGATCCAGACGCCCGTCGGCGCCGTTGTTGACCTCACACGGCAACTGCCGACGGAGCTCGATGCCGTGATGCAGCTCCACTAGGGGGGGACCCCGCGCAGGCGGCGCCCTGACAAACCTGCGGCGGAACGGTCGGGGCGCCCCACCGCGATGCAAGAGGCCACGCAAGTCCGGGAGACGGTACTTCCGACATCCGCCGTCCCCGCGCGGTCAGCCCTTCCCGCCCGAGGACGGCGTGCCAGTGTTCCCGGCACCTCCGTCTCGTCGCCCGCGCGCGGTAGCGCCTTGCGCCCCTCTGAACTCCTCCTCGCCGCCACCGGCATCTCTACCCTCGGAGCCCTCCCGGGCTGAAAGCCAGCGACTCTAGCAAGCGAAGCCATCCGTTCCGCCAGACTCTGTCCTCTTCACCACAACGCCTGTCCTGACCCTGATGGCGGCCTACGCTCTCGCTGGGGAGACCTTGGGGCCACTGAAAGAGCTGACCAGCGCGTTCACGCTGACGTTCAGAAGCAACCAGACCCACATCCCGTTACCCGCGAGCTTAACCCCACGAGAAAAGTAGGATTCCCCCTAATAGTGCCGCCCCTTCCCCCGCCGAACATCCCTCAGGGCATACGTCTCAAGCCGTACTGCCCCCGGCCGAGACGCCAGACGGAACCTACTACGACCGACAGAGGCTCCGTCGGGCGGCGGCCATCCGAGTCAACGCAAACCGAAAGGAGGGTAAGCTGCCGGGACCAAAGCCGTTCCGCCCTGTTGGCGGGAAGAATCAGCTCACGCCAGAAACCAAATCCAACAGAGAAAGGAGGGCTGAGAGATGAGGCGACTATTCAGCGCACTGCGCTTGGGCCACCGAGACGAGCGAGGGATCACCGGTCTTGAGACCGCGATCATCCTGATCGCTTTCGTGATCGTCGCCACCGTCTTCGCCTTCGTCGTATTGACCGCCGGTATCTTCAGCTCGGAGCGGGGTAAGGAGACGGTCTACGCCGGCTTGGCGAAGGCCCGCGGCACCCTGGAGGTCCGCGGCGGCGTCGTCGTCTCGGCGACGGGCACACCCGTAGATACCGTGGACGACATCTCGTTCGCCGTCGCCACGACGGCCGGCGGTGAGTCTATCCCGCTGGACCCCCTGGCCAACGAGAACCGGACAGTCATCGCCTACCGCGACGACAGCACCATCGATAACGATGTGACCTACACGGACTCCGTCATAGTGGGGGACACTGACACCCTACTGGAGACCGGCGAGTTGCACGTCATCAACATCGACCGGGCCACGGGCATCACCCCGGCTCCCACCTTGGGGGCCAACGACCGCTTCACCCTGGAGGTCCAGACCCCCGTCGGGGCCGTTATCGACCTCACCCGGCAGCTGCCAGCGGAGCTAGATACCGTAATGCAGCTCCATTAAGGAAGGATCCTACGGCGGCGGCGCCCTGCTCAATCTACGGCGGAACGGTCAGGGCGCCGCCCCACGCAAAAAGGCAGGTATGCCATGGAGATCACCGCCCAGATGACCGCCCTGGAGGACGAAGTCACGATCCTCAAGGGCGAGATCAAGTCGATCCTGGAAGAGATCAGAACGGCCGTCCTCGAGCGGGAGAGCCCCTTCGCACCCGAGAGCGGCCTGCCGGTCTTCCGGCGAGTGGAACGCTCAGAGCCCATCGGCGAGCCCTCTTCACAGCCGGAGGAGGCTCCCCAGGGCGCCATCACGGCGCCGGCGACGGCCGAGGCGGTGGAGGACCCGCTGCCCCGAGTCGTGCGGGCGGAGCCGGCCGCCACCCCTCTTGAGGCCAGGGAGGGCCCCGCAGTCGCGCCCGTACCGTCGATGCCAGAGGCGGCAGTTGCCCGGCCCGCCGCCGCCAATCCCGAGACCGGGGGCGGCTCTGCGCTGGCGCCAGCGCCGCCGATGCCAGAGGCGGCCGCTCCCCAGCTCTGGAGCGTGTCCACCATTGCCAGCCTGGTAGCCTGGGTCGATGAGACCACTTCCCGGCTGGGCCCCACCCACCTGCACATGATCCTCGACCTGGCCGGCTTCGCCGGCCTTCTTCCGCTGGAGGCGGAGGAGGCCCTGCTGAAGGTGGTCAAGCTGGCCAGCAGCCGCAAGGATAGCGCCACCGTTTCAGTCAACGACACACTGGTCGCCCTGCGCCAGCTGGAGGCCGTCTTCCAGGGGGCAGAGGACGACGAGCTGTCGCTTTCACGGCGGCGCCGCAGCGCAGGAGGAAGCCGGTAGCGGCCAGACGGCCGCCCGCTAGGCGCGTCTGCGTCCCGGGCGGGCCGCCGGGCCTTCCAACTGGCAGCCACTCGGAGGAGTGTAAGGGGGTGCAGCCATCGAGAAGGCCATCGCCACCGTTCTGCTAACCGTGGCCGCGGTCGTGGCCATCATAGCGGTGGTTAACGCCGTCATGCCCGCGTTGAGCCGCACCAACAGCTCCATGGTCCTGAGCTCGGATGTGGTCAACGACCGTATCTCCAGTCAGTTGGAGATCATCCACGCCACCGGCGTGGACACAGCCACCCAGGCCGACGCCTGGGTCAAGAACGTGGGCGCGTCCCAAATCGGTCCCATCGACCGCACCGACGTCTTCTTCGGCCCGGAGAGTGATTTCGCCCGCATCCCCTACGGGGGCCCTAGCTGCACGGCTCCCTGCTGGGACTACACGCTGGAGGGCGGCGACACCGAGTGGGCCCCTACGGCTACCCTCCACATCATCATCTACCTCGACTACTCCCTGGCTGCGGGCACTACCTACTTCGTCAAGGTGGTTGCCCCCAACGGCATCAATGATGCCAAGTTCTTTACCGTGTAGGAGCGCCGGAGCATGGAGAGCAGCATACCAGCCGCTATTGTCGCCGCCCTCCTGATGGTCTCGGCCATGGTGCTGGCCCGGTCCGGCTACCAGTCTTTCGATGAGCTGAGCCAGTCCTGGAGGGTCATGGAGGCCCGCGCCGGCGAACAGGCGCGCACCCTGCTCACTGTCACCAGCGCGACGCACAACGCGGGCATCGTGGACGTTGCCATACGGAACGACGGCAGCACCAAGCTGGCCGAGTTCGAGCGCATGGACGTGGTCGTCGAGTACACCGACCCCACCCCAACCTTCATCGTGGCGTACATCGACTACACCGACGGCGCCCTCGCGCAGAACACGTGGATCGTACAAAGCATAAGCAACGACGCCTTCGAGCCCGGCATTGTCAACCCGGGCGAGACGCTGAACATGCGGATCTGGCTCGATCCGGCCGCGGGCGGCGGGACCACCAACCGCCTACTCATTGCCACGGACCTGGGCGTTACCGTCCCCACCACATTCACAGGGTAGGTGAAACATGGCTGAGCACCGGGAACAGAAGCGACAGCATATCTCCACCGGCAACGTTGAGCTCGACAAGAAGATGGCCGGCGGCATCCCCGAGGGCTCCCTGACCCTCATCGAGGGCCAGTCGGAGGCGGGCAAGAGCGTCCTCACCCAGCAGTTGGTGTGGGGCGCCCTTAGAGATGGTAAGCGCGTCGCCTACTACACCACCGAGAACACCGTCCGGAGCCTCATTCGGCAGATGGACAGCCTCAGGCTGGACATCAGCGACTTCTTCCTCCTGGGGCGTATCAACATCTACCCCATGCGATCCGCTCCCACCGCGGACGAGGCCCGCATCCTGCTTCGGACCGCCCTGGAGCACATGATGGCGAAGATGAAGAAGTGCGACGTCCTGGCCTTCGATTCTCTCAGCGTCTTCGTGACGAACATTCCCGAGCAGGAGACACTCTCCTTTTTCATGGCCGTCAAGGACTTGTGCGACCAGGACAAGACGCTGCTCTTGACCATGCACTCCTACGCGTTCAGTGAGCCGATGTTCATCCGCATCCGCTCCATCTGCGACGCCTACCTCCGGCTCAGGGTGGGGCAGATAGGCGAACAGCTGCTGAAGGAGCTGGAGGTAGCCAAGGTCCGGGGCGCCGAGCAGGGTACCGGCAACGTCATCGCCTTTGACGTGGAGCCCGGTATGGGCATGCGCATCATACCAATGACCAGAGCCAAGGCATGAGCAATCTTCCCTTCGGCGGCGAGGGCACCAACCATGAGCACGGAGCAGGGGTTGAGCAGTGCAGCCTGCACAGTTTGCTCCCGCCGCCCTTCCAGGAGAGGACGGCCCAATCGCCACACCTCCTGGAGTATCTGCACCAGGTGCCCATCGGAGAGGTGGGACTGCCCGATTTCTACCCGGAGCTCAACCGAAAGCTGGGCGATCTCAGACACCCCAACTTGATCTACCCCGTGGCCGACCACCTCTTCGTGCACATCTTCCCCGACGCCGGCGATGCGCGCGACTACTACATCGCCATCGAGCCTTCGTCCGTGGAAGACCTGGCCCCCGTCCTGGAGAAGCTGGAGGCCCGCCTGATGGACTACGTGGAGGCCCTGGAGCGCGCCGAGACGGCCGAGGCCAAGGCCGAAGTGCTGCGGCGCGCCGTCCGCGAGAACTGCGTGGTGACGGGGAACGGGAATGGCAGACCCTCCAGTGGCAAGGGAGGCGGCCGCGGCCTCCTCGGCGTCTTCTCGCGCTCGGCCAAGTCCGGCGGCAAGATCCCGGTCACCGCCAAGCAACTGGCCGGCCTCGAGTACCTGCTCGTCCGCGATAAGATCGGGCTAGGCATCCTGGACCCCATGACCCATGACCCCCACATCGAGGACATCAGTTGCAGCGGCCTGGGACCCATCTTCATCGAGCACAAGGTCTTCAAGGGCCTCAAGAGCACCACCCGCTTCGACAAGGACGAAGTGCTGGACGACTTCGTCATCCGCCTGTCCGAGAAGATCGGCAGGCCTGTCACCTACAGGAATCCCATCGTCGACGCCACCCTGCCCGACGGCTCACGTATCAACATCGTCTACGGGGGCGATGTGTCCAAGCGCGGGAGCAACTTCACCATCCGCAAGTTCGCCTCCACGCCCCTGAGCATCGTGGACATCATCCAGGGTGGCGGCGTGAACTACCAGATGGCGGCATACCTCTGGCTGGTGGTGAGCGAGGGGATGAACCTCTTCGTCTCAGGGGAGACGGCCTCCGGTAAGACGACACTGCTCAACGCCATCTCCGGCTTCATCCAGCCCTGGGCCAAGATCGTGAGCATCGAGGACACCCCGGAGCTACAGGTGCCGCACCCCAACTGGATCCGGGAGGTCGTCCGGGGAACCCTGGCCGACGAAGACTCGACCGTGACGATGTTCAACCTCCTGAAGGCCGCCCTGCGCCAGCGGCCCAACTGCATCATAGTAGGCGAGATCCGCGGCGAGGAGGGCGCCGTGGCCTTCCAGGCCATGCAGACCGGCCACGCCGTCATGGCCACCTTCCACGCCTCCAGCGTAGAGAAGCTCATCCAGCGTCTCACCGGCATTCCCATCAGTGTGCCCAAGGTCTACGTCGACAACCTGAACGTGGTGGTCCTCTGTAGCTCTGTGCGGCTGCCGGACGGCAAGATGGGCCGGCGCATCACTGGCATCAACGAGATCATCGACTACGACTCCGAGAACGACTCGTTCTCCTTCGTCGAGATCTTCCGGTGGGACTCTTCCCGCGATGTCTTCGAGTTTACGGGCAGCGGCAACAGCTACCTCCTGGAGCACGCTATCGCTCCCAGGCGCGGTCTGGATGTCCGCAGCAAGCGGGCTATCTACGACGAGCTGGAGCGCCGGGCCGTCCTGATCCAGAAGATGCACGAAGGCGGCAGGACAAACTTCTATGATCTCTATAAGGTCTTTTCTCAGGCGGGACGGGAAGGGCTCCTCTAGCGAGCCGCGCCAGCAGAGTCTGTCCGCATCCTCGCTCTTCAGCCGGGAGCCGCTGGACTTCGACCTCCTCAGCCAGCTCACCCACATGTCGGCGGTGGCGACGGCTGGGATATCGCGGGAGAGGCTCTTCGAAGGAACGGCCCGCCTCGACTACAGCACCTCCCGCTTCTTTCGTCGCGTCCACCTGGTGGCGCAACGCCTGAACTACGACTACTCGCAGGCCTGCGAAATGGTGGCGGACCAAACGGGGCCGGACAGCGTCCAGAACCTCCTCCTCCGCTTCGCCACCTCGCTCTCGGCGGGCGAGCCGGAAGACCAGTTCCTGGCCCGGGAGACCGACGTCCAACTGGAGCTGTACGGCAAGCAGTACGAGCGCAACATCGAGTCGTTGCGCAAGTGGACAGATGCCTACGTGGCCCTCATGGTCTCCTGCACCCTCATCGTGGTCATCTCCCTGGTCTCAATGATGATCTACTCCATGGGGTCAGGCCTCATCGTTGGCCTGGCCGTCATTGTCATGGTGGTGACCATACTCGGAAGCTGGGTCATCTTCAGCACTGCCCCCCATGAGGTAAAGACCCACCATCTGGCAAGAAAGTCGCCGGAACAGTACCAGATGACGCGGCTGGCTCAGATCCTGCTGCCGGTGGCAGCCGTCCTCGGCGCTGTCCTTGGCCTTACCTTCGGGATGGGCCTGGCCCTCATCGGAAGCGCCGTGGCTCTGGCGCCCCTGGGCTACGTGGCCTTGCGCGACGATTGGAAGATAGACGCCCGCGACCGCGACATCGCCACCTTCCTGCGCGCCCTGGGCGGTGTCATGGGCGCCGTGGGAACCACCGTAAACGAGGGCCTGAGCCGCCTCAACCGGCGCTCCCTGGGCGCCCTGGAGCCCCACGTGCGCCGCCTCTACGTGCGGCTGAGCAACAACATATCCCCGCAGCTCTGCTGGCTGCGCTTCGCCGGTGAGACAGGGTCAGAGCTGGTGAGCCGCTCCGTGCGCATCTTCTGGGACGGCCTGCGCCTGGGCGGCGACCCGGGCCGGGTGGGTTCCCTGGCCTCCAACCTCCCCCAGAAGGTGACCCTGCTGCGGGCCACCCGCAACATGGTGGCCACAACCTTCGTCTGGGTAGTGATCCCGTTACACGCCGTTCTCCTGGCAATCATGCTGTTCATCACGGAAGTGATGCGCATATTCGGCACCGAGCTGTCGAAGGTCCAGGACGAGAGCCTCAACAGCAATATTCTAGCCGAGGCAGGAGTGAGCAACACGCTCCTGTACTCCGCCCCCAACATGCACTTCATAACCCTCTTCGTGGGAATGATGATCCTCCTGCTGACAGCGGCCAACAGCTTTGCGCCTTACGCAGCCGGAGGTGGGAATCCTTACAAGATCGCCTTGTTCGCGTCCCTGATGATGATCATGTCCGGCATCGCCATCATCGTCATACCTGCCGTGGTGTCGGTGCTCTTCGAGAACGTAGCCGCTATGCCCGCACCGCCAGGCCAGTAAAGGGAGGTACCCCATGCGATTCCTGACACGCCTACTGAAGACCCCCGACGCCGACCAGGAAGAAGGACAGGACGAGTTCCACGCGGAGGAGAACGGTCTCCTCATGGTACCCTCTCTCCCCGGCGAAGGCGAGGGGACAGCACCGGTGGAGACGCGCGCAGCGCGCCCTCTCCAGGCCGAAGCACCGGTACCGGAAGGAGGGCTGGCGAGCCAATCCGGCCAGGGGGAAGCCGAAAGCGCCCAAGACGACGTTGCGCGTCCTCCCGAAGGCGAGGGGGAGGGCCATCTGACGGACAAGTCGCCACCAGCCGAGACCCAGCCAGAGCAGCCCGTAGCCGAGGACGCACAGGCAGAGCAGGGCTCCTCAGATGATCCGCTGGCTCTTTTCAGGGTCACGGCCACCAAGCAAGGCGGTCTTCCATCGGCGTTGAGGGAAGGTCTCGAGGATGTGCCGGCCGCCGACCTCCTGGCTGAGGCCCGTTCCATTCGCAGCAGCCTCCTGGGCGGGCAGGCCGCGGGCGGCGGGGAACGGAGAAGGCGGGAGGCCGCCTAGCTGGTCATGGTCGCCTCTCTATGGACGGCAGCGGTTCGCGCCATCGCCGTGCTGACGGCAGCGCTGGCCATTGGCGTCATCATCGTGTCGCTGGAGGCGGCCAGGGCACAGGCGGAGCCGCCTACCTCCGCCGGAGGCGGACAGACAGATCCGCCAGCGCCCTGGGATGATGTGCTGGCCGAGGCGCAACCCCAACGGCCCGTGCGGGCCACCACACAGACGCCGCCCGGCCCGACACCCTCCCCACCGACGCCCGCCATCCGCTACCCGGTGCCTAGTGAAGCCCTGCCGGCCACCCGCGCCCGCGCCATCTCGGGACAGACGCGCACCCTGGCACGCCCTCTGTCCAGTTCTCCCGCCAGCCGGCCCCTAGCCGCTGTCCTGCACCTCGGAGCGTCGGCCCCAGCCGAGACGGCGGAAGTGATCCTCCTCACGAAGCAAACCCTGGAGGCCCACGGCTATGAGGTCACCCTGGCGGAAGGTGACGCCGCCACCGACAGCGCGGGCCCGCTCCGGCCTGACGCCTACGTTTCGATTCAACCTGCAAGCGGGGACGGCGCCTCCACAGGCGTAGATGCCTGGTTCTGCCAGGTGGAAGGCTCCTTGAGCGGCCAGCTCGCCGGCCTGCTCTTGAAGAGCCTCGCCGCCAGCGGCCTGCCCAGCACGACACAAGAGGACAGCGACATCGCGGACCCAGAGGCGTTCCGCTGCGACCTTCTGCTGGCCGGAAGGGCGCGGATGCCGGCGGTCCTTCTGGAGATCCCAACCCTCGCGGCCGTGGACGGCGACCGCCACGGCCTGGCTCAAGGCCTCGCCGACGGCATCCACCTGTTCTTCCAGAGGTACCGCCAGTCACTCCTGAGGGAGGACCAGCGACAGCGTCTGGTCTGGCCGGCTCTGGGGCCCGTGACGAGCCACTTCGGTTCCGGCCACCCGCTGGGGATAGACATCGGGCAGTCGGACGGTCAGGTGGTTGCGGCCACCGATGGGGCGGTCATCCTCGCCGGCGGCGACCGCTGCTGCTCCTATGGCCTGTACGTCGTCATCGAGAGCCCGGACGGCATCATCACTGTCTACGCCCACCTGGACTCCATCGACGTCTCCCAGGGGCAGAGGGTGCGCCAGGGACAGTCGCTGGGCATCGTGGGGTGCACAGGCCACTGCTTCGGCACCCACCTCCACTTCGAGGTCATTGAGAACGGCGCGCGCCAAGACCCCCTCTCCTACCTACCCTAGCTACAGCCCGAGGGAAGCCACGGCATCTGCCGGCTCTCGAGCCGAGAGGCGCAGCGCGCAGCTTCATGCCGCTCTCCTGCATGCTCGCCAAGAGCACATAGCCCCACATGTAACGCAAAAGGGGCCGACTGGCAGTAGTGAAACCTAGCGAGACCTATGCTACATTCGGGCCACAAAGCCGCATGTTGTTGAGAGAGAGGTACTGCCATGAAGGCGCGGGTTCCGCAGCTCTACTGGTATGAGCAATCGCAGATGGAGCTGGACTTCCCGGACTCATGGGAAGTCCACGTCTGTCCCCCAAAGGGACATGACCGTCCCCGCCTGAGTGCGGAGGCGATGAAGAGGGCCTTCGACAATCCCATCGGCACGCCGCCGCTCCGAGAGCTGGCCCGGGGCCGGAAGGAAGTCGCCATCCTGTTCGACGACATCACCCGCCCCCTCCGCACCTATGAGGTCGCTCCCTACGTCCTGAAGGAGCTGGCCGAGGCCGGCATCGCCGACGACCAGATCCGCTTCATCGCCGCCGTGGGCACCCACGGCGCCCATGACAACGCCGCCCACCGCCTGAAGCTGGGCCAGGAGATCCTGGAGCGCTTCCCCGTCTACAACCACAATATCTATGAGAACTGCGTCGAGGTTGGGACCACCAGCCGGGGGACCCAACTGCTCGTGAACCGCGAGGTCATGAACTGCGACCTGAAGATCAGCATCGGCTGCGTGGCGCCGCAGCCGCAGGTCGGTTTCAGCGGCGGCGGCAAGATGATCCTGCCCGGCGTTTCCCACATGGACAGCATCTTCCACTTCCACACCCAGGTGGCCTTCAGCGCCCCGGAGACCCTCGGCCTTGGCAACTACGAGCAGAACGTCATGCGGTTTGAGTTCGAGGAGGCCTGCAAGCTGGCTGGCCTCGACTTTGCCGCCGACGGCCTGGTGAACATGAAAGGCGAGATCATCGCCCTCTTCACCGGAGACCCGGTCCAAGAGCACCGGGAAGCGGCCAAGCTGGCGAAGGAGGTCTACGCCGCTGAGCGAGTCCCGGCGCTGGACGTCGTGGTCGCCAACTCCTACCTCAAGGCCAACGAGGCCTTTGTCACCGTCCCCCTAGCGGTCATGTGCCTGGGGGCAGGTGGCGGCACCATCGTCCTGATCATGAACTGCCCCACCGGTCAGGTGGTCCACTACTCGATGCGCACCTTCGGTACGACCTACGGCGGCCGCCTCTATGGCGGCCGCAGGCTGCCGGAGCAGTTCAAGCTCATCGTCCTCAACCCTGAGAAGGACTTGACCTGCGTCGACATGTTCGCCGACCCCAGGGCCGTCACCTGGACCAAGACCTGGAGCGAGACCCGCCAGGCCCTCGAGGGCCTGCACCCGAACGGCGCCAAGGTGGCCGTCTATCCTGATGCCACCGTCTCGTATCTGGCGCCCTAGGCTGGCGACACCAAGGCCACATCTGACCGAACGCTGCGGACAAGGCGAGAAGGGGGCGGGAGATGAGCCCTGAAATCGAGATCAAGGGATGTCAGGCACTGATAGAGGAGGTGCGGGCGCGGCGACTCTGCGCCCTTTGCGGCGCCTGCGGCGGCATGTGCCCCTACCACGTCCCATACAGGGGGCGGATGGTAAACCTGCACGACTGCAACCTGGCCCAGGGCCGCTGCTACGCATTCTGCCCCCGCACGCCCGTTGACCTGAACCTCCTCAGCCAGGTGGCGTTCGGCACCCCCTACCCACCCGGCGAACTGGGCACAGTCCGAGAGGTGATGATATCGCGCGCCACGGACGCCGCCCTGCGCTCCCGCGCCCAGTACGGGGGCACGGTCAGCGCCCTCGTCGCCTTCGCCCTGCGGGCGGGCATCATCGATACTGCCGTCCTCACCGCCAGCGACGAAGGTCTGCTGCCCAGCGGGAGAGCCGTGCGCGACGAGGCGGGCGTTCTGGCCTGCGCTGGCTCCAACTTCGTGGCCTCGCCCGCCCTGACGACCTTCAACCGAGAGGCCGCCGGCGACGCCGAGCGCCTAGGCGTGGTAGCCACACCCTGCCAGGCGCTCGCCCTGACCAAGATGAGGGCCTCACCCCTGGAGAACCGCAACAACATCGACAAGCTCAAGCTGGTCATCGGCCTGTTCTGCACCTGGGCCCTCAGGTACGAGGACTTCGCCCGTTTCCTGGCCGAGAGGGTGCCGCTGGACCGAATCACCAAGATCGACGTACCACCGCCACCGGCCAATGTCCTGGAGGTCCACTCTAACTCCACCCGCCTCACCATCCCCCTCGACCAGGTGCGGGGCTTCATCCGCACCACCTGCAACGCCTGCATCGACATGACAGCCGATTTCGCCGACGTGGCCATCGGTGCCGCCGAAGGCATCGAGGGCTGGAACACCCTCATCGTGAGGAGCGATGCCGGGGCGAAGCTGGTGGAGGCGGCCCGCACTAGCGGCGCCCTGGAGGTCGCGCCCCTCCCGGACGCCAACCTGGAGCACCTGAAGGAGGCCGCACTCCTCAAGAGGAGGCGGGGACTATCGAATATCATCGAGACCACGGGTAGCAGGGACGACCTGCTCCACCTGGAAGCGAGCAGAAAGGTCCTGGGGAGCCTGCTCCCCCGAGCCTAGCCACACCGCGAGCGCCCCGAGCTAACCGGGAAGGGGGTCAAAGGATGGCGAGCATAGCGACGTACGCACCGGGCACCAACCAGCTCCTCATGGGCAACGAGGCCATCGCCCGGGGAGCGCTGGAGGCGGGGATCGGGTTCGCCAGCGCCTACCCCGGCACGCCCTCATCGGAGATCATCGGCAGCCTCGCCGAGGCCGCCAAGGAGGCAGGCATCTACGCCGAGTGGTCGGTGAATGAGAAGGTGGCCCTGGAGGCCGCAGCGGCGGCCTCTTTCGTCGGCGTGCGGGCCATCGTGGCCATGAAGCAGAATGGCGTCAACGTGGCCTCGGACTTCCTGATGACCTTGAACCTGACAGGGGTCAACGCCGGCCTGGTGGTTGTCGCCTCCGATGACCCCTCCTCCCACTCCAGCACCAACGAGCAGGATTCCCGCCCCGTCGCCAAATGGGCGGACCTGCCCCTTCTGGAGCCGGCCACCTTCCAGGAAGCCAAAGACATGACCCGCTGGGCCTTCGACCTATCCGAGGAGTTGAAGACGGTGTGCCTGGTGCGAGGCGTTACCCGCGTCTCGCACGCCCGCGGTGACATCCACCTGGGGGAGCCAACGCCGCCTGGGCGGGCCGGTCGCTTCGCCCCCGCCTCCCCTGTCCAGTTCGCCTCCATTCCCGCCCCCATCAAGCACAACCTGTTGCACCAGAAGCTACAGAAGGCCAGGGAGCTCTTCGAGTCTTCACGCTTCAACTGGTACGAGGGCCCGGAGAAGCCGGAACTGCTGGTGATCACCTGCGGCAGCGGCTGGCTCTACTCCCTGGAGGCCGTCAAGGCCCTGGGCCGAGAGAACTCGGTGGGCATCCTCAAGCTCGGCACCACCTGGCCCCTGCCCGAGAAGCTGGTGCTGGAGCACCTGGCGCAGGCGGACAGGGTGCTGGTGGTGGAGGAAGTGGACGCCTTCCTGGAGAACAATCTGAAGGAACTGGCGGGCGGGAACGTGTCTGCCGTCGGCGCCCTCACGTTCTACGGGAAGGGCAGCGGCGACGTGCCGGCCTACGGCGAGATCAACCCGGACCTGGTGATCCAGGCGCTGGCCTCCGTCCTGGGCATTGAGAAGCCGGCACGGCCGCCGGAGTACGCAGAGAAGAGTCAGGCGCTGACCGGTCTGGTGACTCACAGCCGGATCGTGGGCTTCTGTGCCGGCTGCCCCCACCGGGCCACCTTCTGGTCGGTGAAGAACGCCCTCAAGCTAGACGGGCGGGGCGGCTTCGTCACCGGGGACATCGGCTGCTACACCATGGCCATCGGGCCGGCAGGCTACTTCCAGGTCAAGACGGTGCAGGCCATGGGGTCAGGCACGGGCCTCGCCTCCGGCTTCGGCAAGTTGGGCACCATGGGCTTCAAACAGCCGGTAGTGGCCGTGTGCGGCGACTCCACCTTCTTCCACGCCGCCATCCCCGCCCTCATCAACGGCGTCTACAACCGCTCCAACTTCACGATGCTCATCCTCGACAACAGCGCCACCGCCATGACCGGTTTCCAGCCCCACCCGGGCACCGGCACCAATGCCATGGGCGAGCCGACAGCCGCTGTGGACATCGAGGCCGTCTGCCGCGCCGTCGGGGTGCGGGTGGAGGTAACGGATCCTTTCGACCTCCAGGACACCACCAGGAAGCTCCTGGACCTGATGGCCGACGAAGGCGGTGTCCGGGTGCTGATATCGAGGAGGAAGTGCGCCCTGGTCCGGGCCCGCGAGGAGAAAGCGGCCTACCGGATGCGGGTGGACAGCGAGAGGTGCCTGGGCGAGAGCTGCGGCTGCAACCGCCTTTGCACGCGCGTCTTCCAGTGCCCGGGACTGGCCTGGGACAGCGCCGGCGGCGTGGCCAGGATCGACGAGATCGTCTGTAGCGGCTGCGGCGTCTGCGCGGACGTGTGTCCCGCCTCGGCCATCATCCGGGAGGCAGCCTGACATGGAAGCGAAGGACCCGCTGAACGTCATCGTCACAGGGGTAGGTGGCCAGGGCAACGTGCTTGTTGCTCAGCTCATCGGCCGGTCCCTCGTGAGGACAGGCCACCACGTCACGATCGGCGAGACCTACGGCGCCTCTCAGAGAGGAGGCGCCGTGATGAGCCACCTGCGCATCTCGCGCAATGTCCAGTACGGCCCCCTCATCCCCGAGGGCCAAGCGCACGTCATCCTGGGCCTGGAGCCGCTGGAGACCCTGCGCGTGCTGGCCCAGTACGGCAACCCGGAGGTCAGCGTCATCGCCAACTTCCGGCCCATCCACCCGCTGGCCGTGACCACAGGCGCCGCCGAGTACCCGAGCAGGGAGCAGGTGGCCAGCATACTGAAGCAGCTATCGAGCCGGGCCTGGCTCATCGACGCCACGGACATCGCCCTCGACCTGGGGGCCGGCATCCTCACAAACATCATCATGCTGGGCGCTCTCGTGGGCAGCGGCACGCTACCGGTGGGGCCCGATGTCTTTGAACCCGAACTCCAGGAGAGCCTGCCGCCCGACAAGCTGGACCTTAACCTCCAGGCCTTCCGAAGGGGTATCCTCGAGGTGACCGCGGGCAGCGAGCTGGCGTAAGGCGGCTCGATGGTGGCGTGGCGTCAGGCCACTGTCTGCCCTGCGCCAACCCGCTACCCGGCGGCGAGATAGGCAGCAGGCGGAGGGCAGGATTTGGCTGCCGAAGGCCCCTTCTCAGCCGTCATCCTGGCCGGCGGGCGCGGTGTTCGCTTCGGCCGCGACAAGTCGGCTGAGATCGTCGCCGGCCGCTCCCTGCTCCAGCGCGTCGTCGACGCCGTCGGCCCCATCGCCAGCGAGGTCATCGTCGTCAGAGCGCCGGGAACACCCCCTCCCGCCGTACACCCGGAGGCGACCGTGCGCCACGTCGAAGACGTGCGCGAAGGCGGTGCCCTGGCCGGCCTGTATACCGGGCTTCTGGTGGCCAGCCAGCCTGTGGCGGTGGTCCTGGGCTGTGATATGCCCCTCCTGAGCCAGCCGCTGCTCCGCTACCTGCGGGGCCTCTTGGACGAGAGCGTGGACGTCGTAATGCCGCTCTGGGAAGGCAGGGAGGAGCCTTTGCACGCCTTCTACCGGCAGACGTGTCTCTCCGCCATCGAGAAAGCCCTGGACAGGGGCAAGAGACGGGTTGTGCACTTCCTCTCCGACGTGCGCGTCCGGTACGTGACCCATGACGAGCTACAGCGGCTGGACCCCGAGGGCCGCAGCTTCTGTAACGTCAACCAACCCTCCGACCTGGAACGTATCCTGACCCTCCTCGAGGACACGACACCACCGAGCAGGGGATAATGGAAGACCTGCGGCAGCAGACTCGCCGCAGGGCGTTTGGTTAACCATTCACGCGGCCGGCGCGTTCTACAAGTGTGCCTGCCCGATTTGCGGGCGGTGGCGGGGCCTAGCTAGCTCTCACGGGACCGGAGAGGTTGGCGACCTACTGGGCCCTGCTGCTGCACTTCTATCAACCTCCTACCCAGCTGCCGCATGTCCTTCGCCAGATAGCCCGCGAGTCCTATCGGCCGCTGATCCAGCTCCTCGCCGATAACAGCCATGCCCGCTTGACGGTGAACCTCAGTGGCGTCCTCACCGAGATGCTGGTGGAGCACGCCCACCAGGACGTGGTGGAGGGACTGGCCTGGCTAGCCGAGCACGGCCAGGTGGAGTTCACCGGCTCCGCGAAGTATCACCCCATCCTTCCCCTGCTCCCCGAAGAAGAGATCCGCCGCCAGATCCGCTCCAACTACAACACCAACCGGCGATATCTGGGCTCCACCTACGCCCCCCGAGGTTTCTTCCCGCCTGAGCTGTGCTACAGCGACCGCATCCTGGGGCCCGTGGTCGACTTCGGGCACGACTGGGTGATACTGAGCAGCATCGCCTGCCACGGGCAGTGGCCGACGGACGTAGTGCAACGCGGCAACCCCCTGGACGCACCCGTCAACTTCGTCTTCCGCGACGACATCCTGAGCAACGGCATCTCCTTCCAGACGCTAGACGCCCAGGGGTTCTTGCACAAGCTCCGCAATCTCAGTCGCCACCGGCGCGGCGACGTCTACGTGGTGACGGCCATGGACGCCGAGACCTACGGCCATCACATCGCGGGCTGGGTGGAGGCATTTCTGGGGGAAGTCTACAGGGAGCTGCGGCCGGAGATGACTGCATCGCCTGTCCAACAGCCCAGTCGGGGGCTTGTCACAGCGGGCTACGTGCGCGGTGCGGCGGGCGAAGCGGACCCCATCCGCGCTCCCCGACCGTCGGATGGCGACGGCGACGGGAGACAGTTTCCCCTTCCGCACCACATGCTGGGCATGGATCAAGGCCATGAAGAAGAAACCTCGCCTATCCGGCTCGCGACGGTGAGCGAGATAGTCGACACATTCCCGCACCTGGAGGGCTGCTGGCCTCTGGCCAGTTCTTGGAGCACCACCGCCGACGACCTGGCCCGCGGCGTGCCTTACCCCCTCTGGAACGACCCCGGCAACCCCATCCACGGGCCCCTCTGGGAGCACCTCGCCCTCTGCATCGAGCTCCAGCAGCAGGCGGAGCAGTGTGCCGACAACCCACCGAGCCAATGGCATGCCAGCATCGCCAGGAACATCCTCGATACCGCCGTTCACAGCTGCCAGTTCTGGTGGGCCAGCCGTCGCCCCCACTGGGAGGTCAACATGGTTTTTCGGGGTCTGACGGACCAGGGCCAGGCAGCGCTCAACGCCTGCCGGGCGGTAGAGCTGAGCGGCGCCTCCCGAGACCAGAAGCGGCTCGCCTGGCGCCGCCGCCTGGCCGCCCTCGAGCTCCACCGACAGGTCGTGGAGGAGCTGGTCCACCCCTAGCACCTCGTCCACCAGTCGCCAGCAGCGGCCGCCCCTGCATTTGGACAGGCTGCCGGACCCGATGGAATCCGGCGGGCCCGCTGTTCGGAGAGGGCTTCCGCTGTACAATGGGCCCGCCAGGAAACAGCCATGATCCGCTTCCAGCAGGAAAAGCAGAGCCCGAGCGCCGGCCTCCAGAAGAGGCGTGGCTTTCGTCACGTGCTGGGGCTCGCCCTGCTCCTGCCGACGCTGGCCCTGAACCTGGGCCTGGGGCAGGCCTGCTACCTGGGGCCCGAGGAGCCCACTCCTACGCCGACGCTGGTCCCGACCGATGTCCCCACGGCCGAACCCCCCACCCCCACGCCCGAGCCCTCTCCAACGCCGGTCCCGCAGCTCCAGGTCGGCGAGGCCATCATCGTCGGGGGAGAGGTCCGGGTCCGGCCGGACCCGTCCACCCACAACACCCCGGCGGGGACCCGCGCGGACGGGGAGCCGGTGCATATTGCGGCCGTCGTGCCGGGAGAGAACTGGCTGGTGGGCGAGCAGATGTGGGTCTCCGCGAGTCCGCCCTGGGCCAGCGAATGGCTCCAACTGGAGGAGGGCGGCTACGTCTTTGGAGCCTTCGTGTTTCAACTCCGGGAGGGGGAGACGTCACCCTTCCTCGATCCTGGCGAAGAGAAGTGGGTCGACGTGGACCTGTCGGAGCAGACGGCGCGGGCCATGGTGGGAGAGCAGCCGGTGCACGTCGCCCAGGCGACCACGGGCGCGCCCGGCTTCGAGACACCGCGCGGCACGCACTACATCGAGCCCGACGGGCGCATCGCGCTGGAGAGGATGACGGCCTCCCAGGCGGGCTACGATGCCTCGCAGGTCCGCTACGATGTGGAGAGGGTGCTCTTCACGCAGTACTTTGACCGCCTGGGGAATGCCCTGCACCTGAACTACTGGCGTCCGGAGTCGGTGTTCGGCTCCACACCCACCAGCCACGGCTGCGTCGGCCTCCTTCTTCACGACGCCCAGTACTTCTGGCTCTTCGCCCAGGCGGGCACGCGCGTCGAGATTCACGACTGAGGGGACATGGAGGTCAACCCCGACCCGCCATCGGCCGAACGCGAAACTTGCCCCTTCGCCAACCCGTTTTCACAATCCCCGGCGGTATTGCGTTTCCTGGAGCAGCTAGCCATAATGGCCTCATTGACCCGGTGTGCGACGGATCGCAACCTAGGGGCTACCAACGGCCGGGCGGGCTAGGGTTGCTGCGCCCGTAGCGCTGGCACACAGGCGGCGCCGGGACGCGAGTTGAGAGGCGGGCTCTCCACACCCCGGAGAAGGGTGTCGTCGTGCAGCAGTACATCGCCAAGCGCATTCTCCTCAACATCCCCGTCGTCGTCCTCGTCGTCACCATCGTCTTTCTGGTCAGCCACCTCCGGCCCGATTTCGCTGAGAGGCGGGCCGCCCAGGGCCTCGTCGGCGGCATGGAATTTGAGAGGGCGGTAGCCTCCATCCGTGCCGAGCTGGGCACCGACAAGCCGCTGATTCAGCAGTATGGCAACTACCTGTTCGACGTCGCCCGGGGCGACTTCGGTACCTCTCTCATCAGCCAGCAGTCCGTCGTGTCAGTGCTCAAGAACCGGCTGGGCACCTCTATGGAGCTGGGCATCCTCCAGATTCTCGTCGGCCTCGTCATTAGCATTCCCATCGGAGTCATCTCGGCTATCCGGCAGGACACCTGGCCCGACTACCTATTGCGGTCCCTCGCCGTCCTGGGGCTGGCGGTACCCTCTTTCTACATGGCCACTCTCATGCTCCTGTTCGCATTCAATGGGTTCGGCTGGGCGCCCCCCACAACTACCTATGTCGGCTTCCTCACCGACCCCAGGCTGAACCTCCAGGCCATGGTGCTGCCCGCCCTGGCGGGCGGCTTCGCCATGGGAGCCGTGATCATGCGTCTGCTGCGCTCGCAGCTCCTGGAGGTATTGCGCCAGGACTATGTCCGCACTGCCTGGGCCAAGGGCTTGCGTGAGCGCACGGTAATCTCCCGCCACGCCATGAAGAACGCCCTGATCCCTGTCTTCACCATCGTTGGGCTCTTGGTGGGCGTCCTCTTCGGAGGCAACATCATCCTAGAGACCATGTTCGGCCTGCCAGGCATAGGCCAGTACGTGGTCATCTCCTTCAACCAGAATGACCTGCCGATGATACAGGGCATTGTGCTGCTGGTGGGCATCGTACTTGTGATGACCAATATCGTGGTGGACATCAGCTACGCCTGGCTGGACCCCCGCATCCGTTACCGATAGAGAGGGCCCGAAGGAGAGAGGATGGCAACCGAAGCAGCCCTGTTCGAGCAGGAATGGGTTCTCCCCCGTCGGCCATCCTTCTGGGTCACGGCCCGCCGGCTGGCGGTGCGCAAGCCGCTGGGCACCTTCGGGATAGTGGTGATCCTCCTGGTGGCGGTGGCAGCGGCAGGAGCGCCAGCGCTGGGGCGCTACGACCCCTGGCAGACGTTCGAGCGGCCCGACCCCAACTACAACCCCGAGGTGTTCAACCCGCAGGCCCTCACCCCCACAACGACGGACAGGCTGGCAGAGCCCTCCACAGCCCACTGGCTCGGCACTGACAGCTCGGGCCGCGACATCTGGTCGTGGGTCATCTGGGGCGCCCGGCGCTCCCTGGGCATCGGCGTCGGCGCCCTGGCCATCTCCATTGCGACGGGGACTCTGGTGGGAGTCGTCTCCGCCTACTTCGGCGGCTGGGTGGACACCGTGCTCCAACGCTTGATGGACGCCCTCCAGGTATTCCCCGCCCTCCTCCTCCTCATCCTCATGGCGACGTTTATGGAGCCCAACGTCCAGAACCTGATCCTGGCTCTCGGAATCGTGGGCATCACCCAGGTGTCGCGCATCGTGCGGGGTACGGTCCTGAGCCTGCGCGAGATGCCCTACGTGGAGGCGGCGCGCGTCCTGGGAGCCTCGGACGTGCGCACCATGGTCCACCATATCCTGCCCAATACGGCGGCGCCCATCATCATCATCTTCACAATCGGCCTCGGCTCGGTTATCATTGCCGAGGCCGGCCTCTCCTTCCTGGGACTGGCCCCGCCGGGAACCTCCTGGGGCCAGATGCTGAACGAGGGGCGCAACTTCATACGGACGTCGCCCTGGCAGGCGGTCTTCAGCGGTCTCGCCATCACCATGGCCGTGCTGGCCTTCAACCTGGCCGGGGACGCCCTGCGGGACATCATGGACCCCAGGCTTCGCGCCTGAGAGAACAGAGATGACTAGTCTGATACCGCACGGCGGGAAAGGAGACGGTACCCCATGCGAGAGGACAACTACTGGACAAGGCTACGAAAACAGAAGCTGAGCCGCCGGCGCCTCCTGGCGGGTGCTGTGGCCGCCGGTGCCGGCGCGGCGGGACTGGCCGCCGTAGGCTGCGGCGGCGGCGAAGAGGAAGGCCCGGCGGCCGGCACGCCCGGAGCCGGAACGCCCACGGCGGTGGCCGGTGGTCAGCCAGCCCTTGTGCCCGTGGGCACCCGCGGCGGCACCATCCGCGCCTACGGCTATGACTCCATGGCCCTGGACACCCGCGACCCGCATCAGACCCGCCTCGGCCCCCAGTACAACACCCAGTCCTACGTCTTCAGCAAGGTCCTCAACTACTTCGATGAGATCCAGCAGATCATGTGGCCCGACCTCTCGTGTGATGCCGAGGGCAAGCCGGCCATGCCCGAACAGGTCGACGAGCTAACCTACATCATCCGCATCCGCCCCAACGCCAGCTTCCACGACACCCCCAGTATCCGCAAGGACTGGCCCGACACTGCCGGGCGCCCCCTCACCGCCGAGGACGTCAAGTTCAGCATCGAACGCCAGCTCAACCCCGATAGCCCCAAGCGCGCCCTCTACTACCGCCGCTACCAGTGGGAGACCATCGACACGATGGAGCTGGTGGACGACTACACGCTACGCATCAAGACGAAGAAGCCCTGCTCCCCCTTCATCCACTTCCTGGCCGACCGCAACGCCTTCATCATCCCCGGCGAACTGGTCGATCCTACCACCGACGACATGAACGCCCCCAACAAGATGGTGGGCTCCGGCCCGTTCATCGTGGACAAGTGGGAGCCCTTCGACATCCTGCGGATGGTCCGCAACCCCGCCTGGCATGGCGCCGATGACAACCCGGAGGGCATGGGGACGGGACGCCCCTTCCTGGACGCCCTCGAGATCCTCTGGACCACGGAAAACGACACCGAGTACGAAACCAGCTTCAAGAAGAAGCGGATCGACTCCGTGGGCTTCATCGACCAGGGGAACCTGTACCGGCTACTCGATGAGGACCCCACTCTCGACCTGGGGGAGGTAGGAACAACTGGCGCCCCCGCCAGCTCTTTGCTCAACGACCGGCCGCCTTTTAATGACGTCCGGGTGCGCAAGGCCATCAACTATGCTCAGGACCGCAAGGCCCTGGGCGAACAGGGCTATCCCGCCGCCGCCGGCCACCCCCGCGTCCTGCTCAGCGGCCCCATCTGCTGGCCCATCCTGCGCTGGACCATCCCCCAGGACAAGCTTGCCACCTACCCCGGCTACCGCTACGGCCCCGGCCAGCGCGACGAGGACATCGCCGAGGCGCGCAAGCTGTTTGAGGCGGCGGGCGGCCGCGACGGCGTGGGCCCCATCCGCATCCTCTTCACCTCAATACCGGCCTGGATCCCGGAGAAGATCCTCCCTCAGGTGGCGCGACAGTTGGAGCAGAACCTGGGCGCCAAGGTCGAGACAAACATCGACCGCACCGGCTACACCGAGATCATCTCTTGCCTCTCGCGAGCCATGGCCGGCGCGCCAGCGGAGGGTTGCGCCTTCACCTGGAGCTTTGACAACGGCTTCACGGACCTGGACGACTGGCTCTACCAGTACTACCACACGACTGGCGGCCTCAACGCCTTCATCATGTCCGACGAGCTCCTCGACCAGTGGCTCGAACAGCAGCGCGCGGAGTTCGAGTACGAGAAGCGGCGAGAGATCGGCTTCCAGATCCAGCACCGGCTGATGACAGACATCGTGCCCGGCGCCCGCTACTTCAACGACATCGGGCGCACCTTGCGTTGGCCCTACGTGAAGAACGCCCGCAACTGGCCCTGGTTCGGCGTCGCCAACTGGTATGCCAACGTCTGGCTGGACAGCACGCACCCTGACTTCCAGGGCCGGCCGACCTAGCAACAGAGCGGCGCGCAGCCGCCTCCACGCACTCCGGGCCCTTCAGACCGGCTGAGGGGCTCTGAGCCGTGGTTCTCAGGCCCCGGCGAGCGGCTTCCTCAATTTGGGCCGAACGGCCCTTTTCAGCCGCCGGGGGTGTACGTATGTTCATTCGCAGCAATCCAGCCAGCCGCCCGCCGTCGGAGGGCCGCCAGCCCCACAGGAAGGGGAACCCCAATGTACCTTGATCTCAACAAGGAACTGACGCCAACCCAGGTCACCCTCAAGGAGGAGACGCACCGATTCGCCGCCGAGGTGATGCGACCGGCCAGCGTGGAGCTGGACAAGATCGCCGACCCCGAGGACGTGATCAAGGAGGGCTCTGTCCTCTGGGACGTGTTCAAGAAGGCCTACGGGGCGGGGTACCACATCCGCGGGTTCGACGAGTCGATGGGCGGCGCCAACCTGGGCCCCCTGGACACGCACATCGTCACCGAGGAGATGGGCTGGGGCAGCGCCGACTTCACGATTGCCCTGGGCTGCGCCCCTTTCCCGTTCACGTTCGCAGCCACCGTGGCCAACCTGACCGGGAACCAGGAACTGATGCAGGAGATCGTCGTCCCCTTCGCCCAGGACCGAGAGGCAAAGTACATTGGCTGCTGGGCCATCACCGAGCCCGAGCACGGCTCCGATGGCCTGCTCATCGGCACCGACCAGTTCACAAACCCGGCCGTGGCCTACGACACGACCGCGCGGCAGGACGGGGACGACTGGGTGCTCAACGGTCAGAAGTCGGCTTGGGTCTCCAACGGTACCATCGCCACACACGCCCTCCTCTTCCTCTGCCTGGACCGGTCGGCAGGGCAAGCCAGCAGCGGTGTGGCCGTCGTTCCCCTAGACCTGCCCGGCGTCTCCAAGGCGAAGGCCCTCAACAAGCTGGGGCAGCGCGCCCTCAACCAGGGCGAGATCTTCTTCGATGACGTGCGCATCCCCAAGCGCTACATGCTAGTGGAGCCCGCCATCTACCCCATGACGATCGACTGGATCCTCTCCCAGGCAAACGCCTTCATGGGCGCCACCTTCACCGGCGTGGCCCGCGCCGCCTTCGAGGAGGCGCTCGCCTACGCCAAACAGCGCGTCCAGGGCGGCAAGCCCATCGCTGAGCACCAGCTCATCCAGTACAAGCTGTTCGACATGTTCATGAAGGTGGAGGCGGCCAGACACCTATCGAGAGCGGCAATGGTCTACAACTCCACCGCGATGCCTCCGGCTGTTCGCCATTCGATAGCTGCCAAGGTGTATTGCACCCAGGCGGCCTTCGAGGTGGCCAGCGACGCGGTCCAGATCTTCGGTGGCTACGGCCTCTCCAAAGACCTGCTGGTGGAGAAGCTCCTGCGAGACGCCCGCGCTTCTATGATCGAGGACGGCTGCAACGAGGTCCTCGGCCTCGCCGCCGCCCGCCAGATCATCGACCAGTACTGAGGACGGGGTCTTACCCCGAGCACGTGTGACCTGAGGGCGGCGAGCAGCAGCGCCGCCCTCTCACTTTCCGGGAGCGCCAGCCGACGGAAAGCAAGCCACACGGGGTGCGGCAGAAAGGCAGGTAACGGCCGTGAACGCTATCATCGTCGTGCTGGACAGCCTGCGAGCCGACCATGTCGGCTGCTACGGCAACGACTGGATAGAGACGCCCACCCTGGATGCCCTCGCTCGTGAGAGCATCCTGTTCACCCGCGCCTTCCCGGAATCGCTGCCCACCATACCCATGCGCCGGGCCCTGCACACGGGTCTGCGCACCTGGCCCTTCCATGACTGGCTCCCTCAGCGAGGCGACATCGTGCGGGCCTATGGCTGGCAGCGCATCCCTGAGGACCAGATCACCCTGTCGGAGACCCTCGAGCGTGAAGGCTACCACACGACCCTCATCACCGACGCCTATCACCAGTTCAAGCCCTCCATGAACTTCCACCGCGGCTTCCGCCAGTGGCGCTGGGTGCGGGGGCAGGAGCTGGACCTCTACGGCTCCAGAGCCCTGGTGAAGGAGGAAGAGGCGCGCGCGCATCTCTCGGACAGCCTGGCGGGCACGGAAGCAGGCTACCTGCCCCTACTGATCAGCCAGCACCTGGCCAACCAGCGCCAGCGCCGCGGTGAGGAGGACTGCCAGGCACCCCGTGTCTTCCGAGAGTCCATGCAGTGGCTGGAAGAGAACCGGGGCGTCAGACCCTTCTTGCTGCTGGTGGACAGCTTCGACCCCCACGAGCCGTGGGACCCGCCGCAGGAGTATGTGGACGTCTACGACCCCGGCTACGGCGGCCGCGAGGTCATCACGCCGCGCTATGGGCCCAGCGACTACCTCTCGGAGGCGGAGCTGAAGCACATGCGCGCCCTCTACGCCGGCGAGGTGACAATGGTGGACCGATGGCTGGGCCACTTCCTTAACCGGGCCCGCGAGCTGGGCATGCTGGAGGACACCCTGATCATCGTGACCTCCGACCACGGCCACCAGCTCGGCGAGCACGGCCTGACGGGCAAGGTCTCCTGGGGCATGTGGTACGAGCTCATGGACGTTCCCCTGCTCCTCCGACTGCCGGACGGCACGGGAGCCGGGACGCGGGTCGATGCTTTCGCCCAGCACCATGACATCGCGCCCACGGTGCTCAAGGCGCTCGGTGTGGAGCCGGCCGCCCCCATGGACGGCGTTGACCTCCTGGAGCTGGCCGCCGGTAGCATCGCCCCACGGGAGCACATCGTATCGGGCTTCAACAACTACGTCTGGTACAGTGATGATCGTTATGTCTACATCGGCCGCAACGACGGCACGCACCCGCAGCTCTTCGACATCCAGGCCGACCCCCTTCAGCACCACGACCTCTCGGCCGAGGAGCCAGCGCTGGCCAAGGAGCTGCACGGCCGTGTTCTGGCCGAGGCCGGCGGGCCCCTGCCCGTCTACACGGACGTTCTCAAGCAGATCGATGTGAGCTGGTACCGGGTGTAGGGAGTGGTGCCAGGGCTAGTGGCCCCTGACAGGGGCAGGGCAGCAGGGCTAGCTAAAGAATATCGGACCGCCGGTACACGATCTGACCCCTGACCACGGTCATCGCCACCCGTAGCTCGTCGTCCAGCACCACGAGGTCGGCGTCGGTGCCGGCGACCAGCGATCCCTTGCCCTCCTCCAGCCTGAGGACGCGGGCCGGGTTGCGGGTGACCATCCGTACCGCCTCAGCCAGAGTCACGGGCAGCCACTTCACGGCATGACGCACCAGGTCATCCGCCGTCGCCAGGCTGCCGATGATGGTGCCATCCTCGCGGACGGCGGCTTTCCCCACCACTTTCGCCTTCATACCCTCCCACTCCACAGTCTCCCGCTCGCTGCCGGCCGGGGGTATGGCGTCGGTGACCAGCACCGTGCCATCGACGCCCTTGGCCCGCACGAGCAGCGCCGCCGCTGCTGGGTCGACGTGGGAGCCGTCCAAGATGAGCTCGCAGGTGACGGAGGGCGTGGTGAGAGCCGCCCCCAGGCAGCCCGGGTCGCGGTGGGCCAGTGGTCTCATGGCATTGAAGCAGTGGGTGACGTGACTGATGCCCACCTCAAAGGAGTGAAGGGCCTCTTCGTAAGTGGCATCGCTGTGGCCCATGCTGGGGACAGCCCCCACCTCCAGAGCGGCGGCGATCAGCGCATCGGCGCCAGGTAGCTCCGGCGCCAGCGTGAGGAGGCGCAGCCGGCCACCCGTCGCCTCTACGTACTGACGGAACTGGTCTACGTTGGGCGGTCGCAGCCAGGCTTCGGAGAACGCGCCCTTGCGACGGGGACTGAGGAAAGGGCCCTCCAGGAAGTAGCCCAGGGCGCGCGCGCCCACCGACGGTGGCCTCTCGAAGAAGGCGGCGCTGCCGCGGAGGACGCGGAGCGTCCGCTCGTGCTCGCCACTGGCGACGCCGATGAGGAAGGAGGTGACACCCCGCGAGGCGACCCAACGAGCGTAGGCCTCTACCTCCGCCGGGTCCTCTGTGAGGAAAGAGTGACCACCCCCGCCGTGGGTATGCAGCTCAACGAAGCCGGGGGCCAGGTAGCGCCCGCCCAGGTCCAGTACCCCAGCGTCGGGCGGCGCCTCCACGCTCGGGCCGGCGGCGGCGATGCGTCCGTCCTCCACCAGCAGGCCGCCGTCGACCACGGCGTCGGCGGTGACAAGGCGGGCGTTGACCAGCGCCAGGCGGGCCACGGCGGTCCTCTCAGGAGGAGGCGGCCGCGATGACGGCGTTGCCGGCGGCGACGCCGCTCACCGTGGCCCCTGCTATGCCATGGCCGAAGATGGTGTTAGCCCCAGCCAGGTAGAGGCCAGGTATCTCCGTCTGGGTGGCCAGCCGGCGCTCGCGGAACTGGTCCGGCGCGTGCTCGAAGCCGTAGCTCGTGCCGCCGGTGGAGAGCGTGAAGCGCTCCTGGGTGATGGGCGTGGCCGACTCGCGCCAAACGATGTTTTTCAGGAGACCTGGCATCATCTCTTCCGTGACCTCGAGCAGACGCTCCTCCAGAGTCTGCTTGGCCACTTTGTAGGGCATCGTGTGACGGTAGCGGCCTCCCGATGCCGGACCCTTTTCAACCCCCCACGAGGTGAGCTGAGCGGGAGCAAGGGTCATGATCTGGAGGTTGGTGTAGCCTTCTGGAGCGATGTTCCGGCTCTCAGGGTCTTTGAGCGAGGCGATGCTTAGGAAGGCGGCGGGCCTCTCCGGTATCTCGCCCGCGTAGCAAACGGCGTACTGCTCTTCCGGGTCGTACGACGGGAACAGGGAGTAGTTGCTGTTGCGGAGGCCGAGGTCGCGCGGGTCCACCTGGAGCGCCAGGTAGACGATGAAGAGGGGTAGCGCCATGCGGAAGGCGTGCAGACGTTCCCGCAGGCCCGTGCTGAGGCGCTCCTCGCCCACCATCTCCAGAAAGGTGCGCTTGGCGTCGGCGTTGGAGACGATGAAGCGGGCGCGGAACACCTCGCCCTTCGCCAGCTCCACGCCCACGGCCCGCCCTTTTTCCACCAGTATCCGGCTCACCCGCGAGCGCAGCCGTATCTGGCCGCCCTTCTCCTCAATCGCCGCCACAAGAGCGTCGACGAGGGCGCGGGAGCCGCCGCGCACGTAGTAGGCGCCCTTCAGGTAATGATCCAAGATGAAGGCCTGGATGGCCGCCGTGGCCCGCGAGGGCGGGGCACCGTACGTCCCGGACTCGGCGCTGACGACGCTGCGCAGGCGCAGGCTGCACTCCAGGCTGTCGAACACCTCACCCAGCGTCCAGGTCTGCCACGGCTTCCTGAGCCGCCGCTCGAAGGCCTCTAGCTCAGGGCTCGGGCTGCCGAAGGCGCTGGCGGCCAGGGCCCTCATCAAGGCCGCCAACCGCTCGATGGCCCGTGCCTCCTCAGGGAACGTCTCCTTCAGCCGGCTTTCGTAGTTGTCCCAGCCGACCGGCACACGGAACGTCATGTCGGGGTAGATGAGCGTGTCGAAGCCGTCGCGGTCCATGGGCAGGAACTCCACCCTGTCGCCGATACCAAGCTGGCCCATCAGCATCGGGAAGACACCGCCCGGCCCGCAATCGCCGATGTAGTGAAGCCCGACGTCGAAGTCAAACATCTTCTTGCGCCGGAAGGTCTGCGCGTTGCCGCCGGGCAGGAAATGATGCTCAAGCACCAGCGTGCGGAGCCCTGCCGCAGACGTGAGGGCCGCCGAGGCCAGGCCTCCCATCCCGGAACCTATGACAATGACGTCGTACTCCTCTTGCTGCATGTCGGTGTCCTCCTGGCCTGATCCGCCAGCGTGTAGCTGCTATCGCACAGGACCTGCTCCCTAGACAACCCCAGTGGTCCTCTCAAGAAACTCCTCGCTTTTCGGGCGCTTGTCAAGGGGCTGCGGCGACGGTGACTGGCTCATGATTGGTGGGTACTCTCCACCCCCGCGTGAACGCGGGGGCATAGATTCGCCTCCCGATGCCCCAGCCTTCAGGCTGGGGTGCTGTCCGAATCTAGGGTAGCTGCGACCCACAGGCAGTGCGCCAGTCATCGGCGACGATGCTGGTTCGTCATTGACGGGGGATCCCTCCACCACCGCCGCCCGCAGGAGGCGGCACGTCCGCTTGACGGCGCAGGCCGCGCCGTGCATCATGCGTGAGGACACGGGCGATTCCTAGCTTCGGGCCGCCGACAAAGCGTGTCGGCAGTGTCATCCTCACTTGGGGAGAAAGCGATGCCCGTCCTCTATGAGAAGCGTGACCACGTAGCCTATGTCACCCTCAACCGCCCCGAGGTCCTCAACGCCTTCAACCGCGCCATGCACCAGGCCCTGCGTGAGGTCTGGATGGACTTCCGGGAGGACGACGACGCCTGGGTAGCCCTTATCACGGGTGCCGGCGACCGCGCCTTCTCGGCTGGCCAGGACGTGAAGGAGCTGGGGGAGCGCCGCTCCGAGGGCGCCCGGCGCAGCTTCTGGGAGACGTGGTTCGGCGGCGACCTCCAGGAGGGCCTAGAGGTATGGAAGCCTATCGTGGCTGCTATCAACGGCTATTGCCTGGGCGAGGGCCTGACCCTCATCCTGGCATGCGACTTCCGCATCGCCTCCGAGCGGGCCAGCTTCGGCTTCCCGGAGGTCGCCCTGGGCGTGCCTACCATCGTTGGCGCCGTGCGGGCGCCGCGGGTGGTCGGCCTAGGCAATGCCCTGGAGCTCCTGCTTACCGGCGACCGCCTCGACGCCCGGCGCGCCCTCGAGATGGGCTTGGTGCACCGGGTGGTGCCCCACGATCGGGTGAAGACCGAGGCGGAGGGGCTGGCGCAGCGCCTCTGTCGCAACGGCCCGGTGGCGGTGCGCTGCACCAAAGAGGTGGCCGTGCGCAGCCTGGACATGCCCTTCGACGAGGCGGTGCGCATGGGGGAGGCCCTGCGCCGCCTGGCCCTCCAGAGCGAGGACGCGGCGGAAGGCGTGCGGGCCTACCTCGAGAAGCGGGAGCCCCGCTTCACCGGGCGCTGACCCGCCTGCCGGCTGGCAGGCCAGCGGGCAGGGCCAGCGTGCCCTTCGCCGAAGCTCGCAAGGGCCGTCAGCGATACTCTAGGTCGCCTCGGTGGTACAATTTGCCGGGAGGAAAGCGCAGGCCTGCCATGCCCATGAAGTGGTGGGGATGGGGAGAGGAGGGCCAGTCCTTCTCCCTGCCCAATCCCGAAGGCTTCTGGTCCTACGTACGCCGCGGACTCGGTGAGACGGGCGAGTCGCCTCGCATAGAATCCCTGGAAGAGGTCAACGTACGACCGTCCCGCCTGGAGGGATGTGACCTGGAGGCCCTACGCAGGGCTGCCGGCGAGGGCGCCCTGGTCACGGAGCCGGTCGTGCGGGCCCTGCACAGCTTCGGCAAGGGCTACTGCGACATGGTGCGCCTCCGCCGGGGCGAGGTAGCCAACCCCACCGACGCCGTGGTCTGGCCCGAGACCGAGGAGCAGGTAGCCGCCGTCCTTGACCTGGCAGCGGGGCGCGGGATCGCCGTCATTCCCTTCGGCGGCGGCACGTCGGTCGTGGGCGGCCTTAACGCCACGCCGGATCGGCCCTGTATCACCCTCCACCTGGGGCGGCTCTGCCGCGTCCTGTCGATGGACCCGGTCAGCGGCACCGTGACCGCCCAGGCCGGCATCCTGGGCCCAGCCCTGGAGGAAGAGATCAACGCCCGCGGCTTCACGCTGGGTCACTTCCCCCAGTCCTTCCGGTACTCCTCTCTGGGTGGCTGGATCGCCACCAGGTCGGCGGGCCAGAAGTCTACGCTCTACGGCAAGATTGAGGAGCGCGTCCTTGGCATGCGTCTGGTCTATCCAGGCGGCAGCCTGAGCACGCCCGAGGTGCCCGCCGCCGCGGCTGGCCCCGACCTGAACCAGGCCCTTGCCGGGTCCGAGGGCGTCCTGGGGATCATCACCCGCGCTACGATGCGGCTTGCCCCCGTACCGGAACACGACGACTACAGGGGCTACCTCTTCGAGAACTTCAGTGAGGGAGTGGAGGCCGCGCGTCAGCTCATGCGCAGTGAGCTGCGACCCGCCGTCCTCCGCCTCTCCGACGAGACGGACACAGAGACGAGCCTAGCCATGCGAGTGCCACCTGGCCAGGCGGCCGCGACGACAAGCATCGCCCTCCTCATCATGGGCTTCGAGGGAAGGGAACGGGAGGTGCGCTGGGGCTGGGAGCAGGCAGAGCCGGTGCTGGAGCGGCACCAAGCCCGACCCCTGGGCCAGGGGCCCGGCGAGGCCTGGAACCGTTCGCGCTTTGAGGCCCCCCACCTGCGCGACGATTTCCTCGACCGCGCCATCATGCTCGATACGCTGGAGACAGCCACGACCTGGGGCCGCTACCCGGACCTCTACCGAGCTGTGCGGGAGGCCCTGGCCTCGAGCCTGGGCGAGCGACAGCATATCATGGCCCACCTGTCGCACTGCTACCGCGAGGGCGGCTCCATCTACTACACGTTCCTGGCGCCCCAGGAACGCGGCAACGAGGTGGCCCAGTGGCAGCGTGCGAAGTCGGCGGCCACTCAGGCCATCGTGGAGCACGGCGGCGCCCTCAGCCACCACCACGCCGTGGGCGTCGACCACCGCCCCTGGATGGTGCCCTACCTGGGCACCGGCGGGGTGCGTGCACTTGCCGCCCTCAAGCAGGCCTTCGACCCGCGTGGCATCATGAACCCGGGCAAGCTGCTGCCCCCTGAGGAGGAAACGGTTGACTAGGAGACGCCCACCGCCAACCGGAGGAACCGGAGGCTTCTCGGCTCGCACGCGCGCCGAGGCTCTCGCCCGCTTCCAGGCCGACACCTTCGACATCGCCATCATCGGCGGCGGCATCACCGGGGCCGGCATCGCTCGCGACGCGGCCCAGCGCGGCCTGGCGGTCGCCCTTATGGAGAAGGGCGACTTCGCCAGCGGCACCAGCAGCAAGTCGTCCCGAATGATCCACGGTGGCCTCCGCTACCTGCGCCAGCGTCAGGTCCACCTGGTACGGGAGTCCTTGGTCGAGCGTGGGGTACTACTGCGGCTGGCCCCCCACCTCGTGCACCCGATGCCTTTCGTCCTGCCGGTGTACGGAACCAGCGCCAACCGGCGCCTGATCTTGCGAGCCGGCCTCACCGCCTATGACCTCCTGGCGGGGCGGCGCCGGCTCCAGCGCCACCGAGCCCTCTCGCGGGACACCCTGGAGCGCACCGAACCCAGCATCCGCGGAGACGGTCTCCAGGGCGGCTTTCGCTACTTCGATTGCCTGGTGAACGATGCCCGCCTCACCCTGGCGACTGTCCGCTCCGCTGACCGCGACCACGCCGCCGTCGCCAACCACGTGGAGGCCACGGGCGTCCTCAGCGAGGGTGGACGCGTCACCGGCATCCACTTCACCGACAGGCTGGGTGGCGTCAGCGGCACCCTGCGCGCCCACGTGGTGGTGGCGGCCGCCGGGCCCTGGACCGACCAGATACGGGCGCTGGCGGGGGCGCCTCCCATGTTGCGCCCCACAAAGGGCATCCACGTGGTGGTCGAGCGCCCGCGGCTGCCTCTTTCCAGCGCCGTCGCCTTCTTCTTTCACGACCGGGTCCTCTTCGCGGTGCCCTACGGGGACTACTCCTACATCGGCACCACGGACACCGACTACCCCGGCGACCCCGGCCAGGCCCGCACCGAGACCGACGACGTGGCCTACGTCATCGAGGCCGCCAACTCAGCCTTCACGGTGGATCTCTCCCCGGACGACGTGCTCTCCACCTGGGTCGGCGTGCGGCCCCTCGTCTACGAGGAGGGAACGCCCTCGGATGTGGGCAGGGACTACGAGATCAAGGTAGGTCCTGAGGGCTTCATTACCATCGCCGGGGGCAAGCTCACCACCTACAGGGCGATGGCCGAGGACCTGGTCAATAGGGTGCTACAGCAGGAGGCATCACGCCTGGGTGGCGCCAAACCCCCCTGTCGCACCGCCTCCACGGCGCTGCCCGGCGGCGACCTGGACCGCTTCGAACGGTACCGGGAGGCCACGGCGACAGCCCTGCAAGAAGCCTGGGACCTGTCACGTCCCACGGCCTATCACCTGCTGGACACCTATGGCACCGAGTACCTGAGGGTCCTCGCTTACGCCCTCCACAGCCCCGAGCTGCTGCAACCGCTGGCGCCCGACATGCCCGTCCTCGCGGCCGAGGCCGTCTATGCCGTCGAGGAGGAGATGGCCCTCACCCTGGAGGACTTCATGGCCCGCCGTACGGACCTCATGCTCTTCGAGCCCCAGCACGGGCTGGAGGCGGCCGGACGCGCTGCCGACCTCATGGGAGAGGCCCTGGGATGGGGGCGCCGCCAGCGCCGCGAGCAGGTGGAACGCTATCGACAGGCGGTGGCCGGCATGACGGCCTTTCGCACCGAGGGCGAACAGCCTGCCTCGCTGGCAGGCAGGCGGACGGCGGGGGCCGCGTCCTGATGACCGATACGCTGGTGATCGTCAACCCCCGCTCGGCCAACGGCTCTACGGGGCGTCGCTGGACCGACATCGAGCGGCGACTGCACACCGCCCTCCCCGCCTTCGACGTCGTCTTCACGGAGCGCCCCAACCACGCCACCGAGCTGGCCCGCGAGGGCGCCATCGACCACCAGCAGGTCATCGTCGTGGGCGGCGACGGCACCATCAACGAGGTGGTGAACGGCCTGATGGCCGACGACCGCCCCGTCCATCCCGACCTCGTGCTGGCCATCGTGCCCCGGGGCACCGGCGCCGACTTCGTGCGGACTATGGGCATCCCTCACGACCTGGACGCCGCCGTCCAGCGCCTGGCGACGGGCACCCCGCGAGAGGTGGACGTGTGCAAGGCCCGCTACCGAGGCCCCGACGGCAGCGAGAGGCTGCGCTACTTCATCAACGAGGCCTCGGTGGGCATGGGAGCTGTCGTCTGTCAGGAGGTGAACCGGGGCTCAAAGCGGCTGGGGGGCCGCCTCTCCTTCCTGAGGGGTATCCTCTTCGCTACTTTTCGCTACCGCAGCCAGCCCGTCCTCTTCTCTGTGGACGGCGGCCCCGCCGAGGAGGTGCTGCTGAACAATGCCTGGATCGCCAACGGGCGCTACTCCGGCGGCGGCATCTGCTCGGCGCCCCGCGCCCAGCCCGACGACGGGCTTCTGGACGTGGTGCGCATCCCCGACCTTGGCCTGTGGGGGAACGTATCGAACATGCCTCGCCTGCGCAGCGGCGCCTTCGTGGATCACCCGAAGGTGACGTACGTGACCGCCCGACACGTCGAGCTGCGGCCCGCAGGCCCCGTGGCCGTCTCCATAGAGACCGAGGGCGAGCCCATCGGCAGCATACCGGCCACCTTCGAGGTGCTGGAGCAGCGTCTCAAGGTGCTGGCTTAGCTTGAGCCAGGAACTGGGAACCAGGATCTAGGAACTGGTCAATTTCAGCGTCTTTCATGATCAAGAAGGCCAGCCTTTAGGCTGGCGGAGCGATAGTGCCGGGCTTGCGCCGGAGGCGCATCCGCCTTCGGCGGAGAAGCCCGGCCTTCGATTTTGAAAGCCCCTGTCAATTTCGCTGTGAGCCCACCACCTCTCTCAGCAGGTCCGGCCGGTCCGACATCAGACCGTCCACACCGAGGGCGAGGAGCCGACGCATCCCCTCCGGCTCATCCACCGTCCACACATGCACCTGGAGGCCCCGGCGATGGGCCGCCTCCACGAAGCGACGGTCCACCACAGTGAGACCGCCGTACCGCGCCGGCACCTGGAGGGCATCATAGCAGACGCGGAGGAGGCGCTCCAGGCGAAGACGGCTCGCCAGCCAGAAGCGCAGGGCCTCCCACTGGGCAGCGGAGGTGGCGATGCGGCCGCCGCTGCGGCGCCGGAACTCCCGCACCAGGCGGTCGCGGAAGGAGCCCACCAGCAGCCTGTCCCGCAGGCCCCGGCTCTCGATGAAGTCCACCACGGCCCCGACGGCTGGCGGCGTCTCCTGCTTGATCTCGACGTTCAGGCGCACCTCCGGGAAGGCGTCCACCACCTCTTCGAGCGTGGGGACGGTCGCGCCCTGGCCGCGATAGGGATGAGTGCGGCCGCCGTCGGGCGAGAAGTGATGGGCGGCGTCGAAGCGCTGGAGCTGCGCCAGGGTGTGCTCCCAGACGAGACCGCTGCCGTTGGTGGTCCGCTCCAGGGTGTCGTCGTGGATGAGGACCAGGGCGCCGTCGCGGGTGGCGTGGAGGTCCGTCTCCAGGTAGCGATAGCCCATCTCCACCGCGCCGCGGAAGGCGACCATCGTGTTCTCGGGCCAGAGCAGGGAGCCGCCGCGGTGGGCGAAGGCCAGGGGGTGAGGCCCCTGGAGGAAGGGGCGTCCCGGCGCGGGGCCGAACCTAGACGTCACGGACCTCCTCTCGCTGCGGCGGCGCGCACTCAGGGAAGCGCAGAGAGAGGCGGTGTGTCAAGGGGGTCTGGCTACACAGCACTGCGGGATGAATCCCGCAGCTTGTGGCACCGAATCCAGGTAGCTGCGGGTTTCAACCCTCAGAGGTGAATCTAAATACTTGAGAACCATAAGCTCGGCCCCTACGAGGAGTCGCCCGCGCCAGGCTCAAGCCTGGCCTTCGGATGCTGGCACTGCGACACCCCTACTGCGGGCCGGGGCAGTCCAGGCCTGACTGGGCCAGGGCGGCCAGCACGTCGTCCATGGCCACCGCCCCGTCCGGCGGGCCCACCTCCCAGGGCGGGTTGGGCAGAGCACCGGGCGAGCGGTCGTGCTTCACGCCCTCCTTGATGTCGTGCGGCGACGGGACGTCGTTCTTCGTGTCGCCGTCCGTGTCCACCCCCTTGATGGTGTCGCAGCGGACCCCGTTCGGGTTGGGGCGGGTCACCGACGTCGCCTGGGACCGCGTGCTTGGGGAGAAGGAACGTGAGATCGCCCGGCTAGTCGACGAAGGGGTACTGACGGGCACCCGGAAACGGGGGCGCCTTTATATCAACACGGGTTCCTTCTACGACTGGCTCGGCGAGCCAGTGCCCCTGTTGCCCGAATGGGGGATGAAGTTCGAGATTCTGCCCGACAGACGGGCCGGTGAGGTGCGCCGCTTGCAGCAGGCCCGCCAGGCCGCCAGGGAGGCGTTCACACATGTACCCCTGAGTCTGGGGGTGGACCTCGTGGGCCGAAAGCTCGGTCACTCCCCGAAAGACTCTACCCGTGCCAATGAGGTCGCAGAGGCCGTGGGCAGGACCCTCCGGGAAGGCATCCAGATGCGGTGGCGGGAGGTGCTGGAGGTGGAACAGCTCCTAGAGGAGATAGCAGGGGAGTTCGACGGGGAGGACCCCGCCCGGCCATGGGAACGGGAGGCGCTCGAGGACGGCAAGAAGAGGCTCGAGGAGTTGCATCTTGCTGCCCAGACCTATGTTGGGCCGTTCAAGCTGCCGGGGCCCGACGAGGAGGAGCAGGAACAGGTGAGGGAGGTCATACGGCGGGAAGGTGAGCCCTGGAGCTGAGCCCAATTGACCCCCACGAGGCCGCACACCATGAGCGGATGGTGGGTGATCCCCGGACGGGTTGGGCGGAGACTCGGTTCGTCAGAGAAAGAACGTGATCCGGCGACCAAGGGCTTGTGAGGCTTCTCAGGGAAGATCGGGTGCGAACTTGCCCACCCGAGGTTGCTCAGGCATCTGACAGACGCAGGGCCAGGCACTAATCCCTTGGTCTCTCCCCCAATCGGCCGATGAGGAGATTCTAAATCTGCGCTTCAGCAAGGCCGATCATTATGATGAGAGGGATTAGGAGAGCGAAGAACGCTGATGGTCGCGCCTACCCGTCGGTTGACGCTCCTGGCCGCGGCGATGGCCGCCTATGCCCTAGTGTTCGCATCGTGGCTCGCGCTTCGGCCGTTCGGGGAGACCGCAGTTGAAGCCATGTCCGACCTGGGAATGGTGGTACCGGCGGCAGCGGGCGCGGGGCTCGCACTCCTGGCGGCCGCAAGGAGCACAGGCCGGGTACGGGCCGCCTGGTTTTTCATAGCGGCTGCTCTGGCCTCGTGGTCCTTCGCCGAGATGGTGTGGTCGACGTACGAGTTATTCCTCGGTCAGGAGACCCCCTTCCCATCGATCGCCGATGTATGGTACCTCGGCGCCGTGCCATTGATGTGTGCCGGAGTCGTGCTTCTCTCTTCGCCTGACCGGTCGCTCGCCCGTGCCCGCACAGCTCTGGACGCCGTGGCTATCGTCTTCGCGGCGACGGCTATCGTATGGCACGCGATCCTGCTGCCAACGTATTCGGACAGCGAGGCGACGGCTCTCGAAAAGGTCATTGGTGGCACCTACCCCCTGGGCGACCTGATCCTCTTCTTTGGATTACTACTAGCACTAGCCCACAATCGCCGTGAACGCGCCGGCGTGGTGATGGCAGTCCTTGCGGCAGGGCTTGGGCTATTCCTGCTTTCCGACCTTGGATACGCCTACCTGGGACTCTCCAACGCCTATTCCGCCGGGTCGCCCGTGGATTTGGGCTGGACATTCGGCTACCTCTTAATGGGATACAGCGCAGCATTGCACGCTGAGTGGAGACCGGACTACGCCGTGCCGCGAGACGACTCACGACCGCCCACCGCATGGCGGCAAGCCATACCACTCGGGCTCGCGGCAGTGATGTTTGGACAACTCATCCTTATCGGCGGCCGCGCGTCTCTGGTCGAGGATATCGCTTCCCTGGCCCTGATTGGCATCGTGCTTGCCGCCGTACTGGCGAGGCAGGCCGTGGTCCTGTACGACAACGCGAGGCTAAGCAGGGCCCTCGTTGCCGCTGGCGAAACGCTCGAGGCCAAAGTGGAGGAGCGCACGCAGGAACTCGCCCGGCTTGTTTCGATTCTGGAAGCGACGACGGACCTGGTGGCAACCTTCGACTTAGAGGGCAGTCCCCTGTACCTCAACCGCGCTGGCCGGAGGATGCTGGGCATTAGCGAGAATCAGGAGTTCACTGGGTGGAACGTGCTGAACCTCTATCCGGCGTGGGCCGCGCCAACCATCGAGCAACGGGCGCTGCCTGGTGCCCTCGAAGGTGGCTCTTGGCGAGGAGAGACTGCGGTCCTCAGCCGAGACGGGAAGGAGATCCCGGTCTCGCAGGTTATCCTCGCCCACCGGGCGTCCGATGGCTCGCCGCAGTTCTTCTCAACCATCGCCCGCGACATCAGCGAGCGCAAGGAGTTCGAGTCGAAGCTCCTACGCCTGGCGAATCACGACGCCCTTACAGACCTTTTCAACCGCCGGCGGTTCGAAGAGGAAGTCGAGCACGAACTGGCGAGGGTGAAGCGGTTCAAGAGCCAAGCCGCCATCCTGCTCATTGACCTGGACAGGTTCAAGTACATAAACGATAGCCTCGGCCACCGAACCGGCGACGACGTGCTAGTACAGGTCGCGCAGGCTTTGCGGGGCCAGCTCCGAGAGACGGATGTTCTGGCGCGTGTGGGTGGCGACGAGTTTGCCGTGCTGCTGGCGCAGAGCAGCAGGATAGACGGCGAGACTGCGGCGGACCGTGTTGCTGCCGCCGTCCGGGACCACAGGATGATTGCGAACGGACAGGTGCTGAGCGTCACGACAAGCATCGGCATCGCCGTCGCCCCGGAACACGGCAGGACAGTTGAAGACCTGCTGGCCCACGCCGACATGGCGATGTACCAGGCCAAGGAGAGCGGAAACGCATTCAGGCTCTACTCCGGGGACTCAGTCACCGGTGCCGCGTTCAGCGCGGAGTTGATGTGGGAACAGCGGGTCCGACGGGCGCTTGAGGAGGATCGCTTCGTTCTGCTGGTGCAGCCTATCCACAACCTTCGGACCGGCGCCGTGCAGTACGAAGCACTGCTGCGAATGGTTGACGCAGATGGGCAACTCATACTTCCGCAGGAGTTCCTGCGCGTGGCAGAGCGAACACAGCTCATCCACACCATCGACCGATGGGTGGTGCGCCAGGCAATCAAGGTCATCGCCGCCTGTGAGGCGCAGGGGCAAAATGTCCACCTTGAAGTGAATCTGTCGGGCAAGGCATTCGCGGACGAAGAACTCTTGCCATTGATCCGGCGGGAGATCAAGTCCACAGGCATCGCGGCGAGTAGCCTCATTTTCGAAATCACGGAGACCGCCGCCATCGCGAACATCAATGGGGCACGGCAGTTCATCGATGGGCTCAAGTCCACGGGCTGCGGGTTCGCGCTCGACGACTTTGGCGTCGGCTTCTCCTCGCTCTACTACCTCAAACACCTTCCCGTGGACTACTTGAAGATCGACGGGAGCTTCATTCGGAACCTCCCCAACGATGTGTCCGACCAGCACCTCGTCCGCTCGATGGTCGAACTGGCACATGGCCTGGGAAAGCAGACCATTGCCGAGTGGGTGGAAGACGAACCAACGGTAGAATTGCTGCGCCAGTATGGCGTTGATTACGCCCAGGGCTTCTTTCTGGGTGAGCCCGCGCCGATTGATGCCGCGTTAGGGGTGCTGCTGTCGGAGGACGCCAAGGCGGCATAGAGAGGTCGTGGCGCCTGCGCTGCGGCGGCGCGCACTCAGGGAAACGCAGGGAGAGGGCGTGTGTCAAGGGGGTGGTGCAGGGGTAGCTGGCTCATGATTCGTGGGGTACTAACCACCCCCGCGTGAACGCCGGGGCATAGATGCGTCTTCCTATGCCCCACCCTTGAGGCTGGGGCGCTGTCCGAGTCTGGCAGGCCGCGACGGCGTACCGATAAGGCCGTAGGGGCGTAGCTTTAGCTGCGCCCAGGGCCGAGCTGAAGCTCGGCCCCTACGAGGAGTCGCCCGCGCCAGGCTCAAGCCTGGCCTTTCGGGGCGTGAATGGGACGGACCTGAAGGTGCGCCCCTACGAGGTGGGCAAAGGCCGGGGCCGGCCCCGTGCGGGCCGGCCCCCTGTTTGCTTTGGATGCGCCCGTCGCGCTAGATGATGCCCAGCTCCTTGAGCTTGGACTGGGGCACCACGCCGTTCTTCCAGCCCCGCGCCTCATAGTACTCCTTGAGCATCAGGTCCAGCTCGCAGACCTGGCCCTTGGAGACGCCAGCTGGCGAGGGCTCGGTCAGGAAGCGCTTGGGAATCGTGTCCGCCCCCTCGCCGATGCCGGCCCGGTTGTTGTAGTAGCGCTCCAGGTTGTAGATGCGCTCGCCGATGATCCGCATCCCTTCCGCGTCCATGGAAATCCCCACAATCGCCGAGTACTGGGCAGCGTAATTGTCCAGGTTCTCGGCGAAGGAGGAGAACTTGCAGATGTCCAGGGAGTCAGAGACGGCGGCAAACTCCTGCATGAGCTTGACCAGCTTGCCCTTGCCTTCCCAGTCGAGGAGGTTCGTCTGGTAGGGGATGCCCATGAGCTCGCTGGGGATGGTGTAGCCCCGCAGGTGGCAGCCGCCGCGGTTGCTGGTCGCGTAGCTAACGCCCATGCCCTTGAAGGCCCGCGGGTCGTAGGCGGGGATAGCCTGGCCCTTCACCGTCATCGCCATGTCCGGGTCACCGAAGGCGGCGGCGGCGCGGGTCGGGCCCTCGGCAAGCGTGTCGCCGATGCCGACGCGCGTAGCCATCTTGTGCACCAGGTCGATCATCTTGTCGACATCGCCCCAGGGCACGGCCTCCTTGATGAGCCCCTTCTCGCTGGCCTCCATGGTCATCGCCAGGGCGCTGCCACACTCGATCGTGTCGATGCCGTAGTCGTTGCAGAGGTCGATCATGTAGGCGATGGCGTCGCGGTTGCCGTTGAAGCAGGCGGCGCCGAGGGCCCAGGCGGACTCGTACTCGACGCTCTCCATGTGCACGTGGTACTTGCCGGGCTCGGTCTCCACCTCCTTCTTGCAGGCGACGGGGCAAGCGTGGCAGGTGGGGTCGTTGACGAGGATGGTCTGCTTGACGCGCTCGCCTGAGATGTTGTTTGCCATGGGGAAGACCGTCGTCTGCGCGTTGCGGGTGGGCAGGCCGCCGACGGAGTTGGCCGTGTTCATCAGGACGTTGGTGCCCAGGACGGAGAGAGCGCCCTTCTTCGGCTTGGTGATCGCCGCGTCGGAGGTGAGGGCTGCCAGGGCGTCTTTGTGGGCCTGCCTAAAGGCGGCTCGGTCCTTGGGCCGGGGCATGCTTTTCTTTGTGGCCTTGATGACGACGGCCTTCAGGCGCTTGCTCCCCGCCACGGCGCCGGTACCGCCGCGGCCGGAGGCGCGGTCGTTCTCGTTCACCAGGCCGGCGAAGCGCACCAGGTTCTCCCCGCCCTGGCCAATGGCGATCACGCTGACGTCGTCGGGGCCGTGGCGCTCCAGGAGGGTCTTGACGGTGGCGTGGATACCCTTGCCCCAGAGGTCGCGGGCGTCGCGCAGCTCCACCTCGCCGTTCTCGACCAGGGCGTACACCGGACTCTCGCTGCGGCCCTTGAAGAGGAGGCCATCGAAGCCGGCCCACTTAAGCCGCGCCGCCGACCATCCTCCGTGGTGGGAGTCGGTGACGGTCCCCGTCAGGGGCGACTTAGTGACCACGGCCATGCGGCCGCTCATGTTGGTCTCGGTGCCGGTCAGTGGCCCCAGCATGAAGCAAAGGAGATTGTCCGGCGATAGGGGCTCGACGGCGGGCCCGTTGTCGAAGACGTACTTGACGCCGAGTCCCCGCCCCCCAATGTACTTGAGGGCATCGTCCTCACTTATCGGCTCGTACCGCATCTTGCCGGTGGTAAGGTCGATGCGCGCGACCTTGCCCGCGTATCCGCCTAGTTCCATAGGTACACCTCCCTGTGGTCGCTAACCGGTGCCGCACCGGGGACGCTCCAATTGGCCCCTCCGCACCCGTCAGGGTGGATAAGAGTGTGGCCTCGCCGCCCACCCTTGCCTAGTGCCGATCGTCCTGTCCCTGCGTCCCATTATATGCCCCATCGAAGATAGTAGACGCGTGGATTGGGCACCCGTCCTCTGCTAAGATAGACCAACCGCCACGCCCGGTCATCCCCTTATCCAGCAGGAGGAGCCCTTATGCCCACCGCCTTCATCAACGGCATCAACATCTTCTACGAGGACCATGGGGGCGGCTTCCCTGTCCTCATGAGCCACGGCTACTCCGCCACCGGTCGCATGTGGGCGCCCCAGGTGGAAGCCCTCCACCCCCGGTACCGCCTCATCAGTTGGGATATGCGCGGTCACGGCCAGACCGACAGCCCGGAGTCCGTCGACCAGTACTCCAAGGAGCTTACCGTGGCCGACATGCGCGGCCTCTTGGAGCACCTCGGTATCCGCGAGGCCGTGGTAGGCGGCCTCTCCATGGGCGGCTATATGTCGCTGGCGTTCTACCTCCGCCACCCGCAGATGGTGCGCGCCCTCGTGCTCAGCGACACGGGGCCGGGCTACCGCAAGGACGAGGCCCGCGAGACCTGGAACCGTATGGCCGAGGAGCGGGCCCGCGCCTTTGAGGAGCAGGGACTGGACGCCCTGGGCGCCGGCGCCGAGGTGCGCGCGTCCGCCCTCTACCACCGCTCTGCCCGGGGGCTGGCGCTCTCCGCCCGCGGCATGCTGGCCATGTTCGGCTCGCATGTCATCGACGCCCTGCCAGATATACGCGTGCCCACCCTCGTCATCGTCGGTGAGAACGACCAGCCCTTCCTGGCGGCCACCGACTACATGGCGGCCAAGATCCCTGGGGCGCGCAAGGCGGTAATCAAAGGCGCTGGCCACGCCGCTAACATCGAGCGCGCCGAGACGTTCAACGCTGTGCTGCTGGAGTTTCTCGACGGCCTCGGCCTCGGCGATGCGTGACGCTGCCTTCGCCGCCGAGCCGCCGGCGCGAGAGGGCACTCGACTGGCCGCCGTCGCCCGGCCGACGGGCCGTGGGGCCCTGGCCCCGACGCCGCGCCGGTGCTATTATCCGTCTCATCGCGAGGCCGGGTGCCCGGTGCTGCCCTCGCCTGCCAACAGACAAGGCGAGCAGGGATGAACTACCCGATCTGGGAACTCCCCTTGATCAACGGCGGCGTCGTCATAGCTGCGGTCGCCGTCGTCCACGTCTTCGTCTCGCATTTCGCCGTTGGGGGCGGCCTCTACCTGGTCCTTACCGAACGCAGGGCCCGCCGCGAGAACGACGAGGCGATCCTGAGCTTTCTCAGGAGCCAGTCGCTCTTCTTCCTGGTCCTGACCCTCGTGGCGGGCGCGCTGACCGGCGTCGGCATCTGGTTCAGCATCTCCCTCGTGAGCCCGGATGCCACCTCCTCCCTGCTGCGGGTGTTCGCCTGGATCTGGGCCACCGAGTGGGTCTTCTTTGCGGTCGAGATCATTGCGATCCTGGTCTACTACTATGGGTGGGAGCGGCTTGAGCCCAGGGATCACGTGCTAGTAGGCTGGATCTACGCCGGCTCGGCGTGGGCGAGCCTCGTCCTCATCACGGGCATCCTGGCGTTCATGCTGACGCCTGGAGCGTGGACCGACACCGGCGACCTCCACGACGCCTTCTTCAACCCCACCTTCTGGCCCAGCGTTGTCCTGCGGACGGCGGTGTCGGTGGCCTTGGCCGGGATCTACGCCCTGGTCGCAGCCAGCCTGGTGGCCGACCACGAACTGAGGGAGCGCGTTGTCCGCTACTCTTCCCTCTGGGTACGGCCGGCCGCCCTGGTCATCCCCCTGGCAGGCCTATGGTTCTTCTTGGCGGCGCCGGAGCGCGCCCGCGACCTGCCCCTGGGCGGGTCGGCGGTGGTCCAGATCTTCCTCATCCTGACCCTGGCCTTTTCCCTCTTCATCTTCGCCTTCACCCACCTTGGCGCCTACTGGGGCGCCAGCCGGTTCGGCCTGCCAATGGCGCTCGTGCTCCTCAGCATGGCTTTCCTAGTGGTCGGCACCGGGGAATGGGTGCGCGAGGCGGTGCGCAAACCTTATGTCATCAACGACTACATGTACGTCAACTCCATCCGTGCGGAAGACCTGGGCCGCCTGCACCAGGAGGGCGTGCTGGTCAACGCCCGCTGGTCGCGGGTAGGCGCCGTCGAAGCAGGCAACGAGGAGGAGGCGGGCCGCGAGGTCTTCCGCCTGCTCTGCTCTAGCTGCCACACCGTGAACGGCTACAACGCCATCCGGCCTTTGGTGAGGGACTGGAGCGAGGACTACATCGACTTCCAGTTGCAGGGCCTGGACGTGCTGAAGGCGATCATGCCGCCCTTCGCCGGGTCCGACGAAGAACGCCAGGCCCTGGCGAAGTGGCTGGCGGAGCTGGACTGAGCCATTCAGGGCAGGACATGAGCGATGCCTGAGGCTGACCCGCTTCCACTACCGGCGCCTGCACTGCTCTTCCAGGTGCTGCTGGTGGCCACGTTCACCCTCCACATCCTGGCCATGAACGTGCTGCTGGGCGGGTCCGTGCTGACCGCCGCCAACGCCGTGCTGAACCGCCTCCGGCCCCAGCCCGAGCGGGCCCTTCTGTTGCAGCGGGCGGGACGGCCCCTGACGGTGAGCGCCGCCGTGACCGTGACCCTGGGTGTCGCGCCCCTCCTTTTCCTCCAGCTCCTTTACGGCCCGTTCTTCTTCACCTCGTCGATCCTGATGGCGGTGCCGTGGCTATCGGTGTTCGTCTTGGTGATAGCAGCCTACGGCGGCCTCTACCTAGTCGAGCTCTGGGCGCGAACCCTGGGGTCCTGGGCTCTCGCCGTGCGCATCGGGAGCGCTCTCCTGTTCACCGTCGTGGCCTTCCTCTACGTCAACAACGTCACTCTCATGCTCGCGCCCGACGAGTGGCGGGAAATCCACGACCAGTTTCGCCGCGGCCTCTACCTGCCCCTAGGCGAGGCGGCGCTGTTCCCACGATACCTCCACTTCCTGCTGGCTGCCCTGGCCATGGGCGGGCTGGCGCTGCTGGCCTACGGCCTCTGGGTGCGGCGCAGCGAGCCCGCCTTCGGCGACTGGTGCCTGCGCCACGGCGCCTGGTGGTTCCTGGTCCCCACCGCCCTCCAGATGGCCATAGGGCCCGCCTTCTTGGTGACGCAGCCTGCCTTCGCCCGCGACGAGTTCCTCGCCGCCGACCTGCTGGAGACCGGCGTCCTGTGGGGAGGCGTAGCCTCCGCCCTCATCGCTGCGGCGCTAGTCCTCTGGACGCTGCGGGCCCGTGCGCCGGCGGTACCCGGCGCGGCCGCTGCGGGCTTCACTGTAGTCAGCGTTGGGCTGATGTCCGTGGCCCGGCACCTGCTGCGGGCGGCGCGCACCTCCCCCCACCTGGACGTAAGCGCCCTGCCCTCAGAGACGCAGATAGGGGCAGTGATCATCTTCTTCGGCGTGCTGGTGATTGGACTGGGCACCGTGGGTTACATGCTCCGGCTCCTGTGGCGGGGTCGCCCTAGCCTGGCCGATGGCCCCTACGAAGGGCCCTCCTAGCCCGACACGGACGGGCCGTTCGGCATGTTGTCGTCCGGCTTGCGCCAGGTTAACATAGGCGCGGCATGGGGAAGAGAGTATCGACCCTGGAGAGGCGACGGCGACGGCGACGGCGCGGCGGCGCGACGCCTAGCGAGCGGCCTCGGGAGGGCAGGGAGCGCCGCCAGGAGCCGGCCCGCGTCAGGGATCCCTGCGAGGTGGGCTTTCGCTTCGACCCCTACTGGGACGAGGTGTTCGCGGCCTACTACGACCCAACCCTGGGGACCTGCTGTCAACGCTAGGTTCCCCGACAAGCCTTCTTCCTGCGGCGGCGGAATCGCCCGTGGTCCGGGCAAGGAGGTCCCTCATGGCAGACATCGCATCCTTCGGCGCCTACGTGCCCCTCCATCGCCTCGCCCGAAAAGACATGGGCGAGGCATGGGACATCCCGGCGGTCCCCGGCGAACGAGCGGTAGCCAACGCCGATGAGGACAGCCTCACCATGGCAGTCGCTGCCGCCTCTGACTGCCTCCAGGGGATCGACCCCACCTCCGTCGACGGCGTCCATTTCGCCACCACAACCGCCCCCTACCATGAGAAGCAATGCGCCCCGATTATCGCCAGCGCCCTGGACCTCAGGCGCGACATCTTCACCGCCGACTTCACCGACTCCATCCGCGCTGCTACCACCGCCCTGCGAGCCGCGGCCGACGCCGTCGCCAGCGGGTCGGCGAAGCGGGTCCTGGTGGTGGCCGCCGACGCTCGCCTTGGGGAGCCGGAGACACCCTGGGAGCAGATGTTGGGGGACGGTGCCGGCGCCGTTCTCGTCGCCGACAAGGGCACCGCCAGCATTCGCGGCTTCTTCTCCCTGGCCGGCGACCACCTGGGGCCCTGGAGGCGGGCCGAGGACCGCTATCTGCGCTCCTTCGAGGCACGGGTGGAGACCCAGTACGGCTACGCAGCCAACACCGTCCAGGCCGCCAAGACCGTGCTGGAGCGCGAGGGTGTGGCCGCGGCAGACATCGCCCGCGCCGTCATCACGGGCATGGACCCGCGCAGCCACGCTGGGGTAGCCCGCAGCGTGGGCATCGACCCAGCCAAGCTCCAGGACACCCTCTTCTTCTCCGTGGGCCACGCGGGGGCGGCCCAGGTGCTGATGATGCTGGCCGGCACCCTCGAGGCCTCCAGCCCCGGCGACAAGTTGCTGGTGGCCAACTACGGCGACGGCAGCGACGCTTTCCTGGTCGACGTCAAGGAGGCCTTCCCGGCTGCTCCCGGCCGCCGGGGTCTCAACGGCTACCTGGCCTGGAAGCAAACGCTGGCCCATTACACGGGCTACCTGGCCCGCCGCAAGCTGGTGGAGCACGAGGAGCCGCCCATGCGCTCCTCGGAGGTCATCTACTGGCGGGACGCCCGACAGGAACTCAACTTCCACGGTGCCCGCTGCACGAAGTGCGGAACCGTTCAGTATCCCATTCCCCGCGTCTGCACAGAGTGCGGGGCCAAGGACGAACTAGAAGAGGTGAAACTGGCCAAGACGGGGAGTATCTACACCTTCACCCTGGACCACCTGTACCTGGGGATGTACCTGAACGTGCCCATCCCGCGGGTGGTGGTCGACCTGGAGGGAGGCGGCCGCGTCTTCCTTGAGATGACGGACTGCGACCCCAAGGCGGTCAAGGTGGGGATGCCCGTCGAGCTGACCTTCCGTCGCCTGCACGAGGGCTCGGAATTCCACAACTACTACTGGAAGTGCCGGCCCCAGCCCCAGGCAGCCTAGGCGCAAGACCCAGCACCGGGGAGGAGGACTAACTATGGGAAGCATCAAGGACAGGGTGGCCGTCATCGGAGTAGGCTGCACCAAGTTCGGCGAGATATGGGAGAAGGACGCCGAGGACCTGCTGGTGGACGCCGCTTACGAAGCCCTCGACGATGCCGGTCTCACGTCCCGGGACATCGAGGCCGCTTGGGTCGGGGTGCTGTACAACTTCACCGGCATCAGCGGCAGCACGGCCGCCGAGCCCCTCAAACTCTTCGGGAAGCCCACCACCCGCGTGGAGAACTTCTGCGCCTCGGGCATGGACGCCTTCCGCAACGCCTGCTACGGCGTAGCCTCCGGCGTCTACGACATCGTGCTGGCCTGCGGCGTCGAGAAGCTGATGGACACGGGCTCGGCCGGGCTGCCGATGTCGGACTTCGGCCACCCGATCATGGGCGGCGTGAGCGCCCCGGGCATGTTTGCCCTGGCAGCCACTCGCTGCTTCCACGAGTGGGGCTGGACCAAGGAGGACCTGGCGCGGGTAGCCGTGAAGAACCACAAGAACGGCGTCGCCCACCCCAAGGCCCACTTCCGTCGCGCCATCACCATCGAGGACGCCCTCAACGCGCCGATGATCGCCGCGCCGCTGGGCCGGTTCGACTGCTGCGCCATGTCCGATGGTGCCGCCGCTATCATTATCACCCGCCCCGAGATCGCCAAGACCACTCGGCACAAGGACGACTACGTGCTGGTAAAGGCCAACGCCCTGGCCCTCGCCACCGTGCAACCCATGTACAAGGCCTCCTTCGACTATCTGGGCTTCCCGGCCACCCAGATGGCAGCCGCCCTCGCCTACGAGGAGGCCGACATCAAGGACCCGGCCAAGGAGATCAGCTTCGCTGAGGTGCATGACTGCTTCACCATCACCGAGCTCCTCAACATCCAGGACCTGGGTTTCGCGGAGCCGAGCAAAGGCGCTGAGTTCGTCCGGGACGGGCGGGCCAGCGTCGAGGAGGGGGATATCCCAATCAACCCCAGCGGCGGCCTGAAGTGCTTCGGCCACCCCATCGGAGCAACGGGGTGCCGCATGATCTACGAGCTGACGAGGCAGATTCAGGGCCGCGCCGACGGAAACCAGGTCAAGGACCCGCGCCTGGGCCTGGCCCACAACCTGGGTGGCCCGGCCTCCGTCTGCTCGGTCACCATCCTCGGCCCGCGGGACTAGGCTCCGGCAGGCCGCCACGACCATCCGCGGCTAGGATCGCCACGCGAGGGCCCCATCAAGGCCCTCGCGTTTCCTTCTCCCGCGTGTCTTGCTATCGTAATGCGACCACGCTTCTCACGAATGCGCTCCCCGCTCAAGGAGTTCGCCCAGCCGAGCGGGGGCAAGGCGCCACCGCGCGGGAAACGTCATTGCCGTCTAGATATCGGGCTGCTAAAGGGCGGCCGCGGGGTCAGTCTGCCACAGGAGGGCAGGTCATCGTCCCCTCGTGCGACCGCCATCTGAGGTGCTCTGGCGCTGCCAGCAGTCAAAGGCCCGGGGCAGCCGGCAGATCATACCAGCCGCTGGGACACGGCCCCGAGGAGCCTTTGCTACTCGCCCCGAGGGTAGACGGGGCCCGGCCGCAGGCCCAGTTGGCGGTAGGCGCCGGCCCGCAGCTTGTGCGAGAGGCGCCGCCACTGGGCACGCTCGCGCTGCGGGAGCCCCTTGAAGAAGGCCTCCGCCACTTCTCGGAGGACGGCGTCAGCCTTCAGGTAGCGCTCCCTCCCGACATCAGTGAGCGTCACGAGGACCTTGCGACGGTCACTGGGGTGAGGGTCCCGGTTTATCAGGCCCGCGTTCACCAGCCGGTCCACCAGCCCTGAGAGGCTCTGCGCCTCCAGAAGAACGGTGGAGCGGGCGCGGGCGGGGACCAGCGGCTCGGGGTCCCAGTGCAGCATCCCCATGAGAAACACCTGGGGAGCGCTGAGGCCCAAGGGCAAGAGAGCGCGCTCCGTCAGTTTCTGGAGAGACGTGAAGGTCTGGTAGAGGAGAGCCCAGTCCTCCCACTCCTCCGGGACCTGGCCTGCCTTTTTCACGCTACGACCGCTTGCGGTTGCCACTTGCGCCTCTTCCCCCTTTCCTAATGGAAGACCGCCTCGTTTGACCCGGTGCGCTTCGGTACGAATACCCTGCGCACTAGCAGGCCAGACTAGGTCTCGACGCGAATGTACAACAGGATCCCTCTAGGGGCAATAGGCAGGAAAGCAGAAAGGGCAGGTTGCGAGCCCAGAAGCCAGCGAAACAGACGCACTTGCTATAATAGCGCCATCGAGAGCGATCACAGAGCGAGAACAAGCCATGGCGGGTCTCCGGGAACTGCACCTGCTCCTCACCTACCAGTGCACCTTCGAGTGCGACCACTGCTTCGTATGGGGGAGCCCCTTCCAGACAGGCACCATGACCCTGGCGCAGGTCCGGGAGGTCTTCGACCAGGGCGAGGCCCTGGGATGCATCGAGGGCATCTGCCTGGAGGGTGGCGAACCATCCATGTACTACCCCACCCTTCTGGAGGCGGCGCGACTAGCGCGCGCCCGAGGCTGGTGGGTGGATCTACTCACCAATGCCTACTGGGCCACCTCCGAGGAGGACGCCCTCCTCTTCCTGCGCCCCCTGCCCGACCTGCCGCTCCGCAGCCTGTGCATCAGCGAGGACGCCTACCACGGCTCCGGCGGTGATGCGGACCCCGCACGCGTCGCCGCCGAGGCGGCCCGCAAGCTCGATATACCTCTACGCACCTTCCGCATCCGGCCTGCCGACCAGAGCGTGGGCGGCCCTCACATGGCGAAGGGGGAGCCTGTCACGGGCGGCGCCGTGCTCTTCCGCGGTCGCGCCGCCGAGAAGCTGACCGACGGCCTGCCCCGCCGGCCCTGGCGCGAACTTGACTCCTGCCCTCACGAGGACCTGACCGCCCCCAGTCGCGTGCACATCGACTCCCTCGGATACGTTCACCTCTGCCAGGGCCTGGCCCTGGGCAACCTCTGGAGGCAACCCCTGCCCGAGCTGATGGACCACTACCACCCAGAGGAGCACCCCGTCTGCAGCCACCTCCTGCGTGGCGGGCCGGCCGCCCTTGCCCGCGCCTTCCGCCTGCCCCATGCCGACGGCTACGTAGACGAGTGCCACATGTGCTACGAGATGCGGCGCATGTTGCGCCGGAGGCTACCTGACCTCCTGGGCCCTGACCAGATGTATGGTGTGCCCGGAGAGAGCTCGTAAGGGAGAGACATAGAAGGCCGGGCCTGATGGCCCGGCCCCGTGAACCGATGGGCGCCGTCCCGCAGTGGGCGAAGCACTGGGGCGGCTGGACGTAGCGCCTACGCCTCGATCTCCAGCTCCCGCCACTCCTGGGAGAAGGCCTTGAAGCCGGCCCGCTCGCCCACGGACCCCTCCAAGACGGCGAAGCCCACCTTCACCTTCTTGCCGGGCTCCAACGGCACGGCCTCGTCGGCCGACTCCGGGACGGTGAAGGGGCGCCCCATGACCAGGTGCCAGACGCCGTCAGCCCACCGGGACTTGGCGGACAGCGAGCCGCCGCTCAGCCACTGGGCGGTGCCGACACCACCGGCGGTAACGTTCTTCGGCTGGTCGTCGAAGTCGGCCCGCCAGTACCAGGCGTCCACCGTCTGGTCCACAGACCCCATGGTGGCGATGTCGGCGTCGCCGCGGAGGGGGAAGAGGATGCCCGCGCCGTCGGCGAAGACCGTGTCGTCCGTGATGCGGTAATTGGGGGTAGGGTCATTCCACTCCAGGCGGAAGAAGATGCGCAGGCCGTTGTGGAGGGCCCGGACCCGCAGCTCCTTAACCACGCCGAACGGCCGGTTCTGCCAGCTCAGCTTGAGGTAGTCATTGGGCTGGTTCGCGATGGCCGTCGGTGCGGTAGCGATGGTCTCCAGGGGAGCCTCTTGCCACTCAGGCGCGTCGACATCCAGCAGGTTCTGCGAGGCCGCTGCCACCCTCTTTGCCAGCATGTGTGTCTCCTCGGTCGCTAACGGGCGACGGTGATCGTTCCCTCCAAGACCGTAGCCCCCGCCTCGGAAGGGGTGCACAAGAAACGATAGGATCCGGGGCTGACGGGCGTGAAGTCCAGGCTCTTCGTCTCGCCGACGGCGACCTCCAGGGCCACCTCCTGCTCTATCTCCGTGACGCCGTCCTCCGCCAGCGTGCGGCCCAGCAGGCCGTCGCCGCGGCAGACGCTGTCGGCGCCGGCGAAATTGGCCACCACCAGGCGCACCAGTTCCCCCGCTTTCATCTCCAACTCCGCGGGATCCAGACCGGTGTCCGTGAGCTCAACCGCCACCATGGCGGGTGCGCCGCGCGCCTGCTCCAGCGCCTGCACGTCCCAGTTCATGATGAAGAAGGTCACATCGTCGATCTGGGCATTGGACAGCGGCCCGCCCCCCGCACGACTGTAGACGTGATATGTGTCAGGGAAGGCCCGCGTTCCCTGGGCAATGGCGCGCCGGACATCGTTGAGGGTGAGCTGGGTGCCCAGCACGGCAGGGCCCTGGGTGGGCCCCTGGGTACTGCCCTCGCCGTAGGTGCCGTGGCAGGAGGCGCAGCTCTCGGTGTAGACCACGGCACCCCGGTCCACCGTCTTCCGGTCCACGGTTGCGGAGACGTCATCTTTATGCCCGGGCTCCAGGGCCCAGTAGAGGGCCACCGCCGCAGCAAGGACGACGCCCAGGGCCAGGGCAGCCAGGATCCGCTTCTCCAACCTAGACCCTCGTCAGTTGTGACTCGTCGAAGGAGCCGCGAGTGATGATGGTACCGGTGTCAACGGTGACTGTGCCACCCTTGATCTCGATGGCGAACATGTCCAGGGGCCGCGGCGCCGGGCCGCCTTTGACCTCTCCGTAGCGGTTGAACATGGAGCCGTGGCAGGGGCAGTTGAAGCGGCCGCTGCCGGCCACATCGTCCTCGGATTGCTCGTCGGCGCGCCAGGGCACCACACACCCGAGGTGGGTGCACTTGCGATACAGGGCCAGCAGGCCGCCCGGCAGCCGGGACACGTAGAACCGGCCATCCAGAAAGTAGGTGACGCTCCCCACTTCGAAGTCGTCCACCGTCCCCGCCTCGAACTTGGAGCCAAAGGCTGCCGGCTTAGAGATAGGCCGCATGGTCTGAATGGTGATCACTCCTCCCTCGACAATGAGGGCGATGGCCGCCGCCCACAGCCCGTAGGCCATGAAGGACCTCCGGTCCAGCCTCGAAAGGAAGCCCCGCGCCTGAGTCTCCTCTTGCGCCATGGCGATCACCTCAACGGTCAGAAGCTAAGCCCGCCCGGCGGCAGGTTCCAGGGCTCTACGAGGTGCATGCCAATGCCCCGGAAGAAGCTGCCTACCAGCGTCAGATGCGCATAGCCGACGATGAAGGCCGTAAAGTAGGCCATCATAATCTCACGCCGGCTGGGCTTCAGAGGGAGTATGCTGGCGTGCAGGATGGCCACCAGGCCTGCCACGACCCCCAACGGTATCACCCAGTTCGGCAGGATGGCCGGCTCCCCAACAAGGGAGCGCACGCCCACGTTCTCGTCGAAGGCGACGAGGGCGGTCATCCAAACGGCGGTGTACACGGCTGACCAGGTAGCGATGATGACCCCTTTGCGAGTCCCAAACCACTCTCCGACGTGACGGTGGTCACGGTCCAGGTAGGGAAGAACCATGAGAGCCACTATCAGCAGGCCGGGGATCCACACGCCTGCCAGGGCCGCGTCCATGTGCAAGAGAAGCTCCTGGAGATTGAGGAAATACCACGGCGCCTTCGCTGGGTTCTCGGTGACGTCCGGGTTGGCCAGGTCCCGCAAAGGCGCATCCACCGCCAGCGACATGAGCACCAGCACGGCGGTGATAAGGAGACCAGCGATGATCTCCAGGATGAGCAGGTTGGGCCAGGTGGACACGGTCTGCCTCCGAGCCACGGCGGCCCGGGCGGTTGACTGGGCACGGCCTCCAGCCGGCGCCTCCGGCCTACCGGCCTCAGCCCCGGGCGTGGCGAGAGCCGCCCCGGCGCTCTCGGGTGGGTCGTCCTCCGCCGTGGTTGGGATGTCGGGCGCTTGCTGGCGAGCTACGCCTCGCGGAAGGGGGTTCGAAGCGGCCAGACCGCCGTCCTTCCGAATGCGCCAGAAATGAAGGCCGATGAGCACCGTCATCAGCGCGGGCAGGAGTATGACGTGGGCCGTATAGAAGCGAATGAGGGCGTCCTGGCCCACCTCCTTGCCCCCGAGGATGAACTGACGCAAGGCCTCACCGATGACAGGGGTGTAGCCCGCCAGGTTGGTGCTGACGGTGATAGCCCAGAAGGAGAGCTGATCCCAGGGCAGCAGGTAGCCAGTGAAGCTCAGGGCCAGGGTCAGCAGCAACAGCATGACACCGACGACCCAGTTGAACTCCCGCGGCGTCTTGTAGGCGCCGGTGTAGAAGACCCGCATCATGTGCAGGAAGACGGCCAGCACCATCAGGTGGGCGCCCCAGCGGTGTATGTTTCGCAGCAAGGCGCCGAAGGCAATGGCGGTGCCCATGGCCTCCACATCCTGGTAGGCCCGGTCCACGTGGGGCACGTAGACAAACATCAGCAGGATGCCGGTCACCGTCTCGATGCCGAAGAGAAAGAAGAGGAAGAGGCCAAGGCCCCAGGTGTAGGTTAGGCGGATGGACCGCACGTCCACTTTCAGCGGGTGTATGTGAAGGAAGAAGACGGCGGGAATAACCTGGGCCCGTGTCCTATCGTCCCTGGGATAGGCAAAGCGGAACATGGAGCGCCAGACGCGGTTGTTTGTCACAAGCGCGACAAGACGCGCTGTCAGGTCAATGGGCTGCCACTGAGCTTCCCGCAGGCCCAACGACTACCTCCCACCAAGAGGCTACGGCCAAAAGGCAAGGCGACGCCCGGCACCGGCCGTCATTCCGCTCCAGACGCCTACCTCGCTGTCAAAATATGTTCGCCCACGCACCCCGTAAAGTGCCGAAAGTACCCACGGCCCCAGGTACGTTCGGCCCCCGATTCGCGCCGGACGACGGGCCAGTTGACGCCGGCCCTCCCACGCGGCACAAGAGATGATGCTCCACACCGATCCTGTGCTCGAGGAAGCACCCCGCTAGGCTCGTCCTGGACGCAGTCACGGACGCTATTGCCTGTGACCCCCGGCGCGCTAGACTAGCATGGCAGGGCCCATCCTGGACAGGCCAGAGCGCACAAGGAGGTAGCACCATGGCGGAGCGCAAGACTTTCCTACTGGGACAGGCAGTCACCCTCTCCGACGGGGTTGTTGGGCAGCTCGAGGGACTAGAGACGCAGCCAGACTGGATGCCGACCCATCTGCTGGTGACGGTGCCAGAGCGCTGGCCCTGGCAGAGAGGCCGCCTCCTCCGCCTGCCCGTCGAAGCGGCGACCGCATTCCAGGCGGAGGAGATCGTCCTAGGCATCGCCTCGTCGGAGGGTGAGGCGGCTGCCCACGCCGGCGGCGAGGCGCAGTGGCTGGACACGAACAGCCGCATTCAGATAGCGCCCCGCGCCGTTGAGCGCCGGTCCGCCGAGTTCCTGGGCCTGGTCGTCAAAGCGGACGGCTCCGTCCACCTGATCGGGGAAGTAGGCACCCTGGCCAAGCGACGCATCCTGGTGCCAGCCCAGGACGCCATCTACCAGAACCATGACTTCGTCTGGCTGGACCTGAAGGGCCAATCCCTGGACACCGTCCCCACCTACGAGACCGATGACCACGTCGAGAGGGAGGCCTGGAACGCCCTCCGCAGCGTCCCAGGGCTGGCCGAGACTGAGCTGCGGGCCGTCCACCTGGAGGTCGAGGACGGCAAGGTGGTGCTATCGGGCAACGTGGCTGCCTCGCGCATCGCCGAGGCCATAGAAGGGGCCCTTTCCGGGGTCTCCTCCGTCCTGGGGGTAGAGAACCGCCTGCTGGCCGACCCCGATCTGGAAGTGAGCGTTGCCTCGGCTCTGGCCCAGAGCCCGTCAACTCAGGGCGAGCGCTTCGTCGTCCACTCGCGCCTCGGGAGAGTCACGCTGGAGGGGCGAGCAAGAGCAGAGACGGCCAAGGCGGCCGCGGACGTGGCCCAAGACGTGCCGGGGGTGGTAAGCGTCGAGAGCCGGCTCCAAGAGCCGGGCCCAAGCACGGCCTAGCCCGCCGCCGCAGACGCGCGCGAACGACGCCCTAGCGGCGGATGTGTGGCCGCCTCAGCCAGAGGCGGTAAGGCCAGCCACCACCCCTATGACGCCGCCGCCCTTCCCGGGGCGGGGCTCCTCTAAGTGTCGGCTGACTCGCCGCTGGCGCTAGCCAGGCGCATGGCGCCGCTGTCGTCGCGCTCCACGGTGAACCACTCGCCCCGGCTGAGGGTGAAGGCCCCGGGGTCGATCTCGGCGCGCAGAATGGTCAGCTCCTCCTCCGTGGGGGGCGCCAGCACCTCCAGGGGGTCGGCAATGAGAGGCTCGAAGTCCATCCTGGCCAGCACCTCCTCCACGGAGATCCAGGGTGCTATGGCCTGGAGCCTCATCATGTGAGTCTCCTCGTCGAAGCCGAAGACGGCCCGCTCCGTGACGATCAGGTAGGGCCCGGTGCCAGCGGGCATGCCAGCGCGCTCGCGGGCGCCGGGGCTGCCGTCGAGGTAGCCCGGCGAGGACATGAAGTCGACCTTCTCCACGAACTTGCGCTTCTGCAGCTTGGTCATGACGATAATCCGCCAGCACTGGGAGGCGATCTCATTGCCCCCGCCGGGCCCCCCAAAGCGCCTTTCGGGATGCTCGTAGCTGTCACCGATGATGGAGGAGTTGAGGTTGCCGTACTTGTCGACCTGGATCGCGGCCAGGACGCCGTAGTCCATGTACCCAAGGGCGGCGTGAAAGTCCACCACGTTCATGCCCGTCCACTGGACCGAGCGGTAGTGGGAACGGCTCGCCCCCAACATCATGCGCCAGAGGGGAAAGGTCGGGCTGGGCGCGACGGCCCCCTCCTCCACCACGTACGCCACCTCGGGCGTTCGCATCCTCTTGGCCATCAGGACGGCCATCAGCGGCGGCCCGGCCATCTGCACGAAGTACAGCTTGTCGCCCTCGACGAGCCGGGCCACGGTGGAGATGTTGGCCTCAATGTCTGTGAAGGTGACTGTCTCACTCATTCGTAGTAGCCCTCCCGCACGGTCTCCTCCTGACGGAGCTGAAGGAGCTTCTTGACCCCCACGTGCTGCTCCAGCATCTCCTCGTGGGAGGCTACGCCATAGACCCACTTCTCCAGGTACTCTCCCATGCGGTCCTGGATCTGCGCGGCCGCGAACTCCAGCACGTGCTGCACATCGCTCCCGTAGAGACCCGGGACGCCGCCTGGGTAGGTGCCGAACGGGGCCAGGACGACCGCATCGACGAAGTAGTAGGGGATGGTGGTCCTCTGCGGCTGCCGGCGGATGGCCTCGTTCTCGATGATCTCCTCGGTGGAGATGATGACCTTCTTGGAGGCCATGGCAATCTCCGCCGGCGCGACGCCAGCGCCGAAGACGCGGGCGTTGCCATAGACATCGCACTGGTGAACGTGGATGATGCCAACGTCTGGGTTGAGGGCGGGCACCACGCAGATCGGTTTCTCCAGGTAGGGGTCTTCGATGAGTTTGGCGCCGGAGCGCCCGAAGGCATCGGTCCCACCCATGTACCTCATCGGCAGGAAGGGCACCCCCATGGCCCCGGCAAGGAGCCGGTAGGACAGGGCACCGTTCGTCCACTCGATGAGCTCGATCTCACCCTTCTGGAGCGCCCGGTTGACGACCGGGCCCGTCTCCATCCAGCCCACGTCCACCTTGGAGACGCACCCCCCGGCGACCAGCAGGCTTACATCGGACCAGTTGAATTTCGCGCACAGCCAGAGGTTCTTCTTGCGCTGACGGATGATCTCTCGGAACAGCGAGGCTGGCCCCCTGTTGGCAACGTTCTGGTCGTAGGCGACGTAGTCGCCGTCCTGGACAAGGCGCTGAACCGCCTCCTGCTCTGTCATCACCTTGCTGATGGCACGGCGTTCCTTGTGCTCCCGGACGTAGGCCCGCAGGCCGTCCGGGTCCGGCAGTCGGAACTCACCAACCCCCGAAGCGAGGACTTCCATCTCTCCTCCCAGCCTACTGTTCAGGAAAACTGATTATCTGTTGCTCGAGGCCCAGGGCCTGCTGGACGTATCTCATCTCGGCCGCGCGCCAGGGCAAAGGAGCAGGCTCCTGGATCATCCTGGCCTGCTTGAGCTCCTCCTCCACCTTGGCGTCCGGCTTGAACGGCTTGCCGTGCTCCATCTCGGAGAAGAGGCTCTCAAAGGGCGCCTTCACGGTCTGGCCGCCCGCCTCCCAGGATTCGGCCGGGTAGCCCACCGACTGAAGACACACGGGTACGGCGGTCTCGGGCAGGTTAAGGAGCTTGCCCACCTGTTCCAGGCGAGGGCTGCTCATGCAGCAGGTCGCCAGGCCCTCATCCCAGGCCACCAGGGTGGCCTGGGCCACGGCCTGGCCCACGTCCATGTACGCCAGGGGGGCCTCCGCCATCAGCTGCCAGCTAGCCCCGAAGGCGGGCCGCAGGAACTTCTCGATTACGCTCTTCGTCTCCTCCGCGTCAGCGCCGATGCGACCCGTTTCGGCCAGGTTGAGAATGTCCTGGATCCACTTGTTGACCTCGTAGGCCGCCTTGTCGTGATACCACATGATGAAGCAGGGGGCCGTCTGCATCTGCTGGTAGCCCAGGGGCGGCGTTATGGCCTTCATGAGCTGCTCCGAGGCCTTCGCTTTCCAGATGACGACGGCCCGAGTGTTGTTCACATTGCCCACACAGGAGGCACGCCGGGCCGCCTCCAGCATCTTCTGGATCTTCTCGCGCTCTACCGGCCGAAAGGGTAGATAGAAGCGGATGGTCCGCCGGTTTCCGATTACTTGCTTCACTTCCATTCAGCGCTCCCCCTTCGTAGATGACACCCGCCCTCGCGGGCTCCGGACGGTGCGCCCCACACGCTGGCTATCCAGAGTGCTTACCAAGGCCACCGGCCGCAGGCTGCAACGGATAGACTCTAGCACTATTACCCCAGGCCTTCCAGACCTGGGAAGGGCTGTTTGAGCCCAATTGGGGAGGACATTCGGACCGACGTCCGCTTTGATGCCTGTCTGGCGACACGCCAGCCGCCTACTCGTAGCGAAGGGCTTCGGCGATGGGGATGCTGGACGCCTGCCGGGAAGGGATGAAGGTCATCGCCAGGGAGGCGACGTAGGCGAAGGAACAGATCAGCAGGATCTGAAACCACGGGATGTGGAAGCCCGTCAAGCCCGAGGCCCCGAACTCGTCGCTCGTCATGATGAAGTAGGAGAGAAGGATGGCCAGGCCCAGGCCGGACACGATGCCCAGGAGAGTCACAAAGGAAGACTCCATCAGGAAGCTCAGCGCCACCGCACCCCGGGTGTACCCTATCGCGCGTAGCATGCCGATCTGCTGGCGCCGCTCCACCACGGTCCGGAAGGCCACGACGCCCACGGCGGCGATGCCCACCACGAGCCCCAGGCCCATGAAAGCCTGCATCAGGTAGAAGATGCCATTCATTAGGCGGGAGGCCTCCTCCCGCTCGGCCTTGATGGACACCGCCTGCGCTCCCCTGGTGTACAGGGCGGCCTCGATATCCTCGGCGGTCGTCTTGGCCTCGCCCGGGTCCTGCAGCCGAATGAAGTCGATTGAGTACTCCGGTCCCCCAAAGACCTCCCGCACGAAGCGCTCCTGCGTGATTAGGCCGAAGAAACTCTCGCCTGCGCTGGCTCCCGCGTTCAGGATACCGATGAGTTGCACTTCGCCGACAACCGAGGTGCCCCGGTCACGGACCTGGATCTTGACGGGCTCGAACTCGGTCGTGGTCCCACTGATGCCGTCCAGGGTGAAGATGCCGAACCCGCCGCCGAACCCGAAGTCCTGGGGCACCGCGTTGAGGTCAATGACGGCCAGGCTGGGCTGTGTGCGCACGGCCTCCCAAACGGCCTCGTCGTCCCCGTAGCCGGTGGCGCGGGCCTGGAGAGGAAGGTTGGCGGTACGAAGGAACTCGTCGTCGGCCCCCTTCACGAAGTAGAACTCGAACTCCTCCTGGCCTTCTTGTCGTAGCTCCGTGGTGAAGGGCCGGCCCACGCCCAGCTCCCCAAGCGAGGTGAACTTGCTGGTATCGACGGACCCCTCCAGGTCCAGCGCCCGCCGGAGGTCGCCGACGGGGTTGTTCGGGTTCTCAGTGACCTGGATGTCCCAGCCGCCGCGCGCGTCTTCTGCCAGGAAGAGGCGGTTGAAGTTGGCGTTCATGGTGGACATCACCACCAGGGCAAAGACCACCAGCGAGATCATGGCCACGGTCATGCCGGTGCGGAACTTGCTGGCCAGCGGGTAGGCCACGGCCATCTTCACCGCCGGCAGGATGCGCCCCAGCCGCCCGCCGACCCGCGTCACCACCGCCAGGAGGAGGTCAGCATTGAAGACAATCACAAAGGTAGCAGCGGCCACCATCACGATGCCGCTTAGAAAGAACATCTCGGGGCCCGCCTCCCCCAAGTGTGGAGGGATGCGGCCGCCAGCGCTAAGCGACCAGTAGGCCAACAGCAGGAGGCCCGCGGTCGTGAACACGGGTCGCTGCGGGAGGCCAGCGAAGTCCAGGATCAGGACCACGCCCACGATCACCAGCGAGAGGCCCAGAGCGTACGGGAACCCAGCGCTCACCGCCAGGCCGGTCCAAATCAGAACCAGCCCAGCGATCACGGACAGGAAGCCAATGCGGAAGGTGAGAAAGACCGCCGCCGCAACCGTGACCGGTGCCATCACCCCAAGAATGACCGCCAGGGCAGTCATCTCTGAGACCACCGCCGACAGAGCACCTAGAACGCCCGCCGCAAGGAATAGGCCCACGTTGCGCGCCCAGTCCCTGGGCCTTACTGGCCGGAACATCAGCCGCGCCAGGTACCGCAGGACCGCCATCCGGCCCTGGGCCACCCGCCACGTCAAGCGCACGGCTGAGGGCTCGGGAAGGTCGCGGATGGCCCGCACAATGTTGAGGGCGCTGACCCGCCAGGAAGAGAAGACCACCGTCAGGAAGGTCAGCACCACACCCAGTGAGTAGGAGATGATCAGGCTGCGGGCCGTGACGCGAGTGCGAATCGAGAGGTCGAACTCAGAGAAGATGGCGGCCATGACCTGCGTCAGGACCAGGGCTACCAGCACCCCCAGCATCACGCCCACGAGGGCGGAAAGGAGGTTGTATCCCATCCCCTCCGACATGAACATCTGGACCAGGTGGCTCCTCTTGGTGCCCACGGCGCGGGCGATGCCCATCTCCGTCTTCCGCTCAGCCGCCAGCATTACGAAGATCATGACGATGAGCAGGATGCCGGCAGCGATGGAGAACGCCCCCATGATCAGGAACATCGTCATCATGCCGTTGCCGAACTGCTCGGCGAAGTCGATATTCTCCTTCTTCGTCTCCTCCACGCTCAGCTCGAGCTGCCGACTGTCTATTGCCTCCTCCAGCTTCCTAGTGACGGTGCCGCTGAGACCCAGGGAGTCGCGAACGCCGCCCCGGTTGGAGACGGCTATCAAGTCCACCTCTCCCTCGCGGCCAAAGGCACGCTGAACGACGTCGAGGCGGACTACCATGCCCGCGGTGTCCTCCGGGCTTTGCTGGCCCGTCGCCAGGCGGTCCTGCACCACATCCGCCACCTGAAAGCGGAGAGGCTGGTTCTGGTAGTAGATGGTGATGGTGTCGCCGGCCTGCGCCGCCAGGGCGTCGGCGGCGCTCTCGTTGAGGTAGGCCTGGTTCTCGCCCAGGGCCCCAACGTCCAGGGGCCGCCCCTTGAGGTCAACGACATCGGGGAAGGCCTCCATGCGCCCCGGGTCGAGACCTACGATGCTCACCGCGGGCTCACTCAGCCGCACCCTTTCATGGACAGCGGGCACCGTCTCCAGCAACACCGGTGCTATTCCGTCGATGTCCGAGTCATCACCGAGGGCGGCCTCCAACTCCTCGACTGTGCCGATCGGAATGCTCACATCGGGAGCGGCGGGGCTGCCCTCTTCGCTCTCGAACGTGATAGTCTCATCCACGTGGCCCGCCACGTCGTACACCCAACTGCTGATGCTGTTGTCCACGGTGTCGCCAGTGGTGAAGGCGGCGGAGATGATGAGTGTGCTGAGCATGAGCCCGATGATGATGAGGACGGTCTGGGCCCGCCGGCGGGGGATGTTGCGCAGGCCGATAAGGAACATGACGCGGCTGCGAAGGGCTACCACCACCACAGTCGCCAGGCTGATCCCCAGCAGGACCAGCAGTACTAGCATGATGTAGTTCATCGAGATGCCGAAGAAGGTGTCCATGGTTGTCCGCGAGTGCCGACCTCAGCGGGCAGGAGCCCGTTCGGTGGCCTTCTCGTCCACGATGAGCCCGTCCACCATGTAGACGATGCGGTGGGTCGTGGCGGCGATGCGCGGATCGTGGGTGACGATCACGAAGCTCTGTTTGTTACGCTCGTTGAGCTCCGCCATGAGCTGCATGATCTCATCAGCGTTGCTGGAGTCCAGGTCCCCAGTGGGCTCGTCGCCCCAGACGATCGCGGGCTCATTGACCAGGGCGCGGGCGATGGTGACACGCTGGCGCTGGCCGCCTGAGAGCTCCAGGGGACGGTGGCCCGCCCACTCGGCCAGGTGGACCTGCTCCAAGGCCTGCACGGCCCGCTCCCGCGCCTCCCGCACACCCACCCCACCGACGAGCAGCGGCAGCTCCACGTTCTCCACCGCCGAGAGGACGGGCAGCAGGTTATAGAACTGGAAGACGAAGCCCATGCTGCGGGCGCGGTACTCTGTCTTCTGGTTGTCAGAGAGACGGTTGATGTCGGTGCCGTCGACGAGGATGCGCCCCGCGTCGATGGTGTCGAGACCGCTGAGGCAGTTGAGGAGGGTGGTCTTGCCACAGCCCGAAGGGCCCATGATGGCCACCATCTCCCCCCGACGGACGCTAAGAGAGACGCCCCGCAGAGCCCGCACCTCCACTTTCCCCGTGTCGTACGTCTTGACGACGTCCTCGGCTTGGACGATAAGGGAATTCTCTGACATGGAGCCCCGCCGGCTGTCCTCGCCCCCCACCTCGCGAGCCACTACCCACCTCCCGATTGACATGAAGAAAGGCCGTGCACCATGACATCCGCCGGAGCGTCACGGCCCACCTCTCACGATAGCAGCACCCAACCGGGCGATCAAGGAGAGGAGGCGCAGGGTAGCTGTCCCGGCGCGCCGGGCCGCGACAGCCGTCCTTCGGCCGGCGGACGGTCCTAGGCAGCCATCTCGGCTACCGCTTCACGTCGGGGAAGGCGACTCAGGAGAGCATAGAGGACAAAGCTGAGGAAGAAGGCCGGAAGGGAGGCGTTCAACCAGGAGACCTTCTCGTCCAGAGGGAATGGTAGCTGGAGCAGCCCGTGGAAGAAGCCTTCCATACCGTCCACCCACCAAGAGAGGCTTCCCGGCGATATCCAGTTGTAGAGGAGGAACCCCAGCAGCCACACGACAAGCGCCGTCACGTTCACCCCGCCGCGATACCAGAACTGACCCCCGTTCCGATAGAGCGCGTCGCCAGGGGCAGTCCGACGCCTGACGAGGAAGTGGTCAGCCGCCAGGATGCCGAAGAGAGGCAGGAAGACGGAGCCCAGCAAGAGCAGCAAGTTCTCATAGTGGATGAACGCTACCCCCAGGGCCAGGGCCGTGCAGAGGCCTCCGATCCCCAAGGCGACGCGCCGCTGGTTCAGCCAGGGCACCAGGTTCTGCACGGAAACGGAGCCCGAATAGACGCTGGCGAAGGTCTCGTCGGTCTCCGTGACCAAGAGGATGAGGAAGGCCAGCGCGCCTATCGGGACAGCCAGGATGAAGCCCACCACGTCGCTGGAAGACACGGTGGGCACCCAGATGACGCCAATCGTCGTGAACCAGACGGTAGCCAGGAAGAAACCGCCGAAGGTGCCCAGGAAGGCGCTTCGCGCACCGCGGGAGAACCGCGAGTAGTCGGCCACCAGGGGCAGCCAGGCTATGGGCAGCGCCACCACCATGTCCACGCCCTGCCAGAAAGAGGGCCAGCCTCCTGCGCCTGGCCGACGCATGAGGTCAGGGATGCCGCTCGAGGCGAAGGCGGAGTAGGTGATCATGAGGCCGGCCAGGAGCATGAACCAGAGGGCGAACTTCTTGAACCATTGCCGCACCATGACCTGCGGGCCGCCCAGGGCCATGGCCGTGCCCAGCACCCCGAAGAAGATGATCCAGAGAGGACGCCCCTCGAAGCCACCCACACGCCGGCTGAGGCCGACGGCGGCCTCGCCCATGACCATGAGGGCGAAGGTGCCCCAGGCCACGTTGCGGCCCAGGGCAAGGAGGCTGGCGGCGTACGAGCCCCGGATGCCCAGGGGAGCCCTGAGGAGGGCCACCATCGGCAGGCCGCTATCGGCGCCGATGACGGCGGCGGTGGCCAGCATCAGGTTCCCGATGATGGCCCCGATGACGATAGCGAGGAAGGCCTGGCCCAAGCCCAGGGCAGGCGTCAGGAAGGCCCCCGTGACCATCAGGAGGAGACTGAAGCCGAGGCTGCCCCACAGCGCGGCGTTGTCCAAGAAGCCCAGGGTGCGCGAGGATGCCGGCACAGGCCGGATGTCCCACTCGCTGGGCGCGCCCGTCAGGCGGTCAAGCGCGGCAATGCGGGCCAAGCTCCCCTCCCTAGGCCTTCTCCACCTCGACAGTAGTGCCCCGGTCCACCTGCATGGGCTGCCAGTTCCAGCGCCAGTAGTTCAGGTGGCCGTAGCCAGCGGCCAGGTGCAACCACTTCACCATCCCCGGTACGGCCACGTCGTAGGACTTCCAGTCACGGTACTGGTAGGGCTCAAAGGCGTGGTAGATGATGACCTCGCCCGGCTGGACGGCGGCCGAAATGCCACAGCGCACGTGGAAAGACTCGTGGTCGTTGTAGACGCGGACCTCGTCCCCATCGGCGACACCCCGATCCTCGGCATCGCTGGGGCTGATGAAGAGGGTGGGACCACCGCGATGGGTGTAGAGCATGAGCCTCTGGACCGTCCAGATAGAGTGGATGCTGGAGCGCTGGTGGGCGCTGACCATCCGCAGCGGGTAGTCGCCGCCGATCTTGGGAGGAGGCTTGTGCATGGGCAGCTCCTCGCCGGCCTCCAGGAACCACTCGTGGTCGATGTAGAACTGGATGCGCCGCGTCAGAGTGGGATAGGGCAGCTTGCGCTCCGTGTGCCAGCGCAAGGGCGAAACGGTCTCGTCCGGCCTGATGGTGGTGGCCACGTTAAGCCCTATGGCGTCACCGCCCAGACCCGTGAAGCGGATGACTCCCTTCTCGCGCACCTTCTTCAGGTCGGTCCGCTCGGGCAAGGCGCCGACGCGTACCGTGTCGAGCACCATGTCTTCAGCCAGCTTCTCCTCATCCTTCTCCTTGATGCGGCCCTCCATGGTGTAGACGTGATAGAAGTCGTCCAGGCGGAACGTCTGTCCTCTGCGGTCCTGGTACTCCGCCAGCCCTCGCTGGCGGGCCCGTTCCTCGACCTTCTTGGCCAGAAGACAGAAGATCTCCCACTCCGGCTTGGATTCGCCGTAGGGCTCCACCGCTTTGTCCGTGAACGTCAGGAAGCCGATATGCCAGGTGGGGAAGCGGAAATCGACCTTCTCGTAGAACGCCGCCGCCGGCAGGACGATGTCCGAGAAGTAGGCGGTGGTGCTCATGCGGATATCGACGGTGGCGATGGTCTTCAGCTTTGGCCAGAGGTGGTCAAGGAGCTGCTTGGGGCCGCCACGGGTACGACGCAGGCAGGAGGCCGCCACCTCCAGGAGCATGCGCGGCGGCTGGTCCTCGGCCGGGCGGGCCACCTCGCCCCACCACTTCTCGACGGCCTCGCGCAGGTAGTCGTCGAAAGGTCGACGCATGGTGGGGTCGTTCCACTCGGGCCGGTTCCAGACATCCTTGTAGCCGGCGTGCCAGTACCAGAAGAAGGCGGCCGGCGTCGTCATCCCGCTCATGGGATGCTTGGACATCCCGCCCTGCTTGGCTTCCTCCCGCTCCAGCTCTATGGCCACCATCTCCTCGGTCATGGTCGGGTCGCGGTCCTTGATCTCGCGCGTGATCTTGGCCTGAAGCTGGGCCATAGCCAGAAAGCCATCCAAGCCGGGCTTGTCCTTGATCGGCGTCAGCGTGAGCAGGGGCGAGGTGTTGGCGCCCCGCATGCCTGTGCCCGGCCGCCCAAAGTTGCCGGTGAGGGCCAGGAGGAGGGCCATGGAGCGCTCCATGAGGTCGCCGTGGTAGTACTTGCAGGCGTTGAAGCCCTGCAAAATGTGCACCCGCTTAGCCGCAGCCACACGGTGGGCCAGGTCATTGATGACGTTGGCGGAGATGCCGCAGATGAGGGAGGCCCCAGCGAGGTCATAGTCGCGCAGCCGCTCCTTCAGGAACTCGAAGACAGGCCGCACCTCCACCTCACTGCCGTCGGCCAGGGTGGCGCGGTAGGTGCCTTCCAGGGCCGGGTCCGCATCGCCCAGGCGGAGGGTGCCGCGGGACGCCCTCACGATCTCCTGCTTGTTGCTATCGAAGAAGTAGAACTGGTCATCGCGACCGTCCCCATCCAGGTCGGTCTGGCGCAAGAAGCGGTGGTTGTCTTGGCGCACCAACAGAGGCAGGTCAGTCTGCTCCTTCATGAAGGCGGCGTTGTAGAGGCTTTCATCAACGATGACCTTGCACATGGCCAGAGCCAGGGCGGCGTCGGTGCCGGGTTTCACCGGCAGGTGGAGGTCGGCGTGGATGCTGGAGGCGCTGACGTCAGGGGCGACGGAGACCACGTAGCCGCCGCCATAGCGAACCTCCGTCACGTAGTGGGCGCAGGGGATTTTGGTTATGACCGGGTTCATGTGCCAGATAAGAACCAGGTCCGCCTTATACCAGTCGTCCACGGAGCTGACGAAGGCGTACTTGCCGAAGGTAACGCCCAGGCCGAAGTTGTAGTCGTTGACAAGGGAGTTGTTGTCCAAAGTGGTGGCGCCCATGAGGCGAATGAGGCGCCACGCGGGCAGAGCGCCGTGAACAACACCCCCCTCGCCGGGGCCGAACTCGAATATGATGCTCTCGGGCCCGCCTTCCTGGACAGCGTCCAGGAGGCCGTCGGCCACCTCGCTGAGGGCCTGGTCCCAACTGATGCGCTCCCAGCGGCCACTGCCGCGCTCGCCAACCCGCTTCAGCGGATAGAGGAGCCGCTCCGCGCCGTACATGACCTGGCTGAAGCAGCCCCCCTTCTGGCAGCCGCGGGGGTTCATGTCCGGCACCCCATCCTCGATCTGGGGGTACTCGGCGGCCTGCTCCTCGCGCCAGACCACGCCATCCTTGCTGTACACGCGCCAGGAACACGAGCCCGGGTAGCAGTCCACGAGGTGCGTGCCGTAGGTCACCTTGTCCCAACGCCACTTCTTGCGGTAGACGTCCTCCCACGTCCGGTAGACGACCCCCTCCTGGGCAGCTTGCTGGGCGGAGGCGGCGCTACCGGAGCGCACAGCCTGGTAGCCGAGCCTGGTAAGGGACAGGACCAGCACCGCCGATCCTGACGCCTGCAGGAACCGCCGCCGCGATACCTTGCTCTTCACCAGCCGGCCCAAGACGGACCCTCTCCGTCTCCTTCTTGCGATGTCAACGCAATGCCATCCAACTCCATGCCCATCCTGAAACCACTAGAGCGCTACCCGAGTCGCCCTAGCATGGTCGTGGTCCTCCCCCGTGAAGCGGCGGCCCAACCCAGCCAGCGCCTCGCGGACGCAGTCAACCCAGAGGTCTTCATCGGTGGACTGGATAGACGCCAGGCTCACGTCTGCGAGGTTCAATTGAATGGGAAGTCACTCATTCCCCTGCTCTAGGCTCCCCCGTTGACTAGCCCGCGCCTTACTCACTTCCACTGCAGCTCGGCCGGGTCGCGGTCGAAGGGCTTAAAGAGCTCCCGCCACTTGTAGACGATGAGCATGTCCATGAGCTCCGACTTCTCCTTGGCTCGCGTCTTGTCCATCTCCCCTCTCAGGGTGGCCAGGGCCTTCCTGACCCGGGACCCGAAGAGCCGCTCTAGGTACTCGGTCGGGATGCGGGGCGTGCTCTCGTCGATGCTCAGGTCGTCGTTGAGGCGGTAGGGAGCCAGGGGCGGGATGTAGAACACGTTGGGTACAGTCCCGTACTCCGGGTGGAGGGGCAAGGCCACCTCCCACTGGTTCACCAGCTTGTAGATGGGACCGTCCTTGTCATCCAAGTAGCCGACGAAGACCATCCGGCCCGGACACTGGCGGGCGCAGGCCGGCGCCACCCCCTTCTCGATGCGGGGGTAGCAGAAGATGCACTGCTGGCTGATGTTCTTGACGTAGTTGAAGAAGACCTTCTTGTAGGGGCATGCCTCCAGGCAGAACTGGTAGCCCCGGCAGCGCGTCTCGTCACGGAGAACGATACCGTCCTCCTGGCGCTTGTACATGGCGTTGCGGGGGCAGGCCTCCACGCATATCGGCCGGGTGCAGTGATTGCAGAGGCGGGGCAGGTAGAAGTAGAAGCTGTTCGGGTACTCGCCGCCGCCCTGATCCTCATCCCAGTTGGGGCCCCAGGTGGGGGTTTCGCCCAGCGCATGCAGGTGCACCGAGGGGCCCTTGCCGCTGTAGAAGACCTCGTCGTAGTTGAAGTCCCAGCCACCACCCCACTCCTCACGGGTCGGGCGTATGCCGGGGAAGGGCACGCCTTCGCGGTAGCCACCGCCCATGTTCTCGTAGTCCCTGGGGTGGCCGCGACCGGGCTGGGTGTTGACGGTGCACCACCACTGGTAATCCATGCCGTCGTCGCGCGCCCAGAGCACCTTGCAGGCTACGGAGCAAGTCTGGCAGCCCACGCACTTGTTGAGGTCGAAGACCATCGCCACCTGGCGGTCCGACTTCATCAACTCATCCTTGGAAACCATAGCCATGGTATCCTCCCCTCGCTTCGAGGGCCTTGCCCCGCGGCCAGAGCCCGGGTCTGTCTCGCCTGCCCGCCTGTCCGGCAGGCAGGCAGGCCTGTCCGTTCCTCCTCGTAGTCTCAGCCTTCCAGATTCAGCTCGCGCCACTGTTTCGAGAAGGCCTTGATGCCGCCCCGTTCGCCCTTGCTGCCCTCCCACACGGCGAAGGCCACCTTCGTCGAGCCGCCGGCAGCGAGCTGCACCGCTTCGCCCTTCTGGTCAGCCACAGCAAGCGGGCGGGAGAATACGAGGAACCAGGTGCCGTCCTTCCACCCTGCGCGGGCAGCGATACGACTCTTCTCGGTGTCCTCCACCGTGCCGATGCCGTGGGCCTGGACGTTGCGCGCCGCCTCCGGCTGGTCGGCCCGCCAGAACCAGGCGTTGACAGGCGCCTTCTCGCTCCCCATGTCAGCTAGAGGCGCGTCGCCATTGAGAGGGAAGAGGACGGCGGCGCCATCCGGGAAGCCACGACCCTTGAAGTCCACGTCTCGGCTCTCATCCCTCCACTCCAGGCGGAAGAGAAGGTCCTGTCCGTTGTGGACGGCGCGGACGCCCAGGAAGCGCGCCTCGCCGATAGGCCTATCGGCCCAGACGCTGCGGATGTAGCGCGAGGGCTGGTTGGCCAGGGGGGTCCCGCCCATGCTGATGGTTTCGACGGGCACCTTCTCCCACTCCGGCGAAGCCGGATCCAGCAGGGCCTTGGAGTCCAGAGCCACCTTCTTGGCCAGCATGTTGGTCTCCCTTCTGACGGATCTCTCCCTGCCTTTCGGCAGGCAGGCCTGCCCTCAGGCCATCTTGGCCACGTCCACGTGGATGGCCCTATCGATGGGGATGGGCTGCCAGTGGATGGCGCGGTAGCGGAGGTGGCCGTAGCCGCCGGCCAAGTGCAGCCACTTCACCATACCCGGCTCGATGTTGGCCGGGTCCTTCCACTGCGGGAACTGGTAGGGTTCAAAGCCGTTGTAGATGATCACCTGCCCGGGCTGCACGGCCGGCGTCACCTTCACCCAGATGGAGATGGAGGACATGTCGTTGAAGACGCGCACCTGCTCCCCGTTCTCGATGCCGCGCGCGGCGGCGTCGTCCTCGTTCATGAACATGAACGGCCGCCCCTGGTGAGTCTCGAGGATGATGCGGTTAGTCATGTTCATGGAGTGGATGCTCCAGCGCGGGTGGCCGGAGGTCAGGAGGAAGGGATAGTCACCGCCCTGCTTGGGAGTCTCCTTGTGGGTCGGCAAGGCCTCGTCGGCCTCCAGGAACCAGTCATGGTCGATGTAGAACTGGGCGCGGCGGGTGAGCGTGGGGAAGGGCATCTTCTTCTCTGTGTGCCAGCGGAACGGTGCGTGGGTCTCATTAGGCTTGAGGTCCGAGGCCTGTCCAATCGCCATGTCGCCCACGCCCCAGTTGATGAAGCGCACGAACCCCTTCTCCCGCAGGGTCTCAAGGTTGGTCCCCTCAGGTAGGTTTCCGGCGATGACGGTGTCCTGCACCATCTCATCCAGAATGACTTCGTCCTCCTCAAAGACACCGTCAGCAGTCATCGACTCGTACAGGTTGTCCAGGCGGGTAGGGAAACCTTGCTTGCTGGTGAACTCCGTAAACCCGCGGGCCCTGGCCCTCTCCCCCAGCTTCCTGGCCAGCGCCTTCGACACCTCCCACTCGGACTTCGCCTCGCCCGGCGGGTCCACGGCCTTGTCCGAGAAAGTGAGATTGAGGATGTGAGGGGTGGTGTAGCAGAAGTTGGGCTTCTCGTAGTGATGGGCGGCGGGCAGGAAGATGTCAGAGAAGAGCCCGGTCGTGTTCATCCGCCAGTCGAGTGTGACGATGAGCTTCACCTTGGGCCAGAGGTGCTTGAGGAGCATGGTCTGGCCCCCCCGCTGGCGCCGCAGTAGGTTGCTGCCGATCTCGAAGATGACGCGGGGAGGTGTGCTCTCGTCGGGCACCCGGAAGCCCTCGTACCAGCCACGCTCGATGCCCTCGTTGAGGTACTCGTCGAAGGAGCGCGGCATGTTGGGGTCGTTCCACTCCTTCCTGTTCCAGTTGTCTTTGTAGCCGCAGTGGTAGTACCAGAAGAAGGCCGGGGGCACGAAGCCGCCCATGGCCGCAGCGCGGAACCCCTGCTCGTGCATGACCATCTCGTCGGTCATAGTGGGGTCTTCGGCCCTGATGGCGTCCATCATGGTCCGGAGCATCGCGAGGGCCTCTTGAGTGGACTCGGCGCCCCGCCGCTGCTTCAACCCGAACAAGTTCATGCCATCGAACATGCCCACGGCCCAGCTACGGGCCCCGGCCCCCTTCTTGCCCCAGTTCCCGGTGAGGGCCAGGACCAGCATCATGGACCGCTCCATGAGGTCGCCGTGGTAGTACTTGCCGGAGTTCCAGCCCATGAGCATGCGGGTGGTCTTCTTGGAGGCCTTGCGGGCCACCATGCGGATGAAATCAGGGTGGACACCACAGACCTTGGTGGCTTTCTCCGGGACGTAGTCCTGGAGGCGCTCCTTCAGGAGCTCAAAGACAGGGGTCACCTCCACCTCGGAGCCGTCCGCCAGTTGGGCCCTAAAGCGGCCCTCCAGAGCAGGGTCCACTGCTCCCAGGGCCAGCGTGCCCCTCGGCGCCTCTACGACTCTCTTGCTCTTGCTGTCGTAGAAGTAGAACTGGTCGTCGCGGCCGCCGTCCACGTCGCTGCCGCGCAGGAAGCGCCGGTTGTCCAGGCGCACCAGCAGGGGCAAGTCGGTCTGATCCTTGACGAAGTCGGCGTGGTAGATGTCCTCCTCCACCAGGACCTGACAGATCGACAAGGCAAGGGCGGCATCCGTGCCGGGCCTGACGGGGAGATGGTGGTCGGCGTGGATGGCGGAAGGGCTGTAGTCCGGGGCTATGGTCACCACCTCGGCTCCCCGGTAGCGGCCCTCGGCTATGAAGTGGTACCAGGGAATGGAGGTGTAGACAGGGTTGATGTGCCAGACTAGCATCAGATCCGTGTGGAACCAGTCGTCCACACTGGCGGCCGGGTCGAACTTGCCGAAGGTGATGTAGATGCCGGGGCTGAAGTCGTTGATCTCGGCCTGGATGTCGGTAGTCACGCAACCCAGGCGCATGATGGCGGCACTGGCCAGGATGAGAGACTGCTGGCCGCCCTCGGCCGGCTCCCCGATGCGGATGATGGACTGCGGCCCCGCCTCCTGGATGGCGTCTATCATGGCGTCCGCGACCTCGGTCAGAGCGTCATCCCAGGAGATGGGAGTCCACTTCCCCTCGCCGCGCTCGCCAGCCCTCTTTAGGGGCTGGGTGACGCGATCCGCCCCGTAGAGGAGCTGGCTCCAGCAGGCGCCCTTCTGGCAGCCCATGGGGTTCATGTCCGGGACGCCCTTCTCTATGGTGGGGTAGACGCCCGCCGGCTCCTCGCGGAGAACGATGCCGTCCTTGCTGTAGACCCGGTAGGAGCAGTTGCTGGGGTAGCAGTCCACGCAGTGGCTGCCCCAGGTCACCTTGTCCCACCGCCACTTCTCTCGGTAGCGGTCCTCCCAGCCCCGAGAGGGCTGCCCGACGGCTGGCTTACCACCCTTGCGGGGGCTGGTCGCCTTCCGGCCTGTGGAGGAGCGTGGTGGCATCGCTGGGCCTCCTAACCGCTACGGGGTGGAATCGATAGAGCCTGACGCAATGGCGGAGCCGCCCCGCCACGAGTCATTTCGGCAGGGGCGAACTGATGCCGCGATTATGTCGGCCGCCGCCATAGGGCGGAAAGTGCCATTGGCCTCTACGCGCACGTGTCAAAAGTCACTTGTTGCGTCCGGCTTTCGGGGCCGAGTCACCCCCGCTCCTCTGTCTCGAGACAAGGGTCGCACAGCATCTTGGGACATGGCTGGGCATGCAGGCCACCGGCCAGGAGGCGCTGGGGACGGAACAGTGGAACTGGCCGCCTAGCGTCTAGAAGGCGCCGCGCCCGATCACCACAGCGGGGACGGTACGGAGGAGTATGAAGAGGTCCGTCCAGAGGGTAGCGCCCCGCACGTACTCCAAGTCCAGCCGTGCGCGCTCCTCGTAGGGCAGCAGGCGCCGCCCGGAGACCTGCCACAGCCCAGTCATCCCCGGCTTCGCAGCCAGCACCGACCGCTGCCACTCCGGGAAGGCGGTGAGGGCGGCGTGCTCCTCGGGGGCCAGCATACGAGGGCCTACGAGGCTCATCTCGCCACGGAGAACGTTGAAGAGCTGGGGCAGCTCATCGAGGCTGAGGCGGCGCAACCAGTGGCCCACCTTGGTGATGCGCGGGTCGCCCTGGGCGGTGATGGCGCCCGCCTCCGCGTTCGCCAAAGGCGAATCCGCCCTCGGCGGAAGAGGCAGCCCCGCCTTTGGCAGGGGAAGGCCGCCAACAGGGTCAGCCCGCGGACAACTGGTTCGGGACCGGTGGGAGGATTCTCGACCCCCGCCTAAAGGTGGGGGCATGGATTGGGCTCCTGATGCCCCAGCCTTCAGGCTGGGGTCGCGCCTGAGTCTCGTAGGCGAGGGCACACTGGGAGTGCACCAATCGGCCTTCACTGGCTGAGGGGCCGCCGGCCGCATGGTTCGGAACTTCCAGGCGTCGAAGGGTACGCCTCTCCGGCCGAGCACGCGCCGCCGGTGGAAGATAGGCCACCCCGACTCGACCGCGATGAGGACGGCCAGCAGGGCGAAGAGCGGCGACAGGGCTGTCAGAGCAAGAGCGGCGACAGCGACATCGAGGGTCCTCTTGGCCGCCTCCGATCGCAGCCCACGCCCGCCCGTCGCCAGGCGCCGCGGTCGAGCCTCGACGGGGGCTAGGCCGCCCGCCGGTCGCGTCGCCATACGCGCCCTCCCGAAGGTTTCTCTGCAACCGTGAAGGTTCGCCCCAGTCCCTCGTCCAGGTCGACGCGGGCGCGGAAGCCCAGTGTTTCCTCCAGCCGCCGCACGTCGGCCATGAGATCCTGCCCCTTCTCACCGCTGGTCGCAAAGACGGGCCGACAACCGGCAAGGTGTCCGAGTGTCTCCGCTAGGGCGAGGATGGTGTGAGGTCGGGAGTGTGCTACGTTCAGAGTGAGTTCGTCGTCGCTCTCCAGGGCACGCACGACCGCCTCCACGGCGTCATCGATGTAGGTGAATGAGAGTGCAGGGCCGCCGCCCCGGCCCAGGGTCACCGGCTCGCTGCGCTGGATGCGGTCGTACAGGCGGGGCACCAGCAGGTGGGCGGGTTGCCCGAAGCCATAGAGGTAGAAGAACCGCAGCACTGCCGTCGAAAGGCGCCCGCGGTAGGCACCCACCATCAGCTCGCCCGCGAGCTTGCTGACGGCGAAGACATCCGCGGGGCGAGGCGGCGCCTCCTCGGAGAAAGGCTCCGGCCCGACTCCGTACACACTGCCGGTGGAGCCGTAGACGAAACGCCGGGCGCCGCAGCGTACGGCGTGCTCCAGCAGGAGCAAGGTGCCCAGGGTGTTGACCTGGGCCATCTCCAGCGGCGGCGCCCCCGACGAAGGCGGCACCACCGCCAGATGGACCACGGCATCGACCTGGCGGGGCAGGCCAGACGCGAAGGCGGGGTCACGCAGGTCGCCGGCGACCGTCTCCATGCTGGCGTGCACTCCGCCAAGGGCGGATCCACCCGGACGGGCGGCCGTCTGGCCGCTTCCAGCGGAGGGAGGGAGGCCAGCCCGTGCTACCACCGAGCCGGGGTCGCGGGCCAGGCAGACCAGGTGATGCCGGCCGTAGAGCCTCCTCACGAGGTGCGAGCCCAAGAAACCGGTCGCGCCGGTGATCAAGACGTTCATGCGGCCTGACATAGCTCTCTCCTTCTCCAGTCGATGGTAGCCCTCAGGCCCTCCTCCAGCCCCACGGCGGCCCGAAAGCCCAACTCGGCCTCGGCACGGGCCGGCGAACCGCAGCGGCGGCGAACATGGCCGCCGTTCCCAAGCTCAAAGACAGGCCTCAGACCGGAGCCCATGAGGCAGATCATCACCTCGGCCAGGCGGGCGGCGGAGATCTCGACGCCCCGGCAGACGTTGTAGGCGCCGAAGCAGCGATCGCTGCGGGCGGCCAGGAGCATAGCGCGGGCAGCATCGGTAATGTAGACGAAGTCCATGGTCTGAGTGCCATCGCCAAAGATGCGCGGCGGCACGCCTTCCTCCAGGCAGGCCAGCCAGCTCGGTATGACCTGGGAGCGATTGCCGGCGTGGTCATGCCTCGGGCCATAGATGTTAAAGAAGCGGAGAGCCATGAAGGGGAGCCCGTGCTCCGCGTGGAAGCCAGCTCCCAGGTGCTCGCCTGCCGCTTTGCTCGCAGCGTAGACTCCTCGCGGCTCCAGCGGGTGCTCCTCGTCCACAGGCACGTAGCGGGGCTCCCCATAGGCCGCTCCCGCCGAGGCGTAGACCACCTTCTGGACCCCAGCGGCCCGGGCGGCCTGGAGGACATTGAACGTTCCCGTTATGTTGACGTCCACGGCAAGTTCGGGCTGGGCGCTGCACTGGTCCATCCGGGCCACCGCCAGGTGAAACACCAAGTCGGCCCCCTGGCAGACGTCCTCCACCGCTGCCGCGTCCCGCACGTCGCCCCAGGCCAGCTCGACACGGCCGGTAGTGAGGGCATCGCTCAGATTGACTGGCACGCTCCCCGACGGCTGGCAATCGAAGACAACCGCGTAGGCGCCCTCCGCCACCAGCATGTCGACCACGTGGGAGCCGATAGCCCCAGCGCCTCCGGTGACGACGACACGCGCATCCCTCAGCTCCATTGCGCACCTCCTTTCGCTGCCGTAGCAGTGGCCTCGGCGAACCTGTCTACGGAGCTAGCGGACCCGGCCGGGCCGGTCGCGGCGCCCTCCTACGACACGCGCATCCCTCAGCTCCATTGCGCACCTCCTTTCGCTGCCGTAGCAGTGGCCTCGGCGAACCTGTCTACGGAGCCAGCGGACCCGGCCGGGCCGGTCGCGGCGCCCTCCATGGCACCGAACTCCATGACCGCCGACACCACCCGCTCCCGCTGCCCCGCGGTTAGCTCCGGGTACACCGGCAAGGACAGCACCTCTTGGCTCAGGGCCTCGCTCACCGGCAAAGAACCGGGGCCACCCCCATAGGACAGACACCACTCCTGGAGATGGCAGGGCACCGGATAGTGCACACCGGTGGCGATGCCACGCTCCGCTAGGTGACGGGCCAGGGCCTCTCGGCGGGCGCTGCGGACGACGTACTGGTGATAGACGTGTCGGCCGCCGGGCCTCTCGTGGGGGAGACCCAAGCCGCTGCCCGTCAGGGTGCGGCTGTAGAAGCCGGCGTTGCGGCGCCGGCCCTCGGTCCAGGCTTCGACATAGTCCATCTTCAGGCAAACGATGGCGGCCTGGATCTCGTCCAGGCGGCAGTTGAGGCCCAGGATGGGGTGAGTGTACTTGTCGGCGCGGCCGTGGTCTCGCAGCATCGCGACGCGGCGGGCCAGGGCCTCGTCGTCGGTGGTAACCATGCCGGCATCGCCGTAGGCCTTGAGGTTCTTGGTGAAGACGAAGCTGAAGGCGGCGGCATCGCCCAGAGAGCCGGCCCGCCTGTCCCCGTACTCGGCGCCCACGGCCTGGCAGGCGTCCTCGATGACGCGCAGGCCCCGGCGACGGGCCAGGGCGACGATGGGCTCCATGTCCGCCGTCTGGCCGTACAGGTGCACCGGCACGATGGCCTTCGTCCGCCGTGTGACGGCCGCCTCGGCCTGGCGCACGTCCATCGTGCAGGTGTCGGGCTCCACGTCGACGAAGACGGGGCGGGCGCCCAGGAAGGCGGCGGCGGCCGGCGTTGCGATGAACGTGAGGGAGGGCACGATGACCTCATCGCCGGGCCCCACGCCGCACGCCCAGAGCGCGAGCATCAGGGCCTCAGTGCCCGAGCCCACGCCTATGGCGTAGCGCGTCCCGCAGTAGGCGGCGAAGCGCTCCTCCAGCTCTTTCACGTAGCGCCCCTGGTAGAGCTGCATGCCGTCCAACACCTCCGCGATGACAGCCAGGATGCGCTCTTTCAACGGCTCGTACTCAGCCCGCAGGTCCAAGAGAGGTATCCCATCGCTCATGCTGCTGCCTCCTCCTTCTCCTTCTCCGGTGCCGGCCCGTTGCGACGACCCGCCGGTCCGCTCGGCACAGACACCAGGCACCCGTCGCTCACGAGGGACGCTTCCAGCGCCTCCAAGACGCCGATAGTGACCAGCGCCGAGCGGCCGTCCGAGCGCGGCGGCCTGCCTCCGCGGACGGCGGCCAGGAAGTCGCGGCACTCACGCTCCAGCGGAAGGCCTTCCTCCAGCCGGGGCGCCTGGGCCGGGCCTTCGTACAGCCGCAGCCCGTGGTTGCCGTGCTCATCCGTGCCCTCGGCAGGCGCGTAGCCCCGGTCATAGAGCACGAGGGGATGCTCGGCGGACTCGTCGAGCACGGCCATGTGCCGTGAGCCGACGACCACCAGCCGCCGCGCCTTCTCCGGGTAGTACCAGCTCGCCTGGCAGTGGGCAATGACGCCGCCGCCGAAGCGCATCTCAGCGAAGACCACATCGGCGAGGCCGGGCCGCAGGTAGGCGCCGCCGGTGGCACGCACAGCCGCCGGCGGCCCGCCAAGGAGATACTGAAGGATGTAGACGTCATGGATGAGGTAGTCCCAGATGACGTCCACGTCCTCGCGGGCACGCGGGCCCAGACTGGCCCGCAGCCCCGAGAGGTACCGCACCTCGCCCAGGGCGCCCTGGGCCAGCAGACGGGACAGGGCCAGCACGGCCGGGTGATACAGATAGACATGGCCGGCGGCCAGGACCAGACCCCGCGACTCGGCCAGTCGCACCAGCTCGGCGGCGCGGCGGGCGTCGGTGGCCAGGGGCTTCTCGACCAGCACGTGTTTGCCGGCCACCAGAGCCTTCCGCGCCAGGTCGAAGTGGCTGGCGGCCGGCGTGGCGATGACGACGGCCTCCAGGGCCGGGTCCGCCAGAACACAGTCGGCATTGGTGGCAAGCGCCGCCTGTGGCAATCCGGCTGACAGCATCGTCAGACGCTGCGAGTCGGCATCGCAGCAAGTGAGGGAGCCGCACTCGGCAAGGCCGGCCAGCGTGTGGGCCAGCTTGGGGCCCCAGTAGCCGAGACCGACGAGGGCCACGGCCACCGGCGAAGCCGCGGCGGCCTCAGGCGGCGCGCTTGAGCTGGCGGTCGGCGGCGAGGGTCTGCTCTCGCCGGCTGATTGCTTCTTCATAGGCTTCTTCCAGTCTCGATACAGTCTCACGCCAGGAGTGATGACGCACGACGTACTCGCGGCCTGCGGCCCCCAGCCGGCGCCTCAGCCGGGGAGAGGCCAGAAGGCCACCGATGGCATCGGCCCACTCGGGCGGGTCGCCAGCGGTCAGCAGGTGTTCGCCCGTTGTCGCCTCCAGCCCGGAGCAGGCCTGGGGAGAAGCGATCACAGGCAGGCCGGCGGCCATGAACTCCAGCACCTTGGTCTGGACGCCGGCTCCGTAGAGCACCGGGCCAACGGCCACTGTGGCCCTCGAAAGGTAGGGCCGCACGTCCTTGACGTAGCCGGTGACGGTGATGCGGGGGTCGCGCTCCAGCCTGCGCACTTCGGGGGGAGGGTCCGCCCCCACGATGACGAGGCGACAGCGTGGGTGCCGCCCCCAGACCAGCGGCATCACCTGGCGACCGAAGTGGAGCACCGACGCCACGTTGGCGTGGTAGCTCATGTTGCCGAGGAAGACGAGAGTGTGCCCATCCGACAGGTCCGGCCCAGGCCAGAAGTAGTCGCTGTCAACACCGTTTGACACGGCCCGGACGGGAAGCACCGGCGCCAGGCCGCGGAGAGCGGCGGCATCGGCCTCGGTAGTGGCGACCGCGCCGTCCATCCAGGACAGGGCCCGGCTCTCGTAGCGGCGGGTCTTCCACAGTTCCCAGGCCGCCAAGAACCTCCCCCGCCCCCGGCTGGCCCGCAGCGCCCGCGACCAGAGCAGGGTCATGCAGTCTACGGAGTCATATAGGCGGGGAAGGCCATCGAAGAAGGGGGCGTACTGGGCCGTGCGCAGGTGCTCTAGGTGCACCAAATCGAACCTCGATCCTCCCAACCGAGCCAGAACCCGGCGCGCCTCCACCGAGGCAAAGAAGGCCACGTTCAGAGGCAGGGAGCCAGGCAGCGATAGCAGGCAGCCACGGGCGGCCCCCAACCACGAAACCGGCACGACCACCACGTCTCGGCACCACCTTGCCACCTCGCTCAGGGCATCCCGCCTCTCGCCTGGGCGTGTCAGCACGACCAGGGTCACCTGGTGGCCACGGGCCGCTAGGTGGCGCAGAAACTGCCGCGGCCGGTCCCGTAGCGGCGAGGGCACGTGTGGCGTCAGAAAGAGTACGCGCATGTCAGGAATCGCTCCTCGCGCGGGCCTGCACCGCATCGGCAAGTGCAGCGCGCGCCTCCGTGCGGACGCGGCTCCTTCTCGCTCCCATCTCACCGATGCTGAAGGCAACGAACCCCGCCGTGAGCAAGGGCAGCACCGCCGGCAGCCGCCAGGCGTCCCGAAGGTGCCAGCGCAGGCCCCGCGCGGCGATACGGCCCACGCGGTAGGGCAGCACAGCAGCGGCCAGCCACCAGCGACGGGCCAAGTAGCTGTGAGGCATGCCGCTCAGCAGGCGCAGCAGCCCGACACTCTCCCCCACATATCGCATGTGGCGGAGAAAGTCGCCCATTCCTTCCCGGTTGAGGTGCCAGACCACCGCTCCGGGCTCGAACAGCAATCGCTCTCCGCCCTCCAGCAGCCGTCGGTTGAATTCGGCGTCCTCGCCGGTAAAGTGGCCGTCGTGATGGAAGCCGTACTTCTCAAAGACCCACCGCTTGTAAGAGGAATTGCAGCCGACTATGTCCGACACTGGTCGACGTGGCGACGACGGCGCGAACCGCGCAAACTCCATCAGGAAGCTAGCCCACCCGACCAGGCTGCGAGGGTTGCCGTTGGCCACCGAACCGCCGACTCCGGCAACATTGGATCCGTGGGCGGCTACCAGACGCCGCAGCCAGGAGCGATCAGCCACGCAGTCCTGATCCATGAAGGCAATGATGTCACCCCGGCCCTGAGCGACGCCCAGGTTGCGGGCCGCTCCCGTGGGCGTCTTCGTGTCTCGCCGCATCAACTGCACCCATGAGAACTCCTGGCGGACAACTGAGTCTGTGCCGTCGGAGGAGCTATCCACAACGATGACCTCGTACGGCGACCCAATGTCCTGCGCCATGAGCGATTCCAGAGCTCTTCGTATCGTGCGCGAGCCGTTGTAGGAGGGCACGATAACGGAAACCAGCGGGCCGCTGTTCTGTCGGCTGGCTATGCTACCACGGCTTGGTTGGCTGATCACCGGCACGCTCATTCCACCTCCATATCAAGATCGAGCGAAGCGGCCGTTTGCCGACCCTTCGAAGGCCGCGGTGCCCTGTGCTGCAGCGGATAAGGCAGAAACCAGGTCACGAAGCGAAATGTCACGCTGTCCTCCGTTCGCTCTCGGTCACCGGCGACAGGTAGTGACCGAACCGTCGTCTTTCCGAGAGCAGCGGCAAAGGCTTAGGTCGTCCCAGCGCTCCCTCCAGATGCCTCTCCAGCCGGTCAATGAAGACTGCTGGGTCGAAGACATGACGGGCCTTGCGGCTTCCGGCCGCGGCGAGCCGCGCGGCCAGCGCCGGCTCGTCCCGCAGCCGACGAAGGGCCTGGTCCAGCTCCCAGGGCGCCTGGGGCGAGAACAGGAGGAGTTCCCCCTCGTCCTCTAACCACTCCACCGCGCCGACAGACCGAGAAGCGACCACGGCCGTGCCGGCGGCCAGGGCCTCTGGCACCACCAGCGCGAAGGGCTCCTGCCAAAGCGACGGTACGACTACAGCGTCGTATTGGGCGTAGAGGCGCAGGGTCGTCCCCCTCTCGACAGATCCTAGGAGGCGGACACAGCCCCGGAGGGAGCTGGCGTCGAGAAGCGCATGGAGGCGCCGCATGTAAGCCGGCGGCCCCGGCGGGCCCGCCAGGTCGCAGCGGATGCCGCGTCCCTCGGCCGCTACGACCGCCAGGCGGTCCAGAAGGAGGTCGACGCCTTTCTCCGGAACCAGGCGCCCAACGAAGAGCAGACGCAGCGGACCATCGCCTGCTCGTCGTTCCCGCCGCTCGACGGGGGATAGGCGCAGGCCGTTAGGAATGACCTCGATAGAGTTCGGCGCGAAGCCGGCCTCCAGGTGGCGGTCACGCACCGTGCCGCTGGTGGCGATCATAGAGGTCAGGCGCAGATCGCGGCGGCGGTTCAGCCCGATGAGGCGCCTCTTCAGCCAGGGAAGGTGCAAGCGAGAGAACTCGCTACTGCCCTGGAGGATGATCAGCAGCCAGTAATCGTGCAGGTGAGCGACGACCGGACCCTGATAATCCCTCAGCGCCTTCAGAACCGAACACGGACTCACGTCGCTGACGCCGCCGAGATAGACCACGTCCGGCCCCAGCTCGGCCAGGAGGCTTCTGAGAACCGCTTCGTTGTGTGGGTTGTGGAAGGCGCGGCGGTACTCGGCCGCCGCCCGCCAGGGGGTAAGCCAGGCCCGACCACCCGACCAGCGCGGCGAGGGACGGTATTCCAGGCAGCGGCGAACGTGGGCCAGGGCAGGCCCATCGGCTCTGGTTGCCACCACCACGTCATGGCCACGCTCCCGCAGGCCATCCACGGCCTCCGCCATCATCACTTCCCCCCCGCCACGGATGTCAGGTGGGTAGAAGTCGCTTATCGCCAGGATCCGCATGCCCATCCTCCAAACGCTCCTCAGGCAGCCCTCTTCCAGCAATCGATGGCGGCGTCCCGCAGGTCGCGCCAGTCCCCATCGCAGCCATCGCGCGCTGGGCCAGTAGTAAGCTTCGATAGATAGGACGCCGCCAAGGTCAGGTCGCCGTGGTACTCGTCCGGGGTGTCTCCCCCGGGGTCGATGGCCATGACGAGGTGCGGCGCCGCCGCCTGCACGGCCGCCTGCGCCAGCAGCCGCCGTGGCCGGCCCGCTACGCGCAGGGCACTCCACCGGGCGGCCGCCACCCGCAGGCGCCGGCCCTCCGCCAGGGCACCGAGGGATGTCAACCAGCAGTGCATGCCCTCGCTGAGCGCCGCCCAGCGGGAACGTTCCGGGAGACGCAGCACCCGGGCCAGCGAACAGCGCAGCGTCTGCAAGATGACCCCCCTGGCCTGGCGCCAGCGGGCCGCCGCCTCCCCCCAACCGATGTCCGCCCGTAGGTGCCGTCTCTCGACGACGGCGGCCTCCACCATCTCCGCCAGGTGAGGCCAGCGCGCCAGGAGCGACGGGTAGTCGGCGCGCAGGACGCCCTCCAGGAGCGGGAAACGCTCCCGCTGCGGCGTGCAATAGCACCCCGACAGAATGAGGAGGGCCGCTCCGGCGTCGATGAGGGCCTTGAGGGCGTGGTAGTACATCCAAAGGGCCGTGCCCGCCTCCGGCGGCCCAGCGCTCTCGCAGAGGCTTAGGCAGCGGTTCCCCAGCAGGAGCAGCGCCTCTCGCGCCGGGATGTCAGATGCGCAGAAGGACGGCAGCTCCGGAAGGACGTTCTCCCCACCCAGGACGCGAGCCGACTGGAGGTCGAAGTTGAACAGGGTGCAGGGAAGGCGCCCCAGGCGCGCTCGAGGCAGCACCGCCAGGTCCACGTGCAGACCCAGCGGCGACAACCCGTCGCCGGCGTAGGGGCTGTCGGGGGCCAGCAGTCGAGTCGCCTCACGCTCCCAGGCACCAGCGACGACCGCCGGCACCGGGCGCTCTGTGACCAGCAGCAGGTCGACATCGTTGAAGAGCTGTGGCCCAGCAGGGGTGAGCAGGAGACTACCCTCGTCGCGGGCCAGGCTCCCGGCCAGGAGCAGGGACACGAAGCCGTGAGCAGCAGATCGCTCACGGAGCAGCGGTACAAGGGCCCGGAGCCCCTCATCCGGGCCGCCCGCGACCGGCCACTCCACCTTGGTCACCACCGGCGCCGGGGTATTCATCGACATGCCTCCTATCGGTCCCGCGAGTAGCTCATGAGCCGTTCAGCTTTCTGCTGACAGGCGCGGTGGGCCTCGTAGGCGCCGAGTCCCTGGGCCAAGCGCCGGAGGGGAGACCCCAGAATAGGGCCCGGCCCGGCACCGGCGCGGGCCAGGGCGAAGCTGTCGAGCAGGGCGGCGCGCAGGGAGCCGGCCAGGCAGCGGACCAGCGAGTAGGCGCCGTAGCGCCCGCCAAGCCCGGCAGCCAGCAGGCCCGCCCGCTCGCGGGCCATCCGCCGGTATTGCTGCCGGAGTCCCTCATTGTGGGAGTGCTTGACGGCGGCCCGCGGCTCGTAAACGATCCAGTAGCCAGCGGCCTGGGCAGCGGCGGCCCAGGCGTGGTCTTCAGTGCCGGGCAGGTCTTCCGAGAAGGGGATGCGCTCCCACACATCTCGGCGGATGGCGGCGTTGGCGTTGGAGAAGAAGGGATCATCCGTCTGCACGCGGGGCCGGTCGCCGAAGTGGCGCTCCAGGTTGAGACGATCCCAGGGGTGGCAGCCGGGAAGAGGCACCTGGCGGCCATAGCAGCCAGCCACGCGATCATCAGACAGGGGTTCCGTAAGGTGTCCGAGCCACGATCCGTCGCGGGGCGGGGCGTGTCCACTCAGGAACGCCACGACCTCGCTTCCGCTGGCTGCTACTCCCACGTTAAGGGCGTAGCCATAGGTGAAGGACTGGGGCTCGATGGTGACGATGCGAGCCCTGAAGCGCTCGGCTATCTCGAGGGTGCCATCGGTGGAACCCGAGTCCACGACAATTACCTCCCGGCACGGGTGCTCTTGCCAGCCAATGGCCTCCAACACCGTCGCCAGGTGCTCGGCCTCGCTCTTGGTCCGGATCACGATGGAGACATGCATCTCTCAAGCTGCCTTGCCAGGCTCTCGCCCTCGTTGGCGTCCGGGTACGGGAGACCCACCAGGTCGCAGAGCGTGGGACAGACGTCCACCAGAGGCGCCGACTCCAGGGAGCCCCGGCCGTAGTCCGGCGCCACCACCAGAGCGAAGCCCATCATCTTCTCGTGATAGGAGTCATAGCCGTGCATCCCCTTCACCACCTGCCGGCGCGGGTGGAAGTAGTCAGGATGGATGAGGACGCCCGGACTGGCCCACCAGATCTGCTCGCCGTAGCGAGGCCCGGGAGGCGGGATGCGATAGCGGGCCGCCATCTCCTCATCGATAAGACCGCCCAAGCCCTCCAGGGGCGGCGAGGCGAGGACATCTTGCAGTACGGCGCGGGCGCGGTTGTCGAAGAACCAGAGGCGGGCCAGGGTGGAGTCGAGGAAGAGCAGGTAGTCGCGGCTATGGCGGAGCCCCGCATCCCGGGCCCTGCCGTGCACCGCCGAGGCAACGTCCACGGTGGTCTCCACGTCCATCATCCCGTGGTCACCGACGACCATGAAGCTCGGCGCAGCGTAGGCTCTCTCGAAGGCCTCGGTTACCAGGCGCACCTTCCGGTCCAGCTCGGCGGCGACCTGCCGCCGCACGTCGGACTCCGAGCCGTGCCGGTGGCAGAGCTCGTCGGAATCAGAGAACTGGAGCAGGTACAGGCTGTGGCCCTCTCCTACGCTGGCCAGGGTGGCCTCGAGGACGGCCTCGTCGTCACCGAAGAGGTCAGGGAACATCAGGAAACGGTAGGTACCGCCCTGCTCCCGCAGCCGGTCGAAGATAGAGGTGAAGGGGAGGCCACCAGGACCGTGGATGGACACTCGGTCCTCGCTGACGCCGATGAGCGGAAGCAGGTGGAGGGGGATGAAGGCGGGCGGCGCGTGCGAAGCGAAGATGCGCCCCAGCTTGTATAGAACGCGGTGGCGCAGCCCCCTCTCCACCAGGTCGAAGGGTGCGAAGTGGGGGGCGCCCGCCTCCAGCCAGCGCAGGGGCTCTCGCAGGGGCCGCAGGAATCGATAGGGCGAGCCTTCGCGGTCGTAGCAGAACATGGTGAAGCAGTCTGTGCGGTCGGGGTAGGCGCCGGTGAACATAGCCGCCCGCTGGGTGAAGCCCGTCGAGCTCACCACGCGCCGCACGTGCAACCCTTCCGAGGCTCGACGCCAGAGATAAGGGGTGTCCTCCTCGTTCAGGTAGTCCCACCGGAAGGCGTCCAGGATGATGAACACCGTCGTCTTACCCAGCATTGGCAGCCTCCGCTCCAAGAGATTCCGTCGTGTCGATGTCTGCATCCAAGGCGTGCTCGCTCCGCAGGCTCAGGGAGAGGACAGCGCCCTGAAGGAGCCAGAAGAGCACTCCTATCTGCCAGACGAGCATGGCGTTGTCGAACAGGCTTCCCACCAGGAGGGCACTGGACGCCGCCAGGACGAAGACGCCGAAGTCGCGCTCCGCCGAGCCAGCCGTCCTCCGCAGCAGGCGCCGGTAGTGGGGGATCATGCCCCCCAGCATGGCGGCCGCCAGGCCTGCGCCCACCAGTCCCGTCTCCGCCAGCAGCCCCAGCCAATACGCGTGAGGCGTCGAGTTGAAGGTGGTCACCTCCTCGACCGCCGGCCGCGTGTTGCCCAGCCCGACGCCCAGCCAGGGTTCCGACCGCCAAGCGTCAAGGAGCGTACCGTAGATCGCCTGCCGCCCGCTGATGCTGACGGAGACCTCGCGGTCCTCGCTGAACAGCGAAGCGAGCCGCGCCAGCACGTTCGCGTCAGCGCCGCGGGAGGCCGAGAGGACACCGGCCGCCAGCGGTGCTGCCACCAGCAGCGCTATGACCAGAAACCCACCGGCGCGGCTGCTCAGACGGCGGCCCCGCCAGAAGGCCAGGAAGACGGCGACCCCAGCAGCGCCGCCCAGCAAGGGCATTCGCGTGCCCGTCAGGGCCAGGGCCAGGGCGGCCAGGGCGAAGGCAGCGCCAGCAGCCAGGGCCAGCAACCCACTCCTCCGACGCAACAGCACATAAAGGAAGGCCGGCAGCAGAGCGCTCAGGAAGGCGGCCAAGGGAGGGGCGTGAACCCACAGGCCGCCGACCCGGCCGACATCACGTGCCCAGTAGTCCATGAAAGCGCGCATGTCGGGATCAGTGAAGCCTCCAAACACACCGTTGAAGACCGCCGGCCTCAGGAACTGCCAGAGGGCCAGGGCCGCCGACACCGTCCCCACAACGGCCAGGCAGGCCACGAGGTCCCTCGCCTCTCGGGCCCGCCGCACCCAGAGGAACCCGGCGACCAGGGCCACCATCTGCACTATCTGGTGCAGTACGGCCCAGCGCGCCAGGTCGCGGTCCTGGGCATACCACAGCGAGCCCATGCTTACCACCAGGAATAGGGCCCCCAGCAGCACGGTCGCCGGCCAGGCCGGGCGGCGGGCAACCGAGGCATCGCGGCCAGCGCCCACGAAGACAACTCCTGCCAGGATGATGAGCACCCACTTCTCCTGGCCGCCCAGTATTGGAACGGGCACGATGCGGGAGAGCTCCATGTTACCGAGGCCGAGGAGCGCCACAACCAGAGCCAGGGGCAGCACCGAGACCGGCAGGCGCACAGCAAGCAACAGGAGGGCGGCCACAGCCGCGAACAGGAGACTCGCTTCCAGGACCTGAGGCTGCGCGGGAGCGTAGGCAACGAAGGCACCCGCTACCGCCGCCAAGACGACGGCGCCGCCAGCCCGCAGGCCGGGTCCGAAGAGCCGCGTGTCCGGCAACCTCATTGCGAAGGCGCTCATCTCGCCTCAACCTCCGCGTCCGGCGCCCACAGGCCCCGGAACGGCCCGGACACCAGCCTCCGGGCATCGGCGACCCGGAGAGAGATGCCCGCCTTCAGGGCCAGGAGCGCGCCGCCGGCCACGACCAGGACGCAGCTCAGCCCTCCCTTGAGGAGCAGGCTGGTCGCCAGCGAGGGCGATTGGTGGTCCACCAGGGCGGCCATCGCCAAGAAGGGCACCATGAAAAGAGCCGCCCAGAGCAGGCTTAGGCCGTAGTCGCTGGCCTTGAGAGCAGCGCGGCGGCGCAGGACCAACCATAGCGCCACCAAGACCCACCCATAGCCCAGGACCTGAGCGGCAGCAGCGCCCCGCTCTGCCATGACCGGTATCAGTGATATGTAGAGGGTGATCTCTCCCACCAGCTTCGTGACGTTGATCAGGAGGCCGGCAAACGCAGCCTCGAAGGCGTAGAGAAGGCTGGACAGCGACAACGCCGGGATGCGCAGCATCGCCTGAAACGATAGCACCTGGAGGACGGCGGCCGCTCCCAGAAACTCCCGGCCCCCCAGTCCCAGAGTGATCTCGTGCGCGAAGGTGAAAAGGAACACCGTTGTCAGGGCGGCCAGGAGCACCGAGAGGCGAAACACCGGCAGGCCGTAGCGCCGCAGCGACGACAGGTCGGAGCGGGCCATGAGCCGGCTGAAGGACGGCAGGAAGGCCGAGGTCGCCGAGCCGCTCAGTCCCGTCGCTCTCTCCAGGATGCCGCTGGCAAAGGAGAAGATGCCGGTGCCCTGGGGGCCCACCATGTAGCCGAGGACGAGCTTGGCCAGGCTCAGATAGAGCTGGAACAGCGCGCCGCTGGCGGTCAGGGGCAGGCCATAGCGCAACACCCTTCGCCAGGGAGAAGGCTCCCCAGCAGGCTCTGCAGGCGACCTTCGGTCCCTCGTCTCCGCGAGTAGCAGGCGGTAGCCAAGGGCCACCTGCGGTAGGCCGGCCACCACCGTCGAGGTGACGAAGCCCCAGGTTATGAAGACGACGCCGCCGCCGGTGGCCACCGCCGCCAGCGCCGTCGCTACGTTGACGAGCCCTTGCAGGCTTGTGCAGGCGAGACGGGTTGGGAACTCCTGAAGCCCTAGGAGAAGAGACCGCCCGAAGTTGGCCGCGCTGTCGGCGGCCACCCAGAGGGCGAGCAGACGGATGAGGAGCGTCAGGTCCGGCCAGCCAAATGAGGCGGCGATGAGGGGGGCCGCAGCCGCCAGCGCCCCGGCGGCCAGGAGGCCCAGGCCCACCTTCAGGGCCAGGACGCGAGCGGCCAGCCAGCGCGCTCTGACCCCGTCGCCCTGCTCCAGGTACTCCGGCAGGAAGCGTTCCAGGGTCAGGTGCAGGCCCGTGGTAGCGATAGTAGCTACGGAAGCGGTGGCGTAGGCGATGGACCAGAGGCCGAAGTCGGTGGAGCCGACCCGACGAACGAAGAGCAGCAGGAAGACAGTGCCCACGCCGGCGGAGACGACCTGCTCCAGGCCCAAGATGGCGCTCCCTCGCGTGATGCCTTCCGAGATGCTCAGCCGCCGACGGGCCACGGGCTCGCTCCTATGCCGCGCGCTCCTCTCGGCGCGCGTGCTCCTCCACTCGCCGCGCCAGCGCGGCCACGACATCGCCTGTTATGACATCGCCTGGGACGACCAGATCGGCGTGGAGACGGCTGGGTTCCACGTACAGGTCGTGCATGGGCCACACCGTGCGCCGGTGCTGCTCCAGGCACGAGGACACAGGCCGTCCGCGTTCCGCGACGTCCCGGGTCAACCGCCTCGCCAGCCTGGCCTCTCTTGGTGCGTCTACGTAGACACGGATGTCCAGCAGCTCACGCAGGGCCGGTTCGGCCAGGATCAGCGTGCCTTCCAGCAGCACCAGCTCTCGGGGAGCCAGCAGGTGCTGGTGGGCGAAGCGTCTGTGGGTAGTGAAGTCATAGGCCGGTCGCCACACTGCCTTCCCCCGACGAAGGGAGCGCAGGTGCCTCCGCAGGAGGGGGAACTCCAGAGCCTCTGGCCGGTCGAAGTTGCACGTCTCGCGGGCCTCGGGCTCCAGGTGGCTCAGGTCGCGGTAGTACCAGTCTTGTTGGACTTGGAGAACACGTTCGGTCCCCAAGGCCGCAGCCAGGGCCCTGGCTAGGGTGGTCTTGCCAGCAGCGCTGCCCCCGGCGATGCCGACGACAACCCTGGCCTCCGTTCTTTCCTGAGTGACGCAAATGCGGTCCGGCATCCGTGCCTCCTTGTCTTCTTGACCTAATGGGCCGCCCACTCCTGCGGCGCCGCAGGCGTCGACTTCGCTAGCTCGGTCGAGCCTGGCCGCCGCGTGTGTGGAGCCAACCGAACGGACGCAGCCTGGGAGTCAGCCGTTCCTCTCAAGAGGGGCACCGCGTGCCGGTGCAGGAGCAACCGTCGCAGTGACCCCAGGAGCAGCCTCATGTCCAGCCAGAACGAATAGCCTTGCACATACTCGACCTCGGGCGGCAGGCCGCTGCCGTCCCTTCCCTCTTCCTCCGGGAAGCGCCAGGGCCCGGTCAGGCCCGGCCTGACCCGCGAAAGGGAGACAGCCACCCGCGACTCGGGCGCCAGGGGCACCGCCCGCGGCCCCACCAGGCTTAGCTGTCCCACCAGGACGTTGAGCAGCGCGGGAAGCTTGCCCAGGCGGCTGCTGGCCATGCGTCGGCGCAGGGATCCGCCCTTCTGCTGCTGAGAGACCTCTCGCAGAAAGAGAAGGCCAAAGGGCCGGCCGCCGCGGCCCAGCACCGCCGTCGCTGCCAGGGCTGGCCCCGCCCTGTCGAGGAGGGACGAGACCCAGGCGATGCCGATGACAGCCAGGACCAACGGCAGCAAACACAGGGCGAGGGTGCAGTCCATGAGGCGCTTGGCCGCCGCCTCAGGCCCCCGAATGCGCAGGGGCTCCAGGGCCATCATGGGCACCTGGCACTCGTAGGTGACCTTGACGCCCGTCGTGAGGGCGTCGTAGAGGCCGGGGAGCAGGCGCACCCGCGGCCATCGGTGCTGGGCTGCGAACCCGAGCACACCCTGGAGGCTCTCCCAGGTCACCGCCGTAGGAGCCACCACAACCTCGTCCACGGCGTAGCGCTCCGCGCACTCCGCAAGGTGCGTCGGGTCCCCGACGACACCTATGCCGTCCACCAGCGGGCTCCCGATGGGCCGAAAGTCATGAAGGCAGCCAACGACCTTCACTCCGCTACCGTCGGCAGCCATGCGGCGGGCCAGGCCCACCGCAGACGCGTCAGCCCCCACGATGAGCACCCGCCGGGCCAGCCGGCCTCGCCTTCGCAGGAACGCGACGGCCCGGCCCACAGCCCAGCGCCCGCTTGCCAGGAGGACCACGGAGAAGAGCCACGTCAGGAGAACGGCTCCCCGCGATAGCTGCTCCTGCACCAGGAAGGTCAGGAACACCACCACCACCAGGCCCAGCGTGCAGGCGGCTACCAGGCGCCTGAACTGGCCTCGACCGGCCAGGGCGTAGTCGCGGTCGTAGAGGTCATGGAGGGCAAGGAGAAGCAGGTAGGCTGGCACAGCAAGGGCGCTGAAGACCAAGAACCCCTCCAGGTCAAGCGGGGAGCGCCGCAGCCACAGGCCGCTGCCGTAGCGAAAGTAGAACGCCAGCGCCAGGGCCAGGGCGGTGGCCCCGGCATCGACCGCGACCAGGACGGGAACCAGCAGGTCCCGTCCTCGGCGGCCATCCCGCACAGCGTTGGCGCGCTCAGGCAACAGCGACCTCCGTCGGCGACAGGGAAGACGTGTTGGTCAACACCTTCGCGCCGGCGTCCTCCAGGCAGAAGTCCATTCGATAGAGCCCTTCTCGTTGCAGGGCCTCAGTGAGGGCAGCCTGGCGCTCCGGCGGGCAGACGAGCAGGAGGAAACCGCCGCCACCAGCGCCGGTCACCTTACCCCCGAGAGCGCCGTGCTGGCGGGCCACCTCGTACCATTGGTCGATCTGGGGGTTGGAGATACCACGCGCCAGACGCTTCTTCTGTAGCCAGCAGCGGTGGAGCAGGCCGCCCAGGCCCTCGATATCGGCCGCCAGCAGAAGCTCTCGACATTCCGAGGCGGCCGCTTTCATGAAATGAAGGGCCTCCACAACGGTGGGGTCACGTCGCGAGACAGACTCCCTCTGCTGATGCAGGATCTGGGAGGCCCGGCGAGACGACCCAGTGAAGAAGAGAAGCAGGCTCTCTCCCAGCGCCTGCCGGGCAGGGGGCGATAGCTCCAGACGCTCAACGTCCGTGCCCCTGGCCTCGAAGTAGATGGCGTTGATGCCACCGAAGGCGGCGGCGTACTGGTCCTGGCGCCCGATCGGCTCCCCCAACTTGTCAATCTCGATGTAGCAGGCCGTCGCCGCCACCTCATGGCGGGAAACGGGCCTGCCGACGTAGGTGCTGAGGGCCTTGATCAGGGCCACAGCTACAGTGCTAGAGCTTCCCAGGCCGGTGCCGGACGGCACCTCCGAGGCCAGGAAGATGGACAGCCCTCCGTCAATGCCGAACTCGTGGAGGATGGCCTTCGGCAGACGCAGGTCGCCGTCCCAGAGCAAGGGCTCCCCGTTCGTGTGCCGGTAGAAGGCCCGGTAATCTGACGACGTTAGCTGGAGGCTGCCGCCCTGGTTGGGGGTGATGAAGACATAGAAGTACTTATCGATAGTGGTGCTGACCACCATGCCGCCATGCTCAGCGTAGTAGGCCTCCAGGTCGGTGCCGCCGCCGGCGAAGCTGATGCGCACTGGCGCCCGCGCGATAAGCATCGCCTATCCTGCCGCTTCCAGAGGCCGGGAAACCCGGACGGGCTCAACCGGAGGGCCAGCAGGCCTGGCACGTCGACCGATGCGCAGAGCCGGGTCAGTCGCCGCCTCTCCCACTCGAGGCCGATGCGCCATCATCCGGACCACCATCTTGGAGAGGAGATGGACCAGGACCATGTGAGCCCCTTCCACCTGTCCGTATTCGTAGCTGTCCATCACCAGCAGGGCGTCAGCCAGGTCTCTAAGCCGACCGCCGCTGAAGCCGGCGAGGGCGATGATAGCCAGGCCCATGCTTCGGGCCTCCCGCGCCGCCGCCACTACGTTGGGCGAGTTACCGCTGGCTGAGATGGCCACCAGCACGTCGCCGCGGCGGGCATAGGCCCGAAGCTGGCCGGCGAAGGACTCCTCGTAGCAGTCGTCGTTCGCCCAGGCCGTTAGCTGGGGCACGTTGTCGCTCAGGGAGAAGGCGCGCAGGGGCGGGCCGCCGTTCTGTTGCGTGCCGCGGGTCAGGTCGCTGGCCAGGTGGCTGGCGGTGGCGGCGCTGCCGCCGTTGCCCACAGCGAAAACAGCTCGGTGATGCCGGTGGGCCTCCGCCAGCAAGGCCACGGCCGCCTCCACGTCCGAGGGGTCGACGCACTCCAAGACCCTACGGGCCTCTGACAGGAAGGCGCAGGCCGCCCCCCTAGCTCCGTCCTGCCCGGGGCCGGGCTCATCGGACGGCGATGTGGGCGAGCCCTGCGGCCTGACCGGGAAGGGTATTATGACCCCGTCGCCGTGGCCGCCATTCCCGTTTAGGTTCAGGGAGCGGACCGTGACCTGGGCCCGCGCATACCGCTCTGCGGAGCCGATGTCCAGCACCTGTCCCACGTCTTCCACGCCGTAGAACGGCAACCCCTTCTCGATAAGGCGGGGGAGGAGATCACGGCCCAGGTCGCTAGGGCCGTCTTCGGGGATGTCGGCCAGCACCGGGGGCTCAAACACGTAGATCCCGGCGCAAGCCAGGTCTGTGAAGTGTCGCCCAGCGGGTGGCTTCTCTTCAAAGCGGAGGATGCGCCCGTCGGGGGCGACCTCCACCAGGCCGACACGACCGGGATCAGCCGTCCGGTGAAGGGCCAAGGTGGCCACGGCGCCGCGCCAGCGGTGAAACTCGGCTAGCGATGTGAGGTCGGCATCCGTCAGCAGGTCGCCGCAGAGAACGATGAAGGTGTCATCCAGGAAAGAAGCCATGTGCCTGAGGGCGCCGGCCGTGCCCAACAACCGCTCCTCGTGGAAGTAGATGATGTTCATGCCCAGGCCGGAGCCATCGCCGAAGTGTCCGGCAACCGCCTGCGGGCGATAGTGGAGGTTGATGGCCACCTCCCTGACGCCGTGGGCACGTAGCAGCTCCAGGAGATACTCCAAGAGCGGCCGCCCTCCCACGGGCAGCATGGGCTTGGGGCAGTGCTCCGTCAGGGGCCGAAGGCGGGTGCCTTCCCCAGCAGCCAGGATCACACCTTTCATTGCGCACACCTCCCCAAAGGGTCCGATTCCTCGGCCCGTGCCGGCGCCTCGGCGCCGTCGCCGCCCTCCCAGGAGACTATGGCCTGCGCTGCCGCCAGCAGGTCGCGGGCGACCAAGAAGGGGCCCACACCGGCCGCCCGCGCCAGGGACAGGGCGCGGCGTCCGCGTCCCGTCAGGACTAGGATGGGGACAGCACAGTCGGCGGCCCGAGCCGCCGCGATGTCATCCACCCAGTCGCCAACGACGTAGGTATCGGCGGGGGCTACTCCCAGGCGGCGCCCAGCCTCGATGAGCAGGCCGGGCTGCGGCTTGCGGCACGCGCAGCCCTCCTCAGGCGCGTGGGGGCAGTAGAGTACGGCGTCGATGCGGGCACCGCCCTCGGCGAGAGCCGATAGCATGCGGGCGTTGAGCTGCTCTACCTCTTCGGCGGAGGCCAGCCCGCGGCCCACGGCGGCCTGGTTGGTGATTACGGCCAGCCGGTGGCCAGCCGCCGTCAACTGGCGGAGCCCTTCCAGAGCCCCCGGCAGGAAGCGGAACTGATCCCACGAAGTCACATAGCCCTCGTGGTTGGCGTTGATGACGCCGTCACGATCGAGAAAGACTGCCTTCACCCCATGGGGTTCACCTCAAACCGCCACACAAGTTCCGTGTCCTGCCGCAGGTTCAGGGTCAGTTGCGATGTCGGCTCCTGCCTTTCGCCGTCCACCTCCAGCGACCGCAGCCGGCCGCCCTCGGGCAGCGACAGGTTCACCTGCGCCGGCGCGTCTGCCGCACCCGGCTGCTTCTGAATGAACAGCCGGTACTCCCAGTCGCCTGGCCCCACATTGACGACGGTGGGGGAGACGTACTCGATCTGGAGGGCCTTCTCCTCGCCCGAAGGCAGGGCGAAGAAGCGGCCGAAGACTGTCTTGCCGCCCTCCTCAGAGACCTCCTCCAGGCCGATGCTGCGCCCCCGCTCTGTGACACCGACCAGACGGCTCGCAGGGGCCGTCAGCAGCCGCACGTAGCCGCCATAGGTGCCGCCCAGCATCAGACGGCTCACCAACTCCGGGTCACGGCCTTCCTGCCAGCGGGGCAGGTTGTTGACGTAGCCCAGCGTGACCCGGTGGCGGGCGTTTCCCAGCTCATCAAGAGCGATGTCCAGGTGGACTGACTGCTCCATGGCTATGTTCAGCTTGGTGCTGTTGACGCTGGCGTCCACGACCATCAAGTAGTCGCCGGAGCTGTCGCGGATGCCGCCGTCCCAGCCCATCTCACGCACCAGGCGCTGCTCGCCGGCGTCATTGAGGTAGATCAGGAGGTCCTTGCCGTCCCCGAGCTCCTGCAAGGTATCCAGCAGCGACGACCACTGAGAGGGCTCGGCGTGGAGTACACGCCTCAGCACCTCATCGGCCACCAGCCCAACAATGGCTTTTCGGTCGTCCCCCGGGTGGGCAGGGCTGCGGGTGTGGGCCTCAATGACATCCAGGGCGTTCTCCTTGCTCACGCGCACCCCGTACTCGGGGATGTCCACCGGCCCCGTCACGCCGAGGAGCTTCTGCAGGGTAGTGACATTGATGGCAATGACGCCGTCCACCGGTTGGCCGCCGCCCGCCTCGAAGAACCACCGGGCCTGGCGGGCCGCCGTCGGGAAGTCAGGCGACCAGTTGGCCAGGGCGAGGTTCCAACTCCAGCCCTTCAGCAGGTAGTTGGCCAGGGGGCCAGGCGGCTCCACGTAGTGGCCGGCCTCCATCCAGCGATCGCTGAAGGCGACAGCATCCTTGAAGGACATCTCCTCGATGCGGCCCTCACGGACGGTGATCAGGCCGTAGACCGAGATGAGGCCTCCTGTCGGCAGCAGTTCGGCGTTGTTCTGAGCCAGCACCAGATAGGTCCTGGGGCCGGAGAAGCCGAGCACCGAGGGCACCAACTCCCGGGCACAGCGGTAGTCCTGTGTCAGCTCGTATACCCGCTCTCGCTGTTCGTCTAGCTCACGGACGGCGGCAGCCAGCGGTGGCAGGAGACCGTTCTCGTCGATGCGGTGTCGACGCTCGTCCACGGCGGCCAGGTGCGCCTCCAGAGACTCCATCTCGGGCCCCACCTGCTCCAGCAACACCACAGACTTCTCCGGAAGGGTGCCGCCCTCTCTTGTGCGGACGGCGTTGAAGTCGCGGGCTACCTCCACCGCCAGGCGACCTACCAGGCTGGCCTCCAGACCGATGCCCGTCATCTGGCGCGCCGCCTTCACCTGGTCACCGGCCAGAGGGAGGAGCCCCGCCAGGGTCAGGAAGGGATCGCGGTCCAGACGATGTTGCGCTGAATCGAAGAGGTAACCGGCCCGGACCAGGCGATCGTCGGCCCGGACAAGCTCCTCCTCACCGACGTCCAGCTGGCCGGATTCCAGGACATCCTGCGCTTCGCGCAGCAGGCCCCGCCCCTCGGCCACATCGGCGTAGAGAGCTCGATAGTGGAGGCCCAAAGCAACGGCGAGGAGAAGCATCCCTGCCACGAGGCCAAGAGCCATCCAAGAGCTGGCCCGCATCCACTTGAGCACGTCCCTGCCCTCGTTGGGGGCTCGGGGCGGAAGGTGAGTACTCCTCCCCGAGCCCCCAGGCTAGCCGAACGAATAGGCGAGAGCTATCTCTCTCAGCTGGAGCGGCGAGAGCCCGCCCGGCGGACGCCCACCGCGGCCAGCGCCAGCACGACGCCAGCCGTCAGGGCGAACAGCCACAGGAAGGACCCGCCACTCGAGGCCATCGACCCGTCGCCCGTGGCGGGCAGGGCCACAGCCTCGGCGGCAGCGCCGGCGACCACGCTGGTCAGCGCCGAGAACTCGCCGCACTGGGCCTGCACACCGATGAGACCCGGTGTGCTGCCGACGTTTAGCGTCGTCTGGGCCGCGCCAGCCGCGTCGGTCATCGCCGACCCAGCCACGACGTAGGCGTCGGTGCCCGGCTGCTGCGTGATGGCGAACGAGCAGGACTCGCCGGCCACCGGAGCCCCTGTCGGGTCAAGGATCTGGACGCTGAGGACGACGCTCTCGCCGACCGCAGGTGTCGCGTCCGAGGCCAACAGGGTAGCGCTGCCGGTAGGCGGCGGGTACTGCGCCTGAGCACCACCGGGATGGCCCATCCAGACCACCAGGGCGCCCAGCGCCAGAACAGCGCCGCTCCATGCCCACCTCCTAATGCCTCTCATGGCTACCTCCTTTCCCTACGATCTAGATTCGCTCCGCCCGCACCACCAGCCGGTGGCTGTACATCCGGGACCCACTGTCGAAGGTGCCGCCACAGGTGATGAGGGTGACGACATCCTTGCTGGTGGGGCCTACGATCTCCGGTACCGGTGCCGTGCGAGCGTCGTAGGACAACTTGAGAGCTACCCGGTAGCGCAGGACTGAGCCGTCGCGCAAACGGACCTCGACGACGTCCCCCTCCCGCAGTTCCTCCAGCCGCCAGAAGACGGCCGTCCCGTAATTCCGGTAGTCTAGGTGGCCGGAAATGACCGCGTTGCCGCCCGTCCCCGGCCAAGCCGTGAAGTTGTACCACGCCACGTCCTCCGGCCCGTCGGGCACGTCCATGACCAGGTCCGGCCGCAGCCCCTTCACAGTGACGGGCGCGTCCACGCCGATGGCCGGTATCAGCAGGCGGACGGGGGCCGCCGTCACGGTCGGCGGGGCTGGAGTGGCGGTGGGCGCCGCCGTCGCCGTGCGCCTGGGCGTCGCCCGGGGCGCGGCTGAGGCGGTGGGTGCCGCCAGGAGCTCCGGTGCGGCCGGCGAGCCACCATCCAGGTTGCCCGCCAGCACCCAGCCGACTGCACCGGCCACGGCCACCAGGGCTACCGTGGCCAGCGCCCACCTCCGGCGAGCCCAACCGGACATCCATGTCACTTCTGACCTACTCCTCGGGTGGCAAGGCGAGCCCGCCGCATAGTTCTAGCGGAGTATCGGCAGGGCCGCCGAATCCCTAGGTACGGCAGTACCCTTATTTCTTGAGGGCGCCAACGGGACCGCGCCGGGAACCTCACGTTCTCCATTCCTGCCCGCTCTCTAGGCGGCCTTCTCCTCCGCTCCGACGGACTCTCGTACCGGGTGTTGCGCCCCCACACGTGACGGCTTGTGCCTACCTCCGGCCTCTTCGGCGTAGTAGTGGGAGTAGTGGTAGTACGCGGGAGTCCCCCGGCGGCCCGCCCGATTGAGGACAACCCCCAGCAGACGGTCGGTGGCCCTGCTCAGGCCGTCCACGGCATGCCGCAGGGCAGCGGAGCGGGTGCGACCCGCCTGCGCCACCACGATGGTGCCATCGGCCAGGGCCGCCAGGAGAGTGGCATCGGTGAGCACTAGGGCAGGCGGGCTGTCCATGATCACCACGTCCGCTTCCCGGCGCAGGGCCTCCAGCAGGTCGCGCATGCGCGCAGAGGAGAGCAGCTCCGAGGGGTTCGGCGGCAGCGGGCCGCTGGTCAGCAGCGAGAGGTTGTCGAACCCGCTGGGCTGGATACTGGAGCGCGCCCCATTCCCCGAGAGCAGGGCGCTGGTGAGGCCCACCCTGTTTCCCACGTTGAAGATCTGGTGCAAGGTAGGCCTGCGCAGGTCGGCGTCCACGAGCACCACCCGCTTTCCAGCCGAGGCCATGGTGACAGCCAGGTTGGCCGCTGTGGTAGACTTGCCATCGCCAGCGTTGGGACTGGTCACCAGCAGGATCTGCCCCAGCCGGTCCATCGTGGCGAACCGGACGCTGGTGCGGATGCCGCGATAGGCCTCGGCAACCGGGCTCCCCGACCCATAGCCGCTGACGGGCTGCCGGGACCCGCGCCGACCGAAACGCGTGACTGCACCCAGGGTAGTAAGGCCCGCCACTCGCTCCACGTCCTGCTCGGACTTCACCGTGTCGTCCAGGTACTCCATGAGCAGAACCAGGCCCCCGGCCATGATGAGACCGGCGAAGAGGCCCAGGACCACGTTGAGCTTGACACGGGGCTTCACAGGACTCGTGGGCACCACCGCCGGCTCGACGACGCTGACGCTGCCGGGCTGGCTCAGGTCCGTCTCATCGTTCTGGTCGATGAAAGCCTTTGCGGTGGCGTTCGCCAGGACAGTTGCCTGGATGGCATCGTCGCTCTCTACGGACAGGCGCAGGAGCTGTGTGTCTCGTATCACGCTGACGCTGAGCATGTCGCGCAGGGTCTCGATATCCTTAGGCCCGCCCGGTCCGTCAACGACCTCTTCCAGCACCGGCCGCTTAGTGACGAGCTCCTTGTAGGTCTTGGTGAGGCGTTCGCTGGTCAGGATGTCGTTGTAGGCGATGACGCCCGGGGTCTGGGTCTGGTTGACGAGCAGAGTAGTCGATGCCCGATAGACGGGCGTCATGGTCTTGCTAACGATGAAGTTGGCACTGCCGCCCACAGCGACGCCCAGCAACAGCAACCACCACCACCGTCGCAAGATAGCGAAAAGTCTGGTCGCCTCCACGCTGTCTACCCTCCAGGCGCCAGCGTCATCGGCGAACGGGGAAGATGTGGGGGTCGCCGACTCCTTGGCGCAGATCCATTCCTCGTGCCGGGACCTGTCCCGACCTGTGTGGCGGGCACTCCTCACCGCCGAATGGCGGGAGAAGCGCCCGATATCTGTTATCGGCAGGAATCGGCCGATCTACAGATGCCGCGACGACTTTTTGTCACCAGAGGAGTAGGCCACGGAGAAGAGGGAGAACCGCGTTGAGGCGCCAGCCGGTAGTCTCACGGCGGCCCGTCTGTAGTAAACTAGCCTAGGCCGGCCCGGCAGACGTGGTCTTGAGCGCACGGGCTGCGTCGCGAACCGGCGGCCCCAGCCCCGTCTCGCAACTTATGAAGCTGGTAACTTTCGACAACGTCAGCAAGCTTTTCGGCGAGGTCGTCGCCCTCAAGGACTTCTCCCTGGAGGTCCAAGACCGCGAGTTCCTCGTTCTCCTGGGGCCCTCGGGCTGCGGCAAGTCCACCGCGCTGCGCATCGTGGCCGGCCTGGAGGATCCCACCAGGGGCAACATCCTCATCAAGGACCGGGTGGTGAACGACGTGGAGCCCAAGCGTCGCGACGTGGCCATGGTCTTCCAGAACTATGCCCTCTATCCGCACATGAGCGTCTACGACAACATCGCCTTCGGGCTGCGGATGCGCGGCCTGAGCCGCCACGAGATCGACAGGCTGGTGAAGGAGGCGGCCCAGAGCCTGGGCCTCTCGGACCTTCTCCGCCGCAAGCCCGGCGAGCTCTCGGGAGGCCAGCGGCAGCGGGTGGCCCTGGGGAGGGCCATCGTCCGGCGGCCCGTGGTCTACCTGATGGACGAGCCTCTCTCCAACCTGGACGCCAAGCTGCGGGTGCAAACGCGGGGCGAATTGATCAGAATGCACCGGCAGCTCCAGACCACGTTCATCTACGTTACCCACGACCAGGTAGAGGCCATGACCATGGGCGACCGCATCGCCATCCTGGAGCAGGGGCTGCTCCAGCAGGTGGGACCGCCCCAGGAGGTCTACGACCGGCCGGCCAACATCTTCGTTGCCGGCTTCATCGGCAGCCCAGCCATGAATCTCTTCCCGGCCCGCGTCCGCAGTCGCGACGGCGACGTCTTCGCCGAGAGCGAGGTAGGCAACTTCCGCCTGGACACCGCGCAGACCCGCGGCGCTCCCGACACCTCCGACGGCGAGGTCATGGTCGGCGTGCGCCCCGAACACCTGTACCTGAGCGCCGAGGGCGGCGGCCGCGTGTCGGCCACAATAGATGCCGTGGTAGACCTAGTGGAGTACCTGGGCAACGAGGCCCATGTCACCTTCTCCCGGGGCGGCACCACACTGGTGGCCCGCCTCGACGCACGGGTGAGCCTGAAGCCCGGGGAGACGGTCCCCCTTACCGTCCTGGTCGAGGACATCCACCTCTTCGATCGAGCCAGCGGTCGGAGGCTTGGCTGATGGAGCGCGGGAACGCTGGGGCAGCGGCGGCGCCGCCCGCCCCGGTTCTCCTGACGCGGCGGTATCCCTGGCTGGGGGAGCTGGCACGCTTCGGGGGCGCCATGCTCTTCCTGTGGCCTTCCCTGCTCCTCTTCGGGGGGTTCATCTTCTATCCTCTCGTCAAGTCGGTCTACCTGGGCTTCTTTGTCAGCGACCCCTTCGGGCGGAACCCTCAGTTCGTCGGCTTCGACCAGTACAGGGAGGTGCTGACGTCGGCGGACCTCCGCAAGAGCCTGGGGGTAACCTTCCTTTTTGCCCTCTATACGGTCCCCACGGGCGTAGTGCTGGGGTTGGTGCTCGCGCTGCTGGCGAACCAGCGCCTGCGAGGAGCTCTCTTCTTCCGCACCGTCTTCTCGTCCACGATTGCCGCCTCCGTGGCGGTGGCGGCTGTCATGTGGCTGATGCTGCTTAACCCCAGCGCCGGCTTCGTCAATTGGGTGCTGGGCCAGTTCGACCTGCCCCGCGTCAACTGGCTCACGGACCCCATATGGAAGGCATCCTGGGACAGCGGCCCGGCCCTGATGGCGGTGTCCCTCACCACCATCTGGATGAACATCGGCTTCACCACCTTGATACTGCTGGCCGCCCTCCAGAACATCCCCGAGGAGCTGTACGAGAGCGCCCGGGTCGACGGCGCCAGCCCCTGGTCCATCCTGCGACACGTCACTCTGCCCATGCTCTCGCCGGCCCTGCTCTTCGTCGTCGTGGTCGGTACCATCATCGCCTTCCAGTCATTCGGCCAGATCCACATCCTCACCAGGGGCGGCCCCCTGGACGCCACCAACGTCATCGTTTACTCCATCTTCAGAGACGTTCGGGAATATCAGCAGTACGGCGAGGCGGCGGTGAAGGCAATAGCCCTCTTCTTGCTGGTGCTAACCTTCACCCTCATTCAGCTCCGCTTCCTGGAGCGGAGGGTCTTCTACCGATGACGATTCGCATCAACTACGGACGGTTGCTCCGGGTGGCCCTGATGTACACCGTGCTCTGCCTTGGCGCCGCCGTCATCCTGCTGCCCATCTACCTGGCGGTAGTGAACAGCCTCCTACCCAAGGAAGACGCCATCTCCTACCCCCCGAAGCTGTTCGCGCCCAACCCTCAGTGGGGCAACTACAAGAAGGCTATGGAAGCGGTGCCCCTGGGGCGCTACATGTTCAACAGCTTCGTTCAGTCCGGCATCATTACCATCGGGCAGCTAGCCACCTCGACGATCGCCGCCTATGCCTTCGCCTTCATGCGTTTCCCTTTGCGCAACTTCCTCTTCATCGCCTTCCTTTCCACCCTCATGGTGCCCTGGGAGGTCACTATCGTCCCCAACTACCAGACCGTGCAGATGATGGGCGGCGTGCTGGGGGGCCACGTGCTGAGTCTGGACTCCTATCAGGCACTGACGATCCCCTTCCTAGCCACCGCCTTCGGCACCTTCCTGCTGCGGCAGCACTTCCTGACCATGCCGCTTGAGCTCCGGGACGCCGCCGCCATCGACGGCTACGGACACTTCCGCTTCCTCTGGCACGTGGTGCTGCCGCTCTCCAAGCCAGCGCTGGGGACGCTGGCCGTCTTCTCGTTCCTGCAGTCCTGGAACCAGTACCTGTGGCCGCTGCTGGTCACCAACTCCGACAACTACCGGACAGTACAGATAGGGCTGGCGGGCCTGGCCTCGCAGGAGATCGATTCAATCAACGTGGTGATGGCGGGCACCGTCATCGCCCTGCTGCCCATGCTCATCATGATCGTGCTCTTCCAGCGCCAACTGGTGCGGGGGCTCATGTCGGGGGCCATCAAGGGCTAGCGCTCCGCGCGGTCGCAGTTCAGAAAGTGAGGTGGGAAGTGCGAAGGATCCTCTTGCTGCTCGTGGCCGCTTCTTCACTGGCCCTGGCTGCCGCTTGCGGCGGCGGCGAGGAGGAGGCCGTTCAGGGAACCCCTCAGACGACCCCCCAGGAGACCCCGCAAGCCGGCCCGGTGAGTATCACGTTCTGGCATTCCATGACTGTCGCCAATGAGGAGACCCTGAACGGCCTAGTAGAGGAGTTCAACGCATCCCAGGGCGAGGTGGTGGTGAAGCTTGTCTTCCAGGGGAGCTACAATGACTCCCTGAACAAGTTCCTGGCCAGCCTGGGTCGCGCCAGCGAGTTGCCGGCCCTCGTCCAGATCGAGGACATCTCCACCCAGCTCATGATCGATAGCGAGGAGATCACCCCGGTCCAGGACTTCGCCGACGAGGAGGACTATGACCTCTCGAGCTTCGAGCCCCGTGTCCTGGACTACTACCGGGTGGGCGACCGGCTCTACTCCATGCCCTTCAACCTCTCCAACCCCATCCTCTACTACGACAAGAACGATTTTCGCGAGGTCGGCCTCGACCCGGAGAAGCCGCCCGCCACCCTGGAGGAGGTGAGGGAGTACTCGGAGAAGCTTCTCACGAGGGACAGCTCCGGCAACATCACCCGCTCCGGCATCTCCCTGGAGGTGAGCCCCTGGTACTTCGAGCAGATGCTGGCCAAGGCCGGCGCCCTCTTCGTCAATAACGGCAACGGCCGCGAAGGCCGGGCCACGGAGGCCGTCTTCAACGGGCCCGAGGGCAAGGCCATCTTCCAGTGGTGGGGCGACATGGTGAGCAGCGGCCTGGCCTACAACGTCGGCCGCAACCCCACAGGGCTCGATGCCCTGCTGGCCATCGCCTCCGGCCGCGCCTCCATGACCATCGGCAGCTCCGCCGGGCTGCGCTCCGTCTTCGATATCATCGAGGCGGGAGCCGCGAAGGACGTGGAGCTGGGGGTGGGGCCAATGCCGGCGCCCCAGAGCGAAGATGGTGGCATGGTGGTGGGGGGCGCTTCCCTATGGATCGTCAAGGCCCGGCCGGAGGCCGAGCAGGGGGCGGCCTGGAAGTTCATCAAGTTCCTGGCGGAGCCGGCCCAACAGGCCGAGTGGTACGCCGGCTCCGGCTATTTCCCCATCCGCCGCGACGCCTTCGATGAGCCGAAGGCCCAGGAGGCAGAGGCCCAGTACCCCTATCTGCGCGTCGCTCCCACGCAGCTCCAGGAAGGGGCCCGCAACCCGGCTACCCAGGGCTACCTGCTCGGCGCCGCGGCCAAGGTCCGCAGCGAGACCGTGGCTACCGCCATAGAGTCGATGATCCTCACCGGCACGCCGCCCGACGAGGCCATAGATCGCGCCGCCAGTGAGGCCACGGAGCTGATAGAGGACTACAATCAGCGTATAGGGGAGTAGCCGGGACTTGGAACCTTAGAACCTTGGAACCATCGAACCGACGGCGAATCGGTTCGAGCAGCCACCCGTAGGGACAGAGCTTATGGTCTTCAAGAAAATAACTTCATGCTGTCCACCGTAGCTGCAGACCTTCAGGTCTGCCCTCAGCACTGCTTTCTTGGCAGGGCTGATGGTCTGCAAGTATTTACATTCACCTCTGAGGGTTGAAACCCTCAGCTTCGAGGAAGCCGCGGATTTCAATCCGCAGGATTAATGTATTTCGTTTAACGCCATAAGCCCTGCAGCTACGAAGCGCTGCCCAGGAGAGTGTGAAGATAATTCGTTTAGCGCCATTAGCTCTGTCCTCGACGACCGCGTGGTTCGCCCGGGACAAGCTGCGCGCTTCCGCCTTCGCCTCCGACGGAAGCTCCGTCCTTACGGCCCAGCCGCACGAATCAGCGGGAGGGCCCGGCCGTGGCACCTTAAGAGGCTGGCCCGTGGAGGGGGCCGCAAAATGCGAAGAGCCGTATTCCTGCTAATCCCGCTGCTATTCTTGCTGGCAGCCTGCGGTGGCGGAGATGAGGAGGCCGTCCAGGAGACCCAGCCCCCGGGCCCCGTGACCATCACCTTCTGGCACTCCATGACCGTCTCCAACAAGGACACGCTCGAATCGCTCGTCCAGCAGTTCAACGCCTCCCAGAGCGAGGTGACCGTCAACCTTGTCTTCCAGGGGATCTATGACGATTCCCTGAACAAGTTCCTGGCCAGCTCCGGCCGCGGCAGCGAGCTGCCCGCTCTCATCCAGATCGAGGACGCCTCCACCCAGCTCATGGTCGACAGCCAGGAGGTCACCCCCGTCCAGGACTTCATCGACCGTGACAAGTACGACCTAGCCAACTTCGATCCGCGCGTCCTCGACTATTACCGAATCGGAGACCGCCTGTACTCGATGCCCTTCAACCTCTCCAGCCCCGTCCTGTACTACGACAAGAACGACTTCCGCGAGGTCGGCCTCGACCCGGAGAAGCCTCCCGCTACGCTGGAGGACGTGAAGGCGTACTCGGAGAAGCTGCTCCAGAAGGACGGCTCCGGCAACGTCACCCGCTCCGGCATCGCCTTGGACGTGTACCCCTGGATTTTCGAGGAGTGGCTGGCCAAGGCCGGCGCCCTCTACGTCAACAACGGCAACGGCCGCGACGCCCGCGCCACCGAAGCCGTCTTTAACGGACCTGAGGGCAAGGCCATCTTCGAGTGGTGGGCAGACATGGTGAAGAGCGGCCTCGCCTTCAACGTCGGCCGCAACCCCAGCGGCGCCGACGGCCTGCTGGCTATCGCCTCCGGCCGCGTCTCGATGACCATCGCCAGCTCCAACGCCCTGCGCTCCGTCTTCGACGTCATCGAGGCGGGCGGTGCCCAAGGCATCGAACTCGGCGTGGGCCCCATGCCCGCACCCCAGAGCCCGGAAGGAGGCATCAGCGTAGCCGGCGCCTCTCTCTGGATCCTCAAGGCTCGCCCCGAGGCCGAGAGAGAAGCCGCCTGGAAGTTCATCCGCTTCCTGGTGGAAGCGGAGCAGCAGGCCGCCTGGTACGCCGGCTCCGGCTACTTCCCCATCCGCAGCGACGCGTTTGACAAGCCAGCAGCCCAGCAGGCGGAGGCCCGCTACCCCTACCTGCGCGTCGCCCCGCAGGAGTTCCAGGAGGGCGCCCGCAACCGCGCCACCCAGGGCTTTCTTCTCGGCCCCTTTTCCAAGATCCGCTCCGAAGTCGTCGCGACCGCCATCGAGTCCATGATCCTGACTGACACCCCGCCCGATGAGGCCATAGACAAGGCCGCCAGCGACGCCACACAAGCGATCGAGGAGTATAATCAGCGCCTGAAGGAATAGCGGCGCCCATCCTCTGCGGCTCTGGACGGCTGCCCCTGTGCCATCACCTATCGAAGACTGCGGAGGGGGCACCAAAGTGCGAAGAACCCTCTTTCTGCTGACCCCGCTGCTGGCCCTGGTGGCGGCCGCCTGCGCCGGCGGCGCCGGAGCGCCCCAGGAGACCCGGCCCGCTGGCCCCGTCAAGATCACGTTCTGGCACTCTATGAACGCCGCCAACCGCGACGCCCTGGAGAAGCTGACCGCCACCTTCAACGCCAGCCAGGACGAGGTGAGGGTAGAGCTGGTCTTCCAGGGCAACTACGTCGATTCCCTCAACAAGTTCATCGCCTCCGTGCGCTCCGGCGACGTGCCCGCCATCCTCCAGATGCACGACGCCTCCACCCAGCTCCTCATCGACAGCGGCGAGGTCACCCCCATCCAGGACTTCGTCGACCGGGAAGACTACGACCTCTCCGACTTCGAGCCGCGGCTCCTGGACTACTACCGCGTCGGCGACCGGCTCTACTCGATGCCCTTCAACGTCTCCAACCCGGTCCTCTTGTACGAGAAGAACTCCTTCCGTGAGGCGGGCCTCGATCCCGAGAAGCCTCCCGCTACGCTGGAGGAGCTGACGGAGGCGTCCCGCAAGCTGGTGCAGCGGGACAGCCAGGGCAACGTGACCCGCTCCGGCGTCGCCCTGGAGATCAACGTCTGGTACTTCGAGCAGATGCTGGCCAACGCTGGCGCCCTCTACGTCAACAACGGCAACGGCCGCGACGATAGGCCCACTGAGGCCGTCTTCAACGGGCCCGAGGGCCAAGCCATCTTCCAGTGGTGGCACGACATGGTTGAGGAAGGACTGGCCTTCAACGTGGGCCGCAACCCCACCGGCACCGACCACCTGTACGCGGTGGGCGCCGGCCGCGCCGCTATGACCATCGCATCGTCCTCGGCCCTGCGCTCCGTGCTGGACGCCCTGGAGGCGGGAGGGGGCCCGGCCGGCGCGGAGATGGCCATCGGGCCGTTTCCAGCGCCCCAGAGCCCGGACGGCGGCATGGTCGTTGGTGGCGCCTCCCTCTGGATCATCAAGAGCCGCCCGGAGGCCGAGCAGGAGGCGGCCTGGAAACTGATCAAGTTCCTGGTGGAGCCGCCCCAGCAGGCCGAGTGGTACGCCGGCACGGGCTACTTCCCCATCCGCCGCCTGGCCTACGAGGAGCCCGCCGCCCAGGAGGTGGAGGCCCGCTACCCGTTCTTCCGCGTCGCCCCCGATCATCTGGCGGCCGGCGCCCACAACCGGGCCACGCAGGGAGCCCTCGTGGGGCCCCTGCCTCAGATAAGGGAAGTGATAGCCACGGCCATCGAGGAGATGATCGTGGGTGCCAAGTCGCCGGCCCAGGCCCTGGACGATGCTGCCGCAGAGGCCACGGAGATCATCCAGGACTACAACCGCCGCGTGCGGTGACAGACGGGACCCGCCGAAAAGCTTAGAGCGACCGAAGAGGGTGGCGAGTTGGGCGGCGTGTGAACGAAGCGCTTCTCGCACAGTCAGCGTGCAGGGAGGCAGGAGGGGCTGCCCCTGCGGCCCCACGTCTACCTGGGCGACGAGTGCCGCCTCGATTGGCTCTTGACGCCCTGTGGCGGCCTCTTCACAACCCGGGGTTGGTGTCTCGAAGGTCAGGGAGGTCTGTGAGCACCTTCAGCCCCATTGCCCGTCCCAGCTGGACCTGTTGCTCGTCGTGACTCAGCAAGGGCAGCTCATGCTCCAGGGCACTGCTGATGACCCACACATCGCCGTCCTGCGCCCCTCCTCCGGGGCGACTAAGCCTTCTCAGGTCCGTGCGCACTTCAACGACCCGCGCGTACCAGATACTGGTTGCCTCAGAGTGGGGCAACTTGAGCATCGCGGCCAGCAAATCGTCAAGACGTTTTCTCCTAGCTTCCTTGTACGGAAACCCTAGTAGCTCCGCCTCGGTCTGGAACGATATGGCGAGGCGACGGTCACCGATCAGTCTTTCGTAGGCGAGAGACTCTCGGCTGGCTCTTGTGAGGTACTGGACTACATTGGTGTCAGCGAGGAGGTATTCAGCCATCAAGGCCGGGGCTAGGCGGTTTCAGGGCGCCGCAATTCCCGCACGTACCGTTCGAACTCAGCGATCTCCGCCCCCGTTTCCCAGATGGCCGATGCAAGAGCGACATAGTCTGGTCGTTCCTTGGGGAGGTTCTGTTCACGTTCGAGTTGGGCTATTGACTTGGGAGGCTTGTCGCTCTTGGGACCAGATGAGGGCAGAATCGTGACATCACGTGCGACCCGGCTAGTTGGGGTTTGTCCTTCGATCTCCTCCTCGACTTGAAGCTCAACCGCGTGATCCAGAGCAGCCGCTATTCTGCCGCCAAGTTCCTCGTCGACCTCAAGCGTCAGGTCTCTCCCATCTGGCAACTTGACGCGCAGTCGCTGCCGCCCGGGCTCGACATCAACCATGTAGGCATGGCCTGACAGTCGCCGCCTCCGGGTCCGGTGTTGGGGTAGCTCCTCTTCAGCGAGTTCCCTAGTGCGGATGCTTGCCCTTAGCACTTGCCTTCGAGGAAGTCCAGGGCGCGGAGACAGTGGGCTGTAGGCAATCTCCGCCCGTGGCCCAATTTGCCCTGCTTCCTCCACGACCGCACGAACGTGGCGGCGAATGTCCAATCGGTCGGATGGCGCGGATTCACCCGCCTCAATCCGTCGCATCTCCTCGTAGAAGTCAAGTGCGACATCGTCTGGGGTCGGCTCCTCGAGGATCGCAAGCCAGCCCTGTATGACCCCCGGCGGTGGAGCCACTTCGATCGTTGTGCTGCCCGGCCTCACCCGAATTACCCTGATGGCTGCAAGTGTTTCCTCGGCAATCCTGCGCCGTCCCGGTCGCGGACCAGCCATCCCTATCTTGGCGCGGGCAATAGCATAGAACGCGGACGAGAGACTACTCAGGAGCCGAGTCAGCTTCCCGAATTCGACCCCTTCGCCCTCAGTGTCGAGGATGCTAAACACGAACCAGGGCTCGACTTGATCTTCAGTCATTGGCGCCGTAGTCTAGGCCTAAGAAGGCAGCTTGGTCAAGCGTCGCCTTCCCAAGCGCTCCCCTCAATCATACTCGGTTTGAGCAACGGCCAGATAGACACTCCAGGCACCACCCCGCCCCACCATCGCTGGTGTCGCAACCAGCGCGGACTCGTGTCCCCAAGATCGTGAAGACACCAGAGCCCACCACAGCAGCGGATCCCACGCATCACGGGGCCACGCTCACGCCATCAGGCGCTCGAGGACTCTGCCCACTTCCAGCGAGGAGCCGGCGGATAGATTGACGATCGGCAGGTCCGCCCCCAGGGCCCGCCACTCCTCCAGCTCGTCGCGGCACTCGTCCGGGCTACCCACGACGGTGGTGGCATCGAGCATCCGGTCGGAGACGGCGGCAGCCGCCCCCTCCGGGTCGCGGCGGTCCCAGGCGGCCCGGATGTCGGCCACCTCCCTCTCGAAGCCCAAGCGCTGGAGCATCTCATAGTAGAAGACGCCCATGCGCCCCACGTAGAAGGCGATGGGCTGTTGGGCGCGGCGGCGCGCCTCGTCGCGGTCGCCGTCAGCGGCAACGAACACCCCGATGGCGGGGGCCACCGTCAGGTCCTGTCGCTCACGGCCCGCCGCTCGGGCGCCGTTCACGAGCTGCTCGATGCCCTCCCTGAGGTGGTTCTTCGGCCAGTATATGGGGATCCAGCCGTCGGCCAGGCGGCCGGTCTGCTCTATGCTGCGGGGGGTCAGAGAGGCGACGAAGATGGGGATGTGCCGGCGCGCTGACTGGAGGTCGATGCGGAAGCCGCGCTTGAGGTGGAAGAGCTCGCCTTCGTAGATGAGTCGCCGTCTGGCCACGATGCGATTGATGACCTCCACGTACTCCCTGAGGCGGGTGAGGGGCTTCTGGAAGGGAACGCCGTGCCAGTGCTCGACGACGTTGGCGCCGCTGCTGCCCAGCCCCAGGATCATCCGCCCGCCGGAGATCTCGTCGATGCTAAGGGCGGTCATGGCGAGGACGGCAGCGCTGCGGCTGAAGACGTTGACGATGGCCGTGCCCAGCTTGATGTTCCTGGTCTTCAGGGCCAGCTCGGTGAGGAGAGTGAAGGCATCGCGTCCCCAGGCCTCGGCCACCCAGGCGGAGTCAACACCCAGGTCTTCGGCCACCTGCACGCGCCGGACCAGCTCCTCCCGTTCCGCTGCGGAAGCGGCGAAACCTACGGCGATGCCCAGCCTCTTGGTCACGGGAGCTTCTCCCCAGGTGGACGAGTAGGGGCGTAGCATGCTACGCCCCTACCGCGCAGCACGCTGCGCCCCTGCTATTCTTCCCGGCCAGCGCGACGGAGGGCCCGCTCGGCCAGCCGGTCGGAGTAGGCCTGCCAGGCGCTCTCGGCTTCTCCCGGCTGGCGCCGCGAGACGCGGAAGCGGCAGGTGGGGGCGCCGGCGGGTATGGTCGTCTCGAAGGCGGCGTTGAAGCCCTGGAAGCGGGCGGCGACGTCGGGCACGCTCGCCAAGCCCTCGGCGAAGCCGCGGGTAATGCCCTGCACCACGTATCGCTGTACGCGGCAGTCATCAGCGCTGTATATGTCCTGGTGCGGGCAGTAGTGGATGTCGAAGGAGAAGGCGTCCGGCCCCTCCATGTGTGGCTCCTCAATGGACGCGTAGAAGACCTCGTTGATCCACGAGCACCAGAGTGAGCCCAGCTCCACGCCGCTCAGCCCGGGCGGGATCTCGACGCCCTCCAGACTCTCTCTCGCCAGCCGCTGTCCGACGCGCTCCAGGGCGTCGATGCAGGCGCGCTGCCCCTCTTCTCCGCAACGGGCCTCCACCTCCTTCAGCATCTCGATGACGGCCACAGCGTTCATCTGGCCCCAGACGAACAGGACGGCGGGGTCGTAGTCGTGACGGCTCAGGGCCTGCTGCCGCAGGTTCTCCACCGCCTTGGCAAAGGGCATTTTGAAGGGCAACTGTCCTGGTCGGCGAGATGGCTTCATGACTCTCCTCTCCTCGGCTGCTGCGTCTTCGCCGGAGGCGAATCAGCCTGCGGTCGAAGGGGCCGGTCCTGGCACGGGCCCTTTGCCTCACGTGCGACTGGAGTGCAGTCCGGACGGGGCGGGAGTCCACGTAGGCACGCGCGCACGCTGAGGAACAGGGCGGCCACGGCTAGCTGGCTCGGTGACGGCGCTACGGTCCTGCGGCCCCGGTGTCCGGCGGCGCCGGCGCCGTGGCCTCGGACTCCATGTCCAGCGCAAACGGCGGGTATTCGTCCACCAACGAAGCCATGTAGGCGAACAACCGCGCCTGCCAGCGCATGACGCCGCGCAGATACTTGTAGATCCCCTCCGGATAGGTTTCTTGGATCAGGACCATGATGGCCGCGATCAGGATGAGGATGCCGGCCACGATCCCAAGCAGCCCCAGGACGAAGGCGCTCGGGATAGCGAGGATTATGCGCAGAAGGGTCGAGCCGGCTGTGGGGGACCCGCTGGGCGCGACCTCGAAATGCAGCGTCTCCTTCGGCTCTTCATTGGGAAGCCGGTCGGTGAGGAGGCCCATGTAGGCGTAGAAAGCCAGCAGGAATCGAAGCCACTTCGTCATGTTCTCGTTAGCCTGCGCGAGATACCCCTCAGCGCCTCGCTGGGAGATAAGGATCGCCGCCACCACCGGGATGGCCAGGTAGGCAGCGCCGTACAGCCAGCCGATGACGCCGCCCAGTATCGAGAGGACGACCACGATCAGAATCCGGATCGCGATCTGAACACGGTCGAACTTCTGGGGCGCCGCGATGTCGAAGGTTGCTGCGTACGAGGCCATGACCCATCCCTCCAGGAGTCCCAAGGGGGACTCGATCCTACACCAGCACCGACGCCGGGTACTCGCCGAACACGCGGCGCATGACGCCGCAGGTCTCCCCCAGGGTGCAGTAGGCGTTGGCCGCCTCCAGCAGATAGGGCATAAGGTTCTCGGCGCCGCGAGAGGCCTCCTCCAGCCGGCGGAGGGCCGCCTCGGCCCGGGCGCCGTCGCGCTCCGCGCGCAGGCGCCGGAGCCGCTCCCGCTGGCGCTTCTCGCCTTCCGGATCCATCTCCAGGATTGCCATGTCCAGGGGTTCCTCGACCGTGTACTCGTTGACGCCGACGATGACGCGCTCGCCGGTCTCGATCTCGCGCTGGTAACGGTAGGAGGCCTCGGAGATCTCGCGCTGCAAGAACCCGGCCTCCAGAGCCGGTATGACGCCACCCTGAGCCCGGATGCGATCGAAGTAGGCGTGGCAATCACGCTCCAGGTCCGATGTCAGCCGCTCGACGAAGTAGCTGCCGCCCAAAGGGTCCACGGTATCGGTGGCGCCGGACTCGTCGGCGATGATCTGCTGCGTGCGCAGGGCGAGGAGGGCCGCCCTTTCGCTGGGCAGGGCAATGGCCTCGTCCAGGGCGTTGGTGTGGAGGGACTGGGTGCCGCCCATGACAGCCGCCAGGGCCTGGATGGCGGTGCGGATGAGGTTCACCTCCGGCTGCTGCGGATAGAGCGAGCAGCCGGCCGTCTGGGTGTGGAAGCGCATCCACCAGGAGCGCGGGCTCTTGGCCCCGTAGCGCTCCCGCATCTCCCGAGCCCAGATGCGGCGGGCGGCCCGAAACTTGGCTATCTCTTCGAAGAAGTCGTTGTGGCAGTTGAAGAAGAAGGACAAACGGGGCGCGAAGTCGTCAATGTCCAGCCCGCGTTCCAGGGCGGCCTCCACGTAAGCCATGCCGTCGGCCAGGGTGAAGGCCAGCTCCTGGGCTGCCGTCGAGCCCGCCTCCCGGATGTGATAGCCGGAGATGCTGATGGTGTTCCAGACGGGCATCTCCCGTGTGCCAAACTCGATGGTGTCCGTCACCAGCCTCATGGCCGGCTTTGGGGGGAAGATGAACTCGTTCTGGGCAATGTACTCCTTGAGGATGTCGTTCTGGATGGTGCCGCCCAGTTGGGCGCGCGGAGAGCCCTGCTTCTCGGCAGCAGCGATGTACATGGCCCAGATGACGGCCGCCGGGGAGTTGATGGTCATGGAGGTGGTGATCTCACCCAGAGGTATGCCCCGGAACAGGATCTCCATGTCCGCGAGAGACGAGACGCCGACGCCGCAGCGGCCGAACTCGCCCGCCGCCTGCGGATCGTCGGTGTCGTAGCCCATGAGGGTGGGCAGATCGAAGGCCACCGAGAGGCCCGTCTCGCCGTGGTCCAGCAGGTAGCGGTAGCGCTCGTTGGTCTCCTCGACGGTGCCGAAGCCGGCGAACATGCGGATGGTCCAGAGGCGACCCCTGTAGCCGGTGGGGTGGATGCCGCGCGTGAAGGGAGGCTCGCCGGGGAATCCGATGTCCCGCTGGTATTCGATGTCGGCCACGTCCGTGGGGTCGTAGAGGCGCCGGATGGGCCGGCCGGAGGCGGTGGTGAAGAGGGCCGGGCGTTCTCGGCCCCGGCGCTCCACCTCCTCCTCCCACTGGCGACGTAGCTGTGCTAGCTCCCCCGACTGCTCACTGTCGGACATGGCTCTCCTTACTGGCCCAGCGCGACGAGCTGCCGAACCGCCAGCCCACGTCCATTATACATATAGCCGCCGGACGTTCACTCCCCCGGTGACCAGACGGGCAGCGACTCAGGCACCTGTAGCCGCACAGGGTCCCCCAGCCGCAGGCCATGCCTCTCCGCCAGGCCAGCGGCCACCTCCACGACGTAGAGGGCGGGGCTGTCCGGCCTGTAGATGGTGAGCTGGTCGTCAGGCACGGCGCCCTCCGGCTGGGCAGTGGCGATGCCAGCCACCCGCATGTCACGGCTGATCCAGATGATGTCGATGGGGAAGGGGACATCTTTCATCCAGAAGCCGTACTCCCTCTCCTGGTCAAAGACGAAGAGCATCCCGCGGTCTTCGGGAAGGGACTCGCGGCCTCCCAGGCCCCGGTAGAACGCTTCCTCCGTGTCCGGCACCTCCGCCAGCACCCGCAGGCTGCCGATCTCCACGGTGGCAAGCTCGCCGTCCTCACCACCACCGCAGCCAGGACCGGCCAGGACGGCCACGAGACCGGCCGATATCATCACCGCGGCGACAAGAAAGCCCCTCACTTGCTAGGCCCCCGGTCCGATCATGTGCCTATAATAGATCACGGGATAGTCATGGCGCCCAAGGTCAAAACAGCCCTCGCCGAGGTCTTGGACTCCAGCACCAAGGAGGGCGTCCTCTACGAGAAGCTGGAGGGCGGTCGGGTGCGCTGCTGCGCCTGCGGCCACCGCTGCCTGATCCTGGACGGCCTGCGCGGCATCTGCAAGGTACGCTTCAACGAGGGCGGCATCCTGCGAGTGCCGACCGGCTACGCGGCAGGCCTCAACTGTGACCCCACCGAGAAGAAGCCCTTCTTTCATGTGCTGCCGGGGTCGCAGACGCTGACCTTCGGCATGCTGGGCTGCGACTTCCACTGCCCCTACTGTCAGAACTGGCTCAGCTCCCAGACCCTGCGCGACCCGGCGGCGGGCACCGGCACCACCCGTGTCAGCGCCGAGCAGGTGGTGGCACTCGCCCGGCACCACGGGGCCCGCCTCATCGGCAGCTCCTACAACGAGCCTCTCATCACTGCCGAATGGGCGGTGGAGATCTTTCGCCTCGCCCGCCCAGAGGGGTTCAGAACCCTCTTTGTCTCCAACGGCAACGCCACCCGCGAGGTCCTGGAGTTCCTGCGTCCATGGGTAGACTGCTACAAGATCGACCTCAAGTCTATGTCTCAGAAGAGCTACCAGAAGCTGGGGGGACGCCTAGAGAACGTCCTGGACACCATTGGGATGGTCTCCCAGATGGGGTTCTGGACGGAGGTGGTGACCCTGGTGGTGCCCGGCTGGAACGACTCTGATGAGGAGCTGAGGGAGGCGGCACGCTTCCTAGCCTCGGTCTCGTCGGACATCCCGTGGCACGTGACCGCCTTCCACAAGGAGTACAGAATGACGGGCCCCGACAACACCTCAGCGGCCACCCTGCTGCGGGCGGCGGCGATTGGCCGCGAGGAGGGGCTGCATTTCGTCTACGCCGGCAACCTGCCCGGCCGCGCCGGCCCCTACGAGAACACCTACTGCCCGCAGTGCGGGATCCTCCTCGTGGAGCGCTACGGCTACCACATCGCCCAGTACACGTTGGAGCCGGGCGGGCGCTGCCCCTCCTGCTCGGCCCTCATCCCGGGGGTTTGGGACTGACCGCTCTCCGGTTCCGAGAAGCCCTCTCTCCCTCAACGCTACCCGCGGGATGGCGCCCTGGACGGCGCAGCCTTGTCGATGTCCCTGGGGACCCGCAGGGGCCCAGGCGGGGAACGCCTCCAGGCCTTCCCGCGCCTGGGCCTCCTCCCGGCTCTCCGGGGCCGCCGGACCTTTGGGGTGGGAAGAGCTTCCTAGCCGCGGAGGCGCGCCTGCAACTCCTCGACGGGAATGGCGGGCAGGGTCATGATCTGTATGGTGCCGCGGGCGCCCAACTCCAAGGAGATGCGGGCCACGGTCTCGTTGTTGGGAGCCTCCACGACGTTGACGAAGTCGTAGGGGCCCAGGACCGCCCACTGGCCCACCACCCTGGCCCCCATGGATTCGATCTCCTTGTTCACCTCCTGAATACGGGATGGCTTGTCCTTGAGCGTCTTCCGCCCCTCGTCGGTGAGGGTGCTGAGCAGGATGTAGATAGCCACGTGAATCCTCCCTTCTCCACGGGGCCTGTCCATCCGCGACCGCCGACCGGCACGTGCCCCTTCCTGGCGAGGCCAGACAGCCGAAGACGCAGCAGCGCCCCACCTCAGATGTGAGACAAGCGTGTCATACGCCGTGGCCGACGCCTGTCGACGGGGATGGCCCCTGATCTTGTTGACTCCGGGCGGCAAAGCGCATAACATTGCGCCGAAATACGCAATCCAACCTGACCGGGGGGCCTTGCGCACCGCCCGCCGTCAGTCACGGCAGGCGCTGGCCTTCCCCCCTGAGCCAGAGATGAGAGATCCCCGGGGCCGCCGGGCCCCGCCGAGGCAAGCCTTAGGAGAGGGCAGTGCCTATCAATATCCCGAACGTCGTGATAGATCGACTTCCCACCTATGCTCGCGCGTTGAAGCTACTGGAGCGAGAGGGCCGTGAGGTAGCCAGCTCTCAAGAGTTGGGGACCCAGCTAGGGGTAACGCCGGCGCAGATCCGAAAGGACCTGAGCTACTTTGGCCGCTTCGGCAAGCAGGGCCGAGGCTACAACGTGCGTCGCCTCCTGAGCGAACTGCGGCAGATCCTGGGCCTGGACCAGCAGTGGACACTGGCCCTTGTGGGTGTGGGTAACCTTGGGCGGGCCATCCTCACCTACGGGGGCTTCGCCCCGGAGGGCTTCTACATCGTGGAGGCTTTCGACGCTAGCCCCGAGGTCGTGGGCCAGCGTGTGGGTGAGGTCTTGGTTCGTCACGTGAACGAGATGACAAGGGTTCTCTCCCGCTCGCCGGTGGATATCGGCATCGTATCCGTGCCCGCGTCGGCAGCGCAGGAGGCCATTGATACCCTGGTCTCCTGCGGCGTCAAGGCCATCCTGAACTACGCCCCCGTCGCCGCCCGGGTGCGCCAAGGCATCCACATGCGCTCCATCGACCCGGTGCTGGCTCTGCAGAGCATGACCTTCCACCTGAAGGACCAAAAGGTGCAAGCTAACTAAGGAGAGCGAGCGCCGGCGGCGAAGGCCGAAGGCCAGGCCTCGAGCCTGGCCTTCGTCTCTCCCTTTCTTGGCTGGCGCCCCCTCAGTAGCTGCCGACCAGGGACTCCTCCTCGGTGGGAAGGCTGCGCTTGATGACTTCCAGGTGCTCCAGGGCGGCGCCGGCCCCGATGGCAACGCAGTCCATGGGATTCTCCGCCACCTGGCAGGGCACTCCCGTCTCCTGTGTGAGGAGCAGATCCAAGTGCCGCAGCAGCGACCCACCGCCCGTGAGCACGATCCCCCGGTCGATGACGTCCGACACCAGTTCGGGAGGCGTACGCTCCAGGACAGAGCGGACGGTCTGGACTATGGCGGCCAGACAGTCTTGCACCGCCTGCGTCACCTCCTGGGAGGACACCACCACCGTCTTGGGCAGGCCCGAGATCTGGTCACGACCGCGGACCTCCGTGGTCGCTTCCTCTTCCAGGGGCAGGGCACTGCCGATGGCTATCTTCACGTCCTCGGCCGTGCGGTCGCCGATAATGAGGTTGTGGCGGCGCTTGATATAGGCGGCTATGGCATCGTCCATGCGATCGCCGGCCACTCGCACGGACTCGCTGACCACCATGCCGTACATGGAGATGATGGCGGCTTCGGAGCGGCCACCGCCGATGTCGACGATCATGTTGCCGCTGGGGGAACCCACAGGGATGCGGGCTCCGATAGCCGCGGCCAGAGGCTCCGGTACGAGGTGGGCCGGCCGCCGCGCCCCCGCCTGCTCCGCTGCATCCCGTACAGCCCGCTGCTCGACGCTCGTGACGCCCGCCGGGATGCAGATCATGACCTCCGGCTTGACCAGGCTAAGGCGTCCCACCGTCTTGGTGACGAAGTAGCGCAGCATGGCCTCCGTGATCAGGTAGTCAGCGATGACACCGTCGCGCATGGGCCTGATGACGGAAATGCTACTGGGCGTCCGCCCGATCATGCGGCGGGCCTCATCGCCCACCGCCACCACCGTGTTATCCCGGACAGCCAGGGCCACCACGGCCGGCTCGTTGATGACAATGCCTCGCCCCTTGACGTACACGAGGACGTTCGCGGTCCCCAGGTCTATGCCCACCTTCTTTGCCAGCATCTCTCCTCCCGCGAAGGGTCTATCTCGTCGCCGGAGCGCACGCTGCTAGACGCGCTCTAGGACAGCCCCCAGGGCGCGCAGCTTCTGATCCAGACCCTCGTAGCCCCGGTCTAGATGATAGATGTCCGCGATCTCCGTCCGCCCCTGGGCTACCAGTCCAGCCAGGACTAGAGCAGCCCCGGCCCGTATGTCTAGCGCTTTCACGCTGGCCCCGATAAGGGGCGTGGGGCCGCTGATGACCGCTGTGGTTCCGGAGGTGACCACCTCCGCCCCCATCTTGCGCAATTCACTTACGTAAAGCAACCGGTTGTCGAAGACGCGCTCGTATATGAAGCTGACGCCCTGGGCCTGGGTGAGGAGGACGGCCATGGGAGCCTGGAGGTCAGTCGCCAGGCCCGGATAGGGGACCGACTGGGCGTTGACGGCACGGAGGGCGCCGCCGCGCCGCACTCTAAGCCCCGCTTCCGTCGCGTCCACCTCAACGCCCGACTCACGCAGCTTCCAGATAAGGGCGTCCAAGTGTGATGCCGGGCCCTCCTCTATCTCCACCTCGCCATCGGTGACGGCAGCGGCGATGGCGAGGGTACCGGCCTCGATGCGATCGGCGATGATGCGATGGCTGGTCCCATGCAGGCCGTCCACGCCCACTATCTCAATGGTGTGACTGCCAGCGCCGCAGATGCTGGCACCCATGGCATTCAGCATCCCCGCGAGGCTCGCCACCTCCGGTTCGGCGGCGGCGTTGACGATGACGGTGGTCCCCTCGGCTAGGGTGGCAGCCATCATCAGGTTCTGGGTGCCGAGGACGCTGGGGTAGTCCATGAAGACGCGCGATCCCCGCAGGCGCCGGGCGCGTGCCACGAACTTGTCGCCCTCGCGGCGGACATCGGCACCGAGGGCAGCGAAGCCGGAGAGATGCACGTCCAGGGGCCGGAGGCCGATGATGTCACCGCCGGGGGGGCTGCAGGCCGCCTCTCCGAAACGGGCCAGGAGAGGCCCCATGACCACGAAGCTGGCCCGCAGGCTGGTGGCCAGCTCGCTGGGGGCGATGAAGCAATGCAAGTCGCCGGCATTGAGGCGCAGGCCTCCCGGCGAGGTGCGTTCCACCTTCGTGCCCAGCGCCTGCATTATGTCCAGCATGAAGCGGACATCACCGATGTCGGGGACGTTCTCCAGGTAGCAGTCTTCACCCGTGAGGAGGGTGGCGGCCAGGGTGTGGACGGCAGCGTTCTTGTTGCCGCTGACCCGCACGGTGCCTTGCAGCCGGTGGCCGCCCTCGATGAGAAACCGCTCGCCCGTCACGCTCTTTCCTCGTTATTGTCACGTGGAGAATACAGGGGGCTGAGTCGCCACGCAAGGCGTTGGGGGAGGCGCCACCGACTCAGCCGCCGGCCGACGGCAGGTCGCGCCACAGACGCCGGCCCCGCTCAGGCAGACGCTAGGCTCCCGGCTGCGGGGCGCCGCCGGGACGCGAGGGGCGACCGGCGCGGCGACGGCGACGCTCCACCACCTTGAGGCGGGCCAGAGAGCGCTCCAGGGCGGCGGTGGCACGCGCCATGTCCCCCCGGGCCTCACGGGTCGTCAGCAGCTCCTCAGCGCGTCGGCGGGCCGCCTCGGCACGTTCCGCGTCGATCTCCTCGGCGCGCTCGGCGGTGTCGGCCAGGACCACTACGCGGTTGTCCCTCACCTCCACGAAGCCGCCGGAGATGGCCATCTCCACCTCGTCGCCGCCCTTCCTGATAACGATGACGCCGGGGACGATCGTTGTCATGAAGGCGGCATGCCGGGGTAGGACGGCGAACTCGCCCTCCACGCCGGGGGCGATGATCTCGTCCACCTCCTTCTCGGAGTAGACGACGCGCTCAGCGGTGACGATGTCGATGTCTAGTTTAGGCATGGGTCCAGGAACTCACGCGGTGGCCTCCGCCTCCATCTTCTCGGCCTGCTCCCTCGCCTCCTCGATCTGGCCCACCATGTAGAAGGCCTGCTCCGGCAGGTCGTCGTGCTTGCCCTCCAGGATCTCCTTGAAGCCGCGCACCGTGTCCCGGACGGAGACGTAGCGCCCCTCCTGACCCGTGAACGCCTCGGCCACGAACATGGGCTGGGAGAGGAACCGCTGGATACGGCGCGCCCGCGCCACGGTCAGCTTGTCCTCGTCGGACAGCTCCTCCACCCCCAGGATGGCGATGATGTCCTGGAGGTCCTTGTAGCGCTGGAGGACGGCCTGCACGCCCCGGGCCACCTGGTAGTGCTCCTCGCCCACGACGTGCGGGTCGAGGATGCGGGAGAAGGAGGTAAGGGGATCCATGGCCGGGTACAGCCCCTGCTCGGCGATGTGGCGCTCCAGGGCGATGACGGCATCCAGGTGGCCGAAGGTGGTGGCCACCCCGGGGTCCGTGTAGTCATCGGCGGGCACGTAAATGGCCTGGAAGGAGGTGACAGAGCCCTTCTTGGTGGAGGTGATGCGCTCCTCCAGCTCCCCCATCTCCGTGGACAGGGTGGGCTGGTAGCCCACGGCCGAGGGCAGCCGGCCGAGAAGAGCGGAGACCTCCATGCCAGCGAGGGTGTAGCGGTAGATGTTGTCGATGAAGAGGAGGACGTCCTGGCCCTCCACGTCACGGAAGTACTCAGCCATCGTGAGGCCGGTCAGGCCGACGCGCAGCCGCACCCCCGGCGGCTCGTTCATCTGGCCGAAGACCATCACCGTCTTCTCCAGGACACCGGAGGCCTTCATCTCGTTCCAGAGGTCGTTGCCCTCGCGGGAGCGCTCGCCCACGCCGGCGAAGACGGACGTACCGCCATGCTGAGTGGCGATGTTGCGGATCAGCTCCTGGATGATGATGGTCTTGCCGACGCCGGCGCCGCCGTAGGCCCCCACCTTGCCGCCGCGTGTGAAGGGCGCGACGAGGTCGATGACCTTGAGGCCGGTCTCCAAGACCTGGGCCTGGGTCTCCTGCTCGTCCAGCCTGGGCGACGGCCGGTGGATGGGCCAGGTGTCCTTCGCCTCGACCTCGCCCAGGTCGTCCAGCGGCTTGCCCAGCACGTTGAAGAGACGGCCCATGGTGCCCGGACCCACAGGCACAGCGATGCCCCGCCCCGTGTCCACGACCTCAGCGCCGCGACGGAGGCCGTCTGTGCTGTCCATGGCCAGGCAGCGCACCAGGTTATTGCCCAGGTGCTGCTGCACCTCCGCCACCAGGGCGCCGCCGACCATAGCGATCTCCACGGCGTTGTAGATTGTCGGCAGCTCGTCGGGCGGGAACTCCGCGTCCACGACGGTGCCGATGACCTGTGCTACCTTACCGTTGGCCATGAGACCCTCCCCAGGTTCCTACTTCCTACGCCTCCAGCCCCACGGAGCCGCCCACGATGTCCAGAAGCTCCTTGGTGATCTGCTCCTGCCGGGCCTTGTTGTAGGTCAGGGTCAGCTCTTCGATCATCTCGCTGGCGGCGTCGCTGGCGTTACGCATGGCCACCATGCGCGCCGACTGCTCGCTGGCCGAGAGCTCCAGAATCGCGTCGTAGACCAGCATTTCCACATACCGCGGCAGCAACTGGCCCAGCGCCTCCGGCGCCGACGGCTCGTAGATGTAGTCAACGGATCTAGGGGCCTCTCGGGGTGGCGGCTCCACGGGCAGGAGCTGGCGCACCTCGGGCCGCTGCGTCACCGTGTTCACGAAGAGCGGGAAAACCAGGAACACCCCGTCAACCTCCCCCGCTACGTAGTCGTCCATGACCAGGCGCGAGATGGGCCGCGTGTCCTCATAGGACGGGTAGTCTCCCAGCTTCGAAAACTCGCCCGCTATCGTCTGGCCCGTCCGGGCGAAGAAGTCGCGGCCCTTGCGCCCGACACAGACGAGGCGCACGCGGGCCTCACGCTGCTCCAGGACGAAGGCGGCGGCGCGGCGGTTCAGATTGGCGATGAGCCCGCCGCACAGACCCCTGTCCGGCGTGATAAAGATGACGGCGACCTCTCGCACCTCGCGGCGCTCCAGAAGCGGGTGCAAGGCGTCGGCGCCGGTGGTCTCCAGGCCCTCCGCCAGGTCAGCCAGCATCTCCCGCAGCTTGTCGGCGTAGGGGCGGGCGGCCAAGGCCCGCATCTGGGCGCGTCGCATCTTCGATGCCGCCACCAGCTCCATGGCCTTCGTGATCTTGGCCGTGCTGGACACGGAGCGGATGCGACGCTGAATCTGCCGGATCGTGGCCATTAGCTCTCTCTCCAGAGCCGGTAGCTGCGGTTGCGCAGGTGCCGGCTAAAGCGGACAGCCCCCTCCACGAGAGCGGAGCCCAGCGGAGCGATGTCTCCTTTCGGGGCGGCTGCGACGTTGCTCACTAGAGCTCCCGCCCCGGAACTCCGGGGCGCCGGCCTCAATAGGGCACGTTCTCCTTGAACTCCCGGATGGCGGCCTTGAGAGTCTCCTCAGTCTCCGGGACAAGCTCTAGCTTCTCGTCGATGCTCTGGCCGATCTCCGGGTGATTGCTTGCCATGAAGTTACGGAAGGCCGCCTCGAAATCCCGCGCCCGTCCCACCTCAACGTCGTCTAGGTAGCCATTCACCACTGCGTAGAGGATCTCCACCTGCTGATGGAGAAGCAGGGGCTCGTACTGAGGCTGCTTCAAGATCTCAGTGATGCGCTGGCCGCGCTCCAACTGGCGCCGGGTAGCGGGGTCCAGCTCGGCGGTGCCGAACTGGGCGAAGGCCTGCAACTCCCGGTACTGGGCCAGGTCCAGACGCAGCCGGCCCGCCACCTGGCGCATGGCCCGGCGCTGCGCCGAGCCGCCCACTCGGGACACAGAGAGGCCGGCGTTCATAGCGGGCCGGATACCGGCGTTGAAGAGGTCCGTCTCCAAGTATATCTGGCCATCGGTGATTGAGATGACGTTGGTGGGGATGTAGGCAGAGATGTCGCCGGCCTGGGTCTCGATGATAGGCAGCGCCGTCAGGGAGCCGCCGCCCTGCTCGGGGGCCAGCTTGGCCGCCCGCTCCAAGAGCCGGCTGTGCAGGTAGAAGACATCGCCCGGGTAGGCCTCGCGCCCCGGGGGCCGGCGGAGCAGCAGGGACACCTGGCGGTAGGCCCAGGCGTGCTTGGACAGGTCGTCGTAGACGATGAGGGCATCCCGCCCCTGCTCCATGAACTCCTCGCCGATGGCGCAGCCGGCGTAGGGGGCCAGGTACTGCATGGGCGCCGGGTCGGAGGCATTGGCTGCCACCACAACGGTGTGCTCCATGGCCCCATGCTGGTCGAAGATGGCCACCGTCTGCGCCACCTTCGACGTCTTCTGGCCGATGGCCACGTAGATGCAGATGAGGTCGCCGCCCTTCTGGTTGATGATGGTGTCGATGGCGATGGCGCTCTTGCCCGTCGAACGGTCGCCGATGATGAGCTCACGCTGCCCCCGCCCGATGGCGGTCATGGCGTCGATGGCCTTGATGCCCGTCTGGACGGGGGTGTCCACGCTCTTCCGCATCACCACGTTGGGGGCGATACGCTCCATGGGACGCGTCTTGTCAGCGTTGATGGGTCCCTTGCCGTCCAGGGGCCGGCCCAGGGGGTCCACCACGCGGCCAATGAGGGCGTCGCCCACCGGCACCTCCGCGATGCGGCCGGTGGACCGGACCTCATCGCCCTCCTTGATGTCGGTGTACTCGCCCATGACCAGGGCGCCCACGGTCTCCTCTTCGAGGTTGAGGACCAGACCCATGGCGCCGTTGGGGAACGCCACCAGCTCCGAGGCCATGCAGTTGCCGAGGCCGTGGATGCGAGCGATGCCGTCGCCGGCCTCGACCACGGTCCCGACATCCACGGCAGTGACGCGGGCCCCGAACTGCTCTATCTGTTCTTTGAGGATGGAGGCTATCTCTTCCGGTCTTACAGCCATAGCTATCTTCCGTCTCCGCTGCTGTTGCCCCTGCGTGAGAGTGCGGCCCCCGTCAGCCGCCCCCACCTCTAACGTTGGCCCCCCGTCAGGCTCTGCTTGAGGGCCAGCAGCCGGCCCCGCGTGCTGCCGTCGATGACGCGGTCGCCGACGCGGGCCACGAGGCCACCCAATATCTCCGGGGCGACCTGCGCCTCGAGTACGATCTCCTTGCCGGTCAGCTCCTGGAGGCGCTGCACCACGGCCCGCCTCTCGTCCTCGGACAGGGGTACGGCGGTGAGCACCGTGGCCTGCGTCACCCCGCGGTGCTCGTCTAGCAGGTGCTGGTACTCGTCGCGCACCTGCTCCGCCAGGGCGATGCGACGTTTCTCCACCAGGAGATGCGCCAGGTTCAGGGCGAGAGGGCTGAGGTCGGCCAGCCCCGCCCGGAGCAGCCGCTCTTTCGCCTCAGAGGGGACGCGGGAGCTATCGAGGATGTCCAGAGCACCAGGCTGGCCCGCAAGGTCTGCTATGGCCTGCAGGTCCTCGGCCCAGCGGTCGAGCTCATCCCTCTCGCGAGCGATGTCGAAGGCGGCCTGAGCGTAACGCTTGGCCGCTACCTCAATCCTCATGGCGCTGCGGGGTTAGCAGGCCCCGTCGTCCCCTTTGAAGCTGGACTCGGCCAGCACTTCGTCGATAAGGCGCCGGTGGGCACGCCGGTCCAGGGACTGGCCGATGACCCGTTCGGCGGCGTTGATGGTAAGCTCAGCAAACTCGCCGCGCAGGCTAGCGATGGCGCTATCGCGCTCCAGTTGAATCTCGTTGCGGGCTCGAGCCAGGAGGGTCTCCCCCACCTTCTGGGCCTGCTCCCGCGCCTCTTCCTGGATACGGGCCGATATCTGCTGGGCCTGGGCTATAAGGGTCTGGCCCTCTCGACGGGCCTCCTCCAGGCGCTCCTCCACCTCTTGAGCCGTTCTGGCCTCCCGCTCCTTGATGCGCTCTGCCGTCTCCAGGCTCTCGCGCACGCGACCGGCCCGCTCGTCAAGCATGCGCATGACGGGCTTGTAGGCCACCAGACGCAGGATGATCAGGAGTATCCCAAAGTTGATGATCTGGGCCAGGAGCCCCGGGAAATTGATCCCCAGGGCCCCGATGCCAAGAAGGGTAATACCATTCATCTGGGCCCCCAAGAGCTAGACGCCTGATACGCCTCTCAGAAGACGAAGCCGATCATCACCGCCACCACCAGGGCGTAGATGGCGATAGCCTCGGCGAAGGCGATGCCCAGGATCATGTTGGTCTGGATAACCGGCTGAGCCTCCGGATTGCGGCCCAGGGCCTCCATGGCCCTGCCCACCAGTAGGCCGATGGCCAGGGCGGGGGCAAAGCCGCCCACCGCCATGGCGAAGCCGGCGCCAATGAAACGCATAGCGGCGTCGGTGATCTCCAGAAGCGGAAACAGGTGAATTAGTTCCATCGCTCCTCCCTAAAGGATGCTCGCCCTTGGCGGCCTAACGGCGCTGCCGCCGCTCTCTCCACTGGTCTAGTGCCCCTCGGCCTCGCCGTGAGGGGCGGACACAGCGATGATGCCGAAGACCAGGGTAAGCATGGCGAAGATGAACGCCTGGATCGCCCCCACGAAGAGCTCCATGAAGTACACCACCTGGAGAGCCACAAGCGGCAGCAAGAATATCACCACCAGAAACAGAATCTCCCCGGCGAAGATGTTGCCGAAGAGACGAAAGGTGAAACTGACGAGGCGCGCCGCCTCCGCGACGAACTCCAGAATGCCCACGAAGACATCGATAACACCGTCCACGATCTTTCCGCGCAGGAGCCGGCCAAAGTTGAAGAACTTGCCGCCGTAGCGGAAGAAGCCGTACGTGCTGATGCCCCAAAACTCGACGAAGATGGCTGACCAGACGGCCAGGGCCAGGGGAGCATTGAGGTCGGTGTTGACACTGCGCAGGAAGGGAATGAGGACGCCCACCTTCTCATCCTTGCCCAGATTCAGGTCCCGCGTCGCCTCGTCGATAGCCAACTGCTTCACCTCGACCGGCGAGTCGGGGCCCACCTCCTCCACCTTGCCGTTGGGCAGGGTCACCGTCTCCGGCAGCTTCACATCGTCGGCGGCCGGCATTAGCATGTTCAGCCCGGCCACCTTACGGATCACCACGCCTTCCTCGTGGAAAGCCTCCTGGTGGGCGTCGATCTCCTCAACCTTGCCAATGGTGGCGAAGAAGGGCAGGAGCCCAAACCAGTTGGAGATGGCCACGTAGAGGAAGATAGTAGCGATCACCGGGAAGAACCGCCGTCCGTGTTTCTCCCCAGCAGTGTTGATGACCAGGTTATGAATGGCCTCGATGATGGCCTCGAACAGGTTCTGGATGCCGCGAGGCACCAGGCTCATGCGCCGCGTAGCTGCGTAGGCGAAGAGGGAGATGAAGATGATGACGATCCAGGAGGTTATGTATGTGTTGGTGACATTGAAGGAGCCGATGGAGATGACAGTCTCGGCCTTGAGCTCGATGATCGGTTTGGGAGAGCGCAGGAAGAGAAAGCCGGCCAGGACAAGGATCAAAAGCGCCAGGCCGATGGCGAGTCCCCTATACTTGCGCAACTAGGGCCCTCCTTCGCCCCTCCGCCCGCTGCCGTCCAAGGCCTCCACAATCATACGATAGCCGCCATAGAAGGCGGCTCCCAGACCCAGGAAAAGCCCGAACAGGGTGAACAAGGGGGCAGAGCCAAGCGAGCTATCCAACCAGACGCCTCCGCCTATCCCGAGGGCTATGCAGAGGGCAAAGTACCAGCCAATACCCAGGAGCCTCAGGGCCGGCGACAAACGGCCCATTCCCCCCTCGCGGCGCCCGGTTTTCTGCTTTGCGAATCGTATCACGGACGTGAATCTAGGATCAACCCCTGGCGTCGTGATTGGCGCATTCTTGGTGAGCCTTCGGCGGCCAGACTCGGACAGCACCCCAGCCTCATGGTCATTGCTGGAATAAGCCGACATGGTCGGCCGCCCGTAAGGGCAGAGCTTATGGCGTTAAACGAAGTAAGTTAATCCTGCGGATTGAAATCCGCAGCTTCCTCGAAGCTGAGGGTTTCAACCCTCAGAGGTGAATCTAAATACTTGAGAACCATTAGCTCTGTCCGGGGCGGAGCTGAAGCTCCGCCCTTACGGGACGACCCACTTGTTGCCTCCTGAGAAGGTCGACGTATTTTGTCAATGACCATAAAGCTGGGGCATCATGAGGCGAATCTATGCCCTCGCCTTCAGAGGCTGTTGTGCAACTCCGTAGGCCAGGCTTTCTAGCCTGGCCACACGGGGGACGCCGAGGCTGGAAAGCCTCGGCTACAGGGTTCCGCAACAAGCACTGAAGGCCGGGGCATCAGAAGGCGAATCTATGCCACCGCCGTTCGGGCGGGGGTCGAGGATTCCCCCACCAATGAGGAACCAGTTACCTGGCGTCGGAGCCGTTGCCCGACCCTCCGGCGTCTGCTACGATTAGGCGCTCTGCTTGTGGGGCAACATGGCAAGGATCTTCCTCTTCGACATCGACAACACGCTCTTGAACTCCGGCGGCGCTGGTGCCAGGGCCATGAACTTGGCGTTCCGGGACCTCTTCGCCATCGAGAACGGCTTTGAGGGCGTCGACTTCAGAGGCCGCACCGACAGCGCCATCTTCCGTGACGGCCTGCTCCTCCACCGCCTGCCCGACGGCGACTTTCCGGCTCTCCTGGCCCGCTTCAAGACCATCTACCTGCGACACCTCCGGCGCACCCTGCCCCAGATGCAGGGTCGAGTACTGCCCGGGGTCCCAAGCCTCCTGCGGGCCCTCCAAGACGCCGAGGGGATACGGATAGGTCTGGCCACCGGCAACTTCCGCCGGGGCGGCATGATGAAGCTGGAGCACTACGGCATCCGCCCCTTCTTCCGCAGCGGCGGCTTCGGTGAGGACTCGGAGCGGCGGAGCGAGGTGGTGGCCCTGGCCATCCGACGCCTGGGCGGCCGTCCCGGTGGCCGCAACCCCGTCTACGTCGTGGGCGATACGCCCATTGACGTCGAGGCAGCGAAGGCTAACAGGGCCCTGGCGGTGGCTGTGACCACGGGATCGAGCAGCGCCGAGGAGCTCACGCGCGCCGGCGCCGATGTCGTCTTCCCCGATTTCGGCGACGTGGCCTCTGTGCTGGGTGTACTGCTCTCCTAGCGAGGGGCGCCTCTGAGGGTAGCGCCACCCCTGTACTCGGCGATGGCGTGCTCGACGGCCATCTGGTCGAGGACACCGGCGCGCACGAGCCGGGCCAGGAACCGTCCCCGTCGCCCCATCTCCCGGCGCAACTCGCCCTCCGGCAAACCCAGCCTTCGCGCCAGGGCGGCCGCCGTCTCCCGGCGCTCCAGCAGCCGGAAGGAGTCGCCTTCGGCCTCCCAGCGGCAGATGGGAGTGACCGCGAGGTCGTTCCCGGCCCCGTCGTCCGGCCCTAGGAGGGCCACCTCGCTCAGCCTGCGCAAGACGCGGCCGCCGGCGTAGGCCACGTACATGGTCGCAAGGAAGGTCAGGTGGGCGAGGCGGCGTCGAGGCACGCCATTGTCCTCCTCCAGACGGGCGATCGCCTCCTCCACCGTGTCGGCGTGCATGGTGCTGCCCAGGGAGTATCCTTCGGCCAGCAACTCGAAGACGCGCACGACATAGGGGCCCCAGGAGTACACCGGAATCTCGTCGCTGATCTCGTTCACAAGGATGTAGATCGGTGGGCCGTCGCCGAGAGGAGGCAGGTCGAAGGTCTCACCCCAGCCGCACGTGAAGTAGACGCGTGTCTCCGGCGGCAGGAAGGCGAGGAGCGCGGTAAGAATGGTGGTCTTGCCAGCGCTGGGCGGGTCGGCGGCCAGGATGATCGAGGCGCGCCGCTCAAGGGCCAGCCAGAAGAGGCCGGCCATCTCCGCGGACATGGTGCCCGCATGGAGGATGTCCGTGATGGAGAGCGGCACGGGGTGGCCGGCCCAGCCGTGCCATCCCCACCAGCTCTGGGGTTGGTTCAGAGCGCGCATGGCCTTACAGATCGTATCATGCTGGACGATCCCCTCTTGTTGTCAAGCCGCGTCGGTCGCCGAGGCTCTTGCGCGACCGTTCTGTTCTGTCACCCTGAGCGAAGCGAAGGGTCTCTAGAAGTCAGATTCTTCGCTGCGCTCAGAATGACAGGGCTGGCGCAAGGGCGTTTCGCAACATGCTCGGCCCGCTACCGCCGAGGACTGCTGTCCGAGGGCAGCCACGCCGTGCTAGAATCGCCGCGAATCCTCCTCAGGAGCCGTTGACATGCCTAAGATGACCGCCGCCCTCTTCACTGGTCCCCGGAGCTTCGAGGTGAAGGATATCGAAGTGCCAGCCCTGGAGCCGGGGGGCGTGATGGTGCGCGTGTGCCAGTGCGGAATCTGCGGCAGCGACCTCCACTTCTATCGAGGCGAGCTGCCCCTGCCACCCGGCACCTGCATGGGCCACGAGATGAGCGGCGAGGTGGTCGAGGCAGGGCCGGGCGTGGAGGGCCTGCGGCCCGGCGACCGCGTTTGTGTGGAGCCTCTCCTGGTCTGCGGGAGCTGTCAGTACTGCCGCAGCGGCGAGTATCAGCTCTGCCGCCGGCGGCAGTTGGTGGGCGCACCGCTACAGGGGGGCTTCGCCCGCTACGTGCAGGTGCCGGCCTACTGCGTCTATCGCCTGCCGGACGCCGTCGACTTCGAGGTGGGCTCCCTTATCGAGCCCCTGGCCGTGGCCGTGCACGGGCTGCGCCTGGCGGACCTCTCCCTCGGCGACCGGGTGCTGGTCCTCGGGGCCGGGGCCATCGGGCTCATGGCGGTGGCGGCCGCCCGGGAGATGGGGGCCGCGTCGGTGGTGGCCTCTGGGCGCTACGAGCACCAGAGGAGGGCGGCCCTGGCCCTGGGTGCCGAATCCGCCGTCGAGGACCACGAGGATGCCCTGGCTTCGCTGTCCGGCTCGGCCTGGGACAGCCCCTTCGACCTGGTAGTGGAGGCCGTGGGCGGCCACGCCGACACCCTCTCGCAGGCCGTGAACCTGGCCCGCTTCGGCGGGCGGATAGCTGTCGTCGGCCTCTTCACACAGCCCACCACTCTGAACGCGATGTCAGTGATGCTCAAGGAGTTGCGGCTGGTTGGGGCGATGACCTACGGCCGCGCCGGGACGCGCTCCGACTTCGCGCTCGCCCTTGACATCGCCGCCAGGCGGGCGTCGAGCCTGCGAGGCCTAGTCACCCACCGCTTCCCCCTCGAGCGCACGGCAGAGGCCTTTGAGACGGCGGCCGACAAGAAGACAGGGTCAATTAAGGTCAGCGTGATACCCTGAGCGACGTGGTTAAGCGGGATTGGCACGAAGTGCTACCGTCTCACGCCGGCTGACGCACCGCCACCCGCACCTGCGGCAGGAGGGGCCGGCCGTCGTCGGGGGGGAAGAGGGCGGTGACGGCGCCGCCGCCGTAGTAGAGGGGCACGTACAAGACGCCGGGCGGCACCGCCTCGGTGAGCGAGGCGGCGATGGGCAGCTCAGCGCCACCATTCACTAGCACCACCTCCTCGCCCTGGCGGACGTTGAGGGCGGCGGCATCGGCGGGGTTAATCTCCACCGACTCCTCCCGGTGCAGCTTGTCGGCCTCGGGTGAGCGCATGGCGGCCCCCTCCAGGCTGGTGTAGAGGCTGCGACCGGTAACGAGGGTGAGGCGGCCTTCTGCGGGGACTTCCGCGGCGGCCGCGCTGACCTCCTGGAAAGCAACCCGAGCGGGGGCGTCGGTAGGCAGGGCCCGCGTCTTCCCCGACGCCACGCGGTCGTAGCGTGCCTCGGCGTAGGCCGACACCAGGGAGGCGATCTCCTCCATCACGGCCTCGGGGCTCTCTGCCTCCAGGTTCACGGCGATGGAAAGCTTCCCGGCCAGGCGGCGGCCAAGCTCGCGCAGGGAGAGCCAGGCGGGCTGCGCCTCGCCGAGGGGCGCCAGGGCGGCCTTCAGGCGCAGCACGCGGCGGTCGGCGCTGGTGTAAGTGCCGTCCTTGCCGTAGGCGGGCACGTCGGCGAGCACGACGTGGGCCAGCTCCGCCGCCTCCGTCATCAGCCCGTCGATGACAAGCAGGAAGTCCAGGGCCTCCAGCGCCTCGGTCAGGGCCTGGCGGCCGGGCGCCCACAGGAAGGGGTTATCGCCGGCCACGACCAGCGCCTTTAGTCGACCCTCGCGCGCTGCCTCCATCATCCCCCAGAAGTCGAGCCCTGCGTCCGACGGCACCTCGCCGCCCCAAGCCTGACGGAAGGCATCGCGTGCTGCCGTGTCGTCCAGGGGCCGCAGGCCGGGAAGAAGGTCCGGCGCCACGCCCATGTCGCGGGCGCCCTGGACGTTCGCCTCGGCGGGCAGCGAGTAGAACGACTTGCCGGCCTCGCGGCCGCGGCAGAGGATGGTGAGGTTGGCGGCCGCCCGCGCCGTCTGACAGGCGGCGAAGCTGCCGATGGGCCCCGGCGCGAACAGAAACGCCAGGTGGGCCTGGGGACCTGCCTGCCGGTCAGGCAGGTCGGCGGCGGCGGAGGCCAGGAGCTCCGCGGCCCGCTGGATGCTCTCGGGCTGGGCGCCGCCCGCCGACGAGTCGGCCGCGGGCAGCGTCCCCTCAATGCCACCGGGCGTGCCGGTGCTAGCGGCCAGCGCGCTGGCTATGACGGCCAGGGCAGCGGCTTCGCCGCCGGGTCGGGGCCTGACCCACACCTCGGCGAAGTCGCACACTTCGCCGTAGCGGGGGCTCACCACGACCAAACGAGCGCCCCGCCGCACGACGGCGTCCTTGACCCTGAGCGCGGCGACGTTATGGCTGGACTCCAGGTCGTCGGCTACCACCACGAGGGCGGAGGCCTGGGCGACGCGACTGAGGTCAGCGGACAGGGCCTCGCCGCCGAAGGCGCCGCGCAGGGCGTCGGCAACGGCGCGGGCCACCGGCCCCCCCGAGAAGTCGACGTTGTTGGTGCCGATGACGGCGCGGGCAAGCTTCTGGAGCAGGTAGTTCTCCTCGTTGGTGGCCACCGGCGAGCCCAGGAAACCGATGGCTCCCGGCCCGTGCTGGCTCGTGATCTCGGCCAGACGCTCGGCGGCGGTGTCCAGAGCCTCCTCCCAAGACGCCGGCAGCCGGGCCTCGCCACGGCGGACCATGTGCTGCGATAGCCGGTCGCCGTCGCGTACGGCGTCGTAGTGGAAGCGGCCGCGGACGCAGATCTGGTCGAAGCTCACCGGGTTCAAGGGGTCGGGCCGGACGATGACGCCGCGCCCGCCGCGGACGCCCATGCTGAGCGTACAGCCGACGCTACAGGAGTTGCAGGCCGTGGACACCCACTCGTCCGTGCGCCCGATCCACTTGTTCGGTTTCTCCATCAGGGTGGCCGTTGGGCAGACGTCGATGCAGGCGCCGCAGAAGTCGCAGTTGGACTCGTCGATGGCGCCCCCGGCGCCGAAGGCGATGCGGGTGGAGAAGCCGCGGCCGGACAGGGTGATGGCGCCGGTGTGGCGGAGCTCGTCGCAGGCGCGCACGCAGCGGGTGCAGATGATGCACATCTGGGGGTCCAACTCCAGGAAGGAGTTCTGCCGGTCTGCCTCCGGCTGGTCGGCCTGGTAGTAGGTGCGTGCTTCGCCCAGCCATGGCTGGTAGCCGGCCATCTCGACCAACTCGCAATGGGTCTGGAGCTCGCAGCGGTAGTTCTTGGAGCAGGTGACGCAACGGTGGGTGACCACGTCGTCGCGGAGGCAGATGTCGCCGGGCAGGCACTTGACACGGCGATGGCAGGTGAGGCAGCGGTCCGAGTGGTTGGCCAGGATGAGAGAGGTGACGGCTTTGCGCGCTTCCTTCAGCTCCTCTGTCTTGGTGCGTACCACCATGTCCTCGGCCACCTTTGCGGTGCAAGATAGCTGAAACCCGCGCGCCCCCTCGACCTCCACCAGGCAGGTGCGGCAGCCGGCGTAGGGGGGACGCCCTTCCAGGTAGCACAGGTGAGGAACGACGAAGCCGCGGTCGGTCAGCACCTCGATGAGAGGCGCACCGACCTCTGCCTCGATCTCGCGACCATCGACGGTGATCTTCGCCACGTCAAGCCCCGTTCTTGCCGATGCGCTCGATGAGCGCGTCGGGGGCCTTCTGCCCATGGGGATAGGTGAAGTCGTGCTGGCGCAGGTACTGGTGAGCGAGGCTGGTCAGGGCTTGCTTGTCCTTGTACATGTCATCGTGGACATACACGGCGTCCCTGAAGTCGCCGCCGGGCTGGATGGCCTGGTAGGGGCAGGCCTCCGTGCAGAGCCCGCAGTACATGCACAGGCGGAAGTCGATCTCGTAGCGCTCGACGTTCAGGCTGCCGTCGGGCTTGGGGCTGGTGGCCACCAGGATGCAGCCGTCGGGGCAGGCCTGGGCGCAGGTGCTACAGCCAGTGCAACGCTCCTCGAACCAGACGAGGTTCGTGCGGGCCCGGTGGGGGATGGGCCGCACTTCCTCCGGGTACTGGATGGTGAAAGGAGGGCGGAAAAGGTGCTTGAAAGTGACCCAGAGCCCCTTGGCTATTCCGACGCCGTACAAGGTGATGTCCTTCCCAGGCCCACCGGCTAAGATATCGGGCGACGCGCCTAGAGGGAAGCCCCCCGGCGTGACAAGCATGTGCTCGGTGATTGCCGGGCAAGGCAGCAGGCTCACCTACAAAGGGCGTAGGCTAGAGCCTACATGCTGGCTGAGGAGAACACGATTGCCGTCAGCATGCCCAAGGACGGGGCAACTGGGGCCGAGGTGGAGGAGCTACAGTCTGTAGACCGCGAAGTCCTCGGCCAGAATGACGCCGTCCAGGCCGCGCAGGTCTCCCTCGCCAGCATCCAGGTGGGTTAGCACGAAGACCGTGCTAGGGGGAATGGCCTGGCGCAGGGTGCGGATGTCCCGGGGGTTCAGGTGGGGGCCGCAGTCCGGCTCCCAGCAGGAGCACTCCACCACAAAGACATCGGCGCCGTCGGCGACCCTGTACAGGGCGTCACCCATGTGGGCGTCGCCCGAGTAGGCGACGGTGCGGCCCTCCACGTCCACTCGATAGCCAAAGCACTCCAGGTTGGAGGTGTGGCGTACTCGCAGCGCCTGGAAGGATATCCCCCCTGCCTCACCTGAGACGCCGTCGCTCACCTCCAGGTAGCGACGCCGGTAGCCGGTACTCTTCTCCAGGAGACCGGGGAAACCCACTTCTGTCACCCCCTCCAGCTTGTCCTGGATCTGGGCGGGCCCGACCATGAAGAAGTCCTCGCTCCGGGGCGTCAACTCGCCGTACTCAAGGAGGAGAAAGGGGAGACCGAAGAAGTGGTCGCCGTGGAAGTGAGTTATGAAGACGGCCCGTATGTCTTCCGGTCGTCTGCCGAGCTTCTTGAGGTGCGCGAGTGCGGTGGGGGGACAGTCGAAGAGGTAGAGGCCGTTGAGGAGGAAGGAGCTCCAGTAGCGCTGGGGCGCGAAGGCGTTACCGGTGCCCAGGAAACAGAGCTCGAGGGGCTGCTTGTCGGCTGACGTCATCCGCAGCACCCTCCCTTCGCCAGAGCAATGACCACGCCCACACTCCGAGGAGCGGCACGCCTATTGTGTCGTCTGTGACAGTCTGGTGCAAGGGAAGGCGGCTCAGCGTGCACCCGGTCCGGCGCCGCGCGACGGGCGCAAGCCGCGGACCGGCCCGCTGAGCAGCGCCGCTTCACCGGCTCTGAACGCCAGAGGCCGGCCCCGGTGGATTCGGGGCCGACCTCTCGTCGATATTGATGGCGGCTAACGAGCCTACTTGGTGAAGACGTTGATGGTGCAGGCCGAAGCCAGACCGATAACGTGAGCCAGCCCTGCCTTCGCCCCCGGCTGCTGACGGCCGCCCGACTCGCCCCGGAGCTGCCAGACGATCTCGGAGATGCCGCAGGCGCCGGTGGCCCCCAGGGGGTGGCCCCTGGAGATTAGGCCGCCGCTGGCGTTCACCGCCACCTTGCCGCCGATGTCGAACTTGCCCTCCTTGAGATAGCGCGGCCCTTCGCCGTCGGGTGCAAGGCCCAGGTTCTCGTAGTGGAGCATCTCGGCAGTGGCGAAGCAGTCGTGCAGCTCCACCACGTCCATGTCCTCGGGGCCCACCCCGGCGGTCTCCCAGGCCTCCTTGGCGGCGAGGCGGGTGACCTGGTTGATGTCGAGGACGGCGTTGCCCTGTGGCGTGTAGGGGTCGCTCGTGAGGATCGAGGCGGCCGCCTTTATTGCCTTCGCACCATACTGGCGGGCCTTCTGCGCCGAGGCGTAGATGATGGCCCCGGCTCCGTCGCCCGTGGGGCAGCACATCAGCAGAGTGTTGGGCCAGGAGATCATGCGGCTCTCGATGATCTCCTCCATGCTGAACTCCTTCTGGTACTGGGCGTAGGGGTTGTGGATGGAGTTCTTGTGGTTCTTGTAGGCCACCCTGACGAAGTCCTCAAAGGTGGTGCCGTACTTCTTCATGTGCTCCACGCCCCACTGGGAGAACACAGCCGGCATGGTACCGGAGCCCAGGGTGCCCTCGCTGATGTAGGCAGGATCGAACCCGCCGCCGCCGCCCCGGCCACCGCCAAAGCTGCCACCCCCGGCCCCAAGCAGGCCGGCCTTCCCCATCTGCTCTGAGCCGATGCCCATGGCCACGTCGTAGGCCCCGGAGGCCACCGAGAAGTAGGCCTCGCGGCAGGCGGTGGAGCCGGTTGCGCAGGCGTTGGACACGTTCACCACCGGCACGCCCGTCTGGCCCACACTGCGCAAGATCGCCTGGCCCACGGGGGCCGACAGGTTGCCGCTGCCCACCATCTGGATGTCCTTCATGGTCATGTTGGCGTCTTTGAGGGCGGTGAGTACCGCTTCGGTGGCCAGGTCGATCACTGTCTTCTCTGGGTAGCGGCCGTACTTGACCATACCCACGCCCACAACGTAGACGTCTCTCACTGGCTTCACTGCTTCTTTCCTCCTTCTTGCCAGCCCGGACGGGGGCTTCTTTGCCGGGCGTCTGGCCTCTCGTTGTCTCTATGCTTTCGCAAAGGGACCTATCCCTTCGCAGGCCGGAACTTGAAGGCAATGACGTCGTTGCCCTCGCGGTCCTCTCGCACCTTCTCCGTGTACATCTCCACCGGCTTTCCGAGCAGGGCAACAAGCTTGTCGGGCTCAGGCTCTATGCCCCCGATATTGCACCGGACAGCCGTTCCCTCGGCCAGGTCAACGACGGCGGCAACGAAGGGCACGGGGATACCGGGCGCCGTCTGATAGACGATGCTGAAAGTGAAGAGCGTTCCTTTGCCGCTGAACTTGACGTCCTCGAAGTTGCCCGCGGCGAAGCACTTGCCACACGCTATCCGCGGACCCACGTAGATAGTACCGCAGGACTTGCACTTGCTGCCTGATAGGTAGGGCTTCCCCCCTTCCTTTTCAGGCAGCACCAGGTACGACACCATGGGTTTCTGCTGCTTTTCGCCCTGAGCTTGAGCCTCAGCCTGTGTCAATGGGAGCCTCCTTTCTTTAGGGGCAAGGTGAATGAAATGACAAACAGCGGGCAAACCTCTTCCGGGTGCGGGACGGCGCCCTTTCTGGCTCACGAGGCCGAGCGATGGGCTGGGACACAGAGCCCCGCAGGCTCTTCCTCAACATGAGTTCCTGCCACCAAGCCAGTTCACCAAGAGGCAGGACGTTTGTAGCATGCCTCTATGGGAAAGGTCAAGGAGAAGCCCCGGTCTGGGTTTCCCAACGTCAGAAAGGGGGCGCCGACCAGCCGAAGAACAGCTCGTGGGCCTGCCGGTACTGGTCAGGTGTGTTGAGGTCAAGGAGGACGATGGCTGTCTCGAAGGCCATCTCCCGCAGCGAGGCCTGGTGCTGTTCGATGAGGCCCCGCAGGCCCAGGGCCTCGTCCCGCACGTTGCGCAGCTCCGGGATGAGAGCCGCCGACAAGATCGGCGGGTGGCCGCGGCGCCCGTCGTGGGTGGGCACGGTGATGAGAGCGACCCCAGCGTCGTGGGTGGCCAGCAGGCGGGCCAGGAGGTCGCGCGGCCGCGGCTGATCCACCGAGAGGATGACGACCGCCTCGTCCTCGTTCAGCAGGCAGGCGGCCCCGGCCCGCAGTGAGCTGGCCCTGCCCTCTCGATAGGCCTCGTTGATTATCACCTCGACTGCGCGCCCGGTCAGGTGGGGCTTCACGTCTTGCCAGGCGTCGCCCAGCACGACGATGACCCGCTCCAGGCCAGCGCCCAGCATCTCCCCCACCTGGTACTCAACCAGAGTCGTGTCACCCCAGGGCAGGAGAGGTTTGGGCCGGCCCATGCGCACCGACTCACCCGCCGCGAGGAGGATGACCGCTGCCATGTCGCCCCTCTAGGTTATGGCGAACAGTTTCTCCAGCCGGTTGGCCAGGCCCAGCTTGGTCAGGGGCCGCACGCGGAAGCGGCCGCTGAGGAAGTTGGGTATCGGGTTCATGTCGCCCGTCTGCATGTCGAGGTAGAGGGCCGGCGAGGCGCGAATCTCGACATCGGCGCGTTCCGGCGGCCCGGCGCGCGACGAGCACCGGCTGTCGTCTATCTCCAGCGTCCACTGGCCACCGCCCTTTCCGGCCAGGGTGAAGAGGAAGCTGGCCCGGAGCCCGCGGCCCCGCTCCGCCCAGTAGAAGGCGGGCATCAGCCTGAAGGCCCGGCCCATGGCGTCGTGGGTCTCCTCCTCCCCCGCCACGTCCATCCAGTGGGCGAGGCGGCGACGGCGGCGGAGGCAGCGCCGGATGTCCTGGTAGTGGAGAAGTAGGTGCAGGTAGTACATGTCGAAGGTGATCTCGATGGTGATGGGCCAGTGGAGGCCGCGGTTGGTGGCCGGCCGCTCCAGATCGGCCTCCGAAAGGGGGGCCAGCATGCCAAGGTGCTCTTCCACAAGCCCGCTCAGGCGCTGCATCAGCTCTTGTGGGCCCAGGTCACGCACCGTCTCCAGGTTGCGGGCGTTGAAGGCATCGATCTCACCGGGACTGGGGGGGCCCGGCAGGTCCGTTGTCTGCCCGGACAGATTGGCGGCGGTGACCGGGTTCCCCTCGATCTCCTGGCTGGTGACTAGGTGGGCCAGGTAGTCGCGGGCCGTCCAGAGGCCCTTAGGGTCCTTGGTGACCCAGTCGCCCTCGTCGAGCTGGCTCCAGGTGTCCAGGCAGCGCTGGAGAGCAACGGGGTAGAACTGCTGAAGGATGTCCTTGCCTCCCATCTTGCGCTCCTTCCGGGGGCAGTGCCCCCAAATTCCGAAGACCGGGGCGTGGAGCCGGTCCATCATGCAAGCCCTGCCGTTCACCCTGGCCGGCAGGACGCGCTACGTGATCTCGAAGAGGCGCTTCAGCCGGATGACAAGAGGGACTCCGGTAAGAGGCGTGACCCGCACGCGGCCCGTCAGAAACGCCCGAATAGTCCTAAGCTCTTTGGTCTGAAGGTCGAGCAGGTCGCCAGGCGCGAGCCGTATCGTCACGTCCGGGCGCTTCGGTGACCCCGGGTGGGCGGTGGCCCGGCCCTCCGCGATCTCCAGCGTCCACTGACCTCCGCCTTCGCCGCGCAGGTCGAACAAGTAAGTGGCCTGAAGGCCCGCGCCGCGCTCCGGCCAGTAGTACAGGGCCAGTGCCGCAAGGCTCCGGTGCAGGCCGTCGAGGGTCTCATCCGGGGTGACCAGCTCTGCCCAGTGGGTGAGCCGCCTCCGGCGGCGGACGATGCGGCGGATGTCCTGGTAGTGCAAGGGCAGGTGAATGTAGCGGATGCTGAATATGTCTTCCAGGGTGCCCGGGCGTCCCAGGCCGGGCGTGGAGGCAGGCCTTTGAAGATCTTCCTCGCTCAGAGGCTCCAGCATGTCAAAGTGGGCCTGGTAAGCGGCCTCGACGCGGGAAAGAACCTCCTGGTGCGAGAGGTGCCGCGATTCCTCCACGTTACGCTGGTTGAACTGATGGATGTCGGCTCGGCCGCGGAAGCCGGGCACGTCCACCGGCTGGCCAGCGATAGCCTGGGCGGTGACCACGTTGCCGATCTTCTCCTGAGCCGTAGCCACGTGGGCCAGGTAGTCGCGGGCCGTCCAGGGACCCCTGGGATCCTTCGTGGACCAGTCCTCCTCGTCGAACTGGCTCCAAATCTCCAGGCAGCGCTTGACGGCGCCGGTGTAGTATCTCTGTAGGGCGGCTTTGTCTCCCGTGGCAGGTCCTTTCCGGGGCTGAGAGTCGCCCCTGACGATGGATGGAGCCGGCCGCCAGGCCGGCCCTGGCGTTCGATTCCTAGTCCCTCACCTTGCCCAGAGCGCGCAGGATGCGCTCGGGCGTGATGGGTATCTCCGTGACCCGGGTGCCTATGGCGTCGCAGACGGCGTTGGCGATCGCCGCGCTGCTAGGCGTGACGGGCGGCTCGCCGACGCCCCTCGCGCCGTACGGCCCGTCCTCCGATGGCACCTCCACGATCAGCGTCTGGATGCTGGGCACGTCCACTGCCGTGGGCATGCGGTAGTCCAGGAAGCCCGGGTTGAGCAGTTGGCCCCGGTCATCGTAGACCATCTCCTCCCAGAGGCCCATGCCGATGCCCTGGGCGGTGGCGCCCTCCATCTGGCCCTCCACGGAGAGCGGGTTGACGGCGAAGCCGACGTCCTGAACGGTCAGATAACGGAGCACGCGCACCTGGCCGGTCTCGCTGTCCACCTCCACCTCCGCCGCCTGCACAGAGAAGCCTGGCGCCTGCTTGCGAGCGGCAGCCGCCCCTCGACCCAACACCGGCGGGAAGGCGGCCCCGAAGGCGGTGGTGATGCGGCCCAGCCGGCCGAAGGTGATGCTCTTCTCGGGGTCGGAGCGGGCCTGCACCACGCCGTCGGCACACTCCAGGTCCTCGACCGGCACCTCCAGGCGCTGGGCGGCGGTGTCCAGGATCTGCCGCCGGGCGTCCTCGGCGGCGGCCTTGACGGCGCGGCCCACCGTGAAGAGCGTCTTGCTGCCCCCGGTCACCCCGGCGAAGGGAGCCATGCTCGTGTCACCCGTGGTCACGCGCACCCTGGAGACAGGCAGAGCCAGCTCCTCGGCGGCGATCTGGGCGAAGGAGGTGTTGGTGCCGGTGATGTCGTTGGCGCCCACCAGAACGTTGATGGTGCCATCGCCGTTGAGGCTGACGCTGGCCGCGGCGGGCTGGAGGCCGCCCAGCCAGCCGCCAGCAGCGACGCCGACACCACGCCGCCGCGGCCCGGCCTCCCGCTCCAGTTGGTCGCGATCGCGCCAGAGGGCGCTGTCGCGCACTTGCTCCAGGCACTCGCGCAGCCCGATGCGGGGGTAGGGCCTATCGCCGGGCAGGAGGTCGCCCTCCTCGACGGCGTTCTTCAGGAGTACCTCCAGGGGGTCGAGGCCCAGCTCACGTGCCATGATGTCCATCTGGCTGTCGATGGCGAAGGTGGCGCTGGGGACGGCTGGCGCCCGGTATGCCCCCACGCTCACCTTGTTCGTGAGCACCTCAAAGCCCTGGATCTCCAGGTTGGGGCAGCGGTAGTAGCCCCCCATCAGGATGCAGCCGATGGCCATGGCTGCCCCCGGGAAGGCGCCGCCGTCGTACACGGCGCGGGCTTGGAGAGCGGTGAGGGTGCCGTCGCGTTTCATGCCCGTCTTCAGGTCGAAGACGGCCTGCGGCGCTGGCGTGGCGCTTGTCAGGTCCTCGGAGCGGGTGAGGACGAGCTTGACAGGCCTCTTGACGACGAGGGCCAGGGCAGCGCAGAGACCCTGGTAGAGGGCGCCCTTGCCCCCGAACCCGCCTCCCAGCTCCGGCCCCACCACGCGCACCTTTGTCTCCGGGAGCTGGAGCATGCGGGCTATCTCATCGCGAACGAGGAACTGGCCCTGGGTGGCCGTGTAGATCGTCATCTCGCCGCTGGCGGCGTCGTAGTCAACGACGGTGGCCTGGGGCTCGAGGTAGCCCTGGTGGACCATCGGCGTGCGGTACGTGCGCTCCACCACCAGGTCGGCCTCGGCGAAGCCCTGCTGGAGGTCGCCCCGCGCGAAGCGCATCTGCGAGGCGATGTTAGTCGGCTTGCCTTCAGCCTCTTTCTCCTGGACGGTGCGAACCAGCAGCGCGTCCTCCTCCAGGGCCTCCAGGGGGTCCAGGACGGCCGGCAACTCCTCGTACTCTACCTCGATGAGGTCAAGGGCCTCCTCGGCCGTCGTCAGGTCGCGGGCTAAGACGGCGGCCACCGGCTGGCCGGCGAAGACGGCCTCCTCTGCGGCCAGCAGGCAGTAGGCCCGGTTCGATGCTACCCTCTTCGGGTCCAGAGGAGGCAGATCGGCGGCGGTGACCACGGCCTCCACGCCCGGCAGTGCCCTGGCTCGGGCGGTGTCGATGCGGCGGATGCAGGCGTGGGCGTGGGGGCTGGGCAGCAGCTTGGCGTGGAGCAGGCCGGGCAGGTGGATGTCGGCCGTGTAGACCGTGCGGCCGATTACCTTCCCAACCCCTTCGACGCGTGGCGTCGGCCGGCCAACGGCCCGGTACTCTGCCATCCTCGTCTCCTCTTAGGCAGGCCCCTCGGCAGCCGCTGCGATGGCCTGCACGATCTTGGTATAGCCGGTGCAGCGGCAGAGGTTGCCGGCTATGGCGTGCCGGATCTCCTCCTCGCTAGGGTGCGGGTTGTGGTCCAGCAGGGACTTGGCGGCCAGGATCATGCCCGCCGTGCAGAAGCCGCACTGGACGGCGCCGTGATCGATGAAGGCCTGCTGGAGCGCGTGGAGCTTCCCGTCGCGGGCCAGCCCCTCGATGGTTAGGACGTCAGCGCCCTCGGCCTCGGCGGCGAGCAGGAGACAGGAGGTGACCAGTCGCCCGTCGACGATCAGGGAGCAGGCGCCGCAGTCGCCCGTCCCGCAGCCCTCCTTGGCGCCGGCGAGGCGCAGGTCGTCGCGCACCACCTCCAAGAGCGTGCGGTGCGCCTCCACTTCGAGCTCGTAGGGCTCGCCGTTAACCCGGAGTCTTAGGGGTAGCTTCGGCATCCTTCCCTCTATTGGGTCTCCTTGGGCTCGGCCAGGCCGAGGCCTGGCCTTCGCATGGCGCCCAGGCCCCTGGTTCTTCGAAGGCCGGCCATCAGCCTGGCTCTGGCATCAGGCACGGCCGTGGTCACACTAGGAGGCCGGGCACAGGCACCAGCCTCTGCCCTACGGGGTCCGGCGCCAGCCGCAGCCCCTCAAGCGTGTAGGCACCCAGCAAGAAATCGCTGCCCTCGCTGCCGAACACGACCAGCGTAGGTTCGGACCGGCCATTCACTCTGACCCAGGTGCGACCAATGTCCATCTCTACGCGGCGCCCATCGCCCAACTCAAAGACGTCCCGAGTGTGGGGCCTGACGCCGAGAGCGACCAGAAAGGGCCTCGGCGCGACCGTGTATGTGGAACCCGTGTCCACCAGGGCCAGGGCCTTCTCGAAGCGCCCGCCCTCTGGGTCTCCAATCTCAATCTCTACCCGGAAGGTCCCCATCTATGCAGCTCCCTTCGCTCTCTCCGCAGCAATGCGCAGGCAGCGGACGGTCAGCACTCCCACCAAGTGGCGGCGGAAGGCCGCCGAGCCCCGGACATCCGATATCGGCCGGGCGGCGCTCACGGCCAGGGCCGCCGCCCTCTCGAAGACCTCCTCCGAGGGCGGCTGCCCGGCCAGGGAGGCCTCGGCCTCCGGCACCCGTACCGGTGTAGGCGCCGTGGCCCCCAGGCCGATGCGGGCCTCCCTGATCAAGTCGCGGTCGGGCTCCAGGGTTACCAGGGCGGCCACCCCGACCACGGCGATGTCCATCTCGGCGCGAGGGGTGTGCCGCGCGTAGTAGCCGCCGGTACGCGGCGCCGGGGCCGGCATCAGGAACCCCACCAGGATATCGTCCCGCCCGAGGACCGTCTGGCCTGGGCCGGTGAAGAAGCCTTCGAGCGGCACCCGGCGGCGGCCGCTGGGGCCGACGATGTCCGCATGGGCGCCCAGAACCAGCAGCGGCGGCGCGGTGTCCGCGGAGGGGGCGGCGTTGCAGACGTTGCCGCCCACAGTGGCCATGTTGCGCGTCTGTACGGAGCCCACGATTCGGGCGCCGTCCGCGAGCACCGGGTAGCGACCGCGCACGACGGGGTGGTGCTCGATCTCGGCCATGGTAGTCATGGCGCCGATGCGCAGCCCCTGACCCTCATCGAAGGTGATGCCCCGCAGATCGCGGACGCGGCGCAGGCTGACCACGTGCGACGGGTGAAGCCCCGCCTCCTTCATCTGCACCAGGAGGTCAGTGCCGCCGGCCAGGAGCTTGCCGCCGTCGCCGCGCTCCCGGAGGACGGCGATGGCCTCCTCCACGCTCTCGGGCACGAAGTAGTCGAATCGTCTCAAGGGGGGTTCCCTCGCTGGCACCCGGTCTCGCCGGTGCACCCACGGGAGGCAAAGAGCGAACTCCCCGCCCGCGCAGAATTGTAGCGCCCCGCCCAAAGAGGGGCAACCGCTTGCACCCGGAGGCACGACTGGTGTGGTGAATCAGAAACCCGCAGCCAAATGTCATTCTGAGCGTCAGCGAAGAATCCGTGATGGCAGGCGTGTTCCGACGGATGCTTCACTTCGTTCAGCATGACAAAGACAAAGCATTGAACCTGTTGGCGAATCTCTGACTCAGGCTCCTAGCTATCGTTGACTGTGTATGTGGTGTTTCGGGAGACCTGAGGCATCCGGACCCCGGCGTAGGCAGCGTGGGCGTGGCCGGTCGCGGCGCGGTGACAGGCATCGGGCGCGACCACCTGGATACCTTCGGCGAAGGAGAGGAGACGAGCCTCTCAGAGCCTTAGCGCTGGCGGGAGCTATACCTCGTAGCTCTCGGCAAAGGCGGCGATGCTCACCTTTCTCTCCAGCTCCGTGCGTGTCGCCGCCGCCAGCCCTTCCAGGCTCTTCTGCTCACCGTGCACCAGGAGCACGTCCGCCTTTCCCGTCCCCCGCAGCCAGTCCACTAGCCCCCGCTGATCGGCATGAGCGCTGAGGCCGTTGATGGTGTAGACGCGGGCGCGTACCGCTACCTCTTCGCCGAAAATGTGGATCGAGCGGGCGCCGTCGACAATGGCGCGGCCGGGCGTGCCGATCGCCTGGTAGCCGACGAACACGACTGAGCAGTCCTCGCGCCACAAGTTGTGCCGCAGGTGATGGAGAATGCGTCCCCCGTTCGCCATGCCGCTTCCGGCGATGATTATGCTCCCCGACGGCCAGCGCTGGATGGCCTTCGAGTCCTCCGTGCTGACCGTAAACTCCACGCCGGGGAACTCAAACGGGTCCTCGCCCGCCTCCAGCTTGGCGAGAAGCCGCGGGTTGAGCGCTTTCAAGTGACGTTCGTAGGCCTTGGTGATGCTCACGGCAAGCGGGCTGTCGAGGAAGATGCGACACTGGGGCAATTCACCGGCATCCCACATGAGGTGGAGGTAGTAGAGCACGTCCTGCGAGCGCTCAAGAGCGAAGGACGGAATGAGGACGTTGCCGCCGCGTCCGATCGCGTCCTTGACCGCCTGCCCGAACTCCTGCCGTGATTCCTCGACCGGACGGTGCGGCCGGTCGCCGTAGGTCGCCTCGCTCACGACGAGGTCGCACGGATGCGGGCCGACCGGATCGGGCATGACTTCGCGCCCCCGGTAGCCGATGTCGCCGCTGAAGGTTATGCGCTTACGTTTCCCGTTCCTCTTCTCCTCGAACTCGAGGAACGCCGAACCCAGGATGTGCCCGGCGTTGCGGAAGGTCACCGACACGCCGTTACCCAGTGAAAGTGGCGAATCGTAGCCCACCGGCGCTTCGAACTGGTCCATCGCTACCAGCACGTCTTCGACGGCGTACGGAGGTGGCTCCACCCGGTGGCCCTGGCGCTCTGCTTTTCGCCGCCGCGCGCCGTACTCCTCGTACATCACGTGCGCCGCGTCCATGAGAATCAGCCGCCCGATCTCCCGCGTCTCCGCCGTCGTCAGTATGGGCCCTTCGTAGCCCTCCTTGACGAGCAGCGGCACACGACCGATGTGGTCGAGGTGACTGTGCGTGATGATGACGGCATCGATGCTCTTGACATCGAAGTCGAACGGCTCAGCGTTGCGGGCGTGGGAGTCATCGCCGCCCTGGAACTGGCCGCAGTCCACCAGCAGCCGCTTGCCGCCGGCTTCTAGCAGATGGCAGGAGCCGGTGACTTCACCCGCCGCTCCGTAGGCAGTAACACGCATGGAATGCGTCCTTTCACGAATGACGTAACGACGAAGGGAGGGAGCTAGTCGTTGTCATGACCCTTCAGGCGCTGCCAGCGGTCCACCTTGGCCACAATCTCCGCCGGGTCGTCCACGATCTCCAACAAGTCCAGGTCACCCGCATCGACATAGGCGCTCCCCGCCGTCTTGCCGGACAGCCAGCCCATCAGGCCTTCCCAGTACTCCCGGCGCATTAGGAAGACAGGGAAAGGCCGGATCTTGTGGGTGTGGATCAGCGTAATCGTCTCAAACAGCTCGTCGAGGGTGCCGAATCCACCCGGCAGCAGGACGAAGGCCGTCGCGTACTTGACGAGCATGACCTTTCGCACGAAGAAGTGGTGGAAGTCGATGGTGATTGTGTGGTACTGGTTCGAAGGCTGCTCCTTCGGCAGGGCGATCGTCAGCCCCACCGACGTGCCGCCGGCTTCGTATGCCCCCTTGTTCGCCGCCTCCATAATCCCCGGCCCGCCGCCAGTGATCACCGCATAGCCTGCAAGGGCCAGCCTGCGCCCCAGGTCTTCCGCCAGCTTGAACAGCGGATCATCCGGCAGGACGCGGGCGGAGCCATAGACCGTGACGGCTGGCGTGAGTCCGGCGAGCGCGTCGAACCCTTCGACGAACTCGCCCAAGATGCGAAACATGCGCCAGGCCTCTTCCTTGCGCAGCTCGTTGATGATGTACCTGTCCTGCTGGTCCATGATGCCCCTCCAGCTAGACTCCGAAGCCGAAGCCTCAAGTACAATAGCACGAGAGCAAGGGGATGGGGCAGTGCGAAGAGCCAGATTGCGAGTCGGGAGCCATGTGCCCCAGCCTTCAGAGACTGTTGTGCAACTCCGTAGGCCAGGCTTTCCAGCCTGGCCACACGGGGGACGCCGAGGCTGGAAAGCCTCGGCTACAGGGTTCTGCAACAACCTCTTCAGGCTCACGTATGGCGCGCCGCCTCAAGGGCGGCAACCGTTTGCGCTCGGAGGCACGACTACCGACACGACCCCAGCCTGAAGGCCGGGGCATCAGAAGGTGAATCTATGCCCTAGCCCTTATGGTCTTAAAGGAATGTCTTCACACTCTCCTGGGCGGCGCTTCGTAGCTGCAAGGCTTCAGCCCTGCCAGGACACCGGTTCCAAGGGCAGACCTGAAGGTCTGCAGCTACGGTCGTGCAGCATACAGTTATTCTGTTGAACACCATCAGGCGGGGGTCGAGAATTCCCCCACCAATGAGGAACCACCAACACGACTACCCGTCGTTGACGATGTGTGTGGTGTCCGAGGCCGCGGCCAGACTCTGCTAAGCAGACGCCATGGGCGGCGGCGCGACGCCAAGCTCGTCTAGCAGGTGCTTCGCCTCGTCGAGGGCGGGCTTGTAGCAGTGGGGCCGGCCGTCGCACCAGGCGCGCTCGTAGCCGGTGGCGGGAGCTGAAACCGAAGGACGGAGAGGAACGGCGCATAGGTTCATGGCATTCCTCCGGAGGTGCCTGCCGTCACGTTGTGTAATAATCCCCCTGGACGTGCAGAAGCGGTGCGGAAGCGAACTCCTCGATTATGGTCACAATCTCCTCGTACGTCTTCGCTCCCATGTTCCTGATGGCGCGGAGTTCTTCCTCACTCTTCTCAAGAACCTGTCCAACCGTGATCAAGCCGGTCCGCCTGAGGCAGTTGTAGGCTCTTACCGAGAGGCTGAGTTCCTCGATGCGGAGAGTCATTAGCTTCGTCCTGGCATCACCAAGAGCCGCCTTGGCGGCCTGTCGACGCAGGCTGCGTGAGAAGAACGGCAGGGAGGCAATCCTGAGAAGAAGATACACCTCAACCATGAGGGGGCTAGCCCCGAGGTCTCGGAGTCCTGCCCTCATTTCGTGTTCCCAGGATGTGAACCAGTCCCGTAGGTAGGCTTGAGAGGCAGGAGGCAGGCCCCGTGCCATCCATCGCAGCATCAGCTGGAGCACCTGGGAACCCAGCCGTCTCGACAGGGCCACGAGGATGAGCACAGGAGCCCCCAGAGCCGCCGCTAGGACTGCTGGCAGCAAGAGGTCCTTCAGAAGGGCCAAGACCTCTGCTATTCCCAATACGCGCCCCCCAATGCCCCCCGGAGGAACGCCGCTCTTGTCGCGGTTGCGGCGTTAGCAGCAGCCTCGCCGAGTCCCAGTATTCTGTAGATTCGCCTGTTGGGTCGCTTCACTGCTCGGGGGTCAACGTTCTCCCATTCACTCTCGACGTAGCCGGATTCTTCCAGACGATGCAGCGCCTTGTATAGCGCTCCCAGGCTCACGAACCCCGTCCCCCCACGCTGTTCGACCTCGCGACCGAGATGGTAAGGATGTGTGGGACCCGTGGCCGCCAGAACCCTAAGGAGGAAAAGCTCCAGCTCAGTCAGCTTCTTGGTGCCCATCATGTCGACCTTCCGACCCTATTGTACTGAGGACAATAGGCTCCGTCAAGAGGGAGTCGGTGGATTGGGTCAGCGCCGAGGTTGAGCCGCCTCGCAGTCGTGGCGCTGACCAGCTAGCCCCGGCGGTGCGACGCTCTGCGCTCTGTATTGAAGGACGCGCGCAAGACCCGTCTGGTGGCTGGCGCGCTCGGAGGGATTCGAACCCCCGACCCTCGGTTCCGAAGACCGATGCTCTATCCGCTGAGCTACGAGCGCGCCCTCATCGTGGCGCGGGCGTCGATTCGTTGACGCCCGCAGGGAGGGAGACTACATTAGGTCGGCGGGCACCGTCCAGGCGCCCTCACACTTCCCGGTCAGTCTAGCATAGCCGTACAATCGGCTACAATGGGACGCCGTCGCCGGCGAGCCTGGCTCACGCCTCCCTCGCCCGCCCGGCTGGGAACCACTCGCCTGCGCCCGCGGAGATCCAGCGCCGACGGCCTCCCAGGCCGTGCCGGTGGTGCCAGTCCGCCCTCTGCGTCCAGCGGCCATCATGCGCTGACGACGCCTGCCGCCTGCAAGACGGCGATCAGGGCGTAGACAGCGGCCAGCACGATCATAACGACTGTGGCTACCCAAGCGACGGCGTTCTGGCGGGGGGAGTTCGTCCAGCGGCCCATGATGCGGCGGTCGTTGACCAGCTTCAGCATCAGCACCAGGATGACGGGCAGAAGGATGCCGCCGACCACATTGGGTAGGAACATCAGGACTAGCAGGGGCAGACCGGGCATAAGGACTGCCGCCGCGCCGATGACTACCAGCGCGGCAAACAGGCCAAAGAAGGCGGGGGCCTCGCGAAGCCGCCGGGTAACGCTCCGCTCCCAGCCGAAGGCGCCGCAGACAGCGTAGGCTGTGCTGAGCGGCAGCACTGTGGCAGCCAGCAGAGAGGCATTTAGGAGGCCGATGGCGAAGAGATTGGCCGCAAAGTCGCCGGCGAGGGGGTGCAGCGCTTGGCCTACATCGGTCACCGTGTCAGCGGGCTGGCCGTGGGCATTGAGGGTCGCCGCCGTCGTCACGATAACGAAGAAGGCGATCAGGGTGCAGGCGAAGGCGCCGGCGTACACGTCCCAGCGTACAAACCGGTATTCGGGCTCCGCCAGACCCTTGTCCACGACCCCAGACTGCAGATAGAACTGCTGCCAGGGCGTGATCGTGGTACCGATAACGCCGATGAGGATTGTGAGATAGGGCAGGGTGAAGTGGAATGTGGGGACGACGGAGTGGGTCGCCACTGACCCCCAATCCGGTCGCGCCAGGAAGCCGGTGATGATGTAGCAAGCGAAGACCAGCGAGCCCACCAGCAGCACCCTCTCCACGCGAAGATAGGTGCCGTAGATGACGACGGCCAGGACAAGCGCCGCCGCCACGGGAACCGTAATGTACTTCGAGACGCCGAATATCTCGGAGGCGCCGGCGACACCGGCAAACTCGGCAATTGTGGTGGTCGCGTTCGCCACGAGCAGGACGAGCATCGCCAGAGACGTAATGCGCACGCCGAACCGTTCGCGGATAAGGTCGGCGAGCCCTCTGCCGGTGATGGCGCCGAGGCGGGCAGCCATCTCAGCGATGATAGCGAGGGCGAAGAAGCAGAGGACGATCGCCCAGAGAAGGCTGTAGCCGAAGCGCGCGCCGGCGATCGAGTAGCCGGCGATCCCGGTCGGGTCATTGTCGACGATCCCCGTGATCATGCCGGGGCCCATCACGGCCAGGAACAAGCTGATCCGTGCCGGCAGGCCCAGGCGGATGGCTCGGCTGCGCTTCACAGCGACGTCGCGCTCAGCTTCCCTCTCCACGGGTCAGCTCCACATCCGCCGCGGCCGGTTCTGCCAGGAGCGGGGAGTCACGAGGTCGAGGACGTCGTTGACCGTCACCACGCCCTTGAGATGGTCATCATCATCGGTCACGGGAATGGCCAAGAGGTCATAGCGGATCAGCTTCCGTGCCACCTCCTCCTTGGGGTCGTTCAGGCGCACGTACGCCATGTCGCGCTGCACAAGACCCGCGACCGGCGCGTCCGGCCGCGCGACGATGAGGTCGCGTAAGGAGAGGACGCCGCACAGGCGGCCAGCGCTGTCGACGACGTACAAGTAGTAAATCTCGTCCTCCGGGGGCGTCAGGCGGCGGAGTTGCCCGATGACCTCGTCGGCCGTGTCGGTCTCTTGGACAGCGACCAGCCGGCTATTCATGAGGCCGCCAGCCTTGTCCTCTTCGTAAGCGAGGAGTGATCGCACCTCGTGCGCGGTTTTGGGCGCCATCAGACTGATTAGCTCCCCCGCTCGCTCCTCCCTGACATCGCCCAGTACGTCCGCGGCCTCGTCCGGCGGCATCTGATCAAGCACGTCGGCAGCCTCTTCGGGCTCCATAGCCGTGAGGACGGCGGCTTGGTGGTCATCGGAAAGCTCAGCCAGGGCGTCGGCGGCTATCTTATCGTCCAATACTTCCAGCACGTCGGCTGCCTCGCCGGGTGACATCTGGCTGATGATGGCGCCAATGTCGGCGGGACGCATCCGGCGCAGACGGTGGAATGGCACCTTGAGGCGTACCTCTTCCACCGCGGGGCCGATGTCGACCTGTTCCCAGTCAATGAGGCGTGGGCGATCGCGGACTACGAGGCGGGTGAGCCATTCCAAGCCCAGCCTGCGGAGCAGGCCGGCGAGCGAGCTGTCCACTCCCGCCAGGCGTAGCTCGCCCTCGATCGGAGTGAGCGCCAGATCATTCACGCGTACGAGCTTGACGCCACGGGTGTCCACGATCTGCTTGTCCAGCAGGTCGCGTCCAAGCCAGATGAGGTCTTCCCCCGGCTCGGGGAACGCGTCCAGGTCGAATGGGTGACGGAGAGCCGTGGCACGGGGCGTAACGGAGGCCACGCCGCTCCAGGGGATGGCGTGCAGACGGTGCCTGCCGCCCACAACGACACCGGACACGGGAGGGTACGGGACCTCTGGAGAGACAAGCAGATCGCGAAGGGTGCCGATGCGCACGCCCTCAGGATCGAGGGTGGGACGGCCCAGAATCTGGCTAAGGAAAGGCATGAAAAACCACCTCCCCAAGCTGTGCTCGTTCGGGAGGTGGTCCACCGCGGGAGAGCCGCGGCGACGCAGCACTAGGCGTCAGCAGCGACTCATCGGATGGGAATCACCCCCCTGCCTTCTGGCCTGCGACGGCTACGATCGCCGCCTTCGTCGGTCTCCATCTTCTTCCGGTAATACCTATGCTGCGCAACAACGCGCAACTCTGTCGGCCTTGATGGTACCGTTTCAGCACAAAGGCGTCAACCCGTGCTGTTGGGTCGCAGGTAGAATATCCTAGTTACGTCGCAGCTAGAATGCCCTCTCGTGGGCGGTGTGCTCATCCCCATGACCCTGCGCCGGCTCGGGATGGACCCGGCGACGGTGGCCAGCGTCTTCGACACGGTGCTGACGGACATCAGGGGATTGTTGATCTTCTTGGGCCTGGCAACCCTGATGATCGACCGTCTTACCTAGTTGCGGTCACCCGGCCATGCCTGGACCCTGCCCTGGCCTCCGGCATACTCGTGACCACTGTCACCGATTGCGTGGGCTTTCTTTCCTTCCTGGGACTGGCGACAATCGTCGTGGACCGCCTAGGCTAGGGGCTGGGCGGGACGCGCGGCTCACGGATGCGGCCCCGCTTGTCGCCGCGGTCGCCCCGCAGGGCGCCGGAGTCGACGCCAAGGCAGCCACCGCTGGCACCCCAAGAAGGAGCTAACGAAGGGAATACTTCAGGGGGATGCTGTTCAAATCACGGAAGGATGGGGTGGACGGAGGGATTCGAACCCTCGATCTCCAGGGCCACAACCTGGCGCCTTAACCGCTCGGCTACGCCCACCAAATGCAATATGCCCTGCGTCCCGGTCTCTCGCCTGGCCGGCCGCAGGGCCGCCTACCGCGGCTGAACATCTTGTGGGCTGACTGTAGCATACGTGCAGGACGCGGTCAACGTCGGTGGCCCGCAGCCGCCAGGAGAGCAGAGGGAACCGCTATTCGATGAGAGGACAGCGTCCATTCCCTCCATCGCCTGCCGCCGCATGTGAAGGTGGGTGGCGTCACGGGCAGCCCTGCTCCAGCGGCTGCGAACAAGGCCGTTGCAGGCGCCCACGTTGACACTGCCCTCAGGAGCTGTATGATCTTCTCAAGACCGGTGCAGCGGCGCGAGGTGTCGAGATGCAGATCGACTGGAGCAAGACTATCAATGACATCTTCGCTAGCAAGATCTCCTGCCCCCGCTGCGGTACCCTGAGCGCATCCGTGGTAGCCGGCTACTCGCGCTCCCCTTCCGCCGCCCAGTACGCCCCGCGCTGCCAGAACTGCACCCGCAACGAGGGCTGTGACGCCCGCAAGCTGGTCGTAGTCTGCGAGCCCTGTGCGCGGGAGTTGCGCCTTCGTGCCCGGCACATCGAGCAGGAAGGCATGATGACCCTCCTCATGAACGACTGTCGCAGGGACCTAGAGGACTGCCTGGAGTACCTGTCCGACTACTGGCAGGAGGACCTGGACGTCGACCCTGAGGACGTTGACCGGCGCCTGGAAGAGGTAGCGCCAGACGTCTTCGCCGAGGAGGACGGCTGGCGACGACGCCTGGAAGAAGAGTACCTCAACTATCACCGCTGGTTCCGCGACGAGGGCCTACACATCCCCAACCCTGGCTGGCGCTCCGAGTACGTGGAGGAGGTCCTCGCCCTCGGCTACACCACCCTCCTGGGCGATTGAGACCCGCGCCCTGGGACGGCGCGTCGCTGAGACCGACGTGCGACTCGCTTCCCGGCCCACAGAGGATGCTGACCAAGCGACGTAGCCGAGGCCTTCTAGCCTCGGCGCAGCCGCTATTGGCGGGGCTAGAAAGCCCCGCCTACGGACTTCTTCAGCGCCCTCCCAGACCTCATTGACACCAGCGGGCGCTCGTGCTACCCTCGACGCTGGTGGGTAGCCGAGTGGGCTACTTATTTCGTGCAAGAATAGTTGCGTCGGCCGGGATCCGGTCGACGGGTCGGTACGGCGGGGAGCCACAAGGCAGGGTCCCGGACGGACCGTAGGCGAGGAGCCTTGGGTCTGTCTTTTTTTGCCGTCCAGGCCCGGCGAGGATATTCACTTGGCGGAGAGCGCCCTACCCGTCCTCATCACTGCCGTCGAGATGACCCCCCTGGCCAAGGTAGGGGGCCTGGCCGATGTCGTCGGCGCCCTCCCCCATGCCCTGCGGCGGGTCGGCGTGGACGCCCGCGTCGCCTTGCCCCTGCACGGCGTCATCGACCGGCAGACCCTCGACCTGCGGCCCCTGCCCTCCGTCCCGGTGCTCACTCCGGGCGGCCCGCGCATGGCCCGGCTCTTCGAAGCCTCGCTCCATGACGTCCCCCTGTACCTGGTGGAGAACGACACCTTCTTCGACCGCCCCCGCATCTACGGGGAGGACGATGACCTAGAGCGCTGGCTCTACTTCTGTGACGCTCTCCTGGCCGCGGCGCCCCGGCTGGCGGAACGCAAGGGCTCGGCCGAGGGCTGGCGGCCCCGCGTCCTCCACCTGAACGAGTGGCACACCGCCTTCCTGGGCTCCCGCCTGCTGGCGGCGCCCTCCCACCCCTGGGCCTCCTGCGCCCGCGTCTATAGCATTCACAACCTGGCCCTCCAGGGCCCCTTTGACGAGGCCTTCGGCCGCCGCCACGGGCTCTCCACCGCCGCGCTGACAGCGCCCCCCGGCTTGCGCTCCAACATCGCCTTCAGCGGCATGGCTCAGGGCATCTTGTGGTCCGACGTGGTGAGCACTGTCAGCCCCACCTACGCCCGCGAGATCCGAACGCCGGAGTTCGGCGCTGGCCTCGACGGCCTGCTGCGCAGCCGCGGCGACCGCCTGACCGCTGTGCTCAACGGGCTGGACTACGAGGTCTTCGACCCAGCCCGAGACCCACAGATCACCATCAACTACGACGCGGAGACGCTCGATCGCCGGGTTGAGAACAAGAGGGCCCTGCAAGAGCGGATGAGCCTGCCCGTCCGGCCCGAGGCGCCCCTGGCCGGCATGGTCTCACGCCTCTACGACCAGAAGGGAAGCGACCTGGTGGCCCCGGCCTTCCAGCACCTGCTAAGTCAGCGCGACCTCCAGCTCGTGGTGCTGGGTACCGGCGACCCCAAGCATGAGCGCATGCTGTCGGACCTCCGGGGCACGTTCCCAGGGAAAGCGGCGGTCACTATCGGCTTCGACGAGGCACTGGCGCAGCTCATCTACGCCGGCTGCGACTTCTTCCTGATGCCGTCGCGATTCGAGCCCTGCGGCCTCGGCCAGCTCATCTCCCTTCGCTACGGGGCCGTGCCGGTCGTGCGCCGCACAGGGGGCCTGGCCGATACCGTGGAGGACTGTCCGCCAGACCTGAGCTCCGGCACCGGCTTCGTGTTTGACGAGGCCAGCGCCCATGAGCTGGAGCACGCCGTCGAGCGCGCCCTGGCCGCCTACGAGGACTCCGCCGCCTGGCGCCGCCTCCAAAGGCGGGGCATGAGCCAGGACCTCTCCTGGGACCGCTCCGCCGGCCTCTACCGCGACATGTATGATCGGGCCGTGAACCTACGGCAAGAGGCCGCCTCGGCGGGTGTGGAAGGGGGGCCGCCGTGAGCAGTGGGCGACGCTACACCGCCGGCGTGGACCTGGGCGGCACCAAGATCTTCACCCTGGTGACACTGCCCGACGGCCGGGAGGCAAGCTCTGACCTCCGCCCTACCCTGGCCGACCAGGGGCCCGAGGCCGTGATCGGCCGCATCATCGACTCGGTGCGGGCGTCGCTGGCGGCGGCCGGCGCCACCGAGGCTGAGCTGGCGGCCGTGGCCGTGGCGTCGCCCGGCACCATCGACCACGAGCGGGGTATCGTCAGGGACCCGCCGAACCTGCCGGGCTGGCGCAAGGTGCTGCTGGTGCAGGCGCTCCAGGATGCCTTTCGCGTCCCGGTAGCCCTGGAGAACGATGCCAACGCCGCCGCCTTGGGCGAGCACACCTTCGGGGCCGGCCGTGGCTTTCGGCACATGGTGTTCATCACCGTCAGCAGCGGCGTCGGTGGAGGCATCATCCTGGACGGCCGCCTCTACCGGGGGGCTACCGGGGCCGCTGGCGAGGTGGGCCACATGGTCCTAGACGAGGACGGCCCCGCCTGCGGCTGCGGCCAGCGGGGCTGCCTGGAGGCACTCGCCTCGGGCACCGCCATCGCCGCCCGCGCTGCTGCTCTGGCGACGAAGGGCAAGAGCCCGGTGCTGGCGAGGCTGGCCCACGACTCACCTCCCCTGACAGCGGAGGACGTGGGGCGGGCCGCGGCGGAGGGTGACGCCGTCGCTCGAGGAGTCATCGAGGAGGCGGGGCGCTACCTGGGGCTAGGGCTCGTGAACCTGGTGCACGTCTTCAACCCCCACGGCATCGTCATCGGTGGGGGCGTCTCCCGCATGGGCGATCTGATCCTGGAGCCGGCGCGGAAGGTGGTGCGCCAGCGCTGCTTCCCGCTAAGCCAGGAGGGGCTGAAAATAGTGGTTGGCGCGCTCGGCGACCGGGCGGGTGCTCTGGGAGCGATCGTTGCGCTGGGCGACGCCGGTCGCGACGAGGGCGCCGGGGCGTCCTAAAGACTCGGGGCTCTTCAGCCGATGCTAGAAGCGAAGCCGGTGTCAGAACCCGCCAGGCGAAGCACCGAGGAGCCTCCCTCTCATGAAAGTCTGCAAGCGAAGTGTTTAGACACCTGGCTTCACCGCTGCCCAAGCCACCTCTCGGCGAAAGGGCCACCCTCCTTGAACTGACCTTCACGGTTCTTCTCTGGCAGGCCTCTGTCGGCATCTTCCTTCTCTCTCTGCTCCAGAAGTATCTCCCGGAGGAACTGGGGGCAAGCGCCGCCTTTCCCGGCTATGCCATGGCCACCTATGGCCTGGCGAAGTTCGTCTGCCAGACGCCGGCCGGCTGGCTGGCTGACCGCATAGGTCGGCGCCTCACACTGAGCCTGGGCGCCTTCCTGGCCCTGCCGGCCATCTGCCTCATGATGGAGGTGCGCCAGGTACACCTCTTCCTGGCCTTCTCCGCCCTCTACGGCGTGAGCGGGGCCGCCATCTGGCCCGCCCTCATGGCGCACGTTGGCGACACCCACGAACCGTCCCAGAGAGGCCAGGCCATGCACAAGCTGAACATGGCGCAGCTCATAGGGCTGGGCCTGGGCACTGCGGCTGGCACCTTCTTGGTGGACTACATCTCCTACTTCGCGGCCTTCATCGCCGCCCTGAGCCTGAACGGTCTCGCCTTTATGCTCACGGCGCGCCACCTACCCCGGCGCCAGCCAGCGCCACCGACCTGTGGCTCCGAGGCCGCAAAGGTGGCTGGAGAGACCAAGGGCCCCTGGACGATGAGCATCTGCATCCTGGCCGCCATCAGCCTCTTCCTGAGCCTGGGCATCAACTTCTACGCCCCGGCGCTTGGGGCCTACACGCGGCAGGTGCTCCACGTGGAGATGTCGCAACTAGCGCTGATGATCATCGCGCCAGCCGTGCTGGCTGCCGTCATCGCCGCCCGGGCCGGCCACCTCTCGGACCGCTTCGGGCGGCAGAAGCCGCTGATGCTGGGGCTGGCCGTCTGCGCCCTGAGCCTCTTCGCCCTCACCAGGACCAGCAGCTCGGTGCTGGCGGTGAACCTGGCCGTTCTGGCCGGCCTCGCCTATGCCGTGGCCGTGCCGGCTTGGAGCGCCGCCGCCATCGATGCTGTCGAGGCGGGGAGCCGGGGGCTGCTGCTGGGAGCCCTGGCTGCCGTCCAGGGGCTGGGCAGCGTCATGGGGCAGGCCCTGGGAGGCACCGTGGGCGAGGCCTTCGGCCCGCTGGCGCCCTTCCGGTTCGGAGCCATGATGCTGGGGGTGGCCCTGATCCTCACCTTCGTCCACATGCACCACCACCGGCTGCTGCCCATCTGGGCCTCGCTGCGAGGGCGGCCCACGACCTGAGCGAAGCCCTGCGAACCCCATGGCTGCTGCGGCTGTATGCATGCAGCGAAACGGTGAGTCCGTCCGGCAGACGCCGCCCATGCCCAGGCGCGATAAGACGATTGGAGGATCCTTCGCTGTCCTGCTGAGGCCCGCCTCTACAGGTCCCAGAAGCTCACCAGGCGTCCGAAGTCAATCGTGCCGCTTTCCGAGAAGTTGTCAGCTTCTACCCCGGCCTCTTCCGCCGCCGCTATGGGGTTCAATCCGCCTAACAGGATGATGCCTATCTTGTTGAGGGCTACAGGGATCTGGCAGATGGGCTCGCTTGTTTCCCCCACCAGAACGACCCCGCCAAGGCCGGCCACCTTGAGCTGAGCCAAGATGCTTTCCACCTCTCGTTTGGCGGAAGCCGGTACCTCGCGGAAGTTGGCCAGTATCCTGCCGGTTCCCGTGACTGCGGCCTCGCGTACTTTGGTCATTCTGGCTCTGATGTACGCCTCGGAGGGGTCCAGTGACGTGCCGGCGTAGTTGATTATGGCCACAAACCTTCTCGGCGCAGAGTTCCGAACCTCCAGAATCCCTCCAAACTTGGAGTCCATCGGGATGCCCGCCTTGAGCATGACCCCGTTTATGGTCGCGCTGCAAATGGTCGCCAGACCGATCTTGCCTTCGGGGATAACCACGTCCCCCAGTTTCTCGCCCTCGCCAGCCACACCCACCATCTCGCTGACACACAGACCTGCGCTGAAGGTCTGCCTCATGGCTCTCAAGGCCTTCGGGAATCTGTCCTTGGGGAAGAGCGACGTGTTTATCCCAACCCGGCCGGCACGTAGCTCGGGATCAAATGTGGTCTGGAAGGCCAGCAACTCCAGCCTCTCTATGACGAAGCCGACTTGCTCCGGCGCCAGGGCGCTTTTCAGCTCTTGCAGGCCCTCCGGCGTGATCGTCCTGCCATCTCTTCCCCCCGGTCGAGTGAAGCCTCGCTCGTCGGTGATCTTCAGATGATACCTGACGGTCCGTTCACTCAGATGCACGCCGTGGGGCTCTAGTTCGCGAGCGATGCTGGTGGAGCCCAGCGGTTCCGAGGATTCGCTAAGCACCTTAAGGATCGCCATGACCTTTCGGTGGGTTTCGCGATCTTGACCTGGAACGACCATCACTTTCACTACCCAGTGACGGCGTCGTAGGGGTTAGGGCCGACATGACGTGCCTGTCGGCACCCTGGCGCTTTTCCGCCGCCGCTGCTAGTCGTGCAGAGCTTCCCACAGGCGCGCAGCCAGCGCGGAGCCGGCTTCGTGAACGGGCCTGATAGGAGCCTCAGGGGCTTAGCGCAGAACGGTCGGTGAACCGGGCGACCGAAGAAGGTTGCACGAGCGCTTTGTTGCTTTTCGGCCATGGTTGGGCGGAAGGTCAAGCCCACGTCGGTCTCACAGCGATTCGGAAAGCGACGCGAATGGCCAGCGTGCGCCGGTCGGGCCTATGCAGAATAAACGGAGCGGTCCATCAGCATTGCCCAAGCTGGCGCAGGGGTCGCTCTCCTCAACCCATTCTGTCCTCGTCCTAGAGGGTATCCGTCCGTGGTCCCGGTTCGATGGTCGCGTCGTCCGCCACTATCCATCGGAGATGCCAGAACGGCCCCGATCCCGGCCGCTGGTTGTCTGAGAGAGGACGCGGTTCGTTCTCGGGCTCACCGTTTCAGTCGCTGGACTGCATGGGCCCAGCTCTCGCCCCCAGCCAGTCGAGGAGCTTTCTTTCCAGACCATGGTCGAAGCCAAGAGCCCTGCACACGTAGCGACAGGTACCACACTCGATGCAATTGTCGGATTCGACGTAGACTGTGCGAGCCTGCACGGTTATGGCTCCCATGGGACAGACGGGCTCGCAAAAGGGGATACGGCAACCATGTCGGCAAACCATCTTCAGCATCTGGAGCACTCCTCCATTGTGGCCAGGTGATTGGCAGAGCGGCGTCCCGCCCTATCCCAGGATCCGGTCCACTTCCTCTTTGTCGGAGTCCATAACGTAGGCTATGCCAGAGACCTCGGCCGCCTCCCTGGTAAGCGCCACCAAGTCGTCTCTGTCCACGTACTGAAGGGCGAACTTGCGCGCCCCAGCCATTAGCTGCTGTAGTCCCACGGTCAGTCGATCCAAGTAGTTAAGCAGTCCGATTGTCCCCGGGGGAATGCGCTTGAAGTCTTGTCCAAACCTCTCCCTTAGCGGGGCAGCTCCGATGAAAACCTTCTGGAGCGCGTGGTCGTAACCCTCAGGATCCGGGTGCTCCTGCTCCCTTATCAGTTCCCCGTACGTGTTTCCTACCATGGCCGCTGACATTGTGGCTCGACCCATACAGCAGGCCTTGACGTAAGGGGCCCCAAGGGCCATCGCCTTGAAGATGTGATCTTCGAGCGAGAGACCTCCCGCCATGGCGACCGGGGGCACGTAAGCGCCTTTCTTCGCCAGCCGGTCCACGTACTCGTAAAGCAAGCATTCCAGGTAGACGGTGGGGATTCCCCATTCGTTCATCATGCGCCAGGGGCTCATCCCGGTGCCGCCGCCAGCGCCGTCCACGGTCAGCAGGTCGATCTTGGCGTCGGAGGCCCACCTCACGGCGCGGGCCAGATCGGCAGGCCGGTACGCGCCGGTCTTGAGAGTCACGTACTTGGCGCCAATGCTGCGCAGCCGCTCGACCTCCCGACGAAACGACTCCTCGCTAATCATCCCCACACGGGAATGGCGCTCAAACTCCCGGATGGCTCCCCGCTGGAAGGCTTCCCGCTTGGACTCGTCAGCGGGATCCGGAATCACGATGTAGCCCCGGCTCCTCAGCAGGTCCGCTCGCTCCAGGGTGGGAAGCTTCACCTCGCCGCCAATGTTCTTGGCCCCCTGGCCCCACTTCATCTCTATGATCTCAACGCCCAGTTTCTCGACCACATATTCGGGAACACCCAGGCGGCCATCCTCCACGTTGTGCTGGACTACGATGCCACCCCACCCGTCGTACCACTCCTTGTAGATGCGGACCCTGCGCTCCATCTCGGGTGAGTGGAGTACTCGACCGTTTCCGAATTCTGACGCCGGATCCATGCCGCACACATTCTCGCCCACGACTACCAGGATGCCGCTAATGGCTGCGGCCGTAGCCATTGACTCCCAGTGGATCCGCGCGATCTCGGTGGAACCCAGAGCCCCTGTGAAGACCGGCAGCCGCAGCTTGATGGATCCGTCAGCTCCCAGAGCAGTGCTCACGTCCACCGCCGGGAAGGTTGCTTTGTCCGGATCGGCTTCAAGTCCTACGGCGCCCACGCACGTTCCTTGAATATTGAAGTGGGAGTAGTCGATTGGATAGTCCTTTTCCGAGCCGGCGGTCACCTTGCCGAAGGGTTGCGGGTAGATCATGTCCCGGCCCCTCAGAGCAGAGCGGCCGATCTCGCACGGTCCACAGCATCCGTCAATGCAGGTCACGCACATGCCGGAGCTGGGGGCAACATGGCTTCGAGTGGTGGTCAACGTGGCGGAGCTGGCGTTTGGCTTGCTGAATGACATTGACTACTTCTCCTTTCTCCGACGAAGGAGACTCAGGTGGACACCGAAAGCTGGCCGGGGTGTGACGGTCAACGCATGCCGTGAAGGGACACGCAGGGGGCGGGCGGCAACCCTCGGCCGGTTGCCAATATCCTGCGCCTCCACGTGCGCTATGTCAATACCACGCCAGGTCAGGGACGCGTCGGGTAGGCGCCAGGGAGAGAGAAGACAGCGGGCTCACCTATGAAGACTGGAGAGAGTGGGGGTGAGCCCACACGCCGACCGTGGAGACTACGACACGCTGTTAGCATGCCTGACGTTGGGGCGAGCTTGCGTGAGGCAGAGAAGCGGGTGCGCGAGGCCTTGCAGGAGGGGAGCCGGTAGCTACTCGTGGCGCCCAGGCGCCTCATGTGACCCTGCCGGGGCCAACGTGGTCTTGAGAGGCTCGCGCGATGTCCTGGGGTGAGTAGCGGAAGGCTCGGAAGAGCCAGTTGTTCTCGCCCAGCAGGCCGGCCTCTCCGAAGTGGGGGTTGATGTACTCCCAGACGACCTCCCCCTCCGACGTCACCTCGAACATGCGGCCGAAGACCCCCTCGCAGATGAAGGTGTTGCCATTAGGGAGCCGCTGGGCGCTCGACTCGTAGGGACTGTAGAAGTTGAATATCGGCCGGTCCTGGTAGCTCCAAACGATCCGCTTGGTCGCAGGGTCGATCTCAAGCACGCGTGAGAACGTGAATGGGATGTTCGCGCGGTGCGGGCCGTTGTCGAAGACGAGGATGTTTCCGTTGGGCAAGAGGTTTGGGTGATGCTGCTGGGCCAGCACCTCGAGTCCCAGCCGCCAGCGGATGTTGCCCGTGCGCCGTTCGATGATGGCGATGGTGCTGATGTTGCGGAAGCTAACCAGGACGTCGCCGTCAGGGAGCTCCTCCACGGTGTTGGCGTGGGTCCACTCCTCGCGCTGATCCTGCGGAGTAATTCGGTCGACCTCCGGGTCGAGGTGCTGCCAGGCGTGCCACTCCCAGACGACCTTACCTTCCTTGGTCATCTCGACGACTCTGTCTGAGCACATGACGCCTTCGTGCTCGCTGCCTGGCAGCCCACCGCGAACCTTCGCCGCCAACTCCGGGGGCACCTCCTCTATGCAGAGCATCAGAACGTTCCCGTTGCGCGTCAGGCGAGCGTCGTGGTGGTGATCCGGGTGCTTGACTTCCCAGAGCACATTGCCCTCCCAGTCAAGCTCCATCACGGCTCCCGCCCTGACCAGCTGCCAGACGGGGAAGCGTCTCTGGGACCCTGGTGTTCTGCATTGGGCGAGCAGGTTTCCGTTCGGCAGAAGATATCCCCAGCCGGCCGGTAGAGGCATCCGCCACTCGTGGACGGTTCTCCCTTCCATGTCGATGAGCAGCGGTGGCCCGCCGCTGAACTGGGGCGTGAACAGAGTGTAGCCCTGGAAGGCTCTCTCGGGGTCATGAGCGATGAGGCCCACCCCCCGGCGTCTCTGGGTCTGCTGGTCGACGGAAGTCCTCATTCTCGCCCCTCCTCCAGGTGTGCTGCCCCGGTCGCTGCCCTTCTGCTCTTCTCTGGTCTGCCTGCGAAGTGATGTCGCCGGGGAAGCCCTGGAACTCCATGAAGGAGTAGTGGCTGGGGGCCAGGGCCCCGATGTCACCCGCTTGCTCGAGCTCCAGGAACCGCTGGATCGGCAGGGCGATATTGACGTCCTGAAGCAGGTCGTCCAAGCGCTCGCCTCGACCCGGACAGCTCGGCCTTCCTTGGTTAGCCTTCGACCTCTGAGCTGGGGCTCTCGTTCAAACGACAGGCCGCGCCTATGTGCGGTCACCTCCCTTCCGGGAAAGCAGTCTACCAGGCTATCAGTCTGCTAGGGTGTAGACCGGGGTCTGAGCCAGGTCCAGCTCGTACTCCTCCGCTAGCGTCTTCCCGTCGCAGGCCTTCAGGAGCACGTCGTAGATGCCGGAGGGTAGGAGCCACATGCGGGACGCTCCCGGCTCAATGAACTCCTCCCCGCCCAGGTCATCCTCGCCCCAGTTCTGGGCGCCGACAGGCGATATGAACGCGTAGCAGATCTCTTCGCTCGATTCGTTCGCTATCGTGAACTCGGCGGGCGGGTGGACTCCGCCCACGAAGACGGCCCCCGACCGCTGCATCTCGCCCTCCACTGAGAGCACCGCCTCATACAGGCCGTCCGGCAGGCCGGCATCATCAAAGGTGCACACCCACCAGTTGCCGGCATCGCCGCCGGTCCAGGTGTTGTCGATGATGCTTCCCTCTTCATTCACCTGAGCATCGATAAACCACAGGGCTTCCCAGGCCATGCCGTCCACCATGCCCTCATAGTCCCAGAACACGCACGCCTCGGTCACACCCGAGGGTAGAGCGTCCAAGACCCGGGTGGGCTGGTCGTCGGCGGTGACGCCGTCTGCAAAGACCAGGTTGTGGAATACGACCTGGCTAGTATCGAACCCGCCCGTTGGCTCGGTCTCGACGGGCAATGAGCCAACGTACTCCTCGCCGCTCTCGGCAGCCTGGATCAAGGGTAGCGCCAGGTTGACCGGGCGCAGCCCGTTGATGAATCCACCTACAGGCACACAAGAGTCCAACTCGTTGATCTCGCCGTCCCGATTCGTGTCCGCCACATAGCGGCAGTCCACGGGCTCTTCTGCCTCCGCGCCGGACGCCGCGATGGTCGGCACGCCGATGAGCTGCCCCTGGTCGTTGACGGACATGCCGCCGCTGTTTCCACCGGCAATGGTAGCATCGGTCTTGATCCAGGCGCGTCCGCTCAGGGCCCGCTCGGAGGTGAACCCGCTCACGACACCGTCCGTGAACGTGATCGTCTCGCCGCCGATGCCCGGATAGCCCAGGATGCGGACATGGTCGCCCATCTCGATCTCATTCGAGTCCCCCACGTCGACGGTGGGGAAATCCACCGCCGTCGGGTCACCGGCCAAGTCTGACACGATACGGATGATGGCCAGGTCCAGCGCGTAGTCGACGGCGACGACTTCTGCCAGGTAGGCCATCTCGGGCGGTTCATCGGTCTGGCTCAGGACGGCTACTCCCAACTGGTCATACTCATCCAGACGGTTGTCCACCACGTGGGCGTTGGTCAGGACCAAGCCGTCCTCTGAGATGATGCTGCCCGAACCGGTCCACACCGGCTCAAAGGCATCGCCAGTGAGACTCAGAGCCAGGATCTGTACAGTTGCCTGCGCCAGGTCCTTGGTGCTGGGGCCCAGCGGGGGCTCCGCAGTCTCTTCCACTCCCACGGTAGGGCTCGGCGTGGCAGGCTTGGGTTCAGCGGTCCCCGTGGGCGCCGGTTGCGCCTCCGAGCCGCAGGCCTGGCCGGCGAAGGCCAGCAGGGCAATGGCGACAAGAAGTACGAGTGGACCACCCGCTCGCGGCAGCATGTTGACCTCCGTGCCTGCGGGGCTGACGACCCCGGTTGATCGCGGATGAGAAGCCGCTAGGCCGCGGCTGACGACATTCTAACCGGCCCGGCGGGGGTTGTCGCAAGTGGGCGATCTACCGAGAGGTGGGCTGCTGTCCTTGCACGCGGCCCCACGGGCAGTGACGAGGGGCGGCCCTCACGATCCCCCCTCGTGCCTCAGGGTGGAGGCTCTCAGCGCCCACGGGGTCCGCGAGAGTGCGGGCGCTAGCTACTGGTGGAGTGGTGCCAGGGCCGTTTCCTCGGCAGGCGGGCCCAATCTGCCACGGGGCGTTGTCATGGGATGGCGCGACCGGCGGCGCGTTGAGACTGGATTCAGATCGACGTGAAAGGGGTGAGGGCCAGGCGGTCTCCGACCTGGGTGCCACTGGCTTCGATGGCGCCGCTGGCTAGCTCCAGGGTCGAATGGCCGCCTCGGAGGCAGGCGGAGAACCGGAAGGGACGGAGAGCCGGCGCTGTCTTCACGACCACATGCTCCCTGTCCAGGTACAGCACGTCTATGGGGAAGCGCATGAGGAGGGTGTGGATGGATCTGCATGGCGCCAGGAGGAGCCCCTCGTCCTCGCCGAGGCGGCGGCGGCCCAGGAGTCCCACCATGCGGGACCAGGGGTGGTCGGCACGCCGCACCCGAGCGGCTACCTCACTGCCGCGCGTGACGTTCTTCACCCGCACCGGCTCACGACTCATGCGAGGAAACTCTCGTAGAGGGTGATTCCGGCGGGCCCCAGGATGACGAGGAACAGGGTGGGGAAGATGCACAGCACCAGCGGGAACGTCATCTTCACCGGGGCCTGGTGAGCCGACTCTTCGGCCCGCTGGCGGCGTCGGACGCGGAGCTGTTCGGCCTGGACGCGGAGCACCTGCCCGATGCCGGTGCCCATCTGCTCGGCCTGGACGACAGCGTTGACGAAGGTGACGAGGTCCGGCACTCCTGTGCGATCAGCCAGCTCTCGCAGCGCCTCGCGACGCATGCGGCCCATACCGATTTCGCGCAGAGTGCGCGAGAGCTCTTCTGCAAAGGGACCCTCCACCTTCTCCGCCACCCGGGCCAGGGCGGCATCGAGTCCGAGCCCTGCCTCCACGCAGGTGGTAATGAGGTCGAGGGCGTCCGGCAGGCTCTTCGTGATGGTGGTCTGACGACGGCGGACACGGTTGACCAGCCAGAAGTAGGGGAGTCCCAGCCCCGCGCCGGCCAGCGCCAGCAGCATCAGCAGTTGCTTGGCTTGGAAGCTCCCTCCGGTCGCCACCACCAGCGCGAACCCGAGCACCATGAAGAGCCCCCCGGAAAGGGTCATGACCGTCAGGAATCCGCCCAGGTTCATGGGTTCCCCGGCCAGGATCAACTTCTTTCGTATCCCCTCCAGGAGGCTCTGGGGCAGGATCGCTAGGAGCCGCTCTGCCAGGACGTCGATGGCTGGGCCTAGGACCCGTTCGCCGAAGGGCCGCGTCAGGTCGGGCAGATTCGCGGGGCGAGTCCCCGATCCCAGCGACGCTAGTCGCGCGCGCACAGGGTCGTCGCCGCGCCAGAAGAAGCTCATCACCAGCAGGAAGGTCGCTATGAAGACGAAGGCCGCCCCCAGCACTGCCAGCAGAGTCTGCTCCATCGCTGCTTCACACCTCTATAGCCAGGATGCGCCGGATGAGCAGTATGCCCAAGAGTTCCATGATGCCCGCCGCTACCAGCATCACCTGCCCGGCGACGGTGGTGAACATCGGCACCATGTACTCGTTGGATATCAACAAGAGGATGCCCATGATGGCAACGGGCAACACCCCCAGTACGTAGCCCGTCATCCGCTGTTGAGATGTTAGGACCCTGATCTCGCCCCGAATGCGGCAGCGCTCCCGCATGGTGTGAGCCACAGTCTCCAGGATCTCCGCCAGGTTCCCGCCCACGGTTCGCTGAATGAGGATAGCGGTGATGACGATGTCCAGGTCGTAGCTGCTGGCCCGCTGGCTGAAGGCCAGCAGGGCATCCTCGGTGGAGGAGCCGACGTTGATGTCATGAACGGTGCGCCGTAGCTCTGTGGAGATGGGATGCTCCAACTGCTGGGCGGCCAGCTCCAGGCTCTGCAACAGGCCAAAGCCTGCCTTCAGGGAGTTGGAGACCAGAGTAAGGGCCTCTTCCAACTGGCTCTCCAGCTTGCTAAGTCGCTTCTGTTTGCGGTGGCGCACAAACAGGGCGGGGGCAAGGTAGCCTATGCCAGCGAGCATCATCCCCACCACGATCGCCGCGGGGCGCGAGGAGATGAGCACAAAGGGCACGGCAAGGAAGATGAGAGCCAGGCCCACACGCAGGGCCACGTACTCGCCCACCCTCAGATGGAGATCTGCCCGGCTCAGGTCAAGGGCGGTCTTGGCTGCCCATTCTTGCCCTAACCCCGGGAACTCACCCGCCCGCTTCTCCCGCAGGGCCGAGCCTACCGTCGCCTGCTCCAGCACCGATGGGCTGAACAGGTTCTGGAGCCGCTGGCGGGCCATGTTGCCGGCGGTACTGGTGGCGGCCGAGGACAGCGCTGCTCCACCCACCACAACGGCCACCAGGACGGCAAGGGCGGCACCTAAAGCTAGCGGGTCCATGGCCTAGATCCTCACGCCGCTGAAGATGTCCGACGGAAGGGTGATGCCGGCCATCTCGAAGCTGTCGGCAAACCGCGGGCGAATGCCGGTGGGGAGGAAGTGGCCCACGACCTGTCCTTCGGCGTCGATGCCCTCCCGCTCGAACCGGAAGAGATCCTGCATGGTCACCACCTGACCCTCCATGCCAGATACCTCCGAGATGTAGGTCAGCCGTCGGCTGCCATCGGACAGACGGGAGATCTGGATCACCATGTGGATGGCAGAGGCTATCTGCTCCCGGATGGCCCGCACGGGCAGGTCCAGGCCGGCCATCAGGACCATGTTCTCGACGCGGGCGAGGCAGTCCCGGGGGGAGTTGGCGTGGACGGTGCTCAGGGAACCCTCGTGACCGGTGTTCATGGCCTGCATCATGTCGAAGGCCTCTGGACCACGTACCTCACCGACAATGATGCGATCGGGCCGCATGCGCAGAGCGTTGCGCACCAGGTCGCGTTGCGTCACTTCCCCCTTGCCCTCCAGACTGGGAGGGCGCGCCTCGAGGGTCACCACGTGTCCCTGCTGGAGCTTGAGCTCCGTAGGATCCTCGATGGTGACGATGCGTTCCGTGTCGGGGATGAAGGCCGAGAGCGCGTTGAGGAGCGTTGTCTTGCCGGTACCGGTACCGCCCGAGATGAGTGTGTTCAGCTTTGCCTGGACGCAGGCGCGACAGAACTCTGCCATCTCCCGGCTCACGCTACCGGTGGCGATGAGGTCCTCCATCGTCAGCTTGTCCTCGCGGAACTTCCGGATGGTGATGGTAGGGCTCTTGGGGGCCACGGGCGGGATGATCACGTTGACACGGGAGCCGTCGGCCAGGCGGGCGTCTACCATGGGTGACGATTCGTCCACCCGCCGGCCCAGGGGGGCGACGATGCGCTCCACTACCCGTATGATGTGGTTGGCGTCACGGAAGCGGACGGGGCTCAGGTAGATGCGCCCCTCTCTCTCGTAGAAGACAGTGTCCGGAGCGTTGACCATGATTTCGGAGATGGCCTTGTCCCTCACCAAGCCCTCGATGGGCCCTAGGCCCAGCACCTCATCGGCTACGGCGCACACTAGGTCGTCCCGGACAGCCCCCACGATGCCCGGCATATCCTGAGCGATGAGGGTACGGGCCGCCGTCTCCACCGCTGCGCGGGCCTTGTCCGGCTCCAGGCCCTCCAGCTTGGTGGGGTCCAGCTCCTCAATGAGGCGCTGGTGGAGCTTGTAGGTCAGTTCGCTGAGGGCGTCGCTGGAGCGGATAGAACCGCCCCCTCCCGCAGAACGCTGAAGGAAGCCGTCGGCGCCCCCGCTGCCCCCTTTGGTGCCTTGCCTCTGGAACTGACTCATAGCTGGTTGCCTTCCTACCTGACCCGATGTTGCAGCATCTCCGGCGACTGCTTCGCTCCCTAGCGGCCCAGGATGCGATCCATGAAGCCCCGGTGCTCCGGCCGGGTGCCGCTCAAGGTGTACGCCAGGTCGGTAATACTGCGCGCAACGCGAGCGTAGGGCCGGGTGAGCACGATGGGCTGTCCGAGCTGAGTGCTGCTCGAGACGGCCATGTCATGGGGTATGCGCCAGAAAACGTCGTACTCCACGACCCGCTGCACATCCGCCTCGCGCAGGCTGTTGGCAGAGCTACAGTGATTGATCAGGAGCTTTACCTTGTCCTCGGAAATGGAGGCCGCCCGCAGCATCTCCAGCGCCAGCGCCGTGTCCTTGATACTAGCGATGTCCATGCTGGTGATGAGCAGGATGAGGCTGGCCTGCTCCAGCGTGGCGGCGATGATCTCATTGAACGTGCCCGGCGTATCGATGATCACGTAGTCGTGGCTCTGAGCCAGCAGGTCAATGATCTTCTCGATGTGCCGGGGCGTCAGTTGGCGCCACTCGCTGGGGTGCAGAGGCGCCGGCAGAATGGAAGCGCCGCTGTGGTGCGGTACGAGGTAGTCCCGCACCTTGTCGCGGTCCATGTCATCCAGATGGCGGGCCACGTCGGCGATGCTCTGTTCCACCGGTATGTCCATCATGATGGCGACATCGCCAAAGCGGGTGTCCATGTCCACCAGCACCACTGTGGAGTTGGTACACCGCGCCAGCGCGGTCGCGAGGTTGGTAGCGATGGTGGTCTTGCCGATGCCTCCCTTGGCGCCGAAGATGGTGATGACGGTGCCGCGGGCCGGTGCCTCCATCGTCTGACCCGATTGGCGCATGCGCTTGTGCTCCTCCTGCTCCAGGACTCCGTGAACGGAGCGGATGAGCTCCTCAGGCTTGACGGGCTTGATCAGATAGTCGCGAGCACCGGCCACCATGGCCCGGCGTACGGAGGCGGCGTCGGCCAGGGTGGAGGACACGATGGTGGGGGCGCCGGGGACCGCGTCGGCCAGCGACTCGATGGTTTGAAGGGCCCGGGCCACAGGTTCTTCGACGGAGACCAGGAAGACATCAGGCAGCTTCTCCTGGGCCACCGTGATGGCCTCAATGCCGTAGCCGGCCTCGCCGCTGACAGCGAAGTGGGCCATCTGGAGGGCCCGCTTCATGTCGGCGCGGCTGCTGAGATTGGGGTCAATCGCGACTACTTCTGGCGTTCGAGCCATAGCCTTGCTTTCGGCTGGTCTCTGTCCTCCAGCGCAATTATCGACGTGGCTGCCCCCCCCGTTAAGGGTATCCACCTACCGAGGGAACGGGTTGGGCAGGTTAGGTGGAATGAACTCCGTCTCCACCACAAACGGTATGTTCTGGACCTCGGCGTCTCCGTAGGGGCGCACGGCCAGCCGCAGCACTCCGTTCTCTTCTGCCAGGAAGAGGAGTTGCGCTTCCTGAGGCGTCACCGAGAGGGTGACGGTGGCCGCTTTCGGATTGGCGTCGGCCTCAGTGTTGCGCACCCTCTGCCCTTCGGTGTCTTCCGTCCCATCTGCGGCCGTCTCGCCGTCGGCGGGCGTCGTTGTCCCCGCTTCCGGTGGCGTATCGACCACAGCCTGGGCCACGGCAAGCACCTCGATGTTCTGGAGGATTAGGCGGGCGAAGTACTTCTCCTCTGTCTTCTCTTGCTCGCCGTCGCGGAAGTCGACATCGAAGACGCCGATGATGTCCACGTAGTCGCCGGGCAGCACAAGGCCGCCGCTGCTGGTGACCTCGCTCACCTGGATGGAGATGCCCCTCCTGCCCTCTGGGATGACGTAAGACAGGCTGCCACCGGCCTCGGCGGCGCTCTCCAGGGCCACGATCTTGGTGGAGAGCACCTGCTCGTTGGTGGCGATGGGATAGCGGGTGACCCGGGCCACCACCTGGCTCACATCGGTGTAAGCCAGCTCGCTGCGGTCGTCCGCCGGCACCTCCCGCACCTCTACCATGCCGGAGGTGATCTTGGTGCGGGCAGGGATATCCGTTTTCGCCACCACCGCCGGCACAGTTGAGGTGATGCCAGTCGTGCCGCCCGTGCTCTCGGAGCCGCGGCTAAGGGCGACGTAGACCAGAATAGCGGCTACGATACCGGCAGCCAGCGCCAGCAGCAGGAGCCTGCGGTTGGTCCGGCCGCCGGCCCCGGTGATCGGTCTGGCCATTCTCTCACCTCCCTAGAGTGGTTGGCGCCATGGTCGCCTCTCAGTCTCCACAAGGCCCGGATAGTGCGTCTACCGTCCGTCCCCGCCCCATGTGAAGGCTCACACTTACATTATCGGGCGTGCCCGGCGATCCAAGCAGTGCATCCCCCGCCCACGTCACCGATACTTGCCAACTGACTCCCGGCTCTTCCCACGCCGCGCGTGACGCCGGCGCAGAGCGCGATTGCAGATTCGATGCCCTCAACAAGCGCAAGCGGCAGCAGCCTGTGGCTGGTCCTCCCTGCGGCGCCCGTTCTCGCGCTCACCATGGTTGCCCTCGCTTTCCATCTCCCGAGTCACTGGGAGCCCTTGCTGGCTGTCAATCACTCGACCAGCGCCACGGTGGTAATGGAGCTGTTCGGGTCAAGGGGCCCCCTCTCGCCGGCCGGGACGCTCGCCCTTTCTACGAATGTGGCTGTGATGTCACAGTGGTTGCCGGTACACCAGCCCCCGCCCGATGGCGGCGGCTCCAGCACGACGAACACGAAGTCGACTATGGGAATCCACGAGCTCCCGCCTGAGTCCCAGAGGCCGTCCAGGACAGGTATCAGTTTAACTATGCTTGGGCCGCCCACGTAGGCCTGACTCAGCGGGTTGCACCTGGCCCTGAGTGTATCGTTGTCTTCGTCTACTATCTCTGCCCACGTGTCACACTCAGGAGACACCTGGTCGAACAAGTCATTGATGCTCTGCTTGGTGGGGCCGATGACGTTGCCGGGCTCCGTGCGCACACACCCGCCGGGGTCGCTCTCACAGGTGCCTGCCTCGTGTATATGCAGAGGCGTTATGGCGCCCCAGCAGATGGCGTCGCCGTACTTGCGCAGCTCGGCCGGTCCGGGCTCGTCCCCACAGGGGGTAGCGCCGGTGGTATCGATGGCCAGGGCGCCGAAGTTACCCGTGTGGGCATCGCAGTCCTCACCGGTGTTGTCGGCGTCATACTTGAGGGTGATGACCTCGCCGAACTGTATGTCGTCGCCGCCGCCCACCTGCCCGTCCGGGCCCCAGACGCAGTTGTCCTCCATGCCCCACGGCGCGACGCCGATGAAGGCGGTGACCGAGAACCTGCCGGCGGTGGCGCAAGCACGCAACGTGCCACTGGTGATGCCCAGGACTCGGGCCAGGTAGGTGGGCTGGTCCCTCCGTAGATGCACAGCTATGACGTTCTGCTGGGCGGCTCCCGAGCAGGTGGTGTCGAAATCAATGCTCACCACTTCGCTCGGATCGACAGCATTGTTGACGCCCCACTCGCGGGCCTTGCTGTCGGCCAGATACGGATCGGGTATCTCTTGGGCGCCGGCCAGGGCCATGGCATCGGCGTCGTTCTGGAGGTCGCGCTTGGCGCGGGCGAAGAAACCGACGTCGATGGCGAGCGCGCCGAAGCCAAGCGCCAACACCGCGGCACCGGCGGCCAGGGCGACGATCTGACCGTTATCCCCTCGGCGCAGGGCGCCCAGGGCATGACGAAGCAATGACCTCCCGACCATGATGTAGCCCCCTTTTCTGCTCTTTGGTGCTCGACCACCGGCGCCCGGTTCGCCCATGGTCTCGCATGTTGCCCCAAGCCTGCGTCGGCGGGCCGAACATCAGCCCGCCATCGGAATCGATCTTGACACCACCGTTCCCTGTTGCCTTGCCGTCGGCCAAGCCACTAGAACCGCCCATGTGCGATCAGTCTGGAACCTGGATCAGCCGGACGCCAGAGGCGAGAACCGCAGCCGCCTGAGTAAACAGCGAGCTCATGTCTGATCCGGTGGGCTGGCAGAGGAAGTGGTCGCCATCGGCGTTCTCCTGAGCCGCCTCCGAGCTGTTGTCGCAGCCGGTCTCATCCACGGAGGCCGTGGCCATGTCGGCCAGAAGCTTTGTCACCTTCTTGCCCTTGTAGGTGCCCGACGAGTCCGGGCAGGTCTCGCTGTTCAGGCCGTACCCAATGGTGAAGATCTCAATGCCCGCCGTCTTGGCTGCCTGAGCCTCGTTGAAGGCGGCCTGACAGGTGTGCTCGGACTGAATCCCGCGGCTGTTATAGTTGGGTGCGCCGTCGGTCATGAAGATGATGCCCTTCTTCACATTCCCTCGAGGGTCGTTGTAGTTGAGGAGGTACTCTTTGGCCTTCATCATAGGTCTCGCCAAATTGGTGCCCACGCCGGAGGTCGTCAGGCAGGTGCTGCCGACGACTGTGGTATCGACGGTCTTCACGAGAAGGCTGCTGGTGTTGAGGCTGCCGTCAGCTTTCTTGTAGGCTTCGTTGACAGGCGCCCCTACTCCCGTCAGGCCCACCGGGACCCAGAGACCGTTGTTGTACTCGGTGGAGGTGCTCGCGGGCAGCCCCTTGCCGCCGTTGGAGCAAGCCGTACTCTTGCTGGGGCCAATGAGTCCCAGGCCTACGTACTGCTTGGCAGGATCGTAGAGCTGCAAGACCTGGCGTGCGCCCTGCCTCGCACAGTCGACCTCCTTCTCAGATCCGGGCAGGTTGCAGTTGAGGCTGTCGCCCATGCTACTGGTGCGGTCGATGACCATCACCACATCTAAGGGGCCGGTGGGTGGGCCTCCGCAGGCCCCACGGCAGGCGGCCGCCCGGATGCTCCCGGTGGAAGCCTGGAATATGTCCAGGACGGGTGCAAAGAAGAAGGGCACATCTTTGCTTGCCCCGACCACGACGGTGTTGCACTTGTTGCTCGGGCTGCTGAAATCGCAAGGGCTAATACAGATGTCCCCGTGGCACGTGAACGGGGCGCCCGCGCCGGGGTTGCAGACGGCCGGTATGTCCATGGCGTCAGGCAGGCCGTCGCCGTCGCGGTCGCCTACCAAGCACCGAAAGGTGATGTCTCTCCGACCCGGCTCGATCTCAAGGTCATTGCCCTCAATGTACTGGTGGGCGACGGCCTCGGCCATTGCCCCGTCGTCGGGGAGCTGCTGCGCGGCAGCCAGGGCGGCGGCGTCGACGGCGTTCTGCACCTCCTGCCGACCGTACATGAAGCGACCAATATCGATGACAAGGGCAGCAAAGCCCAGGACAAGCACCATGGAGAAAGCGACCAGGACAAGGATCTGCCCGCTGCTCCGTCCGTGCAGCGCGCGCAGGGCGTGGCGAAGCCAGGTACTAGTATTCATCACTCGAGCCTCATGTCGGAGCTGGCCTCCATGTGGAGGGGCCCGCCAGAGAGACCCTCAACGAAGCTGCCCAACGGTGTGATGTACTCGTAGTCGTACGCCACACTGACGACTACCGAGCCGCCGGGGTCGCCCTGGCAGTTCTGCACTGACACGTCGCTGAGAGTGAGCAGATCAGCGGAGGTATAGACGGCCCTCTGTTTGATGTCGTCGCAACTGGCCCCAACGGCGCCGATACGCGCCCCCTCCCGGGCGGAGTTGGTGATGGTGATCCAGGCCTTGAGCCCCATGCCGAAGTCGACGATGCCGAACACCAGCACTAGAAAGATCGGCACCACGAGGGCGAACTCCAGGAGGGCCTGGCCTCGCTCCCGCCAGCTCCGACTGCGGATCGTGGTCTTCACGTCGTGCACCATGTTCACTCCGGCAGTTGTTCTTCCAATGGGCAAGAGCGGCGACCCCGCTCTTGCCTGTCTTGCTGCCTTGCACCTTCCGGTCGGTCCGGTGGAGCCGGCGCCGGCGGGTTGCTGCCGACGCCGACTCCAGCTAGAAAACCACGCCCGTGAGGGCGCCCGTTATTACCTGGAAGGCGTCCCCGATGGCGGGCGCCAGGGCGATCATGGCAGCGATGGCGCCGATGCCGATGAAGCCGATGATGAGGGCGTACTCCAGGAGGGTTTGGCCCCCCTCGCGCCGCAGCGCTGCTTTGGCTTCCTGGACCCAGGCCATAAGCCTGGCCGTCGGCGCACATCCCTCAGCCATGTATCCGCCTCCTGGCCCATACCACCGCGTCAGTCCGGGCCCTCCCTGGCCGCCGGCGGCTTCCCTGCCTCTGCGCTGGCGCTCGCGGCGCTAAACGACGGTGGCCAGCCTGTCCTTGATCTTCGTGAACACGTTGCCGATCTCCGTGCCCATCGTAATCATGATCACGATGGCGGCGATGGAGACCAGGCCGACGATGAGGGCGTATTCTACCAGCGTCTGGCCCTTCTCATTGCTCAGGCGCGGCTTCCAGCCCTGGAATGTCGCCATGGTCCACAGCAACGCCTCATTGATTAGCCGCATGACCTCCTCCTTCTTGTGACTTGAGGGGAGCACCGACTTTGAGCCCCCCGGTTCTCTCACCGGCCAACGCAGCCGGCTTCATGACCTCTGCTACTGGGCTCCCGCCCCTTTGTCGGGTGGGAGGATCCTTGGCAGCCGTACGTGAGTTTCGTCTTTGTTATGCGGGGTGCACCTCCTCCTGATCAGGGTTATCACTGATCCGACCTCTGCAGTATCGGCGCGGCTGGGGAATCCTGAAGTGGCTCGCCATCAGCCCACCCTGAAGGCACAGACTTCTCCTGCAGCTCAAGCAAGCGGGCCCGGATCCTCTCACGCAGGGCGCGCGATGGCATCACGTCCTCCGCGGTGGAGCGGATGCAGGACACCACCTTCGGAAGAGCCTTCAGTTGGGCGCGGTATTCGGGGTGCCGCTCCAGAGGCGCTCCTGGGTTTGTGCCCCGTCGCATCCTCTGCTGGCAATCGGCTAGTGCTTGCACGATGCTACGCAACGCTTTCCGCCTGCATCTGCTTGCGAAGGTTGCAGAGGGCGCGGTGCTGAATGACGCGGACGGCGGCCACGCTCTTGCCCACAATCTCCGCCACCTCGCGGTAGTCCAGGTCCTCAACGAAACGAAGGATGATCACTTGTCGCTGCTCGTGGGCCAACTTCAGGATCGCCTGCCTGACACGTTCCCCGTCTGCATTTCGCTCGGCCACCTTCTCCGGGTTGCGGAGGGTATCATGGTCCACCAAGCCTTCGTGTAGCTGGCTACCCTCGCGTCGGGAGCGCAGGTGGCTGATGGCCAGGTTGTGCGCGATGCGCAGGAGCCAGGAGACAAGAGGCACCCCACGGTTCTCGAAGCGCTCCATGGCCTCCCAGGCCTGGAGAAACGTCTGGGCGGTCAAGTCTTCGGCTTCGCTAACGTTGTTCACGAGGTAGTAGATGTGACGGTAGACGCGGACCACGTGCATGTCGTAGAGCTCGCCGAAGGCCTGGGCATCCCGCGCTACCGCCCTTTCGACGAGGGAGCGCTCGTGGTCGGCGTGCCGTAGGTCAAGCTGCAGCATCGTGTCCTCGCTTCGTAGAGGCGGCTCTGGGGCAATAACCCTGCCCGGCGGGGCAACGTCGCTCTGCCCCCTTTGGTCCGCCATCCATGATGTCGCACCGCTGTTGTTAGGGTTTCCCCCGCCCTTAGTAGGGGTACTCCCTTATCTAGGATCGGCAGGGAAGTTCGTTCTTACAGGGGGTACGGCCGGTCAAGAAGAGGGAAATGGCTGTTGAAAACTAAGAAGGCCTGCCCAGGTGGGCAGGCCGTGTGCTGCGGCAGCGCCCGTCATTCGCTGCCGGCGTCGGTGCCCGCCTCGTCTGCCGGTGCGGGCTCAGGAGTCTGCTCGCCCTCCTCCCTCGCCTCCGCCGCCGCCTGCGGGCGGGCCGTCTCCTCCGACCGGTCCTCGGGCCGCCCCGCGTTCGTCCGCTCCAGTTGGGCAAGCGCCTCAGCGACACCGTCATCTCTTCCCAGCAGCTCGAAGACTAGGCGGTGGGAGCCCACTGCGATCTCGTCGCCATTCTGAAGGACGAACCAGCCAGTTGTCGGATTGTCCGAGGCGAAGGCGGTGAGACGGGCGAGCTTGTGGTACATGAGCCGACTCTCGCTGACCCACACGCGGGCCTCCTCCGGGGCGATGCTTCCCTCTTCATCGGTCAGCACCAGGTCGCAGTGGGGCGCGGAGCCGATGCGTAGCGGGCGCGCGCCAACCTCCAGTGTCTCTCCCTGCCGGGGGCCGGCGGCCACGATCAGACGCCCCAGCGGCTCGTCGCCCAACGTAGGCAACTCGCTGGGCGGTGGCTGCCAGGTCTCCGGCTCTCCGTAGCGACGGGGGCTCCAGGGCCGGATGCGGCCGGCCACCACCGTTGCCTCTGGTCGGCGCCGGACGATGGCCAGGAGCCCCACTGATCCTGCGGCCGCCAACAACAGGAGGACCACACCTGTTGTCAGCAGCCCGAACGAAAGGCCTCCGCTGGCGGGCGTCGCCGCTACGAAGCTCATCTCCGTGGCGCCGACGCCGCCGGCCGCATCGACGGCCTCTACCCGCAGCACGTGATTGCCGATGGCGTAGGCAGCGGGGTCCAGGCTCACCTCGTAGGGCGGCGACACGAGTTGGGCGGCGAGAGAGCCGTCCACTTTCACACGCACCGTCTCCAGCGGCAACTCGCCCGTCACCTTGACCGTGAGAGTCACCGGAGCCTCGAGCTCGGCACCGGGTACCAGGCCCTGAACAGCCACAACGGGCGCCTCCGCTATGACGGACGGCGCCTCTAGGGCGGGCAGCACCTCGCGCGCCAGGCCGGAGGTCTGACCCTGCGTCACCTCGATCTCCAGCGTCGAGGGCTGTTCCCGAGCCAGGGGCCCGGGGCTCAAGCTGATGGCGTACTGGGCGCGCAGGAAGTCGCCAATGGCACGATACAGCTCACTCAATCCCTGGGGGGTCGGCGTCTCTAGGAATCGACCGCCCGTGCCCTGGGCCAGAGCCTCCAGGTAGGCACGGTCAATGTTGGTCCCCAGGCCGACGGTGAAGAATGGCACTCCTAGCGCCGCCGCGTGAGCCAGAGACTCCTCGCGGCTCACGGTGCTGCGGTTTCCGAAGTCGACTCCGTCGCTGAGGAGAATGACGGCCTTGCGCTCCGTCTGGGCCGAGGCCGCCACGTAGACGCTGGCGCTCGTGGCCTGGTACAGGGCGGTATCGCCAGCGGCCTGCAGGCCGTCCAGGGCGGCGACGACAGCGTCTTTATCCGCCCCGAAGCTGAGGACAGGTGCTGCTTCGTCGCCGAAGGTGACCAGGGCCACGCTGTCGAGGGGCGCCAGCCCTTCGACGAAGCTACGGGCCGCTCCCTGGGCCTGAACCAGAGGGTCCCCTTCCATGCTTCCGCTGACGTCGACGGCCAGCACCACCGCGACACCGATGTCGGAGTTGACGGCGGGTGTCACGCGGTCAATGGAGACGGGCGAGCCCTCGATGCGGGCGACGAAGTTCTCCTCCGTTAGCCCCAGCACCGGCCGGCCCGAGTCGTCCACCACGCTGACCACGGCCACCACCTCGGTTGGCTCGTCGGCATCGAGGCTGGCGATGTCTACCGCCAGCTCGTCACTGGCGACGGCCGTTGTCGTCTGCAACGTGCAGGCTAGGGCTATGAGGATCCCCAAGAGGCGCGCACACCAGCGCTTACCGATCATCGTCTGGCTCCCCCTGATTGTAGTGTCGGTTCCGGCGGACAGTGGTTTAGCCGGCGCCCTGTAGCCACCAGGAAGCTGAGTCTGAGCCACCACCCACAGCGAACAGAACATGGTGCTCTGCACGCGAAGGCGCGGCGTGATTCCGGCTACGGCGCGGCGCAGCTCTAGGTCTCGTGTAACAAGAAGCCCAGAGAGGGCGTTACAGTAGATAGGTGAAGGGCTCGCTTGACACAGTTCCGACGCGCGTGGGAAACTATTCTAGAGCATACAAACATTCACGCGAGCACAAAAACAGCCAGCTAGACTGTGTCAAGCTCGCCTCATAACACAAATCGGCATTCTTCTGCCGGTCTGTAATCCGCAAGGAGGCGAAGGCCGGTGAGGGGGCGGGGGTGGTAGCCGAAGGGATGGGCGGCTGAGCCTCGAGCCTGGTACCTGTACATCTGGAATGCCTCTCCGAAAAGGCAAGGTGCGGGAAACCGCACCGGCGAGTCACCCCGCAAGAACACGGACGGACTCCGAGCGGGAGAACTCGTCTCCCCGATCGCTGACGGTCGGGGGACGCAAAGCCAAGGGTCTACGGCGGGCGCGCCACGATCGCCTGGCTGCCGAAGAGAGCCCATGGGAGAGTCTTCAGCCCGTCCCTTCCCTGCTGAAGGCGGCGGGTTGACGATTCTAGGGGTCTCGGGGCCCGGCGTGGGGAAGGCGGGGCCCTGAGGCGGGTCCCCGGGACTCCTAGACAACGGCACCGCGCAACTAAATAAGGTCTCCGAAGAGGCAAGGCGCGGGAAACCGCGTCACCCCAAGTGGATTGGGGGCCCGCAACAGCGAGCGCAAAGCCACGGGTCCACGGTCTGCTTCCCCCGGGCGGGGCTCGCCAATCGGCGAAGGTGACGGGCCAAGACAGCCGGGCTGCCGGAGAGAGGATGTTCGGAGAATCTTCAGCCGTAGCCTTCTCACCACTTGTGAGGAGCTGAAAGCGGCGGCCTTGTTGTCTCGTTCGTGGCCGAGGCAAAGGGGTTTCCATTATGGGCGCGAGGGGAATGTTCGGAGTTAGGTGGACACGGTGGCTGACGCTCGCGGTGCCCGGGGCGGCCGTCGCCCTCGCTATCGCCTTCGCGGTGGGTGCCTTGATCACCGGCGCCGCCAAGGGCGACTTCTCGCTCGACTTCATCGCCGCGGACGAAGACACCTTCAACCATCAGACTGCGGTTCAGACCAGCCCCGGCTCTCTTCAGTTCGATGACCGTCTCATCGGCACCTACGTTCGCGAGGAGCTAGAGGCCGTCGACTGGCAGTGCGGGGACACCATCATATTCTTCACGCAGGTCGTCGTAGATCTGTCGGCCACCGACACTAACCAGACCATACTCATCACCTACCGCTTCGACGCCCACGAAGGCGGAAGCCCCCTCAACCCCAAGGTCGGGTACACGGATATCCTGGCGGCCGGCATCAGCAATCTCGACTTCGCGGGCAGCCAGACTCAAGAGACGGGCAACATCGGCCTGGACGGAAATGAGTCAGTCACACTGACGTCTGAGTCCGTCGTCGGCGGCACGATCGGTGTCGACGCCGACTACGTACAGGGCGTCGTGACCGTCAACGGCCTCGATCCAGGGGACACCGTCATCGTCCGTGTGGATGTGCTCTTCAGCTGCTTTGGCGGCGCCGTGTCAGACGCCAACGCCAACCTCCAGGCCCGACTGGCTGGCGCTACCAACAACGGACAGAACATTTCTGTCGGCCAGCAGACGGTGCCCATGATTGGCTTCGGGCAGGTGCCCACACCCATTAGCACACCGACCAGGACTCCGACTCCTACCAACACCCCTACGCCGACCGCTACTGAGACGCCAACGCCGACGAACACGCCAACCAACACGCCTACGGCGACCAACACACCAACCAACACGCCGACACCGACCGACACGCCCACGGCGACGCCTACTGACACACCGACCAACACGCCCACGAATACGCCCACCAACACACCCACCAACACACCGACGCCGACGGAGACGCCCACCAACACACCCACCAACACACCGACGCCGACGGAGACGCCCACCAACACGCCTACCAACACGCCGACGCCGACGGAGACGCCCACCAACACGCCTACCAACACGCCGACGCCGACGGAGACGCCCACCAACACGCCTACCAACACGCCGACGCCGACAGAGACGCCTACCAACACGCCAACGCCGACGGCCACTGACACACCCACGGCTACAGCCACCGAGACGCCCACTGCTACCACCACTGAGACGCCGACGGCGACTGTCACGGAAACACCTGCCGTGATTCCGACGGGCACGCCGCCGCCTACGAGCACATCGATGCCTGCCGTCACCGGCACGCCGCCGCCTACGACCACATCGATGCCTACCGTCACCGGCACGCCGCCCACGGCAACACCAACACCCACCGGCACGCCGCAGCCTGCGAGCACGCCCACCAACACGCCGCTGCCGACGGCCACCAACACGCCGGCGCCGACATCAACGGTCGAGAGCTTGGTGCTGCCCATCGCTCTCTCACCGACGCCGGAGCCGCCGACGCTGGAGCCGCCGACGCTGGAGCCGCCGACGCGTACACCCGTCTCGGAGGTGCTGCCGGCGGCGACACCCGTGGTGCGGGAGCTGCCTAGGACTGGCGGCGGGCCGACCGATGGAGGGTCTCCCTGGCCAGCAGTGGTGGGTGGCCTCTTCGCTGTGGCCGGTGCTACTCTCCTTTTCAGCGGTCTCCACCGGCGCAGTCAGGACTCTGAACGCTAGCGACGACCGACAAGCGATCGACAAAAGGGGGCGATGGCGCAGGCCATCGCCCCCTTTCTTGCCTCCGCGGCGGCTGACCTGCCGCGTTCGCCCTGCGACGAGCTTAGAGCGTAGCCCATCGAGGCGTCAGGGCAAGCGGCCACGACAGCTTCTTCCACCTGCGGGGGCGGAGCCGTAGGGGCGTAGCTTCAGCTGCGCCCGCTCCCCCAGGGCCGACCTTTCCCGCCGCAGGCGGGTCCGCCTCCGGCGGAAGGTCGGCCCCCCACGAGCTTTGCCTCCGCGTCCGGCGCGGTGAGAGGAGATGAGAACCTATTTCGTCTAGCGCCCTTCTATGGCTTGGGCTACGCGACCGTGGGTCCGGCCCTCCACAGCCTTCGCCGGGCTACACCTTCAGGAAACGGCAGCAGGAACGATCATTCACTAGGCGGGCACAGACGGCGAGGGCTCAGGTCAGCTCTCGCTGGCATTCTTGCCTCCCCCTGTCGAGGAGCACTCCGTGGTGAACTTTGCCAACGCCGTCGTCCGCATTAAAGAACAAGAAGAGGACGACCCTCGGCAGGCGCCGTTCGTACCGCAGCCTCAGACGGTCGAAGAGACGGGGCTCGATTCCGGTCTCCTGCTCGATCTGTGCATCAAGACCATCTACCACGCGGGACGCCCATCAGCGCGTGTGATCTCCTCCCAGCTTGCCCTGGCCTTCCACGCAGTCCAGGAGGTCCTCAGCTTCCTCAAGCGCGAACAGCTATGTGAGGTGGTCGGGAGTGGCGGCCTTGGGGAGCAGGACTACCAGTTTGCCCTCACCTCCAAGGGTGCCGAGAAAGCGGATGAGGCGCTCGCCCGGAGTCACTACGTGGGCCCAGCGCCGGTCCCATTCCAGAGGTATCTGGAGATCCTGGAGAAGCAGTCCGTGAAGCGCCTCTCTGTCGACCGGGAGGCCGTCGAAAGAGCGCTGATGCACCTCGTCCTCAGCGAGCGCACGCTGTCGTCCATCGGCCCGGCTGTCAACTCAGGCAAGGCCATCCTCCTTCACGGCGCCTCCGGCAACGGGAAGAGCACGATGGCGAGGGCGATCAGCGACATGCTGGACGGCCAGATCCTGGTGCCCCATGCCATTGTGGTGAATGGCCAGATCATCAAGGTCTTCGACGCCCGGGTTCACCAGCAGATGGAGAACGCTCCGGTGCTGGAGCGCCGCTCCGACGACTCCGAGAATGCCCTGCCGGCGGGTGTGGAACGCCGCCGTGACCGCCGCTGGATGATTATCTGTCGTCCCTTGGTCATGGCTGGCGGCGAGCTCACCCTCCGCGACCTAGAGCTCCGCCATGACCCGGTCTCCAAGTTCTACGTGGCCCCTCTCCAGGTAAAGGCCAACGGCGGCCTTCTCGTGCTCGACGACTTCGGGCGTCAGATCGTGCAGCCCAGGGAGTTGCTGAACCGCTGGATCGTGCCTATGGACAAGGGCTCGGATCACCTCACTCTGCAAACCGGCGAGGGCATCGAGATCCCCTTCGATGTGCTCCTGGTCTTCTCCACCAACCTACCGCCGGCCCAGTTGGGCGACGAAGCGTTCTTCCGCCGCATCCCCCACAAGATAGAGATCCCCAACCCTACCCGGGAGGAGTTCGTCCGCATCCTCGAAATAGTCTGCCGGGAACAGGGCATCCCTTTCTCCCAAGAGGGAGCCACGTATCTGCTGGAACACCACTACGCTAAGGGCGGCCGGCCCCTCAGGGGCTGCCACCCGCGGGATTTGATGGACCTGGTGGAGGACATTGCACGCTACCGAGGCCGGGCTCCAGCCGTGGAACCGGACCTCCTCGACCTGGCGTGCGAATCCTACTTCGTCGACCTATAGAGAGACTGCTCAGAGAGAGGATCCCCTACCCCACGAAGACCATCGTGTAGTAGTGCATGCCATTGCTGCCCTCAGCGTGGCCTACTCCGAGCCGCGTGTAGTTTGGGTTGAGGATGTTAGCCCGGTGAGGGGGACTGGCCATCAAGTCGCGGATGGCGACGGCCACTGTCTCCGTCAGGGGATAGTTGTTACGGGCCAGGTTCTCGCCCGCCCACGAGTAGGGGATCCCTAACTGGTCAAGGAGGGTGAAGGCGGTCTGGCCATCCGGGCTGGTGTGGCTGAAGTAGCCTTTGGCCGCCATGTCGCCAGAGCGGGTGCGGGCTATGGCCACGAGGTCCGCATCCACAGCCAGGGCTGGAAGCCCGGCAGCGGCGCGCTCAGCGTTGAGGGCTCGGGCGAGCTCGGCCTCCAGCGGTGCCAGCGTCACCCCAGCCACCGCCGCCGGAGACGCCTGTGCTGGTGGCGGGGGAGTCGGCGGCGGCGGCGGTGGCGTGGGCGTCGGGGCAGGAGGTGGAATCGGCGTCGGCGGGACAGGCGTTGGCGGAACAGGGGTCGGCGCTGGCGGTGGAGGTGGCACCGGTGTCGGCGGGACAGGCGTTGGCGCCGGCGGCTCGGTTGTGGGAGGCGGCGTTGGGGGCGAGGTCCGCGTGGGCACTGGAGCCTCCGCTACCGGCGCTGCCTCCCCGGCTGTCGGACCTCCCCCTGAAGATGACGCCTCATCCCGCACCTTGGCTGCCACGTGCGGGTCGCTATCCTGGGAGCCCTCGCGGACGGCGACCGCGCCCCGTGGCGCCGCCGCTCGCGCGACCAGCTCCGGACCAACGACAGGGCCTGGCGTCTCGGAGTCAGGTGCAGCAAGAGCGGACGCATCGGGGTCTAACGGCGCCGCAGCTTGGGTCGCCGTCTCAGCCGATTGGCCAGCGGAAGGGCCGCCTCCCAGGAGCAGGAACGAGCCGACTATCAGGAGGGCGACACCGCTGGACAGCAGCAGGGCCCGCAAGGCCCAGAAACGCCTTACTGGGCGACCGGGCGGGTCCTGGGGGTTGGAGCTCCCCCTGACCGGGTCGGGTTCGACGGCCATCGTTTCTGTCGCGGTCGGGGGTTTTCGGCCGCCCCGGCGAGGCGGGCCCTGCGCAGATGCCGACCAAGAAACAATCGGCACACCTAGGGGATTCCTTTAAGGAACCTCGGAAGAACCCCTATTGCGGGCGTTGGCAGCCCTGAGACGCGCTGCTTTGCGTTGACCCTCTAGAAGGGCGATGCTAGACTGAAAGTGCGAGCGCTAGGGCCCACGGCTACCCTGTCGATCGGCGGGGCGGGCCGCCCGGCCCTTCTTCTGTATCTGCAGCGCGCCGTCGCGCTAGGGCCGAGGGAGAGCGGCTACGCCATGCTGACTACAGTGGTGGGCAACTACCCCAAGGTGCCGAACCGGCCCCGTCCCGCGAAGCTCCGCAACGCCATCAACCGCTTTGACCGTGGCGAGATAGACGCAGAGGCTCTGCGGGCGGTAGAGGAAGAGGTCACCCGCGAGGTCATCGACGAGCAGGTGGCGGCCGGCCTTGACCTCATCACAGACGGCCAGGTCCGCTGGGAGGATGAGCAGACCTACGTTGCCCGCCGCCTGCGCGGCGTCTCCATCAGCGGACTCGTTCGCTTCTTCGACACTAATACCTACTTCCGGGAGCCCGTCGTCGAAGGCCCGCTGGCCTGGACCGAGGCCGTTACAGTTGCCGACTACCGCCTTGCTGCGGAGTACAGCCCACGACCGGTGAAGGCGGTGTTGCCCGGTCCCTACACCCTGGCCCGCCAGTCCCGCGACGAGCACTACCGCTCCTTGGAGGGCTGTGTCATGGCATACGCCGAGGCCCTCAGCCAGGAGGCGCGGGCCCTCCAGGAGGCCGGGGCGACCTTTATCCAGCTCAACGAACCCGCCATCCTCAATCACAAGGCGGACTTCCCGCTCTTCCAGCGAGCCATCGAGCGGACGCTGGGCGAGGCAAGTGTCAAGCGCGCCCTCTATCTCTACTTTGGCGACGTGGACGGCCTCTACCCAGGGCTGCTGGATCTTCCCATCGATGTGCTGGGGCTGGACTTCGTCACGGGCGCCCGCAACTTCGAGGTGCTGAAGAAGGCACCCTTCAGCAAGACCCTGGGCCTGGGACTGGTCGACGCCCGCAACACGAAGATGGAGAGCGTTGAACAGATCGTGGAGGGGCTGCGGCAGGCTCAGGAGATAGTGCCCCTGGAGCGGGTGCACCTCAGTCCAAGCTGTGGGCTGGAGTTCCTCCCCCGCGAGGTGGCCCAGGCCAAGCTCGCGCGCATGGTAGAGGGAGCCCGCCGGGCCCAGGAGGTGCTGGTGTGAGCGGCGGCCTTCTCACGACCACCGTCGGGAGCTTTCCCAAGCCTGCCTATCTCCAGCAGGGGCGCAACGGCTACGCCGTCGGCCGCCTCTCAAGAGAGGAGTTGGCGGAGCTGGAGCGTCGCGCCACCCGCGAGGTGATCGCCCTCCAGGAGGAGCTAGGCATCGACATCCTGGTGGACGGGGAGATGGAGCGTGGCGACATGGTCGCCTTCTTCGCCGAGCAGCTGGACAGCATGAAGATCGGCGGGCTGGTGCGCTCCTACGGCAACCGCTACTACCACAAGCCGGTCATCACTGGCCCTCTGCGCTGGGTCGCCCCCATGACCGTAGACATGTGGTGCTTCGCTCAGGGCCTGACGCAGAAGCCCGTGAAGGGAATGCTGACCGGCCCCTACACGATGGTGGACTGGTCTTTCGACGAGTACTACGACTCGCGCCGGGACGCCGTGCTTGACATGGCCCAGGTCGTTCGCCGCGAGGCCGAGGAGCTGGTGAAAGCGGGCGTCAGGTTCGTGCAGGTGGACGAGCCCGCGGCCTCCACCCGGCCGGAGGAGATGGAGCTTGTCTCGGAGGCGCTCGGGCTCATCACCCAGGGGCTGGGCGTGAAGACCATCACCCACATATGCTATGGGGACTTCGCACGGGTCTTCGACCAGATCGCCACGCTGCCTGTCGACCAGTTGGACCTGGAGATGGCCAACAGCGACTATGACCTCCTGGACCTGATCCGCCAGCACAAGGACGGCTTCCACAAGGAGCTGGCGATGGGGGTGGTGGACGTCCATTCGCACGTCGTCGAGACCGTGGACGAGGTGAAGGCGGGGATCAAGAAGGGGCTGGAGGTTCTGCCGCCCGGGCGTCTGTTCATCGACCCCGACTGCGGGATCAAGACGCGCACCTGGCAGGAGGCGGAGGCGAAACTACGAGTCATGGTTCAGGCCGTGCGCGAGGTGAAGCAGGAGTTGGGAATCGACTGACAGCGGACGGCGAATGGACAGTATGCCTGATCAGCATCCCCTGGACTACATCTTCCATCCTCGCTCGGTGGCCGTGGTGGGCGCCTCGACCCACGAGGGCCCCGGCAGCCAATTCCTGGGCGCCATCAAGGAGATGGGCTTCGAGGGGCCCATCTACCCTGTGAACCCCAAGGCCACGGAGATCCTGGGCCTGATCTGCTACCCCCGCCTGCGGGACGTGCCCGGCAGTGTGGACCACGTCATCTCCAGCGTGCCGACGCCCGTGGTGCCTGAGCTGGTGGAGGACTGCGGCCTCAAAGAGGTGAAGACGCTCCACTTCTTCACCGCCGGTTTCAGCGAGACGGGCGAGGAGGCGCGAGGGGAACTGGAGAGGTGGGTAGTGCAGCGGGCCCGTGAGCTCGGTATTCGTATTATCGGCCCCAACTGCATGGGGCTCTATGTCCCCTCGGTAGGCCTCTCCTTCAACCCCGGCCTCCCGAGGCGGCCCGGGCCCGTGGCCTTCATCTCCCAGAGTGGGGCCAATGCCGGCGACTTCATCCGCGTCACCGCCCTGCGAGGTGTGCGCTACAGCAAGGTCATCAGCTACGGCAACGCCGCTGACCTAGACGAGAGCGACTTCTTCCAGTACTGCGCTGCCGACCCGGAGACGCGAGTCATCGCCTCTTACATTGAGGGCGTCAAGGACGGCCGGCGCTTCATCCAGGCGCTGCGTCAGGCGGCGTCGGTGAAGCCGGTGGCTATCCTCAAGGGCGGCCGCACCGAGGCCGGCGGCCGGGCTGCTCATTCGCACACGGGTGCCCTCGCCGGCTCCGTCCAGGTGTTCGACGCCGCCTGCCGCCAGGCCGGCGCCGTGCGAGTGGATACCATGGAGGACCTGGCCGACGTCATCGTGGCCATGGACTTCCTCGGCGGTCTCTCCGGCCAGCGCGTGGGGGTAGTGGGCTCCGGAGGCGGACAGAGCGTCCTTGCCGCCGATGAGGCGGTTGGCGCCGGGTTGGAGGTCCCTGCCCTACCGGAGGAGACTCAGGAGAAGCTGCGCCAGTTTACGCCCGTGGCGGGCACCAGCGTCCGCAACCCCGTCGACACGAACGTGGGCTGGTCGCGGAACCCGGACCTTGTCCTGGACACCCTCCGGCTGGTGGCTGAGGCACCGAACATCGACTTCGTGCTCTTCCACCTGCACTTCGACGGGGGGCCCATGCGGGCGGACCCCCTGAAGCGGGCCGAGGACCTGGCCGATTCCGTAACAGCGGTGCTGCCTCACCTCAGGAAACCCCTGGCAATCGTGGCCCGCAGCCCTGTCCAGGCCGAGAGCTTCGCGGCCGTGGTCGCCTTCCAGGCACGGGTCTCCCGGGCGGGCGTGGCTGTCTTCCCTTCCATCTTCCGGGCCGCCCGCGCCCTGGGTCGCCTGATCGAGTGGCAGCAGTCCCGCCGCGACCTGGTGATGCCCTAGCTGGGCCGAGGAGGTCATCACTCGCCCTTCGACAAGCTCAGGGTGCGCGGCTGGCAGGTTGCGCTCGTGGTGAGCCTGTCGAACCACGAGCGGAATCCAGAGACCGCTCGTCCTGACGCTGTCGAAGGGCGAGCGGCGGCTTCTTCAGCGGCCCGCTAGCGGCGCTTGAACTCTTTGGCCAGGGCGTCGGCGCTGAGATGGATCATCGTCGGCCGACCGTGGGGACAGGTGTGCGGCGTCTGCGTCTCCTCCAACTGTTTCACCAGCTCCCGCATCTCGTCCTGGCCTAGCGTCTGGCCGGCCCGGACGGCGGCGTGGCAGGCCAGGGAGGCGGCTACCCGCTCCCGTGCGCCGGCGGAGTTTTCCTCCCGCGCCAGGACGTCTAGGAACTCGAGCACCGCGCGGCCCGCGTCCTGGCCACCCAGGAGGGCCGGGGCGGCCCGCAGCAGGTAGGTCCGGCCTCCAAAGGGCTCGATCGAGAAGCCCTGGTCGGCCAGGGCTTCGGCAGCCGCCTGGAGGGCCTGCTCCTGATGTGGGGCTAGGTCCACCGGCACCGGTTCGAGGAAGCCCTGCATCTCCGTCGAGGCGGCGGGCGTCGAAAGGAGGCGCTCGTAGAGGATGCGCTCGTGGGCAGCGTGCTGGTCGATGAGGTACATCCCCTCCGGCCCCTCGGCGACCACGTAGGTGGTGCCCACCTGTCCCACGGCCCGCAGCATCGGCAGACGCGACAGGAGGGCTGGAGCCTCCTCCGGCTGGTCGCCGCCGGGCGAAGCCGGCTCCTGGCCAGGCGGGCGCGACGGGGCCGGGCGACTGCGGCCGGTCGTCCGACTGGCTAGCACCGGTCGAGGAGGAGCCTCGGAAGCCGCTGAGGGCGCCGTCCAGCCCGCGACACGAGCCTGCGGCATGGGCGCCTGGTCGACCAGGGCCCGGCGCACACGGCGCTGGAGGACGGCGAAGACCTCACGCTCGCGGCGCAGGCGCACCTCGGCCTTGGTGGGATGGACGTTGACATCCACTTCCTCCGGCGGCAGCGCAATGTCGACCACAGCGATCGGAAAGCGCCCAGCCATGAGGAGGCCGCGATACGCCTCCTCCACGGCGAAGGTGAGGCTGCGACTGCGCACCCAGCGCCGGTTAACGAAGAGGCTGACATAGTTTCGGTTAGCCCTCGTCAGACTTGGCTGGCTGGTGAGTCCGCCGATGTCGGCGTACTCTGTGCCCTCGACTTGTGGGATGAACAGCATGGCGGATGCGACTGGAGCGCCGTAGACAGCGGCAACGGCCTGGCGAGAATCGTCGCTACCCGGGGTTTGCAGCAATACCCGTCCGTCGAGCCGCAGGCCAAAGGCGACCTCCGGGTAGGCGAGCGCGTAGTGGCTGACCACGGCCGCGATCTGACTCGACTCGGCGGTAGAGGGGCGGAGGAACTTGAGGCGCGCCGGCTGACGCTGGAACAGGCCCCGCACGGTAACCGTGGTGCCCGGAGCAGTCCCTCGGGGGCCTGCGGCGACGACGGCGCCGTTTTCGAGCTTCAGATAGGCTCCTGCCGACTCCCCGGGAGATCTGGAAGCGATCTCTACGTCAGCGACGGTGGCGATGCTGGGCAGGGCCTCGCCTCGAAAGCCGAGGCTGGCCACGTGGGCGAGGTCATTTGCGCTAAGCAGCTTGCTGGTGGCGTGGCGCTCGAAGGCCAGAGGCAGCTCATCGCTGGGGACCCCGCAGCCGTTGTCGCTGACCCGGATGACACCCAGCCCTCCCTGTGTCGCCTCAACGGATACCTGCGTGGCGCCGGCGTCCAGGGCGTTCTCCACTAGCTCCTTCACCACCGAGGCAGGCCGCTCGATGACCTCGCCGGCCGCGATCTTGGCTACCACGTCTGGTGCCAGGCGCTGGATGGGCAAGAGGCACCTCCGCGCCGCATTGTACACGTGGAACTTGCAGCCCCGCCAGGCGGGATGTATGTTATGTCGCAGCCTAGCAGAAGATGTGTTGCGAAACATGAGAAGCCTCATCGGCGTGCTGGTTCTTGCCGCCGCACTAGGTGCCCTCGCTCCAGCCATCGCCGGGGGCGACCGACTTCCGCCTTTATCGTCTCCGTCACCTGGCAAGGCCGCGCTCGCCGTGAGTGCGGGGCAGCCCCTGCCCAACGAGCTGCTGCTGCGCATCGACCCCACGGTCGGTGCCCTGGCCCAGCGCCTCTTGGTGGACATGGGTGGGCAAGAAAAAGACCGGCTGGACGAACTGGGCGTGGTTAGGGTCCGGCTGCGTGAAGGCCTCTCGTTGGAGGAAGCCCTGGAGCTGTACGGCCGTCTGCCGGGCGTCGACTACGCCGAGCCCAACTACCGCCTGCAGGCCGAGTTCGTCCCCAACGACCCCCTCTTCACTGCCCAGCGCTGGTACTACGACCTCACTGAGGCCTCCCAGGCCTGGGACGTAGAGCGAGGGGAGCCCTCAGTGATCGTTGCTGTCCTCGACTCAGGCGTGGACATAACGCACCCCGACCTGCGGGAGCGCATCTGGCGCAACCCTGGCGAGACGGCGTCGGACGGCATCGACGACGACCAGAATGGCTGCATTGACGACGTGCACGGATGCAGCTTTCTGGACCCGGAGCAAGCCGATCCATCCTGCGGGCCGCTGCCCTCCTCGCCGTCCAACCAGGTGGCCGACGATAGCGGTCACGGCACCTTCGTCGCCGGCATCATCGGCGCCACCGGCGACAACGGTATGGGTGTAGTTGGTGCGGCGCCCGGCGTCACCCTGTTGCCGGTGAAGGTCCTGGACTGCACCGGCGCCGGCACGACGGCCGACGCCGCTGCCGGTATCCTGTACGCCGCCCGCATGGGCGCCCAGGTAATGAACCTTAGCTTTGGTGGCACCCAACCATCGATGACCCTTTACGAGGCCGTGGTTACCGCGACGGAGACCTTCGGAGCTGTGGTCGTAGCGGCCTCCGGCAACCAGGGCGCTCAGGGCGTCACCTATCCTGCCAGCTACCCACAGGTTCTCGCAGTCGGCGCCTCAGGCCACAACTCGCCCGATGCCCGAGCCCCCTTCAGCAACTGGGGATCGGAGGTGGACGTGGTGGCGCCCGGCGATGGTCTGGTGAGCACCGTGCCCGAGGCCCTATGCAATGGAGGCTGGTTCTGCCCCGGCGGCCAGCCCTATTCCGCGGCCGACGGCACCTCCTTTGCCGCCGCCCAGGTCGCCGCCCTGGCCGCCCTCATCCGCTCCCACAGCCCCGCCCTCAGCACCAACGGAGTCAATTTCGCCATCAGAGCGACGGCTTACCCGTTGCCTGACGGTGACACCCCCGGCTGGGCCGGGGCAGGGCGCATCCGGATGCAACGAGCCCTGGAGGCGACCCTCTTCCGCATCGGGGCGCCCGGGGTGGCGAAGCACTGACGCCCCTCCAACCGGCTGGCGGCGGGATTCTCCGACTCGCATGGAATGACAGTTGCGTCACCCTCAGCACGGCGAAGGGTCTGCTCTGGATTGGACTGGCGCCGAGCGCCTGGTCAGGAATCCCGCGCCCGCTCTTTCAGCTCGTAGAGCTTGGTGATGGCCTGGAGGGGTGTCAGGGAATCCAGGTCCAGGGCCGCCAGCTCCTCGAGAAGGGGGGAGCGCGACGCGAAAAGGGGTAGCTGCTCAGCAGGCGGGCGACGGCGGGGCACGGTGGGAGCAGCCCGGCCGTCGTGGGGAGCCTCCAGAGCCCTAAGGACCTCCGCCGCCCGCTGCACCACCGCCCTGGGCAGACCAGCCAGCTCCGCCACGTGGATGCCGTAGCTGCGGTCGGAGCCGCCGGGGACGATCTTGCGCAAGAAGATGACCCGACCACCTTCCTCCGTTACCGCCACGTTGTAGTTCTTGACGCGGGGAAGGAAGGTCGCCAGCTCCACCAGCTCATGGTAATGGGTGGCGAATAGGGTCTTGGCGGCCCGCTCGGCCTGGCTATGCAGGTACTCCACCACCGCCCTGGCTATGGCGAGACCATCGTAGGTGCTGGTCCCCCTGCCGATCTCGTCCAGGATGACAAGGGAGCGTGGCGTGGCGTTGTGGAGGATGCTAGCCGTCTCCAGCATCTCTACCATGAAGGTGGACTCGCCCCGGGCCAGGTCTTCCTGGGCGCCGACGCGAGTAAAGATGCGGTCCACGAGTCCGATACGGGCGGTGGCCGCCGGCACGTAGCTCCCCACCTGGGCCATCAGCACGATGAGGGCTACCTGCCGCAGGTAGGTGGACTTGCCCGCCATGTTGGGCCCCGTGAGGACCACGACCTGGGCGTCGCCATTGGAGAGGTACGTATCGTTGGGGACGAACTCACCTGCCCCCAGGGCCCGCTCCACGGCCGGATGGCGCCCGTCCTTGATGACGATCTCGTCGCCCTCCACGAGCTGCGGACGGACGTAGTGGTAGCGGACGGCGGCCTCGGCCAGGGCCGAGGCGGTGTCGGCCTCAGCGACGGCTGCTGCCAGGGCCAGGACGCGGTCGGATGCAACCGCCACCTGGGCGCATACCTGGCGAAAGATGGCCGACTCCAGCTCGCCGATGCGCTCGCGGGCGTTCAGGATCTGGCTCTCGTACTCCTTGAGCTGGCCCGTGATGAAGCGCTCGGCGTTGACCAGGGTCTGCCGGCGCTGGTAGTCGTCAGGCACCAGGCGCAGGTTCGCCCGGCTGACCTCGATGTAGTAGCCGAAGACCTTGTTGTAGCCCACCTTGAGGGACTTGATGCCGGTGCGAGCCTTTTCCTGGACCTCCAGCTCGGCCAGGTAGCGGCGCACGTCGCGGGTGAGGGAGCGCAGTTGGTCTAGCTCCGGCGAGAAGCCGGCCCGCACGACATCGCCCTGCTCCGGGGTGGCGCCCGGCTCGTCAGCGATTGCATCGGCGATGAGCCGCACGACGTCTTCACAGGGGTGCAGCCCGGCCAGCAGTCTCCCCTCCGGCGACTCCGCCCCTTCTTCCACTGGCCCCCTCTCTCGCCCGGCCAAGCCCTCCGGCGCCTCCTGCCCTGCCAGGGCCTCGCGCAGGCGCTCGACGCCCTCCAGCCCTCGGCGCAGCGCCACCACCTCCCGCGGCGAGGCCATGCCCGCCCCTATCCGTCCCACCAGCCGCTCCAGGTCCGGCATGCCGCCCAGCGCGTCGCGCATCGAGACACGCCGGAGCCCGTCCTCAAAGAAGAAGGTCACTAGGTCCTGCCGGTCCTGTAGGGAGGTTATGTCAAGTAGCGGCCTCCCTAGCCAGCGCCGCAGCAAGCGTGCCCCCAGCGCTGTCCGCGTCTGGTCGAGCACCGCCAGGAGAGAGCCTTCCCTCCTGCCCTCGCGGCCGCCAGCGAACAGCTCCAGGTTCCGCCGCGTGTGGGCATCCAGGATCATGTGCGCCGTCGGGTTGTAAGTGGAAAGAGCGGCGATGGTGGGCAGCGACGCCCGCTGGTTCTCCTGCACGTACCGAAGCACAGCACCGGCAGCCGCGACGGCCCGGGGCAGGCCGCGCAGGCCGAAGGCCTCCAGGGAGGCGACCTGGAAGTGCTCCCGCAGCGCCCGGTCCGACTCCTCGGGCTCGAACCAGCATGGTTCTAGGCGCGTGACCGGCGCCTCCACCCCGGCTGGCGTCTCAACGCCCTCAGCCAGGAGGAGCTCGGCCGGACGGAGGCGAGCCAGCTCCGCCGCGAGCTGCATCGCCGATACCTCGGCGGCGGCGAACTCCCCCGTGCTCACGTCGACGTAGGCCACGCCTACCATGGCGCCCTCGCCCAGCGAGCCGCCCCGACGGACCGGCGGCTCCGGAGCGAAGGCCAGGGCCGCCAGATAGTTGTTGGCCCGCTCGTCCAGCAGGCTGCCCTCCAGGATGGTGCCCGGCGTCACCACCCGCACCACCTGGCGGTCCACCAGACCCTTGGCCGTGGCAGGGTCCTCCATCTGCTCGCAGATGGCCACCTTGTAGCCCTTGGCGATGAGCTTGGCCAGGTAGCCATCGAGGGCATGATAGGGGATGCCGGCCAGGGGCACGCGCAGGTTCTTGCCCATGGGCTTAGAGGTGAGGGTTATCTCCAGCTCGCGGGCGCAGAGCTTGGCGTCCTCGTCGAAGGTCTCGTAGAAGTCGCCCAGGCGGAAGAAGACGATGGCGTGGGGGTAGCGGCGCTTGACGTCGAGGTACTGGCGTCGGATGGGGGTAGTCACGGGCGCCTCCCAGACGGGCCGTCCCGCTGTCCGCCGTGGGTGGATGAGCTCGCCCTATTCTACACGAGGTGCTTCCCGACGACGTAGGGGCCGAGCTGAAGCTCGGCCCTTGTCTGTTAACGGATACCGACCGGATTAGCGGATGCCTGTCAAACGGCCATCCGTTTATCCGTTCCCGTATCCGTTGTCAGTCTCCTACCGCAGCCAGCGTCTCCTGGCGTACAGCCCGCCAACGGCGACAGCCGCCGCCGTGACGACCCCGAGCCCGGCCAGCGCCACGTAGGCACCGGCCGGCCAGCCGGAGCCGTTGGTCGGCGTTTCGGATCGCGCGACCGAGGTTTGAGGAATGACTGGGAGTCGCACTTTGCCGCCAACGGGTGGTAAGGGTGTAGGCGTCGTCGTGGGCGTGTTCGTCGCGGTCGGCGTGTTAGTCGCCACAATCGTGATTGCAGCAGGAGCGGATGTCGGGTCACAAAGTGGGGACGGGGAGTCGAGGCAGAAGATGCCCTGCCCCCACGCCAGATAGTTGCCCGGAGGCACCGGGCTACCCAGATTGTCTCGCTGATCCCAATTCGCCAGCTCGTACCTCATGGATTGGCCCGGTTCAAGCGCGAAGGGTGTAATAACCTGCGCGCAAGACCAGGGGAGGTGATGCCGCCAGCGCCAGAGTTCCCCAAAGCCCGACTCGGTCGTGACGAAGAAGTCAAAGGGGGGGCAAGTGTCCCGGAACCACCCCGAAACAGGCTCGTCGGTCGTGATCTCAAGAGCGAGAAGCACCAGCTCCCCTACGGCATATAGCTGCTTGTCTGTCGTCAGGCAGAGAAGGAGGGGACCCGCCGTCGAGCAGAACGGCCCGCTCTGAACCGTGGAGGACGCTGACCGAGGGGGCGGCCCGCCTTGCGCCGTCCCTGATATATCCCAGTCCATGGGCGACGCGTCGGACTGGACGGTGGAGGCCCAGCCGCCCAAGGCAAATGCCAGCGCCACCGGAGCCAGGAAGAGCAAGAAGCGGAATCTACGGTTCACTGACGCACCTCCTCAGCCAGGCTGAAAGAAGCGGCCGTCGCCACCTGGCCTCTGCAAGACTAAGGCCGGCCCATTATGGGCCGGCCACGCTGCAACTATACCCCAGCCGCTGACGCAGCGGCGCAGAGACTGTTCACGCAAACGAGGACGACACTCGCGGTGACCACGGCCCCCGCCTGGCCTTGCTGTTATCCCTCCAGGGTCTAGCCGGGACGGACTCAGTATACGCCCGATGGTGTGCTTGTCAAGACCCTCGGCACAGAAATCTGCGGCTCCGTTAGGCAATGGCTAAAGTTCTACGCAGCACGAATAGTTGCAGGAGCAACGCGAGCTCGTATCGGCGTGCAGCGGAGCTCGTCTAGGCCGAGGGGAAGGCGTCTACTACCTCGATGGCCCGGGGGGCCACCTCGCGGCAGGCGTCGCACTTGATGCAGAGGAAGCGTCAGCCCGTCAGCCAGTCGACGGCCACGGCGGGCTCCAGGCGCTGGAAGTCGGGGTCGCCGGTGAGGACGGCGGCGTCCAGACGCTGGGCCAGGGCGGCGGCCAGACAGTCCGCGAGGGCGATGTTGTGCAAGGCCTTGAAGCGCGCAGCGGCGAGAGCCAATTCGCGGTCAATGTCCACGGTCTGTATTGGGTAGCTGTCGATCAAGGCAAGCGCCTCCAGCATCCGGTCCTCATTCCAGGCCCGCTCCAGCCTGTAGGCCACCTCTGCCAGATTGACGGTCGTAAGGAAGAGCCGGGCGTTGCCTGCGCTCGCCTCCCGCAGGATATCGCGGACGTGGGAACCGACCGCCTCGCCGAAGAAATAGGCGAGCAGGGCGAAGCTGTCCAAGACCAGCTCTCTCATCCGGCCCTGGGAGGCGGAAGCCCCCGTTCTTCCCTCTCGAGTTCCTCGCGCCGGTCTTTCAGCAGCCCTTCCGTAAGCGAGGGCCCGTCCTTGAACAGCCCGAACCCGTATTCGATCGCGTCCTCGGGCAGTGGGATGACGCGAATCACGCCATTCGATGCAACAACCTGCACCCTGCCGCCAGGGCGGATACCGCAGCGTTCTCGGATCTCCCGAGGGATCACCACCCAGCCCTTCTTCGAGACTTTGGCTATGGCCATGTTCAGCCTCCGTGGTAATACTGGCTTGCCCAGAGTATAACAGACCCAGGGGAAGGTATGAAAGGGGCCGGGCTCAGATTACCCGATCGCAGGGGCGCAGCATGCTGCGCCCCTACCGCGGGAACGCGTCCACCACCTCGATAGCCTGGGGGGCCACCTCGCGGCAGGCGTCGCACTTGATGCAGAGGGGCTGGTCGATCTCGTGGGCGCCGTTCTTCTTCACGACGGCGCTGGTGGGGCAGATGGCCTCCGCTTCGGTCAGATCGGGGCTCTGCTGGGAGACCTGGTACCGGATGAGGCCCTTGCAGCGCCTGGCCCGGCAGCGCTTCTCGAACATGTGCTCCCGCACCTCGTCCTCGAAGGAGTTGACGATGTTGAGGACGACGGTGGGCGCCGCCTGCCCGTGGACGCAGTTGGAGTACAGGAGGGTATTGCCCAGCAGCCTGACGTGCTCGAAGTCCGACTCGCTGCCCTCGCCGCGGGCCCAGCGTTGCAAGATCTCCGTCATGCGCTGGGTGCCGCCGCGACAGGTGGTGCAGCGGCCGCAGGATTCGCTCTCCACGAACCACGTGAAGTAGGTGCAGAGGTCAATGACGCACGTGGAGTCGTCCACGATGACGAGGCCGCCGCCGCCCATCTGGACGCCCTTCTCGCGGAAGGCCTCCGGCTCCAGAGGCAGGTCGGCGTGGACGGCGGGGAGGATGCCTGCCAGAGGGCCGCCGGGCTGGATCGCCTTCAGGGTGCGGCCCTCGGGGACGCCACCCCCCGCCTCAAAGATGAGCTTGTTCACGGGGTAGCCCAGGGGCACCTCCAGGACGCCCACCCGCTGGATGTTGCCAGAGAGGCTGAACATCTTGGTGCTCTTGTTGCGCTCGGTGCCCACCGAGCCGTACCAATCGAGGCCGTGGCGCAGGATGAGGGAGGCGTCGGCGTACGTCTCCACATTATTGACGTTTGTGGGCTGGCCGAAGACGCCGGACTGGGCGGGAAAAGGCGGCCGGATCTTGGGCATGCCCCGGCTGTCCTCGATCGAGGCAATCAGACCCGACTCCTCGCCGCACACGTAGCTGCCGGCCCCACGCACCACCTCGGCGTCGAAGCTAAGTCCACTGCCCAGGATGTCCCGCCCGAAGAGACCCCGCTCGCGCGCCTGCTCGATGGCCTTGTTCAGCCGCTCGAAGGCGAGAGGGTACTCCTCGCGGAGGTAGATGAAGCCATGGCTGGCGCCGGTGGCGTGGGCCCCGATGGCCATGCCCTCCAGGATGGCGTGGGGGTTGCCCTCCATGAGGGTGCGGTTCACCCAGGCCCCGGGATCGCCCTCGTCGGCGTTGCAGACGAGGTACTTGGGCTGCCTGGTGGCCCCGCGCAGGAAGTCCCACTTGCGCCCTGTCGGGAAGTCCGACCCGCTGCGACCGCGAAGGGTGGAGTCGCTCATCTCCTTGATGACGTCCTCCGGCGACAGGGTGAGGGCGCGGGCCAGGCCGCTGTAGCCGTCCCGGACGATGTAGTGGTCGATGTTCTCGGGGTCGATGACGCCGCAGTCGGCCATCAGGCGGCGCACCTGAGGCGCCCAGAAAGGCAAGGACGCAATGGGCGGGATGCCGTCGGCGGGGGCCTCGCCCAGCGAGGCCAGCGCCAGGTCAGGGCAGAGGCCGCCATCGGCCAGGACTTCCTTCACAAGCCGAGGTACCTTGTCTTCGGTGAGCTTGGCGTACAGGACCCTGCGATGGTCGGGCCACGCCACCTCCACCAGGGGCTCAGCGTAACAGAGGCCGTTACAGCCCGCGATGCCGATGTCGACAGCGAGCTGGAGCCGTTCCACCTCCGAGCGGAGGGCGGCCAGCGTCTCGCTGGCGCCGGCGGCAAGCGTGCATGTGGCCAGGTTCGCGGTGACTCGGGGTCGTGAAGGGGATTCGACGGTCAGCCATCCGCCTGGGGCGCACAGGGCCTGCTCCTGGAGCTCCTGGTAGGTGGTCACGAGGGGCTCCCCCCATCCCTCCCCGCCGGAGGCTGGGTCGCGCCAGGCAAGAGCTCGCGGGCCAGCCGGACGGCGTCGGCCGCCGAGAGGCGGCCCCGGGGCCGGCCGTTGACCCAGACCACCGGGGCCAGGTCGCAGGTGCCGTTGCACTGGGCGAGGTGCAGCCCGATGCGGTTGTCCTCGGTGCTCTTGCCCATCTTGACGCCCAGCACCGCCTCCAGGATGCGGCGGACGTTGTCGTTGCGCCTCAGGCAGCAGGCGGGCCCGCTGCACCAGGACACAGTAGTCTCCGGGGGCGGCGTGAGACGGAATTCGGCGTAGAAGCTGATGGTGCCGTAGACACGGGCGACGCCCAGCTTGAGGTGGCGGGCAACGACGGGTGTCGCAGCAGGGGGTATGTAGCCGAAGTGGTGCTGGACGCGGTGGAGGGCCGCCAGCAGGTCGCCGTCGCCGGGCTTGAGGTCGGCGATGAGGTTCTTGATCTCGAGGGTGGCTTCGGTGTCGGCCAACAGGCTACCTTATCGGGTGCCTCGACCAAGCGTCACGCAAATATAGCCCAGGGGCGGCCTAGGCTCAAGGCTGTGTGGCGCATTGACTGGCCACTTGCGGAACTGGGAATCGCTCGCCCTGAGCGCGTCGAAGGGCGAGCAGGGGAAGTCTTTCGGCAAACCGCTAGTTCGGGCTGACGTCCGCCAAGCGGAGGGACAGCACGCTGGAGGTGCTGTCGCCGCCCATCGAGACCCCGTAGATGGCGTCGGCCGTCTCGATGGTGAGACGGTTGTGGGTGATGATGATGAACTGCGTTCGCTTGGAGAGCCGCCGCAGCTCCTCCGCGAAGCGGCCCACGTTGGCCTCGTCCAGCATAGCGTCCACCTCGTCCAGCACGCAGAAAGGCGACGGGTTAGCCTGGAGAAGAGCGAAGAGAAGGGCGACAGCCGTCAGCGCCCTCTCGCCGCCCGACATCATGGCCAGGCTGCCCAGGCGCTTGCCCGGCGGCTGGGCCGCGATCTCGATGCCGGCGCCGCCGTGTTCCTGGGGCCGGGTCAACACGAGCTCGGCGCTGCCGCCCCCGAACAAGGTGGCGAAGTAGCGTTGAAACTCCCGGTTGACCTGCTTGAAGGTAGACTGAAACCGCTTCTTGATAAGCGCCTCCAGCTCGCCAATGGCGGCCTGGAGCGAGCTCTCCGCCTCCCGCAGGTCCTCCATTTGGCCACTCAGGAAGTCGTAGCGCTCCTTGCTCTCGCTGTAGTCGGCTTGGGCCTGGGCGTTGACAGGTCCTAGCGATCTCAACTGCCCTCGCAACTCGGCGATCCGCTCCTTGAGACGCGCCGGATCGACCTGGGCGCCGCCACGCATGGGCGGCAGCGGTTCCTGCGAGCCGTTCTCTCGTGATGCCATCCAGGCAGGCACCGAGGCATCCTCGCCGCTGGCCGCCATGACCTCTCCGGAGTCCGTGGGCACCAGACCCTCGGCCTCGAGGCTCTCGCGAAGGGCGTCCAGCTCCTCGGAGCGCAGGCGCACTTCCGACTCCACCTCCATCAGGGCGCGCTCGGCAGCCAGGAGCCGGTCCTGGCCAGAGGCCAGCTCGGCCCGCAAGCTGCGTTCGCGTGACTCAAGCTGGGCCCGCTCCCGACGCGCGGGCTCCAGGTCCTGTTCGAGGGTGGCAAGCTCGCGGGCCCCGATATCCCGCTCCTGCTCGGCCTGCCGCAGGCGCTTCTGGAGAGTGGCACACTCCTCCTCGATGCGCGCCGCGTGAGCCCGACGTCCCTCCAACTGACTCTCCAGTCGCCGGAGAGCGCCTTCGTCGGCCTGGTGTCGCCGGGCCAGTGCCTCCTGCTGCCCCGCCAGGGCGGACACCTCCCGGGCTGACCGAGCCGAGGCCTCGGCCAGCGCCCGGCGTCCGGCGTCCGCTTCCTCGGCGGCCTCCTGTGCCTGTGCCAGCTCGGTGCGGGCGTCTGCCGCCTCCTGGGCCAGGCCCTTCCTCTCGTTCTGAATCTCCAAGCGCTCCCGTTCGGCCGCCGCCACGAGCGCCTGCTCGCGACGGGCGTCCTCGTGCAGCCAGCGGGCCTCGCCTCGCAGCGCGCTCAGCTCGCCCCGCACCTCCGCCAGCGTCCGCTGCGCCGCCGCTCGACGTGTCTCTGCCTCCTGCCGTCGACGCGAGCCGGCCGCCAGGGCCTCTTCGACCTCCGACCGCAAGGTCGTGAGAGTCCGGACCTGCGCTTCTAGGTCCTGGTGGCTGGCTTCCAGGTTCGCTAGCTCGTCCGGGATCTCCTCCAGATCGCGCCCCAGCGTCAGCGTCTCCTGGGCCCTCGCCGAAGTGCCGCCGCTCACCGACCCCACCGGCCTCAGAAGCACACCGTCCAGAGTGACCACGCTGCCCAGGCCTCTCTTGAGCACCTGCCGCGCCAGCTCCAGCCCCTCGACCACGATGACGCGCCCTAGGAGGGTATCGATGAGAGGACGGTAGCGGCGGTCGCAGCGCACCAGTTGCGAGCCCACCCCCAGGATGCCCTTCTCCTTCAGCAGGGCCAGAGGGTGGAGCTCGCGCAGGGTGTCCAGGGGATAGACAGTGACGCGTCCCACCTCCCGTTGCGAAAGCATGTCGACGGCGGCCAGAGCGTCGGCCTGGCGCTCGGCGACGATGGCACGGATGTTCTCGGCCAGGGCGGCCTCAATTGCCCGTTCCAGGCCCGGCGGCACCCTCAGCAGCCGCCCGACGATGCCCACGATGCCCTCCAGCGTCGGCTCTGTCTCCCGCCCCTCTTCCTGCTCCAAGAGGCCGCCGGCCGCGAGGACGGCCCGGATGGCGGCGTCAAAGCCGACTTGTTGCTCCTGGGCCGCCTTGAGAGCGCCCAGGCGCGCCTCCAATTGCTCGCGTCGCGCAGCGATAGCGCGCACGCGCTCCTGGGCAGTGACCAGGGCTCGCTGCTCGTCCCCCTGCTGGCGGCGGAGCCTCTCGACCTCGCCCGCCATGGCCTCCGCTTCGATGGCGGCCGTCCGCTCCTCGCTGCGGGCCTGACGGTAGCGCTTGCCGAGGGCGGCCAACTCCGATAGCAGCGCCTGCCGGCGTATGGCTCGCTCGTCGGAGTGGCGCTCCACTTCCCCGGCCGCCTGCAACCGCCCAAGACGACCCTCGACTTCCTGCGCGGCGGCGCTAGTGCGCACGGCACGGCCTTCAGCCTCCAGGGCCATCTCCCTGGCGGCGGTCAGCTCGCTCTCTGCCGCCTCCAGCTCCGATTCGTGGGCGGCCAGGCGCGAGTGGGCCTCCTTTATCTCGCCCTCCAGAGCTGCCAGGCGGCGGGCCGTCTCCTCAGCCTCGGAGGCCAGGTGATCGCGCTCCGCCTGTACCTCGTTCAGCTCGCTCGCCAATTCCTGGCGGCGGGACTCGAGAAGGGAGCGACGTTCCAGGTCGAGGGCGATACTCTGCTCGATGCGCCCCTGCTGCTGGCCAAGGGTGGCCAGGGCCTCCTCGTGAGCCTTGATGTCGGATCGACGCTCCTCCAGGGCGGACTCAAGGGCACGCAGTCCATCCTCGCAGGCGGAGACCTGGCTGCGCGCGCCCTGGAACTCCTCCTGACGCTGGTCGCAGACAGCGCGAGCCGCTGCCAGCGACTCCTGGGCGTCGCGCCACTGATGTTCGTACCAGGCTTGGAGGGCCTGTGCCAACTCCTGGGTGAGGCGCGTGTGACTCGCCGCCCGCTCGGCCTGGCGCTCCAACTGGGTCAAACGCGGCCCCAGTTCCCTGACTAATAGGCGGACCCGCTCCAGGTTCTCGTTGGTGGCGGTCAGCCTAGAGTGGGCCTCTTCGAGCTTGAAGCGGTGGCGGCGGACATCGGCTGCCTCCTCCACCAGGCCGCGGCGCTCCTCCGGTCGCAGGCCTAGGACGGCCTCGACCAGGCCCTGGCCCATGAAGGCATAACTGTTCTGACCAACCTGAGCCCTGAGGAAGAGGTCCACCACATCCTTGAGCCGGACCCGGCTCCGGTTGATGAGGTACTCGCTTTCACCGTCGCGGTAGGCGCGGCGGGTGACCACCACCTCGCTGAACTCGATGGGGAGCCAGCCTCCGCTGTTGTCCAGGGCAATGCTGACCTCCGCCACGCCCAGCGGCGCCCGCTGGGAGCTGCCGACGAAGATCACGTCCTCAAGCCTACGAGCGCGAAGGTGGCGGCCGCTCTGCTCGCCCAAAACCCAGCGCAGAGCCTCGGCGACGTTGGTCTTGCCGGCGCCGTTGGGCCCGACCACCGCTGTGACGCCCGGTCCGAACTCGAAGACGGTGCGCGTGGCGAAGCTCTTGAAACCCAGTAGCTCCAGCCTCTTCAGGTACATTCCTTCTCCCTGCCTGCCGGCTGGTTTCGGTTGGCTAGGAAGGGACACCCAGCCTGTCCAGGGCGCGACGGGCGGCCTCTCGCTCGGCCTGCCGCTTGGTCTTGCCCTGGCCCGTGCCCACCACCTCGCTGTCCAGGCACACCTGGACCGTGAAGACACGGGCGTGCTCGGGCCCCTCCACTTTCAGCGTCCGGTACTCGGGAAGGCCCTGCCCCTGGGCCTGCACCAGGATCTGGAGCCGCGACTTGGGGTCCGTTGGGACGAGGCCAGATCGTACTGATTCTAACTCGCCGACCAGGGCCGAGGTGACGAAGCTACGGACGCCCTCCAGCCCCTGGTCCACCAAGATAGCCCCTGCCACGGCCTCGAACACCGCAGCCAGGTTGCTCGGGCGGCGACGCCCCCCAGCCAGCTCCTCCCCTCGCCCCAACAGGAGTGCATCACCCAGTGCCAGCCGCTCGGCGGCGCGGGCGAGAGTGTCGCGGCGCACCAGGTAGGCCCTGAACTCCGTCAGAAGGCCCTCCCCATGCGTAGGGAACAGCTCATAGAGGCGCTGTGCCACCGCCAGGCCCAAGGCCGCGTCACCCAGGAACTCTAGCCGCTCGTTGGGAAGCTGGCCCGCCCTAGGGTTCTCGTTCAGGTAGGAACGGTGGACGAAGGCCTGGCGCAGAAGGGCCTGATCTCGAAAGGTCAGACCTAGTCGGTCTTCTAGGCTCTGCCAGTCGTCCAACTCTTGCCCTCGCTAGCTAGGCGCCGTACAGCGCACGAAAACGGCAAGACCGCCTGCGGGCGGTCTGCCTGATCGAACTCTACCCCCGGGACCCCGCTGGATCCGGACCCGGCGCGACCGAAAGGCTGATGACATCGGCGGTCGCCCTCATGGCCTGTCGCCTTCGGGAAGCCCATAGCCGGTCGCACCGGCGTCTACGCCGACAACAGCCGGATCCTTCCCTAACCGAAGCGACTATCGGGACGGCGGCCCCGCCTCCGCCGGTCACAGACCAGCGCCATGATAGAGACGCCGTCCGGGGTTTGTCAAGGACGTGCGTTCGGTGCCCAGGCGATACCGCACCTGTGTGCCTCCGCTGCAGGCTGGGGCAGAAATCGGAGGGGTTGTGGCAGCGCGAGCCTTGGCAGGGCAAGGGCGGCGTTGCCCAATGGGCATACCGCTAGTCTCAGGCGCGGCCCCGGTTACGGTACTGGATCGCCTCCGCTACGTGCTGGGAGGCGATCTCCTCCTGGCCGGACATGTCGGCAACGGTGCGGGCCAGCTTCAGCACCCGGTGAAAGGCCCGCGCCGACAGCGCTAGCTGCTGCATGGCTAGCCGGAGCAGAGAGCGCGCCGACTCCTCCAGCCGGTCCTGGCAGAACTCCCGGACCTCCATGGGGCCCATCTCGGCGTTGCAGGCCAGGCGGCTGCCCTTGAAGCGGGCCCCCTGAACCCGCCGTCCGGACTCCACCCTGGCCCGAACGGCCACCGAAGGCTCGCCGGCCGTGTCGGCGGTCAGCTTCTCGTAGTCCACCCGCGGCACCTCGACGAAGATGTCCACCCGGTCCATGAGGGGACCGGATATCCGCTTCTGGTAGCGGCTGACCGTCGATTCGCTGCACGTACACTCTTTCGTGGGATCCTGATAGAAGCCGCATGGGCACGGGTTCATGGCTGCCACCAGCATGAAGTTGGCCGGATAGGTCACGGTGCCCCGGGCCCGGCTGATCGTCACCACGCGGTCCTCCATCGGCTGGCGCAACACTTCCAACCCCCCTTGCCCGAATTCTGGAAGCTCATCGAGAAACAGGACACCCCGGTGACTGAGGCTGATCTCCCCAGGCCGCGGCTGCCGGCCACCCCCGACCAGCCCGGCGTGGGAAATGGTGTGGTGGGGCGACCGGAACGGCCGCTGCCTTACCAGGGGCATGTCCGCTCGCAGCAGGCCGGCCACGCTGTAGATCTTGGTCACCTCGAGCGCCTCGTCCGAGGCCAGAGCGGGCAGGATGGACGGCAGCGACCGGGCCAGCAACGTCTTGCCGCTGCCGGGCGGACCCGTCATCAGCACGTTGTGCCCTCCGGCGGCTGCTACCTCCAGAGCCCGCTTCACGTGCTCCTGCCCCTTGATGTGGGCAAAGTCAACTCCCTCCCACGGGAGCTCCGGCGCCTCTTCCGGCGGCCCGTCACTACACAGCGAGGCGATGGCACCATCGCCGCGCAGGTGGCCCACGAGCTGTCCCAGACTCGCGACGGGGAAGATGCTCACGCCCGAGATCAGCCTCGCCTCCTCGAGGTCGGTCTCCGGCACGAAGACCTGTTCGCACCCTGTGTCCCGGGCCAGCGCCACCATGGACAGGATGCCGTGGGCATGGCGCACCAGCCCGTCGAGGGACAGCTCGCCCAGGAAGAGGGAGCGAGTCACGTCGGCCGCGGCCTGCCCAGAGGCCAGGACGATGCCCACAGCAATGGGCAGGTCATAGGCCGGGCCCTCCTTCCGCACGTCGGCGGGGGCCAGGTTGACGGTGATTCGCTTCTGGGGGAACTGGAGGCCGGAGTTGCGGATGGCGGAGCGCACCCGCTCCTTGGCCTCCTGTACCGCCGCGTCCGGCAGGCCGACGATGGTGAAGGCGGGCAGCCCGGAGGCGATGTCCACCTCCACCTCGACAATGGCCCCGTCCAGGCCCACCACGGCGCAGCTATTGACCTTTGCCAGCACGTCACGCCACCCCTGCCCAGCCGCTCAAACCCCGTGGTAGAAGCAGCGCTGGCCGGTGATGATCATGGGGATGGGCGTAGCGCCCGCCGCCCGCAGATCCTCGGTCTGGGCCAGAGACTCTGCGATGCACACCTTGTCCCTCACTGAGCCGCCCTGCTGCACGATGAGCCCGATGCCGTACTCTCGCGCCACCCGTACGCTGTCGGGCTCCGGGAAGAAGCTGTCGGAGAGGAGATAGGCCCCTTTCGCTTTCTCGCCAGCCTGGGCCAGGGCTATCCGAGCGGCCCCCACCCGGCTCGTCTGACCGGATCCGATACCGATGGTCATCTTGCGGTCCGGCGGGACGACGATTACGGTGTTGCTCCTGACGTGCCGCATCGCCCGCAGGCCCCAGACGACCTGCTCCACCTGCCCCGAGGACAGCTTCTCCACGCCGTGCAGCTTCCACTCGCTGGGGTCGGTCGTCTTGAGGTCTGTCTCCTGGACGATGAGAGCGCCGGAGATGAGCTTGAAGCTGAGAGCCGATCGCTCAGGCGCCTGGCCCGTCTCCAGCAGGTGGATGCGCTTTCGATAGGTACTGAGCCTCTGCCAGGCCTCCTCGCTGAAACGGGGCGCCACGATGACATCGAAGAGGATCTCGGTGATGATGTCGGCCACCGCTTCCTCAATGGGGAAGTTGGTGGCGATTATGCCGCCGAAGGCCGACACAGGGTCGCCCTCGATGGCAGCGCGCATGGCCTCCACCGGGCTCCCCATGAGGGCGTAGCCGGCAGGCGAGCCGTGCTTGATGACCACGGCGCAGGGCCCCTCCGGGAACTCCGCCACACAGTTCACGGCGGCCGAGGCGTCCAGAAGGTTGCAGTAGGATAGCCCATCGCCGTGGTACCGGGCCGGGGCAAAGACTCCCGAGAGGGGCATACCCTCGGGAGCGTAAACGGCCGCCGCCTGGTGCGGGTTCTCGCCGTAGCGCAGGGGAGTGGCTCGCCGGTAGTGAAGGGTGACCGTCTCAGGCAGTTCCGCCATCGCTCACTCCTCTGTGAGTAGTCCCGGGCCGCATCCCGTGAGCGCCGCTACACGTAGCCTGCCACCAGGTCTCCTACCTCAGAGGTGGTCATGCCCATCTGGCCGGCGCTCACGGACTTGATCTTGCCGCTGGTGAGGGCCTTGACGACGGCCCGCTCCATGCGGTCGGCGGCCTCCGTCTCGCCCAGCTCGGCGGCCATCATCTGGGCGGCGCAGATGGCGGCCAGGGGGTTGATCACGTTCTTGCCCGTGTACTTGGGGGCGCTGCCGCCGATGGGCTCGAACATGGAGGTGCCCTGCGGGTTGATGTTGCCGCCGGCGGCGACACCCATGCCGCCCTGAATCATGGCCCCCAGGTCGGTGATGATGTCGCCGAACATGTTCTCCACGACGATGACATCGAACCACTCCGGGTTCTTGACGAACCACATGCAGGCGGCGTCGACGTGAGCGTATTCCCGCCGGATGTCGGGGTAGTCGGCCTCACCGACCTCGTTGAAGGCGCGCCACCAGGTGTCATGGACGTAGGTGAGGACGTTGGTCTTGGCCACGAGATGAAGCTGCTTCTTCTTGTTGCGCCTCCGGGCCAGCTCGAAGGCGTAGCGAATGGCCCGCTCCGCTCCGAAGCGGGTGGTGCAGTGCACCTGGGTCGATACCTCCTGAGGAGTGCCCTTGTACTGGATTCCGCCCATGCCGGTGTACAGGCCCTCCGTGTTCTCCCGGACGACGACGAAGTCTATGTCTTCGGGGCCCTTGCTCTTGAGAGGGCAGTCCACGCCGGGGTAGAGCCTGACGGGCCTGAGGTTGATGTATTGGTCCAGGCCGAAGCGGATGGCAAGCAGGATGCCTATCTCCAAAGGCCCCGGAGGCACATCGGGATGGCCGATGGCGCCCAGGTAGATGGCGTCGAACCCGCGTAGCTCGTCCAAGGCACCTGGGGGAAGAGCCTCGCCGGTACGGAGGTAGCGATCCCCTCCGAAGTCGTAGGTGGCGGTCTCGTACTTGAACCCGACGGCCGTGGCAGCGGCATCAAGAACCTTCAGCCCCTCGCGTATCACCTCGGGCCCTGTCCCGTCACCCGGGATCACTGCGATCCTATACACACTGCTTCTCCTCTCCGAAGCTGATTCCTGTCGTGGGAACCCCCGGCGCGGCCTCCCTCGCCGACTTGCCGTCTCGTGATGACTAGGTTGACAGCCGCCGCGCAGAACAATACCACCCGTCCCCGCTGTCGGGCGCAATCATATCAGCATATGCGGCGACGGAAAAGGCGAAGGCTTCGAGAGGACAAACGCGTCAAGACGCCGGGACGAGCGAAGCCCCGGAGCACCAGCGCGCCGGGATTCGCCCGGCGTCTCCTTCCCCTCAGCCAGCTTCGCGATGTGGGGTCATCTGCTTCTGTTCAGCGGAAGCCGAGCGCCTGGTATCCATGGCGCGGCGGACGAAGAGGACGCCCCGGACCGACTCCAGCTTCATCAGGACTCGGCTTAGCTGCTCGATGCCCGTCGTCTCCAGAGTGAGGAAGACGCTGACCGTATGGTCGGGGTGCTCCTGGGTGCGCACGGCCCCCATGTTGACGTGCTCCTCCGCAACCAGCGTGCTGATATCCCGCATCAGACCCACCCGGTCCCACGCCTCGATACGCACGGCCACCGGGTAGAGATGCCCGCTCCGGCCCCACTCCACCTCCACCAGGCGTTCCCGCTCGTCCTCCTGGAGGATGTTGTGGCAATCGCGGCGGTGGACGCTTACACCGCGGCTGCGGGTAACGTAGCCGATGATGGCATCCCCGGGGACGGGGTTGCAGCAGCGGGCCAGTTGGGTCAAGAGGTCACCGGTCCCCAGCACGCGGATAGCGGAAGTATAGATGGGGGCAGCCGGTGCCTCGGGTGGTGCCTCCTCCTCGGCCGGCGCCTCCTTCTGAGTGAGGAGGTGTGCTAGCTTCAAGGCCACCTGGTGAAGGCTGATGCCTCCGTATCCCAGGGAAGCCAGGAAGTCATCCCAACTGCTCTGCTGGAACTGGCGCAGGAGCTCATCCTGGCACTCCGAGAGGGCCAGCCCCAGGCGGTGCAGCTCTCGGTCCAGCATCTCGCTGCCCTTCTCAATGTTCTCGTGCCGCTCCTGCTTCTTGAACCACTGCCGCACCTTTCCCCGAGCATCACTGGTCTTGAGATAGCCCAGGTTGGGGTTCAGCCAGTCGCGGGAAGGCCCGCGGGAACTCTTGCTGGTCAGGATCTCGACCACGTCGCCGTTCTGGAGCTGGCTGTTCAATGACACCAGCCGACCGTTCACCCGGGCGCCGATGCAGCGGTAGCCGACGTCAGTATGGACACGGAAGGCGAAGTCGATGGGCGTAGAGCCGACGGGCAGGTCCTTGACTTCGCCTTTCGGCGTGTAGACAAAGACCTGGTCCTGGAAGAAGTCTGTCTTGACGGACTCCACGAAGTCGTCGTCGGCCGACATCTCCCGCTGCCACTCCAGGAGCTGTCGGAGCCAGGAGAGGCGCTGCTCGTACTGCTTCTCGCGGCGCCCCCCCTCCTTGTAGCGCCAGTGGGCGGCCACTCCGTACTCGGCCAACCGGTGCATCTCGTGGGTGCGGATCTGGAGCTCCAGTGGCCGGCCGCCGAGGCAGAGAACGGTGGTGTGTAGCGACTGGTAGAGGCTCTCCTTCGGGCTAGCGATGTAGTCATCGAACTGGCCGGGCACGGGGTGCCAGAGGCCGTGGACGGCGCCCAGCGCGCCATAGCAGTCGGCGACGGTGTTCACGAGCACCCGCAGGGCCATGAGGTCGTAGATCTCGTTGAAACTCTTGCCTTGTCCCGCGTACTTCTCGAACTTCTGGTAGATGCTGTAGATGTGCTTTGCCCGGCCCTGGACCTCAGCCTCGATCCCTTGCTTCGCCAGTTCGTCGCGCAAGATCCTCTCCACCTGGGCGATGTACCGGTCCCGCGACACGCGCCTGGCCGCCACGAGCTCCGCGATCTCCTTGTAGCGGTCGGGCTGGAGGTGCTTGAACGAGAGGTCTTCCAGCTCCCGCGCTATCTGCCAGATGCCCAGGCGGCTGGCCAGAGGGGCGTAGATCTCCATGGTCTCCTGGGCAATGCGCTGACGCTTGTCGTCCGGCAGCGGCTCCAGGGTGCGCATGTTGTGCAGCCGGTCGGCGAGCTTTATGATGACGACCCGCACGTCCTCGGCCATGCCCAAGAACATCTTGCGCAGGTTCTCAGCCTGGATAGAGGGATTCGGGCCTCCGTCCGTAGGGGCGTGCCACGTGATGCGTTCCAGCTTGGTAGCACCGTCTACCAGGCGGGCTACCTCCCGCCCGAAGCGCTTGGCCAGCTCGGCGTTAGGGATGTCGCAGTCCTCCTGTACGTCATGCAGCAGGGCAGCCGCCACCGCCGTGGCGTCGAGCTGTAGCCCGGCCACTGTCATCGCCGTGTCCAGCGGATGGCTGATGAAGGGGTCGCCCGACTTGCGCACCTGCCCTTCGTGCGCGGTCTCAGCAAAGGAGTAAGCCTCCTTCACCAGACTGACCTTCTCCTCGGGCAGGTACTGGCGTGTGCGAGCCAGGAGGTCGTTGGCGTTCATGTAGACCTTATGTCAAGTCGCCTTCCCTGAATCTGGCTCTAATCTAGCACATTCTCGCAGGCGCGACACTACGGGGAAGCCCCCAGCGTCTTGCGAAACGCCGTCGCGCGCGCCTCGTCATTGCTTCGAGAATGCGCCCGTCCATGCCTCCAGGTCCTTCGACAAGCTCAGGATGCCGTTTGCTCTGGCCTCGCCAGCGGCAGCTCCTTCGGCACCCCGAGCCTGTCGAGGGGCGCACATTCTCGTCGTTTGTGGTGTCGGTGGGAACCGGCATGGACGATTCTGAGCCTGCCTGCCGGCAGGCAGGCTCAGTGTGACAGAGCAGAACCGTTCTGCAACAGGCTTCGCCCCATGCCCCTCGTCATTGCCGCGCCGCATGAGCCGGGTCTATAATGGCCCTGCGATGAATGAGGACGGCCGCAAGCAGGGCGAGGGGCTAGTCCGCTGCCTCCGGTGCGACGGCGCGCACGACATCGAGGACAACTACTGCCGCCACTGCGGCGCCGCTCTCGATGCCAGCCGCCTCCCCATGGTTCGCGATGGCAGGTCCTACGCGCTCGCGCCCTGGCGAGAGACGTTACCTGTCGCGGTGCGAGGGGCCGCCGTAGTGGCCGTCGGCACCCTGGCAGAGGCGGTCCTGCGTCGGCTCATCGGTCGCGCTTTGCGGCGTGGGCGGTCACCTTCCGCCGAAGGCAGGGACGGAGGCAAGAAGCGCCGCCTGCCAGCACGCCGCCAAGCTGAGAAGGCGGAGCCTGTGGAGAGCTCCGCATCAGCCTACGACGACGACCGCGTGGTAAGCGAGACCTTCCTCTTCCGGCGGGTGCGGCTCCGGCGTGGCGGCTGGCCCGGCGAATAGCCGCGCCCGCCGTCCAAAGAACGAAAGACATACAGAGGCGTGGCCTGGAGCTGCGCCTCTTCTCGCCCGGAAGGAGCCCATCATGGCCAACGTAGTGCTGGTCGCGGACATGGTGCGGGGGTTCCTAGAGGAGGGCTACCCCCTCTACTGTGGTGAGTCGGCACGGCGCATCATCCCCCACGTGCGCCGGCTGCTGGAGGAGGAGAAGGCGCGCGGCTCTCACCTGATCTTCGTCTGCGACAACCACGCGCCCGACGACAGGGAGTTCGAGATGTTCCCGCCCCACTGCGTCCGGGGCAGTGTGGAGACGGAGGTAATACCCGAGCTGGCCGACTTGGTGGAGGACATCCTGCCCAAGACCCGCTACAGCGCCTTCGCCCACACGGCACTGGACGAGAAGCTGCGGGAGCTGTCGCCAGAGAAGATCATCGTCTGCGGCGTCTGCACCGACATCTGTGTCCTCCACACGGCAGCGGACGCCCGCAACCGCGACTATCCCGTCGAGGTCTGGGCCGACTGCGTCGCCAGCTTCGACGAGGAGGCGCACCGATTCGCCCTCCAGCACTTGGAGAAGGTTCTGGGAGCCCGGGTGGTGGCTCCCTCCACCTAGAGGCAGTGAAGGACATCGTCTTCCCGATAGCTGACGGGGTCCTCAACGGCGATACGGCTGACATCTACGTCCTGCGTGCCCGCGAGGTGCTGGAGCGCGAGGACGTGAACCCCCGTGCCACCATGGAGGTCTTCCCCAGGAGCGATGGCATCCTCTGCGGGATAGGGGAAGCCCTCGCCCTTTTGCGCCGGGTGCTCCCCTCCGACGCCGAGGTGTGGGCCCTGGAGGAAGGCCAGCCCATGAGCCGCAAGGAGGTGGTGCTCCGCATCACCGCCCCCTACCTCTCCTACGGCATGTATGAGACGGCCATGCTAGGCTTCCTGGGCCAAGAGAGCGCCTGGGCGACGGCCGCCCGCCAGTGCGTGGAAGCGGCTGGCGACATTCCCGTGACCAGCTTCGGCGCCCGCCACGTGCACCCCGCCGTTGCGCCCTTCATGGACTACGCGGCCATCGTGGGGGGCTGCGCCAGCGCCTCGACGCCGGCGGGGGCCCGCCTGGCTGGCCGCACGCCCTCCGGGACGATGCCCCACGCCATGATCATCTGCTTCGGCGATACAGTACGTGCAGCCATCGCGTTCGACCGCCACATGCCCCCGGACGTGCCTCGCATCGTCCTGGTTGACACCTTCCGCGACGAGGCCGAGGAATCGCTGGCCGTGGCCATGGCCCTAGGGCACAAGCTCAACGGCGTGCGCCTTGACACACCAGGCGAGAGGGGAGGGGTCACTCCGGACCTGGTGAAGGAGGTGCGGGCCCGCCTGGACCTGGAGGGATTCAACTGGGTACAGATCTTCGTCAGCGGCGGCATCACCCCCGATCGCATCCGCGAAATGCGGGAGGCCGGGGCCCCCGTAGACGGCTTCGGCATCGGTAGCTACATCACCAGCGCCCGCCCCATCGACTTCACCGCCGACCTCCACGAGATCGACGGCAAGCCCATCGCCAAGCGCGGTCGCATCCCCGGCCTCACCCCCAACGCACGACTGGCCCGCGTGCTCTAGGACGCCCGTCCGCAGGTATCCGGCCAGCAACCCTTGACAGCGCCCAGCGCGCGGTCGGATAATCCGTTGCACCCCGGCGCATGCACCCTCCGGGACACGAGCCGCCAGCGGGACAGGGCTCCCGCTGGCGTGACCCCGGACTGGCGACGCCGGCCTCAGTCCGTCTTCGCGGAGGCTTCTCCGTCATGCGGGCAAGGATGCCACTGGCCGCTGCGCTGGCCGCGCTGCTGCTTGCGGCTCTGGTCGCGCTGGGCCGCCAGGCCGCGGCCGACGAGCTCCTCTTCAACGGGGACTTCGGCCAGGGCACCGCTGGCTGGATGCCCTCCCCCAACCTCCGCTTTGAGACCGACTGCGCCGGTCGTCTCGATGACCACGGCGCCCGCCTCCGCCTGGGGGCTGGGGGCTATGGCTGGCTCACGTCCGACCCCGCCACGATCGAGCCAGGGGAAACCTACGAGGCGAGCGGCCATGCCCACTTCGTGGACGGCGCCGATCCCTCGTCTCAACTGAAGCTCCGCCTGGCCTTCTACCAGACAGCGGACGGCAGCGGCGAGCCGCTGGCCGACATGCCGTTGGCGACCCTGCCGGGTGGCGTCACGGTCTACACCTTCATCACCACCGGCCCTCGTGCCGCACGGAGTGACGCCCACTCCGCCCGCCTGCGAGTAGAACTCTCGGCGTCGGGTCCCACCGCGGCCTGCCTGGACGACCTGAGCCTTCAAGGACCACCGCCCTCGCCTACTGAGACGCCTGCGCCCACCGTCCCGGTGCCGTCTCAGACGCCCACGTCTCACCCTAGCCCCACTGTGGGCCCCACGGCTACGGCCACGGAGATCCCTATGCCTTCGGAAGCGATCCTGAACGGCGGGTTCGAGGATGGGGCAGAGGACATACCCGCCGCCTGGCGCAAGTCCGGCGGCCTCCTCTTCCGCTCCACCTCCTCCCCTCGCTCTGGCTCCTTTGCCGGTGCCTTCTCGTCCTCCACCAGCTCCACCAAGTGGGTCTATCAGCCCCTCTCCGTCGACCCCGGCCGCTCCTACACCTTCCACGGCTTCGTCCTCAAGAACGGCCCCCCTGACTCCCTCGTCCTGCTCCGCATCTCCTGGTACTCTTCGCCAGACGCCTCCGGTTCCAGCCTCGCCAGCTCCGACTCGCCGGAGGCCCTCTCCGACAGCGACCCGTCCTTCCGCTCCCTATCCACCGGCTCCGTCACTGCTCCCCAGGAGGCTCGCTCCGCCCGTGCCCGCATCGTCTTCGCCCCTGCCTCGGCCGCCCCGGAGACCATCTACCTGGACGACTTCGTCTTCGAAGAAACCGACCCTCCCACACCTACCCCGGCACCGACCGAGACGCCGACACCGTCGCCCAGTGAGACAGTGACACCGTCCCCTGCTTCCGTCGAGGCTTCTCCGGCGGCGGCTTCTATGCCTCACGGCCGCCTGCTGAACGGCGGATTCGAGGACGGGGCAGAGGACATACCCGCCGCCTGGCGCAAGGTCGGCGGCCTCCTCTTCCGCTCCACCTCCTCCCCTCACTCTGGCTCCTTTGCCGGTGCCTTCTCGTCCTCCACCAGCTCCACCAAGTGGGTCTATCAGCCCCTCTCCGTCGATTCCGGCCGCTCCTACACCTTCCACGGCTTCGTCCTCAAGAACGGCCCCCCTGACTCCCTCGTCCTGCTCCGCATCTCCTGGTACTCCTCGCTGGACGCCTCCGGTTCCAGCCTCGCCAGCTCCGACTCGCCGCAGGCCCTCTCCGGCAGCGACCCGTCCTTCCGCTCCCTATCCACCGGCTCCGTCACTGCTCCCCAGGAGGCCCGCTCCGCCCGTGCCCGCATCGTCTTCGCCCCTGCCTCGGCCGCCCCGGAGACCATCTACCTGGACGACTTCGTCCTTGAAGAAACGATCCCCCCCACGTCCACACCGGCCGGCGGCGGCGAGTTGGAGGAGGCCACACCTGTGTCGGAAGTAGGAACCGCCGCCAGCGCTGAGGAGGAGCCTCCGTCCAGCCCCTCCGCCGATGGTGGGGCCGCCTCTGGTGGAAGCGCGATGTCGCCGGTTCAGACCTCCGCAGCGCCATCGCCGCAGGTTCGAGGCCGGCCCACCTACGAGGACTCGCCCTACGCTGTCAAGATAAGCAAGGTGCTGCTGAATGCCGGGCGCGGCCGCGACGACGCAGCCTACGAGTGGGTCGAGCTGTACAACGCTGGGGCGGAAGGCGTCGACTTGGGCGGCTGGAGCCTGGCCGACAACGTGGCGGCTGACACTCTGCCGCCGCTGGCGCTTTCTCCCCAAGCCTACGCCGTCGTGGCGGCATCGCCCGATTTCCGGCGCCAGTATCCGGCCTTCCAGGGCAACCTCGTCGTCGTGGCGGACGGCAGGATCGGCAACGGCCTGGCCAACGGAGGCGACCGTCTGTTGCTCCTCGATGAAGAGGGCCGGCCGGTGGACGCTATCTCCTATGGGTCAGACCGCGAGTTCTTCGAGCCGCCAGCGCCAGCCGTGCCGGCCGGCCACAGCCTGGAACGTTTCCCGCCGGACCGCGACACGGACACCTCGGCCGACTTCCACGACAATGCCCACCCTTCGCCCGGGACGGCCCCGGCAGCAAGGCTCTCGCCAACAGCCACCGCGACCTTGGCCCTCTCAGAGGTACAAGGGCAGGCGCTCTCCCTCGCCCGGAACGGCGGACCCTCCCTGCCCTGGCTCCTCCTGGCCGCGGGGCTCGTATTCGTCGGCGGGACCGGGGCAGGCGTGGCGGGCATCCTTTTCTGGCTGTCCCGGGCCTGGCGCTCCTGAGCCCCTGCGCCATCGTCTTGCCGCCCTTGAGGGGGTTCCCTATAATCGATTCCAACACAGGCGAAGGAGAGCACCGGTCGAGGGAAACGCGGCCGCGGAGCACGAGAAGCGGCTGCCGAAGAGCATCGCCATCGACGGGCCAGTGGCGTCCGGCAAGAGTGATGTCGGGAATCTGGTAGCCCGCAAGCTCGGCTATCTCTTCCTTGACACCGGGGCCATGTACCGGGCGCTCACCTGGCTGGCCGTTCAGCGGCGGCTGGACCCCGAAGACGAAGAGGCCATGGCCCGGCTGGCCGAAGGCATGACGATGGAAGTCAGGCCGCCGTCGCCCGGGAGGAGTGAGCAGTGCCGTGTTCGTGTCGACGGCGAGGACGCCACGCCCCACCTGAGGACGCCCGAGGTCGAGGCTAGCGTTTCCCTCGTCTCCCGGGTGCCGGCCGTGCGCCGGGAACTGGTATGTATCCAGCGACGGCTGGCGCAAGGAGGGCCTACCGTAATGGTTGGCCGCGACATCGGCACTGACGTCCTTCCCGACGCCGACCTGAAGGTGTATTTAGACGCCTCGCGTGAGGAGCGAGCCAGGAGGCGGTGCCAGCAGTTGGCCCTGAAGGGGCCGGCTCCCTCGTTGGAGAGCGTGCTGGCAGACCTAGAGAAGCGCGACGCCATCGACAGCGGCCGGTCAGTGTCGCCTCTACGCCCGGCGGCGGACGCTGTTGTCATCAACACCAATGACCTCACCCTGGAGGAGGTCGTAGAGAGGGTGTTGTCCCTGGTGGAGGCGCGGCGTTGATCGTTCCCTTGTTCTACTGGATGAGCTGGCTCCTGCTCCGCCTTATCATGGCCATCTACGCCAAGGTAGAGGTTGTCGGTGTCGAGAACGTGCCGCGCCGAGGCGGGCTGATCATCGTTTCCAACCACCTGAACAACGCGGACCCCGGACTGCTAGGAGGGTTCCTGAGGCGGCGGGTGGTCTACATGGCCAAGGACGAAATGTTCCAGTGGCCCGTCTGGGGCGGCTATATCCGTCTCATCGGCGCCTTCCCCGTGCGGCGCTTCGAGGCTGACCTGAAGGCTCTGCGACGCGCGGTCCAGGTGATCCGGCGTGGCCAGGCCCTGGTCATGTTCCCGGAAGGCACGCGCAGCAAGACGGGCTCTATGGATCGGGGTCACCCGGGCACGGCCATGGTGGCCCTCCGTGCCGGCGCTCCCATTCTGCCCGTTGCCATCACCGGCACCGAGGTAGTGAGGCTCCCCAGCGCCTTCTTTCACCCCTTGCGCCACATTAGGATCCGGGTGGTGGTGGGCCAGCCCTTCTTCTTGCCCTCCGTGCGACGTGCCAGAGCAGACGATTTCGAGCGCTGTACCGACATCATAATGGGCCGCATCGCCGCTCTGCTGCCGCCGCAGTATCGCGGTTACTATCAGGACAAGGTGGCACCGGCCACCGAAACGCCTGCGCCAAAGGCGACAGCGCTCTAGCCAGCGAGGGGAGCATGGAGATCCTAAGGGCCCGCGATATGGGCTTCTGCTTCGGAGTCCGGCGGGCCGTGGACATCATGGAGGCAAGGGTCCAGGACACAGGCCCCCTGACAACTCTGGGCTCCACCGTCCACAACCGTCAGGTCGTGGAGCGGCTGCGACAGCGCGGCGTTGAGGTGGTGGCCGATCTCGATGAGGTTGACGGCCGGCCTGTCGCCATCACCGCCCACGGGGTGGGCCCTCAGGTGGTGGAGGCCCTAGAGCGGCTGGGCGTGCCCATCGTCGACACCACCTGCCCCATCGTCACCCGGTCCCAGCAGTGGGCCAAGCGGCTCGCCGACGAGGGCTTCGCTGTTATCGTCTTCGGCGACCCCGGGCACAAGGAGGTGCGGGGTGTCCTGGGCTGGGCGGGAGCCCGGGGCATCGCCATCGCCGGCGAGGCGGACCTAGACCGCCTGCCCCAGGACCTCCCCTCGCGCATCGCCGTCCTCTCTCAGACCACCCAGACGGAGGCCCGCTTCGCTTCCTTCGTCCGGCGCCTGTTCGAGACGCGCATGGAGCGCATCAGCGAGCTGCGGGTCATCAATACCCTCTGCAACGCCACTACCAGCCAGCAGGCGGCGGCCCAGGAGCTGGCACGGCAGGTGGATCTGATGGTCGTCGTGGGGGGAAGCGACAGCGCTAACACCCGCCACCTGGCCGAGGTGTGCCGTGAGGAGGACGTGGAGACCCACCACATTGAGACGGCGGACGAGATCGACCCGGCGTGGCTCGAGGGCAGGCGGCGGGTCGGTGTCACGGCGGGGGCCTCCACGCCTGAGTTTGCCGTCGATGAGGTGGTGGCACGCCTGGAGGAGATGGCGGCCCGGCTGGAGGCAGGGTCCCGAACCTGATGGCGGCCAGCGGCCCGCAACGCCGTGCACCGCTGGCCGTGCGGGGTGCAGCACACTCTCGACGGAGCCGGGGCGTGCGAGCCGTGTGTCCCGGCCCTCCCCGGGGGCTTGCGCTCGCCTCGCCGTGCGCTAGAATGCGTCGAGACATGCCGAGGCGATGGCCTCGGGAAGGACTGCGTGGCGGGAGGAGGAGGAAGCCCCAATGTGCGGCATCATGGGCTACGTGGGGCTGAGACCGGCGGCGCCGCTGATCCTGGAGGGCCTTAGCCGCCTGGAATACAGAGGATACGATAGCGCTGGCATAGCCGTCCTGGACGACAGCGGCGACCTCCGTGTCACCAAGTGCGTCGGCAAGCTCAATGGGCTCGTTGTCTCCTTGGAGGAGCAGGCCCCCTCCGGCCACCTGGGTATCGGGCACACACGCTGGGCCACCCACGGTCGCCCCAGCTATGACAACGCCCACCCCCAGCAAGACTGCTCCGGCGACATCGTCGTCATCCACAACGGCATCGTCGAGAACTACCTGGCCCTTAAGCGTGAGCTCCACGCAGCGGGCCACCGCTTCACCTCGGAGACCGACACGGAGGTCATCCCCCACCTTATCGAGAGCTGCCTAGCGCAAGGCGAAGACCTGGTGGCTGCCGTCCGCCGCACTATCGCCCAGGTTGAGGGCGCCCATGCCATCGTTGTGATGAGCCGCAGCGAGCCGGAAGCGCTGGTGGCGGCGCGGGTAGGCAACGCCGGCGGCGTGACAGTGGGCTACGGCCAGGACGAAATGTTCCTGGCCAGCGACCTGCCCGCCCTCCTGCCCCATACCCGTCGCGTGGTCTTCCTGGCCGACCGTGAGGTGGTCCTCCTCCGCCGCTCCGGCGCCGACTACTGGTCGCCCACCGGCGAGGCGCTTACCCGGGAGCCTCAGGTCGTCCCCTATGACCCGGTTACCGCCGCCAAGGGTGTCTACAAGCACTTCATGCTCAAGGAGATAATGGAGCAGCCGGAGGCGATCCTGGACACCATACGCGGCCGCGCCCAGTTTGAGCCGCCAGGAGTGGAGCTGGAGGACGTGCCCTTCTCGGATCAGGAGATCCGCTCACTGAAGCGGGTCGTCCTGGTGGCGATGGGGACCAGCCTCCACGCCGCCATGGTAGGGCGCCACTACTTCGAACGCATCGCCAGCCTCCCGGCCGAGGTGGACAACTCCTCTGAGTTCCGATACCGGGACCCCATGGTTGAGCCGGACACCCTGGTTGTCTCCGTAGGCCAGTCGGGGGAGACGGTGGACACGCTGGCAGCGATGGCCGAAGCTGAGAGCAAAGGATGTCCCCAGATAACCATCTGCAACGTGGTGGGGAGTCAGGCCACCCGGGTGGCCCGAGGGGTCGTCTACACGCGCTGTGGCCTGGAGATCGCCGTAGCCAGCACCAAGACCTTCACCTCGGCCATCGCCGCCCTCTATCTCCTGGCCTGCTACCTGGGCCACCGCCGGGGCAGCCTGGACGACTCGCAACTGGCGGATCTGCTGGACCCCCTGGCGAGAATCCCTCACCTGGTAGGAGAGGTTCTCAAGCAGGACGCGGAGCTCGAACGGCTGGCCCATCGCTTCTTCCGACAGCAGGACTTCCTCTTCCTGGCCCGCGGCATCCAGCACCCCATCGCCATGGAGGGAGCCCTTAAGCTCAAGGAGGTGAGCTACATCCACGCGGAGGGCTACCCCGCCGGTGAGATGAAGCACGGACCCATCGCCCTGATAGACCAGAGCATGCCGGTGGTGGCCATCGCCATGCGCGACGGGCTATACGACAAGATGCTCGGCAACATCGAGCAGGTCAGAGCCCGAGACGGTGTGGTCATCGCCCTGGCCACGGAGGGGGATACGGAGATAGTGAGCAAGGCAGACCATGTTATCTATCTGCCCCAGACATCGCGTCTCCTGATGCCCATTCTGACGGTGATCCCTCTCCAGCTCCTGGCCTATCGCATAGCATTGCGCCGGGGCTGCGACGTAGACCAGCCCCGCAACCTGGCCAAGACCGTCACGGTGGAATAGGAGGCGGGCCGGCTTAGTCGAAGAGCCGGAACAGAGGTTTTCTATCCCTCCTTCAAGAAGAGTAGGGCTTATCCCTATGTTGAATCGCGTATCCCCTCCGTGATATAAGACGGGGGCTTCTTTGGCCAGTTTGCCCGGCCCAAGAAGGTGGGCCGACCGCTCCTTTGGCCGTATCTGGAGGCTGTGACACCAAACGTGGAGGTGCGCTTCAATGAGGAATGACAAGGCTATCGTCTGGTTCCAAGAGATCGGCAAGGACGATATAGCCCAAGTGGGAGGCAAGGGAGCCAACCTGGGTGAGATGACCCAGGCCCAGATCCCCGTGCCACCGGGGTTCGTCGTGACCTCGCAGACGTACTACGCGTTCCTGGAGCGCGCTGGCCTCCGCCCGAAGATCGAGGAGGTGCTGGCCGGCCTGGACCACCACGACAGCGATGCCCTCCAGAGGGCCTCCCAGCAGATCAAGCGGCTCATCACCGACGCGTCCATGCCGGAGGATACCGCCCGGCAGATCGTCGATGCCTACCGCAAGCTCGGCAGCGGCGCCGTAGCTGTCCGCAGCTCCGCCACGGCTGAGGACTTGCCCACCGCCTCCTTCGCGGGCCAGCAGAGCACGTTCCTTAACGTGGAGGGGGAAGCCAACGTCGTCGAAGCGGTTCAGGCGTGCTGGGCCTCGTTATTCGAGGCCCGAGCTATCTTCTACCGTGTGGAGAACGGCTTCGAGCACATGAAAGTGGGCATCGCGGTGCCCGTCCAGCGCATGGTGCAGTCGGAGCGCTCCGGCGTCATGTTCACCGTCGAGCCCGCCTCCAGCGACACGACGCAGATCTACATTGAGGCCGTCTGCGGCCTGGGCGAGGCCATCGTCTCCGGCCAGGTCACACCGGACCAGTACACAGTCGACAAGAGAAGCCTCAGTATCCTGAAGCGGGAAATAGCCACACAAGATCGGCAACTCGTCCGCGGCGAGAGCGGCGAAGGAGAAGGCCTGTCCGGCATCGTCTGGGCGGAGGTGGCCGCCGCCGACCGCCAGAGCCAGAAGCTCGGCGACAGCGACATCGTGAAGCTGGCAGAGATCGCGCGCCGCCTCGAGCAGCACTATGGCGTGCCCCAGGACATCGAGTGGGCCAAGGAGGATGCCAACCTCTACCTTGTCCAGACCCGGCCCGTCACCACCATCCGCGAGGTGGAGGAGAGGGAAGCGGTTGAGGAGACGGCGCCCGTCCTCCTGGAGGGCTCTCCGGCCAGCCCCGGCGTCGAGGCCGGTCCGGTGAAGATCGTCATGGACCCCTCCGAGATCGGCAAGGTAGAGAAGGGAGACGTCCTGGTGGCTGACATGACCACGCCCGACTACGTGCCAGCCATGAAGCGGGCGGCAGCCATCATCACCGACCGTGGCGGGCGCACCGCTCACGCGGCCATCGTCAGCCGCGAGCTGGGCATCCCCTGTGTGGTGGGCACCGGCAACGCCACCAAGAACCTGCGCACTGGCCAGGTCGTGACCGTGGACGGCGCCCGGGGCCGGGTCTACGACGGCCGCGCCGAGGCCAGCCTGGCCTGGGCCGCCAAGGAAAAAGATCGCTATGCGGCGGCCGCCAGCCTCACGACGAAGACCAAGGTCTACGTGAACCTGGCGGAGCCCGAGCTGGCCGACGTCATCGCCGCCCGCAGCGTGGACGGAGTCGGCCTCCTCCGGGCCGAGTTCATCGTCGCTCAGATCGGGGAGCACCCCCGGCTGGCCATCGACGAGGGCCGCTCAGAGGAGTACATCGAGAAGCTGGCCGACGGCCTGCGCAAGTTCGCCGCCGCCTTCAATCCCAGGCCCGTCGTCTACCGCATGACCGACTTCAAGACTAACGAGTACGCCAACCTCCGTGGTGGCGAGCGCTACGAGCTGCCCGAAGAGAACCCCATGATCGGCTACCGGGGCGCCTCCCGCTACGTCAGCGACGCGGACGTCTTCGCGCTGGAGGTAGAGGCCATCAAGCGGGTGCGCAGCCAGTACAAGAACCTGTGGGTCATGATCCCCTTCGTGCGCACCCCCGCGGAGCTGGCGGGCGTCCGCGACCTCATGGCCCAGAACGGCCTCGTCCAGTCCGAGGACTTCAAGCTCTGGATGATGGCCGAGGTGCCCTCCAACGTCTTCATCCTCGACCGCTTCATCGACGTGGGCATCGACGGCATCTCTATCGGCTCCAACGACCTCACCCAGCTCATCCTGGGCATCGACCGCGACAGCGAGCGGCTGGCCAAGCTGTTCGACGAGCGCAACGAGGCGGTGATGATCGGCCTGGAGAAGCTCATCACCACCGCCAAGCGCCGGGGTATCACCGCCTCCATCTGCGGCCAGGCGCCCTCCGATTACCCGGAGCTTGCCCAGAGGCTGGTGGAGTGGGGCATCACGTCCCTCTCCGTGAACCCGGACGTCATCGAACGCACGCGGCAGCTCGTCCACGACATCGAGCAGAAGCTGGGAGTGACGCCGTAGCCTAGCGCCGACGCTCACCGGCACCCCCGCAACTCAGGCCACCCACGAGGCGCCCGGCAGGCTCAGCCGGGCGCCTCCGTATCTGGCACTATGGTGCCGTCCACCCGGCGGTGTCGCAACCGGCGCTCGCCATGCGGGCTGGGCAGCGCCTGCTGCCCCTGGTATAATGCGTCCGCTCCTATCTCCCGTCCGTGCAGGCCTCCGCCGTTCAGCCCGAAGCAAAAGGAGAAAACCCATGAAGGGCAAACTTCCCTTAGGACTCATCGCGATCGCCATTGCAGCGGCTCTGCTGGCCGCTCACGGGTCATCGGTCCGCGCGCAGCCCGCGGCCAGCATCACTCTGCCAGCGCCCGGTGAGACCAAGCAGCTCTACCCGGGGTGCAACAATATCGCCCTCTCGTTTCCCGACGGGACGGCGTGCAACACGGTGGTGCAGGCGGTGAGCCCGGCCGGGTCGGTACAGGCGATGTGGCGCCACAACGCTGCCCTGGGCCGGTTCGAGGGTTTCTCACGGGCGGCGCCCCCAGCGGCCAACGACCTGCTGAGCGTGAACTTCATGGACGCCGTGTGGCTGTGCGTGGCTGGAGCGCCCGCCCCGGCGCCCGCTCCAACCCAACCTCCTGCCCCGCCTCCACCACCGCCGCCAGCGCCCACAGCGCCGCCAACTCCTGCACCCACTGTCACACCGCGACCAGCCACGGCGTATTCATTCACCTTTGCTTCGTTCTATTCCGACCCAGATACCTTCCGAGGCGCTGTTTCGGAAATCAGGGTCATGGACTCGATACCCGGCGGTTACTTCGGGCCAGACGCCACCCCTCCCGAGGGCGCGCAATTCGCGGTTGTCCTCATGACCGTCACGAATACCGGGACCGATCCAGCCGCGGTGGGCAGCATGAGCTTCAGACTGCGCGACACGCAAGGACGTATCTTCACCATGGGCGGCTTCTCAGAAGAGTTCACTGGGGCCCTGGCGGCCGAAGCTTATTTCGACCGGCACGGTCTCTACGACACGATCATGCCAGGGATAACCTTGGAAATGGTCTTCGTCTTCCTTGTGCCTCAAGGCACGACAGGCTTGATTGCCGAACGCTGCCCCAGCAACGGGTGCTGATCGCGGGTAGGCCCAGCTGCTACTCCATTGTGGCCCCTTGCTGCGCTGTCCTGCCCCCTGATACGATGCAGCCAGCATGGGCTATCGAGAGGTTCCTCCCCGGCTCGAGGAGCGCGAGCAGCTCCTCTCGCCGTTTGCCGCCCGCAGCTTCGAGAGCCGCGGCCGTGACCGGCCGGAGGAGCGCTCGCCGGTGCGCACGGAGTTCCAGCGCGACCGCGATCGCATCATCCACTGCAAGGCCTTCCGGCGACTCAAGCACAAGACGCAGGTGTTCATCGCGCCCGCTGGCGACCACTTCGTCACCCGTCTCAGCCACACCCTGGAAGTGTCGCAGATTGCCCGCACGATCGCCCGCGCCCTGAACCTGAACGAGGACCTGACCGAGGCCATCGCGCTGGGGCACGACCTGGGCCACACGCCCTTCGGCCACACCGGCGAGGACACCCTAGCCGAGCTCCTGCCCGGCGGCTTCCACCACAACGAGCAGAGCCTGCGGGTGGTCACCCACCTGGAGAAGGGCGGCCGGGGGCTCAACCTCACCTGGGAGGTCCGCGACGGCATCCTCAACCACTCCAAGCCCCGGGAAGACATCCTGGCCGAAGGGGCCGGCCTCCCACAGACCCTGGAGGGACAGGTGGTCCGCCTGTCCGACTCCGTCGCCTACCTGAACCACGACATCGCCGACGCCATCCGGGCCGGCCTACTGCGGGAGGAAGACCTGCCTCACTCGGTCCGCGAGACCCTCGGCAGCGGCCACTCCCGGCGTATCAACAGCCTGGTGTGCGACATCATTGAGCACTCCTGGCCCGCCTCGGGCCTCGGCGACAGCGACGCGCCGCCCCAGATAGGCATGAGCCTGGAGATGACTGCCGCCGCCAACGAGTTGCGCGACTTCATGTTCGAGAACGTCTACCTCTGGGAGGGCGACCAGCCGGAGGCCTCCCGTGCTCGCCGCGTGGTATACTTCCTCTTCGACTACTACCTGGCGCATCCCGACGGAGTCGTTTCCGACTTCGTGCGACCGCACGACCCGCCGGAGCGGCGGGCCGCCGACTACATCGCCGGCATGACCGACCTCTTCGCCGAAAGAACGGCCGCTGGGCTGGGGTTCCGCTCCTGACCGGCGGTGGAACTAGGGGACAGAACGCTTCTACACACCTCAACCCTCTGCTACAATGCCGTCGTGAGAGCCGGGCGGCCGTCCGCCGGACCGGCGGAGCCCGGAGTGTCCCGTGCCCAACTTGCCGCGTAACCCCGTCGTCCTTGGCGGTCTCGCCATGCTCCTGGCGGTGGCTGCCGCCATAGTCGTCGTCGCCGTCTTCGGCGAGGGCGAGGAACAGACCGTCATCGTCCCGCCGTCCGAGGAGACCTCCAGGCCTACCGGGGTGCCCACACGGACGCCGGCGCCTCTGGAGGGGATGCGAGCGCTTGCCCTGTCCACCCTTACCGTACGCGCTGGTCCGGGCACCGACTTCATCAGCCTGGGCATCGCGCGGCGCGGCGCCGAACTGGAAGTGGTGGGCAAGAACAGTGAAGAGGACTGGCTGGAGATCTCCTACCCCCCCCGGTCCCGGCTTCGGGGGTGGGTCAGCGCCGACGGCGTCGAGCTGGAGGGGAGCGTGGCAAGCCTCCCCATGGCGACGCCGGAGTCGCTCGTGCTGCCTGCCGTGCCCACCTACCCGCCGAGTATCATTGTCGCTCAAGAGCCGACTCTGACACCGATGCCGGAGACGCGTCCGGCGCCGGACCTCATTCTCAGTGACGCCTACCTGGTGGGGGCAGAGCTGTTGGTCACAGTGACCAACCAGGGCACCGCCGACACCGGCCCCACGTCCATCGACGTCGCCATATATGGCGGCGATGGCTCCACCATGCTCCGGCTGGCTCGCGTCTCCGGTCCCTTGCCCGCCGGCGCCAGCGTCGATCTGGCCACCCAATACCAGCCTGCCGGAGGGCCACAGCGGCTGCTCATCCGCGTCGACCCGGCCAACCGCGTGGAGGAAATGAGCGAGGACAACAACGAAGTTGTCTTCGGCGTCTCGGGCCTGCTGCCCTCGCCCACGGCGTCAACGTCCTCGCCCACCGCCACCGGCACGCCCTCGGCGGGGCTCCCGACCATCGCTCCGACACAAACGATGGCTACCGGTACGCCCACGCCGGGCTTCCCGACGCCCACTCCAACACCGACGACACCTACCCGCACGCCCACGAGCACGGTGACCGCCCTGCCCATGCCCGCTCCGAGAGGGGAGAGCACGCCGGCGAGCGAAGGCTAGGAGAACCGAGCGCGCCGGCGCAGGACCACTCTCCCAAAGAGACGGCGCGTGGCCTAGCAGGGCCGGTCGACCGCTGATAGACTGTGGATGTTGCGGCGGGGCATCGCTGGAAGGAGACAAGTGGTCAGCACGAGCGCTCGCGCTGGCGACAGCAAAGAGGAGATCCGCCGCAGGCTGGAGAAGGCCCGCACGGAACTCTTCGAGGCCATCGGCGGTCTGACCGAGGAGCAGATGCGGCGCCGACCCGGCCCCGGCCGCTGGTCGGTGGCAGAGGTCATGGCCCACCTGCCGGTCTGGGAGAGACAAGTGCTGCGCCAGGCTGATTCGCTCCGACAGATGGCCGGCCAAAGCGTCGTCTTCCCCTCCGGTGCCGAGCGGGAGGAAGCTGCTGGCCGAGGCCGTCGGCTGCCTCCACCCGGCATCGTGCACGACCTCGTGGCGGCCCGCTGGGAGACGCTCACGTTTCTGGAGCGCCTTGGCGCGCGCGACCTCGACCGGAGCGGACAGCGTCGGGAGCAGGAGATCCCCACGGTGGCTCGGATCCTCACCACGATCGCCGAATATGAGGAGGAGCAGGCGAGCCGGATCCGGCGGCTGCGAGAAGAGCTGCGCCTGCCTCATGGCCGGGCAGGCCTGCCGCTGCCCGGTCCTGTGAGCCCACCGGTGTAAGGTTTCCGGTGCCAGTGCGTTTAGTAAGGGTGGCCAACCCTCCATGAGCACCGTCGACGAAGTCAAGCAGCGCCTGGACATAGTGGACCTGGTGAGCCAGCACGTCGCCCTCCAGAAGGTGGGACGGAACTTCCGCGCGCTCTGCCCTTTCCATAGTGAGCGCGCACCCTCGTTCTACGTCTTCCCCGACCGCCAAACGTGGCACTGCTTCGGTGCCTGTGCCACCGGCGGCGACATCATCAGCTTCGTGATGAGGAGGGAGGGACTGGACTTCCGCGCAGCCCTGGAAATCCTGGCCCAGCGTGCTGGTGTGGTCCTTCGCAGCACTTCGGCCGAGCAGGAGGACCCCCGCCGGGAGCGATTGCGCCGCGCTAACGAGGCGGCCGCTCACTTCTTTCACCACGCCCTTCTGAACAGCCGTGAGGCGGTCTCGACCCTGGAGTATGTACGGGGCCGCGGTCTGGACCAGGAGACCATCACCTCTTTTCAACTGGGCTACGCGCCGGACTCCTGGGACGAACTGAAGCGGCACCTCTCGGGCCTGGGCTTCGAGGAAGAGGAGTTGCTGGCTGCCGGCCTCCTGGTGGAGGGCGAGCGCGCCTACGACCGCTTCCGGGGCAGGCTCATGTTCCCCATCCGGAACGAGCGCGGCAGGGTGGAGGGCTTCGGCGCCCGCGCCCTGGACGACAGCGTCCCCAAGTACCTGAATACGCCACAGAGCCCGATATTTGACAAGGGAGGGATTCTGTACGCCCTGGACAGGGCCGGAGACCACATTCGAACGGGCGGTCAGGCCGTAATCGTGGAGGGGTACATGGATGCCATCGCTGCGCACCAGCACGGGTTGGGCAACGTCGTGGCCTCCATGGGCACCGCCATCACCGAGAGGCAGGTCGGCCTTCTCAAGCGCTACACCCGGAACCTGGCCCTTGCCCTGGACGCCGACCAGGCAGGCAGCGAGGCTACCCTCCGCGGCGTGCAGGTGGTCAGTGATGCCGTCGACAGGATAGCCGTAGCTGTGCCCACCTGGCGCGGGCTCATCCGCCAGCAGGAGGCCCTGGCTGCCGAAATACGCGTCCTCACACTGCCCGCCGGTACCGACCCCGACCAGGTCATCCGCCGCGACCCGGAGGAATGGCGGCAGCTCGTCGAGAAGGCGAAGCCTGTAGCCGATCACCTCTTCGAGGTCATGGCGAGGCGCCTCAAAGGCGTATCCAGCCCCCTGGAGCGCTCGCGTGCGGCCATGGAGTTGGTGCCGGTGCTGGAGGGCCTGACGGACCCGGTGGCCCAGGCCACCTACGTGCAGCGGCTGGCGCGCGCCCTTGAGCTGGACACCGCTGGAGAGGAAACCGTCCTACGCGCTCTCCGCCGACGGGGCCGTCGTGCTCCGAAGGCGGCCGAGGCACCCGCTGGCGAGGCGCCGCTGCGACCGGCGCCCCGCGAGCCACGAGAGGAGTACCTCTTGGCGCTCCTCCTCCGCTGCCCGTCCTTGCGAAGCCGCCGGGGGGCCCTCTCGCCAGATGCCTTCTCGCTCAGCGAGAATCGCCAGCTCTTTGAGGCCTGGCGAAGCGCCGACGCTCCGGAAGCAGAGGACGTCGTTGAGGAGATTCGGCGCCAGCTCCCCGAGGAGCTCCACGCACACCTGGAGAACGTGCTGGCGCGGAACATGCCACCGTTTCAGGTCGGAGAGGCAGAGGAGGCGCTGGAAGATTGTGTCTGGCGCATGGAACAGCGTAAACTGGAGATAGAGAAGCTGGCCAGCAGCGTAGCCCTGGCCGAGTCCGAGCAGGAAGTGGGGCCGGTCCGCTTGGCCGAGCTCGCCAAGTCCGTTCAGGAAGGAAGACTCCCCCCCAACCAGGAAGCCGATCTCGCGCTCGAAGCCGCCACCGCCCTCGTCGAGGACACGGAGGCTGGCATCAGGGTGCATCGCCGTCCCCTGGAGAGGACTCGGCAAAAGACGAGGGAGCAGCCACCCCAGGAGGAGTGACGGAGAGGATGACAGGCAGACCGCAGAACGGAGAAGACCTGAACCACCTGTTGCTCCGGGGCAAGCTGTCGCGCCGTGACGACTCTGAGGAGTTCCCAGACGCGTCGGACGACGAAGAGGAGCCAGTGGAGCGGGTTCTTCCACGTTTCTCCGAGATCAGCTCCCATGAGGAGGAGCTTGCCTCTCCTCTGCCGCGAACAGGGCACCGGGCTCCCGGCGAGGCCGCTGAGCTCTTCGCGCGGCCCGAGGTCAAGGTCGAGGAGGAGGAAGAACCGGACCGGGAACTGGAAGAGGTAGCCCTGGAGGACCAGGAGGGCATCGATGACCCGGTCCGCATGTACCTTCGCGAGATCGGCAAGGTGTACCTCCTTTCCGCCGAGGACGAGAAACGCCTCGCCCGTCACATGGAGGAGACGAAGCACGTCGAGCGCGTCGAGAAGCGGTGGGCGGAGGAACACGGTCGCCCTCCCACCGGCGCCCAGATGACTCTCGCCATCCTCCAAGAACTCTACCAGTCCAGGAGCGTTCTCGACTCCGTGGTCAAGCACCTCAAGCTGGACAGAGGCACCGTCTCCCAGTACATCGCCAGCCCCACGTTCCGTCAGGCCGTGGACGGCGAGATGAATCCGGACCTGGCGCAGCGCGTGGCCCAGACACTGCGACTGGAACCCATCCAGGCCGAGCAGGCGCTGGTCCGCCTCTCCATCATTACCCACATCCTGACCCCTGCGCTGCTGGCCCCGATAGAGCGAGAGGCGGGTGGAGAGAAGAAGCTTCTGCCCCCGCCATGGCACGTCTTGGACCGGCTAGCAGAGGACGAGCCTTTCTTGCATGAGAGCTTCTCCCGCCTGAAGGACGAGGGGCACAGGGCGGAGAAGCGCCTGACGGAGGCCAACCTCCGCCTGGTAGTGAGCGTAGCCAAGAAGTACATCGGGCGGGGCATGTCGCTGCTCGACCTCATCCAAGAGGGGAACATCGGCCTCATCCGAGCCGTGGAGAAGTTTGACTATCGCAAGGGCTACAAGTTCAGCACCTACGCCACTTGGTGGATCCGGCAGGCCATCACCCGTGCCATCGCCGACCAGGCCCGCACCATCCGCATCCCGGTGCACATGGTGGAGACTATCAACAAGCTCGTGCGCGTCAGCCGCCGCCTGGTCCAGGAGTTCGGCCGCGAGCCGACCAGCGAAGAGATCGGGCACGGGATGGAGATCCCGGCCGAGAAGGTACGGGAGATCATCAAGGTCTCGCAGGAGCCGGTGTCGCTGGAGACGCCAATCGGCGAGGAGGAGGACAGCCACCTGGGCGACTTCATCGAGGACCAGGGCGCCCTGGCGCCCGCCGAGGCCGCCTCCTACCAGCTCCTGAAGGAGCAGGTGATGGACGTGCTGGCCAGCCTTACCCCCCGGGAGCGCAAAGTGCTGGAGCTGCGCTTTGGGCTGGAGGACGGCCGCAGTCGAACCCTGGAAGAGGTGGGGCGAGAGTTCCACGTCACCCGCGAGCGCATCCGCCAGATCGAGGCCAAGGCTCTGCGCAAGCTGCGCCACCCCTCGCGCAGCAGGAAGCTCAAGGACTACCTGGAGTAGCCACCCCCGAGCTCCAGAATGACTAGAAGGCCAGGCTCGAGCCTGGCCTTCGCGCCTCATGACCGCAGATCCCTGGAGTTAGCCGAACCTGCCCGTAGCGCGGTCCGACGGCTTAACGGCACGGACGTACAGGAACAGCGTCGCGTGCTCCCTCCACCTTTGCAGCCAGGGATGTTCTTCGCACGCGTCCTCCGACGGGCGCGGCTCTTCCAGTCTTCGCAGTGTGAACCCTGCCTCGATGAGGGCGTTCACATACTCCGACATGGTCCTGGGGAAGACGGGCACGGCAAACGGCTCTGCGTCTCTTGGTGTGGGGCCCTCCGAGAATCTCCAGCGTTCCACGTATGGCTGGCTCTCAAAGTAGTCGGATACCGTCAGCTTGGTAGGGTTGCCATGCTCATCCTTTACCCATCCGTAGCCCCTGGTCATGAAACAGGGGTGAGTGATGCTGAAGACCAGTTCGCCGCCCGGCCGAAGGACTCTGAAGAACTCCCTCACAGCATGGTCGTACTTGGGTCCGTCCATGAGCGCCATGAACGAAACGACGGCGTCGAAGGATGCGTCGTCAAAGAGAGAAAGGTCGCTGTAGGATGCCACCTCGTAGCGAATCCCGAAAGGTTCTCTCCGTTCTTCCTCTCGCGCAAACTCGATCATCCTCTGGGAGATATCCACGCCCACCATCCGTGCCCCGCTCCTGCCGAGCAACCGCGTGTTGTACCCTTCACCGCAGCCGGCGTCCAGGACCTTCTTCCCGACAAGGTCGCCAGTGAACCTGAGAAAGGCGGGATTGTTGAAGTACTCCCGGTAGTAGTCCCACCCCTTGCGGACCTGGTCTGCCCACGAGTCTGCGTTCTCGTCCCAATATCGGGCTACTTCTTCCTCGGGCATCTCCGAACGCTTCATACCCCTCCTCGCTGGCCCGCCTCTAGGCTACTTGCCTTCTTCGTACATAGAGCAGATGCATGGCTGCAACGTGCACCCTTGAATGAGCCTTTCCTGCCCAGCGGGGACGCAACGCCCTCGCTTCGCCGAGCCTGCGCACCTGGCCCGGATCACGCTAGCGCATTCGGCCGCGTGGCCACGCACTGCCCGTCAACCGGCTTGACGGGCTTCGGGGGTCACAGGTACGATGGTCTTGAGAGGAGCGAGACACCATGCCGCTGTACGAGTACTTGTGCCCCACCTGCAGCCAAAAGTTCGAGCTGCTGCGCCCCATGAGCCGCGCGGAAGAGCCCGCCACGTGTCCCAGCGGCCACCCGGAGGCCACCCGGGTCCTCTCCCTCTTCGCCTCCTTCGCCAAGGCTGACGATGGCTCGGTCACGCCCGTGGGCGGCAACCCCTGCGGCTCTTGCGCCGCCGATACCTGTAGCGCCTGCAACATCGCCTAGCAGCACCAACATCCAGGACAGACAGACGAGGGGAGCCTTCTCGCTCCCCTCATGTCGTCGCGACGATCCCCCTCAGACGTGCTGCTGGCTGGGCGTCAGGACCACCGCTAGCCGCCGGCGCGTCAGCCCCAGGTAGAGGCCGGCCGCCAAGGCGAGGATGGCGCCCTCGGCCAGGGTCAGCAGGCCCACGAACATGGTGATGTCGAACCAGAATCCCTCCGGGAACATCTGGATGAGGCGGTCGGTGCGAGGGTCCAGTAGCCAGAGATCGTTGTTGAACGCGAGGAAGTGAAACTGCTCGAAGGCGCGGTCGAAGCCGAGCAGCGCCACGCCGCCCAGGGCCAGGATCACAGCTACGGCCACCAGCGAACCACCCAGGAGCTGGGTCGCCAGGCGCCGCAGGGAACCCTCTCGGGCCCAGATGAACACGCCAACGATGTAGGTGAAGACGTACGCGATACCCAGCTCCTGGACCCGGAAGGTGAGCTGGAAGAGGTTCTTCACGTCGCGGAGATGGGCCGTCTCCCGCGCGTTGAAGAGCGAGACCTCACGACCTCCCTCCTCCACCAGGACACGGATCGTCTCCTCGTCGTTGTTGAAGTAGCGGCGTAGCTCCCGGCCGCCGCGGGAGACCTCGTCTCTTGGAAGCCCGGTGGCAGCCTCTACGTCGTACTTGTCGAAGCCGTACTCGTAGAGACGGCCCTCGTCCGCCGCGAAGCGCACGTTGGTGGTGACGAGGGTCACCGGGAGAGCAATAACGAAGAGGAGCAGTGCGAGGCTACGCAGGTACCGCACGCCGCTCCCTCCTGCGCCCAACCTTCCTGCCTGAGCCCCGCCACCGGACCTGAGGCCATGCTAGTGAGGACGCCTCCACCCTGTCAAGATCAGGAAGTGAGCGGTTGAGAATCGGTGGGTGCGTCGCCCCGCGACCTGTCCCTCGGGTACACCAAGGATTCCGTGCCCCCTCCCTCGCGCCAGGTAGAGTCCGCCGCCGGCCGCCCCCGGCCCTTGACCGCCCAGGAGGCCACGCGCATACTCATACCGCCTGATCCTGACAGGCAGGCCCCTCCGCAGCAGCCATTTCTTCAAGGCCGAGAGGCTGGTGGCAACCATGAAAGCCGTCCTCTCCAGTATCAGCCCGGCCCGCCTCCTATTCACCAGGCTCATGCGACGCCTGGGCCGGATCCCCTACTTCGGCCCCCTCTCCGCCGTCTACCTCCGCGACATCGCACCCCCTCCTTTTCCCGGCCCCGGCCAGGTCCGGGTCCGCAACCGTCTTGCCGGCATCTGCGGCTCGGACCTCCACTTCGTCCTGGGCGAGGGTGACTTCCGCATCGCGCCCGCCGCCATCCCAGGCGCCGGATTCCCCTACATGGGCCACGAAATCGTGGGCAAGGTAACCGAAGTGGGGCCCGGCGTCACCCGCTTCAAGCTCGGAGACCGGGTGACGCTGGAGCGAGGCCGTAGCTGCCTTGCCCTGGGCCGCCAGCCCCTTTGCCGACAGTGTGCAATAGGCAACTACAGCCTCTGCGAGGCACCGGTCGAAGAGCTGCACGACAACACCGTGGGCGGCGGCTGGAGCGAGGAGCTGGTGACAGCGGAGGGCCACCTCTTCCCCATCCCCGATGACGTGAGCGACGAGCAAGCGGTCCTCATTGAGCCTATCGGCTCTGGCCTCCGCGCGGTGATGCGCCGTACCCCCCGGCCGGGTGAGAAGGTGCTGGTCATCGGTCAAGGCACCCAGGGCCTCGGCACTCTCCTGTCGATTCGAGCCCTGCAACCCGACTGCCACGTCACCGTCCTGGCCCGCTTCCCCTTCCAGGCTGACATGGCTCGACGCTGCGGCGCCGACGAGGTCATCATGCTGGGCGCCGACCTCTACGCCGAGGCGGCCCGCCTCACGGGAGGCAAGCTCTACCAGGGCATGTTCGGCAACCGCATGCTGCTGGGCGGCTTCGACGTGGTGTACGACTGCGTCGGCATCCCCGGCACCCTCAAGGATGCTCTGCGGCTAGCCCGAGCGCGCGGCACTGTGGTCCTGGTGGGGGTCCACCTGTACCCCATGGACATCGACCTTACCCCCGTCTTCTATTGGGAAGTGGACCTCATCGGCGTGCTGGCCCACGGCGCCGAAGACTGGCAGGGTGAGCGCCTCAGCACCTACGAACTCATTGTCCGGCTGATGCGCGAGGGCAAGATTAACGTGGATGGCATCATCACCCATCGCTTCAGCCTGCCGGAGTACCGTCAGGCCATCCGTGTGGCCATCCGGCAGCCGCAGACACATTCGATCAAGGTCGTCTTCGACTATCGACAGCAGCCTTAGAGGAGGTGAAGCCGTGTCCGCCCTCAGAGCCGGTGCCGCCAAGGCGTCCATCACCCCCACCCAGAACCTGCGCCTCGCTGGCTACAGCACGACCGACAACCTGCTCCTCATGCCCTTCCGCCACCGCGTGGCCACCGGCGTCCACGACGAGATCATGGCCCGCTGCCTCGCCCTCGGCGACGGCCGCAGGCTCCTGGCCCTGGTAGCCCTGGACCTCCTTGGCCTGTTCAAGGACGACATCGACGCCATCCGCAGAGAGGCGGGGCACAAGACGGGCCGCGACGACCTTAACATCATCGTCGCCTCTGTCCACAACCACTCGGCGCCCGATGCCTACGGCGCCTACGGCGGCGTGCCCGATTCCTACAAGCGCTTCCTCCACGACCGGGCCTCCAACGCCATCGCGGATGCAGTCCGCGCCCTGGCGCCGGCTAAAGTGGGCTTCCTCACGGTGGCTCTCCCCGGCCTCTCCCTCAACCACCGCGACCCCAACGGCCCCGTGGACGAGGAAGGCTTGGTCATGACGGTGGAGACGGAGGACGGTACTGCCATCGCCACCCTTCTCAACTTCGCCTGCCACGCCGACATCATCGGCAAGCGCAACACCCTGGTCACCGCCGACTTCCCCGGGTACTTCTGCCGGGCCATCGAGGAGGCCCGCGGCGGCACTGGTCTCTACTTCAGTGGCGCCCTTGGCGATGCCTACCCTCTTGCCACCATCAATGACCCTGACGACGAAAAGGGCCTGCGCTCCTACGAGGAGGCGGAGAAGATGGGCCGCGCCCTGGCCGATGCCGTCCTCAAGGCCCTGCCGCCCGCCCAGCTCACAGGCAGCGCCGAGATACGCATCGAGAAGGCGAGCATCGACCTGCCGGTCACGAACTGGATACTCCACGTCATGCGCTTGATGCGAGTGTTCAAGCGCAGCCTCCACCGGGGCAAGGTCCGCACCGAATCGTGGCTGGTGGAGATCGACGGGGCCCAGATCCTCACCGTGCCCGGCCAGGCCTTCTGCCAGATCGGGCTGGAGCTGAAGAAGTCGCTCCCCGGACCGCATCGATTCCTGTTCGGGCTCGCCCAGGATGAGCTGGCCTACATCATGCCTCCGGACCTCTGGGACCCCAAGCGGCGCATGGAAGAGGAGGTGGCCACCCTGGGCCGCGGCACCTGGCCGGCCCTCCGCGCCAGCCTGCCCCTGCCGTCTGCACCACCGACCGAGCCGCCCCCGGAGGGGGGCGCCGGATGAAGGGCCGCCGCGTGCGGGCGCTTTGATACCTTCGGAGCACGAAGTCCACGTTCCCGAACCCGTTCTGTTTGCTGGCAAGGAGACCTCTATGACAACCTACACCGACCTGCGCTTCCCCGAAGCCTTCCTCTGGGGTTGCGCCACCTCCGCCCACCAGGTGGAGGGCAACAACACCAAGAACAACTGGTGGGAGTGGGAGCAGGAGGGAGGCCACATCAAGGGCGGCGACGTCTCCGGCCTGGCCTGTGACCACTACAACCGCTTCGACGCCGACTTCGCCCTGGCGCGGGACCTGGGCCACAACGCCCACCGCCTCTCCATCGAGTGGAGCCGCATCGAGCCCGAGGAGGGGCGCTGGGACATGAAGGAGGTGGACCACTACCGCCGGGTCATGGAATCGCTCCACCGCCACGGCCTGACGCCCATGGTCACCCTGCACCACTTCACCAACCCCATCTGGTTTGAGCGCCTGGGCGGCTGGACCAGCCCCCGGTCCGTCGAGCTCATCGCCCGCTATGCCGGGTTCATCGCCAAGGAACTGGGCGACCTGGTGCCTTTCTGGTCCCCCATCAACGAGCCCATGGTGATCGTCGCCCTCTCCTACGTCGCCGGTATGCTACCGCCTCGTCAGCAGGACTGGAACGCGGCCATGACCGCCGCCCGGAACCTGCTCCAGGCCCACGGCAGCATGTACCGGGCCGTCAAGGAGTCGACGTCTCACAACCCGCTGGTGGGGCCGGTACTCGCTATGGACTACTTCGAGCCCTTCGACCCGGATTCCCAGGCGGACCGCGAGGCGGCCCGCGGCGCTGACCTGGCGATGAACGAGTACTTCCTGGCCGGGATCGACACGGGAACAGTGGGCCCGCCGGTCGGCCAGAACGAGGAAATACCAGGCCTCAAGGGCTCCTGGGACTTCATCGGCATCGACTATTACAGCCGCCACAGGATGGCCCACGACCAGCCCATAGACATCAGCGGCCTGCCGCCCCCGGACGCCGAGCTCACGGAGATGGGCTACGAGGTCTTCCCAGAGGGCTTCTACCACCAGTTGGTGCGCCTGAAGAAGTATGGCCTCCCCGTCTACGTCACCGAGAACGGCATCTCCACCAAGGACGACACGCAGCGCTGCCGACACCTGCTTCGCCACCTGGAGGCGATGCACCGCGCGCTCCAGGAGGGGACCGACATCCGGGGCTACCTGCACTGGACGCTCATGGACAACTTCGAGTGGTCGGAGGGCTACCAGCAGTGGTTCGGGATGGTAGCCATGGAGCCGGGCACCCTGGAGCGGCGGCCCCGGCCCAGCGCCTACCTCTTCCGGGACGTCGCCCGCGGCAACGCCGTCGCAGCCGCCCACCTGAAGGAGTACGTGGGGTAGACAGCAGGGTGGCGCCCTTATCGAGAAGAGAACGCCGCGCTGGGAGAAGCATCGGCCATGAGGCAAAGAGGGAACCGGGGTCTCGCGGCCCCCTGTTCCTGCGGTCTTCTCTGGAGGGCACAGCATGAGCAATGACTCAGAGCTCGGTTTCCGCAGCCGTTCGTTCTGGATGGAGGGCGCTCCCTATGAGCCTGGCCCCCCACTGGAGGGTGATCGGCGGGTGGACGTGGCCATCGTGGGCGGCGGCTTCGCGGGACTGTGGGCAGCCTATCATCTGAAGCGCGCTGAGCCATCTCTCGACATAGCGGTGGTAGAGCAGAACGTCGTGGGCTACGGCGCCTCCGGGCGGAACGCCGGGTTCGCTCTGACCAGCGTGGGCCGCAGCCTTGCCGACCTGGCACGGGAGTACAGCGTGACCGAGGCGAAGGCAGCTCGCCAGGCGATGGTGGACGGTGTCGAAGGCATCGGGCGGTTCTGCTCGGAGCACGGGGTGGATGGAGAGTTCGAGAGGAACGGCGTGCTGACGGTCTCCACGGCGCCGTGGCAGGACGCGGGCATCGAGGCAGACGTGCGGGCGGCGGCGGCGCTGAGCCTTGACGATGTGCGGTTCCTCGACGGCGACACGCTACGGGGAATGGTTCACAGCCCCACCTATCGCTGCGGGCATGAGGAGCGCTCGAGCGCCATCGTCAACCCAGCCAAGCTGGCTTGGGGGATAGCCCGCGTAGTCCGGCAGCTGGGCGCAACGATATACGAGGGGACCGAGGTGATGGCGGTCAGACAGACTACCAGCGGTGTAGAGGTGCGGACCAGCAGTGCCACCCTGAGCGCCGACCAGGCGGTCCTGGCGACCAACGCCTACTCTGTTCACTTCCCGCATGTCAAGCGCTGGGTCATCCCTATCTACACGTACATCGTGCTGACCGAACCGCTCACGCCCCTGCAATGGGAGTCCATCGGGTGGAAGGGGCGGCAGGCCATCGACGACCGCTATGGCGGGTTCCACTACTACCGCCCCACGGCCGACGGGCGCATCATCTGGGGAGGGGATGACCATATCTACCACCGTGGGAGCGCCATCGGCCCACAATTCGACCGGGACGAGAAGGTCTTCGAGGGGCTGCGAAGCTCGTTCGCCGTCACCTTCCCGCAACTGGCCGGCGTCAGGTTCACTCACCAGTGGGGCGGGCCGGTCGCCATCACGGTGCGTTTCGTCCCCACCTTCGGCACGCTGCGGCGTGGGCGCATCCACTACGGCATCGGCTACTGCGGCCAAGGCGTCGGGCCGAGCTATACGGGTGGCGAGATCCTCCGAGACCTCGTCCTCGGCCGCAACACGGAGCGGACGAACCTCTGCTTCGTCCGGCGACGGCCGATCCCCTACCCGCCCGAACCTCTCCGCGCCCTGCTGGTGAACTCGGCGCTGCGCCAGATGAAGGAGCTGGACCGATCAGGGAAAGGCGGACGGCCTCCCCTCCTGCTTCGCCTGCTGAACCTCGGGGGTCGCCGTTGACGGGCGTCTGAGCGCAGGCGTTGAGCAGCCGGAGTGCTGCCGTCGGCAGGCTGAGCCTGATCCTTCAAGCTCTGCGCGGGTCCGCTTCGACCAGCACTGTCTCCAGCCAGAACTCGGCGAAGGCGCGGGCGTCCACGTCGGTCACCACCTCCACCTCCCGGCCGGCCGCCGGGTCGATGAAGGTGCGCGCGTAGCCGTCCACGATGGCGACGGTCATCTTGAGCCTCTCCGTCTTCACGAAGCGCCGGTCGACCAGCGTGGCCACGGCCAGGGGATCATGCAGGATGGCGACCACGTCCGGTGGGAGCGGCACGCCCATCGCCTCCAGGAGGCGCCGCTGGACGGGCGTCCAGATGCGCACCAGGAGGGCCAGGGCCTGACACAGGGGGTCTTTTGCCTCCTCCAGACGCCGCAGGTCCTTCTCCAGGAGCCAGGCGCGCATGGTGACGTCGCCGGGGACGAAGGTGGTGGCGATGGGGACGGAGAGGGACTTGACGGCGGCCTCCGGGTCGGCGTTCAGGTTGTAGTCGACGGTGGGCGGGATCGCCCGGCCCTCGAGCTCACAGGCGTGGAAGAAGCCCCCCATCACCGTCAGGTGGGAGATGCGACCGGCAGTATCCGGCTCCTTGATGAGGGCCGCCGCCAGGTTCGACTGCGGCCCCACGGTCACTACCTCTGTCTCCTCCGCCCGCAGCGACTCCACGATCAGGTCCACGCCGTGCCGCGGCGAGAGGGGCAGGTCTTCCCCTTCCTCCAGGAGTCCCTGTCCCTCGTGGCCAGCCCAGAGCATGCGCCCCCGCCGAAGCAGGGGCTCGCGCACGCCCGCCGCGACCTCGATGTCGCTGCGGCCTGCCAGCGCCAGGAGGCGCGCCGCTATCTGCCCGCGCAGGCCGGTGTCGCCGGAGACGGTAGTGACGGCGGCCAGGTCTATCTCGGGATGACGGACAGCGAACGCCAGGGCCAGGGCGTCATCGACGTCTGTGCCGATGTCGGTGTCCACAATGATGCGATGGGGCAACGGCCGTCCCGTGCGCCGCTAGCCTCCGGCCTCCGCCAGCGCAGCTTCGATGGCGGCCTGGAAGGAGGCATACGGCATGGCGCCCCTGACGGGAAGGCCGTTGATGAAGAAGCTGGGGGTGCCTTGCACGCCAGCCGCTTGGCCGTCCTGGAGGTCCTTCCCCACCTCCTCGGTGTACTTGTCTGAGTCCAGGCACTCGTTGAAGGCTGCCGTGTCCAGCCCCAGGGAGGCCGCGTAGCCCTTCAGGCTGTCCACGTCCAGGGCGGTCTGGTTCTTGAACAAGAGGTCGTGATACTCCCAGAACTTCCCCTGGTCGTCGGCGCACTCGGACGCCTCAGCAGCTTTCAAGGCGTTCGCGTGCATACTGATGAGCGGGAAGTCCCGGAAGACGAAGCGGACGCGGTCGCCGTAGTTCTGGAGTATCTGGGGCAGCGTCTCAGTGGCGAAGCCGCCGCAGTACGGGCACTGGAAGTCGCTGAACTCTATGATGGTGACGGGGGCGTCCTCGGGCCCCTTGGCAGGATCGTCGTCCACGGACACGTCCACGGGCCCAACGGTGGGCGTCGGTCCGGCCGTGGGCTGCCCTTGCTGCCCGGCCTGGACCTGCGCCGCTCCATCCTCGCCATCGTCACTGGTTGCGAGGTGGGTGAAGAACCCTCCAACGAAGATGCCCACCGCCGCCAAACCCACTACAACTACGGCCGCCGCGGTCGCCAGCGGACTGCGTCCGCCGCCAGCCAGCCCAAACGGACCCGTCGACTCGTCCATCAGTCACCTCCCTGGGTGCTTCCTCTCAAACTACAAGCCGGAGGTCTGCGGGCCCGTCCTCCCTGCTGACCCCCGGACTTCCCACTGTAGCGATAGAGTTGCCCCCTGTCAATCACAGCGTCCCGTTCGAATCTGTCAGCGGATACCGAACGGACAAACGGATGCAAGGCCATTCGCTAGTCCGTTCCCCCAGCGACAAACCGCGCACCGGCGTGTATGCTGTAGGCGCCCAATGACGGAAGGCACCTCCGACACGCTCATGAACCGCCGCCAGCCGTCTCCGCCGCCCCAACGATACGGGCTGCCGCTGACCTACCTCCTGGCGATGCTCGTATCTGTCCTGACGGGGCGCCGCCGCTCCTTCTCCGCAGATGGTCGGTGGCTTCTAGGCCGGCTCCCTATTCCGCCGCGCGTCGTTGGAGACGAGCACGTACCGGCCCGAGGGCCGTTCGTCGTGGTCGCCAACCACTACCAGCGCCGGGGGCTATGGGTGGCATGGGGCGGCTACCTCATCTCCATGGCGATAGCGCCACGCCGGGTGGAGTGGCCGGAGGTGCGCTGGGCCATGGCCGGAGAGTGGCGAGACCGTCTGGTGGGCCCGATCCCCTGGCCGGCTCCCTTCCTACGCTGGCTCTTCGGGCGCATTGCCGCCACCTACGGCCACATCGCGGTGCCAGCGGCCGACTTCATGTCGGGGGGCCGTGCTCAGGCTGTCCGCGCCATGCTGCGGGTGCTGCGGCCGCCCCCCGGCAGAGGAGAACCCTCCCCCCTGGGGCTCCTCCCTGAGGGGCGCAACAGCCCGGACGGCTCCCTACAGCGGCCCGACCACGGCGTCGGCCGCCTCTTGCTGCACCTGTGCCAAGGGGACATACCGGTGCTGCCGGCAGCCATCTGCGAGGTCGAGGGCGCCCTCACGGTCACCTTCGGTCCGCCGGTCAGCCCAGAGGGTTTCCGGACCGCCAGCCACGAGAGCACGGCCGCTGCCCTGGACGAGGTGATGCTGGCGGTCGCCCGTCTGCTGCCGCCGTCCATGCACGGCGCCTACGCCGGACGATGATCTGTCAACGGATGATCAAACGGATTAACGGATGAATGCCATCGGCTAATCCGTTCCATATCCGTTGACAGATTGACCGCCGCCAGGGGCCTTCTACCGGCAAGCCTGCCGTCCTTTACGCTACCCAGGCCCTCGGCTAAGCTACGGACGCCGGCCGCAGGTGGCTTACATGCCCACAGTTGCACGAGGTCTGCCATGACAGGCCAAGCCGAAGCCATTGCGATGGACCCCGGAGGGCTACGCGCCGTCGAGGCCCTGTTCCGGCAACAGATCGAGGAAGGGCTCCATCCTGGCGCCTCCCTGGCGGTCTATCGCCACGGACGCCTGGTGCTTGAGTTGCACGGCGGCCTGGCCGATCAGGAGTCGGGCCGCCCGGTGACGCCGGAGACCCTCTTCGTTCTCTTCTCCTCCACCAAACCGCTCTCGGCGGTCTGTCTCCACATCCTTCTGGAACGGGGCCGCTTTGAGCTGGATGACCCCGTGGCTCGCTACTGGCCGGAGTTCGCCCGCAACGGCAAGGCGGCCGTCACCATCCGCCACGTCCTCACCCACAGCGGCGGGTTTCCCCAGAATCCGCCACACCTCTCACCGCGTAAGTGGGGCGACTGGAACGCCATCGTGCAGGCCATGGAAGAAATCACGCCTATCTGGGAGCCGGGACAGGACACGGGCTACCATCCCCTCAACTTCGGGTGGGTCGTGGGCGAGTTGGTGAAGCGGATCGACGGCCGCCCCATCTCGCAGTTTCTGCAGGAGGAGGTGACCGGCCCCCTGGGGATGCCGGATACCTACCTGGGCCTGCGGCCGGAGTTGGAGGAGCGCGTGGCTCGCCTATACGCCATGGACAGCGAGGTGGACCCACAGGTCACTGCCACCTTCAACCGGCCGGAGGTTCACCAGGCGGTGATCCCGGCCGGGGGCGGAATCGCCACCGCGCGCGACCTGTCCCGCTTCTACGCCATGCTGGCTGCGGGCGGAGCCCTGGATGGGATGCACATCCTCTCGCCTGAGAGCGTGGAGCGGGCCACGGCCGTGCAGGTGGAAGTGGAGAGGGACCGCACGCTGGGTATCCCCATGCGCTGGGCTCTGGGCTTCCACCTTGGCGGGAACCGCGTCGACCTCTTTGGCTATGACACGAGCCCCCGCGCCTTCGGCCACGGAGGACACGGCAGCTCAGTCGGGTGGGCCGACCCCGACCTCGGGCTCGCCGTGGCCATCATCACCAACGGCATTCGGAGCGCACCTAGCCACGCCCTGCGGACTGCCGCCCTATCCGCCGCCATACGGAAGGCCTGCCTCTAGCGTGCTGCTGGAGGACTCCCCTGTTCGCCCTTCGACGGGCTAAGGGCGAGCGATTCCCACTTCCGCTCGTGGTTCGACTAGCTCACCACGAGCGGTCAGGACAGCTTCTCCAGCACCCGGCTAGTCTGGTGAATCAGAAACCCGCAGCCAAATGTCATTCTGAGCGTCAGCGAAGAATCCGTGATGGCAGGCGTGGTCCGACGGATGCTTCACTTCGTTCAGCATGATAAAGACAAAGCATTGAATCTGCTAGCGAATCTCTGACTCAGGACACTAGGTTCAGCGTGTGCGTCGCGGCGGCAGTGCCGATGGCCGTGGGGTGGGGGTGCCCGCGGGCGTCGCGGTGGCAGTCGGCATGGGCGTCGCGGTCGCCGTGGGAATCTCAGTAGCGGTGGCTGTGGGGATCGCCGTGGCTGTGGGGCTGGGGGTGGCCGTGGCTGTGGGCATGGGGGGAGCGACCGTGGCTGTTGGCACGGCGGCAGTGACCGTGGCCACGGGCGTCGCGGTCGCTGCGGCGGTAGGCCCCGGGGTTGGCATGGACAGGGGCATCGCCACGGGGGGAAGGTACCGCTGAGAGAGAAGAGAGAGGGAGGGTGGCACGTAGACTTCCACACCGAGGGCGGCCCGGCGGGAGAACTTGCTCATCAGCACGCGGCTTACCAGGTCCGACGGCAGGTTGCCGGACATGTAACTCCCGCCCGTGACAAGCCTTTCCCCCTTCAGCTCGTCGAAGGTGATGGGAATGGTGCTGGTCCACCACTCACCTGGCACAGTGCGCTGGACCTGGAAGTGCAGGTGGGGGCCTGCCCAGCCGCCACCTCCACAGCTAAGGCCGCTGGAGCCCGAATAGGCGATGGCGTCTCCCTGGGCCACCAGCGCTCCCTCCTGCACCAGCGCTCCCTGGTAGTCGATGTGCAAATAGAGAGCAGAGGTACCGTCGCCGTGGTCGACAAGGAGGTAGTTGGCGTGTCCGCCAAACGCGGAGTCACACGCTCCCATGCGCTCGCCGGCGCGCACCATGGAGACGCGGCCGCCGCGCGCTGCCAGCACCAGCTCGTACCTCAGGCCGAAATCCCAGGCATGGAGCGACTGGTGGGTGGGCCCTTCCCCCGGCGCCTGCGCCACGACATGGCTGACCCCAGCCCCCCACGGCAGCCGGTATCCCGGCGGCGCGGGGAAGGGCGCCTCAGGCCCCTCGGTCAGAGAACGGCGCAACTCCAGGAGCTTCTCGAGCAGCGGTGGCACCGGCGGTGGCACTGGCTGTGGGCCACGGAGCCGCCCCAGGTCAGCCGCGCTAGCCGCGCCCAGGAGAAGCGGCGCCAGGCAGAGGAGGACCCAGGGATGAAGACGGAGAAGACCCGAAGCTCCTCTCAGCGGTCCTCGACGTCCGTGTCTTTCAGTAGGTTGCATCGGACCCTGGCCGACGGGCGGCGCGATCTCAGCGTATAAGGATCAGCACGCTGGCCACATCCCCCGTCAGGCACAACGGCATCCCCTGATCGGAGGATCGCCCTATTGTCTTATCGGCTGATCCCTCCCAGGCGTGACGGCATGTCCAGGTGAGTTATTCCCCGATCACCTTCACCACGACTCGCTTGCGCCGCTGGCCGTCGAACTCGGCATAGAAGACCTGTTCCCAGGGTCCCAGGTCGAGCTCGCCGCCGGTGACTGGCAGGAGAGCCTGGTGGTGGATAAGGGTCCGCTTCAGGTGGGCGTCGCCGTTGTCCTCCCCCGTGCGGTGGTGGCGGTATTCTACACGGACGGGTGCCAGACGCTCCACCCACTCCCAGAAGTCCTCCCACAGGCCGGGCTCGTTGTCGTTGACCCAGATGCCTGACGTGATGTGCATGGCACTGACCAGACAGAACCCCTCGCGCACACCGGACTTCCTGACCACCTCCGATACACGGTCTGTGATGTTCATGAGGTCCCGCCGCCGCGGGCTGTCGAACCAGAAGTACTCGGTGGAACTCCTCATGGCCGCCTCCGTCCCAAGATGCCGGGCCGCCCCCTGGATGGTAGCACAACCGCGCCGGTTGGCCGACACCGCCGGACCGGGCCACGAGTGGGGCCATCCACAGTGCCGGGGCGATCCACAGAGCGACGAGCTGGCCGTCTTAGAGCTCATTGAGCCCGTCAACGAAGGCGCGCAGGCGGCCGTAGCTGCGGCGGCTGAGGGCGTAGGGCCTTCGCCGCCCCGCGCGAGCCCCTGCCACGCTCCGGTCCTTTGCTGCCAACTCGCCCCGCCTTTCCAGTCCGGACAGCCCTGGAATTCGCGATACCATCCAGCTAACATGAGCGGCGGTCTAGAGCCTTTCTTCAAGGGGAACACCTACACGACATAGGCAGACCCACCGAAGCGGCCGTGATCGGCGCCGGGCTCCCGGGCCGTGAAACCTACGGCGCCTACGCCCTGGCGAACCCGGAGAAGCTACGCGTTGTGGCCGTTGCCGAGCCCGGCCGCGAGCGACGACATCGGGCGGCTAACAGAGAGGCATCTCGAAGGGAGGAGTGCGATGTTCCTGGAAACGAGCTGTGACCTCTGCGGCGACTGCTTGACGCGCTGTCCCTACGTGGACTACGACAAGAAGCGCGCCGCCGCCGAGCTAAGCAGCCTCATCGCCGGCGAGGACGCGCCTATACTATCCTCCTGCGTCACCTGCTTCGCCTGCAACGAGTTCTGCCCGACGGGCGCCCGCCCGTTCGACCTTATCCTGGAGCGACAGGAGCAGTTCGGCTCGCTGGGTATCGCGCCGGATGTGATCCAGGCGCAGGAGGCCCAGTTCGCCACCACGTCGCCGGTCGAGGTGAAGCGCACAGGCGGCCGGGTGCTTTCGACCTGTGTCTTCAGCCGCAGTGACCCCGACCTCTTCGAGGGACGCCTATTCGAGGGCCTGCCGGCGGTCCGGGGGCGCCACTTCTTCTGCTACATCCTCTTCGACCATCTGGGTGCTGGCTCCGTCACCCAGCGGCATGCCCAGACGTTCGTCGACACCCTGGCCGCCACGGGCGCCGAGGAGGTGGTCCTCCTCCACGACGACTGCTACTCTATGCTGGTGGACCGCGTGCCCCAGTTCGGCATCGAGGTGCCCTTCCGGCCCGTTCACCTCTTCGAGTACCTGCGGGAGTTCGTGGAGACGCACCGGGCCGAGGTGCGGCCCCTGGGGCTGCGCGTCGCATACCAGCGCCCCTGCGCCTCGCGGCTCTCGCCGGGCAAGGAAGAGGCCCTGGATGCGGTCTTCCAGGGCATCAGCGTCGAGCGCGTCGAGCGGCGCTACGACCGCGAGGAGGCTCTGTGCTGCTCGGGAGCCGTGGCCTTCCTCCAGCCCCAGATGGCGGCCGACGTGCGGGCGCGCAACCTAGACGACGCCCAGCAGGCCGGCGCCGAGGCCATGTGCTACCTCTGTCCCATGTGCCGGCGCACCCTCACCCCGGACGCCGAAGCGCGCGGCCTGGGCAACCACCACATCATCAACCTCGTCCGCATGGCCCTCGGTGAGCTGCCGCGGCCGTAGGGCGGGCGGAGAACTCTCTTTGCGCCAGTACTGTCATTCTGAGTCCGCCAGGGGCGGACGAAGAATCCGGTCCGGCGAGACCCTTCGCTTCGCTCAGGGTGACAGAAAGGAGCCCAGGACAGAGCTGAAGCTCTCTGCCTACGGACTCAGACTGTTCGCCTATCGCCATCAAACCCCTCCCGTGGCGAATCCTGTTTCTTGGGAGAAGAATGCCGTTTAGGCTGCTCGTCCCTTCCCGATTCAATTGCCCTCTCGATGACCTGAGCAGACCTTACGCGGTCAAGTAGCTCCTGTGGTGTCTCTGGTAGTTGGAGTACTTCAACTGCCCCCGCAAGCCTCCGGAGCCAGTCGTCCCTAACCCTGGCAGTCCAACGATAGGAGCCCGACTTCAACGCCCTGTCCATTGCCTTGCGCGCTTCGTCGGCAGAGTCCCAGTCGAAAGAGCGATCACCCCCGCTGCTCCGTTCAAACCACCACCAGAGCTCAGGTCGGCGGGCGAGGCCATCCAGGAGCAGTTCATGCAGACGCGCTGGAAGCCAGTTGCTCTTCTCCGAGAGCAGCCACGCCAGGTGGTCGGCACCGTCGTAGGCCGATACGTCAGGGCCAAACATACCGCCGTGGAAGTAAGCATAGGAGACGCTCGTAGAATCGACTTGGTGCCCAAGGGCGGCGTGGCGAATCAACCATGCGTCGGGGTGACGTCCCCTTCGATAGGCTGTGTCAAACGTCTGCTCTAGTTCGCCGCCAAACCCCGGAATCGTAAGTTGCGGTGCGTATTCTGCGGCTAGGCCAGGTATGTTCTGGCACGCCTGCAACAGCCCGGGGCTCGTTCGAATGAAATCGAGGACGATCTCCGGTTCGGTCGTCACGTCGACCGGAATCTCCTCGGCCCGCTGTGTCCACTGAAGTTGGAGCGCCGCCCACCCTATGCGTTCTCCCCATTCCCGTTCCTCTGCGCCAGGCGGCGGCTCTTCCCATTCCTCGGCGTTTTCGCGAGGCGGCAGTGGGAATCCCCATCGCCCCCAAACGGCATCGTCCGGAACATACGCTCCGGCTGGCCCCATCCGGTTGCTTGCTTCCACAGCCAGGAGCCAGTACGGGTCTGTTACAACTGGCGGCTCCAAACCGAACGAAATGACGAAGTCACGCGCTATGAGGAGCGGACTGCCTTCTGGTCGAACGACCTTTAGGACTTGGGCAACCACTTCGTCCAGCCCTCTGTGGGTCGAGATCGCCCACTTGCCAGCGAGCGCAGGAGAGCAAGCGGCCACGTCGTCATGGGTGAGCCCGTGCCAGATAGTAAGGATGACCTTCTGGCCTCCCGCCATCTCGCGGTCAACGAGTCCGTCGAGTTCGTACTGAGGCCAGTTCTTGGCAAAGAACGCCTTGGACAGAACCGCTATCCCGTAAGTCGACTGTTGTAGGCCGATGTCAATGGCGCGGCGGATCGAGTCGCCCAGCGTCAGGGTGAACTCGTCGTACCAGACCTGTAGGTGCTTGTCGCGAAGGGCCTCAGCTAAAGGTCGGACAAAGGAGTCTTTGTCCTCGGATGCGTGGCAAATGAAAACGTCGTACAGCATGGCGGCATCCCTGATACGTGGATCCTAGTGTAGTGCTTCTGATATATCGTTAGTCATGATAGACCGCTCGTCATGAGGACGAGCAGGACACTCAGCGTACCGGAAACGGATCGGAAGGAGTTGGAGCGGCTGGTGCGCGCTGGCAACACATCGCAAAAGTCGGTGCAGACGATCCTCGACAAAGTCCGACGAGCTAACGAAGCGTTAGAAGCACTACACTAGCACTGGCGGTCAGGGCGTCAAGGCCAGCGTGCCGTCCCCTCTGAGGCGACCGCGTTCTACCTCTTGTTTGTCGGGACGCTACGCGCCCCCGACTCCGCTAGGTAGGCCTCGGCTTGCCGGCCGAGGCGGGCCTTCTCGGATGCAGTCATTCCCTTGTAGACGGCAGCGACCGCCACGTTCTCCTCCACCTCGCGGGGGGAGCGCATGCCGGGGATCACCACCGACAGGTGGCGGTTGGAAAGGACGTAGCGGAGGAGCGTCTCCGCGTTCAGGCGGTCCCGGTGTGGAGATGCCTTGAGCTCCCCCACGACGCCGAACCCGCCCAGCGGTTTCATGACGACAACGCCGATGTCCCTCCGCTGCGCCAGGCGGAGGAGAGCCTCGTTGCTGGGGTCGAGGACGCTGTACTTGAGCTGGACGGTATCGAACTCGCCGCTCTCGATAGCCCACCCCAGCACCTCGTGGGAGTGGCTGGTGATGCCCACATAGCGAACCAGCGCCCGCTCCTGGGCCTCCCTCAACCCCTCCAGAGCGCCGCCGGGGGCCATCACCTGCTCCCACCCGTCGCGGCGGACATCGGCGAGCTGGTAGATGTCCAACTTCGTCAGGCCCAGGTGGTCCAGGCTGCGCTCGAGGTCACGCAGGGCGGCGTCGCGCGAGCGGCCGATGGTCTTGCTGGCCACGTGCACAGAGGCTCCCCGGTCCGGGAGCTGGCTCAGGGCGCCGCCGATCATGTGCTCGCTGCCCCGATAGACCCGCCCTGTCTCGACGAAGTTGACGCCCAGGGCGAACGCTCTCAGGAGCGCATCCTCACCCTCTGGGGCGGCGGCCACGTTGGCGGCCCCGAAGCCCAACTCGCTGACCAGCAGGCCGGTGCGCCCCAGCCGCCTCACACGCAGGTCCGGCATGGCGCTCTTCTTCTTCTACCCCAGGTCCAATGAGGCAGACACGATGATCCCGACGCTGCTAAGGATGAGGATCGACAGCACGAGCAGTCGGAACGTCTCCTCAGGCACCCGGGATCTCAGCCAGATACCGACCACCAGCCCGACGGCCATCGCTGGCAGGGCCATGGCGCTGACGCGCAGCACGTCCGGTGTGACACGGCCCACGGCGGCCAGCCCCACAATCGCGACGAGACTGGAGGGAAGGAAGAAGGCAAGAATGGTGCCCCTAAAGGCCTCCACGTTGCGCTCCACGCCCAGGAGATACAGGACGGCCGGCGGCCCGCCCATGCTGGTGCTGGCCCTCAGGACGCCGCTCACTGCCCCGGCGGCCACCGCCGGCACGACGCCGGCCCTGGTCGCCCTCACCTCCCGCACCCGGTAAACGAGAAGGCTGGCAGCGATGACAGTCACGCCTACCATGATCTTCAACGCCTCGGGGTCGATCCAGTCCAGAAGCAGTATGCCTGCGGGGACGCCGGCCAGGCTACCCGCTACCAGGGCCGCCACCGTCGGCAGCCGGACGTGCCGCCACGCTTCCACGAGGAGGGGCAGGAGAGCGACGGTGCCCAGGATCGTGCTAGTGACCACCGCCGACTTCACGTCCCAGACCAGTGACAGCAGAGGCACCATCACCAGCGCGAAGCCGAACCCCGTCAGTGACTGGCAGAGGGCCGCTCCACAGGCGATGAGAATGGCTGCCGCCAGAGCCGCGCCGGTCAAAACGTACCCACTACTTCGCCATCCCCCTGCATAATACGATACAATGCCCCCGGTAAGCTCCGCGCTGGCGGCCCGTGCCGCCGCCGGACGCTGGCCCACTCCGCCGCTGCTCTGTCAGGGAGAGAAACTATGCCCTCTAAGCAAGAGATCCAAGAGAAGCTGGCGCGAAGACTGCTCCTGGGGGAGCTCATAGCTCGGAACTCCCGCAAGCTCCCAGACAAGGAAGCGGTCATCTTCGGTGATACGCGCCTGACATGGAGGGAGTTCAACGCCCGCATCAACCGCCTGGCGCATGCCTTCCGGGACATGGGGATCGGCAAGGGCGACAACGTAGCCGTCCTCATGTTCAACTGCAACCAGTACCTGGAGTGCTACTTCGCCCTCGGCAAGCTGGGCGCGGTGGCCGTGCCCCTCAACTTCCGGCTCCACCCCGATGAGATCACCTTCATCGTCAACAATGCCGATGCCGTCGCCTTCGTAGTGGGTGAGCAGCTCGTCGAGACCGTCAGAGGGATCCAGAAGGACCTTCCCCTGGTCCAGCGATACATCTCGGTTACGCCGGCGCCGGTGGAGGGGATGCTGCACTTCGAGAGCCTCATCCAGCAGTACCCGGACGACGAGCCCCTTGTCCTGGTGGACGACGATGACCCCGCCTTCGTCATGTACACGGCGGGAACCACGGGCAAGCCCAAGGGGGCCGTCCTCACCCACAAGAGCCAGGTGGCGACCTGGACTGTGGCCACGATCCAGCTCGCCTCAGAGCCCGGCGTCAGCGATCCATGGGACCTCCGGGTGTGCTCGCCTCCCCCGGTCTTCCACATGGCGTCCTTCGGCTACTGCCTGGCGCACTTGCTCGGCGGGGCGACGGTGGTCCTTCCCACCCAAGTATTCAACCCGGCGGAGATCATGGAGATCATCCAGCGGGAGAAGATCAGCTCCATCCTGCTCATACCGGCCATGGCCAACTTCCTCGTGCTGCTACCCGACCTGGATAAGTACGACGCCAGCTCCCTCAAGATCTGGATGTCGGGCGCCTCCGTCCTGCCCACCCAGACCCGCAAGGCGATGCTGGAGCGCTTCCCTGGCCTGATGGTCTACGACTGCTTCGGGCAGACGGAGACGGGTGCCCTGGTCTCCATGCTCCGGCCGTCGGAGGGCGAGCGGAAGGTGGCCTCCGTGGGCAGGGCCCTGCCCTTCATCCAGATCCGCGTGGTTGACGACGAAGACCAGGATGTGCCGGTTGGCGAGGTGGGAGAAGCCGTCTACCAGGGACCAAACATAATGAAGGAGTACTACAAGAACCCAGACGGCACCGCCCTGGCTATGAGAAATGGCTGGTTCCACTCGGGAGATCTGGTGCGCCGAGACGAGGAGGGCTTCATCTACATCGTCGACCGCAAAACGGACATGATCGTCAGCGGCGGAGAGAACATCTACCCGGCCGAGGTGGAGGACGTCCTCTACCAACACCCCAAGATCCTGGAAGCCGCCGTCATCGGCGTCTACGACGAGCAGTGGGGTGAGGCTGTGAAGGCGGTTGTGGTACCCAAGGCTGGAGAAACGCTGACCGAGGAAGAGGTCATCGACTTCTGCAAACAGCACCTTGCCAGCTACAAGAAGCCCAAGTCCGTGGACTTCATCGATGCCCTCCCGAGGAATCCGACCATGAAGGTGCTGAAGACGGTGCTCCGGGAGAAGTACGGCAAAGCGGTGAAGTACTAGCGCCGCCTTCAGACACTCGTTACGCGAGTTCCGCCAGCAGCCTCAGATCATCTCGCAGGAGCCGGGGGAGGAGAAAGCTCCGGCGCACGTCTTCATGCCCGGCCGTCCCCATGCCAGCCGGCAGGTCGGCGTCCGCCAGGAGCTCCAGAGTGCGAACCGGGAAAGGAGTTTCTTATGGCCTTGAGACTGGAAGGGCGCGTCGAGCTGGTGGACGGGATGACGTTCAGAGGCGTGTCCGGATCGGGCCACTCCACGTCTATGGACGCCGAACCCGCTGCCGGCGGACAGGAGCGGGGCGCGCGCCCTATGGAGGTGGTACTGCTCGCCTTCGGGGGGTGCACGGGCATGGACGTGATTTCCATCTTGCGCAAGATGAGGCAGGACGTAAGTGGCTACGAAGTCCGGCTCGTGGGCGAGCGTACCGAGCAGCAGCCGACGGTCTACACCGACATCAGCGTCGAACACGTAGTACGGGGCCGCAACCTGAGCGTGGACAACGTACGACGCGCCGTCGAACTCTCCGCTACCCGCTACTGCCCCGTGTCCGCGATGCTAAGGAAGGGGGGAGTGGACATCACCGACCGCTACCGCGTCATCGACGAGGCGACCGGCCAGGAGGAGACAGGCGCCCTCGAGAAGACCAAGGCAAGCACCCCCGCTGCCGGCTCAGAGAAAGCCCTCTAGAGTCAGCGAAACGCGCCGCCAGCTTGGCCAGGATTGACGCCTGAAGCTGGCCGAAGTAATGTATCAGCGTCCCAGCAGGAGGCTGCGGCTCTACCCACACGCGGGGCTCCAGCAAGGACCGGAGCGGCCGGGCTGGCAGGGGCTACCGACGAGGAAGGTGCGACACGAGACGTGGCAGGCCACGATTTGATGGACCTCGACCGGCTAGAGACGCGGGGCCGCTGGCTCCGGCGTGGGGTCTTGCTGCTCATTCTCGGTGCGGCGTTGGCTGCCGCTCTCCTCGTCTGGCGGTTCTGGCTTGGCAGCGACGAGGAGAAGAGCAGCGAGCTGCAGACCGCTGCCGTGACCCGGTCCACCATCAGAGCGACCATCGCTGCCTCAGGCACCGCCGAAGCCGTCGATGAGACCCAGCTCCGCTTTGCCACCGTGGGCCGTGTCGAGAAGATCCTGGTCACCCTCGGCCAGAAGGTAAAGGCCAACGATCCCCTAGCGATCCTGGAAACGGACGACCTCGAGAATCCCCTGGCGACCGCCGAGGCCAACCTGGCGGTGTCGCGCATCCGTCTTCGCCAGCTCCTGAAGGGTGCCGACGAGACAGAACTCCTGACCGCTGAGCAGTCCATCGCCAGCGCCCAGGCAGCCCTGAGCAAGGCCGAACGAGACCTAAAGGACCTGTTGGACGGGCCATCGGACGCCGAACTGGCCGCCGCCGAGCAGACCGTGGCGTCGGCCCAGTCAACCTTGGCCTCCGCTCAGGCGAAGCTGGACACCCTGGTGCAGAGCCCTTCCCCTGCCGAGCGGGCTGCGGCCCAGGCAGCCGTGGCCGCCGCCGAGGCGGTACTCACCAAGGCCCAGAGAGACCTGGACACGCTGCTGGAGGGGGCTTCGGAAGCGGAGCTGGCCACCGCCGAGCAGTCCGTCGCCTCCGCACAGTCGACCCTGGACTCGGCCCGAAGCAAGCTCATTGATCTCCAGAACTCTCCCTCAGCAGCAGAGCTGGCAGCGGCGGATGCCGCCGTCGTCGCCGCCAAGGCCAGCGTCACCACTGCCGAGAACCAGGTGGACAGCGCCCAGACCTCGCTGGACTCAGCGGAGGCGGACCTGAGAACAGCCGGCGACGCCTATTGTGACGCCATCTCTGACCTCGGTCGCAGCGATCCCATTTGCCCCTACTCGCTGGTACCGCTCGACCAGGCATCGGTTGATCGCCTGCTGGACGACCTCAGTGACCCCGACACGGACGAAGTGCTCCCCAATTGCCCGGAGGGCCTTCCCCCCACCTTTTGCCCCACGCTTCATGGCACAATACAGGCGCTGCTGAGCGCGAACAGCTCCTACATCTCGGCCGAGAACACCCTCACCAATGCCCAACTGAATCTGGGGGTGGCAAAGGCTAACCTGACCTCCGCCCAGGCCAGCCGCGACGCACTGGACGATATCCCGACGCCGGAGCAGCTCCAGGCCGCCGAGGCAGCGGTCACCGCCGCCGAACATGGCTTGGAGGCGGCCAAGGCGACCCTAGCCGAGCTTCAGGCGGGAGCCGATGCCGCGGCGGTGCAGGCGGCGCGAGATGCCGTGGCCAGCGCCGAGTCCGACCTCCAATCAGCCCGGTCTCGTGTGGACGAGCTGTCGCCGTCCCCAGAGGACATGAAGGCGGCCCGGGCCGCAGTGGACTCTGCGGAGGAGAGCGTCGAGGCAGCGGAGACGGGATTGCAGGAGCTCCAGCAGGACCCGGATCTCTCCGACGTCCAGGTGGCGGAGGACGCCGTGCGGAGCGCAGAGGCCAACCTTAACGCCGCCATAGCCAAGCGCGATGAGGTTCTGCGGGGCGCTGACCTCGACGACATCGAGATGCAGAGACAGCAGATCCGCCTGGCTGAGATCGCCACGGATGAGGCCCGCAAGGCCCTCGACGAGGCTACACTGAAGGCTGCCTACGACGGCACCGTCGGCGGTATCGACATCGAGGTCGGGGACCTGGTGAGCTCACAGCTCCCTGCCGTAACCATCTTGACGCCGGGGGCTCTCATGGTGCGCCTGGCAGTGGGGGAGACGGACCTGCCCAGCCTCCGCCCGGGGATGGTGGGGATGATGCTCTTCGACGCCCTTCAGGCGCGCCCCTTCCCGGTAGTGATCACAGCGATTGGCCTGGAGCCCCGGGTCGAGGGGGGCATCGTGACTTACGTGGTGGAGGGCGCCCTGGCCGGCCTCGGGGAAGAGGTGGCCGACCGGCCGGTGCCAGGGATGAACGGCTCGGCGGTCCTGGTTACTGAGCAGCGCCAGAACGTCCTTGTCGTGCCCAACCGTGCCATCCGCCGTCGAGGCGACGAAGTCGTCGTGGAGGTGATGGTCGATGGCAAGCCAGAGATCCGGGCCATTGAGACGGGTCTCAGCGACCCAGACAACACGGAGGTAGTCTCAGGACTGAAGGAGGCGGACCTGGTCACCCTGCCGGGCGCCGCCCCGGTGGACCAGGAAGGGGAAGAGGAGGGACTCCCAGAAGGGATCCGGTAGCCATGGCGATGATCCACCTGCGAGCGGTCACCAAGGTTTACCAGATGGGCTCCATGACCGTGCAGGCGCTGCGGCCCCTGGACTTGGAGGTCGAGCGCGGCGACCTCGTCGCCATTATGGGCCCGTCAGGATCAGGCAAGTCCACCCTCATGAACATCCTGGGCTGCCTGGACAAGCCCACCGACGGCCTCTATGAGCTGGACGGTCTGCCGGTCAGCTCGTTCGGCGAGGACCGCCTGGCCGAGGTCCGCAACCGTCGCATCGGCTTCGTCTTCCAGAGCTTCAACCTCCTTCCCCGCCTACCCGCTCTCCAGCAGGTGGAGCTCCCCCTTGTCTACCGAGGCGTTCCCCAGCGACGCCAGCTCGCCGCGCTCGCCCTCCGTGAGGTAGGGCTGGCCGACCGTCTGCACCACCGGCCGACGGAGCTCTCCGGCGGCCAGCAGCAGCGGGTGGCCATTGCCCGCGCCCTGGTGAGCAGTCCGTCGCTCATCCTGGCGGACGAGCCCACAGGCGCCCTGGATACCGCCACCAGCCACGAGATCATGCAGGTCTTGAGCCGGCTTAACGAGGAACGAGGGATGACCATCCTGCTGGTCACCCACGAGAGCGAGGTGGCGGCCTACGCCCGGCGCACCATCCGCCTGCGTGACGGCGCCATAGCAGGCGATGAACGCAACGGGTCACGCTCGGCTGCCGCCCCGGGGGCTCCAGCGTGAACGTCTTCGACACCATGGGCACGGCGCTCCAAGCACTCATCGCCAACAAGCTGCGCTCTGCCCTCACCATGCTGGGCATCATCATCGGCGTGGGCGCGGTCATCGCCCTCATGGCGGTGGGGCAGGGAGCGCAGGAGGACGTCACCCAACGCATCCGGGGGCTGGGCACCAACCTCCTCTTCGTCCGGCCCGCCCCGGTGGAGACGGGCGGCGGCTTCGAGGGGGAGGCGCTGACCCTGGTGGACACGGACGCCGAAGCTATCGATGACCCGGAGCGCTTCCCCTACATCGAGGGCGTCGCGGGCCAGACGATAACCTTCACCGGCACCTTCGTCTACGCGGGCAAGAGCGTCGTCGTCCCCATCACCGGCGCCACGCCCAACTACCAGTACGTGCGGGAGTTCTACACCCAGAAGGGCCGATTCATAACCGAGGACGACGTGTCCCGAAAGGGGCTGGTGGCGGTCATGGGGAGCCGCACCGCCGAGGAGCTCTTCGGGGAGAAGGAGCCCGTCGGCGAGATAGTGCGCCTCTCGCTGGGCGGGGGCCGCTTCTCCCTCAACTTCACCTTCCGGGTGGTCGGCGTCATGGAGGCGAAGGGGGCGACCAGCACCGGCGACGAGGACGAGATGGTCTTCCTGCCCCTGCCCACCATGCAGGCGCGCATCCCCTTCCTGCGCCATCCCCAGGGCCTCAGCAACATCGCCCAGATCACCGTGCGTCTCAGCGATAAGAAGTACCTTGACCAGGCCAAGGAGGACATCGAGCAACTGCTCTTGGAGCGCCACGGCGAGGAGGACTTCGTCATCCGTACCCAGGAGGAACTCATCTCCACCGTGACCGAAGTCTCTCAGACGCTCACCATTCTCCTGGCGAGCATCGCCGGTATCTCCCTCGTGGTCGGCGGCATCGGCATCATGAACATTATGCTCGTGTCGGTTACGGAGCGGACGCGGGAGATCGGCATCCGCAAGGCGGTGGGCGCCCGTCGGCGGGACATCATGATGCAGTTCCTGGTCGAGGCCCTCACCGTGACCCTGGTCGGGGGGACCGCGGGGATAATCCTGGGGATAGCAGCCGCCCAGGTGGCCAACGGCCGGACTATCGGCGACCGCGAGCTGAGCACCCTGGTGACGCCGCTCTCGGTGGTGCTGGCCTTCGGCGTCTCGGCGGCCGTGGGCGTCTTCTTCGGGATCTACCCGGCTTTCAGCGCCTCCCGACTCAACCCCATCGAGGCGCTTCGCCACGAATAGGGCTTTCTGCACGTTGACACCGCCGCGGCCGGTGGTATCCTGCCAGGCGAGGGTTTCTCGCCCAGGGCGGAGCTCTGTGGGGCGTCACGGAATGCGCCAGCCGCGAGCCTGCCGCCGCAGGTGTGAGGTAGATGTCCGAGTTCCGTCTCAACCCGGCGACCGGTGAGTGGGTGATAGTAGCCGCCGAGCGCCGTCGCCGCCCGGAAGAGCACGCGCGCCCCACGCGACGCCGGCATGTGGCCTCCTACGTGCAGGGCTGCCCGTTCTGCGCGGGCAATGAGGCGCAGACCCCACCAGCCGTCCTGGAGAGCGCCGATCCCGCCGCGAACGGCCCCTGGGGGGTCCGCGTGTTCCCAAACAGGTTCCCGGCGCTCGAGCCGAGCCCTCCCTCGGCGGCCGCCTCGCAAGGTCCCCTGTTCACCGCCGTCAGCGGCGAAGGCGCACACGAGGTGGTGGTGGAGACGCCAGTGCACAACCGCTTCCCCGCCCTCAGAAGCGATGACGAGATACGTCTCATGGTGCAGGCCTACCAGCAGCGGTACCTGGCTCTCATGGCCCGCCCTTCGACCGAGTACGTTCTGGTCTTCAAGAACCAGGGGGAGGCAGCCGGCACTTCCATCGAACACCCACACTCCCAGATCATCGCCGCGCCCGTCGTGCCGGAGAGCGTCTGGCGGAGCGGCGAGATCGCCCGGGAGCACCACCGGCGGTCGGGCCGGTGCCTCCAGTGCCAGTTGGCGGAGGAGGAGATGCGGGTCGGCAGCAGGGTGGTCCACCGTGACGACCGCTTCGTCGTCTTCCATCCCTTCGCCGCTGCCTCCCCCGCGGAGACGTGGATCGTCCCCCTGGATCACCAGCCGTCATTCGGCTGGGTGGGCGAGAGTGCGCTTGCCGCCTTCGCCTCCGTCCTGGCCAGGACCCTCCGGCAGTTGAGCGCGGGGTTCGGCGATCCGGACTTCAACTACGCGATCCACTCGGCTCCCCGGACCGAGGAGGACCAGCCCTACTGGCACTGGCGCCTCCAGTTGATTCCCCGCCTCACCAAGGCCGCCGGCTTCGAGCTAGGGTCAGGTATCTACATCAACATTGCCTCGCCTGAAACGACAGCGGAGACGATGCGACTGGCGCCGGTCTAGAGGAAGACCCCTCCGCTCACACCGGCAGCATCAGAGACTGGAGGGCGGTCACGAGGGCCGCCCCTTGTCTTTGGATGGGGGCCTGGCCGATTGGCTAGCCGGTTGACTCGGCGTGTACAATACGGCTGTTCCGTCGGCATTCCGCAGGAGGTGCAGCATGAAGGGACTCGGTATCACAGCGGCAGCGCTTGCCCTCGTGGTGGTGTTCGTAACCAGCGGGCTCTCGGTCCGCGCGCAGCCCGGCGCCAGTATCGCCTTGCCCGACCCGGGCGAGACGAAGCAGCTCAACCCAGGCTGCAACAACATCTCTCTTACCTTCCCCGACGGCACGGCCAGCGACACCGTCGTCCAGGCGGTGACCCCCGCCGGGGCACTGAAGGCCATGTGGCGCTACGACGCCGCCATGAAGACTTGGCTGGGATACTCTCCGGCCGCCCCTCCAGCGGCCAGCGACCTGCTGACGGTGGGATTCCTAGACTCGGTGTGGTTGTGTGTTGGCGAGAGTCCCGGAGCTAGTGCGTCGCCCTCCCCTACTGCCACGCTGTCAGCCGGGCTCACCGCCACGTCTCTGGCATGCGAAGGCCCCGAGGGTGTGGTCGGTCCCGCTGACGACACGAGCATAACGGCCACTCTCACAGAGGCCGGGGGAGCGCCGCTCTCGGGCCGGGAGATTGTCTGGTCTGGCGGAGTAGTCGTCCCCGCTGAGTCCCTGACCGACGGATCGGGCATAGCTACTGCCAGCTACATGATCCCCTGGGACCAGGGGGAGGAGTGGGATGCGGTCATTACCGCTACCTTCCCGGGAGACGCCACGCATGCGTCATCGACCTGCCAGGTAACGGTGCACGCGGAGTCCCCGGCGATGCCTCAGCCCACACCGTGACAGGCAGGGCCGCTGACAGGTGTTCTAGCGGTCTTGGCCCAGGTGGGCCCGACTTGCGCGTCGGGCCCCGTAGTAGGTCGGCCGCCTTCTCCCGTTGTGGCTCACCCAGACCACTTGCCAATGGACGTCAAGGGTGTGGCTGGTCTATCCTGTGTCTCAAGGAGGTGCAGCATGAAGGGACTCGGTATCACAGCGGTAGCGCTTGCCCTGGTGGTGGTGTTCGTAACCAGCGGGCTATCGGCCCTCGCTCAGCCCGGCGCCAGTATCGCCCTGCCCGACCCCGGCGAGACGAAGCAGCTTACCTCAGGCTGCAACAACATCGCCCTCACCTTTCCCGACGGGACGGCTAGCGACACCGTGGCCCAGGCGGTGACCCCCGCCGGGGCACTCAAGGCGATGTGGCGCTACGACGCCGCCTTGAAGGCCTGGGCGGGCTACGCTCCCGGCGCCCCTACAGGTGTGAACGACCTGCTGACAGTGGACTTCTTGCAGTCGGTGTGGCTCTGCGTCACCTGAGGACCGCCCACTCCGCAACTGCCTGTCACGTCCACGCCTGAGGCAATCGAACGGGGGTCCAGCCTTCCAGACAAAGACCCCGAGGTGCTGGCAACGAAGGCGTGGGCGGAGGCTGCGACGGGCAAGCCACTGGAAGACGAGTCGCGGTCGGCGAACCTGTCTGTCGCGGCTTATGTCTACCAGGCGTCCGCCGCAGACTACGTGTCCGTCGGGGTCAACAGGCTACCATTACCCACCCGAGAGATGGGAGAGTGGGAACGCGACGTTGCTGGCACCGATGAGCCGGTCTCCTGCATCGGCGATTCGGCCCATTGGGGGGCCAGTTCTCGCGGTATTCAAGAGCAGAGTTCTGGTCGCCATGACTGTCAGCCTGGAGCCGGTGCCGCCTGATGTACCGCTCGAAAGAGCGAAGAACCTGGCTGACAGGGCGGTCGCTTCGCTCCCTGCAACATGAGCGGCCGGAGCGGTTGGAAACGCGTTTCTTGGCGCTGCGGGGTGACATTCCCCGACCGTCGCCGGCAGACACATCAAGGAGGTGCAGCATGAAACGACTCGGTATTGCAGCGGCAGCCCTTGCCCTGGTGGTGGCGCTCGTGACCAGCGGGTTATCGGTCCGCGCCCAGCCGACCGCCAGCATCGCCCTGCCCGACCCCGGGGGCACAGAGCAGCTCAACCCAGGCTGCAACAACATCTCCCTCACCTTTCCCGACGGCACGGCCAGCGACACCGTCGCGCAGGCGGTTACTCCCGCCGGGGCACTTCAGGCCATGTGGCGCTATGACGCCGCCCTGAAGACTTGGGAGGGTTACTCCCCGGCCGCTCCTCCAGCGGCCAGCGACCTGCTGACAGTGGACTTCCTGGACTCGGTGTGGCTGTGCGTTGGTGGAGCGCCGTCCGCTGCACCCACAGCGACGGTAGGGCCGTCGGCTGGGGGCACCTTCAACCGCGTCATCCTCCTGCACCACTCCGTCGGCGCCGACCTCATCGCACGGGGCGGCGTGCGAGAGAGCCTCACCAATCTGGGCTACGAGTTCTACGACCACGGCTACAACGATGATGGGCTGGTCCTGGCCGACGGCACCTCGACCGGCACCAACTTCGCCGTCCCTGACGACAACACCAATCCTGACGGGTTCGCTAACATCTTCGCCCAGCCGTTGAACGACCCGCCCGACAACACCTTCAGCCAACTGATGCAGTACGATGTCATCGCTTTCAAGTCCTGCTTCCCGGTCAGCGACATCCAGAGCGACGAGCAGTTGGCCGAGTACAAGACCTACTACCTGTCCATCCGCGACCGCATGGATGAGTATCCCGACAAGGTCTTCATCGTCGTCACCCAACCGCCGCAGGTAAGCGCGAACACCGACCCCGGGACCGCAGCCAGGGCGCGTGCCTTCGCCTCCTGGCTGGCCTCGGATGAGTACCTGAGCGGCCACCCGAACGTCTTCACCTTCAACTTCTTCAACCTGCTGGCCGACCCATCCACCAACACGCTGCGGGCCGACTACGTGGCCGACGAGTACGATGCCCACCCTAACGAACTGGCCGACCAGACCATCGGCCCCCTCTTCGCCGACTTCATTGACCAGTCGGTCACGACCTACACCGCCGGATGACAAGAGGAGGACAGGCTTCGGAGGCTCCCGCTTCCGGAGCCTGAACTCCAAAAGACCCCCTGGGCGCCACAGCGCCCGATGATGCCTTCTGCGCCGGGCGTCTGCCACAGCGGTGTTCTCGGTGGAATGGGTGGACCAGCGTTGAGATATGGAGGCAGCCCCTGCCGGCCGAGGTCCGCCGCGCCTGCTCGCCGCCTGCCGATGCCGCGGTGGCAGCACTATGTACTAGGATTAGACAGCCCGAGCGAAAAGGGTGGAGTCATCGCCTAAAGCCACCCTCGCCTACCTCAGCGTGCCTGCAAACACCTGCCACGCCAGCGCCGTCTTGGCCGTCAGGCTCAACAGGATGTAGACGCGCTCCCCGTACAGGTAATCGCGCCACTTCCCAAACCTCTTGTACTGAAGGAACATGTTGATCGGGAAGACGTTGTAGAACACGAACAGCGAGATAATGATCCCGTAGACGAACGTCGGGACGTTCGTGTTGACCGCGGCTCCGCCGAAGTACCAGCCGATGATAATCCACGGGACGAACCCTGCCAAAGAGCCAAGAACGAAGGCAGTCCAGTTGGTCCGCTCCGTAGTCTGGTTGTGAATCTCCATCATGAGCCCGAAGAAGATCATCGTCGCGTTCAGGACGAAGAGCAGGACAAGCGAGGGGAGGTCGAGCACGCCCGAAAGCAAAGCGATTACCACGATCATCACAGACGAACTCAGCGCATACTCATACCAGCGCAGGTAGTTGATCCGTCGCTTCAGGTTCCTCACGTACCAGGGATAAAGCCAGGGCGAAGCCAGCAAGAAGTGGGCGATGGCGGAAATCAGAAGAAACGCGGCGACCATCGGACCGAGGCGGATGTTGAACACAGTCGTCGTCTGGGTGCTGATGCCCTCTGAGTTCAGGAAGGTCTGCCTGAGCGGGAGAGTGTAGGCGGTGCTCAGGAATAGCATGGCAATGCCCTGAGCGAGGTGGAGACAGCCCATCGCTGCATTGAACCATCTCAGCCGGACGAATACCTTCTCTGCGTCGACTCGTGCGGCCTGTGCCGGCTCGGTCTCAGTCATCGAGTGCCCTCCTTTGTTTGCAGGGGCGAACCTGCCCGTTGCGTTCACACGTGTTCTGTGATCATAGCAAACGTCGGCAAGAGGGTGTGGTGGCGCGCCCCGGGGCAACACTAGTCAGTTACCCACTCTTTCTCGTGTCTGGAGGGGGATTTGGTGGGCGATGCAGGACTCGAACCTGCCTGCCCTCCTAAGGCGTGCAAGCCGGCAGGCAGGCCTGTGACCTTCTGTGTGTAAAGCATCTGAGCCTGAGCGCTGTGCAACAGAATCAGCACCCCTGAGCGAAAACGCGGAAGTTATCATCTGGAACCGAAGGCTCTGAGTCGGCTGTAATCCGCAAGAACCGGCCATCGCATGGAGCGGAGCTTCCGTCGTGAGCCCTACCGGGCCCGCTACGGCCTCCCGGCGTACCAGGCGGCCGCCATGAGGACGATCGCCCCTGCCGGAGCGGTGCCCGACATTCGTGGAGCTATTGATCCGCATCTGCGTGCCGCTTCAGGCAACCACGCGGATACTCAGAGGGTCCGAGGGCACGATGTCCGGATAGCGTGCGTTAGAGGCCAAAGCGGCGACAGCTAGGTCAGCCAGCGTCTCCTGGCATACCAAGCGCCCGCCGCCAGCAGCAGGAATGCGCCAGCTGAACCAGAACGGCCAGGCGCGTCAGCGCTCCAGATACGGATGCGCTTTTGCCACCCCACATGGTTGACTCAGTGTCGCGGGAGGTGTAAAGTATATGCATGCTAAAAGGCAGGTAAAGCACCGAAAGCGAGACGGCCATGACTCTGTAATGCCGGGACACCGGCGGGTGGTGCAACTGGGAGGGCCAGGCTGATAGCCACGAGATGGGGCGCTAGTCTGCTGAGCGATAAGCTACCCACGGCTCGAATCAAGAGCGTCGCATCAAAGAAGGAGAATGACGATGGCAGGCTACGAGCGGAAAGACCTGAAGTCACCTGACGAGACGAGAACCTTCGAAAAGGGAAAGCTGGACGTCATAAACATAGGGGGCGGAACCGTCGGCCGGCTCACCCTGGAGCCTGGCTGGAGATGGTCTAAGCACGTGAAGCCGATCGCGGGGACGGAATGGTGTGAGACACCTCATTTCCAGTACCACGTCTCGGGTCGGCTCCACGTGCTAATGGTGGACGGTTCCGAGTTCGAGGTTGGCCCTGGAGAAGTAACCGCGCTTCCGTCTGGGCACGATGCTTGGGTCGTCGGGGACGAGACGGTCGTCCTGGTGGACTGGAACGGCGCCAGCAGCTACGCGAAGCAATAGCGCCCTTTGCTGCCGGGGCCGTGTAAGCCCCTAGCGGCTGGTACGTGAAGATCGGGTAGAAGGTGGCCGAGGGGCCGCCCTCAGGGGCGGCCTTCTCATTTCCAGTCGGGCATGCTAGTTGCACCTCGGCTGTCGCCCGTCGTTGCGTGTGGAGGGGCTTGTCTCTCGACGACGGGGCAGCGCGGCCTCCGCCTTTTTGAGGCAGGACGCCCCGACTCGCAATCTGTTTGGAGTTCTGGTGGGCGATACAGGGCTCGAACCTGCGACCTTCTGTGTGCAAACCATCTGCACCCAAGCGCTGATCGCCCGAATCGGAGAGGGCGAGCGAGAACAGGGAAGTTGTCAGCTCGACAGTAAACCCTCTGGGTAGCCCGAAGACTCTCTTTCGTGCTAGTGTCTGCTTGAGATGAGGCGTCTCACCGTCCCTTTGCTGGCCGGCCTTTTCGTGGTCGGTTCGCTCTTTGCCGCGTCCTGCGGCTCCAGCACTGATAGCGAGCGCGCTGCGTCGCCCACCTCCAGTGGCGCTGCCGCCAGCGAGACCCCCACGTCCACGCGTGTCCCAACACAGCCCGCGACACGCGCCGTACCCACCGCCACGCCTACCGGGGCGCCCATTGCCCCACCCCTCCCTTCGCTCACCGCAGGGTCCACCGCGACGGCCGGTGCCACGCCTGAGGAGCCGACGAGGAACTTCGATCTCCTCCAGCTCTGCCTCGGCGTCTCCAACGAGGGCTGGCGCCAGGTGTGCGCCGCCGTCGCCAGCAAGGATATCGGCAAGTGCAGCGAGATGCCGGCCACGGGCGTGATCGAGAAGGCGGACATGCAGGCCGTCTGCGGCTTCTTCGTCGCGGCCGCCACCAAGGATGCCGGCATCTGCGACACAATAGCGACGATCGCCCCCGGCTTCGACCCTGCCTCTTTCGCGCTGGGCGAGTACGGCGCGGACTGTTGTATGTACGTCGCCGTCGCTTCGAAGGACGTCGCCCTCTGCGACCGGACCCAGTCGCCGACCGGCTGCGAGCACAACGTCGCCGTCGCCGAGGGCGCGGTCCCGCTTGACGAGTGCGACGACATCGATTGTCTTTTCGACTACGCTCTCCGCAACCACAGCACCGAGGCGTGCGAGAAGCTGGGCGATATGGGGGAGCAGATGCGCGTCTCTTGCCTGGTTATGCTCAGCGGCGATCCGGCGCTCTGCGATTCCCTCGAGGGCATCGGGGTCACCGAGCGGACTGCCTGCGTGAGCAGGGCCCTGTACGGCCAGGCCCGCTCCGCGGCCGGCGGCTTCGAGTTCTCCGTCTGCGGCGACGATGTCATCTGCCTCTTCCGCACCATACGAGACATGGCCTACTACATCGCCGGCCAATAGCCCCTCCGGCGCTTCCCACCTGACACGCAGCAATTGCGAAGGATTGTAGCGCAAGCCGAGGTTAGCGCGGTCCCGCTCTTGTGTCTTTGGCGCAGCCGATACTCCTCTTTCGGGCTTCCTGGGTGTGGATGCGGGTGTGCCGCTAGGGGGGGAGCGGGCATCGAGTCACTCCGCCTGGAGGCCCAGCCGACTGCTGCCGCAAGGAAGAGGAGCACCCTTGAGCTGGTGACTGGGGTGCTCAAGGGCGCGAGCGAGAGGACGGTCTGTGCTGGTGGCGGGGATGCATCCTCTCACCACTAATACGTTCGGCTATGGCCCACGGTTTCCGTAGTCCCACGGGGATAGCGCAGACGCAGACGCCAGGTTGAGACCACGAATGGACGGCGCCGGAGGCCGCCCCTGGTGTTTGGGGGCGTGCATGCGCCGAGAACGAAGACGGGGTCGCAAAGGCCCAGTCTTGTCAACTGCGTCGTCTAGGATATCGATGTCGCTTTACTTCCCGCTCGGCCCTTTCTTGGCCTTGTCCTGCTTAGGCTTCTTGACTTTCTTTCCGCCTTTATCCTTGCGTGCCATTGTGTCCCTCCTTCAGTTTTCATCAGGATTGTAACACGAGCCGGAGCCGCGGTCGAAGGGGCTTGACGCAGGCGGCGGCTAGGAATCCAGATCCAACCAGTGCAAGATTGCCAGGGCTTCGTCGGGGCCTGGACAGCACGGGCCGGAAAGGGCTCAGCGCGGAGAGCTAGCGAGTTGCGGTGACCGGGACTTGGCGAGGAATGCGGGTCGGGTGGCCGTAAAGGTGGATAGCGCTTATGCACTTGAGTATAATGGCAGTGGTGAGAGAGTCAGATGACAGTTGTTGAGTCTTTTAGGCAGTTCTTTGGTCGGCTGAATCCATCAGCAGAGTTCGAAGAGCGAGCAGCGAGTGAGTACGCGGAGGTGAAAAGGCTGATCGAGGATCGGCGCGGTCCTGCGGCGGAGCTTGCACCAGTGTGTTTCCTGCAAGGGTCTTACAAACAAGACACAGCGATCTACACGATCAACGATGTTGATGTCGTAGCCCTTTGCCAGCTGTGGCAGCCTGCGCCAGCCGGTGCGGGCCGGACGTGGAGTCGAGACGAGATCTTCGACACAATTTCGGGGGCTTTGGCTGGGAACCAGCGATTTCGAAGCGTACTCGATTACGGGCCGCAGAGCATGTGCGTCAAGCTCGACCTCGGCATCAAAGTGGAGATCCTGCCAGTTGTGTTCAAAGCGGGCAACAATGACCCGGTGAAGGAGCCGTTCCGGCTCTATCGGCCCGAAAAGGGGACATGGGAAGATGGGTACGCCCGCTACCACCAGGCGCACCTCACGCTTAAGAACGCCGAGGAGAGAACAGGCGGGCACTTCAAGCCGGCCGTGAAAGTTCTGAAGCATCTGCGATCGAGGTTTGGACTGGAGGCTGTGTCGTTCCATTTGGAATGTCTGCTGTATTGGGTGCCCGATGAGTACTACTTGGGATGGGCAGGGGAATGGATCGCAGGCGTGTTGGGGTACCTGGCCAGGTGGACGAAGGAGCAATGGAGCCGGACGCAAGTGTGGACGCCTTGCGGCGACAGAGACATCTTTGTAGAGGGCGAGTGGGGTTATGCAAGCTGGTGCAAGTTCGTGGATCTGGGGGAGAAATGGGCGGCTTGCGCCCGAGTCGCGTTGGAGGCAGCGAATGAGGGGAAGGCAATCGAGTGGTGGCAGGTGCTGCTGGGGAAGGAGTACTTCCCGTCATGACCGAACGGCGGATACTGTCGCTTGATGGAGGAGGAGTGAAGGGCGTTTTCGCTGCGAGTTTCTTGGCGTACGTTGAGGAAACGCTGGGTATCCGCGTGAAGGACTATTTCGACCTTATTGCAGGGAGTTCGACGGGCGGGATCATCGCTCTGGGCCTGGGGCTGGGCTTGTCTGCCGGAGAGCTGTTGGAGCTGTACGAGAAGGAAGGGCGACGGGTATTTGGGGGAGCTGGCGGATGGAAGTGGCTGACACGGGTGTTTCGGCCGAAGTACTCTTCGGCGGGCCTGAGAGCGGCTCTCACGGCCAGATTGGGAGAGCGGTTGCTGGGTGACAGCGGGGTACGGCTGGTTATTCCAGCGACTAACTTGGAGACGGGGGAGGTGTACGTCTTCAAGACTGCGCATGATCGAAGGTTCGAGCGGGACTGGAGGGAGAAGGCGGTGGACGTTGCGCTAGCGACGAGCGCGGCACCCATGTACTTTGCGTCTCATCGGATGCCTTCGGGCGCGCCTCTGATCGACGGGGGGATTTGGGCGATGAATCCGACGGGGATAGCTGTCGTTGAGGCAATCGCGGTGCTGGGCTGGAATAGGGAAGACTTACGGGTTCTGAGCATAGGGTGCACGAGCGAGGCATTAGACACGGGCAGGCTGAGGCACGGCGGCGGTGGCATCTGGGCGTGGTCGTTGAAAGTGGTGGATACAGTGATGGCGGGGCAGAGCTCTGCATCGATGGGGATTGCGCGGGTCCTGGCTGGTCATGAGAACGTCATGCGAATAGATCCGATGGTTGCGGGAGGCCGGTTTCGCATGGATGACGCGTTTGAGTTGGCATCACTGAGAGGACTGGGGGCATCGGAAGGTCGGAAGGCGACGGGATTGCTGCGGAAGATGTTCTTCAGTGAGCCAGCCGAGCCGTTCAGGCCTTTCCATGGTGCGCATCTGGCACAAGGTGAGGGGGTTGTTGGGAACCAGGGCGGTCGCTAGAACCTGTCGCCAGGGCTCAACCTGTTGTGTGCCGCTCTGGCCCTCTCGTCGGCGGCACTGGCGCCGTAGCGTGACAGCATCTTCTGGAGCGGCATCAGGGCAGTGGTTGGTGGGCGATGCAGGACTCGAACCTGCGACCTTCTGTGTGTAAAACAGACGCTCTTGCCAACTGAGCTAATCGCCCACCGCGATTGGGACAAATGAATCCTATGGCAAGCAAGCGCGCCGGGTCAAGGCGGCGGGGCCACCCGACAACTTGTCGGCCCGCCGGACGGAGGGCGCCCCCGCCGACGTTGAACAGCGTCGCCGACCTCAGATAACATGAGCCTGACGCGCTGCGTCCTGCGTTCGCCCGCGCCCGCCGTCAACCAGCAGCCACGAATAGGACAGCAGCACCGTGGCAGTATCGAGTTCACCCTGGGAGAGGTACGTGAAGCCCGTGCCGACGCCGCCGGGCTTCACGAGCCGGGAGATAGTGCGCCGCGCCATCGAGTTCGACGGCCCGCCGCGCGTACCCTACAGCTTCATCCAGCCGCTGGAGTCGGACTTCGTGGAGCTCGCCGCTGTCGCCCCGGGCGATGCCGACATCTCCCGCGTACCGAAAGGGGAGCTCGTATTCGACGATTGGGGAGTGGGACGACGGAGTTCGGGGACGCTGTGGGGCCACGCCGAGGTGCACCCGCTGCAAGACCTGAGCGCCCTCGACGGCTACCAGTTTCCAGACGTGACGCCACACGACCGCTTCGCGGCGGCCGCAGCACTGGCCGAGGCGGGCAACGCGTCCGGCAAGTATGTCGTGGGGGCGGACCCCATCATGGGCATCGAGCGGCTGCGGCTGCTGGTCGGCTTCGCCGACCTCATGCTGGCGTTGTACACCCAGCGTCCCCAACTGGAGCGCCTGATCGACAAGCTCACGGACATGACGATCGATGTCGTTCGGACCTACGCCGACATGGGCGGTGTGCATGGCTTCATGACCTGGGAGGACTGGGGCCTCCAGACCACGCTCCAGATCAGGCCCGAGCAGTGGCGCGAGGTATTCAAGCCGCGCTACGCGCGCATCGTCGAGGCCGCGCACGCCGCCGACATGCACTACCTCTTCCACTGCTGCGGGCAGATCCTGGACATCATCCCAGACCTCATCGAGATCGGCGTGGACGTGCTCCAGCTCGACCAGCCGCGCCTGATGGGGGTGGAGCGGCTAGTGAACGAGTTCGGGGGCAGGATCTGCTTCTGGAACACGGTGGACATCCAGTGGTCGCCTCACCCTGACGTCACACTCGATGAGCTGCGAGCCGAAGTCGCGCACATGGTGGAGGCGTTCGGTCGCTTCAACGGCGGCTTCATAGCGCGTCAGTACCCGCAGCCCTGGGACATCGGCATGCCCAGAGAGAAGCACCAGGCCATCTACGAGGCCTTCATGGAGCACGGGTGCGCCGTGCGGGGAGAGCCCGCCCAGTGAGCCAGGGTTGCGGGACTGCAAGCCACGGACTGCGGGCCTGCCGCTGCTTCAGAACGCGAGGTGAGACACACGACACGTAAGCCTCAGATGACCCCACGGGAGCGCCTGCTGGCAGCGTTTCGACGCCAGCCCTGCGACCGCGTCCCCTACATGCCGCTGGTCGAGGGCTACTTCACGCTCTCCCTCCCCGACGGGCGGGAGCGCGACCCTGCCGACGTCCAGTACGAGATGTCGGGCCACATTCTCCTCCGGCTGGGTACCCTACGCATCAACACCCCACTCTGGCTGGGTGCCACCGCCACGGACCTCCCCCCCGGCATCGAGCAGCGGTTCTCTAGGATCGACGGCGACATCATCCACACCGTGGAGACCTCCGTCGGCAGCCTCACGTGGCGCCTCCGCTTCGCGCCGGAGAGCCCCTACATCCCCTGGATCATCGAAAACCGCATCCGCACTGTCGAGGACGTCAAGGTGTTCCAGTACCTGGTCGAACAGACCACCTTCTCACTGGCCACGCGTCACTTCGAGCAGCAGCGGTCGTACGTCGCCGACCGCGGGGTGGTCGCTATCCTGGGCCCCTGCTCCCCCCTCCAGCAGATGATCAACTTCGACATGGGGATGGAGCGCGTCGTCTACATGCTGGCCGACTACCCCGACGAGATGAACGAGATGCTGGACACGTTCCACGCCAAACAGCTCGAGATGTGGCGCGCCATGGCCGGAGTGCCCGCTGAGGTCGCCTTCATCCACGACAATCTCTCATCTACCACTACGTCGCGGGCCATGTACCGCCGCTACGATCAGCGTTATGTCAATGAATACGCCGACATCCTGCACGCCAGCGGCAAGATCCTCTTCACCCACTGGTGCGGCAAGCTCACCGGCTTCGCCGACGACCTCGCAGAGGCGCGTCAGGACGGCATCTCAGACGTCACGCCGCCGCCCACCGGCGACATGGACATAGTCGAGGCGCGCCGCACCTGGGCCAGGCAGTTCGTGCTGATGGGGGGAATCGACCCCACGCTCTTCGCCCGGGGGACGCCGCAGGAGGTGGACGCCTACGTCACGGACCTGCTCGAGCGCATGGGCCCGGACCGTCGCGGCTTCGTGCTCGGTAGCGGCGACGCCGTCCCCTTCGGCACCCCGGCCGAGAACCTCCACGCCGCTGCCCAGGCCGCCGCCCGCTTCCCGGTTGACTAGCCGACCTTCGGCGCGATGCCAGCGGCGCCGGCAACGAAAGATGCCGGCCTCGGCTCCGCTACAGACCGTAGCTTGCCGGCTCGTACAGATGGTCGTAGGTGGGCGCGAGGCGCTCGCGCAGCTCGCTTTCTTCTCGCGGGAGGCCCGCGAGCGCAGTCTGAATCCTGTCAAGCCACCGGCTCTCAGGTCCGGAGAGGGAGAGGAGAGAGGCGTCCACAGCCTCCCGGATCAGGGTGGCCGCCGCCTGGCCCGCCTTCACCGTTCGCCGGTAGTCGTCCGACTCACTGACGATAGCGGACCCGATGGCCACGGCGGCCTGCGGCGAGAGCACCAGCGCCTGAGGGCTCTTGTAGGCGTCCGAGGACACGAGAAGATCGCGCAGGGTCTTCTCCTTGCCCCGCTGGAGGGCCTCGTTCATCAGGCGGCAGTCGTAGATTAGCACCTCCGCGAAGGCCTCAGGCGCCGAGCCTGACAGCAGGCGCACCTGCTGGACCGACTCGTTGCTCCAGAGGTCGCACATGCTGGCCGCGATGTTCCCCACAGGACTGAAGTGGGCGCAGGCCGCCGCTTTGCCCTCCATGGACACGGGACAGCCAGCGATCGCCTTCAGGACCGGGCCTTCGTACGCGCAGTCCTTCGACGGGCCCACTGCCCCTCGTTCGAAGGCGACCAGTGAGCGTGCCGCCCCCATCGCCCGGACAACCGCGGCCAGCGTCTCCGGCAGCAGCTTCTGGTGCGCGAGCTGCATCGCGGTGTTGGCAAAGCCGCAGGCGGCGTCTCCCCCGGCCACGATGCAGCGGGACTGAGCGATCGCGACGATCTCGTCCCACAGCCACGCCATGTCCCGCGGGGCGAGGACTCCGAGGGCCAGAACCAGCCCCTCTATGTCGCCGCTGAGCAGCGCCTCGTCGGACACCTCCTTGCCCCCGATGGACTCGATGGACAGGATGTCCGCCCCGGCGTCCGCACAGAGCACAAACGACTCGCGGACGGCCTCCCAGCCCCCACCCGTTCTCAACTGAGGCGGCCGGCCGCCGCCCCGCACGTCGACAGGCGTTACCCGAAGAGCGCAAGGTAGCCCCGTGGCGGCGTGAGCGTCGCGAAGGACGCTGGCGAGCCGTTGCGTTATCTCGGCACCCCACTCAGGGGTCTCGGTCATCGGCGGCAGGTGCTCGAACTCCATAACCAGACCTGGGGCGTGCAACGCGGTCGCCCGCACGACCACGGCACGCGCCGTATCCTCGTAGATGCGCAACGTTTCTGCCCGCGTGGACTCGTCGAGGGTCATGGCCGGAAGGGTGAAGTTGACCTCGGGGAAGACCGTCCCCGCACCGATGCGGAGCCCAAGCCCGCAGTCCACCGGCGTCGGCGCGCGACCAAACGTGAGGTCGTCGGGGTCAGTGACGCAAAGAAAGGTGAAGCGCACGGTGCGAACTCCTACGTCTGGAACAGGCGCCAGTCAACGCCAGCAGGATGCCCCGAAACCCGCCAAGCGACATCGCCAGAGACAGTAAGACGGGCAGCCGTCCACCGGCCAGGCTGGCCCAGTGGGCCTCTCCGCGTTCCGCGGTCCGCTCGAGGACCCTCAGCGCACGCTCTGGCCAAACGGGTCCACCACGTCTCGCACGGCCTCCGCCAGCAGGTTAGCCCCCACGATTGTCAGGCTGAGGGCCAGCCCTGGAAAGACGGCGAGCCAGGGAGCGTGCTGGAAGTAGGTCCGTGCGTTGCCGCTCAAGTCCGCGCCCCAGGATGGATTGGGCGGCGGCACGCCCAGCCCCAGGAAGCTCAGCGCCGCCTCGGCCATGATGACGCCGCCAAGCGCTATGCTGGCCAGTATCCCGGCCAGCGGGAACACTGAAGGCAAGAGATGGCGGAAGAGGATCCGCGTGTCGGACGCGCCCAAGGAGCGCGCCGCCTCGATGTACGGCAGTTCCTTCTCCGTCAGGACGATGGCCCGCACGATGCGCGACATGAACGGCGCCATGACTACCCCGATGACCAGAATAACGTTCTGCACCGAGGCGCCGACGGCAGCCACGATGACCAGCAGCAGGATTAGTAGCGGGAACGCCAGGATGACCTCCACCAGCCGCTGCATCAGATAGTCCACCGAGCCACCGAAGTACCCAGAGATCACGCCGAGGAGGCAGCCGCCCAGCACACCGATGGTCACGGCCGCGAAGCCGATCCCCAAGGAGATGCGAGCGCCGTGCACCACACGGGAGAAGACGTCCCTCCCCAGGAGGTCCGTCCCAAACGGATGCGACAGGCTGGGCCGCGCCAGCGCCGGGGCGTCCTGGGCCAGGGGGTCGCTGGGAGTGATGACCGGCGCTGCCAGGGCGACCAGCCCGAGGAAGAGCAGGATTGCCACGCCCGTGACGCCCATCAGGTGGCGACGCAGGATGACGCGCGGCCTCCACCGGCGCCGCTCGGGCAACACATCCAGGGCCAACTGAGCCTCAGCCACGTCTCACTCCGGTCAGCCGGACGCGCGGGTCCAGCCACGCATAGGCGAGATCGATGAACAGCGACATGAGTACGAAGACCACCGCCGCGTACAGGGCCATCACCTGAATGACCGGGTAGTCGCGCGCCGTCACCGACTCCAGCATCAGCCGCCCCAGGCCGTTGAGCGCGAACACCTGCTCAATGATGACCGTGCCGCCCATCAGCGTCGCGACCTCCAGGCCGAGGATGGTGACCACGGGCAGCATGGCATTGCCCAGGGCATGGCGGCGCACCACCACGCGCTCGTCTAGCCCCTTGGAGCGCGCCGTCCGGATGTAGTCAGAGGACAGCACTCCCAGGAGGCCCCCCCGCACGATCCGGGCCAGCCCGCAGGCGGAGGCGAAGCCCAGCACCAGGGCAGGGGGCCCGTACTCTCGCAGGTTGTCCCACGGGTTCTGGAAGAAAGACACGTCCTGGAAGGGCGGCGCGTAGGAGAAGAAGATCGACGGCAGAAGGAGAACCAGGGTGGCGGTCCAGAACGTCGGCACCGACATTCCCAGGATGCTTACCCCGCGCAGAACCCCATCGACGGGCCGGCGGTGATTCATGGCCGCCACCGCCCCGAAAGTCAGCCCGAGGATCACCGTGACGCCCATTGTCATGATCAGTAACTGACCTGTGACGGAGAGACGGTCGATGAGCTCGCCGGCCACGCTCCGGTCCCGTATGTATGACTCCCCAAGGTCACCCCGGAGAACACCGCCGATCCAGTCGAAGTACTGCTCCAGCGTGGGCCGATCGAGGCCGTACTCGGCCTCCAAGGCCGCCACCTGCTGAGGCGTGGCGTTCGGCCCCAGCATCATCTGGGCGAAGTTGCCAGGCATGATCCGCACAAGGAGGAAGACGACGATGGAAACGCCAAGGAGAATGGGCACCAGCGCAGCCAGTCGCCGTATGATGTAGCCTGTCATGTGCCCGCGCTGCGGTGGGCGGCCAGTCCTCGTTGGACGAGCAGTAACATCCAGCCCCCCAACCCAAGCCCAGTCTCTGGTAGAGCAGCCGCCAGCACAAGTGCCGCAAGGCCTCTGTCTCCGGCGTAGGCGACGTGGAGCCGCCGGCGCACGCCGGGTGGAGCTCCAGCCCCCTCTGCCGGTGAGCCCCCCAAGCCGACCCCACACCCAGGACACGTCCTGGCTGGTGCATTCTCGGCGGGCCTTCGGCCGCCGGATTCGGACCCCACCCCAGCCTCACGGTCATTGAGATAACAGACCGACACGGCCCTGGGGGAGTGCAGAGGGGGTATGCCCCCTCTGCGGGGGGTGTGGGGGTCTCCCCCACATTCAACCTTCTCTGGGCGGGCGGGTGGGCAGAACCACTCGTCCCTAAAGCGTGTGGAACCAGACGGTTCGCCACCACTCGCTCTGTCCCGGCCCCAGGGGCGCAGCTAAAGCTACGCCCCTACGGCTCGGCTGCTGCGGCTCGCCAATGACGAACCGGTCACGACAGGCCTGCCCGCTTGATCATGGCCGCCACCTGTGGCAGTGTTGGCATGGCACTGTCAACTGGGCCAGCGAGCGACCGCACGAAGGCGGCAACAGGCGAGGTGAACGCGTGGAGCCTTCCACTGAGCAGATGGTGAAGCTCTACACCCAGATGGCGCGTTCGCGGGCCTTCGAAGAGATGGTCATCTCCCTCGTGCCCGCAGGCAAGATCCCCAGCACATGGATGAGCGGCATCGGGCAGGAGGGCAGCGTGGGAGCCGTGGGCCAGCTCCGGCCGGACGACTACATCACCTACACGCACCGCGGCGCCTACTGCTTCATCTGCCGGGGGATGGACCCCGGCAAGCTCCTGGCGGAGCTGTACGGCAAGAGAACAGGGTACTGCAAGGGCAAGGGGGGCCGCCACATCGCTGACCTGGAGCACGGCGTCTTCGGCAAGAGCGGCACCATCGGCGGCCATGCACCCATCGCCGTGGGCCTGGCCACCGCCATCCAGATCAGGGGTGGGGACCAAGTTGTCATGTCGTTCTTCGGCGATGGCGCCAGCAACCGCGGCACGACGCACGAGTCTATGAACATGGCCGCCGTGTGGAAGCTTCCCCTCGTCTGGGTGTGCGAGAACAACGGCTACGCCGGTCTGAGCCCCATCTCCATGTCGGCGGCGGTGAGCGACATCGCGGACATCGCCGGCTCCTACGGAACGCCCGGCGTCAGCGTGGACGGAAACGACGTGCTGGCCGTCTTCGAGGCGGCGCAGCAGGCTATCGGCCGCGCCCGGGCGGGCGAAGGGCCCTCCCTGGTTGAAGTGAAGACATATCGTGTACGGTCGTTCGCCGAAGGAACCGTTGACCCGCGTGACCCCCAAGAGGTGGAGGCCTGGAAGCAGAGGGACCCCATCGAGGCATTCCGCCGACGGCTCCTGGAGCGGGGTATCCTGACGGAGGGTCAGGTGGCCCGCATCCAGGACGAGGCACAGCGGGAGATGCAGGCCGCGCAGACCTTCGCAGAGGAGAGCCCCTTCCCGGACCCCGAAGAGGCATTCGAGGACCTGTACGCCTAGACCATGCGAACCATCACCTTGACGCAGGCGGTGAACGAGGCCCTCCGCGAGGAGATGCGGCGGGACCAGTCGGTGTATGTCCTGGGGCACGGCCTCTACTGGGGCTTTGGGGGCCCCGGCGCGACATCCGGCCTCCTGGAGGAATTCGGCCCGTCGCGCGTCAGGACGACGCCCATAAGCGAGCCGGCCATCGCGGGCTCCTGCGTCGGGGCAGCCCTGGCCGGCATGCGACCGGTGGCTCAGCTTGGCCTGGCCGACTTCGTTTTCTGCGCCATGGACGAGATCATCTCCAAGGCAGGCAAGTGGCGCTACACGCACGGCGCCAACAGCGGTATGAGACTGCCCATCGTCTTTCTAGAGACCATCGGTGGCTACGTCAGCGGTGCCTCCGAGCACTCTCAGGCGCCCCTGGGCCTGTACATGCACGCGCCGGGTCTGAAGCTCGCCGTGCCAACCACCCCCTACGACGCCAAGGGCCTACTGAAGACGGCGATCAGGGACGATAGCCCGGTGCTCTTCTTCATGCACAAGCGCGTGATGGGAGAGGAGGGCGCCGTGCCTGAGGAGGAATTCACCGTCCCGTTCGGCGTCGCCCAGGTCAGGAGAGAGGGGCGGGACGTCACTGTCGTGGCCACGGCCTACATGGTGTCCCTGGCGCTGCGGGTCGCCGCTGCCCTTGAGGAGCGGGACGTGGGCGTCGAGGTGATCGACCCGCGCACCCTCGAGCCGCTGGACATCGAGACCATCGTCCGGTCGGTGCGCAAGACGGGGCGGCTCGTCGTGGTGGATGAGGACACGGAGCGCTGCGGGGTGGGCGCCGAGATCGGCGCTCAGGTCATGGAGCGGGCGTTCGATTCTCTCAAGGCACCGGTTCAGCGAGTGGCCAACCCCAATCTGCCGGTGCCCTACAGCCGTCCCTTGGAGAGAGCCATCCTGCCCTCACGAGAGAAGATCGAGCGGGCCATCCTGCGCACGCTGGCCGCCCCCAAGTGATTTCGGTGATGCTCCTCGGCCCTCTCCCGCAGGATTCCGGCGCCCGCCGCTCGTACGAGCGTGGCCCTCGTTGGGCTGATCGACCGTGGTGAACTGATCACCGCCACCGCACAGGCCTCGATATCCTCAGTCGTCCCCTCAGCAGGCCAGCCGCTGCCAGTAGGGCTGTACCTAGCACCGTACCGATGCTGATGGCCAGGCCTCTCCTGAATGTCGCCGATTCGAACGTGAACCGATAGGTGTGCACTCCGGGAAGGGCGGCAGTGGAGTTGAAGCCCCCCAGGTTCTCGGTAGAGTGCCTACTGCCGCCGTCGATCTCCACCGACCAGCCCGGGTAGTAGCTCTCGAGGATCAGCAGGCGGTCCTCCCCCGGTCGCGCGTCCGCCACCACCTCAATGGTGCGGTATGACACCAGCCGTGCGTCCACCTCGCGTACCCCCTCCCAGGACCCGTCGGCTCGCGCCTCAAACTGGCCCGGGGAGACCAGGGACGCGTAAGGGGGGCTGCTGCGTAGCCAATAGACCGTGCGGTCCCGGACGCTCCCTACCGCAGTGGCATCGGGCTCCGTGGGCTCCTTGTCTGAGAAAACGACGACGTACTTGGGCCTAGCCTCCAGCGTCCTCACGTCCTCCGAGCCGAACAGCCGGGGCCTCCAGGGCCAGGGCGTGGGGAGCTTCTTGATCTGGTGATCGTACAGGGGGAGGCTGACTCCGAAGGATCCGTCGGCCAACGCCACGGAGTAGATAGAGCTGTCTAGCCGCCGGAGGTAGCGAGCAATGTATTCGTGGTCCGGGAACCGCTTTGAGACGGCCACGAACCGCCCGTTCGCGGAGTAGATGTCGCCCCCGCTGGCAGCCATGGTCAGTCCGATCAGACCTACGGCGAAGGCTGCCACCACGGCAGAGGCGCCTAGCTGGCCACCACGCCTGCGCGCCTGTTCCCAGGCGGACCGCAGGAGCGCGTCGATGCCGAACCCGGCAGCGACTATCAGGAAGGGCGCGGTGGGCACCAGGGCGTTGGTGGAGCCGCGGATATTGTATAGCCAGGGGATCCATTCGTAGATGAAGCGGAAGGGAGAGTACTTGGCGGCAGCCCAGCACAGGTAGAAGAGGAACAGCACCACGACCAAGACGAGCTCTCTGCGGCGGCCGCCTCGCCAGGCGAGGGGCGCCGCAATCAACCCGGCGACCGGCACGAGACTGACGTAGGCGTAGTTATCGAGGACATTCATGCCGTGGGAAGGGTAGAAACCAGGGTCGCTAGTAAGGAAGTTCTGGAATGTGGCGAGAAGGTTGCGCGATCCCCCCAGGGATGGGTCGATATCCTTGAGCACGAAGGGGTAGCTCTCGATGAGGGGCAGCAGCTGCACGGCCGAGAAGCCCACTGCCCATAGGCCAGCGGCGACGCCCCTGCTGATGGCTCCGACGTTCACCCTGGGCGGACGCCCCGGTTCCCATTGCACCGAGTAGAACAGGCCCACGATCACGAGGCCCGGGATGGCGAAGATCACATGGTAGGGCATCCCTGAGAACACGAGCAGGGCGAAGCTCAGCCCTGCCAGCGGGGGCCACACCCTGCTGGGGGACCGCATGGCCTGGATAGTTAGGGCGAAGGTTAGAGGAATGAACGGCGCTATGATGCCCACGGCATAGTGCCCACCCCAGAAGTGGACGGCCAGCGGGCCGCTCATCGCGAAGAGAAGTGCGGACCACAGGCGAACCGGCCTGGAGAGCCCCACCACCGACGCCAGGCAGTACTGCCCAAAGCCCGCCAATAGGTACGCTACCACCATGGCTACCTTCGGCCCGTTCAGCGGCCCCCAAATGAGCCCTGGCACCGATGCGAAGGGGTTGAACAAATGACAGTAAGGCTCACCCAGGTACGGCACCCCTGTGGTCAAGAACGGATTCCAAAGCGGGAACTCCCCAAAGTCGCGAATGGAATGATAGGCGACGGCTATGGTGCCAGCGACGCTTTCGAACTCAGCGCCGACCGGAATGATCCCTTCATCGAATCGCAGGACCGTTCTGGAGAAGACGTACATCACCCCGCCGACGGCGGCTAGCTCCACGGGTGCCAACCAGTTCCAGCCGTCCCCGAGCGCCAGCCGCCCCAGGCGAGGCCCCCACCGAGGAGTCAGGAGGACGACGACAACAGCCCCGGAGATCGTGAGGCCGGCCAAGGCATCGCCAACGCCCAGCGTGAGAAGCTGGCAGACCCCAACGAGGCCAGCGCAGGCGGCCAGCCAGGGGAAGACCCAGCGCCAGCCACGCAACGCCAACGGAATCGAGCCGGCGATCCCGACGAGCAGGACGATTAGGGTCAGGCGCTCCATTGTTGCCCGGCGTTATTCGTCATACGCTCCGCCGCAATCACGTTTGCACCCAAGAGGTCCGCCTCCTCCCGGATGACCTCCGCCCTGCTCGGCCCAGTCCGAACACGGAAGGCCGGTTCAGGCTCCCGCCGGTTGCGCCCGGCTATTGCCGGCTGTATGTCCAAGGCCAACGAGCCAGATTATTCCTCATTGGGCAGCGCTAGTCAAAGCAGACCGAGCGCCAGTGCTGCACGCGGGTACCGGCCATGAGCCCGCGTTTGACATCGCTCCCTAGGCTGGTACAGAATCGTCCTGTCCCGAACTGGGTCGGGGTGAACCTCGGTGGGGAGGCGGAGCGGGATGCGCTGCCCTTCCTGTGGCCAGGAGAACCTTGACGACGCCCGGCTCTGCAAGCAGTGCGCGGCCGACCTTGGACCCATCTGTCGATCCTGCCAGACGCGAAACGACGTTGGCGCCCGCTACTGTCGCCAATGTCGACAGGCCCTAGACGCCGCCGAGCCGGCCGCAGCGCCCGCGCAGGCGTCGCGACGGGAGCCGTCCTCTGTCCCATCCAGTTCGTCTGCCCCGCGCCGCCAGCAGGTGCAGCGTTCTCAGGCGCGCATCGGAACCACTACCCTTCTGTTCACCGATCTCGAGCGCTCGACCGAGTTGCTCCAAATGCTCGGTGACGATGAGGCGCGCGTGCTATGGCGGACCCACTTCCGCCTCCTGCGCAATGCCGTGGCGGCCCGGGGCGGGCAAGAGGTGAAGAATCTGGGCGACGGACTCATGGTGGTCTTCGCCAGCGCCCTGGATGCCCTGGCCTGCGCCGTGGCGATGCAGCAGGCGGTGCTCCGCCACAATCAGCAGCACGAGGAGCGCCACCAACTGCAGGTGCGGATCGGCCTACACGTCGGGGAGCCGATCCGTGACGAAGAGGACTACTTCGGGACGCCAGTGGTCGTCGCCAAGCGACTGTGCGACTGCGCTCAAGGTGGGCAGATCGTCGCGTCAGACCTGGTCCGCCGCCTTGTTGGCTCCCGCGGCAGGTACACATTCCGCGACCTCGGACCGCTCTCGCTGAAGGGTATCGCTGAACCCTTTCCCGCCTGCGAAGTGGCCTGGGAAGCCGTCGCCGGAGCCATGGCCGCGCCGATCCCGCTGCCGCCATTGCTTGCGGGCCGTGAGCGGTCGACATTTGTCGGGCGCGAGCGGGAGCTGGCCCACTTGCGACAGCACTGGGCGAGTGTGCGGGCCGGCCAACGTGAGCTGGTCCTGCTGACAGGGGAGCCAGGGATCGGCAAGACGCGCCTCGCGGCTGAGTTTGCCCTCGCCGCCCATGCGGAGGGAGCGATTCTCCTATTCGGACACACCGACGAGGAAGCTGCACTCCCCTATCAGCCCTTTGTCGAGGCACTGCGTCACTACGTAGCGACGTGCCCACTCGACGAGCTGCGGGTGCAACTGGGAGCCACCGGAGCCGAGCTGACCAGGCTGGCACCAGAGCTGGCTCAGCGCCTGCCCGATCTGCCCGTGCTGCCGCCGGCCGGATCAGATGGCGAGCGCTACCGCCTCTTCGACGCCTTCACGGCATTGCTGGCAGAGGCTTCCCGGGCCTGTCCCATCATCTTGGTGCTCGACGACTTGTACTGGGCAGATAAGCCGACACTCCTGCTGCTGAAGCACATCGTCCGCGCGCCAGAGCGTTCACCGCTGCTCATCCTGGGCGCTTACCGGGAGACGGAGCTGGCGCGGACGCATCCCCTTTCGAAGGCGCTCGCCGACCTCCGTCGCGACGGTGCCCTCCAGCGGGTTTCCCTCAAGGGCCTCGACGAACGGGACGTCGGCGCTCTGATCCGCGCCTGGGCCGGCCAGGAAGCACCGCCGGCCTTGGTTCGCGCTGTCCACGAGCACACGGAGGGCAACCCGTTCTTCATCGAAGAGGTTCTACGCCACCTGGCGGAGACCGGTGCCATCTACCAGCGCGACGGCCGCTGGGTGACCGATCTAACCATCGCCCAAATGGGGATCCCGGAAGGGGTCAAAGAGGTCATCGGCCGCCGGCTCTCGCGGCTCTCGGAGGATTGCAACAGCGTTCTCACCGTCGCCTCCGTCATCGGCCGCGAGTTCGACCTGGCGGCTGTGGAGCGGGCGAGCGACCTCTCAGGCGACCGGCTGCTGGACCTGCTAGAGGAAGCGGTGGCAGCCCGCGTCGTTGCGGAGGTGCCTCACATCGTCGGCCGCTACAGCTTCTCCCATGCTCTCATCCACGAGACCCTATACGACGAGCTGACCACCACCCGTCGCGTGCGCCTCCACGGACAGACCCTCCAGTACGCCGACAGCAATGGGGTGAAGCTCGCCTATGAGGTGCTTGGCGGCTCGGGCCCCTACCTGATCGCCGTGGGGCTCAGCAACTGCCCCGCCGTTCGCACCCGGAACAGGATCGCCGCGAGACGCTGGGATCGCATCGCCCGCGTCTGCCGGGTGATCCTCTATGACCGCCGCGGTGTCGGCTTCTCTGCCGCCCCAGAGCGGGGCTACGGCTTGCTCGCCAGCGTGGAGGATCTGCGCGCCGTCCTGGACGCTGTCGGGGTGGAACGCGCTGTCCTCTGGGGTGCTACTGACGGCGGTCCTCTGGCCATCGCCTTTGCCGTCCAGCATCCCGATCGAGTGGCGGGGCTGATCCTCGCAGGCACTAGCCCGAAGCTCATCAACTCGGAGGATTTCGAGCTTGGCATCAATCCCGCCGCTCTGGAGTCCTTCCTTCGCACCGGCGCCTCTGACCGCCGGAGCGCTCTCGTTCAGCTGGCGCAGGCCAGAGCGATGGTGTATTCCGGTGAGGCCATCAGTGAAGCCATGAGCCGGGTGCCCGCACGGGTCTGGTCCAAGATCGTGGGCGCCATTGGGGTCGCAGACGCCCGGTCGCTTCTGGAACAGGTACGGGCTCCCACCCTGATCGTCCACAACCCGGACAACAACTACATCCCTGTAGGCGCCGCCCATTACCTCCACGACCATACGCCGGGTAGCAGGCTCGAAATATCGGAGGAGTATGGGAGAGAGGCCTTCGGCGAGACCTTGTATGGGAAGCTGACAGCGTTCATCAAGGAGGTGACCGCCAGCAGCCCGCCCCAGCCTTAGGGCTCACCGGAGCTTTTTCTTGGCTGGCACCGCGCCCTGGCACGTGCCGGGCGGGGCAACGGAAGGGAGGAAGTATCGTGCCGGACATCACCGCCATAGCGAAGTTCCTGGAATCAGTCAGGACGGGCGAGACAGACACCACCAAGGCGCTGGACAACCTCTTCAAGGATGTGGCCAGCAGGCGGCAGGCCCTCAGGGCACACGCGAATATGGCCTACCTGCGAACCCCGCACTCTCTGGACCGCAATCCTCCGCAGAACGTTGCCGCCGGATGGTGGCGAGCACATCTGTCGACGCTCCAGCCACTGGAACTCGCGCACATAGACGCGTGGCCAGACAAGCTGAAGGAGAATGTCCGGGACAAGATCGTCCATGCCATTGACAACGGTCGTGGCATCAAGTTCTTGTGGGAACTGTGCCACGGCAACGTTGAAGACACGGACATCAAGGACCCCGGCCCACCGCAGCGCATCACCGTCACCTTCCGCAGCCCGCGGAGCAAAATGACGGTGGCCGCGAATAGTGTGTCGATCACCGTGTAGCGTCCCGCATCGCGGCCAAGGGGGAGGGCGGGGGAGACCCTGGCCTCGGACGTGATGCGCCAGGTCGTGACTGGCGAGCCTTTCGTGTTCGCCGACCAGGACGAGACGGCGCTGCGCGGCTTTGAGGACGCGGTGCGGCTGTACGAGGTGAGGCGGCGCGAGCAAGGCTATCGGCTAGGACAGGAGAGGTGCTGCTAGTGTAGTGAATCAGAAATCGGCAGCCAAATGTCATTCTGAGCGTCAGCGAAGAATCCGTGATGGCAGGCGCGGTCCCACGGATGCTTCACTTCGTTCAGCATGACAAAGACAAAGCATTGAATGTGTCAGCGGATCTCTGACTCAGGACACCAGGAGGACACTGTGGCAACCTTTGATTCAGACGGTGTAACCATTCACTACGAGGTCTTTGGCGCCGGGTCGCCCATCATGCTGGTGCACGGGTTTGCCAGCAGCCTTCAGGACAACTGGGTACTGACGGGATGGACAAAACGGTTGGTGTCCGCAGGCCGCCGCGTCGTGGCTCTGGACTGTCGCGGCCATGGGGAGAGCGCTAAGCCGTATGATCCGGCCGCGTACGCGGGCGAGACCATGGCTGCCGATGTGATCGGGCTGATGGACCACGTGGGCATCCCTCGCGCCGACCTCATGGGCTATTCGATGGGAGGGGGCATAGCCCTGGAACTCATCATGCGCTACCCGCAGCGGTTCCGCCGCGCTGTGCTGGGTGGCGTGGGAGCCGTCTCGCGGGGAGCGACGGAATCATCGGCCATCGCCAGCGCCCTCTCGACCGATGACCCCTCCACCATATCCAACGCCGTCGCCCAGAACTTCCGCCAGTTCGCAGAGCAGCGCGGCAACGACCTCAAAGCGCTGGCCGCCTGCATCCAGCGGGGGCGGATCCGGCCAGAACCGGAGTCCCTGACTGCGATCGATATGCCCGTCCTGGTGGTGGTCGGCGAGAAGGATGATCTGGTGGGCAGAGGGGACACGCTGTCGGCTGCCATCCCTGGCGCCCGTTTGGTCACTGTTCCCGACCGTGATCACCTTACGGTCGTGCCTGACAGCCGCTACAAAGAGGCTGTTCTGAGTTTCCTGGCGGAAGGGCCCGCCGAATGAGGCGCGGGAGGGCAAGCGATCGGCCTGCCGCGGCCAAGGTCCTCCCCTGGCTCCATTCCCGTCCGAGGGACACTCGGGTCAGTTCCGTCTCGGAGGCTTCGGGGGGCCACAACCACCTCCCATGAACCCCTAGCTACGCTCAGTGCATCAGTGCTATTATCCGCTAGATACCCGCGTCTACTGAGTGAAGCTACGGCTGCGGGTGACTGGGGTCGCCAGCAGACGCCTAGACGCGAACGAGCGGGGCAATCCCGATGAGAACCTATATCCTCCGTCGTCTCCTCATCGGCGTCTTCATCCTCGCCCTCATATCGGTGGGCGTGTTCTGGCTCCTACGCCTGGGGCCCGGCGATATCGCCCAGATAGCCCTGGGCCAGGGCGCCTCTCAGGAGCAGGTGGATGAGATGCGGGACCACCTGGGCCTGAACGAGGCCATCCATGTGCAGTACCTGAGGTGGATGAGGCAGGTTCTCTCCGGCGACCTGGGCGAGTCCGCCGTCAGTGGAACGTCTGTTACCAGCGAGATCACGTCCCGGCTGCCCGTCACCGGCGAACTCCTGATCATCACCCTGCTGGTGACGGTAACTATCGGCATACCGGCGGGCATCGTCTCGGCTCTCCACCGGAACTCCCTGACGGACTACGTCACGCGGGTGGCGGCAACCATTGGCCTCTCGGTGCCGATCTTCTGGGTAGCCACGCTGGTGATCATCCTACCCAACCAGTGGTGGGGGTACTCGCCGCCGCTGGGGCGCACGGTGGGGTTCTTCGACGACCCCGTGGGAAACCTGCGGCAGTTCGTGCCGCCGGCCATAATCCTTGGCGCTGCCTCCGCCTCAGGCATCATGCGGCTGACACGCTCAGCCCTGCTGGAGGTGCTGCGGCAGGACTACGTCCGCACGGCCAGGTCGAAGGGCCTGAGGGAGCGCATCGTGATCGGGCGCCACGCCCTGCGCAACTCCCTGATACCCGTGGTGACGGTGCTGGGCCTTCAGATTGCGGCGCTCCTGGGCGGGACGGTCATCATCGAGCAGATCTTCACCCTGCGAGGGCTAGGGAACTACATCTTCCAGTCCATCGTCATCAAGGACTTCGCCGTGGTGCAGACGATGGCGCTGTACATCGCGGCGATCGTCGTGCTTATGAACCTGACCGTGGATATCGTGTATGCGTGGCTAGACCCGCGCATTCGGTACGGGTAAGGAGAGCAGAGGCTGGTGACGGCGCGCCAAGAGGCTCTGGAGGAAGCGCAAGTCGTTGGTCGACCCCCACGCGGGATGGGCAGCCGGTTCCTCTTCCTCATCCTGCGCAACCCCCTTGGGCTCATGGGGCTGCTACTCATCCTCGTGCTCATCGTCGTGGGCAGCCTGGCGCCATTCATAGCGCCCTTTAGGGAGAACGAGTTCGCGGGTATCCCCTTCCAGGGGCCGACCTGGGGTCATCCCTTCGGCACGGACCACCTCGGCCGCGACATCATGAGCCGGGTCATCTTCGGGGCGCGCATCTCGCTGGCAGTGGGCTTCATTTCCGTGATCGGAGGCACGGCCACTGGGACGACCATCGGTATCGTGTCGGGCTACTTCGGGGGCTGGGCGGACAACCTCATCCAGCGGGTCGGAGACACAGCCATGGCCTTTCCGGGACTCATCCTTCTGATGATCATCATCTCGGTGCTGGGGCCATCCATCCAAAACGTCATCATCGTCATCGGCATCGGCATAATCCCTGGCGTATCGCGGGTGATCCGCAGCGCCGTGCTCTCGGAGAAGCAGAACCAGTACATCGAGGCGGCGCGGGCCGCAGGGGCCTCGCCGCTGCGGGTCCTCTTCCGCCACGTTGCACCCAACGTTGCGCCCCTGTCGATCGTTATCGCCACCACACTGCTGGCGGGCGCGATCCTGGCCGAGGCCGGACTGAGCTTCCTCGGGCTGGGCGTGCCGCCGCCGAACCCTTCCTGGGGGGCAGACGTGAACCTGGCACGCAATTCCTTCCCCATCCACATCTGGTGGGCGTTCTTCCCAGGGCTGGCCATCGCGCTCACGGTGCTGGGGTTCAATTTCCTGGGCGACGCCCTGCGCGACATTCTGGACCCCCGCCTGAGGGGGGCGACAAGATAGGCAGGACGCGATAGAGAGGGAGGCCTATGACCATGCTGGAGAGAAGCTACTGGCAGCGAGCGACCAAGCGACGCTGGGCAAGGCGGACGTTCCTCAAAGGGACCGGAGCGCTCGCCGCGGGTGCGGTGGGGGCTTCCCTTGTCGGCTGCGGCGGAGGCGAGGAAGAGACGGGCGCACCGCAGACGCCACAGGCCACACCTCCTGCCGCCGAGGAGACGCCGCGCCCAGGCCATAGGCTGCAGGCCGTCAGCGAGGCGAACTTCATCTCAATCGACCCCCACGTCACGGTAGGCGCCGGCGTAGTCATAGTCGCCTGGGTCTACACCTGCCTCTTCCGCTACTCTGGCACCCTACCAGAGATCATTCTCTGGGACACAGCGGAGGACGACGGGATGGAGCGGCCGGACGAGGTCACGTACAGGTTCTCCCTTCGCAGGGGGGTAAGGACGCCCCCGGGCGATCCCCTGCTGCCGGAGGTCGAGATCACCTCGGAGGATGTCATCGCCTCGATGGAGCGGGTCAGGGACCTGCCTGGTTCCACGCAGGGGGTCTTCATGAGGCGGAGAGTAGACAGCTTTCAGGCCCCCGACCCGTGGACCGTGGTGGTCAAGACCAAGGAGCCGAACGCCTGGACGCTGGACTCCCTGGGCTCGAGCGCAGGGGGCTGTATCATCCCCAAGAAGCTCATCGAGGCCGGGACGGACCTGCGTACGCAGGGCGCCGGGGCCGGACCCTTCTTCCTGGAGCAGTACCGGGATGGGGAGATCGCTTCGGTCACCCGCAACGTCAACTTCTGGGCAGCCCCCAGGCCCTGGATCGATGGTATCGACCTGCGCATCATCATGGACCGGGCGGCGCGGCGGACGGCTTTCCTCTCGCAGCAGACCGACCTGTACGACGCACAGACCATCCGCGAGGCCGAGGAGATCAAGCGCTTGGATGACCGGATCGTGGTCACGCCGGAGCCCAGCCTGTTCACCACCTCTCCGGGCATGCGGGCGGACCGGGAGCCGTTCAACGATGACCGCGTGCGACGGGCGATAGCCCGCGGCCTCAACCGCCAGGAGTTCATCGACAAGCTCGACTTCGGCGAGGGCAAGCCCAACGGCCCTGTGACCTGGAGCCTGGACTTCTGGGCCCTGGACCAAGAGGAGCTAAAGCGGCTGCAACCCTACGACCCCGAGGAGGCGAGGAGCCTCCTCCAAGCTGCGGGCTACGGCGACGGGCTGAAGCTACCTACGGTGTACCCGGAGGGGCAGTGGACAAGCGACCACGCCACCATCCTGCTCGAGCAGATGAGGGCAATCGGCGTTGAGCTCGAACTCCAGCCTCTTCCCCTCACCGCCTGGTACTTCGACCGATACCAGAAGGGCAACTTCACCTTCACGGTTGCGGCAAACCTACCCTACGAAAGCCCCAGTACGTTTCTCAACTTCCTCCACAGCGACGGCGTGCAGGGGGACGGCAACTGGCACGGCTTCTCGGACCCGGAGGTTGACGCTGCCATCGACCAGGTGAGCCGGACGCTGGACCTGGACGAGCGCGCAGAGCTGGTGAGGGAGGCGCAGCGGCTCATTATCTCCAAGGACCCGCCCATGCTGCACGTCTACAGCGGCTACGGCTACGGCGCCCGTTGGGACTATGTAAGGGGGACCAAGCCGGAGATGCGCTCGCTGGCCCTCTACAACAGGGACTTCTGGCTGGACAAGTAGGGCCGCCGGGTGCGGGCAAGGCTACAGGCGCAACGGATACTCCCGCACAGCCCCATCCTCGATGCACAGCACCTGGGAGGCGAAGCTCTCGACGAAGTAGCGGTCGTGGGTCACTATCAGGACCGTCCCCTCGAAGGTGCCCAGCACTTCCTCGAAGGCCTCGCGGGAGGGGATATCAAGGTGGTTGGTCGGCTCATCGAGGAGCAGCAGGTTGACCCCTTGCAGCGCCAGCCTCGCCAGCGCCAGTCGCGCCCGCTGGCCGTAGCTCAATCGGGCCGCCGGTGTGTGAACGTCTGCGGCGGTGAAGAGGTAGTGGTTCAGGAACCGTCGAAGCGTACCCTCGTCCATCGCGGCCACCGGCCGCAGCGTCTCGATGGCGTTGAGCGACGGGTCTAGGTCTTCCTGGCCCTGCTCAAGCAATCCGACTCGGACGCCGGCGCCCAGCCGTACTTCGCCAGACGCCGTCTCCAGCACTCCTGCGATAGCGCGCAAGAGAGTGGTCTTCCCGCTCCCGTTTGGACCCATGAGCGCTGCCCGCTCCCCGTAGCGCAGCCCGAAGCTCACGTCTCGAAGGACGACACGGCCGCCCACCCGGAGACACACTCCTTCCGCGGACAGCACCCGGTCCCCCGAACGGGCCGCCCCCGCGAAGCCGGGACGCAGTCGCATCTCGCGCTCTGGCCGCTCCACCCGCTTCTCGGAGGCCAGCGAGCGCTCCAGGCGCCGCTCAACCACCTTCGCCTGCCTGGCTATTCGCGCTGCCCTCTTTCGATAGTAGAAGTGGGTGGTCTCTCCCTCAATCCGCAGCGCGCGCTGCTTCAGGCGGCGGATCTGCTCCTTGATCCGCCGCGTCTGCCTCTCCTGCCGGCCGTAGGCCGCCCTCTGCTGCTCCAGCTCTCGCTCCTTCGTCTCCAGGAAGGCGGTGTACGGGCCGCCAAAGTGGCGCCAGCGCCCGTCGTCAGGCGACAGCTCCAGGACCGACGTGGGAATGGTCGCCAGGAGCGCCCGATCGTGGGTGACCAGAACCAGGGCGCTCCTAGACTCGGCGAGCCAGGCCTCGAGGTCTTCGATGCCCTCAAGGTCCAGGTGATTGGTGGGCTCGTCCAGCAGCAGCACGTCGGGGCGCCTGGCCAGGACCAGTGCCAGCCCCAGTCGCGTCTTCTCGCCGCCGCTGAGGGAGGCCACCGGCCGGCCGTAGTCCAGCGAACCCAGGCCCCACTCCTGCAACAGCGGTCCGATGCCGCCTTCCACCGCTTCCACCAGGGCGGCGAGTTCACCAAGCGCCGACTCGTACGCCTCGGCCAGGGATGTCGGATGGCGCTCCTCCCGGGCGAGCTGGTCGGCCAGCCGCGCCACCTCCTGCTCTAGAGCCCGCCGCCGAGCCAGCTCCGGGATAGCGCTTTCGACGGTGAGGTTGGGCTGCTCAGCGTAACCCTGCGGTAGGTACCCCACCTGCATTGAGGGCGGTGATCGCGTGACCCGGCCGCCGTCGGGCTTATCGACGCCGGCCAGGATTCGGAGCAGGGTGCTCTTGCCGGCCCCATTCGGGCCCAGGAGGGCCAGCCGCTCGCCAGCGTTGACCACGAAGGACACGCCCCGCAGCACCTGCTTGTCGCCGTAGGACTTGCTGATGTTGCGAACCTGTAGCATGAGACACCTCGACACACAAGAAAAACGCCACGAGCGGCACTCGTGGCTTCGGGGCTCATGGCAGTCGGACCCGGTGACTACGCTGCTTGTTGGTGGGTCAATAACCGCGGGCGCGGAACGCCTGGACGGAACCCATGCTCGACCGGCTTCCGTCCGCTCCGCTTCTCAGGCCCCCGATTACTGGCGCATCTCCTCCTTGTCCTTCGCTGAGGTGCCTCAATCATACCACAATCTACGGAGTGCCTCTCCTGAGACGCCCGGGCACGTCTCTGGATGCCGGAGACGCAGCATTGGGTCACGGGATGAGGTCTTGGTCCCCCCATCGTTGGCCCCTACCCGGCCGAAGGTCTATGATACGGCACGAGGGGAAAGATCACCGTTCACATTCCTTGATCTCTCCGGAGGACGGCCGGGCGTGGCACTCGACAGGGGCATGGTCATCGTGGCGCACACGGATGACGCCGAGTTCATGGCCGCCGGCACCGTCGCCCTCTGGAGCCGGGAGGGGACCGAGGTCACCTACGTCATCGTGACCAACGGCGACAAGGGGTCCGATGACCCGAGCATGAGCGGCGAGCAGCTCGCCGCCATCCGCCAGTCCGAGCAGCGGCGGGCAGCCTCCAGCCTGGGGGTCAAGGAGGTGCTCTTCCTGGGCTACGAGGACAGCATGCTCCAGCCCACCCTCGATCTGCGCCGCGACCTCGTCCGGGTGATCCGGGCCTACCGTCCGCACACGGTAATCACCTTTGACCCAACTACGCGCTTCATCACAGACAACTACCCTAACCACCCCGACCACCGCGCTACCGGAGATGCGGCGGTGGATGCGGTGTTCCCCTCCGCCCGAGACCGCCTGACCTTCCCAGAGCTGCTCGACGAGGGCCTGCAGCCTCACAAGGTCAGGGAGCTCTGGCTGGGCGCGAGCATGTCACCCAACCATTGGGTGGACATCGAGCCCGTTCTGGAGCAGAAGATCGAAGCCCTGCGCAAGCATGAGAGCCAGGTCAGCAAGTTCCCTGTGGACGAGTTCATTCCTCGGATGGCGCGGGCGGAAGCCGAGGGCAGCCCCCATGCGCTCGCCGAGAGCTTCCGCCGACTGGTGTTGGAGTAGGGCCGCCAGCCTGATGGCCCGGACGCCACAGCCAGAGCCCGCGAGGAACGGGCCCCCCGACGGCAGCGACGGGCGCTGGCCCCAAGCCAGGCCCGGTCCGTTCTTTGTGACCACCCGAAAAGGGGCCGAACGGCCCGCAAAGCGCCGACGACATGCTCTTTCCGAGCAACCGCGCCGAGCCCACAATGGGCTAACTATCGGGACCGTCGGGGCGCCTGCTTCGACGGGGTATGGCCTCGCTTGGACACTGACCGCCAACTCGTCTCAGGCCCAGACGGCCCGGCAAGGGCTCTGAGGAGTCCCACAGGAAGGAGGAGGAAGCCATGCCTTGGGAAGACGTAGTAGCCGTCTTCCGTCCGAAAACCGCCCACATGGGCGTAATGAGGGTGGACCCGGAGAAGTGTACCCGACCTCGCGGCTCTCGCTGTCAGTTGTGCTTTGACAACTGCCCTTTCAGAGCCTGGGAGCTGGTGGCAGGGGAGATCCCTCGGCAGAAAGAGGTGTGGGAGTGCTTTAGCTGCTACAACTGCACGGTGGCCTGCCCGCGAGGCGCTGTCTCCATAGTCGAATCCTACCGCGTGGATGATGGTTTCTGGGCCACCGAGCCTCATCCCCTGCCAGCCAAGTTGCCCCTTGAGCCCCGGGACGCCGAGGGGAATCCTGACAAGTGGAACGCCATAGAGCGGGCGGTCTTCTACCGTCGCAGCGTCCGCAACTACAAGGACAAGCCGGTGCCAGAGCCTCTTGTCAGGAGGGTTCTGGAGGCGGGCCGGTTCGCCCCCAGCGCCGGGAACTGCCAGCCCTGGAAGTTCATCGTCGTCACGGACAAGGCCCTCATCAACGAGATGAATGAGGCCATCTACAACGTGCTGAACGGTATGTACAACCTGTACATGAACGACGAACTGGTGAAGAGCCTTGTCCCTATGTATGAGGCCGGCGGCAACGCGGGGACGTTCGATCCCCGCATCGCATTGGGTGGTCTGGGAGCCATCTCCCGAGGTTGGCCCGCTCTCCTAGCCGCACCTGCCGTGATCCTGATACTGGGCGACCAGCGCGCCATCAGCGGCCCCCAGATCAATGTGGGCATCTGCGGACAGAACATGACCCTGGTGGCCAACTCTCTGGGCATCAGGTCCTGCTGGGTGGGATTCAGCCAGGTGATCAACATGGTGCCGCCCCTCAAGGAGAAGCTGGGGATCGCGGATCCGTGGCTAGTCAATTCCGCGATGGTTCTGGGATACCCGAGGTTCAAGCAGGACGGCGTTGTGGCCCGGGAGTACCGGCCCGTCACCTGGTTCCGCGAGGGGTCCAGCGGCCCTGAGGTCGAGGAGTAGGCAGGGAGCCAGCGGCAGGCCGGTTGCCGTTCCCGGACCACGCCTCTAGGCGGACCGACGCGGCCCGCATGGGCAGGTAATTCGGGGCCAAGCGCAGGCCGCGGCAGTTTCTTGCGCGGTGGCCTATGGCAGGCCCGCGCTCATCCTGGTGACCTCGTATACTGCACTCCAGTCCTTGGCGCCCATCCCGTTGGCGATGGCAGTGAGGAACTTCTCCCTGATGATGCCAGCATAGGGGAGCGCCACACGCGTGTCGGTCGAGGCCTGGAGCATCAGTTGCACGTCCTTGAGCCCCGACACCAGGTCAAAGCCCACGTCGTCGAAGTCCCTCGTGCGGATTCTCTCGGCGTACTCCTTGAGAGCGGGCGGGGCGAACATGGCCCCCATCATCTGATTCAGTAGCTGGACGTCGATCCCGCTCTTCTCACCGAAAGCGTATACCTGCCCCATGAGCTCAATGATCGAGACACCCATGTAGTTCAGCGCCAGCTTCAGGCTGTTGGCGACCCTATGCTCGGTCCCCACATTGGTGACGCCCAGGGTGTAGGCCTCGAACAGGCGCGCGCACCGGACGATGACCTCCGGGTCGCCGGCTACTACGGTCAGCAACTGGCCGCCCTCGGCGACATTCGGCCGGCCCACGACCGGGGCGGCCACGTAGTGGCTGCCGTGCGCCGCGTGCAGCTCGGCCAGTCGCGTGGCACAGGCGGGAGAGACGGTGGTCGTGCCGACGTGAATCGCACCCTGCCTTAGACCGGCCAGCAGGCCGTTCTCGCCGCTGACATTGTCGAGCACCGACGCGTCGTCCATGAGGCACGTCAGGACCGCGTCGGCGCCAGCGGCGGCCTCCTTGGGCGAACCGGCACCAGCGGCGCCCTCGTCGACAAGAGGCTTCATCTTCGACGGCGTCCGGTTGTACACGGTCAACTCGAAGCCGGCCCTCAGGATGTTGCGGGCGATTCCGGTGCCCATCCGGCCCAGACCAATGAAACCTACCCTGCGGATCTCCTCTGACACGGCTATTGCCTCCCATCTCGTGTGCCTGCCGTCACGGGCTTCCTGTCGCTGAGCGTGCAAACCAACTCGGATCGGTTCCTGCTAGTGCTCCCGTAGGTCGCTCCTGCTGCCGCCCTTGCGCTCGTACACCACCCGGCCGCCCAGGATCGTGAGGTCGACCTGGGCGGTCAGGATGTCCATGGGGTCAGTCAGGGCGAAAAGGTCCCGCGAGATGACGGTCACGTCGCCCAGCTTCCCGAGGCTGAGGGAGCCCAGCAACGCCTCCTGGCCCGTCGCGTAGGCTGGGCCCAGCGTGTAGGCCTTCACCGCCTCCTCCACCGAGAGGCGTTGCTCAGGGTACCAGCCGCCCGGCGGCTGGCCGTCGGCCCGGCAGCGGGTCACGGCGGCGTGAATCCCCGCGATGACGTCCATCGTCTCCACCGGGCAGTCCGAGCCGAAGGCCAGGCAAGCTCCGCTGTCCAGCAGGCTTCGGAAGGCATAGGCGCCTGCGCTGCGCGCTCCCCAGAGCTGGTCTGCTTTGTGCATGTCGGAGGTGGCATGGATGGGCTGCATAGAGGCTACGACACCCAGGGCAGCGAACCGGGGGATATCGCTGGCATGGAGGAGCTGGCAGTGCTCGATGCGCCGGCGTAGCGACCGGTCGTGCGCCTGCGTCCTTTCGTAGACGTCCAGGACCTCCCGATTGGCGCGGTCGCCGATAGCGTGGATGGCAGTCGCGAGGCCAGCGTCTAGGGATCTTCGCACCAGGACGCCCAGCTCCTCGGCGGGCGTCACCGCCACGCCGTAGTTGTTCGGCTGGCCTTCCAGCGGCTCCAGCATGAGGGCAGTTTGTGAGCCGAGGGCCCCATCGGCGATGATCTTGGCACCCCCAATGCTGAGAAGCTCGTCGCCGTCGCCCGTGCGCAGGCGCTCGGCGATGAAGTCGTCGAGGCGCTGCCGCTCCAGGTAGACGCGCACCCGCAGGCCGAGCTCCCCCCGTTCTTGCAGCTTCCGGAGGGCGGCCAGGGTGCGCCGTCCCACCCCCATGTCATGGGCAGAGGTCACGCCCAGGCTCCGAGCATAGCGGATGGCCTCCCTCAGAGCCTCCAGCCGCTCGCTGTCGGCCAGTTCAGGCAGGGCGACTAGGACTAGCCGTCCGGCGGTCTCATATAGGATGCCGGTGGGCTCGCCGGTCTCGGGGTCACGCTCGATCTTGCCGCCGGTGGGGTTCGGCGTGTCGGCGTCTATGCCTGCCAGGGCCAGCGCCTGCGCATTTACCCAGGTAGCGTGCCCACTCGTGTGCGCCAGGATCACCGGGTTCTGGGGAGCGACCTGATCCAGTGAGCGCCGGTTGGGGAACGACGGGTCGGCCCATTCGTTCTGGTCCCAGCCGTGGCCACGCACCCACTGGCCAGGCGGTGTACCTTCGGCTCGCTCCCCAACGCGGGCCACCGCCTCTTCCAGACTGCGAGCGCCCCGTAGGTTGACGACCTGGCGGCTGATGCCGAGGTTGAGAAGGTGGACGTGGGCGTCGCAGAAGCCAGAAACAGCGAGACGCCCGTGAAGATCTATGGAGGGCATGCCTGAGCCCGCAGCTCCCTCCACATCCGCATTGGAGCCCACGAAGGCAACGCGCCCCTGGCGGATGACCATCGCCTCCGCCCAGGGTCGCGCCGGGTCGCAGGTGAGAATACGTCCGTGATGGAGTACGAGGTTGTCGTTCACGTCAGTCCTCCGCCCCCGAGTCCTGTCGAGTGTCAATATTCCATCCGCCTCCTCCCCCGTCAAGCAGCCAGCCGCTCCAGTCCCTACCGCTGGACCGCCCCAAGGACATGACACCTGAGGGCTGGCTTGGCTAGCTCAGCGCACGAACGCCGCAGAGACGGACCGATCTCCCGCAGCCGGTACGTTTCCCTGCTGCTCACCGCGCAGGTCAAGGCCTGGTATGATATGCCCCGGCCGCTGGAGACCCGGAGAAAGCCGCCAAGCGGCGTCGCCGCAAAGGGAGGAGGAATCAATGGACAGCCGCATGTTCCTGCTGGAGGAGATGGCCTGGCCGGAGGCGCAGGAGGCGCTCAAGTCGGCGCGACTGGGCCTGGTACCCGTAGGCTCGCTGGAGCAACACGGCCCTCACTTGGGCATGGCCTCCGATGCGGCGCAGTCCTACGAGTTCGCCAAGAGGGTGGCTGAAGCGGTCCATCCCAAGGCCATCATGACCGCAGCCGTCGCCTTCGGGGTGTCTGCGCACCACATGGCCTTTCCCGGCACCGTTTCTATCCGGCCGCAGACCCTGATCGCCCTGCTCGAGGACATCGGCACAAGCCTGAACCGGCACGGCGTTACGCACGTGCTCTTCGTCAACGGGCATGGGGGCAATCGGGACGCTCTGGGCGTGGCGACGGAACGGTTGCGCTTTGAGCACGGAATCAAGGCCGCGCACTGCCTCTGGCCGATGCTAGGCTGGGCCGAGGGCATGCAGGCGGCCTCGTCCAAGCGGGTGGGGCACTCCTGCGAGCTGGAGGTATCGATGGCCATGCATCTGAGCCCACGGCTCGTCAAGGCCGACCGGCTGAGCGAGGGCGAGTTCATCGACGCTCCCCTGCGGCACACCGGCCCATTCGGGGTCGCGGTGCCACGCGGCTTCCACGAGATCACCGCCAACGGGGCCTTCGAGGGGGCCCCCAAGGCCCGCCCCGAGCTGGGGGCCATAATCGCCGAAGCCGCCCTCGGCAGGATCGTGGAGTTCATCGACGACTTCCTTCGCGAGTAGAGGGACGAGGGTCGCAGGGGCAGATCACCCGTCGGCGGCGCGGCCTCGCCGCCCGTGCGAGGCCACGGTTGCTCAGCCGGTGCTCTCCTGAGCGAGAGCCGCCCGCAGCTGCTCCAGAGTGATGTTGGCGCCGGTGAGGACTAGCACCACCGTCTTGCCGCCCAACCGCGACCGCATCTTCAAGGCTGCGGCCAGAGGTGCGGCGCCGGCCGGCTCCGCCAGCATGTGGGCGTCGTCCAGCAGCATGACGATGGCCTGCCGCATCTCCTCCTCGCTCACCAGCACGATGTCGTCGATCCGGTCCTTGATGATCGAGAAGGGCAGCTCGAAAGCCACCCGGGTGGCCAGCCCCTCGGCGAAGGTGTCCGCGGACTCCGTCTCCCGCAGCTCGCCGGCCTTCCACGACAGGTAGACGCTGGGCGCCCGCTCCGCCTGCACCCCGATAACCTCGACGTCAGGCTTGATCGCTTTCGCCACGATGCAGTGGCCGGAGCAGCCGCTCCCGCCGCCGATGGGGTTGATGATGACATCCACGTCAGGCAAGTCTCCGATGATCTCCAGGCTCATGGTGCCCACCCCGGCGATCAGCAGCGGCTCGTTGGCAACGTGCACGTAGCGATAGCCCTGGCGCACCGCCTCCTCCTCCGCCCACACGCGGCACTCGTCGAAGTCCCTGCCGAATAGGTTGACCCGCGCGCCCAGGCGCTCCATGGCCCGCTGTTTGTACGGGTTACAGTTCTCGGGGGCGGCGATCACGGCAGGGACCCCGAACAGGCGGGCGGCGTAGGCGATAGACTGGCCGTGATTGCCCGTGGAGGGGGTGATGACGCCCCTGCGTCGCTCCTCCTCGCTCAGGGAGGAGACAAGGTTGATGCCGCCACGCACCTTGAACACACCGATGGGCTGCACGTTCTCGCACTTGAGGTAGGCTTTGCAGCCCAGCAGTTCGGAGAGGGAGTCCGAGGGTACCAGCGGCGTCGGTTGCAGGCACGGCGCGATGACACGTCGCGCGCGGTACACGTCCTCGAGGGTGGGGATACGCATGGCAAGTCCGGGACAGTCGCTGAGGGCGCACCCGTGGCGCGACTCCGCTTCTCGAAGCCTACTGGATGCCGGCGCGAGCGTCTACGGCCACGCAGGCTTCCCATCCGGTTGGATCGGCACAGCTTCGGAGCCTCTCGGAGCCGGATGGCTGCGGGCTTCAGCGGGACACGCGGGTACCAGTGGCACGTGCCAGCTAGGCTTCCCCGAAACGTTCTCTATTCCAGCGACGCCCCTCGTCCAGCATAGCCAGGTAGTTCTGCTTGGGGATGTAGTTGGCGGCCGTGTTGCCGGTGCCCAGGCAGTAGCCGGTGCCTCTGACACCGCAGACCTCCAAGATCTCACGGACACGGCCGCGCACCTGCTCCTCCGTGCCCCGACCGAGCAGGTCCATGTCCACGCCACCCAGGATCGCCGCCCGCTCGCCCCAGCGGCGGTAGGCCTCCTCTACCGGCATGATCTTGTCTTCGAAGGAGTGCTTGGCGTCGATGCCGACATCGTCGATGAGTTCGTCCATCAGCTTGTACATGTTCCCGCAGGAGTGGAAGACCAGCAGCTTCCCGGCCTGGTGGGTGATGTCGGTGATCTTCCTATAGTGGGGAAGGATGTGGCGACGGAGGACATCCGGCGAAACGAGTGTGCCACCAAAGAAACCGAGGTCATCGCTGAGAAATACCATGTCGACATTCTCAATGGCGGTGGCCTGGACGCAGGTGGCGGTAGCGAGGTCGCCCACGCGCTGGCAGATGGCCTCCACCAGGTCAGGCTGGTCATGGAGGGCGTAGGAGAAGGACTGTAGGCCCATCAGCCAGGTGGAGTGCTCGAAGATGCCGCCGTACATGAAGGCGGCGATCTTCATCCCCTCCGGCACGACGGCGTTGACGTACTCCAAGGCAGCGTGGCTCAGGTCTTCGGCCTTGGGCCAGGGGTAGGCCTCGAAGTCCGCCCAGCTCTGGATGGGGCCGCTGGCTTCGTCCTGCCAATAGCGCTGACCATCGGGCCAGTTCTGGGCGCTGGCGGTGTCGGCGGTGGCCATGAAGCTCCGCGAAAGGCTGAACCCCGTCACCATGAATACGTAGTCATAGCCCATCTCGCGGCAGAAGCGGACGTATATGTCGAGGGACTTCATCAGACCCGGGAGCTCATCCCCGGAGAGCTCCAGGGTAGGCTCCTCGATGTAGCGGTGCAGGTTTACAGGGAACTTCTCCTCCAGGACGACCTCGACCAGGCCTGGGTCGGCGAAGAGCTCGAAGAAGGGCACCGGGCCTGGCGGACCCTGGCGCAGGATGGTCCGGCGAAGGTTCTCAAAGTCGGGCTGGCGCTTCATGCCAAACCTCCATCCCGCAATCCGGAACCTCCTGTCATTGAGCGGTGTAGGTCTTGACCGACTGGTCGATGAAGTCCGCGAAGAGGGGGGCGATGGTCTGGTCGGCCAGTTCGTTAGGGTGCGCATCGTACTCGTCGGCCACGTAGTCGGCCTGGAGCGTGTTGGTGGACGGGTCGGCCAGCAGGTCGAAGAAGTTGAAGGTGAAGACGTTCGGGTGGCCGCTCAAGTATTCATCTGAGGCCAGCCAGTCGCTGAAGGCGCGCGCCCTGGCTGCGGTCTCGGGGTCGGTATTCGCGCTTACCTGCGGCGGTTGGGTGACAACGATGAAGATCTTGTTGGGATACTCATCCATGCGGTCGCGGATGGACAGGTAGTAGGTCTTGTACTCGGCCAACTGCTCGTCGCTCTGGATGTCGCTGACCGGGAAGCAGGACTTGAAAGCGATGACGTCGTACTGCATCAGTTGGCTGAAGGTGTTGTCGGGCGGGTCGTTCAACGGCTGGGCGAAGATGTTAGCGAACCCGTCAGGATTGGTGTTGTCATCAGGGACATCGAAGTTCTCACCGGTTGAGGTGCCGTCGGCGAGGACCAGCCCATCACCGTTGTAGCCGTGGTCATAGAACTCGTAGCCCAGATTGGTGAGGCTCTCCCGCACGCCGCCCCGTGCGATGAGGTCGGCGCCAACAGAGTGGTGCAGGAGGATGACGCGGCCGAACTCGGCCATCACAGGCGATTCCTCAGGAAGGACCTCGTCCTCCTCCGGTAGGGGAGCCTCCTCCTCCTCCTCCGGCAGGGGAGTAGGAGCGACTTCGGTAGCTGTGATCTCCGCTTCCTCCTCCTCTGGCAGGGGAGTAGCAGCGACTTCGGTGGTTATGATCTCCGCCTCCTCCTCCTCGCCGCCACAGGCGGTGGCGAGGAGCGCCAGGGCGGCCACAGCCAGGAGTAGGAACCAGAGAATCCTCTTGTTTCGCATGTCAGACCTCCTCTTGGACATCTCAGCGATGGGTGGCCACCAAGACCACACCGGGAGCCTACCACATTGGCGGCGTGCTATCCAGGACTTCCCACTCCAACCTGGTAGCCGCCAGGCCGTCACCGCTCACAACCGGGGGCGCGCCGCTTCCAGCTCTGCGCCGCGTCAGACTTCTGCTCTGCGCTGGGCAAGCGCCTGGCGGCGCCGCTCACGTTCCCAGCTCGATTTCCAGCACCATCTCCGACTGCGGCCGCCGGGGCGTGATCTCCGGCGCCTGCGCGGGGTAGCCCAGGGGCAGAAGGGCAACGGGCCGCAGGTTTCGATCCACGCCCAGTGCGGTTCGCACCTGGTCTTCGTGGAAGGCGCCCACCCAGCATGACCCGAGGCCGGCGTCACAGGCGGCGAGCTGCGCGTAGGCACAGGCGATGGTGGCGTCCTGGACTGCATACAGGGTCTCACCGCGCCTGCCGTACTTCACGCCCGACGCCAGGGCGTCGGCCAGGAACACGAGCACCACGGGAGCCTGTGCGACATGGCCCTGGTCCAGGGCGGCGCTGGCCAGCCTTCGGCGCACCGACCGCGCACGCACAAGAGCCACCTTGTACGCCTGAAGGTTCCCAGCGGAGGGCGCTCTCCCGGCTGCCTGCAGGATGCTCTCCAGCACCACGCGTTCCACCGCCCGCTCCTCAAAGGCCCGGACCGAGTGCCGCTCTTCGATTAGCTCAGCAAAGTCCATGACCCCGATCCTCCTTGCGAGCACCCCAGCCTCGGCAGGACCGCCGGCTCTCGTAGAGCTTCGTAAGCACACCGCCGGTGTCCCCAGGGCACACGAAGCTTCCCTTCGAGGCGAGCTGTGTGGCTCATAGGGATTCCGCGGGGCTGATGCCCGGTTCCCTCTCCGCCGGCAGAGGCAGTCGTTGCCAAACGAATCGGCCCAACGGCAGAAGTCAGAGAAGAGAAACCAGGATCTGCCTGGCGAATCCTCTCCTAATCGGCCGCGGTGGGTTCCCAGCCAGATTGCGACAGAAACGTCTGTGGCGCAACAGGACTCCATCTGCGTCTGAAGCTTTGACAGGCGAAGCTACCCAAACGAGCCCTAAGGTCGGCGCCACAATCCGATCTGCTCCGTGTCCGTCAAGTGACCGACGCCAGCGGACATGACCAGCAGATCGCGGCGCTTGCCCTCCCGGTCGAGCACGAAGCCGCGAAGCAGCGCCTCCTTCTCAAAGCCCAACCGCTCCAGCCTGGCCCGTGTCCTCTTTTGCTCTGTGGTCATGCGGGCTATCACCTTCTCGATACCCGCGGCTTTGGCAATGGCGAACACGTCGGAAGCTAGCTGGAGGCCGAGACCCAGCCCGCGGTAGTCGGCCCTCACAAGCACCCTGATTTCGCCCATGTGGCGCCCCCAGAACGTCTCGTGGAGCAATAGGCTACCGTAGGCCAGTAGCTCGTCATCCTTCTCCGCCAGGACGGTCACGGTGCGGCCACGCTCGATGTCCCGAACCCAGTCGTCCACGACCTCGGGGTCCGTGATGTCCTTACGCAGGAACAGAAGGTCGTCGGGCGCCAGAGAGCGGGCGAAATCCACCATGCGGTCCCGATCCGACTTCTCCATCAGACGCAGGGCGACTGTGCGGTCGTCGCCTACCTTTATCTCCCGCGGATACGATTCAAGGGCAGGTGTACTGGCCTCAGTCATTGGAGTTCCCTCCTCCTCCTAAGATTGCCTGCCTGACGACGGCCAACAATGGCATTGCCAGGGTTGGAACACACGCTAGGGATATCTCAGATTCACTCAGGTTTCCATCGCGCTGGCGTCACCTCGACCGCCTTGGGGACCTTCGGCCGCTCCGCACCAGAACGGGCACATCCGTGGACCGGTTCGGCTCGCCAACGCCTCGCTGAACCGCGATGGCGCACTGGACGGTCCTCTGCGCGCTTCCGAAGATGACGATGAACCCATCACCCTCCGACTTCACCTCGTTGCCCCCAACCCGCCGCAGAAGCTCGCGTCTTCGGGGTCCTGGCGGCCACAGGAAGGGCAGCACGTCCCACCCCGCCTCCCCACTCAAGCTAGCCCGACTCACCTCGGGACAGGCCGATTCTGTACCAGCCTCACGGCGATGTCAAACGCAACGTGGTTCGAGGACTGGGACGCGCCTAGGGGCCGGCGACACCAAGCAGACGAGCATGCCTGCCTATCGGGCACGCCAATGAACACGATCCAGGGGCAGCGTGCGTTCTCCCTGCCTTCACGCGGCCGCACAGGCAAAGGCTAGGGGTAGCCTCGACGACCGCCCTCCTCGTCAGAGCGGAATCCGGAGAAGCCCTACGGCGGGCCGCTGCAGCCCAGCGTCACCTCGGCCGACACCGCCATCACGTCCGCCATGGCGACAGCGTCGTCCGGCGGCCCAGCCTCCCACGACGGGCTGGGCGCCGACCGACGGCCCGTTGGCCGCCAGCACCACCATGAGGGCAAGCGCTACCGCTGCGATGGCCGACCGCTTCATGCTGCACCTCCGAAGAGACAATGAGCGGGGATGCGCCTATCCCTCTACTCTCCAAACGTGTATCAGGGACTTGTCCCCATCGGCCAGTGGTTCGAAAACATACAACAGACCGCGCTCCCGGTCAAAACCCGCGTCGCCTACGTGGTGCCATTGCCGGCCGGATTCGACGTGGTACAAGTACTGGTCGATTCGCAGTGTGGCGTAGGGCTGGGGCTCGTAGGGCGCCATTTCGCCCCTAGCCACGGCAGCCATGTCCGCCGGGTCATAGAAGATGATCTGCCCTTCGAAGCCGCTACTCCACCATCCTCTCCGGTCATTGGGAGGAGCAGGCACGGGAGGAAAAGGAGGCTCATCTGGCCACACCACGCCGTTGGCGAACCCGTACCAGCATTCTCCTGTGCCTTTCGTGCCGACAAAGACAACGGCGGACTTGGCGCCGGCTGTGAGCCAGGCCCCTCCGGACCATTCGTCGGAGTGGTGATAGTTGTCCATCGTGAACGCGTCACCGGCGGTCACGGGGGTGTACAGGAGCAGAGGGACAGCCGGGAGCGTAGTGCCCGGCGGAGGCGGATTGCCCTCGTTCCACGGCCCATAGGCGAAGATGGACGGGCCTCGCGCCCCCTGACCGCCATCGCGGAACCGGCCCGTGGCCAGGTACATCCCCGGCGTGTTGGCGTCCGCCCAACCCTGGGGGATGGCAAAGATGTAGTCCGTGGTGACGTAGTTCCAGTAATCCCCGATGCGCCACGGTCCGGCGGTCTGGGGGTTAGACAGGTCCAGTTCGCTCCAGCCGTGGGAGGGGTTGGTCTCGGTGTCCCCCATGTGCTGCGCCCAGCAGAAGTACAGCTTGTCCGTCATTTGCGCGCCCTGTGCTGGCAGGTATTCCAGGTCGGCCCGCGGGATCTCAAACTCGCCGAATAGGCCCCCTCGGATGTCGTGGAAATCCTGGAGGGTCGTAGCGGTGTTCAGGTCTTCCACGCTCTTGCCCGGGGAGATGACGGGAACGGGGATGCTTATCTCCGAGACATACTGGTTCCAGTCGTGCCCCGTCCCAAAGATGGAACCCGGGTACCCATCGGCAGGCCCGCCGGGATCGCCATGCGGGTAGTAGGTCATAGCAGCACCGCTGTATTCCCAGCCTATCTCCGGTGGTCCGTCCGGCAACCTGAACGCACCCAGATACACCAGGTCAGCCGGCTGGATGAGCTCTGCCGAACTGCCAGTGCCACCCGGAGCTCCCGATGAGGGCGTGGGCGCCGGAGCGGCCCCAGCGATGCACAGCCACACCGAGTCCAGGAAGTCGACTGCCAGCAGGTCGCTGGCCGCCGGAGGGGCGGTAGGGGAGTAGCCTTCCCAGATCCTCAGGGCAGAGTCGTAGCGCCACATGGCCTCCAGCGCCCCGGCAGGGGTCAGCGCCTGCGCGACGGTGTCGCTGGCCGTGCCGTCGGGAAAGGTGAGGGAGATGTTGTTGCAGCCTGGGTTGAGCTGCTCCGTGCCGCCGGGGTCCGGCAGGGCGATGCTCGCCACGGGCTGGGCGCCGACCGACGGCCCGTTGGCCGCCAGCACCACCATCAGGGCAAGCGCTACCGCTGCGATACCAAGCCGTTTCATGCTGCACCTCCGAAGAGACAATGAGCGGGGATGCGCCTATCCCTCTACTCTCCAAACGTGTATCAGGGACTTGTCCCCATCGGCCAATGGCTCGAAGACATACAATAGACCGCGCTCCCGGTCAAAACCCGCGTCGCCTACGTGATGCCATTGCCGGCCGGATTCGACGTGGTACAAGTACTGGTCGATTCGCAGCGTGGCGTACGGCTGGGGCTCGTAGGGCGCCATTTCGCCCCTAGCCACGGCAGCCAGGTCCGCCGGGTCATAGAAGATGATCTGCCCTTCGAAGCCGCTACTCCACCATCCTCTCCGGTCATTGGGAGGAGCAGGCACGGGAGGGAAGGGAGGCTCGTCCGGCCACACCACGCCGTTGGCGAAGCCGTACCAGCATTCTCCTGTGCCTTTCGTGCCGACAAAGACAACGGCGGACTTGGCCCCGGCTGTGAGCCAGGCCCCTCCGGACCATTCGTCGGAGTGGTGGTAGTTGTCCATCGTGAACGCGTCACCGGCGGTCACGGGGGTGTACAGGAGCAGAGGGACAGCCGGGAGCGTAGTGCCCGGCGGAGGCGGATTGCCCTCGTTCCACGGCCCATAGGCGAAGATGGACGGGCCTCGCGCCCCCTGACCGCCATCGCGGAACCGGCCCGTGGCCAGGTACATCCCCGGCGTGTTGGCGTCCGCCCAACCCTGGGGGATGGCAAAGATGTAGTCCGTGGTGACGTAGTTCCAGTAATCCCCGATGCGCCACGGTCCGGCGGTCTGGGGGTTAGACAGGTCCAGTTCGCTCCAGCCGTGGGAGGGGTTGGTCTCGGTGTCCCCCATGTGCTGCGCCCAGCAGAAGTACAGCTTGTCCGTCATTTGCGCGCCCTGTGCTGGCAGGTATTCCAGGTCGGCCCGCGGGATCTCAAACTCGCCGAATAGGCCCCCTCGGATGTCGTGGAAATCCTGGAGGGTCGTAGCGGTGTTCAGGTCTTCCACGCTCTTGCCCGGGGAGATGACGGGAACGGGGATGCTT